>Ga0208515_100003_pt1 | contig 751313 bp, 716 predicted proteins | sample LakWasMe99_LOW12_2_FD_183919 | JGI IMG/M metagenome (GOLD analysis project Ga0208515, IMG submission 183919) | Freshwater sediment methanotrophic microbial communities from Lake Washington under simulated oxygen tension - Sediment Metagenome... | ecosystem: Environmental > Aquatic > Freshwater... | reverse complement strand
AGTTTCGATGACCGCCCGGCAAGCCGAGTAGCGCAGGAAACAAGCGGAAGCTGGGGTGCATTTCTTTTGGTTACTTATTCTTTGGGCAAGCAAAGAAAAGTAACTCGCTGAAAAAGCGAAAAGAAACCTCCAAACAATCAATCAGTTGCGCGAAATCACACCCGGCCTGGATTCCGGCCTACGCCGGAATGACGAGGGACGCCGCAACACACAAAATAAGCAAACCGCGTGCGCATCCATGCCCACGCTACGACTAAGGCTGATGGATAAGCATAAGAAAGAAGGTCACCGTAGAGGCAAAAAGAAACATCACAAAAAAGAATAACCTTTTATTGCAATCAAACAAGCCTGAATTTCAGCCTACAAAGTCATTTCAGTATAAGTAGGAAATTTCTGCATAATCTCTGCAAACAAGGAACTCTCCAACCACCCCTCTAACCAAACCCGCAATTGCGGATAAGCACTCCTCGCAAACCACTCAGCATCCACCGCTGCAAACTGGCGAATAAACGGAAAAATCGCCACATCCGCCATGCTGGCAGAATCACCCAACAAAAAACCATGTTGCTGCAAGGCCGTTTCTAGCACTTGCAAAAACTGTTCGCCTTGCTGACGGTAAGCCAATTGCAGTTGCTCCGGGTAACGCTCTGGGTATTTATAACGATCGAGCACCTGTTTAAAATCACCATCATTGATACTAATTAAGTGATTAACGGCTTCACTGTCAGCATGTAACCAGTCTTGCGGGTCATTTTGCATGAGTGCCCACTGCATAATATCCAGGCTTTGCTCCAGCACCCTGCCATCTGGCAACTGCAGCACTGGCACCGTGCCTTTGGGAGAGATTTGCAATAAATGGGCAGGCTTGTCGCGCAATGAAACTTCACGCACATCAAGCTGAATATTGGCTGCCCACAACGCCATGCGCGCACGCATGGCATACGGACAACGGCGATAGGAGTAGAGGATGGAGGTTGCCATTACAGCAAGGCTTTGCGGCAGTCCTTAATCAACTGCGGGCCTTTGTAAATCAGGCCACTGTACAACTGCACCAGGCTGGCACCTGCGGCCATTTTCTCTTTGGCGTCATCGCCATTCAAAATGCCGCCTACCCCAATAATGGGTAAGCTGCCTTGCAGGGTCGCCGCCAGGGTTTGTATGACACGTGTAGAGCCTGCCTTCACCGGTGCGCCAGATAAGCCACCCGCCTCTTCCGCATTTTTCAAACCTGCCACAGCGTCACGCGCCAGCGTGGTATTGGTAGCGATGACGCCATCCATGCGGTGTTGCATAAGTAGCTCAGCAATTTCCTGTACTTGCTCTGTGGTCAAATCTGGGGCAATTTTGAGCGCGACGGGCACATATTTGCCATGCACTTGCGACAGGATTTTTTGTTCTGACTTAAGCGTAGCCAGCAATTGACCTAGCGCGTCTTTTTCTTGCAAGGCGCGCAGGTTTTTGGTGTTGGGCGAAGAAATATTCACGGTGATATAGCTGGCATGGCTATACACTTTGCGCATGCAGGTCAGGTAATCTTCAGCCGCCCTGTCGTTAGGCGTATCAAAGTTTTTACCAATATTGATGCCCAAAATGCCAGTGAATTTAGCGGCTTTGACGTTTTGGATCAGTTGATCTACACCCAGGTTGTTAAAACCAAAGCGGTTAATAATGGCCTGCGCTTCGGGCAAGCGGAACAAGCGTGGCTTGGGGTTACCGGGTTGTGCGCGCGGCGTCACGGTGCCAACTTCAATAAAACCAAAACCCAAGGCGGCCATGCCATCAATCACGGCGGCGTTTTTATCCAGACCAGCAGCCAGACCGACCGGGTTAGGAAACGTCAGCCCCATCACTTGCGTCGGTTGCTCAGGCAAACGGCCTGCGGCCAATGCCAGCAGCCCCAATTTTTCAGCGCGCTTGAGCGATTGCAAGGTGAGGTCGTGCGCCTGCTCTGCATCCAGTTGAAACAGCAGCGGCTTAAGCAGCGGGTAAATATTCATCCGTTATTTTCCTGAACAATTTTTGAGTGCAGTGTCGACAAACCTTATTTCAACGGTTGTCGCCTGCATCACTTTTGCGTTACATCAAAAACCATGTTGATCATAGGGTTCAAAATAATCCTCAGAGACATTGCTTGCCAAATGACTAGTTTACAGGAGGAAACCCTATGAAAATTTTGATTGATTTGTTATCTACTGACTATGGTTTGATGAGTTTTATTGTGATTGCCATTATCTTTGTGGTGATGACTTGGGCAGGCATTTATGTCTACCTCAAGGCGCGCCAGCCATAAGCTGCGTACGCACAACCACTAGCACAAACCCCGCTTGCGCGGGGTTTGTCGGTTTACAGCAGCACTTTTTCAATGCCGCCGTTATTGGCTTTCTGGATGTAACTCTCCATCCAGTTTTCACCCAGCACATGCTTGGCCATTTCCACCACGATGTAGTCGGCTTCAATCCCCGTGTCATCACCGTAGCGTGACAAGCCTTGCAGGCAGCTTGGGCAAGAGGTCAGAATTTTGACTGCCTGCTCAGGTGCACCCACGGTCAGGCCCATCTTGGCCATGCCTTTTTCCAGCTCTTCCTGCTTGCGGAATTTCACCTGGGTCGCAATATCCGGGCGCGCCGCCGCAAACGTACCAGACTCACCGCAGCAACGATCATTGAGTGCTACATCGGTGCCCATGAGCTTATTGGTGACTTCTAGTGGCTTATAGGTTTTCATCGGCGAGTGGCATGGGTCATGGTACATATAGCGTGTACCGGTCACACCTTGCAGACGCATGTCTTTTTCCATCAGGTATTCGTGGATATCGAGCAGTCGGCAGCCCGGGAAAATCTTCTCGAACTCGTATTTCTGCAACTGATCCATACACGTGCCGCAAGACACAATCACCGTTTTAATGTCTAGATAGTTCAGCGTATTGGCGACACGGTGGAACAGCACGCGGTTATCCGCGGTGATCTCCTGGCCTTTGTCATGGTTGCCAGAAGCCGTTTGCGGATAGCCGCAGCACAAATAGCCTGGTGGCAGCACGGTGATCGCGCCCACTTCGTACAGCATGGCTTGCGTCGCCAGGCCGACGTTAGAGAACAAGCGCTCAGAGCCGCAGCCTGGGAAATAGAACACGGCTTCTGAGTCTTCGGTCACTTTTTGCGGATTCCGAATCACCGGGATCATGGTGTCGTCTTCCACGCCCAACATGGCACGTGACGTTTTGGACTGCATTTTCTTCGGCATCGGGCGATTAATAAAGTGAATCACCTGCGCCTTGATTTCAGCCTTGCCTACGGTGGCTGGTGGCGCTTTTTTATCCTTGAGCAGTCCAAATTTCTTGGCCAGGCTATTGGCAATATTAATCGCCTTATAGCCCATGCCTATCATGGTGCCGCGCAGAAACTTAATCGTTGCCGGGTCTTTGGCGTTGAGGTACAACATCCCCGCCGCAGTACCAGGGTTGAATTTCTTTTTGCCTTGTTCACGCAAAAAGTTACGCATCTTCACTGAGACGTCACCAAAGTCAATGTTGACCGGGCACGGCTTTTCGCAACGATGGCAGACCGTACAATGGTCAGCCACATCGTTAAACTCGTCAAAATGTTTGAGCGAAATACCGCGACGCGTCTGCTCTTCGTATAAGAAGGCCTCAATCAGCAGTGAAGTACCCAGAATCTTGTTACGTGGTGAGTAGAGCAAGTTAGCGCGTGGCACATGGGTAGAACACACGGGCTTACACTTGCCGCAACGCAGGCAGTCAGAAATATCATCGGCAATCTCGCCAATGGCAGATTGTTCCATGATGATGGACTCTTGTTCCAGCAAGCCAAAGCTAGGCGTGTAGGCGTTTTCCAGCCCGGAGCCCATTAACAGCTTACCTTTGTTAAAGTGACCTTTCGGGTCTACTTTGGCTTTGTATGCGGCAAAGGTATCAATGGTCGCCTGATCCAAAAATTCCATTTTGGTGATGCCAATGCCATGCTCACCGGAGATCACGCCATTCAGGCCACGTGCCAGATCCATCACGCGCGCCACCGCGGCGTGGGCGTCCTGCATCATGCCGTAGTCATCTGAGTTGACCGGGATATTGGTATGCACGTTACCGTCACCGGCGTGCATATGCAGCGCGATAAACACGCGGCTCTTCAAGACGGTTTTCTGGATTTCGTCCAGTTTATCCAAGATTTTCTGGTATTCGCGGCCAGCAAAAATATCGGCCATTGGGCGCTTGAGCTCACGCTTCCAAGACACGCGCAAATCGTAAGATTGCACGGCGCGGAACACGTTGTCATATTGCGTAAACGCTTTGCCCAGCTCGCCCAGCACCACCACAGGCTCATCCAGCGTATTGAGTAACAAACGCCATTTGGCACGCACATCGCGCAATAATTGCAGCGCAATATTCTGCTTGGACTTCACGCCTTCAGGGTCAGCATTGCCGTCTTCGTCAGGCTGCAATGGCAGGTCGCCAGACACAAACGCCTCTAATTCATCGACCAAACGCAGTTTGTTCTGAATCGACAATTCAATATTGATGCGCTCAATGCCGTCAGAGTATTCACCCAGGCGTGGTAACGGAATCACCACGTCTTCGTTAATTTTAAAGGCGTTGGTATGGCGCGCAATCGCCGCCGTGCGTGAGCGGTCTAACCAGAATTTTTTGCGTGCCTCAGCCGAGACCGCAATAAAGCCTTCACCGTTACGTGCGTTACACATACGCACCACAGCAGACGCCACTTCACCTACGGCGTTTTCGTCATCAGAAGCGATGTCGCACAACAACACCATTTTCGGGCGTTGCTGCCGCGCAGCCTTAGTCGCGTAACCCACGGCTTTCACATAGCGCTCGTCCATGTGCTCCAAGCCCGCCATAATCACGGCCGGGTCTTGCTTAGCAGTTGCATCCAGATAGTCTTTGATCTCAACAATCGCAGGCACCGCGTGTGAGACATTGCCAAAAAACTCGAGCGCAATGGTACGCACATGCTTGGGCATGCGGTGCAGAATAAAGGTGGCGGAGGTAATCAGGCCATCACAACCCTCTTTTTGCACACCTGGCAAGCCAGACAGGAACTTGTCGGTCACATCTTTACCCAGGCCAACCTTACGGAAGCTAGGGCCAGGAATCTCGAGGATTTCAGGCTCGGACAACAGGTTTTTAAAGTCGATGTCGTAGCGGCTGATCTTAAAGCGCGCCAGCTCTATGTCGTGAATCTTGCCCAGGTTATGGTCCAGGCGCTCCACTTCCAGCCAGGTCGCATCTGGTGTCACCATGCGCCATGAGGCGAGGTTATCCAGCGCAGTGCCCCACAGCACGGCTTTTTTACCACCAGCGTTCATGGCGACGTTGCCGCCAATACAGCAAGCGTCAGCAGAGGTTGGGTCGCAGGCAAACTCCAGCCCGGCCGCAGTGGCTGCGTCCATGGCGCGACGTGTCACTACCCCGGCACCGCACTCAATAGTTGCGACCTGGCGGGAGACACCCGGCAAAGTGCGCATTTGCACGCCAGTGTGCTGGTCCAGTTTTTCGGTATTAATCACGGCAGACAATGGCGTCAATGGCACTGCACCACCGGTATAACCAGTACCACCGCCACGCGGGATAATGGTCAAGCCTAATTCGATACATGCACGCACCAGGTAAGAAATTTCGGCTTCTGTATCCGGGTTAATCACCACAAACGGATATTCCACGCGCCAGTCGGTCGCGTCGGTCACGTGTGACACACGTGCCAAGCCGTCAAACTGTACGTTATCTTTGCGGGTAAACTTGGTCAGCTTAGCCAGTGCTTTTTTACGCAAATCAGCAGTTTGCTTAAAGTCGTCGGCAAATTTCTCTACGGCTTTAGTGGCCGCAGCCACCAGCTTTTGTACTTTATCGTTACCACTGCTGCGCTCATTAATAGCAGCAATACGGTGGTACAACGCCTCAATCAAGGCCTTGCGGCGCTTGGGATTTTCCAGCAAGTCATCCTGCAGATAAGGGTTGCGCGACACTACCCACAAATCTCCCAACACCTCGAACAGCATGCGTGCGCTACGGCCGGTTTTGCGTTCTGCGCGTAGGACATTCAAAATGCCCCAGACTTCTTCGCCCAGAAACCGAATCACAATTTCGCGGTCAGAGAAGGAGGTATAGTTGTACGGGATTTCGCGTAAACGCGTGAGAGGAGTAGAATTGTGCTTTAACAAATCTGCGTTGACAGGTGCGTTCATTGATAATTTATCAAAAACAAAAGCTAATTATACCACGCCGAATTCGGCACAAACACGGTACAGCCGCCAGGGTTTTTGACTAATCAGGTTTTCAGATGTCTACATTCAAATCTAAGTTTAAAAAATGGGTAGTGCCGCTGGTCGCGCTGGCACTGTTTGCCGGGTTGGCGCTGGCGGTGATGCAAAAACCACAAGCGCCCGAGGTGACCTTTACCACTTTAAGTGGCGAAAAAATCAGCATGGAATCCCTGCGCGGCAAAACCGTGCTAGTGAATTTTTGGGCCACAGATTGCCCAGGCTGCATCAAAGAAATGCCAGACCTGATCAACACCTACCAGCAATATAAAGACAAAAACCTGGTGGTAATCGCGGTCGCCATGCCGTATGACCCGCCAGCGCAAGTCGCCAATTACACCAAAGAAAAAGCCCTGCCTTTTAACGTCATGCATGACGGCTACGGTGAAATGGTAAAGGCCTTTGGCGATGTCAACCTCACGCCGACCACCTTTATTTTTGACGCCCAGGGCAATCGCCTGCAAAAAACCATAGGCGAGCTCAACTTTACCGAGTTGCGCAAATTGTTAGACAAAGGTGCCAGCTAAATGTTGTGGGTAAAAGCGTTTCATCTTATTTTTGTCACCAGCTGGTTTGCTGGCTTGTTTTACCTGCCACGCATTTACGTCAACCTGGCCATGGAGCAAGATCCACAAGCCCAGGCCCGCTTGCTGCTGATGGCACATAAACTCTACCGCTTTATGCAGCCACTGATGTTACTGGCGCTGGCACTTGGGATTTGGTTATGGCTGGGATATGGATTTAGCGGAGGCTGGTTGCATGCCAAGCTGACCCTGGTGGTGTTACTGATAGGCTACCACCACGCTTGCGGCAGCCTGTTGAAAAAATTCAGCGCGCAGCAAAACCGTCGCAGCCATGTCTGGTTCCGCTGGTTTAACGAAGTCCCGGTACTGATTCTAATTGCCGTCGTTATCCTGGTTGTGACCAAACCTTTCTAAGCACATGCTGGACGCATTGCTGCAATCCGAATGGCTGATCCGCATGCTGGACAAATCCGGCAAGCGGGCCGCACACAGATTACTGGCAGTGTTCAGCATTCTCGACGACTTGCTGTCCAGCCCGATAGTGCAACAGCTACCCGATACGACAACAAGCCTCAATCCGCCAGACAGACTACAACATTACCTGAGCACTCAGGCACAACTGGCAGGGGCAAGACTGCCGGACATGCTGGCCAATCAGTTGTATTTCATGGCACTTAGTGCCTGCCAAGAAAAACTGCTACATCCGCAATCCAGCGCCCTGCAACACGCCAGGCAAGCGGCGCAGGCACTGGTGGATGTACAAACCAGACGCGAGATTAACTGGCTAGCCATCCGCAATTACGGCGTGGTGATGGCAACATTATTTTTTGGTCTCATGGGTGGATATTACTGGCATATGCAAGTCGCGCCTACGCCTACATTACAGGCAAAGTCACCGGAATATCCACCGACGGCACATCCGCTATCTCACGAAGCCAGTCCGTCTGAAACAGCCGCTATTTACAGCCGCCTCGAGACCATGAAGCATGGCGATTGCCGCCTGCTCGAAGCCATCCAACTGCCCGAGCGATTAAAAAGCGTCTATATCGAAAACATCATCAACGGCCATGTCACCACCAATCGCGACGAACAAGTGCTGGTCAACCAGTTGCTCGACCAGGTGAAATGTAATTACACGCCCAAATTGATGGTCAACTCCAAATAAAAAAGCCGCCGCATGCGCGACGGCCCATGGCTCACACCTGCCTAATTACTGGAACAAGGTTTTCAGCTGATTTAAACCACCGTCGTACACACCCTTAATCGCATCAGAGGCCGCTTTTTCATCTGCTGGCGCTTTGGGCAAAAAGTGGCTTTCCCACACTACCACAGACTTGCCATCACCATTGCTGTGCACGCTGACGGTAGAGGCGTAGTCATTCACCGGCAACACGCCATCGGTGATTTTGTAAGAATAGCTTTTGGCTTTGGCGTTGTAGGCGGTCAATGTTTCGTTAATTTTGCCGCCATCTTTCAACGTTAATACGCGCTTGGCACCGGCATTGTTGTTTTTACCAGACACAATCTCCGTTTTAGCCACCGCGGGATGCCAGGCACCCAGATCGCCAAAATCAGCGACTTTTTTCCAAACGACATCCACCGGCTGATTAAGCTCAACCGACTTGACCACAAATAACGGCTCTGCCGCAAACGCGCTGCTTGCTGCAGCCAATAATGTCGCTAATACCAATGATTGTAGTTGACGCATGATGTTCTCCTGTTGTGATTGATTGACCATAAAACTATACTATACGGTATAGTATATTTAACACGATAATCAAAACTAAATCAACAGGATTTATTCCCTACAGCAATGCTGAAAAGTATACAAATCAGTATAGAGTGCTATAATTAAGCCATGAATACTTTAAAGCAAAAGATTCTTCAGGTGTCCACCGACCTGTTTCAGACGCGCGGCATCAACTCGACCGGCGTCGATACCATTGTGGCCGTGGCTGGCACCACCAAAATGACGCTCTATAAGTATTTTGAAACCAAGGAAGAGTTGATTCTGGCTGTGCTGCAGCAAAGCCATCAGGACTTTCAAAACTGGATGAATGAAAAGCTGGGCGGCCTAGGTGGCAGCCCGAATGAAAGAATCCAAAAACTGTTTGAGTTTATTGAAGAATGGGTGACCTCGCCCTCGTTCACCGGCATTGCCTTCATTAAAGCTTCAGCAGAGTTTCCCAACGAGGAAAACCGCATTCACCAGTTGTCTTCACAGCAATCGCGTGAGTTTCGCCAGTTTATTACCAAGCTGGCGCAAGAAGCCAATATTAAAGATGCAGAAGGGCTGGCGCTGCAATTGTCTATCCTGTTTGAGGGCGCCGTACAGGCCGAACAAATCAAGCGCGGCTCAGGCGCGATTAAATCAGCCAAAAAAGCCGCCAAAACCTTAATCGACATGGCGATTAAACAATCCTGAGCGGATTACATCATGCGCCACTTGCCAGCAGCCTGGCTGGCGGCAATAATAGCCTCACTTTCGTTAAAGACTCTAGCTGATTCATGAAAATTCTTATTTGCGGCTCACTGGCCTACGACACCATCATGGTGTTTCCTGACCAATTCAAAAACCATATTCTGGCAGACAAAATTCACAAGCTCAGCGTGGCCTTTTTAGTACCCGAAATGCGCCGTGAATTTGGCGGCACCGCGGGCAACATCGGCTACAACTTGCAATTGCTGGAGGGCCAGCCACATATCATGGCCACGGTCGGTGATGACTTTGCACCCTACCAGGCCTGGCTGGAGCAAAACAATATTGATCCGCAGCATATCAAAACCGTGGCGGGCACTTACACCGCGCAAGCGTTTATCACCACCGACATGGATGACAACCAGATCACCGCCTTTCACCCAGGCGCCATGCAACATGCGCATGCCAACAGTGTGAATGATGCGCGAGATATCAAGCTGGCGATTATTGCGCCGGATGGCCGTGACGCCATGTTCCAGCATGCCCAAGAGTGCCATGATGCGGGCATTCCCTTTATGTTTGACCCTGGCCAGGGCTTGCCGATGTTTAACGGTGAAGAGCTGCTGCACTTTATTGACATGGCCGACTACCTGGCAGTGAACGATTACGAGTCACAAGTCATCCAAGACAAAACAGGCTTATCATTAGAGCAACTGGCAGCTAAAGTAAAAGCGCTGATTGTGACCCTGGGCAGCGAAGGCTCGCATATTTATGCCGATGGTCAACGCCATGACATCCCGTGCGTTAAGGCAGAGGCGTTGGTTGATCCTACCGGCTGTGGCGATGCTTACCGTGCTGGCTTATTGTACGGCATTGTGCGTGGCTGGGACTGGAAAGCCTGTGGCCGCCTGGCATCAACCATGGGCGCCATCAAAATTGGCAGCCGCGGCGGCCAGAACCATCAGCCAAGCCGCGCAGAGATTGAAAACATTTATAGCCATGCACTGGTGCAGGATGCGCTCAAAGAAGACCCATCCTTGCGCCAGACTGCCAGCTAAAAGACCGACACCAGATAAAGTAATGTGCGTTAAACACTAGGAGAGAAAAATGACAACACGCGTATTAAAGTGGATTGCTGTGGCCATGATCACAGGTGTATTAGGAGCATGTGCCAGCTCGAACTCTGGCAATGTGTATTCACGTGACGAAGCGCGTAAAGCGCAGACGGTCAAAACCGGCGTGGTAGAGAGCGTACGCTCAGTCAAACTGGAAGGCACTAAATCTCCTGTTGGTACCATTGCTGGCGGTGCCATTGGCGGTATCGCTGGTAGCTCTGTCGGTGGCGGCAAAGGCAGCGCGATTGCGGCCGTGATTGGCGCAGTGGCCGGCGGCCTGGCAGGCTCGGCGGCTGAGGAAGCCGTGACACGCAAAAATGCCTATGAAATCACGGTGAAACTGGATGGTGGTGGTTTGGTCGCTATTGTGCAAGAAGCTGACGAGCAATTTAATGCAGGCGACCGTGTGCGCATTGTTGAAAACGGCGGTACTTCACGCGTTTCTCACTAAGCGCATCAATCGCTTCATTTAAAAGAGCGACCATGGGTCGCTCTTTTTGTTTGTCCTCGATGAGATGCTCATAGTTAACCTCTCTGGCGCCGTCACACAACTGTCACACCAACGTCACCAATCATTCATGTGGCACTCCTAATATCACGCTAAACCTCAACCAAGGAGTTGCGTGATGTTAGAACGCCATCTACAAGAGCACGGCACATACCAGGCAGACATTCAATCGCCAGCCGAAACCAATCGTAAGCCGGCCGCTACCCTGAGCGTGGCACTCGCCACCAGCGCAGAAGAAATCATGGAAGCGCAACGGTTGCGCTACCAGGTATTTGCCGAAGAAATGGGCGCACAAATCAAAGGCCAGCAAGGACTAGATGTCGATGGCTTTGATGCATTTTGTGACCACCTGCTGGTGCGTGATGACGCCACCCAGCAAGTCGTTGGCACTTATCGCATCTTAAACCCGATGCAAGCCATGCTGGCGGGGGGCTATTACTCTGCCGGTGAGTTTGACTTAAGCCGCCTGGCCCCACTCACCGACCGCACCGTAGAAGTCGGCCGTGCCTGCGTACACGCTGACTACCGTAGCGGCGGCACCATTACTATGCTATGGGCTGGCCTGGCCAAATACATGATGGCGCGCCAGTATGAATACATGATCGGTTGCGCCAGCATCTCCATGCACGATGGCGGCCATACGGCAGCCTCACTGTTTAACAGCCTGCGTGAAGACTATTTGTCCCCTGCTGAATACCGTGTATTCCCACATAATCCATTACCGATAGACGCGCTGGACCAGTCACTGACAGTCACTTGCCCGCCACTGGTCAAAGGGTATTTGCGACTCGGCGCCTATATTTGCGGCGAACCCGCCTGGGACCCGGCTTTTAATACGGCAGATATGCTGGTATTGTTACCTTTGTCCCGAATGAATCCCAGATATGCTGCGCATTTCTTGAAATAACTTGTCACAAACCTCAATCATCGTTCGCGGGTGGCGTATCACCCGCATCACATTTCATGTTCTCACAGGCGTCACATTAGCAGCCCTGGTGCTGCCGGTATGCAATCGCTGGATGCGGCTCGGGCTGATTCAATGGTGGTGCAAACGCCTGCTACATTGCTTTAACCTGCGTGTGACGACCAGCGGTGAGCTGCCCGATATCCGTACGCATGGCGTATTGTTTGTCGCCAACCATATTTCCTGGTCAGACATTCATGCCATTAATAGCCTGATCCCGGTGCGATTTGTGGCCAAAATGGAGATTAAAGACTGGCCGGTATTTGGTTATCTGGTGAGAAAGTCAGGCACTATTTTTATTAACCGCACGCGTAACCGCGATGCGGCACGTGTGGTCAACATCTGCAGCCATGCATTAAAACGCAATGACAATTTATGCGTGTTCCCAGAAGGCACGACCACTGAAGGGCTCAGTGTGTTGCCGTTTAAAAGCAGCCTGATTCAGGCGGCGATTGAAGCCAACAGCCAGATTATCCCGGTGGCGATCCACTACCCGCTGCCAGATGGCCAGCCTAACCTGGATGCGGCCTATGCAGGCGACACCACCATCATCGCCTCGATGAGCACCTACCTGAATATGCAGCAACCGACGGTGCACCTGCATTTTGGCACACCAATTACCGCCAGCGGTCAATCACGGCAACAACTGGCGCAACAGGCACACGCCCAGATTAACGCAGCATTATTTGGTTAACTAACGGCAGCGAAGCTGGCTGCTCCGAGGTTAACCGCTGCTCACTTTAAGTGCCAGCTAGCGTAACCATTGCACCAACATCCCCACCACCGCATACGCCGCGATCACGGCAATCACATTGATTTTAAAGCGCGTCAGCGCCAACCACGCCACAACAGCCAGGCCAACCGCCAGCCAGTCTACGCCAGCAAACCATGGGCTTTGCAAAAACACATGGTAGGCAAAAAACAAGGCCAGATTTAAAATCACGCCCACCACTGCAGCGGTAATCGCACTCAGCGGGGCCGTCAGGCGCACATTGTCACGCGTATTCTCAATCAATGGTGCCCCGCTAAAAATAAACACAAAGCTAGGCAAAAAAGTAAAGAAAGTGACCACTGTCGCCGCTAAAAACCCCGCCAGCAATGGCCCGTGCGCAGCTAATGCCTGATTTAGCCAGCCACCGACAAAGCCGACAAAGGTCACTACCATAATCAGCGGGCCGGGGGTGGTTTCACCCAGCGCCAGGCCGTCCATCATCTGTGCCGCACTCAGCCAATGGTAATGATCCACCGCACCCTGATAAACATAAGGCAACACGGCATAGGCGCCACCAAAAGTCAGCAAAGCGGCTTTGCTGAAAAACCAGCCCATTTGCGTCAAGGCACCTTGCCAGCCATATTGCCACCACAAACCCGCCATCACCAGCAACCAGAGCATGCCGCCGGTCAACGCGATACGTGCCATACCCTGCCAGCTAAAACGGGCATGCGCAGGCGTTGGCGTATCATCGTCAATCAGCGCGCGCCCAAAATGCTGGTTGGCCGCACCATGCCCGCCGACAGTAAAATGGTTTGGCGCCAGGCGTGCGCCGATAAAACCCAGGCCTGCGGCAGTGAGTACAATGAAGGGAAAAGGGAGTTTGAATAAAAAGATCGCCACGAATGCCAGGGCAGAAATCGCCCACATGACGCGATTTTTAAGTGCCCGTGTGCCTATGCGGTAAGCGGCAAACAGCACAATGGCCACCACCGCCGGCTTAATGCCGTATAACGCCCCCGCCACGGTCGGCACATGACCGTAAGCCATATAGACCCAGGCCAATAGCACCAGCATAAAAAATGAAGGCAATACAAACAGCACGCCTGCAATGACGCCACCCCAGGTACGGTGCATCAGCCAGCCAATGTAAGTCGCTAATTGCTGTGCCTCTGGCCCAGGCAACACCATGCAATAATTCAGTGCATGTAAAAAACGTTTTTCTGAGATCCAGCGTTTTTGCTCGACCAGGTCGTGATGCATGATGGCAATTTGCCCGGCCGGACCGCCAAAGCTGATCAAGCCGAGCTTAAGCCAATACCAGAAAGCTTGCCTGAGCGACACGGGCGCAGGCGCCATGTGAAGATCGGTGGAGGATGTCATATCAGAAGAATGATGTGCGTGCATAAGGCCTCATTTCATAGGGGGATGCTCACGACTGAGCATGACCCAAGATTTGAGCAGTCCTTGGACGCAACGCGTCTTGAAGCGGGGAGGCTGCTGTATCCCCAGCGCGCATCATAGCATACGCCGCGCGTAACACTGCCAACCCACTCAACCAGCATAGGCATCTATCCCTGTTTTTAAAATAAGTAAGGCGACCACCAGCATAAACACGCGACGCACCAGCCCTGCCCCATGCTTTAACGCCAGCGCAGTGCCCAGCACATTACCAGCGACATTGGCAACGGCCATGACCAATCCCACCTGCCACCACACATGGCCAGTGGCCGCCAGCATCAGTAACGCCGCCAGGTTGGTGGCCGCATTGAGTACTTTTGCCGAGGCTGAAGCATGCAAGAAGTCTTGCCCTAGCCAACGCACCAGCAGAAAAATAAAAAAACTGCCGGTGCCTGGACCAAAAAAACCATCATACCAACCAATGCCTGCGCCCATTGCCAACGCCAGCCACAAGTGCGATTTTGCACTGTGCGGCGTTGACGTATGCTGCAAACCCAATTGCGGTGTTTTCAAGGTATACACCAGCACCAGCAGCAATACCCAGGGGAGCCCTCTGCGCAAATATTGTGGATCCATCCAGGTCAACGTCCAGGCGCCCAGGCCAGACCCGACAAAGGCCACCAGCGCAGCCGGTGCCAGCCAAGCCCAATCCAGCCGCACGCGATGGCTGTAGCGCCAGGCAGCCACCGTGGTGCCAAACACACTGGAACATTTATTGGTGCCGAGCAACAAAGCGGGCGGCAGTGACGGATATGTTGAGAGCAGTGCGGGCACGGTGACCAGGCCACCGCCACCGACCATCGCATCCATGACCCCGGCCACGAATGCTGCCGCAACGACCAGCCACAACTCCATGACAGACGCGCCGGCTACTCGCCAACCGTACCCGCTGGCCGGTCACGCGGATCTAGCGGTACCTGCGTTATATCACCGCTGTCCAGTGCATAGGCTGACAATTGCCGCCCCCATAAACATCCGGTATCCAACGCAATCACGCCGTCACCTTGATACAAACCAAGTGCTGACCAATGCCCGAACAAAATAGTTTGCTTGGCTTGTGCCGATTGCCGCGTCGCGACCTTGAACCAGGGCTGATAGCCCGCAGGGATATCCTGCACCTCGCCTTTGAAGGCAAACTCCATCACCCCTGTGTCATCCAGCAAGCGCATGCGTGTGAAAGCATTGGTGATCGCACGCAGACGGTCAATGCCGGTCAAACGATCATCCCACGCGGCGGGCTGGTTGCCATACATCTGCTGCAAAAAACTTAAATAATCGGCTGATTGCAACATCACCTCTACCTCGGCTGCCAGCGCCCTGGCCTGCGACAAGGTCCATTGCGGATACAGCCCGGCATGCAGCATGGCAAAGTCATCCTCCAGCACCATGAGTGGTTGATGGCGTAACCAGGTGAGCAACTGGCTACCATCTTCAGCCGCAAACAATGCAGCCAGCGTATCAAATCGATGCGGCGGCCGGATATGATGCGCCACCGCAATCGCATGCAGGTCATGGTTACCCAGCACCACTCGCACCTGGTCGCGATGCGTATACACCCAGCGCAACACTTCCAGCGAACCCGTGCCGCGGTTAATCAAATCACCCACCAGCCACAGGCTGTCACGGCCAGGCTGAAAATCCACCTGCTCCAGTAAATGCATCAGGGAGTGGTAGCAGCCCTGAATATCACCAATTGCATATCTCGCCATGGCATCAACTTTGCAAAAAAAATCAATTCACCAATAAAAAAGCCGCTTGAATCAAGCGGCTTCTCACAATCACAACAATTACTTCTTCAAGCTGGCAGGGTCAAATTTTGCGCCCGCCTGATTTGCCATATAAGCCACGGCATCTGCCACTTCGTGGTCGCTCAGGTCAGCTGAACCGCCACGTGGAGGCATGCTACGGATACCTTCTGTGGCATGTTTCACCAAAGTTTCATAGCCTTGTGCGATACGTGGGCCCCAGTCGCCGGCATTGCCGATTTTTGGTGCACCCAGTGCGCCTACACCGTGACAGGCGACACAAGTCCCTTTAACAATCTCTTCACCACTTTTTTCAACGTGGGCGCCTGCTGCTTCGGCCACTTCAATGGTCGCCACCGGTTTGATGTTTGCCACCACTTTTTGCTCGACAGCGTCAGTTTCTTCTTTTGACGGCGCGGCTTTTTCACTGCCAAACACGCCAAACAGGTAAGCCAGCAGCGAGACCAGCAAAGTGAAACCGATAATGGCACCTGGAATCGCAATAATTAACTCTTTAATGCTTGAACCTTGTTTGTAATCCGACATATCCGTATCCCGTTGCGTTAGAAAAAATATCCCCGCGATTATAGCGCAGAACGACAGGACAGGAAACGCGCGTGCAGGCTTTTCCATACAGCAGAAAGCAAACAGCCAGGCATGTTGCCATGCCCGGCTGTTTATTGTCAGAATGATGGTTTACTTTTGACGACGGCGCATGGCTGCCATTGCCACCAGACCCAAACCCAGCATCGCCGCAGAACCTGGCTCAGGCACTGCACTGATGCGGAACAATGACGTCGTGTTCGAGCCTTCGTTGGCAAACGCCAGGAAGATAGAACCGTCTTTTTCAAATGCCACCAGGCCTTCTGGCGCCAAATCGCCATCAGACACGATCATGTCGATAAAGCTGACCTTGGTCGGGTCTGTAATATCAAACAGGGCAATCGCGCCTTTCAGGGTTCTTTCCAGGCCAACCGCGGCAATGGTGCGGCCACCCAGCGAGAACAGGTCTACGCCTTCTGGCTCTACGCCTTTATCACGGCTACGGCCATCATCGTAAATGCCACGTGCAAACGCTTCTTTATCGAGGATGTCGCCACTGTCATACACTAGGTTGCCATCCGCATCACGGATGCTGAAAGAACGTGCACCGGCAGCGTACAGATCGCCTGGGGAGGAATCAGTATTTGAGACACGAATATTAGCCAAATCGCCAGTCGCGCCTAATGAGCTGGCCGCAGAACGGTCACCGTCATCTTCACGGAAATCCCCTTCGTTGGCAGTCACCAGATAGGTTTTGCCAGCGACGTCATAAGCCGCGATGCCGTCAGGCATGTAAAAGCTCTTCAGGTTGGTGTTGATAAAATTAACGCTGCCATTATTGAGCGGATCAATCGTATTGCCCGGCAAGCTGAAATCTTTCACGCCCAGGCCCACCACTTTGGTGAAAGACTGTGTATTCAGGTCGAGGATACCAATCGCGTTGGCTTCTTGCAGGGTGACATAGGCTTTGCTGCCATCAGCACTGACTGCAATATACTCAGGCTCAAAATCCATACCGGTGTTGGTGCGGATATGGCTACCAGAAGTTGGCACGCCTGCCAGGGTCGCAGTGGCGGCTACAGTACGGTTGGTGACATCGATAATCGTCACACTACCGACCGGGTCATTGGCTGCCGGGTTATAGACGCGTGGCACAGTGCTGCCTTTGCGCGTGCCATAGACATCTGGCGTGCCTTCGTTAGCGACCAGCAACTTGCTGCCATCAGGCGTAAATGTCAGCATGTCTGGCAATGCACCCACAGTAAAGGTGTTGGTGCCTGCGGCCAGGCTTCTGCTGGAAGTGTTATACAACTGCACGATACCGGCGTTGGTACGTGCGGTGTTTTCAATGGCAAAAGCCGCCATGCCATTGCTGATGCTCACGCTGTTGATATTGCCGTAAGCACTGGTATCAATACGTTGCAGCAAGCTGCCGGTAGATGCATCTAATACATCCACGCCTTTAACACCAGCCACCCACAAAGTGTTGGTCGTTGCATCAAAAGCCGGGATTTCAGACAAATAGCCACCACCGGTGTGCGAAAATGTCCATTCTTTGCTAATTTGGTACGTGGTTGCCGCTTGTGCCATACTCATGCTACCGAGCAACAGGCCTATCATTACTGTCATTTTTTTCATGTGTTTACCCTCTCCTCAAAACAGCAGAGAGCATAGCCACCGAACATGACAAATCCTTGACGTCAGCGTGTCAAAAAAATGGCAAAGGACTAGGTTTTAACACCACTTAGTTTTAGCGCTGCTTAAAGCCGGGCATAAGCATAGTTTTGCGGATACACCACCTTCTCGCGGGCATCGGTCCAGATAATGTCGCAATTATCATCATCCATATGCACCATGCGGCCGTTGCGATCCACGCAATACTCACCACACACGATACGATCTTCAATCGCATAGCCCTGGGCAATGCGCGTGTAGTCAAACAAAATCGAACGAATCACCGTGCTATCACGCTGAATATGGCAACCAGCGTTAATCCAGGTTGGGCCGATAATGCGCGTATTTTTATCAATGCGCGAACCAGAGCCGATATACACCGGCCCCTCAATCTGCGTGTGCTCCCAGTCAATATGCACATTCAGCCCCACCCAAACGCCCGGTTTCACTTGCTTACCGGGGATAGGCATAGACGGAAAAAATCCCTGCATCATTTGCTGCATCACCAGCCAGTAATCGCTCACCACGCCAATATCAATCCAGTTAAACGGATGCTGAATCGCATAAAACGGCAAGCCGCGCTGCACTAACAACGGGAACAAATCCGAGCCAATATCAAACTCGCTGCCGGATGGAATCAAGTCCAGCACCTCGGGTTCAAAAATATAAATGCCGGTGCTGGCCCAGTTAGAGCGCGCCTCCAACTGGCTGGGCTTCTCCTGAAACGAAATAATGCGCCCCTCATTATTGGTCACCACCACACCATAACCAGAGACCTTGTCCATCGGCACCTGCATCGTCACCAGACTCGCCAGCGCCCCCTTCTCTTTGTGCTCTTTTACCGCGCGCGTAATGTCGAGGTCAATAATCGCATCGCCGCACAGCACAATCGTCGTATCGTCAAAAAAGCCGCTAAAGTCCTGAATCTTGCGCATGCCACCGGCAGAACCCACCGCATGCGGCACAATTTTCCCCTCAACAATATCGCCCTCAAACGAGTAGCCGATATTCACCCCAAACCGATGGCCATCCTCAAAGTAATCTTGAATTTTTTGATGCAAATAGCTCACATTGACCATAATATCGGCCACGCCATGCATGGCCAGATGCTCAATCAGATACGCCATCACCGGCTTACCCAGCACCGGAATCATCGGCTTAGGCAATTCATAAGTCAGCGGACGAACACGCGTGCCCTTACCCGCGGCCAGAATCATGGCTTTCATAGTGCAATACCCTTAAATAACTTAACGTTTATCGGCTAAGCATAGCCATGCACTATGACAACATTATTTCAGCAGCGTAGTTGCCAGGTGGGCAAGAAGAGAAAATAGCCAGCACGCGCGCCAAGCCAGCGCGACTTATTTGCTATAATGACGGGATTGCGCCCGTAGCTCAGCTGGATAGAGTATTGGTTTCCGAAGCCAAGGGTCGTGAGTTCGAATCTCGCCGGGCGCACCAGTCAAAACTTAAGTGTTTGTTACAGAGCAACTTATAGTCAAATCAATAGCCTAGTTTCTCAAACTGTTACACAAAGCGGCTTTAAGGCTGCTTATGCTGCAACCAAAATGGGCTTGAGAATAAGTGAAAACACAACTTCATGTAGTAAAACGTAAAGGTTCGGATGTCTATTACTTCCGAGCAAGAATCCCTGCTGACCTTCAGCCACACTTTGGAAAAGCTGAAGCGTGGGTGTCTTACATGACTGTGGCTAGATGTCGCGTCCTAGAGCGATTCTGGAGGTCGTTTTCAGGCATAATTGAGTAGATAATTAATAACTCAGGGAGATTCAGCAGTGGATGAAGTCTTAGCGGCACTAGGTCGTATCCCAGCAACGGCTTGGACTGCGTTTGGAACTGCGCTTATTGCGTTCTCAGGTGTGTGGCTCACTAACTGGAATAATCGGCAGTCACTGAGGATTCAGCTTGAGCATAATGAGAAATTGCAACTCCAGCGAGTCGCTAAGGAAAGGCTTGAAGAGCTGTATATTTTAGCCAGCCAGTGGAATCACTCTGTTTTTCACAACTGTTTGTTACTTACACAGGCAAAGCAGGGCGGCATCACATATAAGCAATATTTGGAACACATACTTGAAAGTGATATGCCTAAGCCGGATTACAGTCGTCTAAGAATGATAGTTCACATGTATGCGGATAAAATTGAAGATGCTTTTCATGGAGCTGTTGATGCAAACGCGAAAGTTGATTTAGCTCAATATGCATGTAGAGCAGTCTTAAAAAGAGGACCCATAAGTTTAGAGCTATTAGACCAAATGGCAGTGGCGCAAAGCCACTTCATAAAAGCATGGGAAATTTTTCGGCAAGAGATAGTGAAAGCAGCAAAACAAACTTAATAATTGCTTTCAAGATTGCTAAAGCGAAAGCTTCTCTTTAGTTTGATTCTTCGCTCTTTCCTCTGCCTTAGCTATATCGTTTGCTGCTCGATTGGCAAAAAAGTTAGAGTACGTAGCCAAAGACTTGTATTGCTCTAATTCTCGCAATACTTCGGGGGTATATTTCATTTGGTCATTCATATTCAAAAACATCACTACCATGTAAGTGAAAATGCCAGAGATAAATGCTAAAAGTGCCCCTCTTAAAGATAATATGAAATCGGGCGCATATTTTACAGACCAAAGAAAATCGGATAAGCCATTCCAAGATTGTGCTGGTGTCCAGTCAGAAGGAGTTGGTAAGAAGCTAAGGGGATATATAACTCCAATAAAAAATAGTAGAAGTACTAGTCTCAAAGATTTAGTTATTGCAGGAGATGATTCCGGATTTAAGGAAACGCTTGCATAGAGGTTCGAAACAACTCGGATGAAATGCACGGCTTCAGTGTACATGTCATCCATTCTTTTCCTTTCCTCGCTCATTGAGTCTCGCAGGGCCTCGTTTGCAAAGCGAGGCATCTTAATGCTTTTTTCAACAGCCAAACTATTTACAAAAGGCTGCAAGTGGGAAAATGGCCCATTCCTAGCCGCTTCAGCTCGCTCTCGCTGCTCTTTCGCTTCCTGACGCTCCTTTGCAATTCGTTTTTCTCGCTGTACCTTTGCTTCCTCAATTTTGGCTAATCCCACTTCCTTGAGAAGATATGGCGAAAACGTAAGCTTCGTGAAAAGTACTTCTGGCTTTTGCTGTGAGTCTTTGTCCAACTCCTCCTCAGCCTTCTCGATAAAGTTTTCTAGAAGACGATTATGATACCAATTAAAATAAATGCGACCAGAAACGTCAGTGAGTCTTTTGCCTTCAGCTATCAGCTCTTGAATCTTCACATTTCCTGCTGTGAAAGCTGTCTGATTAGTCAAAATCTTAGTAATTATAAAAGCCCCAAAGATACCCACTAAGGCAGCGGCTGATTGAGACACTGAAGTGAAAAACCAATTCCAGTCTGTAGACATGATTGCAATCTTTAGCGTTGTTATTGGGATGCAATAATACAACGAGGTTTTAACAATGCCTAGGTCGTGTTGGAATCATGTGCCATAGCTCCTTTGTGAGTGTTTCTTGAAGCAAAATCGCTTTGCTAATTCGACTTTGGGTGGATGACGTAATGAATGCGCTTTTGTCTTGGCAAGGTCTTAAACAAACAATCGAGACATGTATGAAACACCATAAACTGTTAGAAAGTACTGTCAGTTTATGGTGGTATGTTATTTAATTGAACAGGGTACTTTATAACAGGTGTAATTTAGACTGTTAGAATATGGCCACTTTCTGACAGTATCTCAAGTTAGTAACCATGCAAAGTGTTCTAAAGTCTCTAAATTTCTCAGACCATGCCCAAACTGTGTTCACCATTATGAGCTGAGCATCAATTCCAGTATCTACTGAGCACTAAATCCGATATGAGTGAAGCAGTGATTCCAGTTGAGTGGAGCAGTAACAAGGATGACGATTAAATTTCATATCACAAATGCCTACTCTATATCATTGAAGGCTATTAAAACCTATACATTGCTGATATTCACTTGTAATCAAACTTGAAGTAAGCTAATTTAGCTCTAGAAATTGCTTTACTAAACTAACAATAAATTTGAATAAAAACATCGAATTTCCGGCATGAGGGTTCAATGCTGGACTGACTACTTCAGGGGGTAGCTTATGTTTCACAATCTGACTATCAACAGAATCATTATCCATGAAGTGCATCGAAGAGATGTCAATCGCAACATAGTAGAACCCAATTATGGTCAGCAGCTTATTCATCTTGAGAACGATGCGAAAAGCGCACTTCAGATCCGAATTACTGAAGCTTTAGGTGAGTCGTCCCATGGCATTGAGATGCAAATCCAAAATACCCTAAATAACAGCCTTTGGGATTTAGCAAATCAAATTATTCAAACTACAGGCAACGATAATGCGTTTATTAACCTTTCACAAACTGTGACTGCCAATTTGGCAGAAGCGCAGAAGAGCAAAGGGATTCCTGGTGGTATCGTAGTAGTGATCGAGGGAACATGCGGTCATCCAGCACGCAATTTAATGTGCGTGATTAAAGCTGAGCCACATGCGGGATTTATTAAACGGCAAGAAGAAGGACAGCTATTACTTCAATATTTAAAGGATTTAATTCTTACTCCGCAGGCCAAGCTCTACAAAATTGGTGCATTCATCCAAGCGAATATTGATGCAGTGCCGAGTCCTGAAAACCCGTCAGCCCAATGGAAAGGATTTCTATTTGATGATCTTGCCACAAAGGGAAATCGTCAAGGTGCGGCACAGTACTTTTACGAAACCTTCTTAGGATTGGCTTTTCCAACGGATAGTGCATTCCAAACAAAACAGTTTCATACGTTGACTAAGGACTTCATTAAGAGAGCGAATATTGATGAGGAAACTAGAAGTGATTTACTGACTGCACTAACAACATATCTCAAAGTGGATAATACAGCGACAGTGCAAGTTTCAGCTTTCTCGGAGGCTTATATTCCCACCGCAGAATTGCAAGACGCATATCGACAGCACATGGTGCAAAACAGCTTCACATTAAATGCGATCCACAAAGATCTAACTGAAGTGGCGTCAGCACTAAAACAACGCAAAATCGTGTTTGGCCACAATATCAAATTGACTGCTCCACCAGAGACATTTGAGGACTTTGTGAACATGAGCGTAATTGATGGCGAACCCACCGCAGATGGCCAAACACCTAAGTGGACCCAGATAATTATCCGGGGTCGAATTATGGATCAAGAATGACGGAACAGGAGTTCCTTAAGCGCTGGGAACAGGAGAAACCGGTTTACCAGGCTTGGGCTGATTTCATTAAATACACGATTGAGCAGGCTTTAAAAACGTCCATTGCTCCGACCCAACTCGATTACTTTCTGAAGGTTCCCGTAAAACCGAGACTTAAGCTTGACTCTACTTTGGTGGATAAGGCTTTCTATCGCAAGCAATACGCAAATCCTTACGATGATGTTACCGATAAGGTCGGTATGCGGTTTGTCGTTCTACTGACTAGCGACATCAAAAAGGTCTGCCAAATTATTGAGGCGCCAGAAAACAAACTGTTCTGGGATGCTTCCAAGGACAGAGATTATGAAGCTGAGCGCTTAGAGAAACCGTTAGAATTCTCATACCAATCGGTGCACTTCGTACTTCGCGCGACAAAAGGTAATAAATTTTCGGGTATTGAAATATTAGAAAATACTTCCTGTGAGGTCCAAATAAGGACATTGCTGCAACATGCCCATAGTGAACTGACTCACGACACGCTATACAAGCCTAAAACGGTTGCGCAGCCAGGCGTTAAAAGAACTGTTGCAAAAAGTATGGCTTTGATCGAAGCAACAGACGAGTTCTTCGAACAGGCAATGCAAGACATTGCGAAGGCAATCAAGCCACAAAACGATATCCTTGATTTATTAAAGGATAGATATCAAGCAAATATTCACCAAAATGTGGGTGAGGAACCATCAAATCAACTTTTAGTAGATACTTATTTTGAATTACTGCCTGAAAATCCGATTGCAGATATTTCAGCGTTCTTGGATAAGGTTGGCTATATCTACCCGAAAATAAAACAATACCGTGAAATCCGACACATATTTTCACAACCAGCCATATTGCTTATTTATTACTTAGCATCTCATAGTCCTGCCAGGACTGTGGAGATGTGGCCTTTAGATAGGGATGACCTTAATCTGGTGTTTAGTGATCTCGGCATCAAGTTACCAGATTAAGAAATCGATTTCATTAGTCTTAGGAACCAAACTGCCGCTTCTACTTTATCAAGCAGCAGTTTGGATTAAACAAAGTATTATTGACCAGTAAGCTTTTTCTTTGCGCGCAATTTACGCATAGATTCCCCCTTCAAATGAAGTACATGTGACTGATGCACTACCCGATCCAGGATAGCGTCTGCCAGTGTTGGATCCGGAAATAGGTCATGCCATTGCTCAAAGGGATATTGAGTTGTAAACAATAGAGAGCCTGAGCGCATCCGTTGATCGATAATATCCAGAAGGACATGGCCAACGGATATATTGATTTGTCCATGTCCAAAATCGTCAATAACTAATAATGCCGGTTTAATGAGTTTAGTTTTTAGACTGGCTAGTGACCCGTCAGCTAGTGCTGTCGCAATATCTGAAAGCAGCTGATTACTACGTATGTATATCACCGATATGCCGAGCCTGCATGCTTGAGTTCCAATAGCAGTTCCAAGCCAGGTTTTACCAGTACCAGTCGCGCCGCGGATGGTTAAATTTTGCTTTCGATGTATCCACTCGCATGTTGCCAATGTTGAAATCAATTGTTTATCCAAGTCTCTACTAGGTCTGTCATCCAGATCTTCTAAAGAACACCGTTCCGGAAAGCCAGCTGACTTAATAAAACGTTGAATACGTCGAGTTTCCCGATTGGTTATTTCGTAATCAACCAGCATGGCAAATCTTTCATCGAACGATTTTACATTCAAATTTGGTTGATCAAGTTGCAAGCTGTAAGTGTCAGCCATTCCAGATAGTTTAAGTAATCGAAGGTTCGATAAAGTTTGTTCAACGATTGACATCTTATTCTCCAAAATAATTTGGTCCTCGAACATCAGAGTGCACCGTTCGATTTATAGTCTGTGAAAGTGCTCCAATATGGCGAGCCCTCAAATCAGCATCATTTTTAATAATGGATTCAATGCTACGAAGTGCAGTTATATTCAAGCTTAGGGCATAAGTACATACAGCTTCAAAGCGCTCCTCTCCATAAAGCTTCGAGATCTCCCGCATTTTTCTTGCCGCCCTGATGCCGTTGGTTGGATCGTGTCGTTCGGTTAAATGATAGGTAATCATTCTTTCTGCATTTTCGCCTACGCTCTTCGCCCACCTGAGTAAAGCTAAAGGCTCACCTTCAAGAACGTTACGATGCGCGGCTGGCATATGATCTTCTATTCTGGAAAGGCCTCCAATTTCATTGATGATTGCATGAATTGCGATACGTACATTTTTACGGAATACTTCAATCATCCGATCATTGAATCTGACATCTACTGTTTCACCACGATACCTCCATGGAACTGAATAAAAAGATTTCTGGTGTTCGATAAGATAATCGTCTCCAACCCGAACTGCATATCGCCAATTGGCATATACATATCGTGTTTCGGAGAGCGGGCGTAAGGCTGGCAAATCGAGTGCTTCGAATCTACTTTTCCTGCACCCTTCCATTTTCTTAAAAGGGCGTTCATTCAGAGCAATATTTAATCGACGAATTTCTTGATTTGCTTCTTCTAGGCTAAAAAATATCCGATCTCTTAAGGCAAACAAAACCCATCGCTGTGCGATCTGAACGCCAGCTTCGGCTTTAGCATTTTGCTTAGGTGATTTAGGCTTAGTTGGTAGTGATGCTGCTCCATAGTGTCGGAGAAATTCCGAGTAAGCAGGATTGATAGTTATACGATCACGCTCCCGTCGACTTACAGCAGCCTTAAGATTGTCACTGACAATCCAATTCGGAATTCCTCCAAAAAACTCCAAAGCATTAGTTTGAGCACTCACCCAACACTCTGATGTTTGTTGCCAAACGGCTTCAAGATAGGTGTAGTTAGAACATCCCATTACAGCAACAAAGAGTTGTGCGTAACGGGAAGCCTCTCCAGACATGCTACGAATTTCAATGGTTTGGCCAGCGAAATCAGTGAACATTTTGTCCCCAGGGCGGTGAATTTGGCGCATGACCAGTCTTTGAGCACCAATCCATTTTCTATACCCGGCAGTAAATTGAGAGTATCCAATACCGTTAGGATTGTTTTCTTTCCATTCCCGCCATAATTGTTCTCTGGTTGCTTCGGGTCGAAGCATTTCCTGATGTATGTGTGCCCAATCAGGATTTTCTTTTGTTGTCCTAGTTCTCTGTGTAAGACTCAGAGCTACTTGCCACGCATCATCATCTAATTCGTTCAACTCTTCAGAACTTTTATTGCTTTTTTTAATGGCATCAACAAGCCTGGATACTGTATTGGCTGCAACACCAATAGAGCGGCTAATCGCACGAGATGATTGTTCGGGGGTATGAAAATACAGCCGTGAGATTTCACGCTGTAAATGTATTGGAATCCGCATCAGGGATTTTCTCCTTTATTTAGAATGCGAGAACAGCTGCTTAACGCAATCTTTTCAATCACAGGGATGAAAAAGCCCATCACGCGTGACTTGACATCTTCACGCGTGGCGCAGATACTACAGTTTCAAGTCGATTACTTGATAGCAGTTCGCAACCCGAGGCCGGAATCCTCGGGTTTTGCGTTTTATGGGCCCACAATGGATCAATCAATTTCATCAGGGCATTTCACGTCTCCTTCCAATAATACGCATGCATTCATAGCGTCCTTCTGAGTTGTACTTTTTCTTGGCTTAAACACGTAGCGCTTCGGCCATAAATCTTCTATTTCACACTCCAACAATCGCGCAATATGGCTTGCTACCGCATAAGCAGTAATTCGATCATGAATTACATTGCTCACCACACCACTGGCTACACCAAGGGTGCGTGCAATTTTCGCTTGGGTTATTCCAAGACGTCGAAGCCGATAATTGATTTCAATTCCATCCATATTGGAGATGACAAAGTCCGTATTAAAGAGTAACCTATCTCTATTAAGTATTTTATATCTCTTTAGAGATAAATTAATATATCTTATACTGATATGAATAATCAAGCCATACGTTCAACTTCCTTATCTAATCTTGATAGCATTGGAACAAGATTATCTTCGCTATTAGCTATGTTTGGATTGAGCCAATCTGAATTTGCTGCAAGGGTTAAAGTGTCGCAAGGTTTTGTCAGTGATGTTCTGAGAGGCATCAAAAAACCTGGTGCTGAATTTCTCTATGCCTTAAAAATTGAATTTGGCATCTCAATAGATTGGCTTTTGACTGGCGAGGGCACCATGAAAGGTGAAACTCAAATTGATATTTCTTTCTTACGAATGATTCAGCTTCAAATATCAATTGCCAGAGGGGCTATTCTAAAGAAAGATATTGCAGCAAAAGCTATCATGCTCCTAATCCAGAATAACAAGTTAAATGAGGCTGGCACGGATCCTGAAATCAAAAAGTTCTTGGATGGGATAAAACCTGATATTGAAGATTTTGATTTAGCGATTGAGCTTTATAACGGTCATTTGTGGACTGATGAGACATTACGTCAACGTAATATCATGGCCGCTGTAGCAGCGCATTTTGAATCCAAAAACACTGTAGATCCTTTGAGTTTACTAACCCAACAGCCAACGTCGATTAGCATCAACATTAATTCTATTCAGCGTAATGCTGGACGAGACTACTACGAAGGATGATTATTTAATCTCTGATACTGCATACACTCATCATGACTAATCAAGCTCAAAATATAGAATTGAACATTGCTGAACAACAAAGAAATGCCAACCGGGACTACTATGAATTAAATCTACCCGTATCAATGAAGGTGTATATGGCGACTCGTTCAGATGAGGAGCTGGACCGAGTGGCATTGGGTAATCAAAGAATGTTTAAGTATCGCTTCGGATTGAATGCTAATTCGGTAGTACGTACTAAAATCATTGCAATCAAAAATCGATACAACTTAACCGACATAGAGGTAAAAACATTGATCAAGTCTGGTCAAATTAGAGTGAATCAGAATAAAGTTCTTGTCACACCAGACAAAGTGTCGCCTATTATTGGTTTCGTTATATTGGTAATCATCAGTTTCGTTTGTGGGATTAATTTGTTTGCCATTACTGGTTCATCCAGCGTATCCGTATGGGGAATACTTTTGGCACTAGGCACGATCCTAAGTGTATGGGGTATTTGTATTTATCATATTAAGAAATTCATGGTTGCACCTTGGCAAACTCTAAAACATTCCGGGGTTCTGAAGGACTTACCAAAAATAAAAATCTTGGATAGCCTACGCGTACGTTCGTTTACGATTGAGTAAGCTAACGATTTAAACTGATTTTATTTTTTCCAACTCACTTGAGATTTTATTTTGCAACTCAGCAATATTTAATTCTTTATCCAAGATTAAATACGATAGTGTAAGTATTGTCAGAGGGTGTATTCCCATGGCTGTCGCCAAGCTATCAATCTTCTCTATGGAAGGTCTCTTTTTTCCATTCTCCAGGACTGACACATAAGTTCTGCTTGATATGTCACTAAAAAACTCTTGCGTTAATCCTTTACTTATTCGAATCTCTTTGATGGCTAAACCCAGCGCTTTTTGAATTTCCATACGAAGCCCCTATAAAGGAGCTTATATAGCCAAAATGTGTCCTAAAGGACTATAATCTAAAGGACACATTCATCGAATATTCCGAAATAATGTTAGTAACAATTGATGAGGATAATATTCCGCATACTAATATAGGCGATCTTAATCCCAATTATTGGCGCTACGTCTATCTTGTTGATTGTGATTATTGGTTTCACGCAAACTGCACTTCCATTAAAGGAAGCTCTGAATCAATTGAAATAATTATTGGTGCAGATGATGATTTACTGAGTTTGATCAAAAACACAGAATTAAAAATCAACCATATTTATCTGATGAACTCTTTCACATTAGATGGCGCCAGGACATGGCAAAAAGAAATAATTAAATCAGTGTATCAAAACAAAACCGATGATACAGAAAAGGTCACGATCGAACTAAACGACGGGCGCCTCTTCAGTCTGTCAAAGAAAGAAAGCCTCGTGCAAATTAATAAAGTGTACTCATCAATTAGTTAGCATAGGACACATTATTAGGATGCAAATTATCACACTAACCGTAGCAGTCGGAGGACGAATAACCCTTAACCAGGATTTCATGAATCACCTCCGCATTAAACCAGTAGGTTAATATGATTGTAGAGTCTAACAGTGCTGCAAACCTTGTACAGATTCGTGCTTTGGCTCTTCATGCCTTCGGTTCCGAACCGGTTGCTGAGTCTTGGCTCAATCAATATCACGCCTTGTTAGGGGGTGCTCCTATCGTTATGGCCAAATCATCCTCTGGATTTGCTGAGGTTCAGAAAATATTAAGTGCCATAAATTATGGCGGAGCGGTTTAAGCTCAAGCGATTCAAGAATTCAGCTGAAATGTTGTTCGATGATACTGTTAACACATAAAAGAAATGAGTCAAAGATGGCTAAAGAATTCTCGGATATTCGGTTAAATATGAGATCTGAATCGCAGCTGCGTTCTCAAGCTATGACAGAACAACTTTTAAGAGAGTTGCCACTTCATCAATTAAAGCAAGCATATGGCCTCTCTCAACTAATGCTGGCTCAAGTATTGAATGTTCAGCAACAATCAATTGCAAAATTAGAAAAACGCGCAGATATGTATTTATCTAGTTTGAGGACCCATATCGAGGCAATGGGTGGCGAGTTGGAAATTGTCGCTTGTTTTCCTTGTGGCGCAGTAAGTATAAGCAATTTTTCAGACTTGAAAATTGAAGTTGCGCCTGACAAGAGCGCGCCACTTTAATGCATAAGGTCTAGTTGTCAGATGATCTCTTGATCATCAGGTTTCTAGGTCAAAGTGGTATGCGTCTGATTTATGTACGTTGATGTATACGGACAATAAAGTTTAGGCATAAACAATAGAGTTTAGTGGTAGTTTCAGGCTGGAGTTGATATTGCAAAAAGCCTGTAATATCCTGCAAAGTCAGGTATTTTCAATTAATTCACAGAGGGCTTGAATATGAGAAGTGACTCAGAGAATGAAGAATTTAATGACTCTTTGACTCCCTCAACCCGCAAACTGCATCAATTGTTAGCAAAGAGAGATCTAAATAGCTCTCGGATGCTGACTGCAGAAGAAATCGATTTATTGAGAAAAAGCCAGCGCGAAATGTCTGAGACTTACGCAAAATTGTCTGAATCACATTTCTTCGGAATGTTGGCCGAAAAGACTAACAATGTAGCTTCTCTTGATGAAATCAAAAAGGCGATCTCAGATGGTTGGGCTGGGATAAATAAAGAAAAGTGATAAGTGAGCCATGCTTAATGTAGCGATTTACCTAAGTATTATTGGTACCATCTTTGCCATTGGATTGTCCATTTTTGCCTACAAAATGCACAACTATAAGAAAAAATTAGAAAACAAAAAACAAATTCAATAAGCTCACTTAATCCGGAAGCCAATGAAGTGCAGCTACAGATTAATAATGAATGAACTATGTTGATGAGTTTACCCCCTTAGGTCAGATTGAGAGCTTCTAATTATCTGCGTGGATTCACCGACTTTAGTAATTCCTGTGATCAATATTTCCGTCAGCCCTCAACCATAGGATTATCAGGATTGGCTTGACCTTACCCATATGGGAAGGTTTAAAGTGTGACTCACGACTATGCAAGGAGTCCGTGATGACTACAGAACGCATCGAAAACAAGAGTTCAAATCCTGACATTATCAATTTGCCCATTGACGGTATGACCTGCGCCAGTTGTGTAGGTAGAGTGGAAACTGCATTATCAAAAGTGGATGGTGTAGGCAGTGTATCAGTCAACTTAGCCACTGAACGTGCAGATATTCACTTGGTAAAACCAGTGGATCGCAAAGAATTAATCACCGCAGTTGAAAATGTGGGATATAGCGTGCCAAGCAATACGATAGAGCTCTCTGTAGAAGGAATGACATGCGCCAGTTGTGTAGGTCGCGTGGAAAGTGCCATCAAAGGAGTGCCAGGTGTTTCTGAAGCCACAGTAAACTTAGCGACCGAACGAGCAACCATTAAAGGAAATGTTTCAGCGAATGAACTGATTTCCGCGATCACTAATATCGGATATGAGGCAAAAGAGATTTCTTCAGGATTTGAGCCTGATAACGATGCCAATAGTCTCAAAAAAGATGCTGAAAGAGCAGCGCTAAAACGCGACCTGTACTTAGCCACCGCCTTCGCTTTACCCGTGTTTCTACTTGAAATGGGCTCTCACTTCATTCCGGGCGCGCATGAGTTGATTCTTTCTACAATTGGCATGGATTGGAGCTGGTACCTGCAGTTCGCATTAACAGCAATTGTATTGACCATACCTGGACGGCGTTTCTACCAGAAAGGCTTTCCCGCCCTTTATCGCCTAGCCCCAGACATGAACTCTCTTGTTGCTGTAGGAACTACGGCTGCATTTGGATATTCTGTTGTCGCGACATTCATCCCTCACCTTTTACCTGATGGCACAGTCAATGTTTACTACGAGGCTGCAGCGATCATTGTTGTATTGGTTTTGCTTGGTCGTTATCTCGAATCGAAAGCTAAAGGTCGTACATCAGAAGCGATTAAGCGATTGGCAAAAATGCAAGTCAAAGAAGCGCATGTGATGCGTAATGGAAGTTTTGTAAGTATTGCAATCAATGACGTAGTAATAGATGACATGATTGAAGTAAAACCAGGCGAAAGAATACCCGTGGACGGCACAGTCACTGATGGTCAAAGCTTTGTAGATGAATCAATGATCACGGGTGAACCAATACCAGTTGAAAAAACACAAGGTTCACGCGTTGTAGGCGGAACCATCAACCAAACAGGCGCTTTTAGAGTGCGTGCTGAAGCCATTGGTGGACAGACCATGCTTGCACAAATCATCCGTATGGTTGAACAGGCACAAGGTTCCAAATTGCCTATTCAAGCGGTCGTCGATAAGGTCACTATGTGGTTTGTGCCTGCGGTTATGCTTGCAGCCGTTATCACCTTTATAGCTTGGATGATATTTGGGCCATCTCCAGCTTTGACATATGGACTGGTCAATGCCGTGGCTGTATTGATCATTGCTTGCCCGTGTGCGATGGGCTTGGCCACACCAACCTCTATTATGGTCGGTACTGGCCGAGGTGCTGAATTGGGTGTGCTTTTCAAAAAAGGCGAAGCCTTGCAAATGCTGAAAGACGCTCAAGTAGTGGCCGTAGATAAAACCGGCACGTTAACGGAAGGTCGTCCAGTGCTGACCGATTTAGAAGTCGCAATAGGCTTTGACCGCAGTGATGTTCTAGCAAAAGTGGCAACCGTGGAATCTCAATCTGAACATCCAATTGCCCGTGCCATTGTGGCCGCAGCTAATGAAGAGAGCATTATATTGCCGGAATTGGACGATTTCGAATCCATTACCGGTATGGGAGTTCGAGCAACGGTAGGAGGGGCGAAGATTGAGATAGGTGCCGACCGATTTATACGTGCACTCGGTCTAGGGGTAGAAAACTTTGCAAACACAGCTGAACGACTAGGCAAAGAAGGCAAGTCACCTTTATATGCGGCGATTGATGGAAAACTGGCAGCGATTATTGCAGTCGCTGATCCCATCAAAGCTAGCACACCACTAGCGATAGCCGCATTGCATCAACTAGGCCTGAAAGTGGCTATGATTACCGGTGACAATGCCCGCACAGCCCGTGCAATCGCAAATCAGTTGGGTATAGACGAAGTCATCGCTGAAGTAATGCCTGAAGGTAAAGTCGAAGCAATTCGTCGCTTGAAATCGAGTTACGGGTATACCGCTTTTGTGGGAGATGGTATCAATGATGCGCCGGCACTGGCTGAGGCTGATGTCGGCCTCGCCATCGGTACCGGAACCGATGTGGCTGTGGAGTCAGCCGATGTGGTTTTGATTTCTGGCAATCTTCAAGGCGTTCCAAACGCTATTGCCTTATCAAAGGCAACCATAGGCAACATTCGGCAAAACCTGTTCTGGGCCTTCAGCTATAACACGGCATTGATACCGGTTGCTGCTGGGGCATTGTACCCAGCCTTTGGATTATTGCTGTCGCCAATCATTGCAGCTGGCGCCATGGCCTTATCGAGTGTATTTGTACTTGCAAATGCTTTGCGGTTACGTCGTTTCCAGCCGCTAGTTGCTTAAGAAATATGTACATAAAAAAGCCTGTTGATAAATTCAACAGGCTGATGATTTACTACTGGCGAGGTGGGAAGCCGGCTTTTTCCAAAGCAGAAACTATCAGACCTGGAGCAGCAGAGCTTTCAACTGTCACCGACCTATTTGGCGGGTCAGTCACGATATTGGCTTCTGGGTCTACATCTTTAATGGCCTTGGTGACACCCCGGGCACAACCGCCACACGTCATATTTTCAATATGTAATTGCATAATGAACTCCTTGGTTGAAGTTGATAGTATCTTAAGCATAGACCTTCCAATGATTGGAAGGTCAAGCGTTTTAGTTGATAATAAAATGAAGCAGTACAAAAGAATGTTCGCGTTACATTAAGGAGCCATCATCATGAGTCGGTTTTTCAACATCGGTCAGGCTGCCAAACAATCCGGAATATCTGCGAAAATGATCCGGCATTATGAAAGTGTTGGCTTGCTACAAGCGGCTTCACGTACTTTGTCTGGATATAGACAATATTCTGAGAAAGATGTGCATACGCTAACTTTCATCCGTCATGCACGCGATCTTGGGTTTTCAATTAAACAAATAGAGGATTTACTTGGTTTATGGGGAGACCCAGACCGGTCGAGCAGTGATGTAAAAGCACTGGCCCAAAAGCATGTACAGGATTTGGAGCAAAAGATTACACAATTAGCGAAAATTAAATCTGAGCTAAAAAAGCTGGTGGACTGCTGTCATGGAGATGATCGGCCAGAGTGTCCTATTATTGACGGTTTATCGGATCACGTTGCCTGATGTGGTTAGCCTTGAAGAATGCTTGTTATTAAAAATGTTTAATCGAGCTGTGAGGGTGATGACTTCAGAATTGAAGAGTGTTTAGGGCCATCACACTGGCATGCTCCGGCCCTATTTTTATCAGTTTGTTTTTCTTATGAGCAACATATAGGCTGCAGGTAGTACAAAAAGTGACAGTAATGGGGCAGTTAACATTCCTCCAACCATAGGAGCTGCTATCCGACTCATTGCCTCAGAGCCAGTTCCGTCCCCAATCAATATCGGAATCAAGCCAGCCAAGATCACGGCCACTGTCATGGCCTTAGGGCGTACTCGCAAAGCAGCACCTTCAATCAAGGCATCATGCCAATCTTGCTTGCTGTTTAGTTTTCCGGCTTGCCTGTAACGGTCTACAGCCTCATCCAGATAAACCAACATGATAATGCCGAATTCAGCAGCCAGACCGGATAAGGCAATCATGCCAACACCACTGGCAATAGAAAAATGGTAACCAAGCAGGTACAGAAACCAGATGGCACCCACCAAAGCAAATGGCAGGCTGGTTAAGATTAACAAAGCAGGCCCTATCCGTTTAAATGCCATAAACAGCAGTATGAAAATGATCCCTATGGTCATGGGCACCACATAACTTAGTCGTTTAGATGCGCGTTCAAAATATTCAAACTGTCCAGACCAGTTGAGTGAGTAGCCAGCTGGAAGTTGTAATTGTTTATCCAATGTGGCCTTGGCTTCGTTAACAAAACTACCCAAGTCTCTATCCTGTATATCAACATACACCCAGACATTGGGGCGTGCATTTTCACTTTTGATCATCGGCGGACCGTTGGTGTAGCTAACCTCTGCTATGGCTCCCAAGGGTACGCTGGCACCTGACTCTGTAATGATAGGCAGCGTTTTGAGCTTATCGGCGGAGTCCCGGACCTCCCTCGGAAAGCGCAGATTGATCGGAAAACGTGCCAGCCCATCAATCTTCTCGCCGATATTGTCACCGCCAATTGCGCTAGAAACCAGTTCGTTGACATCGGTAATATTCAAACCGTAGCGTGCTGCCTTCAATCTGTCGATGCGCACATCCAGATAACGTCCACCAGTAGCTCGTTCAGCAATAACCGAACCCACGCCGGGGACCGTTTTCATGATGCGTTCTACTTCCTGACCGAGTTTCTCCAAAGTGGCCAGATCCGCTCCTCCGATTTTAATACCTACCGGACTTTTGATCCCAGTAGATAGCATGTCAATGCGATTGCGTATGGGTTGCACCCAGACATTGGCCATGCCAGGTATTTTCAATCTGGTATCTAGTTCATGGATCAGTTTCTCGGTGGTCATGCCCGCACGCCACTCCGAACGTGGCTTGAATTGAATGGTTGTCTCCAGCATTTCGAGGGGCGCAGGGTCAGTAGCTGTTTCTGCACGACCTGACTTACCGAATACCGATTTCACTTCAGGCACCGTCTTAATCAGGCGGTCACTTAACTGCAAAATTTCGGAAGCTTTGGACGCAGATAGGCCTGGTAAAGCAGTGGGCATGTAGAGCAAATCTCCTTCATCAAGCGGAGGCATGAATTCACTACCCAGTTTACCGAGTGGGATCAATGTCATGACGACCAGGAGTACTGCCACCCCCAAGGTCAGTACCGGATGCTTGAGTACTTGCGAAAGCATGGGCTTGTAAATGGCGATCAACCAGCGATTTAATGGATTATCAGCTTCGGGGCGTATCTTGCCACGAATGAAAAAGGTCATTAATACGGGAATCAATGTGACTGACAGACCAGCTGCTGCGGCCATGGCATAGGTTTTGGTATAAGCCAGCGGTGCAAACAATTTTCCTTCTTGGGCTTCCAGCGTAAATACCGGAATGAATGACAAGGTAATAATCAGCAATGAGAAAAATAAAGCCGGGCCAACTTCGCAGGCCGCCTCAATAATCACCGCTGCTCTTTGTCGCTGATCAGGCTCCCCATTTGCTATGCGAAACTCTTCGAGTTTGCGGTGCGCATTCTCTATCATCACAATGGCAGCATCGACCATGGCGCCAATGGCAATCGCAATACCACCCAGTGACATGATGTTGGCATTGATGCCCTGATAGTCCATAACTATAAAACTGATCAATATACCCAGTGGCAATGCGACAATCGCCACCATGGCTGACCTGAGATGCCATAAGAACACCAGGCATACTAGCGCTACGACGAGAAACTCTTCAATCAGCTTATGAGTGAGATTATCAACTGCACGCTTGATTAGTTGGGACCTGTCGTAAGTCGTGACTACCTCGACGCCTGCAGGCAGGCTCTTTTTTAGTGTTTCAAGTTTTAATTTGACGGCATCAATCACCTGTAATGCATTTTGACCAGCACGGACGACAATCACGCCACCTGTAACTTCCCCCTCACCATTCAACTCAGCTATGCCACGGCGCAATTCTGGGCCTAGCTGCACGCGGGCAATATCCGCTAGCAGAATCGGCGTCCCCGCTTCCGAGACACTGATTGGAATGGCTTTGAAGTCTTCTAGCGTGTCTAGATAACCGTGCGCCCGTATCATGTATTCCGCCTCGCCCAGCTCAATCACTGCACCACCTGTGTCCTGATTGGCATTTTGAATGGCCGCAGTCACTTTCGATAATGGGATTCTGTAGTTACGCAATTTATCTGGATCCACCTGTATTTGATATTGGCGAACCAGACCACCTAACGTCGCTACCTCGGCCACGCCAGGGATGGTTTTCAACTCAAATTTGAGAAACCAGTCCTGCATGGCCCGTAATTCACCAAGATCATGCTGACCGGATTTATCCACCAATGCATATTCGTAAACCCAGCCCACACCAGTTGCGTCCGGACCCAAGCTAGGTGAAGCACCTTTGGGTAGGCGCGAAGATATCTGGCTTAAGTATTCCAGTACCCTCGATCTGGCCCAGTATTGATCTGTGCCATCATTAAACAAGATATAAACAAATGAATCGCCAAAGAAAGAATAGCCGCGTACTGTTTTCACCCCAGGTACGGAAAGCATCGTCGTCGTCAACGGATAGGTAATTTGGTTTTCGACAATCTGTGGTGCTTGGCCGGCCCAGGGCGTACGGATGATAACTTGCGTGTCAGACAAGTCAGGGATGGCATCCAGAGGGGCTCGTAGCATGGCAAAAAAACCCCAGGCCGTGATTATTAAGCTAACCAGAATGACCAGAAGTGGGTTGGCAGCCGACACCTGGATCAATCTAGTGATGACGCCAAGTGTGTGAGATGGTTGTTTAGGTGTATGCATGGTTACTTCTGCCCCTTCATCACACGCGCTTGGTCAGACTGTTTGTGGATATGCTCGATGTCGTACTGTTCCGTTACCGGGTCAGACTTTAGGTCGAAGCTCACTTGGTCGCCTGGTTTAAGCGTATCCAGCTGCATGACATCCTTTACCTGAAAGGCCATGGTCATAGCTGGCCAACCCAAGTCAGGAATCGGATCGTGCGCGAGGGTAACCTGACTATTTTTGCGATCTATGGCCGTCACTTTGCCGCTACCCTGTGGCATTTTCTGAGCAGACTGGGGAGTGTTGTGTCCATCCATCTTCATCGATATTTCGGTTGCTTCTGAGGGTGTTGTCTGTGAGAGCTTTGCAAGTACTCCTGAGAGCGAAGCTTCCGAGTCAATCAGGAACTGACCGGATGCCACAACCTGGTCACCGTCTGACAAACCAGAAAGTATTTCGGTATTGCCAGCATATTCTTCTCCGGTAGTCACCTCGACCGGTTTAAACCCGGTTGGCAGTTTGACGATCACCACTTTACGGGTGCCCGTCACGATGACCGACTCACTCGGAACAGCAATTGATTCATGCTTAGCACCTGCCAGCATAATATTGGCAAACATGCCGGTGCGCAGCTTGCCCTGTTTATTTGGCAACTCAATGCGTACCTGCATAGTGCGTGATGTGTTATCCAGCGTGGGATAAACATAGCTGACTTTACCTTTTAATGTTTCACCTGGCATGCCTTGTAGCTGGATGTCTGCTTCGCTGCCTAGGTGTACGCGGCCTACATCCCGCTCCGGGACTTCTGCTATTAGCCATACATTCGAAAAGTCAGTGATTTGCATCAAGCTGCTGCCGGGCATCAGTTGTGCCCCTTCGCGCAAGCCCAATTCCGTCACGATGCCGGATGCCGGGGCATAAACACTGAAGCGTGCATTGGCACGGCCAGCATGGGTGATGGCTACAATTTCGCTCTCGCTCATCCCGAGTAACTTCAGACGGTTACGTGCAGCCTGTGCAAGGTCGCGGGTATTGAACGACATTTCACCGGCGTTAGCATTCTCTGAACCAGGCTGATATGCCAATAGAGCTAAATACTCCTGTTGTGCGGTCAATAATTCAGGCGCATATACCTCTGCGACTTTTTGTCCTTTGACAACATTATCTCCGATGGCGCGTACGCTTAAGCGCTCTACAAAGCCTGGCACACGGGTTTGTACTACGTAGTACCCGCGCTGGTTTGGTTCAATGCGGCCGACTGCCGACAAGGTTTCCCCAAATTGGGACATACTGGCGGTTGCTAAGCGTATTCCCAGATTTTGCTGAATTTGCGCTGGGATAGAGACCCCAGCATTTTCAGTATTCGCTTCCATGTATTTGGGTTCCAGTTGCATGTCCATAAACGGTGACTTGCCTGGCTTGTTAAATTTCTGCGTAGGGACCATAGGGTCATACCAATATGCAACGGTTTTGCCACTACCGTCCTGTACTACACCATTGATCATTGGTGCAGATGTCTCAGCTTTGGGTGTTGTTTCCGATGAGGGAGCAGAGCCATGCGACTGCAACCACCACAACCAAATTCCCATATTGACCAGCGCAAACAGTATGACAAGTGATATCTGGTTCAAGCGTTTCATGGGTGACTCCCTGCAGGTGATTGTGCGGTGAAAAAATGTTCGTCATTCAAGAGGAATGCAATATTGATTGCTGCACGTTGTAGTTCAGTCTGGATATTCAAATGCTCAATCTGTATTTCCAACACATCTCGTTTTGCTTCCCAGACCTCTGCCAAGTTAGGCTTGCCTGCACGATAGGCAGCTTCTAGCAATTTGAGCCTGGCATCCGCAGCAGGAATGAGACGCTGCTGATGTTCGAGTTCGCGAGCCTCAGTGATTTCCCAGTCTGCACGTGCAGCCTCCAGTGCTGCTGACAGTTCTAAGCGGCGATCCTCTGTTAGCTTGCGCGCCCGTTCTAGCAACAACTGTTTTTCGGCCGTACGCTGATCCTGGCGGTGCGCTCTATCTGTTTGCAAATCAAAGGCAACCTGGAAAGTCACCATGTCACTTGCGCCTGCAAAACGCTTGCCGTAACCGACCTCCCAACTCCAGTTCGATAGCTTGCCTAGTTGAGCGCGATCAAGGTCAGAGACTGCCACAGCCTCTTGTTGTCTTGCATTGAGTAATTGAGGGTTATCTTCCAGTTCTGAACGCTGGTCTAGGATGGTTAGCTGCGGGCGTTTGGGCGTATAAAGACGCATCTCATCGCTGAGCTGTCTTTTGGCATCATTTCCCAGCCAACGTGCGAGTCCTGCACGTGCTTTTCTTTCTTCCAACTGAGCCATCAGGGATTTGTCCCTGGCAGACGCTAATTGAGCATCCAGTTTAAGGATGTCACTCAATGGCTTGCCACCGGTACTGGCTGCACCAAGTGCGGCCTTGCGCTCGGCATGCATGGTTTCTATGATTTCCCGATACAGTGCAAACTTGTGTTGGGCAGCGTAGGTGTCTAGCCAAGCGATGGCAACCTCTCTCTGTATGTTGCGCTGGCTGACTAATTGCTCCGTTTCATATTGTCTAGCCTCAGCATTCAAATACTGCGCTGTGGCCTCACGTTTGGCCTGCGGAACCATTTCCTGCTCTAGGCCAATACTGGTCATGGTCATTTCTTCACGGTCAAATCGAAATGCATCCCGATTTGTTGCCGGAAGATTGATAATGCCAAGTTTTACTTTTGGATCCGGCAGTTGTGCTTCTGCGATAGCAGAGGTTCTGGACGCCTTGGCAGCATCTACTAGTGACTGCAGTAATGGTTGCCTTTGAATTGATAATTCAATAGCCTCGCCTAAAGAAAGACTATTCGCTGAGGCGAAGCCTCCATGCATGGCATGTTCTGCATAGACTGAATAGGTGAAAAAGAGCGACCAGCCGCAAAGTAGGCGCATACCTAGAGATAGGATTTTCATAAAACACTCCTGAAATACTCAAAATGACAAACAAGGGGCACGTATGGGCCCCTGAATATCAAATCAAGCCGGAGGTTTTATCGGGGGAGGGAGTTCTGCGGAACGTCTAAAGTCATTGAAGTGCAATAGCTGATGCTCAGGAACATTCAGCATGAAATCCTGTTTGTCTAACTCCAGGGTGGCCGCGATTGAAAAGTGGCAGCCAGCCATAGAACAATGGTTATGTTGCTGTGACGAGTCTTGAGTGTCGGAAGGCTGGACGGGTGGCGATTGCTGCATATGCTCACAATGACCGACATCCATAGATGGCATGGCAATTTCAAACTTATCCTGTTGCATGTGTCTAGCTTGATCCAATGCGCAGGAGACAGAGCACACTGACGCCAGTACTGGACTAGAGGCCAGTATCAGTATCAACAGCATGGTCGTTATGCGCATCAGCTTCATATAGTTGCCGAATATAGCAGTCAAGTTACATTCCAACAAGTGTTTGGGTCGTTATTGTTTCAGGCTGGTGATAACGTAATCTTGACCAGATGGAGCAAGTGTAAATGTCACGTTGTCACCTATCTTTACTTTGTCGAGTAACGCTTTCTCTTTGACCTTAAATTCCATATTCATCGCCGGCCAATTCAAAGCTGGGATTGGCTCATGTTTGAGTCTAATTTGATTGGTGGATTTGTTGATAGACATCACCTTACCCTTGCCAGTGATTACCTTTTCTGAAACCTTTTCAGACGACATAGGCATATCATCCATGGTAAAGCCGGGAATTGCTATTGCGCTTGCAATCAGAACAAACACACTTGTAATGATTTTTTTCATATTTAATCCTTGTGATCTCTAATTAATGGGGGTCTTTCAATACAATGTTACACATCATTGATATTCCTTGGCATCTGAGGAACACGGTCATCCTAAAGCTTTCCATAATGGTAAGGTCAAGAGGCATTTTCGACGATTGTTAGATTAGCCTTTGGTTAAAGTGATTTCGAACCTAGTCGAATGTTGATCAGAAACGACACGAATTTTGCCTTGATGAGCTTCGATGATTGATTTTGTAATTGCCAGCCCTAAGCCTGCGCCATCGCTGGTTTTCTGTCGGGATGGATCTACGCGATAGAAACGGTTGAACAACAAAGGTATATGTTCCGACGGGATCTGCTCTCCTGAATTCTCAACCGTCAATGTCACCAAATTTGGTTGGGTTTCAATCCGAACTATGACTTCACTATTTTTTAAAGTGTGTCGAATCGCATTAGAAAGAAGATTGCTTAGAGCTCTTCTCAACATCAACTTATTGCCTTTAGTGGTTGCCTCTCCCAATACAGTCAGCACCACATTTTTCTCTTCTGCCACCGCTTCATAAAACGCAAAAAGTTCATTTACCTCATGCGCCAAATCAATTAATTCTGTATCTGGAACAAGTTGACCATTATCAGCTTTGGCCAATAACAACATGTCTGAGATCATGCGAGCCAGGCGTTTATACTCCTCCAGGCTTGAATATAGTATTTCCCTATACTCGTCAGCAGAACGCTCACGTGACAGCATGACCTGAGTTTGGGTCATCAAGTTACTAATCGGAGTCCGTAATTCGTGAGCAAGATTAGATGAGAATTCCGAAAGACGCTTAAAGGAGCTTTCTAGCCGTGCCAACATATCATTAAAATCGAGCGCTAACCCATTCAACTCAAGTGGAACAGATTCAAGGGGAATACGCTCTCCTAAATGACTTGCAGAAACACCTCTGGTCACTTCCGCCATTTCACGAACAGGGGCAAGACCACGCCTAGCAGCGAACCAGCCTAATAGAATGGTTAAGACAATACAGGCACAAATCGCTAACCACAGGTTGCGATGGAATGCTGCCATGAACTCTTGGTGATGTTCTATATTAGTGGCCAAACCAATTAACATTTTTGGCTGCCCTGGTATGTCAGTGGCGGCATATGCAGATAGGCCTCTATACATTTGAACATCATGATTCAATATCACCATTTTTGAATGTTGAGATGATATTTTTGATGTCAACCTGCTCATCAGGTGATCGGTCAATGCTTTATCTGTCGTTGAAAAAACAAGGTGTTGTTTTGCGTCCAGAATGGCAGCAAATAGACCTGCATGACCAACAAGCGCGTCATTTAACTTACCGGGTAATTCAGTCATATCCATGTCAGAGTGGACATTTGCTAAAGCATGCCTTATGAGCTGAAGCTTTCCTTCAAGCTCAGTTTGGTCCATATGTTCAAAGTGTGACTCTACTAGTGAGTCAACTAATAGCCCGATCAAAAGCAAAACTATAGTTGATGCTGTCGAGAAAAACAGAGTTAGCCGAAAGGTAATCGATTGCGGGCGCATCATTTTTCAGGGGTTTCTAAAACATACCCCATCCCTCTTATGGTCTGGATGAGCTTGGGTTCAAAGTCATCGTCCACCTTCATACGCAGGCGTCGCATGGCGACTTCAATGACATTGGTATCGCTATCGAAATTCATATCCCAAACTTGGGAAGCAATGAGCGAACGTGGCAGTACCTCACCTTGGCGGCGAAGCAATAATTCCAGTAATGAAAACTCTTTGGATGTAAGTTCGATTCGTTTACCTGCTCGGCTGACTCGTCGGCGTAATAGGTCCAACTTTAAATCGGCAGCTTCCAATACTTCTGCCTCTTTGATTTTACCGCGCCTTAATAGCGTTCTGACACGTGCAAGCAATTCAGAAAAATCAAATGGTTTAACCAGGTAGTCATCGGCACCTAATTCCAACCCTTTAACACGGTCTTCAATCTGATCACGTGCGGTAAGAAAGAGGACAGGCATTTCTTTGCCGATTTGCCGCACAGTCTTCACAACTTGCCAGCCATCCATGCCAGGCAACATGACGTCAAGAATAATTAAATCGTAATCTTCTGTCATCGCCATATGCAAGCCATCGATGCCATCGCGCATGATATCAGTCACAAATCCTGCTTCGGACAAGCCTTGTTTCAGGTAGTCTCCGGTTTTGGTTTCATCTTCAATAATCAGGATTTTCATATGCAATTTGCACCGAGCTTAATGCTATCAATTGTGCATGAGATTTAACGGCTCTGGCAAAGATTACAAAGATGTAATGCGCTAGTCATCAATCAGTTATGGAACATCTATCAATATAGGCATTTTTATGATGTCAGCTTTTGTTCGCACTAGACAGCATGACAAGTTTGTAATATTGCCGTCAGGTTGTGGTCAACAAGCCCAGCGCAAAATGGTAACTGTCATTTCAATGCCAAATGATAAGAAGTAAAGCTCAAGGCATAAATACTTAAATTATTTAAGAAAGGCTTCAAGATGAATAAGCAAACTTTGAATCGTATGATGATCGTGATTGCACTTTGTGCTGCAGGCTTCTTTTCACTCGCAAATGCTGGCATGGATGAAGCTCAACGCCAGCTTATCCAACGTGTCACCCAGGCAAAGCAAGTCCAACAACAAGCACAGGCAGCCAAAGGGGCCGAACGGCAAAAACTTTTAGACAACCATATGAAATTAATGCATGAGAATATGGATACCTGCCGGTCTATGAAACCAAAAGCAGGCATGACCGAAAAAGAGCGGGATGACTGGTTTGCCGAGCACCAAAATATCATGAACCAAATGATGGATCAGATGATGACTGATTATCATATGGTAACCGAATTAAATGGCAGCTCTGCAGAATCCGGTACTCATAAACACTAAATCTCACCAGGCCAGCCTACAACAGGCTGGCTATTAGTTCACGAAAGTTGTTATGGCATTCATTGAAAGACCACACGGGGCAAGAGTCAATATCACTTACTCTTGGTTTAAATATATCTTATCGGCCGCAAGTGTCATTCTGTTATTGTCCGGTCAGACGAGCGCCGCCGGGGATAGTCAATCCGAACAGTCATATCAGTCTGCGTTTGATGATTACAAAGGTGACACTGAACAAAAACGTACAGATTGGATGGATGCCAATACACCAACTTCAAGTGGTCACGCAGGACATGACATGCGCAATATGCCATCTAATGACTTGTTAGGCATGGATCACTCGCAGATGAACCATATGGACCATTCGCAACATGGCACAGAAAAGTCCTCTCAGAAAAATCAATTAGCCAAAAGTAATGTAGGCCAACCAATGAATATGGATCATGCCACTATGCATGATCATAGCCAGCATGAGCACGTGAATTCACAAGCTCACGCTAAAGAGTCACCAACATCCATGAATGAGTCTATGCCGCAAGAACATCAACATGATGACATGCCAGCAATGGAAACGCATTCAGCAGAGCAAACGGAGCCTAATAGTGAACATAACAACCATGATCATGGGAGTCATAACCATGAGGATCAAACAAATTCGGCAGATAACCAGCCTGATTCAAAGCCCTCCACCCAAACTACAGGGTTTGAAATAATCCCCAATGTACATCCGGCAATTGTGCATTTTCCGATTGCATTGACACTCGTTGCATTTTTGCTGGGTTTGATCGCCTACCTTACTCGCCGGTACGCCATTACAGAACATTTTTCGGTGGCCTCTCATATGAGTTTATGGCTCGCTGCATTGGGTGCAATAGGTGCAGTTATTTTTGGCTGGTTGGCTTTCAATTCTGTTAACCATGATGAAGGAGGCCATCTGGCCATGCTGACTCATCGGGTGTGGGCGATCCCAACTGCTCTAGGTCTGGTTGGAGTCGCAGTGTGGGATATCGCTAAGAACGGCTTCAAAAAACCAGTATCTCTGTTTATGGTAATTCAATTATTGGTACTGTCGATTGGTATTAGTGTCACTGCTTGGTTAGGTGGTGAAGTGGTTTATCGTCACGGTATTGGCGTGTTATCTATACCCGCTACTTCAGGTACTGGCCATAGTCATCAGCATGGTACAGAAGGAGCTCAGCATGAACATTAATGATACTGCATTGAAGCATAAAGGAATATTGCTAGCGCTTGCTTCGGTGTTCGTATTAACCGGATGTGCGACGTTCACTAAAGACGGTGGTTTTGACAATGTACAGCAGATCGCCAAGAAACAACTTAAACAGGAAATTGCTTGGCCTAAATCTGAAAAGGAACATGAAAAGATCAATGAGCGTGTCCAGTCATTACTATCCCAGAAAATCAACGCGGATGCCGCTGTCCAGATTGCACTACTGAACAATCGAGGCTTACAGGCTGCCTTTTATGATTTAGGTATATCGGAGGCTGATTTGGTACAGGCCGGCAGATTGCCTAATCCACGCTTTTCAATGTTGTATGCCAAAAATGATGGCGAGTACAAAATCGAACAGGCCTTCACGTTTAACATTTTTTCTTTGATTACCATGCCAAAAGCTGTGGAAATTGAAAAGCGGAGATTTGAGCAAACTCAGAAGTCTACTGCCATGGAAGTGCTTAAGTTGGCAAACCACACCCGAGCTGCATATTTCAATGCAGTAGCTGCTGCTGAGCTCACCCGATACAGCGAACAGGTGAAAGAGTCAGCTGAAGCTAGTGCCGAGCTGGCTAAACGAATGTTTCAAGTGGGTAACTGGAATCAGATACAACAAATGCGTGAGCAAAGTTTTTACGCAGATGCTGCATTAGATTATGCCAATGCCAGAAACAAACAGGTCAAAGCCTATGAGGCTTTGGCCCGGCTATTGGGTGTATCAGTTACAGAACTTCACTTGGAAGAGAGGCTGCCAGATTTACCGAAGACCATTAATGATTTACAGCCTTTTGAGCAGAGTGCATTTGATCAAAGACTGGATTTGCAGGAGGTTCGTTTGGAAACGGAGGCCGTCGCTAAACAACTCGGACTTACCAAAACCACACGTTTTATCAATGTACTCGAAATCGGCCCGGCTAGAGTGCTAGAAGGTAAGCGTAGTGATCCTTATAAAAAAGGCATCGATCTTTCTTTTGAAATTCCACTTTTTGATTGGGGAACCGCCCGTGTAGGGAGAGCAGAAGCCATTTATATGCAGGCAGTGAATCGGACGGCACAAACTGTCATCAATGCGCAATCAGAGATCCGTGAATCCTATAACACGTATCGAACTTACTATGACACAACCAAACACATCCGCGATGAAATCGTGCCTTTGCGCAAGAAAACCCTGCAGCAGAGTTTACTCAGATATAACGGCATGCTTACCAGTCCGTTTGAGTTGTTTGGTGACGCCCGTGCGCAAGTTCAAAGCGTCAAAGGATACATTGAATCATTACGCGACTTTTGGGTGGCTGACGCTGCGCTACAAGCTACTTTAGTGGCAAGTCCTCAAATGATGGAAGGTCAATAAGCATGAGTAATCCAGGTTTAAACAGAAGAAGTTTTTTTAAATATGCAGGTCTCGGGATGGCGGGTGTTGCGATCTCTAGCGTCAGCAAAGTTGCAATGGCTGCGCTGCCCGAAATAGTAACTAGTGATGCGGCCACTACTCAACCCCCACTACATCCTACGACCGGTAGACCTTATAATCCCGTGGTCACATTAAATGGCTGGACACTGCCATGGCGTATGAACAATGGAGTTAAAGAATTTCATTTGGTAGCTGAACCTGTTGTGCGTGAAATTGCACCTGGTATGAAAGCACACCTATGGGGCTATAACGGCCAAAGTCCTGGGCCAACTATTGAGGTGGTGGAAGGCGACCGAGTACGAATATATGTTACCAACAGGCTTCCTGAGCGAACCAGTATACACTGGCATGGTCAACGTTTACCGAATGGCATGGATGGAGTAACTGGCTTGACGCAACCTGCGATTGAACCCGGTAAGACATTTGTCTACGAATTTGAAGCAAAACGTCCTGGTACATTCATGTACCACCCACATGCTGATGAAATGCTGCAAATGGCAATGGGCATGATGGGAAGTTGGGTGACACACCCTAAAGACCCGAATTTTATGCCGGTTGACCGTGACTTTATCTTCTTGCTCAATGCATATGATATTGAACCAGGCAGTTACACGCCAAAAACCAATACCATGCTGGATTTTAATCTTTGGACGTGGAACAGCAGAGCATTCCCAGGTATCGATTCTATTGTTGTTGGCAAAAATGATCGCGTGCGAATCCGGATGGGCAATCTAACCATGACCAATCATCCCATTCATATCCATGGACATGAGTTTGAAGTGACAGGCACTGATGGTGGATGGATACCAAAAACGGCTCGTTGGCCTGAGGTTACGACCGATGTGGCGGTTGGTCAAATGCGGGCGATTGAATTTATTGCAGATGCGCCGGGCGACTGGGCATTCCACTGCCATAAGAGTCACCACACAATGAATGCGATGGGTCATGATGTCCCCACCCTGATTGGAGTGAAACAAGGAGACCTCATCAAGAAAATAGGGAAATTGGTACCTGACTACATGCCAATGGGCGAAACAGGCATGTCAGAGATGACTGATATGGCTGAGATGATGGATATGCCTATTCCCGAAAATACCTTGCCTATGATGATGGGCACAGGCCCATTTGGTGCCATAGATATGGGTGGGATGTTCACTACTGTTAAAGTCAGAGATGGACTGAAGCGAGATGATTACAAAAATCCAGGAAATTATAAACATCCGGCGGGCACTGTGGCTCATGCGGTGGATAGAGAAGCGCCACCGATTGAGCGTAAGAATACAGTTAGTACAAATGATGCAGACGTTAAGGTTAGAAAGCCAACAGGCCACTCAGGGCATTAACTGATTTGGGTAGTATATGGTTGGTTTTAGTCGGTTGAAAGACGCTACACAGGCCAATCATATGCTCTAGAATCGTTACTGATTCCGCTTCAGGTCTGTTATATAACCTTTCATTTCATCTATCTCCTTGCGCTGCGCTTCAATAACTTCGTCCGCCAATTTCCTTACTCTAGGATCAGTTATTCTTGCCCGTTCACTAGTTAATATAGCAATCGAGTGATGAGGAATCATCGCACGCATGTATGCAACATCATCGACTGTAGTCTGACTTCGTACTAACCACAGTGACACCCCAAAAACGAGGACGCTAGTCCCTAGAATGAGTATATTGATTTGTTTGTTGGGGTACATATTCCACATGAAAGCTAGCATAACAAATGCCATGGTCGCCCCCATGATCAGTGCCATGTATGCTCTAGTTTCACTAAAGAAAACATGATCAACCGAATAAACATTCAGATACATTAGCCCAAACATGACAATTGTGCCTACCACAATCATTAGAACAAATTTTGAGTATTTCATTGAACCCATCGGGTGGTTGTGATGAGATGCAGTAGAGTTTTGCATTGGCTTCTCCTGGTCAGTTGTCTGATTTAAGAGATGACATGGTTTTAAGTGATGAGTTCAAGATCTTTGCCGTCATAAAATGGCATGGAGATTTTAAGCTGAGAGTCTTTTAAAAAAAATTTTTAGAAAGATGAGGTCAATTAGTTGCTCGGCAGTGGAATGCGTGGTCACATGAATGAAATACGCCCCATCGTAGTGATGCGAACTTCTCTTCGGCTACTCCCATGCGGGAGGCGATAACACAAATTCCAAAACCAACAAACTTGCCAGTGATCATCAACGGCATACCATTTAACAAAGCATCGCGACCTGCGGTTAACTCATGACCTAAAACGCTATAGAGTCCCTAGCAGCAGCACTGCTAACAAACGATATAGTGTTTTAGACTTTAATTAGTGGCCCATGAAGCACCATAGGAACGTTCAAATATTACCAATGAGCTGTAACTCTTGCTTAAGTCTCTCTTTATCATTCAAGATGTCTGGACTTAAGTTAAGAAATGCCTCAATCCTCTTGCGAAGTATTGAATAAGCCTGAACGAATGAAGCTTCTATCTCAGCATCTGTGCCTGTTGCTTTGGCAGGATCATCCACTCCCCAATGCGCTCTTAAGACATTTCCCAGATAGGCCGGACAGGTTTCCCCTGCTGCATTACTGCAAACTGTAATAACGATGTCTGGGGTCACCGGCAGGCTATCCCATGACTTGCTATAATAGCCTTCTGTAGATATGCCTTCACGCTTTAACAATACAATAGAACGTGGATGCACCTCGCCTGTAGGCTGGCTTCCGGCGCTCATTGCTTTCATGCCTGTTGGTGCCAGAGCATTGAATGTTGCCTCAGCCAAAATTGAACGGCATGAGTTACCTGTACATAAAAATAGAATATTCATTGATAGCTTTCGATTATTAGGCACTCTCGTACCAATGACGGCTACGATTCACAATTGCGATGACTGACAACATGACAGGCACTTCAATCAGCACACCTACAACGGTAGCTAGAGCGGCGCCTGAATTAAATCCAAAGAGTGCAATAGCCGTTGCGACAGCCAACTCAAAAAAGTTTGAAGCACCAATCAGCGCGGATGGAGCAGCTACGCAGTGCGCTACCTTAAGTTTTTTATTCAGCCAGTAAGCCAGCATAGAGTTGAAATACACCTGGATAATAATAGGCACTGCTATCAGGACAATAACGATGGGCTGGGCAAGTATTTGCTGGCCTTGAAAACCAAAAAGCAAAATTAAGGTTGCCAGCAAAGCGGACAAAGAAATAGGCTGAATACGCTTAAGTAATGCATCAAGTGATTTTGGGCGGCCAGACAATATTACCTCTCGCACAAATTGGCTGATTACCACAGGTACAATAATGAAGAGTACTAGAGACAGGAAAAGCGTGTCCCATGGCACAACGATATTCGAGAGGCCTAATAACAACCCTACAAGTGGTGCAAAAGCGAACAGCATAATGGCGTCATTGAGTGCAACCTGAGATAACGTAAACTTGGGTTCACCGCCACACAAGCCGCTCCAAACAAAAACCATAGCCGTGCATGGGGCAGCAGCTAAGAGAATCAGTCCGGCTATGTAACTATCAATCTGGTCTGCGGGCAACAAGTCACCGAAAACATGACGAATGAATACCCAAGCGAGTAAAGCCATAGAGAAAGGCTTTACTATCCAGTTGATGAACAAAGTAACACCTATCCCTTTGCTGTGGGCCAAGACGTCTCCCATGGTCTTGAAGTCGATTTTTAGCAGCATCGGGATAATCATTAACCATATTAGGGCAGCTACAGGCAGGTTGACTTCTGCAATCTTGAGACTTCCAACAGCCTGAAAGAACTTAGGAAAGGCTTCACCTAATCCAATCCCGACCAGAATGCATCCAAGAACCCACCATGTCAGGTTGCGCTCAAAGCTGCTTATTGAGTTTGGTTGAGTGATGGCATTCATTTAGCAACACTGCTTTCTAGTAGCAAACTCTACTTTCTGGGCAGCGGGCACACAACATGCAGCGCTAGGCTCAGTTGTCTCTTGGCCGCTAAATGTCGGAGCACTGTCTAAGGTCCGATAGGTTTCCCAGGCAATCCCCGAAGGGTCTTGTACCCAATGCTTATCTGACTTAGCGTAGCAGCAAGTCGTGCCTTCTTCAGTAAGCAAGCTCAGCTCAGCCTTATCTAAGCGGTCTTTGATTTCTTCAAGCTCTGACTCACTCTCAACCTGAATACCAATATGGTCTAGGCCAGCTTTAGCGCCACGTTTGCTAATCGCAAAATTGACTAGAGGATCATCTAACATCCACTTGGCATAATCCGGTTTCGATACTGTGGGCGAAGCACCAAACAGATTGCTATAGAAACCTACACTTTGATTGATGTCATCAACGGAGATGTGCAAATGCATACGTTTCATGGTTCATTTCCTTTCTCTTGATTGCAGATTGTTATATCAGGACAGCACTCGTTCACACCTGCACAGCAATTTTCAGTGAGGTAGGCAAGTAAGCCATTCATTGCGGCATAGTTGGCGGTGTAGTAAATGAATCTACTAACCTGGCGTGAGTCAATCAGTCCGGCATGGCTTAGCTCTTTAAGGTGAAATGAGAGAGTGCTGGGCGGAATATTAAGCTTCTCTCCAATGCTTCCCGCTGGCAGCCCTTCAACCCCCGCTTGAACAAGCAAGCGAAATATCTCTAAGCGAGCCTCTTGGGCAATTGAAGAAAGTTGCGTCACTGCTGATTTGATGTCCATGTATTCTATATTTCCATAATTATGGAAATAATGCAACCATTAGATGGTTTGAATGAAGCAGAGGATTAATCAAAATCAGTAGTAATGTAAAAACAAAATACAACAACGGTGAAGTCGATTTTTATGTGATTATCGCTAAATCGACATTTCAACTGACATCCCCAAAGTCACACTCAAAATTAATTTCCAAGCTACCAGGTTACGCTGCAAGTGGGGTACAAGTGTGTTGGTACGTTCTATGGGTGCCTTTACTATATTACGTCACCTACCTTCTAGAGGTAGGTAATTTAGATTACATACATCAAATAATGGATGGTTGATGAGGAATCATTGCACGCATTTATAGGTATTAAAAAGACTAATAGATGACAACGATTAGACTCGGACAATACCTATAGGTAAAACTTAGCTGGTAGAGCCTTGATCTTCAACTGCAATTACATCGTGATCTAATGAGTTGTATAGGTGTTTAGCTGACTCCACATAAGGCATACAAACATTCGAGCGGAAGTCATATGCTACTAGTAAAGAGCAAAAAACATCATCATGGCTAAGCGCAACATTTTTGTGTTGTCTTAAATGACTTTGGGGAAAGGATGAGGTATTACCTGTCCAAACGATGAGCGGAACTCTAGTCTGTTCTTTGGGAGCAATCATCACCGGCGCTGCATGAAGATACATTCCGTATTCCCCAAGCGATTCACCATGATCTGCTATATACATCATTCCAACATCATAGTTTTCTTCATAGGGTTTCAAAAACTTAATGACCTCTGACAAAAAGTAATCGGTGTACAAGATTGCGTTGTCGTAAGCATTGTCGATTTCCTGTTTAGTGCAATCCTTTAGCTCTTTGGATTTACAAACAGGACTAAATTTCTCAAAGGCAGCCGGATACCTTCTGAAGTATTCTGGGCCATGATTTCCCATTTGATGTAACACAATCAAAATGTCTTTATCACTTTTAGACTGAATATGCTTATCAAGACCATCAAGCATTCCAACATCTCTGCACTCAGGGTCGCAGATGGGATTTAAGGTCGTAGATTGAAAATCTTGGTATTTGACTCTCAATGCAACCCCTTTTGAGTCAGAGTTGTTATCTCTCCATAGTACGTCGATACCATTTCTGGCAAGCACATCAATGACATTTTCCTGATTCACTGCAGCTTTCTTATCGTAATGTCTTTTACCCAAGGATGAAAACATACAAGGAACCGAAACACCTGTTGAAGTGCCGCAAGATGAAACATCATCAAAACTAATTACATTGGCTTTAGCCAGATTGGGATTCGTTAGCCGTTGATAGCCATTGAGGGAGAATCTGTCAAATCTGGCAGTTTCACCAACTACCATAATCACTAACTTATGTTTATTGCTGGTTGTAGAGGTTTTTACAGCGTCTTCTGCAATCTTTTTGAGAGGTGTATTGCGTGCTTCATAAACATTAGCTTCTTGATTCAAGTACTTGTATGAAGAATAAATAGAGTAAGTTGGATTTGCATAAAATCTCACAATTTTATGTTCTCGAATGAACGACGCATAACCCGCGGTAAATGGCATCACGACTATTAGGGTGGTTAAGCTTAAAGTTGCTACAGTTTTGAGTCGCCCTTTGATTTCTTGATTAAATGCTCCTGCCTTTGGAAAGGACTTAATAACGAAATACGCTGGTAGCAATCCAAATAAAATCAATCTCATTAATAGTTCGATACTAATTAACCCTTGCAGCTCTTTAAGATCAGTTTGAGCTACGTTATCCATCATAGTGTGATCAATGACCACTCCAAAGCTATCCATAAAATAAGCATTAATGGAGGAAACAATTATTAACAAGGCTAAAATCCATTTGGCAGATTTTCCAATGCAAAGAATTTGGAAAACAATTGCGATCGTAGCAAAAAAGAAAATAACTAAGGAAATTAGAAAAGGTAAGTTATGGAAATTGAATGGGTAAGTCTTTAGGAGGTTTTGGAAAAGAGAAAGGTTATCAGTCACCATGATAAATAACGAACCTGCCAAAATCCACGTTGTTTGTGTATTTGGTAGAAAACAGTATTTTGCAATCCGAGTTTTGAAAGTACTTAAGAGCATTTGGCTCATTTTCTATTGATATCATTATCCACAAGCAAGCCGGATGCCAATTCATAACATACTGATAATTAATAATTTATTTAAATATTCTGTTCTGAATGCTGCAATTTTTGCAGGACTTTTATTTTTCTTCTGCAATTTTTGCAGAACTGTCAAATTTCATTAATGCCTTACAATCGTTACATACGACTAATTGACTAATTGACTAATTATTGTTAGATTTGAAAGGGCATGTATCAAATTCTGAAAAAATTTATGGTTTTTCTTGCACTGGTCTCAGTAATGAGTTCATCAGGGTGGGCTTTTTCGCCAGAAGTTTTGTTTGATGATGCCACGACGTCTCAAGCCATAATGCAAGATGTACACTTGATTAATAAGTCGCATGTCAATTCCATTTCGGATAATGGGAATGTGCCAATGCCGGAGCAGTTCTGTAATCATGCTTGCCATATCTCTGCGCACATGACGGCCATTGAAACCAGTGAAATTATTAATTCACTACCAGAATTAGATTCAACGATTTTCAAAATCGAATCTAAAGATCAATTCACTAATCCTGTCCTAAAAAGTCTCTACCGACCTCCTGAACTCGCTTAATCAATTTTTCTAAGATGCTGCTTTATTCGGCATCTTGATCATTGATCTAACGAGAAAGGTCTTCCCGTGTTTGAATCATCTTTTAAAAGATGGCTATTGCTTTCAATAGCTTTCTTGTCAGCCCCATCTATACAGGCGGAACCGTTAACATTGGACGCAGCTTGGAATATCGCTGCCCAGAACAATCCCGATCTGAAGCGCATGATCGCCAACCAGAGTATTCCTGCCGGCGAGTTTCAGGATGCATCCGGTCCACTTTATTACAACCCAACGATGAGTTTGGAAGCCAGAACACGCCGAATTGCGCAAACAGGCGGTTCAGACCCGTATCGCGGTGAGTATGGTATTGGTGTTTCCCAGACTTTTGAGATTGCAGGCCAACAAGGCTTCCGTAGACAAGCGGCCGAAGAAAGCAAAACGGCCATTAGTCAGGATATCGCTGAAGAGTACCGGCTCTTGCATGCACAATTAGAAGAGCAGTTCATCAACGTACTTGCGCTACAAAAGCGTATAGACGTTGAAAGGCGCATTCTCAAACTCATCGAACAGAACACCTCACTCTCACGTAAACGGGTTAGTGCCGGCGAGGATAGTTTGCTTGATGGGAATCTGGCCATCGTGGACGCAGAGCGCGCAAGAAATCAGCTGATCTCCCTCAATGAGCAATTATTGCGCGCAAGAACTCAACTGGCTGCAACACTGCAGCTTAATGCAAATGACTTTCCTGAAGTCATGGGCGAGTTAACGCCAAATCAAACGCAATATACGCTGCAGGATCTTTTCAGTAAGCTAGATACACGGCCAGGCATCCAGGCACTTACCAGTAAAGAAGCTTCGGCACGTTCTCGTTTAGAACTGCAAAAGAGCATGCGTTACCCAGACTTAACTGTGAGCCTGATCAATACGACCGAGGCTAGCCTGGCTGGTAGCGACAATATCTCTTCGATTGGTGTATCTATGCCTTTGCCTATTTTCCGCCGAAATGCAGCGGGTATTGGTCGGGCGTCAGCTGAACTCACTCAATCTGAAATCAATCGGGCCTCTGGTACTCGTAATGCAAAAGCGACTGTAGAGGCGGCATGGCTGCGTCGTGAAAACATCAAAGACCGCGTCAGACGCTTGAATAGCGAGGTATATCCAAAGCTTGAAGAGAACCTGAATTTATCTAAGTTAGCGTTTGAAAACGGTGAAATTGGTCTGCCTCAGTTGTTAATCGTTCAACGACAAGTCGTTGATGCTCAGCGGGATATTATTGACGCTCAGAAGGAGCTTCGCCTTGTGCAAATTGAGCTGGAATACATCTCAGGCTGGTTATCCCCTGTCGCTGCGGCCAATCAATACTAGGAAATCAAAATGCTAAAGTTCTTCAAAAATTTATACGTCGTAGCGCTGGCATGCTCAGTCATCATTTTCTTGCTACTTTTAAGCGGGTGCAGCTCAAAAAGCAACCAAGCTGCAGAAGCAAAAGCAGAACCTTCAACAGTTGCCACAGAGGCCAAGACTGACGAAGACTTAATCAAATTGAGTAGCACAGAAATTCAGCAAAGCAGTGTCACTATTGCTAAAGTCACCAAGCAACCCATACAGGATCAACTCAGTTTTACGGCTAATATTCTGGCCAATCAGAACAAGCTGGCGCACGTGACACCCCGTATTGAAGGCAAGCTGTCTAAAGTCATTGCCAATCTTGGGGACCATGTCAAAACAGGCCAGACCTTGGCTGAAATTGACAGTATCCAGATGGGTGAAGCTCGTGCCCAATTCAGAAGCTCTAAAACTGATCTAGCGCTCGCCCAAGCAAACTTCGACCGTATATCCAAGCTGTATGAGGATAAGGTTGTTCCACAAAAGCAATTCATCGAATCACAGTCAGCATTGGAGCGAGCTAAATCGGCACTTTATGCAGACTCCGAAAGGTTGAGAATGTATGGCGGGCTGGGGCAGCCGAGTGGTTCTACTTACGTCTTGAAAGCACCATTCAATGGCATTGTGATTGAGAAAAATGCGGTCATTGGTGAGTTGGCTAATCCAGCAGATACCATCTTCACGATTGCCGATATGTCCACAGTCTGGATTGATGCTGATGTCCCCGAGCGAGACTTGCGATATCTTGAGGTCGGCAAAACAGCGAGTGTAACCGTGACTGCTTATCCTGATGAGGTCTTTACCGGTAAAGTAAGTTATCTATCCAGTGTCGTAGACAAAACCACGCGTACGGTGAAGGCACGTATCGAGCTCCCAAATGCAGATCAAAAACTCCGCATTGATATGTTCGCCAAGGTTGTGCTGGACCATTCTGGTAGCAAAGAAGTCTTGGTTGTGCCTAATACCTCCGTCGTGATGGTACAAGGCATTCCAAATGTCTATGTCAGCGAAGGTGGCGGTTTCAAAGCAAGAGCGGTCGAACTAGGTGATCGATATAACGAGTACGTCGAAATTAAAACTGGGCTGAGTGAGGATGAAAGTATCGTTCAGACCGGTGTATACGCGCTTAAAGCTCGACAACTCAAATCACAAATCAGTGATGAGCACTAGGAGAACAGCATGTTGAATTGGATATTAGATGCTGCTCTTAAATACAAGCTACTTGTGATTCTGGCATTTATTGTCGTGGTTTTTTTCGGCGTAAAAGCATGGCAGGAAGTCCCTTTAGATGCTTTCCCCGATGTGACGCCTGTACAGGTGAACGTTTATACCGAATCTCCCGGACTTGCTTCAGAAGATGTCGAAAAGCTCATTACCTTTCCAGTAGAAAGTTCACTGGCTGGCCTTAAAGGTATAGAGGAAATTCGGTCTGTGTCATTGTTTGGTTTGTCCTATGTCAGTGTGTATTTTTCTGACACAACTGATATTCAACAAGCTCGATTTCTGGTGGGTGAAAAGCTAGCGGATGCTCGCTCTAGAATGCCAGCAGGCTATGGTGAACCAACGCTTGGCCCCAATACCTCGGGTTTAGGTCAGGTACTCTGGTACACCTTGAAGTCAGACAAGCGATCCACAATGGATCTGCGCACATTGCATGACTGGAATGTGAGGATGGTGATGCGTACTGTACCAGGAGTGGATGACATCACATCCTGGGGAGGTAACGAGAAACAATTCCAAGTGCAAATAGACCCACAAAAGCTATTCAAGTATGACCTGACCTTTTCCGAAGTCATTGACCGTTTGGTAACAAATAATCATCAGGTTGGTGGTCAGTACGTCAATATTGGCCAAGAGCAGTTTTTGGTGCGAGGTTTAGGGTTGGTTAAGAACAGCAGCGACATTAAGCGTGTAGTCGTCTCTGAGAATCAAGGTACACCAGTCTATATCGAAAACATTGCCAACGTCGTTGAAGGCGCAGGGCCTCGTTTTGGTGCTGTGACGCAAGATGGTAAAGAAGTGGTGATGGGAATGGTACTTGCCAGGATTGGTGAGAATGCTCAGCAAGTTGTTGACGCCGCTAAAGAGAAGCTGAATCTGGTTAAGGCCACTTTGCCTAAAGGCGTGACGCTGGAAACTGTTTATGATCGCACCGCGATTATCGACAAAGCGATTCGTATGGCAGACCGCGCCATGATTGAAGGCGCATTACTAGTGATTGCCGTATTATTCATGCTGCTTGGCGAAGTTCGCTCCGCTCTGGTCGTGGTTGTCGCCATTCCTATGGGTCGTCTGATTGCTTTTATCTTTATGGAGAAATATGGCATCTCAGCAAATTTGATGTCATTAGGCGGCCTCATCATTGGCTTGGGTATGACCATTGATGGGCCGTTAGTACTTGTTGAGAATTGCTTCAGACGCTTGGCGCATTTCGCTGGTCAGAAGGTGGATAGATCCAAAATCGTCCTGGATGCTTCACGTGAAGTGATCAATCCCATCACTTTTGGTGTACTGATCATCACTGTGGTTTTCCTGCCTATCTTTTCCTTGACTGGCTTAGAAGGGAAGCTGTTTAAGCCGCTCGCCATCAATATGACTTTCGCCATGATTGGCTCAATGATTCTGACGCTCACACTGATCCCTGTGTTGTGCTCTCTGGCATTGAAACCAAAAGAGGAGAGAGACCCTTGGCTGATACGCTTGATTAAGCCTAAGTATGTCTCACTGTTAAAGTGGTGTTTGTCACATAAAAAGTTAGTCGTCGGCTCAACTGGTATTGCCTTCATAGCCGCATTAGCGATGTTTCCATTCTTGGGTAAAGAGTTTATGCCTAATCTGCAAGAACAGGACATTCTATTCCGCGTAACAAGCATCCCCTCAACGTCTTTGGATCAATCCATTGCAGTCTCTGATCGAGTTGCAAAGAGTTTGAAAAAAATGCCGCAAGTACAAAGTAGCCTAGCGATGATTGGTCGTGCTGAAAAAGGCGAAACTGCTGACGTGAACTACATGGAAGTATTGGTGCATCTAAAGCCAGTTGGTGCATGGCCAAAAATGATGACCTATGGTGAACTTGCGCAAGAGCTTCAGGACCAATTAGAGAAGGATGTGCCAGAGGCTGTTGTAGGCGCAACGCAACCGATTCAAATGCGGGTAGAGGAGCTCATCTCTGGGGTGAGAGCTACACTTTCAGCCAAAGTTTATGGCGAGGATCTGGCAACCATAGATCGTATTGCTACTGAGGTACGGTCAGTCATCGCCAAGGTCAATGGTGTTGCTGATTTGGCATTGGAGGCGAATATTGGCAAACCTCAACTCATTATTAATGTAGATCGTGAGGCCATTGCCCGTTATGGCATCAATGCAGACGATGTGCTGCAGATTGTTCAATCAGGGATTGGTGGCAAGACAGTCTCTACCCTGATTGATGGGGTAAAGCGGTTTTCCATACAGGTATGGCTGCAGCCTGAATATCGCAGTGATATCCGAGCGATCAACGATATTCCTATCTCTACAACGCAAGGTGCATTGATTCCACTGTCGCAAGTAGCCAGTGTCGATGTGGAGGAAGGCTACTCATTCGTCAGGCGTGAGCAATTGCAACGTTACGCCGTCATCCAAATGGATGTTCAAGGGCGTGATATTGATGGTTTCGTTAAAGAGGCCCAGACCGCGATCGAACAGCAAGTAAAACTGCCAAGTGGATACTGGATTCAATGGGGCGGCGCATTTGAGAACCAGCAAAGAGCCATGTCTAAACTGGCAATTATTGTGCCGCTCACGATTGGCTTGATATTCGTGCTGCTCTATACAGCCTTCCATTCACTCCGCTATGCCGGGCTGATTATTGCCAACGTACCTTTTGCAGCTATTGGCGGGATTTTCTCGCTGGCGATTGCCGGGCAGTATCTGTCAGTGCCTGCGGCAATTGGTTTCATTGCCGTATTCGGGGTTGCCATGCTGAACGGTATTGTTTTGGTGGAGTTTATCAACGGGCTCCGGGAAGAAGGTAAAACCGTAGATGAAGCTGTACTAGAAGGTACAACGCTCCGATTAAGGCCTGTGATGATGACAGCCATGGTTGAGATTTTCGGTCTAATTCCATTCCTACTGGCAACCGGTGTGGGCTCAGAAATCCTCAGGCCGCTTGCTGTCGTGGTCATCGGAGGTCTGTTAACCGCCACTGCATTAACCCTGGTTTTCCTGCCAGTTGCATACGACTGGATGGAAACAAGAAGGGAGCTCAACGAAGCCAAAATCATCAATTGATTTGGAGTTTTGGTTAATCAATCGCTTGTACCAGGTTGCCGTTTGAACAGCCTGGTCATCTTAAACACATGTTTCATGATTCCATCTAGGAGAATATCGTGAATAGTTCTAAAAGTCATATAAATGAAAATGTGCCGTGCCCGGACTGCATGGATAAAGAATCAACAAAGGTAGCTGGAATCTCAGAGGACTCATCACTCCACTCAGTTTCTGCAGACGATAATGCCGCAAGATTTCGTATACCTTCCATGGACTGTGCCTCAGAGGAGTCTGAAATCAGGCGTGCACTCGCTAAGATTGATGGAATTAAAAGCTTAAGATTTAATCTGGGGGCGCGGGAGTTAATCATTAATGCCGACGTTGACAGCATCCAACTTGCCGTCGAGGCAATCAAAAAGGCAGGTTTCAATTCAGAGTTAATTTCTGATGCAGAGAGTTTTGAAAGTGGTTCAGAGCTATCAAAAGGATTCTGGAATACATGGGGCAGGCCAATCAGCGGTCTAATCTTGGCTGTGATTGCTGAAGTCCTTGAGTTTGCATATCCGGATATTCAAGAAATTAAATATCTTGGAATGGCTTTAGCCAGCATATCCATCATACTCGCTGGACTGGATGTCTACGTAAAAGGCCTCAAAGCCTTCGGTGATGGCCGCTTAAACATCAATGCATTAATGACAGTTGCTGTCACAGGCGCCTTCCTCATTGGTCAATGGCCAGAGGCCGCAATGGTCATGGCGCTATATGCCATTGCAGAAGCTATTGAAGCCAAGGCCGTGGATAGAGCCAGGAATGCGATTAAGAGTTTGATGGAATTAACGCCAGAAGATGCCGAAGTTTTGCAACCGGATGGGGCTTGGAAGCGTGAATTAGTCAAAGACATCCCTATCGATTCAAAGGTACGCATTCGACCGGGGGAGCGTATTCCACTGGATGGCATCGTTATCTCTGGTCAAAGTGCAATAGATCAGTCGCCTGTTACCGGTGAAAGCTTACCGGTTGATAAATCTCCCAATGACGAGGTATTTGCAGGGACAATCAACCAGGCCGCAGAACTAGAGATTCGAATCACTGCACTTTCTTCGAATAGCACAATCTCCAGAATCATCAATGCAGTCGAGGAGGCCCAAGGAGCCCGTGCACCTACACAAAGATTTGTAGATGCATTCGCGGCATTCTATACCCCGGCGGTCTTTGTGCTTGCACTCATCGTAGCCCTCTGGATGCCATTCTTGCTGGAATGGACATGGATGAAGTCAATCTACAAAGCCTTGGTCTTACTGGTGATCGCTTGCCCATGTGCATTAGTGATATCCACCCCAGTGACTGTAGTGAGTGGCCTTGCTGCGGCAGCGAGGAGAGGAATACTCATCAAAGGTGGCGTGTATCTTGAAGAGGCACGCAAGATCAAAGCAGTCGCACTGGACAAGACCGGCACGATTACCGAAGGTAAGCCTAAGTTATCTAATTTCGAAGTATTCGAATTGCAGGCTGACTCAGCCGAATTGAAGGGCATTGCAAAAAGCTTGGCAAGCAGGTCTGACCATCCCGTCTCCAAAGCCATTGTAGAGGGCTTATCTGCGCAGGCGAAGGAGGTTAAAAACTTCAAAGCTATTGCAGGACGAGGCGTCCAAGGCCGAATAGCAGATATTACTTATTTCCTGGGTAATCATCGATGGATTGAAGAGCTTGAACTTTGCACTCCAGAAATTGAAGCTCAATTATCGATATTGGAAAACACTGGTCGCACAGTCAGTTTGTTAGCTACTACCGAAAAGGTGCTGGCAGTTTGCGCGGTTGCCGATACGATCAAAGTCTCCTCCAAAACAGCTGTTTCAGAACTAATATCACTTGGTGTCACACCAATTATGTTGACCGGGGATAATGCGGCCACAGCAAGAACGGTCGGTGTCCAAGCGGGTATTTCAGAGGTAAAAGGCAATCTTTTACCAGAAGACAAATTGAAGGAAATTGAATCTCTTCAGAAACAATTCGGTGTGACCGCCATGACCGGTGATGGAATCAATGACGCCCCATCTTTAGCAAGGGCAGACATCGGTTTTGCAATGGGCGCCGCTGGCACGCACACCGCGATGGAAGCAGCGGATATTTTAGTTATGAATGATGATTTACGTAGGCTACCTGAAACTATTCGACTCTCAAAACAAACGCACGCCATTCTTTGGCAGAACATCGTACTCGCCTTAGGCATCAAGTTTGTATTTTTGTTTTTAGCATTATTCGACAACGCATCTATGTGGATGGCTGTGTTTGCGGATATGGGGGCTAGTTTGATAGTGGTGTTTAATGGCTTGCGACTGATTACTTTCAAACCTAAGTCAAAAAGCTGATTTCGGAAATAATTGCTAAAGATATTCACGGCTAATCATTTGTTGAAGCATTTTAGGGAGAGAAAAGATGTTGCTCAAAAAGTTGGATGAAGAATTGAATTTGCAGCAGGCCGCTTTACGGATACGTAGTCAGCGCCAAGAGTTGCTTGCTTCTAACATTGCAAATGCCGATACCCCACAATATAAAGCGAAAGACATAGATTTTAAAGCGGCAATGCAATCTGCGATGCAGCAAATGTCAGGTAAAAATCCAACAGACCAACATGCAGGCCTGTTGCAGCAGACTAATGAATCACATTTAAACGCGGTGAAAACCAATTCGGGAGATACCCTATACCGTTCTTTAGTACAAGGCTCTGTAGATGGTAATACGGTAGACATGGATGGTGAACGAAATGCCTATGTGGACAATGGAATTCGCTATGAAGCCGGGTTAACTTTTGTGACGGATAAACTTAAAGAAGTGATGGCTGCAATTAATGGCTCATAAGTAAGTACTGTAAATTAAGATTTTCGGGATGCTTCAACCTTTCATCTATTTTTAAATAGAAGGTTACGATTTCCCATCTTTTGCGTGTAACTAGGCCTACTCTCTTCTGCCTAGAATAATTAATCACTAGCCTACCAATGACTGGCTAACTGATTCATACCAATATGCCAATACGATATAAATTGTGTGCCACCTTAGAGATTGCTATTTATAGTTGCTCATTTGTGCTGGAATGGCTGCTCAACATGGTGGAATAACTGCTCAGTATTACTGGAATACACACCAAACTCCCATGTAGGCAGGCCTCGATTAGACGGGCAATCAAACAATGCACTGTGAGCAAAATCCATTTGACTACGAGTTCTTCCGTAGGCGGAAGTTACTACGTTCTTATTTAGGTATCTATTCCACAACTCACCGGACTCACTGGAGTTTACTGAATTAAATCCTAATCTTTCGATATTGAGTGAGTCGAAACCGAACCCTAAGAAACATACATGCTCTGCCCAATTGAATGCTTCTTTAGCTTTAATGAAAATTGCATCATCCGAGCGTGCTTCTGGAATTACCCTTATCTTGGAGGCGGCAACCTGAATTGCCTCCTTACTATGCTCGCCTGAGTATGCTCTGACAGAGTTTTCAAAATCGTCAATATATCCATACAGCCCTAATGAGCCATAAACGTGGTGAATGTTGAAATGACTTAAAGCCTCAAGTGCTTCCTCATTACTCACATTGAAAGTATTTATGATGGCGGTGTGTAAATACCGCTCTATCGAACGGTCATAGTTGAATGTGAAAATTCGCAACTGGTTAAAGCTAAGCTCAGAGATGTCACTTACATTAGAAATTATTGCATTCCACAAATAAAAGTACCAATCATCATCCACATTAAGGTTGAATTCTGCCTCTTGCTCGCTTGGAATTAGAAGAGCAGCAATGACCAACTTTCCTATGTCTGAATACTCTCGCCTTCTGCTTAGAAATGAATCTATTGAAGCAAGCCTAGAATCTCTAAAGGCAGTTGCAAACTCATGTACTTCTTCCATTTCAAAGCCTAGATGTCTAAACATAGAGTAGGCTAATCCAGAAGCCTTATGGCTAGCCGCCTCACATATTCTATTTCTTAGAGTAGCCCCTGAAGGGAAACCATAAGGGATGCTTGCACCAGCCCCAAGAATAAACAACGTAGGTTTAGTTATCATGGAATATCTTCTTCTTTGTAGTGTGGCGACCGTCTGGCTTAAGTCTTGCGAAAAATGCAGTGTGTCTCTTCAGGCAACACCTTAAGATACCCATGGGGGAACACTACGGCCTAAATCTATCAATCCCTACACAAATTTGCTGTGAAATTTTTATAAAGTTAGTTTTTACCAAGTTTATTCTGCCGATAAATCTCTGTAGCAAAATTTCTTATGGATTTTAGGTCTTCTATATTCTTGTACATAAATATGAAGCGACCACATTTCTGCAAGAAACCGTCCGAAATTCCTTTAACTTTGTTTTTAGATACAAAGTAAACCCACATAAAGCCATTAAAAATAAATCTATAACAGATTTGATTTGAAACCCTATCTTTTATTGGTGGCGTAATGACATCTGTTACAACTTGATGATCAGAGTTGAGGAGGCAAAAAACTGTACATCCAAATGCGTCCTCTGACCCTGCATCTTCATTCAAAAGCATTTGCCGAATTGTCTCTTCATAACTCCCTAATTTAACTGCTTCAAATAACGTTAAAGATGAAACACCAGCTCGCCATAAAATCGACAGTTGAAAAAGCTTGAAAGATTTGTAATCAATGCCATTAACAATTACTAAGTCCCCATGCCCCTCAGCCATTAACTCAGTTCCACCATTGAATATTTGGCTTGCATAGCCCTCCCACTTGGATAGCTTATTTTCACAACTACCGCATAGCAGATACTCTCTTATGCCCTTTTGAAGCATTTTGTTACTCTCTGACTCTTTTGTGGTTAGCACATGGAATCTATGCAAATCGTCATATAGCGTCTTATAGAGAAACTCAGGAATAATATGTGAATTCTTAAGCTCCTGATGAGTTCTACACAGTGCACAAGTACCTTGATTTGATTTTTTCATGCTTATCGTAAAGGAACTGAATTACTTAGCTTACACGAATCCATCGAATCAACAGCCATGCAAGCTTGTAAATAATAGACTATTCGCTAAACTGCCGCGCATAGCTGTTACACAACAGCAATTCCTAAAAAAATAAGCTACTGATTTTATTGAATGTTTCCGAATCCAATGGTCGTGAGTTCGACTCCCGCCGGGCGCACCAGACAGAAAAGCAAAGCCAAGATAGTGATTACTAGCTTGGCTTTTTTGTGTCCGGAAGGGAAAGTGAAGTCAGTCGGTAGGTTTTCCTTTAAATAGCTATAACAGCCATCCAATCATCGCCGTTTATTGAGTTAGACCTAAACCAATTTAGCCAGCATTGCTTCAAAATCAAGCCTGAGCATTAATGACCATGGTGATGTTTTACCACCCGTTTTTATGGGGTGAAAAAACAGAATATCGGATCTATTGTGCGCTTCAACAAATGGTCTTCCTTCGCTAATGGCTTTTTTAGCCTCCGGCGTCAGATCCTGAGCTGGCTTGCCTACGCGCTCGATGTCTGGATGTGTAATATAAGACCCCGCATTTGAGATCAGCGCGTATGAACCAATTCCGTAAGGTTTAAGCTTACTTAAATCTTCCTGAAACTTATCAAGCGCGAAATCAATCGCCGATACGCCGATAAACTTGCCAGCAGTCATGACCACCACGACCATCGTTGCCACTTGTACGGCCTGGCCGTTACTTAACACATACTCAAAAGGCTCTGTCATTAAATTCTTGCCCAGGCGTCTTGGTTGGTCATACCAACTATTCATTCCGGACGCTTCATAGGCCTCTAACTTGTCAGCTACAATTGTGCCACTAGCGCGATTCCAATAAGGAATAAAGCGGCCTGTTTCATCATGCCCTTCTTGATTCGCATATTCGTTATCCAACCCATCGAAGGCATTCGGCTCAAAACAACAGGCGTAACCTAGCACATCGACATCGGCTTTTAGATTCGCCATCAATAGCGCATTCACCACATCACGTTTTGGCCTAATGCGGGACGCTCTCATGCCTTCAATCAGATTTTTAATGCCAGACAGGCTGGTTTCCAACTGCATAAAACGCATTTCGATCTGCATTGCTTGCGCCGCCACAACAAAAGAAGCACTTTTTAACAGTGAGTCTTTTTCTGCGCGCAACACTTCAAGGCTGGCTTTCACCGAGTCATTTTTAATCGAGGAAACAATGCGACTGATCTCAGTCGCTGCTTTGGATGATTGCTCAGCCATCACGCGCACTTCGCCTGCAACGACTGCAAAGCCAAGACCGGCCTCGCCTGCCCTTGCAGACTCGATGGTTGCATTCATTGAAATGAGTGTTGTTTGTTTAGCAACCTGCTTAATAATGTCAGCAACTTTGCCGATTTCATTTGAACTGACCTCTAGGCCTTTGACGAGATTTTTGACCAGCTCAATCGTCTGGCCGGTGCTCGAATCATTTAACTGGATACTCAATTACTTTACCTCTAATTCAACCCAAAGTAAGTTACCCCCATGAAGGGGAGTAAATAAGAAAGGGGGCTGGTGCCCCCTTTAGCTCTTACAAACAATCCATGGTAATGGAGCGCAGAGCTTATGATTTCGCCCTTATGAGGCTAAATGACTCGTGAAGTACACAATCACACCTGCAACAATCAATGCAATGTAAGGAAGTACACCTGCGGTCGTTGCCTGATCACCGTCCAACAGCATGTCTTCTTGCATTTCTTTAGGCAACACACCTTTATCCACAATGTAATGGCGCCAGATAAAGATCGGGAACACCAAACCAGCCATGACCAAACCACTCATCAATGTACCGGCGCCCCAGATATTGGCGCCCAGCCCCATGAGAGTGACGTTAACAAAAGCCAGGAAAGTACCTAATACGATCAAAATGGTCGGTGCCTTGTAAGGGCGGTCCCAATTGGGCCTATCCATACGGTGAATCCAGCCGGCGTTCAGGTTCAGGAAGTTGAAGATAACGTAACTGACATTGGCGGCGGCAAGCAAGAACATGTAATCAGACATCATCAGCAAGACGAAGTTGAAAATCATGTTGGCCCACATGGCACTGGTTGGCGCGCCATGCTCGTTCACTTTGGACAGGAATTTTGGAAGCAAGCCATCTGCGGAACCTTGATACAAGGTGCGTGAAGCGCCAGACATGGTGGTCATGATTGAAAGCAGCAATGCCAGGATCAGCATCACAACGACCAGGTTGGCAATAAACGCGGTGTTCCCCAGAATGCCAGACAGTGCTTTTGCAACGCCCATACCGCTATAAATATCAGGCGCCAGCATGCCATCATATACAGCGGCAGTGGTCACATTACCAGCGGCATCGGTGATTGCTGGTGTAATCAGTTGCCCCAAGCCCAAATGGCCCTGAAATGCCAACGGCACTAATGTGAACACGCCGACACAGAGCAAGCCAGAATAGAAAATGGCCTTGAAGGTATCAGTTTCAGGATTTTTAAATTCGCGGGTATAACAAACGGCTGTTTCAAAACCATAGGTTGACCAGGCGGCGATAAATAAACCACCAGCCATTAACACCCAGCCATCCAGATTCCACAACCCGTCAATCACGTTACCTACACTGTCATAAGCCAATGGCGATAATGGGAAAAAATGCTCAGAAGGCATATCACCGGTGATTAAAGGAACAAGGCCGATCATGATCAATGGGATCAACGCAGCCACGCCCAAAATCATGGTGGTTCTGGCTGAGCGTAAAATGCCACCATTCTGGATAAAGTAGACCAGTAAAAGTAATGCTGAGCCAATCACAAAAGTGGCATTAATCCGCAGCGTCAAGCCCTCTTTCAGCATGCCCAAATCGAGCAGGGTCAGTTGCCAGGTATTAATTGCTGCGTCAGGGGCAAACATGGCGGTGAGAATATACCCTGCCGCCAACCCTGAACCGATTGAAAGCACCGGCGTCCATGCAACCCAGTTACACCAGATTGAAAGCGGTGCGACAAACTTGCTGTAACGAATCCAGGCAACAGCGCCATACACGGATGCACCACCGGTTTTATGAGGGAACAAACCGGCGATTTCAGCATACGTAAATGCCTGAATAAAGCCAAAGCCAATGGAGATCATCCATACCAGCCAGGCTGGCTTACCCACCGTGGCCGCAATGGCGCCCATTGAAAACAGCACTAAAGCGGGCACGCCACTGGCAACCCAAAATGCGCCCGTCCAGCTAATTGTGCGATGTAGTGAAGCATTTCCTGCCACTACATCGTTGCTGACATCTGCGGTGATTGCATCTGTCACATCTACATTTTTTTGCACACAAACCTCCCTTGAACTGAATCTACCTAACCCCACTCAACCATCGCGACTACTTCATAAGTTTTTATAGGCGACTCATCATTTAAAAATTAAGAAACATCTTTTCACGATACTGACTCATGGAAATAAACAACTCCCGCTTATCGCATCGTCGTCAATCATAGCGACGTGAAAAGTGACTTTCTATTACCACTTAGGCTTACCTCATAAGTGGTAGCTGCAAACAAATACACATTAAATAGTCTGTGAATCGAAGCGCCGATCTGGCGATTTCGAGAGATGAGATTTCAATACATTGAAATGGCTTTAAGGGCGGAGGCCATAGAGAAAAAACGCTGCGTCAGGCCCGAACACTGACATGTGAAGGCGCCATTGATGTTGCAACAGATGGCGCTCAGTGGCAGAGATAATGAATGGACGCACTAGGCGCAATGACTGGTGAAAAGGCCGCACACGCAGAGTGCGTGCCTCCAGGGCATCAGCATGCGGCGTATCCGAGATGCACAAAAAACCGGAACGCCGCGTGCCAATATTATCTGAACGACTAAAGAGTGATGAACAGCCAGGCTACACAACTTTTTTAGTGTGCGCCCATACCGCCGCCTCCAAGCGGCTAGTTAACTTAAGCTTACTGAGTAAGTGCTTGATATGCACTTTGACAGTGGTGTCGCTGATGCCCAGATGCCTTGCGATGGTTTTGTTATTCAGCCCTTTTGCAAGGCACTCCAGAATCTCCCTTTCACGCTCGGTGAGGGCGACATCATCGTCCGGCTTATTCAACGTAGGGTTCACCAAAGCATTTTTCAAAATATCTGTCAGGCTTTCATGCAAAACAGTGATGCCAGACATCGCCTTTTTAAGACTCGCGCACAAATCCTCTGGCTCCATATCTTTCAATAAATAGCCATCAGCGCCAGCGCGTAACGCTTCCAGCAAGTCATCTTCTGCATCAGAAACCGTTAACACAATACATTTGGTATCAAGTTTGGCTTCTTTGATTCGCGTCAGTGTTTCTATGCCATTCATGACTTTCATATTCAGGTCAATTAATGCCAGGCCCGGGTTCAATTGCTCGACCAGAGACAATCCCTGCACTCCAGATGCAGCCTCACCAATCACATCAAACTCAGGATCAGAGGAAATCATCTGCATGACGCCTTTACGGAATAATGCGTGGTCGTCAATAATTACTACTGTAGTTGCCATTTTCTAACCCCATATTTTATTGTTTTACACCCTCATTTTTTGGTCGGAACACTAATCGAACTCTTGTTCCGCCCAATCGGCGAGGGATCACCTCAATTTCACCGCCCAGGCAATGGGCACGTTCAGTCATAATAGCCAAACCATAATGGTGTGGCTTGGATTCATCAAACGTCGGGCCAATACCATCATCATCCACCATGACGATCACTTCCCCCGTAGACTGCAACACTAAAGAAACTTTCACTCTATTGGCTCCAGAGTGGCGTACGATATTCGACAATGCCTCGCGAATAACGTGCAGCAAATGAAACTCTTCATTCACGGTCAACCGGCAGTCTTGCAAACGGTTATCCAGCACGATTGAAAGATTGGAACGGCTGGAAAACTCACTGATGGTTTCCTCAAGTACGTGGTCCAAGCCCCGCACATCCATTTGCACCCGGAATGTCGTTAATAACTCACGCAACTCTTTGTAAGCATTATCCAACCCCTCACGGATATCATTTGCAATCTCTGAAGCACCAGAGCTCACCAACTCGTTGTTGAAGATGCTTTGCAAGCGGGCAAGCTGAAACTTCATATAAGACAGCGACTGGGCCAGCGAATCATGCAGCTCTCTGGCAATCACGGCACGCTCCTCAAGCAAAGCCACGCGCCGCCCCTCCTGCTCCCGGGCTTGAAATCCCATCGCCATGGCCATCATCTGGGATGTCACCTCAATCAGCTGGATTTCCATATCCTCAAAATAGTGGTTGGCATCGGTTTCGATGAGCAGAATGCCTAGCCAGCCATTGGAGCTTGGTAATGGCACTGTTGTGTATTGAATGCACTCGCCCTGGATAAGCTTGGTCTCATGTTTAACTTCAAACATTTGCAGATCTTGATCAAACATACTCTTATCGAAAGATAGCGGCGTGTAACCCGAAAAAAGGGCACGCTGTGCAGAAAAGCGTGAGCCGATATCACTGAACATCAAGGCGACGTTCTTCGCATCTAATGTTTTTTCCATTGAATAAAGCACCTTTTTAAGGGTGATTTCATTCAAATCCGAGTTTGCAATCAATCTTGCCAACTTAAGCAAAAAGTCTTGAGATAGCAGCGTTTTTCTCGCTTTGTCAGTACTTATTTTATTGGTCCAGTTGCTCTCGGCCTGATAGCCCTCAATGCGGGCCGACATTTCAGCGGTTAATTTCTCGAGCTTCTCCAACTCATCGCCATAATGAAAATCCTTGTCTTCATTGATGAGATCTCTTGGGATCAACTCATAAATGCGTCCCAGACGGGTAATCAGGATACGCCAGGCTGTCAGCATGATGCATGCACCAATACAAATGGCCAAAAAGACGCATGCCAACTGCAAAATTTGGACGACCGCCTGTTTGACTTCTACATCGTCTTTTGAGGCTTCAATAAACTCATCATAAGCCTCTACAATCAGCTGGCCTTTTAGCAGCGTTTGCTCTTTAGAAGCGTCATACAAGCAGCACTTAACAAACGCTTGATGCAAGTGCCTGAGTTTTTCATAGGCCGTGGCCAGACGGGTATCACTCTGCCTTTTACTCCAGGCATATGTTGCATCATCAAAATTACTGATACTCAGCGAAATTTTGTAAGGTTCTGCGCCGTCGCTTGTGGAGTTAGTCTCCAATTTATAGAGCTCCTGCTTCCATAGCATTTGCTCGTGATAGGCCTGAGTGATCGTTGCTAAATGATTGGGTACATAATCAAACAAAAACAATGAGGTCGCCTGCATGAGCACGACGACAATCATCAATGAGGCAACAAGTACATGCATGCTGGCATATAGCTTGTGGCTATTGACATACCTCTTCAATTTTCTAAAAAACACTAAAATATTTCGCATATCACAAGCAGATTTTCTTATACTGATAGTTTGATGTACTTAAGCAGCGGCATATGAGCATCTTTATATTTTCAACGATGATTATCAGTATTATTTACTTAATCGTACTGGGTTCGTGGCACAGTATTGAAGGTCCTTTTTTAGCACACCTTGCCATTTTAGTGACGATCGCCATCGCGATTTTTTCAGCGGCGCTCGTTTTTATTATTCAACCGCTATTCACTAAAGCAAACGCCAGTAAAAAAAGTGAGTTTACACAACAACTTTCCTGGCTAAGAGAAACCTCCAATGCCTTATCTTCTCCGGCTGTGCTGCTGGATGGCCTGATTGTGAAGTTTGCCAATACGCCATTTCTGCGCACACTTGGCTTGGTCGGCCTTGAAGACCAAATCAAGGGCATGCCATTCACCAATATCATTCACCCTGCCGATCACCAGATCTTCGCTGAACTCAATGCTGAAGCTGCTACTGGCAAGACCAAAAATGAATCCACCAATATTCGCCTGATTTCTCTCGATGGCTCTGCCATTCCATCCAATGTCAGCCTCACCAAAATGCGTGAGGACAGAGATGCAAACCTCACATTATTTCAATTTACACCTCTTTCTGCAGAACACACACTCAGTAGTCACTTTGACCCTCAATTTAACTACCACTTCATCATCGATAAACTCGAGCAGATTGTTTTCCAGCTTAATTTTGAAGGCAAAATTATCTTTTTAAACCCCGCCTGGGAAAGCTTTCTTGAGTACACGGTCAAGGACAGCCTCAACAAAACCATTTCTGAGTTCGCGCATCCAGAAGACAAACTGATGGTGGAATCCAGACTTGAATCTGTTGCCTATGGTAGAAAGCCAAGCTTCACCATCGACTTGCGTTTAATTTCCCTCCAGGGTGAGTCAAACTGGTTCCGTTTAAGGGCCAGATCCTCTTCAAATATTTCTGGCGAAAGAACCAGTGTTGTCGGCACCATTACCAATATTCAAGATATCAAAGACGCCGAAGCGCAACATTCGGCAAACCGCCGTGCCGCGAATGCCCTGCTCAGCCATATCCCCGGGATGATTTATCGTTGCAGACATGACAGATCATGGACCTTCGAATATGTTAGCGAGGGCTGTATTGACATCACCGGCTACGACTCACTGGACTTACTGCACGACCCCAGTCTTACCTATAATCTGATTATCCACCCGACGGATAGAGCCGCGGTATGGAAGTCGATTAATCAGCAAATCGCCGAAGATGAAACCTTCAATATCGTCTACAGGATTATTACCCGCAAAGGCGAAACAAAGCTGGTGCAAGAAGTCGGGCGTGGCGTATTTTCAAGCACCGGGGAGCTATTGGCGCTGGAAGGTTTCATCACAGCGATTCCTGACAAACAACACCACGTTTCAACGCTGTCCTGACCATTGATTGCCTGCATACAGAAAGCACCTGGATCGCATGAAGTTGAGGCGCCCATCAGTTTGCGCTGATCAGCAGCACAACCGCCTTGCATACCCACCACAATCTACAGCCAATCTAATTTAAGCTAATCACTAGCACGGTAGCCCTTAGCTTAAATCATGCTGGTACGCGTATACCCATTCAGGCTAGGTTGATAGGGAGGATTCGGGAGGCAATGAGTATTGCCTCCCTTGCAAGCCCATTCTCGTTTGTACTGTCACTTGAGAGAGGTAAAGTACAGTGAACTCGTGCTTTCATTCTCAGGCTTAAGGAGGCAGGATACAATTCCCACTTGGGATTACTCCCTTGGGAGTATTTACATGCCGAACGTTAGGTGAGCCTGATTATCTTGGGGAGCAATATCTCTTCGACATACCAGTGATATGCAGGACATCCACCAGCGATATATGACGGATGCCTGTGATCTTGGCATTACCTGGCGGATGACCACGGCGCGAGTCATGGCGTTGTTGGTCGCCCTGTTGATGACCAGCACCTCGCCAGACGCAACGCTAAAAGCTGCGTTTGGCGAGTGCGTGCAATTTGAAGGTTTGTTGTGACTGGCGGTCATATCCCCTAAAGGTCGCATCTTGCCATGCAGCGTCTGCTGCAACGGTTGCAGGCTTGGGCGCTTGATAAGGCCGCTTGCTCAAGTGTTGCATCTGCGTGGAATACATCGCAGAGTGTACAGAGGCAGCATCAGCAGCATTTGCCAATTGCACCCCACCAAAAGCAATCATTAATGTCGCGATGACAACATGCATTTTCATCATTCTCTTCCTATGTCGTTGATATGGCGTGACGAACACCCGTCTTGTCATTTATTCCGGATGTGACCCATACTCCAACACTTCGCCATCATCAAACTGTGCCAGCCAGTCGATCACATAGCGGTGATAACTGGTCATGCCTTTGTATTCAATCAAGTCCGGATGCAAGTCTTTTTGCACGCGGTGCAGTCGCTTAGCCCATCTGGGGTAAGTGGTGATATCTTTCAGGCTCATGAGGTAACACCTCACGCCAAAGACAATCGCATTACTACGTGGCAGCCTGAACAGGGTCTGCAACTCAACACGCAGGTTCACCAGGTCACCGACCGTCTCGTTATTGACCTTATTACGGTCTATCGCCCACAGCGGATAATTCTCTGGAGAAGTATCCAGACGTGGATTCACGGTCATGGTCCAGTTCAGTCTACGCACTGGATTCCCCACTTGCAGATTCAGCAGGTATTTCAGGGCTCTGTCCAACACACCCAACTCAGTGACCTTGGGCACGGGGCCATGCCATTCCTGCCATGACATGCCGGTATTAAATGCCAATGACCAGTCTGCCTGGCTGGTCACAATGCCAGCATCTGAATACAAGGTGCCATCGCGCTGATCCAGCAAGACAAAATCGCCTTGCATTTGACGCCCCATGTATTCAAACGGCTCGGATGGCAGCGTGCTGGCATCCTCAAAGGTGAAGGTGTCCATGATATCTAAAGGACGATTTTCCCAAGTCCAGACCTTGCCGTTTTTGGTGAGCGTGAAATATTCAGGATAATCATTGGCCATGGACGTCATCGCGAGCTCGAGAAAATCCCACTGCGCATCCATCATGTGCGGCAGCGCACTGTAACGGCCAGGATCCTGTTCCAGCGTGATCATCTTATCCAGACACTCGGATACATAATGCTCATCCACATCAAATGCGAACTCATATACAGACCCCTTTGCCCCGCTGGTATGCGGCTCGATATTGACCGAATACATGTAATGATCTTCTGAAAAAGGGAAAGGGAAACGTTTGATGGCTACAGGGGAGTTTTTGTAACTATAGTCATCTCGGAATGACTCATCATTGAAATTTAATTGCATGTTTATCGCCTTAATACTAATGAGAAATGAATGATGCGCAGGGCTTATAAGTCCACTAGCAAGCGCTTGCCTTTTGTACGTGATACGCATGGCATGATGCTTCTACATGACACTTTTTCCGAGTCAGTCAAATAGTGGTCATGGTGTTCGATACCGCCATCGGTTTCGAGCACAGTCAGCTCACATCGGCCACAGACGCCTCCACGGCAAAGCGAATCAGCCTGGACACCCGCTGCTTCAATCGCCTCCAGCATGCTCATTTCCGCGGGCACCTCAATGTCGATGCCAGACTTGGCGAGCTGAACCTTGAACGGCTCACCAACGGGAGGAGAAGAGAACTCTTCGTTATGAATATTGTTTTCAGGCCAGCCCAGGTTTCTTGCAGTCTCCAGCACAGCGACCACCATGGGTGAAGGGCCACACACATAGACATGAGACCCCAGTGGCTGGCGGCTTAACAACGCATTCAGGTCGATACGCTCACCTTGACTGTCGGCATAGCAATACAAGCGGCCTTCACACATCTCTTCTAGCTCATTGACAAAAGCGGCCTGCTCATAAGCGCGAAATGCGTAATGCAACTCATAGTCTGCGCCAACTCTTTTGAGGTCCTCTATTTGAGACATGAATGGCGTAATGCCAATGCCACCTGCGATCAGAATATGCTTGTGTGCCAACTTGGAGAGTGAGAATAGATTCACTGGTTGTGTGATCTTCAGGCGCATGCCTACATGCACATGTTCGTGCATAAACAAGGAGCCGCCACGTGAGCTTTCCTGGCGCCGCACAGAAATATGATAGGCCGTGGTGTCTGTGGGCGACCCCATCAAGGAATAGGGATTCCTGTATGTTCTACCCTCAGCACTCATCGTCACCACGATATGGCTGCCCCCTGAAAATGAGGGCAGTGTTGAACCATCTTCATGCACCAGGGTAAAGTGCTTAATTAACGGTGTCACGGCCTCGATGGCAGCAACTTTTACATTGATTGTACTCATGGATAAATCTCCTCAATCGCAGGCAGCTCCCCTGGAGACTCTGCATCAACCATCAAGCCCATATACGCACCCAGATTTCTTGAAAAATGGTCACGCACAAACAGCATGCGCTCACAGCCACAGCAAGCGGTAATATTGGTGGTGACATACTTGGAAATCGTCTTGCAGTGAACACAGTACACACTGCGGGCCAAGGTATCGGCCTGCTCTTTCATGATGTCCATTTCCTGGATACCGAACGGTTTTGCCGCAGCGACCACATCCCAGATAAACCCCTCTGAACCGGCCACGTAGATTCGCAACCCCATATGCGCATCACGCAATTCAAGCTGAAACTGCGTCAACAGGGCATCGTCAAATTTATGGATATGCAGGCCTTCAGGGACAACCATCTTCAATGTGTCCGAATAATCTGCTTCCATCTGACCATATTTTCCATACAGCACTTTGACCGGTTGTGTCGGGTGCATTTGCTGAAACAACTTGAGAACTGCCATACCGCCTATGCCAGTCGCAAGCACCAGATGTGAAGTCGCTTTCTCATGCCACTGCAAAGATGTATAGACAGGTTTACTTTTAATCCAATACCCACGTTCCATATTTATCTCTTCAATTAACCATACGCTGAGCGCCGCGCCAGAGCCAACCATCGTGAATGTGGCATCTGAGATATCTGCAGCACCTTTGCAGCAAGACTAAAGCATGCAAGTCATGACGAAAATTATCTTGAAGTTGTACTCCCAAAGGGGTAGCCATTTTTAAGGCGCTGATAGCAAAAAAGAAGGGCACATGCATGTGCCCCTGTGAAGGATAGTTGAACGATCCCTGCCGTATGGAATACAGCCTAAATGAAAACCAATGCTTACTAGAAAGCATCGTGACACGTCAAGACTAAGCGCATTGTGCCCACTTGCAAATGATCATGAGGTTGTACTTCTTAAGAAGTATTTCGTCAGGATGCAGATAAAAAAAGGGCACTAAAAAGTGCCCTAAAGTCAGACCACTCAAAAAAACTAACTATGCGGCAAGCTGCGCTTTCAGCTCTTCTTCTATGTCAAAAATATCAGCCACAATGCCATATTTGGCGATAGTGAAGATTGAGGCGCCAGGGTCGGTATTCACCGCAATAATCGTAGGGACATGCTTCATACCAGCCATATGTTGGATGGAGCCAGAAATGCCCATGGCCACGTAAAGCTTGCAGGATCCGACCACCTTACCTGATTGACCCACCTGTCTGGATTTAGGTAACCAGCCAGCATCCGCAATCGGGCGTGAGCAGCAAAGAGTTGCGCCCGCTTCGTCGGCCAACTCGCGGAATTGCTCGACATTCGCTTCTTCGCCAATGCCGCGACCTATCGACATAATAAAATCAACGCCTGTGATATCAATATCATTACCGCCACCCACTTCTATGTAGTCTTTGTTTTGACTGCGTGACTGTACTGACGGTGCACCCATGTGAGAGACTGCCGGGCTACCTGCCCCATCCAATGGCTTGAATACGCTAGGGCGCATTGTCAGTACTACGGTCGCTTTACCCGGAAAATCGACTTCAACGTTGACCTTCTGGTTATAGCCACCACGGGTGGCAACAAGTTCATCCCCTTGATACTCCACAATATACACATCCGTGGCGAATCCATAACCGGCTTTACTTGCCAAAGACGAGGCATAGCCCAGTGAATCCACGGAATGCGGCAGCAATACGACTGACGGATTGTGAGCCGCAATCAATGCAGAGACGGAGGCTTCAAACACATCAGGATCAAAATCAGCGGATGGTCCTTTGACAACCACAAGCTCATCTACCCCATTGACCGATAATGCAGGCACAAAAGCGTCTGCCTGGCTACCAATCACAGCCACCACGACTTGGTCATCGCCACTTTTCTTCAGGCCATTTGCGGCGCTGATCAATTCCAATGAGACGGGACGTAAATCGTTACGGCGATGTTCTGCAATCACCAATATTTTGCTCATGACTATGCTCCTTTGAATTCATTAATGATTTGAATGATTTTTGCCGCCTGCTCAGAAATGGTGCCTTCAATCATGGTCGCACGGCCTTTTTCTGGAATGTACATGCGACGTACCCGTGACATGGATTGGGCAGCACCGACATCATTTGCAGAGAGTCCAATGTCGGCCAGGGAGACTTCCTCAATCGGCTTGGTCGCTGCTTGCTTGATACCACGCAGCGACGCATAGCGCGGCTTGTTAATGCCGAGCTGGATAGTGAGCACAGCCGGGCAGTTGATTTCAACTTCTTGCAGCATGCCGCCTTCGAGCTCACGACGGATCACGGCCTTGTTATCACCTGGCTTGTATTGCAAGTCTGCGACCACTGCTGCATGTGGCCAATTCAGATAAGAAGCCACAGAAATACCGGTGGATGCATACGCTTGGTCAGAAGACTGCACACCAGCAAACACCATATCCGGCGCCTCTTTCTTGATCACTTCGGTCAGAATGCGGCCAACCACGATGGCATCAGAACCTTCTGCGGCGTCATCCCAGACTCTGACTGCGCGGTCCGCACCCTTGGCCAGGCACTTACGCAGGCTTTCATCCACGCGATCCGGCCCCACAGACACCACGACCACCTCAACCTCGGTATCGCTAGACTCTTTGATTTTCATCGCTTCTTCTAGCGAAAAGTCATCCCACTCATTGAGGTCATACATCATGAAGTCTTCATCCACGTCTAAACCGTCGTCTCGAATTTCAAAGTCTTCTTCCAGTGCTGCGGTCTGTTTTACTGCCACTAATATCTTCATACTTTCGTCTCCTTCATTACTTCGTTACTAGAAATGTATCGGGCATTTTCAGGCAGATATTTGCTGCCCACCGATATACCGAAAACCTGACCTGGAAGTCTGGATCCTCCCGCAGACTCCACTTGTCCTGTGCTTGCAAGTTGGGGTTGTGCACGAGCAACATGCGATGCAAGTAATAGGGATCCTCCAGCAAAGGCAGCAAGGTATTGCGTGTTGCTGACTTATTTAAAATCACCCCTCTCCTCACATCTGCTTCACTTGCACTGACCAACACCTTCAAAATACTTTGTGGCGTATTAGGGTTGTTTGCGACGCCACTTAACACATCCACATCCTTGTCATCCGCCAACTTGCTGAGGATTCTTTGTGAGGCATTGGCCTGATAAGCCACGCCAGAACGTACCCAAGCGCTTTTGTCTTCCGCGAGCATGTTGAGCAAATGCACCGTGCTCATCGTGTTACGCGCTACGGCCCGCCTGACATCAGCGACCTCATCCACTGCAAGCCTGTACAACACCTCCAATGGTGTCGTTGGGCTGCGGGCAATTCTCTGCCTGACCCAAACGTCATCATCTCTGGACAAGGCATCAATATGCTCCTCCGACAAATCAATGCGCGAGGCAAGCTCACGTCTGACTAACTCGCTTTGGTCTTTAATCAAGTGGCGAAAAATCGCGACTGGCGTTAAAGCGTTTGAGGCTACGCCTGCCCTCACACCGGCATCCTCACAGGCTGCATAGCGTTGCAGGCTCTCCTTACTCACTCGACGGTTTTTTGCCAACACACGCATCATCAATACTTCTTCGCGTGCCACTGATTTAGCAATCAACCAAGCCGGGCAATTAGCATGTCCAAGAATTGCAGCCTGCGTATACACATCCGACTGATCAAACATCCTTACCAGTAACTCAGCAGAGGCAGAGGCGTTCTGGGCAATATTTTTATGAATTGCCACCCCTAAATCGCTACCAGAGACGCGCGCTGATAACACCGCCAGTACTTTTGCATTCGCCGCTGAGTTTTTACTCAACGCCAATAAACACTCAGCATCCTTTGAGTTAAGTGCAATGCTTTTTAAAACCTCAGTGCCGCTATTCAAGTGTTGAGCAATAAGCTTGGTCAATCCGGCCTTGCCCTTGCTGTTCGCCTCTTCGTACAGGCTGGATAACACGCTGGATGACGTGCCAGGATTCTTATCCAGCCGCAACTCAATGGCGTCATCGTGAACACCTGCCAATGCGGTGAGTACCGATGCTGGCGTATGCTCCCAGCGGGCAATCGCTAACGCTGTCCGCCTTGTCCCGCAAATCAGCGCTTCCAATTCGAGTTTTGCGACCCCTGTTGCCAGCCCATGTACGGCAGCGGCAACATATGGGTCCATCGTTTTAATCGCTAATTGCACCAGCGCATCGGCACTCCCAAACATCATGCATCTCACGCTGAGGTTGAAATAACCTCGGCCACACCCGTGATGTCGATAACGTCGTACTCAATACACTCATCGATCAACTCGATCAGTTCTCGCACCACAAATTGACCTTCAAAGCCTGAGGTTTTAAGTGCATCCTCGAACATCGTCAGGTCTTTAGGGCATGACACGATAAATACTTCCAGGCCTTCAATCTGCCCAGCCTCACGCATACGGTTTGCAGATGGCTTCTCAATACCCACCGGATCCGGAATCCAGATACGGCCGCCACCGGCACCACAACAGAAGGAGTTGTCACGGTTACGGCCCATCTCTACCAGTTCGCAACCCAATAGCTTGATCACATCGCGCGGCGCGTCATAGCCTTTGTTATAGCGCCCTAAGTGGCAGGGGTCGTGGAAAGTCACACGGTAATCGAGCTTTTTCTTCAGTGTGATCTGGCCGGACTCAATCAACTGTTTCACCAATGTGGTGTAGTGGTTGATTTCAAAGCTGCCGCCAAAGTCTGGATACTCGTTACGGATGGTGTTGAACGAATGTGGGTCGGTAGTCACAATCGATTTGAAATCACAAGCCTGCAGCGTGCCAATATTGGAGGTGGCCAGATGTTCATATAAGCCTTCTTCACCGACACGACGTACATCATTACCAGCGTTAAGTTCCGCCTCAAATAGCAAACCGAAGTTAATACCAGCCTTATTCAACAACTTTGCAAATGACCTTGTGACCTTCTGGTTACGTGGATCGAAAGAAGCATAGTCACCCACAAACCAGAGAATATCGACTGGCTCAGTTCTGGCATCCTTGATTTCAAAAGGCAGGTCTTTGGCCCACGCTGCGCGCTTGCGCTTTGACTCACCAAACGAGTTGCCTGTTTTGTGAATGGTTTGCAGCGTTTTCTCGAGGATAGGCTCCATCTCGCCAGCTTCCACCAGGTTACGACGCATTTGAACGATGATAGGTACATGCTCAACAGCGACCGGGCAGATCTCTACGCATGCCAAACAGGTACGGCAAGACCACAGGGTTTCCTGCATAACCTGGCCTGGAGATTTACCATGTATATCCAGCTCGGCTTCTTCTGGAAGCTCCTTGGAATTCAATGCTTTGTTTGCAAACTCACGTAGAGAAAGAATCACATCGCGTGGCGATAGTGGCGCGCCAACCGCATTCGCGGGACAAGCTTCCTGACAACGTCCGCACTTTGTACATGCATCTAAATGCAGAAGGTTTTTCCATGTGAGGTCAGTGATCGTTTTATAACCTGCATGCACTTGTTCAACTGGAATGATAGGCAGCCGTCTTCCTACCAGCGGACTCTTGAACATCAAAGATGCAGTTGCAGTGAAGATGTGCTTAATCTTGGTATATGGAATACAGGCAATAAAGGTCAGTGACAGCAAGCCATGAAACCACCATAATGAGGGGCGAAAAGCACCCGCGGCTTCAGCTGTCATGCCCAATGCCTGCATCACGTGAGCAAGCACCGCGCCAATTGGCGACCAGAACCGGTTGTCCCAAACGGACGGTGTTTCACTCAGCCATACCAAACGTGTCGCTTCTAAAATGAAGCCTGTCGCACCAATCAGAATGAATGACCATAAGAAAGCCCAGTCTTCACGACGATATTCGCTACGATCGTAGTCAGGGTCACCCACTTGCCTATCCACACGCTTGTAATCAAGCTTTGGTAGCTTCATCCATTTGCGTCGGTACATCATATACATGAGGCCGGCGACTACACCAAAACCTGCCAAATCGAGTACCAGTGAAAACAGTAGGTAAAAGTTACCGTACCAAAATCTCACACCGAATAACGGTTCAAGAATGTCGTACTCCAACGTAATGGTTGCAGTACCAATGAAAAGCAAAACAAAGCCAAAGAAAATGAGGCCATGCGCACGTCCAGCCTTTTTGTCACGACGTACCAAAGTACGATGTGAGGCCATGGTCTTAACCATGTCCCAAAAGCGTTTAAAGATTTGGTTCCAGGATTCATCTGCTTTACCACGGCGATATTTACGAATCTGTACGTAACAGCCATGAATAAAGATCGCAATCGCGAGATAACCAAATGCATAGAATAGATAGATTGCCTTAGGGTCAAAGTCCTGGAAGAGTATTCGAGTGATTTGTGTAGGATCTGTCATTGTTATCACCTGTTTCTGAATGAATGAGTTCCATTAGCCCAAGGGCAACTTGTAACTTGTATGTCGGGATGAATGCGTTGAAGCAAGGTCGGCGAGCCCAGGCGGCCGACCTTGCATTCATCAGGCGTTAAACTTTGTACTCAATTTTGAAATTACCACCTGGCATATGCGGCGTGCCCCATGCGATGGTTTCACGCTTGTATGGCATGGCAATTTGAGGGTTTGCTTCTTCAATTTCACGAGCCACGCGGTGACCAGTAAATGTGGCATCAGCAATTAAGCGTGGCGCTTCAGCATCACCAATCAGGTAGATACCTTTAATGTCGTTCTCAGCCCACTCAGACTCACGCGCTTTTAACTCATTCCAGAGCGTGCACTCGGAGTGACGGCCTGTCACCAGCACCAGTGAGTCATACTCAATCCAACGATGAGAGGTATTGGCATCACGTGGAGCAACCCCAGGGCCACGGTAAGTACGCTTGGAACCATCACCCCAGATGTTGTAGATTTCCATCCGGCCTGGCTCAATACGTGAGCAGAAATGATCACCCAGCTCTTCAACATGCAGCTCATGCAAACGGCGCATCATGTTTGGATACTCAAGCGTGAAGTGCATGTAGTTAGCTAGGTGCACACCAGAGACGATAGTTACTTCGTGGCCAGCGGTTGCCAGCTTCTCGGCCAGGCTAGGCGCCATGAAATAAGTATCCGCATTCAGAATCACCACGCGCTTACCAATTTTCTTCTTACCTTCCATCACTTGCTCTGGAGAGAGTTGATCAGGCAATGAAGCATCGGCACCAGGAATCGGCTCGTGAGTCAGGCAATTGGTACCGTCAGTATTCCAGGAAGCGCCTGTTGCGATGATGACTTTGTCAGCGCCATATTGCAGCACATCGTCAGCCGTCATTGGTTTTTGACCCAATGCCAATTGGCTTTCTTTGTTCTTCTTCAGCAACTTGGTGATCTGTGTTTCACGATAGTCACGGTGATAACTCCACTCACCCAAACCTGGCAGCGCTGCAACCTGGTTCAAGTGTCCACCGATTTTCTCAGCGGTATCGGTCAAGTGCACGGTATAACCACTTTCCATCAACACGCGGGCTGCTTCAGAACCAGATGGACCAGCACCCACGATCAATACAGCATCCTTGTTTTTGGTTTGACGGAATTTCTCTGGATGCCAACCACGACGGTACTCTTCACCTGCTGTCGCATTCTGCGTACAAATCATTGGAGGGCCACCGATTTCCCAGCGCGAAATACACACGTTACAACCGATACACACGCGAATATCGTCATAACGACCCTGCTCAACCTTTTGTGGCAAGAACGGGTCAGCAATCGAAGGGCGTGCGCAACCAATAATGTCGGCATAGCCTTTGGTGACGATTTCGATCATTTTCTCAGGGTCGGTATAACGACCAACACCTAATACTGGTTTTTTGGAAACCTGTTTGACCAATTTAACCCAAGGGATGGTGTGGCCTTGCTGGTAGAAACGTGACGGCCCTGCATCTTCGCCCCACTCGGCAATATCACCAATCGTGATATCCCACATATCGACCAGTGAGTCAGCCATTTCAACAAACTTCTGACCATCCACTTCTGCTTCGATTTGACCTGGACCATACACAGTATCCACGCCGAAACGTGTCGCAATGGCACAATCTGAACCCACGGCATGCTTCACTTTTTCTAGTGTTTCCAGCCAAAAGCGCGCACGGTTCTCCAATGAGCCACCGTATTTGTCTGTACGCTTGTTATAGTAAGGATTCAGAAATTGCAGTGGCAAATAAGAGTGCGCACCGTATACATAGACAATGTCAAAACCAGCGTCACGCGAACGCTTGGCTGCATCAACATAGAACTGCTGTACCTGAGCGATATCGCTCAGATCCATTTCTTTACAGTAGGACAGCGTCTCAAACTCTGACGCATATTGGCTTGGGCCACGTGGTGTCGCACGGGACTCCATATTCGGTGCGTGTGCACCGCCGTACCATAACTCGACCCCGGCCAACGCACCGTACTTATGCACTTCGTCGGTCATGGCTTTCAGGTTACGTACGTCACCCTCGTCCCAGATACGTGCAGACAAGCGATGCGTATCATCTGACTCAGGGTTAATCGAGCAATACTCAGTGTTTAGAGCAGCCCAACCGCCTTCGGCCTTCACCGAACGGTGTGCAGATTGAAAGCCAGGCTTATCGGATCCAGCACCGATACAATGCGGTACCTGGTAAAAGCGATTGCGTAATGTTTTGGGTCCAATTTGTATTGGCTCAAACAAAATGTCATGTTTAGGATCGCGTGCCATTTTATAAGTGTCTCCTTGAAATTTATGGGATCAAACTATGTGTCATTTTCATAGTGATACCCAGGAGAGACAATTACACTCATGGCTTACTACTTAGGTGTTACTCAGTAGCGCTTGACTTTTAAGCATGCAATGCTGATGAAAGTATTCCTTTAAATTTTGCGAATCAGAAGGGTTAAAGTTGGTCGGTATACCAGACCACAAGAATAGCAACGGCAATGGTGACGTAAGGCAGGTGCTCGAAAAATTTTGTATATGTGGGCCGGTTCACTTGTACCTGCATGTCGCTTAGCAACTGCGTCGGAAATACGCCTTTATCTTCAAAATAATGGCGGTAAATGAATAAAGGCACAATCAAGGAAGAAAAGAAGAGGCCAGTTCTTAACGTGCCCTCACCCCAGATTTCAGTTCCCAGCCCCATAATGGCTAAATTCAAGTAGCCCAATAACACCCCCAGCCCCATCAATACATTCGGTGTTTTATAAGGCCGCTCCCAGTGAGGCCTGTCCATGCGATGAATCCAGCCAGCATTCAATACTAAAAAGTGATAAATGATATAAGCCACATTCGAAGCAGCAAGCACAAACACATAATCCGACATCATAAGCAGAATGAGGTTATAGGAGAGATCTGTCCACATCGCCCTGGTTGGTGAACCATTTTCATTAACCACAGATAAATACTTGGGCAACATGCCATCCACTGAGGCTTGATAAAGTGTTCTTGCTGAACCGGACATCGTCGTCATAATGGCCAACAGCAATGTGATGATGAGCATCACCACCATGATATTAGCAATGACTGCGCCTCCACCGACAATAGAAGCCAGCGCACTAGCCACCCCATTCCCTTTATAAATATTGGCAGCGAGCATGCCGTCGTACATCGCAGGGGACTTCACTTCGCCTGCATCGCCTATCACGGCAGGAATGATTAACTCACCCAATCCCAGATGACTTTGAAAGGCGATAGGGACCAAGGTAAAAACTGCAATGCAGAGCAAACCAGAATAAACGATGGCTTTATAAGTATCCGCTTTGGGATCTTTAAACTCACGTGTGTAGCATAAAGCGGTTTCAAATCCATATGAGGACCACGCGGCAACAAATAGCCCTCCCGCCATGAGCTTCCACCCATCCAGATTCCAATTGCCATCAATCACATTCCCATCCATATCGTATGCGAGCGGAGTGAGTGGAAAAAAATGTTCTCTGGCAAGGTCCCCGGTAATAAAAGGCACTAATCCAATCAAAATGAGTGGAATGAGCGCAATCAACCCCAATACCATGGTGGTGCTGACGGATCGCAGAATACCACCGTGTTGCACCGCAAACACTAACAGCAGAAATGTCGCCCCCAGGATAAAGGTTGCATTGATTCTCAAGCTAAGGCCGGCTTTGATCGTACTTAAATCAAGCAGCGTAATTTGCCAGGTATTAATCAGAGAGTTAGTATCAAACAAAATGCTTAATGAGTAACCCGCGGCTAAACCTGATCCAATGGCCAGCACTGGCGACCAGGCGGCCCAGTTGCACCATACATTCAAAGTAGCAATAAACTTGCTGTAGCGTATCCAGGCAACCGCACTATGGATGGACAAGCCGCCAGACTTATGCGGAAACAGCCCGGCAATTTCAGCATAAGTAAATGCCTGAATAAAACCAAAGCTAATCGAGACCATCCACACCAGCCAGGCCGGTTTACCGACGGTTGCCGCGACAGCGCCTAGGGTGAACAAGACCAGACCCGGCACCCCGCTTGCAATCCAAAAGGCGCCTTTCCAGCCTATGCCTCTATGCAAACCAGTTTGTGCAGCAGCTCCCTGACTGGAGAGATCGGCCGCAACGGAATGATCAGAAGAGGATGAAGTCACTGTGAGTGGCCCAATAGGCGATGCTGGCGTAATCCATGGATTCAGAACCGCCTGCGTTTTTGATTAATTTAGCGGATGAACAAATTCAAATCATACCGCTTTATGCCAACTGTCCCTAGTCACGAAATCGGTGACGCTTAAACCAAAGCCAGACATACTTGGTATTTTGCGAGGTTCAGCCATCAAACGCATATTCAAAACTCCCAAATCTCTAAGTATTTGTGCACCAATCCCATAATCTTTGAGCGTATGCTGGTTGTTTGATGGATAAGCTGCTGAGTGAATTGCATTGATAACATCTCCATTTTTCTCTTCACGCCTTAACATCACAATCACGCCTTCACCGACCTGACTGATTTTGCGCATTGCATCAGGCAAGCTCCAGCTATGGTGTTTGCTACTCGCGTCTAATACGTCCAGCACTGAAAGTGGCTCATGTACCCGAACTAATATACTTTTATCTTTAGTAATCGTGCCTTTCACCAAGGCCAAATGCAGTTCATTCGCCAATGACTCTTGATACGCAATCAGCTGAAAGGGGCCGTACGGGGTTTCAATGAGCCGCTCAGCGACACGCGAGACCAGGCATTCTGTTTGGCTTCTGTAACTAATCAAGTCCGCAATCGTGCCAATTTTTAGGTCAAATTGCGCCGCAAACTCCAAAAGATCAGGCAATCTGGCCATTTCGCCATTATCTTTGAGGATTTCACAAATCACGGCAGAAGGGTCCAGATTTGCTAGCCTGGCAATGTCACAGCCGGCTTCCGTGTGACCCGCACGCACCAACACACCACCGCTCTCGGCGATTAATGGGAAGACATGACCGGGGCTCACAATATCCAATGGTCTGGCATGTGCATGCACAGCCGTTTTAATCGTATGCGCCCTGTCAGCCGCCGAAATACCCGTGGAAACCCCTGCTGCTGCCTCAATGGAGGCCGTGAAGTTGGTGCCCATTTTGGTGCCATTACGAGACACCATCGGGCTGAGGTTGAGTTGTCGCCCACGTTCGGGCGAGATCGTTAAACAAATCAAACCCCGCCCATGTTTAGACATGAAGTTAATTGCAGCAGGGGTTACATGCTCCGCCGCCATGACCAGGTCACCTTCATTTTCCCTGTCTTCATCATCCAGCAGGACAACCATACGCCCGGCCCGGATCTCTTCGATAATCTCCGTGATTGGGCTAATCACCTTTTTTGTTTTTTTATAAGTAACCGAGGTCTTAACTGAGGATGGTTGCTTCAACAAAGCACTTTCTACCGGAATATTCATGATTGTCCTCCTACAGGTCCTGGCTCGTGATACAGGCATACGCCGAATGATTGTGAATAGACTCAAAGTTTTCACACTCAACAACAAAACGCTTAATGCGCTCTTCTTTATAAAAGGCAGTGGCAATATCGCGCACCATGTCCTCTACAAATTTGGGGTTGTCGTAGGCGAATTCCGTGACATATTTCTCGTCAGGTCTTTTTAACAACCCATACAGTTCAGAAGAAGCCTGCATTTCTACTAAACGGATAACATCTTCGACCCACATCAATGTATGAAAAGAAACGGTCACCGTCACATGGGAGCGTTGATTATGGGCACCATAGGCAGAGATCTTTTTTGAACATGGGCAAAGGCTGGTCACCGGAATCACAATCCGCACCTTTAAGTCGTGCCCTGCTTCCGAGATTTCGCCAATAAAGGTGACCTGATAGTCAAGCAAGCTTTTGACGCCAGACACTGGCGCAGCCTTATTCACAAAATAGGGAAACTCCATTTCGATGTACCCAGATTTCGCTTCAAGCCTTAATGCCGTCTCATGCAGAAGCAGGTAAAAATTTTCCAGTGAGATGTCGTGCTCGTTACGATTAAGAATCTCAATGAAGCGGGACATATGCGTCCCTTTAAGGTGCTGCGGCAATTGCACATACATATTCAGCAGTGCAACCGTTCCCTGCGTATCGCCAGCTTTATCTTTGACCTTGATCGGGTGACGAATCGCCTTAATACCTACTTTATCGATGGCCAACTGGCGGCCATCAGCAAGGTTTTGAACATCTTCTATTGGGAAAGGGAGTGGTGAATTCAAAATAGTGCTCTTTTCTCAATCAAGTGATTGTCAGTGACTGGCTTTTAATTGCTTTTACAACCATTCCTCTACACCCTAAAAAAACGGGGAGGCCAACTGGCATTAGCCTCCCCCTTAGTGCAAGTTCAACTCGGATGTGAGGGGAAATCAGCTTGTTTCTGAACTTGAGATTGAATTTTCAAACTTGTGACCAATCATGACAATTGTCATTAAGGATTACTCCGTAAGGATTACTTACGTCTTGTATGTCAGGCTCGATCGAGCGGGATAAATGAGAGGGCTAAAACGAAACATTCCACGTAATAGGCCATTACGTGGAATGCGGATCAGGAGGTGAAACTTGAAGCGTTATTACAGAGGCGCACGTTGGCCAGTGAAGAAACCAACCGCTTTATCTGGTGTGCTGAAAGTCACATTGCTGCCTGCTGGGAAATACAATACATCACCCACGGTTGCCGTCACTTTTTGACCTGTGTCATCAGAAATGATGAAAGTGCCTGCTACGACGATTTTCATTTCTTCGTAATCATATGAGTAGCTTAATTCATTACCGGCATGCAGGTGAAAGAAACCAGCACAAATGGTTTTGTCTTTATCTTGAGACACAAATGTATCACCCAGGAAGGCTGGTACATTTGGCACATTCATTGAAGGCTGGTCATCTTTAATAGCCTGTTTTTTAAATTGAAACGGTTTACTCATTACAGTTCTCCTTTGGGGTTACTTGAAAAGTGTTTGTATTAAATCGTTTTCAAAATGAACCGACAATTACACCTAAGGGGTACTCTCAAAGAAGCATAAGCAAGAACGCGCTGTTGAATCGAACAGGATGGCCTTGACCGGCACACAACTGAGAGAAAGGGATGGTCGACATGACCTGATGCATCAAGCCAACCTCATGAAAAAAGGCCCCCTGCTGATGAGAAAAAAGCGCAGGAGGCCAGGGAAAAACCGTATGAATGAAGATTGCTTGTGGGCTTAGAACGTATGCTTTATGTAGCCATAGAATCTGCTTTTATCAAGGTCGTCACCCGACGCATCGACATACCAGCCTTTTTTGGTGATGGAGTGGATATAGCTAATACCGGCATTCCACCCTTTTGAGCCGGCAAATTCGAACGCGCGACTAATCCCGACCGACATATCCGTGTAGTTGCCAACGCTGTAATTTTCAACCACCTGATGTCCGATATGAATATTATAGTTGGTATCCGTGGTGGGGACTTTGCCGGTGTAATTGACATCAATGTAGTTTGTTCCTCTTGAGCTACCATGACCGACAGGCTTTCCTCGGTAGGTGGTTGTGCCAAGAGAGTTGGTGTTATAGCCGAACCAGTCCGTCAATGCCTGGTAGTACTTCACATTCAAGCCCTTGTAGTCGACCTTTAGAATCATCTCGACCACGTCGGAATTTTCACCGGTGAACGTATAACCTTGGGGATAGGTAAAATTGAAAATCTCACCAGTGATCGCGAGGTCTTCTGTAATGGCTTTTCTATACCCGACGTAATAATCCGTTTCATAGGTGTTGCCGTAAACCGCATCCCTATGCACAGTCCCATAACCAAACCCGGCATAAAATCCACTGTCATGTGAGTAATCAATGCTCGCATAAAACTGACCGTGTTTTGCGAATGACAAGCCTCTGAACAAGTAATCGCTATATGCGCCCGCTGTCATCGACCAGTGGTGCGGCGAACTTTTTGCCCCACTTTGCTCTTCGTTATCACGCTGAACGACCTCTTCAGCCAGTGCTGCTGAACTTCCTCCAAACGCCAGGAAGAAGCTACAGACGATGATTCCTTTACTCTTTTCCATGTACTCCCTTTCAAATCGCATATCATATTTTTAATAATTACTTATTACCGACCGATGCCTAAAAGGTGAGGCGATTCGCCAAGATTGATTGTTTTAACTGCTTTGAATACTTTTATTTTTTGAACTTGTACTCACTTCATCTTTGATTGAATATCCTCAACAACGCCTGGTCGCCATCAGCAAATAAATAGTGCAATGATGCAATTCAACAATAGCGAGGTTCATTTTTTAAATATAGAAAGAACTGGCATGCAGTTGCATTTAGAACCGCCGTGATGACTGTGATGCCACTTTTTACTACCACCTGCCGGTTTTTACCATTCCCACTAAGTCTTAATACCTTTGAAGTATTGCCGGGGTGTATTTTTCGAGATAAGTTAACCCTCCTATCGATCTCTAAACACTTGACGTCCTGATACATATAAAAAAAAGCTAACCAACTGAATTCATAAGGGAAAAAGATGGTTAACAGAGCTCACACATACGACGGGTGTTGTCAATTAGGAGCAAAAACATGGGGAATTGTGACTTTTTAGAACGAACTGACATCGTTGCCAGTACAGACTGGCATTTAATCAAACGTGAGTCTTCTGACGTCATTGAGCAAGCAGAGGCGTTGCCCTTTTGGTCACAGGATTACACACAGCTTGGAAAAGGTGTTTTCTCAGGATCCATCAAGAGCATTCATCACAGCGGTATCCAGATTTTTAGCGAGAAGATGAACCGGGCGGTTGACCAAATTGCCAGCGCACCCAAAGATTGCCTGGTCATCGGGTTACCGACCATTGTCGAGGGTGACTCCACCTGGGGGCTACTGCCTGTCAAACCCCACTCTTTAATCACACTGGGAAAAAATACCGAGTTGTATTTCAGGACCTCGGCCAATTCTGAAATCATTGCAGCGGTGATTCCCATTAACAGGATGCAAGCATTCGCAAAGAAAATTGAATGGACAGGATTTGAAGAGGCCATCGGCACCATCAAACCTGTAGAAATGCTACACAACGAAGCATCCGGTCGCTTGTTAAGAACGCTGACATACGGGCTTCACTCTGTCTACGAGGACTCAAACAAAGCGCACCGGAATGAAAGCTGGGCAAACTATGAAGAGGATTTACTCGCCTCATCCATGCATGCCTTGATGCTGGCCAGCAAGAATGCTCATCCATTCTATTTTGATCACAAGATTCCGAGATATATCGTCAACCGGGTCAGGCATCTCACCCTATCGAGAGACGGTTTCCCGCTAAGCATTGACGAGATATGTGACCATTTGCGCATCCGGCGTAGAACGTTGAACTCAGCATTTGCACGCGCATTAGGCATTACACCATTAACCTATATGCGGAATCTCAAACTCCATAAAGTACGCATGGATTTAATCACCTACCCGAGTGAGACAGCCAGTATTTGTGAAGCGGCCTCAAAATGGGGCTTTGTCCATATGAGCCTATTCTCAAAATACTACAAAGAGCTATTTGGTGAGTACCCAACTGAAACACTGCAGCGCGTGAGGACAAAAGAATAAGTATTATCACTTTTAAACACGCGCCGAGAATCAGCGGTGAAGATCATCCTGTCGTCAAACAAGGTCAACCTTGGATAATCAGTGCTCATTTTCATCCGCTACGACGCACCATCAGCAACTTAAGTTGTTATTATCTCTGCCACAAAGCCAGCTATTGTCCATCCGGTTAAATTTAGATTCCCTGTCAGACATGCTTTTACAAACTAACGCCGAATCTAATATGCGCGTGCCGCATGGACAGAAAATCTGCTTGGTGCTTCCATATGTCGGGTAGTGATTGATTTCGGTTTTAAGAATGTATCAATCGCAGTTGCTAAACGTTCAGGTTCATCGTATGGCAGCCCATGCCCCACATCAGGAATTAACTTGTATTGCAGGTCCGGGTTAAGTGCATGCAACTCACGGGCGGTTTCGGCAGAAACAATGCCTTCACTGCCAAGCACTAATAACGTGGGGACGTAAATATTACGCACCAACTCATCAAACTCTGGGTGCGGCGGGATCAGCACATCGAAAGCGCGCGGATTGGTGCGGAACCTGGCTTGAACAATATGTTCCAGCATCTCGGATGAGCGATACCGATATTTGGCTTTGGCTTCTTTAAACAACTCTGATTTGCTGGAGCGCAATATCTGGCGATGCTGTTTAACCGCCTCCCGCTCATCCAGTTGGCCTTGCCACTCAGGGCTGATGAATGTCGGGTCGGCCAGCACGATGCCTTCAATCGCAAAGCCTAAGCGGCTGGCCACCATGGCAGCTGTCATGCCGCCCATCGAGTGGCCGAGCAGGTAAGGCGATTGAATGTCTAGCGTTCTGATCAGTTCGATCACATCGTTGGCATGGTCTTGATAGGTGTATCCGTGCAAGGGGGCACTCGACTGACCATGACCGCGTGCATCTGGCATGATGATGTCGTAGTGATCTTCAAGCTCACGCGCCAGTTGCGACCAGCAGGCGCCGCTGCCGGTAAGGCCATGTAGCGCGATTAAGGTAGGCTTATTGCCACCGGTTCTTAAATAATGAATATTGATGCCATTTGCGCGGCACACCGTATCAGTCCAGTTGGCAGAAATAATGTTTTTACGTGTCATGATTAAAACTTTCTGAAAGAGCCGGTGACGACGCCCCAGATGGCAAACTGCATCTGGCCTTGAATGAGGATGGGGGCGTATTTGCCTGAGGAGTTGGCGGGTAATAGTTTGGGCTTACCGTCTTTTTGTTTGGCCAGGGTTTTGACCGTAAACTCGCCATCAATCATGGCAAGTACGATATCGCCCACCGCGGCAACCTTGTCTTTTTCGACAATGGCTTTGTCGCCTGGCATCAGGCCCACTTCAATCATGGACTCGCCCTGAATAGTGACAAAAAAGGTTTTGTCGGCCTTGTTGATGAGGTATTCGTTAGGATCCATCGCCGACCCGATATGGTCATCGGCGGGTGATGGCAAGCCAGCGGGGACTTTGGACTCAAACAGCGGAAAACTCACGTTAATGAGGTCACCTGATAGTTGTATAAACTCGTCTACGCTATCCAGGCTCTCTTTTAACTCACTCAGCCGCTGCTTTCTGGCGTAGGCCTCGAGAAAGCTGGCAATAACCGGCTTTTGACTATCTGGCACGCGCATGACACTGGTATTTTCTTTATACGTACCTGTGCCAGACTTGCGCCCGGAGCCGGGTTTTCTGGTGGTTTTGATTGGGTCATCGTTTTGCATGGTTTTTATTGTAACATTAAAATAATTTTATTGTTACAATAAAAACAGCAAGATCAAACTACTGTGTTTTTACGGTAGGCGGCTCTTCATCCAATACACATTTTTTGGTGTGCTGCACCATTTTGCCATCCATTAACTGGGTGGTTTCTTCCCCCAGGCGGCAGTGCTTCTCAGCATCCCAAACCCACACATTTGAGTAGATTTCGCTATAACTACTGCGATCCCAGCCATACATCGATTCATGGCCTTGCCCAGCTCCACCGCCAGACTCTTTGAGCTTGGCCAAACCATTCAATTTCTTTTCCATGAGCTCGACCATGCTGGCACCAGGCGTATGCCATATCGGCTTAGTCGCCTTGCCTGACGCCTTAAACAGCCACATCGGGCATTCACTAGTGCCGCATAAACACAGGCGCGCCGGTTTCACCAAATAGGCCTTGGTCGAGACATTCAGGCGCACGATTTGCGCTTCAAATAACTCATGCGGCCTCGCGCCCTGGCAAGCCGCCAGCTGATTGCCACCAAGCGCATTCGTCAGGTAAGCGACAATAGGGGCAGGCAGGTTAGCCGGTGTCTTGAATCTTTCTTCAATCTTAAATTCTTCAGCACCTTGTGCGCACAAGGCCATGCATAAGGCAGACAGTGCTGCAATTGCACGTAGTAATGGCATCGTTTTAATCGTCATTAATCTGTATCTCCAGCGTTTAACCCGCCGCGATCATAACAGCAACTACCCAACCATTAAAGATTTAGTGAAAAGCAGACGTTAATGCTATGATGCGCCCCCGTTTAAGGGATTAAGCATACATAAAAACAGAAGGGATAATATAGATGCTAAAGAAAATGATTCCACTTGTAGGCTTGCTCGCAGCGTTTGGCGCGCAGGCAACAGCTAACACGGTGGCAGTGCCAGAACCTGAAAGCGTGAGCTTGGTGTTAGTGGGTTTGGGGCTGATCGGCTGGATTGTGATTCGCAGAAAATAAATCTGGCAAACGCCCTAAGCAAACCCTGAAAGCCCCACACCATGTGGGGCTTTTGCATTTTCAGCACAACAATCATTGCTGACGCGGCATTAAAAACTGAATACGGTATAACCACTGCTGGATAACTGGGCAATGCTTGGTAAACCAGACGTTCCCGGAACACTGTTATCCGTGACTAGCTGAAAGCCATTTAGCTCCGCATCTTCACGCGCACCAAAAACATCCGCACACCCGCATGAAACGCCGACGACCACATCGGAGACTGCCGCGTAAAGTTGATATAGCGGGTGACCGACTTTAGTAAGATGGCTGACCCAGCGCGTGCCAGTGCCTTGAAAATAAATAGCGACGTCTATCTGTTTCTGCTTGAAATCGTAAGCGGCTGCCAAGCCATTGAATGCACGGCCGACTGCTTCTTCGCCGCCATGTGTTGGGTCTGAAAAAATGATGATTGCTGCTTTCATATTGATCTCCTTTGATCAGGGTATGTCGTTAATTGACAACCGAATTTTAGGCACTGAAGGCAGTAGGAAAAACCACGCAAAGCGAAATGGATTGTTTCGCTGAGCGCAATATCGTTAGCGATTTAACTTAGGGTTGGTGCGTAAATTTTCGGCCATATAGTCGATGAAGCTGCGGACTTTGGAAGAGCCTAATTTATCCTCCCTATGCACCACATGCACCGGCCATGGCTCTTCTTCAAACGCCTCGAGTACCAAGCGCAATGCATCACTATCTACTTCGTTGCACACTTGATATGAAAGCAAGCGCGCGATGCCTAAGCCACCAGCTGCAGCAGCTAAGGCAGCATCATTACTGGTGACGGTTAGGCGCGGATCTATACGCAGTAGTAAAGGCTCATGATTGGATTGAAAGCGCCACTCGATATGCGGTGAAACGGCGCTGGAAGAAATAATAGAGTGTTGAGACAGGTCAGCAGGCAGTTGTGGCGTACCAAACTTTTCGAGATAAGCTGGTGAAGCGCATAGCACGCGCCTGACTTGCCCTACTTTGATGGCGCGCAACCCGGAATCAGGCAAATGGCCAATGCGGATCGCCACATCCATGCCTTCATCGACCAGATTGGTGACGCGGTCGACTAAGTGCGCAATCATTTTCACCTGCGGATAACGTTGCATATAGTCGATAATGCATGGCATAACAAACATGCGCCCGAACATTACCGGCGCAGTGATTGAGAGCGTACCGCGTGGCGTGGCGTTAATGTCTGCAACGGCTTCATTCGCTTCTGCAATACTCACCAGAATTGCCCGTACATTTTCGTAATATTGGCGACCAGCATCCGTAAAGCGCACATTGCGTGTCGTCCGCTGTAATAGCCTAGCGCCCAATTGCTCTTCCAAAGCCACAATCGCGCGCGTCACCGCCGCAGGAGAAAGATCTAATTTTCTTGATGCAGCAGCAAATCCACCCTCTTCGGCCACGCTGGCAAACACACGCATTAAGTGAAACTGGTCAATAATATGTCTCCAACTAATATTCTCCAATAGGATTTCTCTATTAGCATTTCTCTGGGCGAAATAATGTATTACGGCTCGCCACGTTTTTCTCTTGCCTATTATTCACTAAGATTTAGTCATGAGTAAACAAAGCAAGGAGAAAATCATGACTGCACCATTCGTTTTAGATCGGGTTTCCACGTTAGTTTCACCTAGCGATATAGTGTTCACCGCTGCGGTCAAAGCCAGACAAGAAGAAAATGGCTCAAGAGCAGGCTATGCTAAATTTGAAAACACACGCGGCTGGGAGTCTCGCGTCACGCCAGTACTTGCCGAGTTTATCGCTGAGCAGACCAGCATGTACTTGGCCACCGCCAATGCGCAGGGGCAACCTTATATGCAACACCGCGGCGGTCCACGTGGCTTTTTGCATGTGTTGGATGCGCAAACGGTGGCCTTTGCCGATTATGCAGGTAACAAGCAATACATCACCGCGGGCAATTTGGATGAAAACCCAAAAGCGCAACTATTTTTAATGGATTACGCTAATGCGCAACGTGTCAAAATCTGGGGCGAAGCCAAAATCGTGACTGGCGATAATGACTTAATCGCGCGCGTTTCTTCACCAGATTATGCTGCGAAGGTTGAGCGTGTGATTGTGTTTACGGTCAACGCTTGGGATGCGAATTGTCATAAACATATCCCTAAGCTGCTGAACGCAGAAGATGTCGTGCCAGTCATTCAGGAACGTGACAAAAAAATTGCAGCTCTGGAAGCCCGCTTGCAAGCACTAGAGAAACAACGCACAAGCTAAGTGTGTTTTGTGTGTGATACCTTGCAACGAACATCACTTTGCCGCAATGGCAGAGTGATGTTTTTTAGGCAAAATACAGGCTCGCTTGCGTATAGTAGTCGGGCATCACGCATAGAGGCATATCATTTATCTTTACCTCATTATTCTTGCAATTAATTAACACACAAATCTTGTATGATCAATTTTTGTTTCGCCTAAAATTCTCTTTCTATCGCCCAAATAACTGATGATTGCCTTGCCTCTATACCCGACTGGCACGCGTTCATATGTTGAAAAAAACAGACAGTTTGGCCTGGGTGATTAACAGTGAGTGCGCACGCCATGCAGGATAACCAGCCAGAAGAATCCAGTTTTCGCCATATGGTTGAGAACAGCCTGGACCTCATTATCAAGGTGAGCCTCACCGGGCATTACACTTATGTCAATCCTGCCTTTTGTGCACTCTACGGCTTGCGTGCAGAGGATTTACTGGGTCGCCACTACGCTGATGATGTGGTGGAAGAGGACAGGTCTATGGTAGATGAGTTTTTCAGCCAATTATTTATTGCGCCTTATAAAGTCACGTTTACCCATAGAGAAAACACAGTGCATGATGTGCGCCGTTTGGAATGGACAGGCAAAGGCCTGACGAATGACTATGGCGAGCTCGTGGAGTTTGTGGGCATTGCCAGGGACGTGACAGACCGGCTGGACTTAATTGACAAACTGGCACAGCAAGCCAACCATGACGACTTAACCGGCCTCGCCAATCGACGCTTTTTAATGCAGCAGGCCAGCCTCGAGCTGGCACGTGCCGAGCGCTACCAATATCCACTATCCCTGTTCATGCTTGATATTGACCACTTTAAAAAAGTGAATGATCAGTACGGGCATGTATCAGGTGATATGGTGCTCAAGCAATTAAGCCAGGAAATGCAGTTCTTTTTGCGCGAACATGATCTGGTTGGCCGCATCGGTGGTGAAGAGTTTGCGGTGTTATTGCCAGAAACCAGCCTGCAAGCGGCCACCGTCATTGCAGAGCGCTTAAGGCAAGTGATTGAAAACTCCAGTTTCACAATCATGCACAACCTAACCATCCAGCTCACAATCTCGGTGGGGGTGACCTGTTCAAGCGAAGGTGAGCATGATCTGGAAAAACAATGGCATCAAGCTGATCTCAGACTGTATCAAGCCAAGTCGACGGGCCGTAATCGGGTCGTGACTGCGGAATCAGCGGGCGCCGCGTTGCTAAACGCTTAAGTCCTGGCAGCCACACGCCTCGCCTAGTTGCTATCCCCTCTTAAAGCAATCGCGACATTTAAGGCAGTCAGCACGTTTTCTGCGTCCACACTGTTTTCACTCACCAGTGCCTGGTGCTCGCCTGCGGGCGTATGAATGACGATGGAGTATCTAGGCGTAGCTAAAAACCACAATACGCCGCCATAAATGATCGAAAAAACGCCCACTAGCGGTAAGCTGCCACCACCAAACAACAGCGCCAGACCACCCAATATACAGATTCGGGCAAAGCCAAGCTGGGGCTTGAGTATTCTGCGTTCTATGGTGGTCACGCTGTGAATAGCAATGCCTTTACCATTCACAATGAAGCGACTGTTGCTAACGCTGACGCCCTGATGGCTGAAATAGATTGCTTCTTTCATCGCGCATCCCTATTGTGATCAACGGCTAAAATGTTAACACAACCACATTAATAATTAACTATTAATAACAGTTAATTGAACGGTAGTGCAAGCCAGCCAACCCACCAAAACAAGCGCGGTGGTATGCGGCTTATGCCTGCAACGGCGTGATTGCGTTCATCAACGCAACGTGCGCGCAGTGAAGACACGTCGCGCGCGACGCGATCATTCAATCAGTGGTGGTGGCATCTGGCTAAAAGCAACACTGGTTGCGATCACTGGCTGGTGCGCAACAATATTGCCGCTCCCTGGTATTGGCACACGGTTAAGCAGCGCGGCATCAAGCGCGTTAATCACCTTGCTGGCGTAGTCGCTATTTTTATCCTGCAACACCTTATGCTCACCTGTCACGGTGTTGAGGATCACGGCATAAGTCGTCCTGGTAAACATCCAGGTCATCACGCCAAAAGCCATGGCGCAACCGCCCACCACAAACAACACGCCTTCGGTGAGCAAAAATAACAATCCAATAGAGAGGATGAAAACAGCCAGCCCGCGTGGCGGCTCAATCACACGCAGCCGCACTGAAATAATGTCATGCATGCTGTAGATATAGCCACTCGCAATAAAGCGGCTATCACTGATGATGACGCCACCATCACTGAAAAAGACTTTTCTATCCATGGCTTGCTCCTTTAGAGCGATGTTGGCGGGGCGAGTCACGTGTGAAAGAGTAACCACCACAACGCCCACGCATACTACGTGTTAGGTTTTGAACCGATACAACGACAGACACATGCCGCGAAAGTAAAGTACACCACCAGCGGCGACAATAGATGACGACCCAGACAGAGGAGAAGGCCGTATACAACAACCAAGAGGAGATTAAGGTACTAAGAGCCGAGAGGGTTTGAATCCACTATACGCGCATGCAACGCGCGCGCTATATTATTTTCATACGTTAAGACAAAAGCAAAAAGCCGCGCATACGTGACTAGCAGGTGTATGCGCGCGGCGGTCTTGATGCGCTATTGTGTTTCCACCATAAACACGCCATTTTTACCATTGCGTTTTGCGGTATACATCGCCTTATCGGCCTGCCGGATCAGCTCGGCAGGCTGCGTCTCCGGGGAGTTTTCGCTGGTATAGTAAGCAATGCCAATACTGACCGTCATGTTTAAGGTGATCTGGTTAAAGTGAAACGGCTCAGAGATAGCATGCAGGATTTTCTCTGCAATTCTGCTGGTGTCAGAGACTTGGCTGATGCCTTCAAGCACAATGATAAATTCATCGCCAGCATAACGGGCAACCGTGTCAGATTGCCGCGTGGACTTATCGATTCGGTTGGCAACTTCACGCAGCAGCATATCGCCAACGTTGTGGCCATAAGTATCATTAATCGATTTAAATCCATCCAGATCAACAAACAAAATAGACAGCGTGGTTTGGTTGGCTTTGGCGCGCTGCACGGCGATAGGCAAAATCTCCTCCAGTTTGCGCCGGTTGGGCAGGCCGGTTAACGGGTCGTTGCGCGCTTCGTTTTTTAGCAGGCTTTCAAGTTGCTTTCTGTCGGTAATATCGCGCAAAAACGAAGTAAACAGTATCTGCTCATTGATCTCAAGCACATTGACCTGTAGCTCAATCGGGATACGCACACCATCTTTGCGTATGGCCTCAAGCTCAATGCGCTTGCCCATCATGTCTGATTGTTTTTCCAGCGCAAACCGCCGCATGCCAGCCTGATGTGCCTGCTGTAACTCATTGGGGATTATCAGCTTATCCAGTTTGCGCCCAATCGCCTCTTCGTCTGCCCAGCCAAAAATATGCTCGGCCTGCTTGTTCCAGGCCTTCACGACGCCCTCAGCGTCCATGCACACATAAGCGTCATTGGCGTTATCTAAAATCGTGCGCAACTCTAGCTCGGCATTTTGCAATAGCTGCTCCGAGGCAATTTTTTCCTGATACGCCGCCAGCATGGATTTATTTGCCTGCTTGAGCTCCGCGGTGCGCTGGCTCACTTTTTCTTCCAGCGTTTTACGCAATAATGCCAAGGCAGCTTCTGTTTCTTTGGCACTTTGAATATCTTTAACAATGGCCACAAAGTAATCGAGCTCGCCATTGGCGGTCAGCTGCTTGGTGACGGTTAACTCGACCCACACCGGCTCACCACTCTGCTTTACATACCTTTTTTCGAGTTGATAGCGATCTAGCTTACCGGCCACCAACTGATCCAGTAAATTCAAATCTGTGCTCAAGTCCTCATGAAAGGTGATGTCCTGAAAAGTCAGCGCTGACAACGCCTGTTTTGAATAGCCAACAATCCGGCACAACTCTTCATTCACCTCCAGCCAGCTACCGTTAGGTTTCACCATGGAAATGCCAATCGCGGCATTTTCAAACAGGGTTTTAAACTTGCTTTCTGAAGATTGAATCGAGCGCTTGGCTTCCAGCATGCGCTCCCGAAACTGCAACTCTCGCGTGGCGAGGTGCGCCAGGTCCTTTAGAGCCGCCAACTCTTTGGCGGTCGGCGTTTTAGGCTCATTATCAATCACGCACAATGTGCCTAACGCATATCCGTCCAGGCTTCTGATCGGAATACCTGCATAAAAACGGATATTAGGCGTATTGACCACCAATGGATTCTGAGCAAAACGCACATCGTTCAGTGCATTCTCAACAATCAGTTGCTCATCACTCTCAACCGCATGCGTGCAAAAAGAAATATCACGCGCGGTTTCTGCGGCATCAATGCCATGCTTGGACTTAAACCATTGCCTGTGCTCATCTACCAGTGAGATCAGAGAAATCGGTGTATCAAGAATCACAGAAGCCACGCGCGTGATCGTGTCAAAAAAGTCTTCCGGCTCAGAGTCGAGCAGACCTAGCGAGTGCAGCTTTTGTATTCTTAACTGTTCACGACTAATCATGCCTACCTCCCTCATATGGCCGACCATACAATCACTAACATTAACGTCACACAAACTAATAAAGTTAATTATTTTGAATACACATGCAGGCGTCAAGCGATAAATGGCGCTAAGGCCAACGCGCCAGATAATGATGCACATAAAAAAACGGGGCAAAAAGCCCCGTTAGAATGGAGATCAACCATTTTTCTATAAAGCCGTAATCCACTGCACGACTTCTTTAAACTCGTCCTCGCTTAATTTGCCCGCGTTAGGCGGCATCGGCAACACGCCCCAGTTGCCACGGCCGCCAGTTTTAATTTTTTCAATTAATGTTGCCTGTACATCCTCGCCTTTATATTTGGCAGCCACGTCTTTAAACGCCGGGCCGACTTTACGGCTATCAACGTTATGGCAAGCCAGGCAACCGCCTTTGTCGGCCAGTGCTGCGCCATCAGCCCATGCAGCTTGTGAGGCCAAACCCAGCGCTGCAATAAACAGCAAACTGGTGAGGCTGGACATGGGCAACCATGCGTATTTTGATTGAGTGTTCATCATGAAATCCAGTGAAAGTAGTAAGAGGATTCTACTGGTCAGCACGGGTGTCTGATGGCAAAAATCGGCATCACCTACCAGCCTCCACGCACCAGTTAATCGCCACTGACCACAGGGATGCCTTTAAACACAGCGGGCCTTTTAAAGTTGAGGCTCATGGCTAATGCGCCAGTCGAACACTGGTCCAGGCAAGCGCCACAGCGCGTACAATCGCCATGCGTGACATACGCTGCTTTTTTAGAAACCACTGGCGCCAGCACGTGCGGCTCGGGGCAGACCTTGATGCATTCAGTGCAACCATGGCATGCACCGGCCTGCGTTGCTTTGACGCGTAAACGACCTCCCCGCCCCAGCTCAGAATAAAACGCGCCCACCGGGCAAATATGGCTGCACCAGCCACGACGCGTGACAAAAATATCGAATAGGAAAATACTGGCCAATACGGTGGCACCAGCGACGGATCCCCACATCAGTTCACGCTGGAACAAGGTGATCGGATTAATCGTCTCCCAGGCCAGGGTGCCAGAAAGCAATGACAGCAGCAGCGATAACACCAAAATCGCCACCCGCAGGTTTTTCGATAAGGTGAAATTGCTTTTGATATTGAGCTTTTGTCGCACCCAATAAGAAAAGTCGGTCACCAGGTTAATCGGGCACACCCAGCTGCAATAAATACGGCCGCCCAATAGCAGGTAAAACACGGCCACAATGACGACACCAATTAAAGCCGCTTTGCCCAACGGCGCCCCGGAAAATAACGATTGCAGCCAGATATAAGGGTCAGTGAGGCCAATGCCAAACCAGACGCTGGAAGACAAATTGCCTTGCGCAAAATAACCGCCGGCGGGTAGCTCAACGGCAAAGGCAGCAATAATCAGCAACTGCACGATACGCCGACTGAACAGCCAGCGATTGCGATAGAGCATGGCTTGCAGGCGTCGCATAGACTTACCAGCGACCTACCGATTGTGCGCCTTCGACACCTAAGCCCAACTCGCGCGGCAGCACGCGTATAGCCGCTTCTGACAGCACACAGTGTTTTTCACAGGTGCCGCAACCGGTGCATTTGCTGCTATCAACGGTAGGGATCTGCAACACGCCGCGCTCATTTTTAATCGGCTTGAGCGAAATCGCTTCACCAATAATGGGGCATACGCGCACGCAAATACTACAGGTGAGGCCTTTGTAATTCAGGCAGGTCTCATGCCCGACCAGCACGGCCACGCCCATATCGGCCTTTTTGATGTCAGTCAGCAACGGACTGAGTGCCCCGGTTGGGCAGGCGCGCGCGCAAGGGATATCCGGACACATCCGGCAAGGGTCAGTGCGGCCGACAAAGTACGGCGTGCCAGTCGGCGCCGGATCACTCCAGCTCGCCAGGTGCAAAATATCATAAGGGCAGGCCTCTACGCACAAACCACAGCGGATACAGGCGGCATTGAATTCCGGCTCTGGCAAAGCGCCTGGCGGCCTCAGTACGCTGGCCGCGCGTGCTGGACGTGAATCCAGCACCGCTTTACCAAACATGGTAATGACGGTCGCTGCGCCTAACTGGCGGAACATCTTGCGAAAAACTTTACGCCGCTCAGGCTCGGCGATTTCTGCTGCTACAGATATTTTGTCGACCATTGAGAATCTCCTGACGGGTGAGCTTTGGCAAACCAGACTTGAAAGATGAAGACGACACGTTGCTAGCATTTACCAGCAAATTGGCGCGAATAATCGGATGTATCCAGCATTGCAGCACGAACTCACCTTTGGCATCGGCAGGCACCTGCCAATGCACAGTCGTGCCCGGGGTTTGCACCCCAAGATTCACCATGTTGCCGTCCGGGTAGGTCACATAAATGCTGTGTGAAATATCAGAACGGTTGTGGATAGTAATGGTGTCGCCTGGCTGCGGCACAAAATCCACCGGCGCAAACTCATGGTCAGACAGTGTCATGCTGTGGCTACCCACAGCAGATGCGTTAGCCCGCGCTAACGGTGCATGGCTGGCCGTACTACAACTGGCCAAATATAACGCCAGCAATACCAGCAAAGCATAGGTCATCACCCACACCGACAATTTGCGTGACAGCTTCATCACGGATGGATTGCTCACTACGGGGACATGCATTTTCATCTGTTTCTTCACCATCATTTCACATTGCTACTGCGGCATCACCGGTGCTTGAATATTCAAGGCGCCGCCATCCAGGCTTTGGATAAACGCAATCAGGTCGCTTTCTTCCAGGTCTGACAGTTCAAACTTCTGCATATCCTTGGACAGGCTTTCGCGCTGAATAGCCTCACTTTTGTAATGCTTGATCACTGCTTTAAGGCCACGGATGGAGCCATCATGCATATAGGGCCCTGCTATCGACAGGTCGCGCAAAGACGGCGTTTTAAACGCATGCTGCATCAAGGTCACTTGCGCCGGCACTTTGGCACCACGGCCTAAATCCTCGCTGGTCAAACCGATGTCATGAAAGCTGTCGTCGGTAAACCGCCATGAGCTATGGCAAGCCACACAATTGGCTTTCTCTTTATTGTTAAACACGACAAAACCGCGCTTGGCTGGCTCACTGATGGCTTGCTCATCGCCTGCCACCCAGCGGTCAAATGGCGACGTATTCGATACCAGTGTGCGCTGAAAACTGGCCAGCGCCTGCGTGATCCGCTGCTGGCTAATACTGTCATCGCCAAAGGCCTGTACAAACAAAGGCCGGTAGCCCTCGATTTGCTGTAAACGACCCACCAGGCTGGCGAGGTCAAAATTCATTTCGTGCGCCGTGGTAATCGGCAACACGGCCTGTGCTTCGAGGGTAGTGGCGCGACCATCCCACATAAGTGCACTCAACCAGGCACTATTTAATACCGTCGGCGTGCGACGGGCATGCTTAACGCCTTCTGCCTGCAATGGCAAGCTGCGGCCATCACTCCAGCGCTGGTCTGGGGAGTGACAAGTCGCACAAGCCATCCCGCCTGACCTGGAAAGACGCTGGTCGAAAAACAGGGTTTTTCCCAGCGTGGCTTTTTCAAGAGTCAGGGGGTTAGACAGGGGTGCCGGAATACTGTCTGGCCGCTTGAATTTTTCCCTCGGAGGAAGATTTGCGGACCAGGCAGTATTCGCCACCATCAGCGTACTGATGATTAGAACCAAATGTCTAAACAACATACTGATTTTTCTTTAACCACAAGCGTTAGCTTGCTTTACCAACAATCGGTGAAATGGTGCAGTGGTAAGTCATTGCATCATTGTCAGCACCAAAGCACCAGACGATATCGTTGTTGAACTCAGGACGGTACACCGGCAACTCACCTTGTGTGTTGACGCAGTTACAACGGCCGCAAGTCTGTTTACCACAGCAGTCACGGTAGGCAATCAGATAAGTCTGCTGATCACCCGGGTTGTAACAACTGGCCACCCAAGAGCTTGGTGACAGGCTGCTGCCTGGCGGGCAAGAGGTCAAGGTACCACCGCAGCAGTCACACAGGTTGCCGTCAATCGTACAATGGCGCCAGTAGTCACATGCCTTGGGGTCTTTGTCCTGCGGTTTAAAACCGCTTCTGGTCAGATTACCCGTGGTGGCTGCCTGCACTTCGCCACCCAAACGTGAGCGACGGTCTACCGGCAACAATGGTAACAAGGCAGAGCCCACCAGAAAGCCACCCAGGCGGCCAATAAAGCCACGGCGGCCGGTTTTGCTGGCGGTGGTGCGTGCCAACTTCTCAATTTTTGAGTCAAACCCAGTTTCTTTTTTCATTTCGTTTACTCTCTCCGTAATCAATACGTAAACCGGCGATTAATGCACTTTGTTCGCGGTCACTTGTTTAAATTTAGGTGCAGTGTTTTCATCCTTGAGGTAGTTCTGCAAAGTTGAATGACCTTCGCGGATGGTCTCAAACAGGCTTTCTACATGCTCACGGGTATTGCACAGGCCTTTGGCCAGAATCTTGCCGTCTTGATCCAGCAGCACGCCATAAGGGACTTTTGATACCTGGTAGCGCATGCCGATCTCGGCAGAAACCACATACAACTCGCCATCCAGCGGGTGATCCTTGAGGAACTGGCGATGCTCAGCCTGGGTACCATCACTGATCAGAATCACGTCGGTCTCTTCAATCGCTGCGACTGAGCGAATGATAGGCAACAGTTTCTGGCAGATCGGGCAGGATGGGCCGGTAAACATCAGCAAGCTAGGACGGCCTGGGGTGATGGAGCGGCCGACCAGGACTGGTTCGCCATCGAAGGTGTTCACGTTGAAAATCGGTGAACGTTCGCCGACATCCGGGCCGTGGTCTATCATCATGGCGCCCAGCGGTGCTGAACGTTCATGTAACAAACCAATTTGACGGATCACGCCCAGCATTAACGCTGCCAATGCCAAAAATGCTCCCCACAACAGCACATTTGATGCAATCAAGATTCCACTAGTCATTTGAATTTCCTTTATAGATTTCTAATTTATGTTTGGTGGCTGGAAAGCCCACCATCATGTCTGCCGCCATGTAAATCAGTGACAGCATGACGGCCGAAGCCAATGCAGTCAGGGCTGACTCCACGCTAATGCCCGCGATCTCCAACGGCACAGCAGCGACATACAAGCTCATTCCAGCCAGGGCCAGGGCTCTCAGCACATGAAACATGCCGATACGGCTCATGCTGGTCGGGCGGCGGACACAACCACAATCAATGTGGGTGCGACCGCGGCCAACGTTCACCGCGATGGCGAAAGAGAACAGCATGAACAGTGCGGCAGCGACACAGGCGGCCACCACACGCAGTGATGGCACCAGCAAAGCAACAGCACAACCCAGTTCCAGCCATGGCAGCAATTTGGCAAACGGTGCCACCAGAAAACCTGGCAACAGTTTGTAATTGGCGACCACGCCCAAGAACTCATCCTGATTTCTCAGTTTTGGAATCGCTGCTGCAGCCAGTACCAGCGCCACAAATAGCGAGGCAAACATCACTACCGTAGGATCATTTACCATCGAGTCCATAGCGTTCTCACTTATCCGCAATGAAAATCATGGAAGGAGCACGACCCAGTTCATCAATACTGGACAAAGCCTTGCCGTTCACAGCATCAAAAGTGAACAGTGTTTTGGCTTCTTCAGACACGGCGTACAAGTACGGCTTGTCGTCCTGGCTGACGGCAATAGAGTTGATTTCATGTTTCAACTCGATACGGCGCAGGCGTTTGCCAGAGGACGCATCTACCACGAACACAAAACGACTAGGCAGTTTGTGTGTCCATTTTTCGCGTTGGTCTGCTAGCAAATAGAGCTCGTTACGCGCTTTGTGGAAGGCGATGGTCTGCCAGCCACCCGGACGCCATTTGTCAGCTTTTTCCTTGTCGGTGAACACTTCGATTGGCTTGAGGAACTCGGCACCGTTCTCAGATAATTTAGCCTGAAAAATCTTGCCTTCGTAGGTTGGCCAGGCCAGGTGGTTGTTTGAATTGGAGTAGTACGGGTTGTTCAGTAAATACTCTTTTTCAGTATGGAACACCTTGGTTGGCTTTTGCTTGGTGCTGCCTTTGCTGTCATAGGTAAACTGCATCAAAGAACCGTCTCTACAGTGCATGAAGAAGTTCTGGTTAGCCGTTGGGAAAATATGGTAACAATCCGGCACGTTCATGATTTTCACGAAGGCTTTTTGTTGCAGATCGACCAAGCCTACGCCAGGTGATGGCGAAAATTGCTGGAACAACAAGTGCTTGTCATCCACACTCAAGCCCGCCGTACGCTCAAACACACCGGTCAAAAAACGACCTTCAGGGATATCGATATCAGCGATAGGTTGATGCGTTTTGGTATCGATCAACTCCAGGTAGTCATCACGTTTGCCGCGGGCCACGCGGGAGTACATGGTGTTAGCGATAGCCAAAAACCTGCCATCTGACGCCACCATGACGTTTGGCAATTTACCGGCATCGGTCATGCCCAGTAACTTGCTGGACTTGCCATCTATCGTATACACGGTAGAGGTCATATGAAAGTTACCTGGATCCAGCACATAGACGCGCTTGGAATCACTGGCGGGTGCAATCGCGATTGACGTCTCGTCCTGCAACTTGGCTGTAATTTCTGAACCAAGCTGGTTAGGCGTTGCATCTGCCATGGCCAGGCTGCTGGATAGCATGAGTGCGGCCAAAACCAGCCCCCCCGCCAAACCTGTCGGCTTGGCTTGACGAATCATCGATGGATGATCGAATGTTGTCATAAATCCTCCTAATATTTTTAAATGGATAGAACTTGCTATTGCGTCTGATGTTGCTACCGGCTTACAGCATCACCAGCATTAAAGCTGCTGAAGCGATCGCCAATAACAGGAAACCATCAACTTCAACTGCACTTTCCTGCCAACGGGCCAACCAGGCTTGAACTGACTGATCCTTAACAGGTAAGAAGTTAACCGCCACTGGCAAGCAGCGACCGATATTGAATACAGCAATCACGGCAATGCCCGCCTTGACGCCACCACTGAGTAAAGCCACACCGGTGACGATGTAGAGCATCGGCGTTTGCACATAGGTGAGATAGTTCATGCCCAATGAAAAACCATACAGCAGGCCAATCACGGATGAACGGAAGCGGAAGCGTGCGTCATGTGGCACTTGCGCCCGGCGTTGCGGATAAGGCATTTTTAAAAAGCCAAACTGGTGCAAGCCGTAAGCAATCGCCAGCGTTGCCAGGCCGATCACCGCATACTGCAATGGCACGTCGGCAAACAACAGCCAGCTAATACCACCGAGCGCACCACCCAGCACGACGGCACCAATGGCATACCCCACGGCATGCGTGAAAAAGGTAGGTGCCCAGCGGGTGACGGCGCCTAATGAATAGCGGCCAGCCGGGCGCAATAAACTTAAACTTGAGTAGCCACAAGGTGACCAGGTAGACAGCAGGCCGCCAACAAAAGCCAGCACCACAAACAAGCCAGTGAGTGCGAGCTCTACCGACATGGTGCTATGCATGACGCGACCGGCAAACACACCGCTCGCAATCGCTGTGAGCATCATGATGAAACGCGTGCCTGCTGATTGCGATTTTGAAAAATGATACGCATCAGGGACACAGGTCTCGGCTGCGTAAGCTTGGGACGAACGGCTGATGGCAGTGGCCCCCATATTCATACTCATATTTCCTCCTTTGGCCTGTTGGCCTAAGCTTTGTTTTGAATGAAGCATGAATATAGCGGCCTTGATTCCAGCGCTTTAGCAAGAATCGGCATATCCCTTTTGTGAACACGCCATGCAGACCAAGTCATGCCATTTTTTACTATTGAGAAAAAAGCCCCCGCTTTGTGAAGGATATGTAAGAGATCTGAAGAGGGGGCATAAAGCGTTAGCTGCCAGACCATCGGCTGACAAGCAGTAATACAAACTACATACTCAGGCGGATATAGCCAAAAAACTTGTTCTGCGCGGTTTTATAACCATCTGCAGCCGTGTACCAGTCATCGTTGGCATCAATCGCCACGTAACTGACGCCTGCGCTCCAGCCTTTCAGGCTACCAATACTGAAGTCTTTATTGAGGCCGACCGAATAGTCGGTGTAATTGCCGATGTAATAGTTTTTAACCACCTGGTGACCAACATGAAACACACAGTTGATACCGGTATTGGCCAATGGCGTGGTGTAACTGGCCTCGACATAATGGCTGCCTTTGGAGCCGCCCTCACCCATCTCGTGATTACCCACCATGGCGTGCCCCATAGACACCGTATTGACACCAAACCAGTCGGTGAGTGAGTGCGAATACTTGAGATTGAACTGATGGTAATCCACAGCGATATTGGCTTCTGCCACGTGCGGATGCTGGCCGACGTAGTGCCGGTTTTGCGGGTAGTAATATTCAATAAAACCCGCCGTCAGCGTGACCTCGTTAGCAAAAGTGGTTTTATAGCCGCCGTAGAGGTCAATTTCATAAGTGTTGCCATAAATCGCATCTGAGTTGACATTGGTATAGCCCAGGCCCGCAAACAAGCCGTTATCGTGTGAATAATCAATCGCGGCCTGAAAAGCCCCGCGGCCACGGCCATATGAAATCCCCCTGAACAGATAGTCGCTATAGATGCCGACATTGCCATTGATGTGGTGCGTGGATGCGGCGGGCTCAGCCTGACCGCCCTTCTCTAGGCTCCCATCTTCAGCGTGCGCCTGGCTGACGAACAGCACACATAACAACCATGCGCCAAACTGGCGCTTTCTTTCCTCGTGCATAGATTTCCTCTCTCATCGCTCTTTAGTTTTTTAGTGTTGATTGACAACCGGCCTAGCAACCAAGGTGTGGGATAAGAACGAAAATCTGGCGACCACCGCACGCGACTTATTTTGCAAAAAACCGTATATTTCGCAAAAAGCGTGTGTGATGCCTGGTGTGTTTGAATCATGTTTGTCATGATTCAAACACCACGATCCATGCTGCATACCCCCTACCTAGCACTCGCGGCTAGTTGATTCATTTCAATTTGAAGCGATGTGACAATAGCGGCGATGCAGAAAGCGATGTAGCAAGAATTGGCAAAGCTGCGGATAAATGCAGAAAAAGCATGCGTGTTTTGCCATTTATTGCTATCCATCTGGACATTTCCACTCTAAAGTGGCACTCACAGGCAGTTTTTCTGTCATAAAAAATAATAAAACCGGGTGTTTAAGGTCTAAAAAGCAATAAAAATAATAAAAAACAATGAATTTAGTTCAAATATTTATATAAATGAACTTTCATGGATATCCCCACCGCACTCTCTAAAGCGGTGAATATCAGGAGCGATTAAAATGGGGTTTAGAGAAACGATACTGGGGCTAGACCAGCTGGTCAGCCCTGACTTTCACCTGGTCAAACGCAAGACAGGTGATGTGCTGGAACAGGCAGAAGCCTTGCCTTTTTGGTCGCAGGACTATACGCAACTGAGCAAAGGCGTTTTTTCAGGGGCTGTGAACAGCGTGAGCTGTCATGGCATTCAAATCTTTACTGAAACCATGAATCGCGCGGTCGACCAGATTGCCAGCGCGCCGCAAGACTCTTATGTGATTGGCCTGACCACGGTGGTCGAGGGCGAAGCCAGCTGGGGATTGTTACCAGTGCGTGTTAACTCGCTGATTACCCTGGACAAAAATGCCGAGCTCTATTTCAGGACATCGACGATTTCTGAAATCACGGTCGCGGTGATTCCGGCCAAACGGCTGGAAGCCTATGCAGAGAAAATAGACTGGATGAACTTTAGCCTGGTCATGGGCGCGATTAAACCAGTGGAGCTATTGCCGCCGCATGTGGCCAAACTATTGCTCAGCACCTTGCAATATGGCCTGCAATTTGGCGCCGAGCAGGAACAGAACCTCGATAACCGGCAAAAATGGGAAAGCTTTGAAGAAGACCTGATGTCTGCCTGTTTGCATGCCTTGTTCCACGCCAGTGAAAATACGCATCCGCACTTTGACCATCGTATTCCACGCTATATTGTGAACCGGGTCAGAAGCTCAACCCTCACCAACCCTGGCTTTCCGCTCTCGATTGAAGAGTTGTGCAAGGCTTTGAAAGTGAGCCGCCGGACGCTTAATCATGCGTTTATCCGCGTGCTGGGCATCACGCCGGTGACTTATATGCGCAATGTACGCCTGCAACGCATACGCATTGAATTGCTCAATGCCTCAAAGGATGTTTCCAGCATCGCCCATGTGGCGAGTAAATGGGGCTTTTGGCATATGAGCCTGTTCTCGCGCTATTACCGTGAACTGTTTGGGGAATGCCCGATAGACACCCTGCAAAGAGCAAGAGGCCTGAAGTAGGCCTCTTTTTTACACTATCCATCATTTCATTCTTAATGGTTTGGCAGCAGCGCCATTTCCGTGCGATTGCGGCGGTAAATCAATACACGCGCCACCAGCAAACCCAGTTCATATAACAGCCACAGCGGAATGGCCAGCATGCATTGTGAAATGATATCGGGCGGGGTAAAAATAGCCCCCACGACAAATGCGCCGACAATCACATAGCCGCGACTTTCTTTCAAAGTCTGTAATTCGACCAGCCCCATATAGGCAATCGCCACCACGATAATCGGCGTTTGAAAAGACACCCCAAACGCCAGTGTGATAGAAATGAGAAAATCCAGGTAATTCCCTATTTCGGTCATCACTGCCACTCCGGCCGGTGCGCTGCCGATGATAAATTTGAACACCACCGGAATCACCACATAAAAAGCAAAACAGGCACCCAGCATAAAAAGCGACAAACTGGCCAATACGCCCAGCACGCTCATGAATTTTTCTTTTGGATACAGCCCTGGCTGCACAAATTTCCACAGTTGGTACAAGGTATGTGGCAGGCTTAATACAAACGCCACATACAAGGCAATCTTCAGTGGAATCATGAACGGAGACGTGACAGAAGTGGCAATCATCTTGCCGCCCGCTGGCAGTTGGTTCAGCAAAGGTGCCACAAAAAACTGATGCAACTCATTGGCGAATGGTACGGTCATGCATGCGGCCAGCAACAGGCCAAGCAAGATGCGGATACAGCGCGTACGCAACTCATAAAAATGGCTGAGGGTATCTTGTGGTTCCATCTGCATCTACTTGATAGACACAGGCTCGGCCTGTGTAGATTCAATATAAACCGTATCGGTAGCGGATGCAGATTTGGCAACCGGTGGTGTAATCACCAGCGCCTCAATGTCGGTATGCACCTCCATCAGGCTGGCCTGCATGCTCAGCAATTTTTGCTGCGCATCTGCCGTGGCTTTTTTCATGGTATCCAGCGCCACCTGGCGGTCAATATCCTGCTTGACGCCAGAGATGTAGCGCTGCACGCGGCCATACAACAGGCCGTAAGTTCTGGCCAGCTTGGGCAACTTGTCGGGGCCGATCACAATCAACGCCACCACAACGATGACGATGATTTCAGAAAAACCGACTTCAAACATGCTTGGATTGATCTTCTATCGCCACAGGCTGTTCATTCATGGCTTCTTTAAAACTCTTGACCGCGCCGCCCACATCGCCGCCCAGGTTACGCAGCCGTTTGGTGCCAAACACCATGGTCACCACCGCCAGCACAATCAGCCAGTGCCAAATACTAAAACTCCCCATTTTAAGCCTCCTTTTACCGTAGATGATTGACGCCATCATCCGCCATAACAGCTGCTTGAGTTAGTAAAAATTGGCATAACTTTCACGCACGCAGACAAACGCCACTGTTGCCAGTCAAGCAGGCGCACGGCCCTCGGTGTTTGATAAGCAACAGCTCACATTGTCCGTGCAACAAACTCCCTTGTTTTTATTCACAAAAATCATGGCACGAAGTTTGATAAGTCTTTTAGCTGGATCAGGGACAACCCTGCTCATCAAGAAAGAATAGAGAGTGAACGATGCAAAACGTATGGCGTGCCATTCAGTTTATTCCCGAATATAAAGGGAAGGTCATTGGGGTGATGTTGGTCGGCACCGCATTGGGCTTTATTAATACCGCCACCCCGTATTTATACAAAATGATTGTTGATGTGATTGCGCACCTGCTGTCTGGCGCCATCACCCAGCAACAAGCCACCTGGAGTGTCACCGTCTTGCTGGGCATTTTTTTTGCCTTGCGCCTGGGCGTGGTGGTTTTTGGTGCGATACAGAACAAGCAGGCAGATGATTTATGGCTGGATACGGTGAGCACCTTCCGCCAGCGCGTATTCGATAACATGACGCAAAAGTCTATCGATTACTTTGAAAAAACCCGCGTCGGCGAAATCATGGACCGCTTCGGCACCATTACCAGCATTACCATGTGGCTATCTTCACTCACCGAAGGCACACTGTCCGGCATCCTGCAAATGCTGTTTATCATTACCGTGTTACTGGTCAAGGCACCGGTGATTGGCCTCATCATGGCCGGCGTGCTGGTCATCAATTTTTGGGTGTCTTACCGCACAGTCGGCTGGACGCACCAGTACAGACGTGGCTGGCAGGCACTGGCTGGCCGCATGACCGGCTTACTGGCTGAGATGGTCGGCAATATCGCCACCGTGCGTAGTTTTGGTGGCGAGCCTGCCGTCAAGCAACGCTATGACACCACCCAGGCTGAGTGGCGCGTGGTGCGCGACAACCTGCATAAAACGCAATGGAAATCAGAGCAAGGCCTCAATGTAGTCAACACCTTTGGCGTGTTTGCCGCCGTGGCGCTCACAGTCAATGGCGCACTGAAAGGTGCTTACACCACCGGTGATATTTTGCTGGTACTCACGTTAAGCCAAAGCCTGATCAGCACCATAGGGCCGATTGCCCGACAGGTAAACCAGGCCAGCGAAATCGAAAGCAGTGCTGAGCGGCTGGTAGAGTTGCTGGATGTGGAAGCCGAGCACAGCGACAAACCCGATGCCATCGTGCTGGAGCGGTTGGAAACCATCACCTTCGACCAGGTGACTTTCCGTTACCCGGGCAAGGAAATCAGCGCCCTAGACGCGATTTCGTTTCACCTCAATGCAGGCCAGACACTGGCGCTGGTTGGCACCAGTGGCAGCGGCAAAACGACTATCGTTAAACTGCTGATGCGTTTTTACGACCCGACCGCAGGCCGTATCCTCATTAACGGCATAGACCTGCGTGATTACCAGCAGCGTAGCATCCGCGCCGTGATGGGCGTGGTGTTGCAAGATGTCGCCCTGTTTAATGACAGCATAGGCGAAAACATTGCCTTTGCTCGCCCTGGTGCCACCAATCAGGACGTCATCGCCGCCGCGGTTGCAGCACATGCAGATGAATTTATCCAGCACCTGGATGACCAATATGAAACACGCGTCGGTGAGCGCGGCATCAAACTCTCTGGTGGCGAAAAGCAACGGGTGGCGATTGCGCGGGCTATTTTAAAAAACCCGCAGCTGATTATCCTCGACGAAGCCACCAGCGCACTCGATTCAGAATCTGAGCATCTGGTGCAGCAAGGCCTGGAGCAACTGGTCTCCGGCCGTAGCTCCATCATCATTGCGCATCGCCTGAGTACGGTGATGAATGCAGACATCATCTTGGTGTTGCAGCACGGACACCTGATTGAAAGCGGCCGCCACGCCGAGTTGCTAGACGCGCAAGGCCTCTATGCGCGACTGTTTTTCCTGCAATCCAAAGGGCATCTGGCTGTTGCCTGAGCCTAATATCAACCCACTTTATGGTGATTTAACATGAGCACATCCCTGTATCAATTGTCCGTCCCAACCTTTATTAAATTCCTCGGCAATCTGTCCAATATCCTGGACCAAGCCGCCGCCTTTGCCGCAGATAAAAAGATAGAACAAAGCGTGCTGCTGGATACACGCCTCTACCCCAATATGTTTACCTTTGGCCGCCAGTTGCAGCGCGTGGCAGATCACGCCACCAGCTACTCCGCCAGACTGGCTGGCTTACCGCCACCTAAGTTTGACCTGCCACTCACCACACTGGTGGAGTATCAGGCACTGATCAAAGCGTCTATCGATTTTTTGTCCGGTTTAGAAGCCAGCCAGATTGACGGCCAGGAAACCAGGGAAATCTCCATCCCACGCGGCACTGAAGTAAGGGTGGTACAAGGCTTGCCGCATTTGCTCAATAACATCCTGCCTAACTTTTATTTCCACCTGACCACCGCCTACGCCATTTTGAGGCACATTGGTGTAGATGTAGGCAAACAGGACTTCTTGGGCAGAAGCTAATAAAAAAAGGTGGGTTACCCCACCTTTTTTATTCAGGGTTTATTTTAGACAGCCACCCGCAAGTGGCGGTTAAAAAAGTCCAGACTACGTTGCCAGGCCAGGCCGGCAGCTCGTTCATCAAAACGCGGCGTCGTATCGTTATTAAACCCATGCTGAGTGCCCGTGTATTGATAAGCCTGGTACGCCTTACCCGCAGACTTCAGCGCCTGCTCATAAGGCGGCCAACTGGCATTGACGCGCTCATCCTGCTCGGCAAAGTGAATCAGCAATGGTGATTGAATCGCAGGCACCGCCTCCAGCGGTGGCGCGCTGCCGTAAAAAGGCACCGCCGCAGCCAGCGCAGGCACACGCGTCGCCAGTAGATTGGCAATGCCACCGCCATAGCAAAAACCGATCACGCCCACTTTGCCATTGCTTTCCGGCAATTGTTTGAGCCAATCAAACGCCGCAATAAAATCCTCATGCACTTTGGGCTGGTCAAGCTGCTTGAACAGCTCCCGTGCCGCATCTTCATTGCCCGGGTATCCACCCAGCGGAAACAAGGCATCCGGCGCAAACACAATAAAGTTTTCCAACGCCAACCGCCGTGCAATATCTTCAATATGCGGATTCAGGCCACGGTTCTCGTGGATCACCAACACCGCTGGCAATGGCCCACGCACGTTGGCCGGTTTCACCAGATAGCCGCGCGCTTTGCCATAGCCTTTGGCCGAAGTGAGTTCAATGGTTTGTGTTTGCAGGCGCGGATCATTACCGGCAATTTGCTGCGCATGCACAAACTGCGGACTCAGTGCTTCAAGCAAACCAACTGCCGTAAACGCACCAGCAAAGCGGGTGGCCCTGGATAAAAACGTACGCCGGTCGATGTCGCCATGCACCAACTTATCAAACAGACGCAGCGCTTCCGGGTGAAAGTCGTGTGCGGTGTATTTAGGGTTGGCCATCGTTACCTCTCATTTAAGTCAATGCTGGTGATTGAAATCGCCAACACCAGTTTTACGCCACAATAAACAAAAAGCCCACATGCTGTATGTCATGAGGGCTTGAAACCACCAACCAGCGCTATGCCACTGCGCGTAAATTGCTAGCGCCTGACTTACCGCGCACTAGCGGCAAGACTTCTTCGCCTACGCGGTAAGCTTCTTCGAGGTGCGGGGTGCTGGCAAGGATAAACGCATCTGTGCCCAATTGCACCAGCTCATCCAACCTGGCCGCCACGTTTTCATAGCTACCGACAATGCCCAGGGTCTGGCCACCGCGTAACAGGCTGAAACCAGTCCAGATATTAGGTGAGAGGATAAAGTCTTTGTAGCTATTAATGGTTTGTGGGCGCAGGCCGCGCTGGCGATTGGCACCGACAGAATCTCCCGCATTTTGTGCTTTATAGCGGTCCAGCACCTCTTTGGGGATATTATCGAAGCCACGACTCACTTCACGCCAGGCTTCTTCTTCGGTTGGGCGCGCAACGATATCCACGCGAATGGAGCACTTGATCTTGCGACCCAGGTGATCTGTACGCTCCTTCACACGGGCAAATTTTTCTTTGATTAAATCCAAAGGCTCCAACCATGACAAATAGTAATCCGCATGCTTGGAGGCAGAGGCCAGCGCCGCATCGGAAGAGCCGGAGAAGTAGATTTCCGGGTATTCCTCTTTAGACAACGGGTCTGGCAGGCCTGCATCTTCGACCTGGTAGAACTGGCCGTTGTAAGAGAACGGACCACCTGCCCAGATGCCTTTAAGCACATCCAAAAACTCAGTGGTGCGGCCATAACGGTCGTCGTGTTTCACCGGGTCTCCCCACCATAATTGGGATGGACCACCGCCGCCGGTAATGATGTTATACAGTGCACGGCCGCCAGTGGCACGTTGCAAACTGGCCGTCATGCGCGCAGCCACCACCGGGTTGAGGAAGCCTGGCTGGAACGGAATCATGAAGCGGAAATTTTTAGTCTCACGCGCCAAAAACGCAGAAATCACCCATGGCTCATCCGTGTTTGGGAAAGAGGGAATCAAACCACCCTGAAAGCCGGAAACCTCAGCAGCGCGGGCGATTTCTGCCAGATAGTCAATATAAGTGAAACCGTCGTCACCGCCGCCGCCCAGGCCACTCAGGGTTTTATTGTCGTTGCCGGGAAACCAGTCACCGCGGAAAGGATCGCGCGCCCGATGCGAACCGGGTTCGCCATGCGTGGGTATTCTCCAAAAAACATCTATGCTCATTCTTTTCTCCTTATCAATACTTAAGCGGCTTGCTTGTGCGCAGGATTCGTTAACTGGCGCACCAATGGCAGCACATGTGTGCCGACGCGATAAGCCTCTTCAAAATGCGGCACCGCTGCCAGCACAAACTGCGTGATACCCAACTGCGCGTAATTGGCCAGTGCGTTGGCCACTTCGTCGTAGCTGCCGACCAGCGACGCCTGGCCACCGGTATGTTGCGTAGAAAAGCCAGGCCACAACAATGCAGCATCATCCGCCGGAATTGCTGCGCCGGTTTGCGTCAAAAACCGCTTGGCATCTTCGAGCGCTTCGTCGCGTGTTTCCCGCGCCAGCACATCAATGCGTAAGGCAAAGTTGACTGCACGGCCTTGTGCTGCCTTGCGATACGCGGCAATTTGCTGCGCCAGGGTGTCTTGATCTACCGCATCCAGCACATGTACATCTGCGTGCTTGGCAGACAACTCAAGCTGTTCTGCACTGTTGCCGCCTAAATAAATGCTGGGCACTTCACGGTCTGATAATGGTCCTTGAAAGCCACCGTCTTGCACCTCAAAAAAGCGGCCGACAAAATTGAATGGGAACGTGGTCAGCACGCCTTTGGCCACTGTAATAAACTCGTCAATACGCGCCAAAATGTCCTCTTTAGGCACAAAATCGCCCAATTGCTTGCGCGTATGTTCGTCACTGCTGCCTTCAGTGATATGCCAGGCAAACCGGCCACCGGTATACCGCTGAAAACTCACCGCGTTTTTCGCCGCATACACGGCCGAGCCGCGTGAGGCATCAAACTGCGTGAGTAATTTCAGGCGCTGCGTACTGCGCGCCACATAGCCGGCCACAATCCAAGGCTCTTCGCCATCTGGGTTGTCGGGAATAAACACTCCCTGAAATCCGGCGAGGTCTGCCGCTTTGGTCACTTGGTGGATGTAATCGAAATAGCTGAACGCATTGCGGCGCGGGTCCGTCACGCCATTACCAAACACCGGATAGTGTGGGTCCGAGGCTTCACCACGGCGCTGCCTGGTCGCATTGCCATAACGCGCATCGCCAGCAGTGGGTAGTTGCCAATAAAATTGATTAGCCATAGGTTTCTCCTTCGTTGTGCAAGCATCCTGTGCCTGCCCGTTGCAAATATGCCTCTACAGCATGCTATTTGCATGTTCCGTGCCAACTGTTTTGCAGAGAATGAGAGAAGAGAGAAATAGAGCTATCTATCTGAATATTAAATACAATTAAACATACAACAACTGCGCAACCACCAGCAGATAGCTTCACAAAAGCAACACTATTGTTGGTAAATCAACATTTACCATCTGGCAAGTGTTGTGATGACAACTACGATACGCGGCCAGATGGTTGCGCGACGGCCGCATTAAAGATTGCGCATTAATATCCAAACCGATGCTTGTCTATTGATTGACGGCCTCCTTTGTACGGTACAGCTAGGGACGTAGTCAGTTCTTTAAGCACTTGCTGCTCAAGCACACCGACAATCACCTCAATGCCTGCCGCCTTGAGGATTTGAACACCAGCCCCAGCATTGCGCGGGTCAGGGTCCAGCGTGGCGATGACGACACGCTGGATGCCGCTGGCTGCTAGCACCTGTGCAGTTGATGGCGTTTTGCCATGCGATGCACATGGCTCCAGCGTCACATAAGCTGTCACCTCAGACAAATCACCTGAGAATCTGGACAGCGCCATGGTCTCCGCATGGGGTTGGCCAGGCGGTTTGGTATATCCACTGGCAACCACCCTGCCCTCTTTGACCAATACGCAGCCAACGGGCGGATTGGGGCGGCACGCAGGCCATGCCTGGCGACTTACCCGCAAAGCATGGTGCATAAAGTACTCACAAAAAGAGGACATGATGTTGAGGATTATTCAGCAAAGTTGAATTTGCCTTCGGCAATAAACTGTTCGACAGGTTTTCTCGGCGTAGGTTGTTCGCGCTCATGAAAGTCTTCAGGTAATACCGACTTATCCGCTTGTTTACCTACTGCGATGAGGATTTCTACTTGGTAGCCTTCTGGCACGCCTAACACCTCTGGCGCGGCCTCGCGGTTAAAACCACCAATCGCCCGCGTGCGCCATCCGAGTTGGTCAGCTTGGAAAGCCAGGCTGGCCCAGGCTGCCCCAGCATCTAAAGAATGGTTTTTTAATGGCGAAGCGGCAGTATCACTCGGACGCACATGCGTTTTTTTAGACACTAGCGCAATCAGCACTGCCGCCCGATTGACCCAGCGCTGGTTGTTTTCGTTGAGCAAGGCAAACACATCACCCCAGTGCGCAGAACCATTTTTGGCGTAAATAAAACGCCAAGGCTGCGAGTTATTTGACGATGGCGCCCAACGAGCCGCCTCAAACAGGCTGAGCAAGCTGGCGTCGTCAATGGCGTCGCCGGTGTAGGCGCGGGGTGACCAGCGGTCGGTAAAAATAGGCGCAACGTGGTGGTGCGCCTGTCTATTGTGAATGTCTGTCATATCATGCTCCTGAGGTTGGGGGACACGCGGGTAAAAAGGCTGCAAGGCCGCAGCTTGTATGCGTGTGCGTTGCACGGCATCACCCTGTGTTTATTTTTGGGGCGCTTATTGCCTGGCTGCATCACCATCCCACCAGTAGGCCAGCGCCCACTCTTGCGCACCGTAATATTTGGGCAGCACGGCTGGTCGCTGCAACCGGTGGTGGTAGATTAAGTAATGCTTGGTGAGATAGCGCCAGGGAATCACGTAATGGCTGTGGATCAATACGCGATCAAGTGCATGCGCCGCCACTTCGAGTGCGTGCTGGCTGTCTGCATTCAATAGTTGCTGAATCAGCGCATCCACCACGGGTGACTTCACGCCTATCAGGTTCTCTGAGCCCGGCACATCGGCATCCTTGCTGTTAAAGTTACGCCAGAGTTCAGCACCAGGCATGCGGCCCTCACGCAAAGCAATCGGGGTATAGTCGTAATCAAAGCTGCTCATCTGACTGCGTGCAGTAGCCGCATCAGACACGCGTTTGACGACAATCATGCCCAGTTTGCTCATGTTCAGGCATACCGGGTCCATATAAGGGGTCTGGCCACGGTTGGCAAAAGTCACCTCGATCACAAAAGGCTCACCTTTGGCGTTGCGCAACACCCCGTCGCGGTTATGCCAACCGGCCTCGCCAAGTAACGCCAGTGCTTTGGTCAGGCTTTGCCGCACACTGCCGGGCGGTGTTGTGTTCGGCTGTGCTAGCATGGGGCCGAATACTGCTGCCGACAGCTGGTGACGATAGGGCTCCAGAATCGCCAGTTCTTCGGCATCGGGTAATCCTTTGGCAGCCAGCGGGCTATTGGCAAAGTAACTGTTCACACGCTTGAATTCACTATCAAAAATCTTCTGGTTCATAAACTCAAAATCCATCGCGTAATTCAAAGCTAGCCGCACGCGCGGATCTTTAAATTTTTCGCGACGCAAATTGACGATCCAGCCATTCATGGCCACCGGGTTCTGGTGTGGCACGCGCGCTTTGACTAACTCGCCCTGGTCAAAGCGTTTGCCAATGTACTGGCAGCACCAGTAACGCATTTTGTTCTCACTCAAAAAGTCAAAGTCCCCAGCGCGCAAGGCCGCCACCATGGTGTCGGTATCTTTATAAATACGATACACCACGCGTTCAAAGTTATAAGTCCCCAAACGCGAGGGGATATTAGCCCCCCAATAATGCGGGTTTCTGCGATAAGTCACGGCCTGTCCGCTGACGGCACGTTCAATCAGATATGGGCCAGAAGTGATCGGCACTTCCAGACCTATTTTATTAAAAGGCACGCGGCTGCCATTTGGCTGCAAGCCCCATTTGGGGGAGAACACGGGCAGGCTGCCGGCCACAAACGATAAATCGCGACCCTTACGCTTAAACTCAACATGCACAGTGTGTGCATCAACGATGGTGACGCTTTTAATCTCAGCAAAATAAGCCTTGAAGCGCGGGTTGCCTGTTTTACCGGTCAAAGTATCAAACGAATACTTAACCTCTTTGGCGGTGACCGGATCACCATTAGAGAATTTGGCCAGCGGGTTGATATGAAAAGTCACCGCGCTAAAGTCGGCGGCCAGTTGGATATCGTCTGCCAGCAAGCCATATTGGGTGTTGATTTCATCCAGGCTATATACCGTCAGCGTTTCAAACATCTGCTCAATGAGGCCGGGTGCCGGTTTGCCTTTGAGGCTAAACGGGTTGAATTTATCAAAGCCGCTGTTTTGGCTAATCACGGCAAAGCGAATCTGGCCGCCTTTGGGGGCGTCAGGATTGGCATAGTCAAAATGCTTGAAACCGGCCAGGTATTTAGGTGCGCCAAACTGGGCCACGGCATGCGCAGACAAAGCGCTGTCCATAGGCAGCAAGACACCAGTGACGAAAGACAGTGCCATGAGCACAGCCCAGGGCAAAAGCGAGAGATTGGATCGAATAGACATAGGGTTGGAATCTTGATTAGAGCGAGGCTTGCACCAGCGATTGCGTATAAGAATGTTGTGGCGTGTGTATGATTTGCGCGGTGTCGCCAGACTCGATAATTTCGCCGTCTTTGAGCACGTATACGCGGTGGGCGAGCGCTTGGATCACGGTCAGGTCATGGCTGATCAGCAGATAACTCAAGCCGAATTTTTTCTGTAAACTGACCAGCAGTTCCAGCACCTGTTTCTGGATAGACACATCCAGCGCCGAGGTCGGCTCATCAAGTATCACCACTTTTGGCGACAACACAAATGCGCGTGCAATGGCGATACGCTGGCGCTGGCCGCCAGAGAACTCGTGTGGGTAAGAGTCCAGCACCTGCGCACTGAGGCCGACTTCGGACAATATCTGCACAATGCGCGTGTAACGCTCTTGCTCCGTCAGCTCGGGGAAATGCAACGCTAACCCTTCGCCGACAATCTGGCGAACAGTCTGCCGCGGTGACAAGGAGCCAAATGGATCCTGGAACACCACTTGCAGCCTGGCTCGCATTTCGCGCTGCAAGCGTTTGCTTAGTTGATACAGCGGCGCACCATCAACCTCTATGCTGCCAGACTTGACCTTGATCAGGTTAAGCACCGCCTGCGCCAGCGTAGACTTGCCGGAACCAGACTCACCGACGATACCCACCGTTTCGCCTTCACGCAGGGTGACGTCTGCGCTATGCAAGGCGGTGAAACTGTGTGACTGTAACAAACCGCGCCAGCCTTTGCGTGGCAACGGATATTCCACGCGCAGCTTGCGTGCTTCCAACAAGGCTCTTGCATCGGCAGCCACCGGCGACACATTGCGCTCGGGGATGCTGTTGATGAGCTTGATGGTATAAGGGTGCTGCGGCTGCGCAAACAAAGTCTGCGTGTCGGCGGTTTCTACCAGGCGGCCACGCTCCATCACCGCCACCCGGTGCGCGAATTTACGCACTAGGTTGAGGTCATGCGTAATCAGCAGAATCGCCATGCCTTGCTCACCATGTTCACGCACGTCTTCTTCCTGCAGCTCAATCAGCAACTTGACGATGCGCGCGCGTATGGTCATATCCAGCGCCGTGGTCGGCTCATCAGCAATCAGCAACTTGGGTTTGCATGAGAGTGCCATGGCAATCATGGCGCGTTGACGCTGACCGCCCGACAACTGGTGCGGATAACTATTGATATTTTTTTCCGGCTGGCGGATGCCGGTGCGCGTGAGTAACTCCAGCGTTTTCTGCGTCGCTTCAGCGCGTGACAAGGCCTGGTGCGCCACGATGGTTTCCACAATCTGTTCGCCAATGGTGAATAGTGGATTAAGCGCCGTCATCGGCTCCTGAAAAATCATGGCAATGTCGGCGCCACGCACACGCTGGATGTCGCGTGCAGACTTTTGCAGCAGATTGTCGCCATTGAACACGATCTTGCCGCTCAACTGCGCCGCTTCTACCAGCTTTAAAATCGAAAGTGCCGTCACGGTTTTACCAGAACCTGATTCGCCCACCAGCGCCAGCCGCTCGCCACCGTGTATGCTCAAGTTCAATTGTTCAACCACCGTTTTGTGGTCAAAGCGGGCGGAGAAATTTTCTATCGATAATAAGGGCTGTGTCATCACAATGTCCCGCCTTGTCTGGCATCAGAAATACGCGTATCCAGCGCATTACGCAGCGCCTCGCCGGTAAACGTCAGTAGTAGCAATGTGAATACCAGCACGCTAAAAGAAGACAGCGCAATCCACCAGGCATCGAGGTTTTCTTTGCCTTGCAGCAATAGTTGCCCCAGGCTGGGCGCCGGTGCAGTCACGCCCAGGCCGAGAAAATCCAGGCTGGCCAGCGCCATAATGGCAGCACTCATCCGAAACGGTAAAAAGGTAATCACCGGCGTCAGGCTATTAGGCAGAATATGGCGCCAGATAATCTGCGCGTTGGATAAACCCAGCGCACGGGCAGACTTGACGTACTCCAGTTGGCGGTTACGCAAGAACTCAGCGCGCACATAGTCTGAGAGGTTGATCCAGCCAAACAATGACAACAGACCAAACAGCAACAGCAGGCTGTGGTCAAAAATCGAGGCAAAAATAATCAGCAAGTACAGCTCAGGCATCGAGCCCCAAATATCAATCAGGCGCTGTATCACCAAGTCGGTCTTGCCCGCAAAATAACCTTGCACGGCGCCAAAAAAGATCCCCAGCACCACGCCCACCGCCGTTAGCCCGAGGGCAAAGGTGACCGACACGCGAAAGCCGTACAGCAGCCTGGCCAGGATGTCATAACCGGCAATATCAGTGCCGAGCAGGTTTTCATCGTCCGGCTTGCCAGGGTAATGCTCGGCCTTGGAAAAATAGTTGAGCGTGTCGTAGTAATAAGGGTTGAGCGGATAAATGGCAAAGTTGCCTGCCTTGCTCAGCTGCGCCTTGATAAACGGGTCATGGTAATCGGCCTGGATAGGCAAGTTGCCCCCAAAAGTAGATTCAGGGTAATCTTTAAGCAAAGGGAAATACCATTGCTGCGCATAGCGCACCACCAGCGGCCGGTCGTTTGAAATCACCTCTCCGGCCAGGCTGATCACATACAGTGCCACAAACACTATCAGACTCCAGTAGCCCAGGCGATTTCGCTTGAAGCGCTGCCAGTTACGGCGGGCGGGAGAAAGATGGGGAATAACTTGACTCATGGTGACTCCGGCCTTACGAATCTTGGCTATCAAACTTGATACGGGGATCCACCAGCACATAAGCGAAATCGCCCAGCAATTTGATGAACAATCCCACTAAGGTAAACAGATATAAAGTGCCCAGCACCACCGGGTAATCACGGCTATTGATGGACTCATACGACAGCAGGCCCAGCCCATCCAGCGAGAACAAGGTCTCGATCAGCAAACTACCGGTAAAAAAAGCCATGATAAACGTGGCCGGAAAGCCGGTAATCAAAGGTAACAAGGCATTCCTGAACACGTGCTTCCACAGCACCTGGCGCTCTGACAAGCCCTTGGCGCGTGCCGTCAGCACATACTGGCGGCGGATTTCTTCAAGAAAGGTGTTTTTGGTGAGCAGTGTTTTAAACGCAAACGTACTCACCACAGAAGCCGTCACCGGCAAAGTGATATGCCATAAGTAATCCGTCGTTTTGGCCAACGGGCTGAGTTCTGCCCAATTGTCTGAGGTGAGCCCGCGTAGCGGAAATACATCCCAGAACGAACCACCGCCAAACAATACAATCAGCAGCACGCCTAATACAAACCCCGGAATCGCATAGCCAAACAACACTAAAAAGCTGGTGATAAAATCAAAACTGCTACCCGCCCTCACCGCTTTGGCGACGCCCAATGGCACAGCGATCAAATAGGTCAGCGTAAAGGTCCAAATGCCGAGTGCCACTGAAACACCCAATTTATCTTTAATCAGGTCCCACACATTCTGGTTGCGGAAATAGCTTTCACCTAACTCAAAGCGGGCATAGTTCACCAGCATCTGCCAGTAACGCTCTAGCACTGGTTTATCAAACCCATATAGCGCAGTGAGTTGTTCAACCTGCTGTGTATCTATGCCCTGCCGGCCACTATAGCTCCAGCCACCGGTGCTTGAGGAGCCATCCGCGCCCGAGCGTGCATCCTGCGCATCGATTTGCGCAATCGCACTATCGACCGGCCCGCCGGGTACAAACTGGGTCACCAAAAAAGTGAGCGTCATCACCCCGATCAGGGTGGGGATCATCATCAGCAAGCGTTTTAACAGGTAATGCCACATATTATTTTTAAGAACTCAAAGTTGATGGTTGCATCGTGTCGGTGAGGTATTGCAGTTTTTGTACCAACTGTTTAGCGTGTCATATCACCCAGAGCAAAAAAAACTTATCTATTTAAAATCAAACAGTTGAAATCAATACACCATCAAAAAACGACATCCCGCAACAAGTGATGTGTGATGCCCTGCCAACAGTGACCCAAAGCAGCTGTTGCAGGCAACACATTCAACAGACACCTGATCAGGTGTGCGGATTCTCAGGCCGCTCCAACCCCAGATTCTCGCGGTAAGTCTTGCCCTCATACTCTTTGCGGAAGATGCCGCGACGTTGCAACTCAGGCACCACCAGACGCGTAAAATCTTCGAGGCCTTTGATCGAATATGGCGGTACGACATTGAAGCCATCGGCGCCTTTTTCGACAAACCATTGCTCTATGGTGTCTGCCACGGTTTTAACCGAGCCGATGGCTTGCAAATGGCCACGCGCGACGCGGAACTTCAACACCAATTGGCGGATAGTCAGGTTCTCACGTCTGGCCAGTTCGAGTTGCTGTTGAAAACGACCACGACCATTTTCGCCTGGGTCGTAAGGCAGGTCTGGCAATGGGCCATCGAGTGGATAGTTGGATAAATCGTGACCACCGAATTCGATCTCTGAGAAATCAACCAGTGCCTGCAGCTCACCATATTTATCTTGTGCTTCCTGGTCGGTTTCAGCCACAACAACATTGAGGCCCGGAGTGATTTTGAGCTGGTCTTCCGCGCGGCCATATTTGGCCATGCGCGACTTCACGTCGGCATAATAGGCTTTGGCGACGTCTAATGAGGTGGCCGAGCTATAGGTCATCTCGGCTTCACGGGCGGCGAACTCACGGCCGGTGTCTGAGTTGCCGGCTTGCACAAATACCGGGTAGCCTTGAATTGGCCGTGGGAAATCCAGCAAGCCTTCTGCCTTGAAGTATTGGCCCTTGAAATTAACCGGATGGCCGGAAGCAGGATCATAAAATTGGCCACTCTGGCGGTTAGGATGATCGAACGCATCGTCATCCCAACTATCCCACAAGGCCTTGGTGAGTTGGATAAACTCGCTGGCACGCTCATAACGTTCTTCATGCGTAATCGGAGCTTCAATGCCAAAGTTTTTAGCCGTGACAGGGTTAAGTGATGAGACCACGTTCCACCCAGCGCGGCCACCACTCAGATGATCAAGTGAGGTGAACTGGCGCGCAACGTTATAAGGATCAGAAAAGTTAGTATTCACTGTCGCAACCAGGCCGATATTTTTTGTATGTGCGGCAATCGCGGACAATAAAGTAAACGGCTCGAAGTGAAAGTTATTCGGGTTTTTGACGGCCTGTTTATCAATCACACCCGAGCGACCAATAAAATCAGCCACAAAAAAAGTATCAAATTTAGCGGCTTCGGCAAGCTGGGCTGCACGTATCCACCACTGCAAATCCGGACGGCCATTCTCGGTCCAGGTCGGATGCAGCCATCCGGCCGGGTGATGCCCGTAACGTAATAAAAAAACATTCAGGGCCAATTGTCTTTTTTTGCTCTGACTCATGATCAACGCTTTCAATAAAAAGTCGGGGCCAAGTGACCTTGCCCCGACTCACAGGTGAATGAAATTAAGCTGCTTTTTGCTTGAGCAAGTCGGCGATAAAGCGACCCGAATATTGCTTGGCTTTTTCTACCAGGCCGGTACGTTTCCATTGCACCTCGAGTGCGCCAGGCGTGTACTCTTTAGCACCACCTACTTGCTCGGCCAGAGACTGAAAGCGTGCCGCCTCTTCAATCAGCAACACCAGTTGCGAGGTGCCGATAATGCCTTTGCCCCAGATATTGGCGCCGCCGTTAGACTCCAGCAAAGCAGGTGGTGGTGCCAGCTCCGGATGCTTATCCAGGCGCTCGGTAATAATCGACAATACGCTGCGGGTGCGATCCAAATGGTTAGGAATCTCACGCGCCAGCAAATAGCGCTGGGCAGCCACATACAAAATCGGGAAGTTGATTTGCGCCAGCGACCACGCCGCCAGGTAAGGCGTATGCGCATGAATCACAGTGTCGGCATCAATGCGTGGTTCATGCAGGATGTGATCTTTCTTTTCTGAGAAAGTATCAATGCTCACCACCGGATCACGTGAACGCTCCCATGGCCATGGAAAACGAATATTCAGCAACTTATCCTGGCCCGGGATTTTGTGCGTGATGTGGTAAGTCCAGGTCGCCGACAAAGTGCCGGTTTCTTTTAAAAAGTTGAAAGAGTGCAACGCATCGGCCTTGGCCTGCTCTACGTATTTAATTAAATCTGCTTCTGTGACGATGTCGCTCATGGTGAAATCTCCTGTTTAAATGGCTTATGCAACCCTGATATCTGCAAACAACATGCCAACTCTGCCTACCTGTTGGTTAACCATAGCAATCACCTTGTATCTGTTTGATTTTTATAAAATCGGGCAAACCATCCAAGCACCCGAGCAAGGTATATCAGCAGCATCACTATCAACACCGCGCTGTTTGGCTGGCAACAAAGCACATCTGTTTTGTTGCTGTTGAAACAAATACGCAGGCTTCAGCACCACGTACTGCCTCTTCGCCAATGACACTTTTTGATTACTCAAAATCCATCTTTGATTCGCTTATAAAAGTCTCAACACCCCCTCCTCGGCAGTCTCGTCAAAAGATCACTTAACATTGGCTCACACTGTTTTATTAGCAACATTCGTCGCCTCAATTGTTTGCGTGGAATGTTGCTAACAAAACAATTCGAGACTTCAAAGCAACACACCATATAAATTATTTTATATTTAAAATCATACAGTTAAGACAATACACTGCGATTGGCACGATTCCTGCCCTTGAGCTTTCAACACTTGTTTAAGTGCTTCATCTCAACTCAAGGGAACATTATGAAAAGAATTAGAGACACTATCGGCGCGCAACAGCCGAGCAATTTGTGGAAACGACGCACCGTCAAAGCGGCTGTGTTAAGCGCTTTTGCTGGTTCATTGGCACTTAACCCTGCCTGGGCGGCCGAAGAAGAAAAAGTCGTTGAAAACCAGGAAGCACAAACCGCAGAAACTGCCGAGAACAACGACAGCACAAAAAAAACCGAAGAAACCCAGGCACAAGAGTCCTCTTTGGGTAGCGTCACGGTGACAGCCAACAGACGTAAAGAAAACGCACAAAAAATCGCTACGCCGATCACTGTACTCAAAGGCAAAGACCTACTGGACCAGGGCATTGGCCGCTCTGCGCAAGAAGTCTTTAACTATGTACCTAACGCCACCGCTGTTGGTCAGCAGCATGGTCGCCCACGCTGGTGGATTCGCGGTATTGGGGCAGGCCAGCAACAGCTGGATTTGGCCAGCCCGATTGGTTTCTACCAGGACGAAGTGTATATCAGCAACGCCTCTGCCACTGGCTTTCCACTGTTTGACCTGGAGCGTGTAGAGGTACTGCGCGGCCCGCAAGGCACCAAATACGGCAAAAACACGACAGGTGGCGCAGTGAATATCATCTCGCAAAAACCTTCGCTCAAAGAAGGCAAAAATGATGACTATATCAAGGCGGATTACGGCACGTTTAACGATAAAGTATTGCAAGGTGGCTTTAATGTCCCCTTGATTGAAGACCGCCTGGGTGCACGTATTTCTGTGTATCAGGAAGATATTGATGGCCGCTTTAATAATATTTTTAACGGCACCAAAGATGGCGGCCTGCAAGATGGTGCGATTCGCGGCCAATTATTGGGCAAGATTTCTGACGATGCCGAAGCCTTGCTCAATGTGCATTACCGCAAATACAAAACCGATGGCACCATCCTCAACACCAACAGTTATGCCGCGAATGGCGTATTGCGTGGTGGCTACGCTCCGAGTACCGGTTATAACGATGTCAGCACCAATGCAGACAACTGGAGCAACACTTCGCAAACCGGTGCCAGCCTGAACCTTAAATGGAATGTGGGCAAATTAGCGTTCACCTCCATCACCGGGTTCGAGGGCTATAAAAATGAATCCTTAAGCGATAACGACAACACGCCGCTGGAGCTTTCACGCCAACACGTGGATAGCGAAACACGCCAGGTATCACAAGAGTTCCGCATTACCTCGCCACGCGAAGACCAGTGGAACTGGCTGGCTGGCGTACATCTGTTTAGAGAGAATATTGATAGCGCAACCCAAACCGGCAAACTGCCTGCCGCGCAGGTCGCAAACGCCAGTACGGCAGGCTCAGGTGCCAGCGTCACCTACAATGACAGCGTGCTCAAGCACGAGACAACCAGCTTTTCATTGTTTGGTAACACCACCTATAACTGGACAGAAGATTTCGCCACCTCTGCGGGCTTAAGCTGGAGCCGCGAAAGAAAAGAGTATGACCTCAACCGCAGAGGCTCGACCGGTGTGGGTTCATATAGCAGCCTTGGCCGCTGGTGGGAGTCTTACACCGGTGCCTTTTCACCGGCAGGAACACTGACCTCCGGTACGTTCAGTGTCAGCGATTCAGCCACCTGGGACCGCTGGAGTTACGACTTTACGCCTGAATACAAGTTGAGCCCGACAGACCGCGTATTCTTTAAGTATGCGCATGGCATCAAGTCAGGCGGCTTTAACACGGCAGCGACCAACCTGGCAGCAGTGAATCAGGTCAAACCGGAGCAACTGGATTCTTACGAGTTAGGCTACAAATCTGAATGGCTGGCGGGTCGCTTGAACTTTAACGCGACGGCGTTTTACTACGACTACCAGGATGTACAGGTGAACGTGGTAGGCTTTAACGCATTAGCGGGCTCAACCGTCTCTTATTTGCAAAACGTCAACAAGGCGAAAACATACGGCCTGGAACTGGAGTTACAAGCGTTGCCAACCAATGACTGGTTTATCAATGGTAGCGTCGGCCTGCTGAGCACGAAATATGAAGATGCCGAGATCCTGAATAATGGTGGCAACTTTAACGGCAACCGCCTGGTACGTGCGCCTAACGTCACCGCCAACCTGCTGACTAACTACACGTTCCACGTGGATAACGGTGCCAAAGTTGTGGTCGGTGGCGATGCACGCTTCCTGTCCAAGCAATATTACTTTGTCACCCCACAAGGGGTAGATGCCAACGGTGTCTATCGTTCAGGGCTTGAGCAAGGCGCCTTCACCATTGTCAACGCGCGTATTTCGTATGTCACGGCAGGCAACAAATATACGGTGACAGCGTACGCCAACAACCTGTTCGACAAGCACTATCTGCAACACTCTACGCCTTCATATAGTGCGGCACAGGGCGTTTTTGGTGACAACCTCTATCAAGGTGCGGTGAGAACTGTGGGTGTTTCTTTCGCAGCCGCGTTTTAAACATTTGTAGCACCTTTGTCAGCGCCAGGGCACCTTCGTGTGTTCTGGCGTTTTTTGATTGATACTTCACAAAGGAGGACTGCTTGAAGTCCTATATTGATACACCAGCGCATGGGGTGCACGCCTTTTCATCGCGCTTTTCTTTTAAGCTCAAACAACCTTTGCTGCGCTGCCTGGCTTTGTATGCCTATATGCCGTGGCAATTCAGTTTCACCGCGCTGCTGTTCATCCTGGTCAATGCGGGCATGGCCTGGCAACTCTGGCTGGTCGGCCAGATTGTGCAGTCTATCCATCTCGGTGAGTTTGTCACACGCAATGCGCAGGGTCTGTTGGATTTCTCCCAGGCACGTCACTGGCTGACGCTGCTGATAGGCGTGGCGGTTGGCCGCGCGGTCTTGCAATATATTGGCGGCGTGATGTCGCTGATTATCGGGCAGGAACTGCTCTATATATTGCGCGAACGCATTTTGCACCAGGTGCAGCGGCTAGACCTCGCTTATCACTGGCAACACGGCATCGGCGAAATCGTCACGCGTACCACGCGTGATGCCGACAAAGTACGTGATGCGCTGATCAACTTTTGGCGGCAAGTATTTGAAGCCAGCATCTGGGTGCTTATCTCTGTGACTGTGCTCAGCGTTTACCATCCGCTGATCGGCCTGGGCACCTTGCTACTGGTGTTGGCTGGCATGTGGCTGTTCGTCAAACATACCAATACCTTAGTCGTGCTCGACCGCGAAGTCGGAAATGCTTACGACCAGGTCAACCAGGAACTCAGTGAGGGTGTGAATGGCATCCGCGTGATTAAAGCCTTTGGGCTGGAATCCCCGCGTACCCAACATTTTGCCAGACTGGTCGATACCTTTATCGCACACGCGCACACTGCCCTGGCCTTTGCTGCAAAAAAGATTCCTTTACCGCAGATGGTGATTGGCTTTAGCCAAGTATGGATTCTGGCCTTGGGTGCTTACCTGGTGAGCCAAGGGGCCTTGAATATTGGCCAATTGGTGGCCGCTTTGCTGATTGCCAATGCCCTGGTGTTTCGCGTTGAAGGCATAGGCCGCGTCATGCAGGTGTTTGCCGATGCACGCTCATCCGCCACCCGCATTTGGGAGCTACTCGATGAAGAGCCGCAGATTTTGCCTGGCCCACACACGCTGGCGCCACAAGCGCTGGGCTTTCGTTTAAACAACGTGACGACGCAGGCACCCAACAGCGACCAGGCTATTTTGCAGCATTGCAGCCTGGAAGTCAGCCCGGGCGAAACGGTGGCGATTGTCGGTGCCACCGGCGCCGGTAAAAGCTCGCTGGCTGGGCTATTGCCGCGCCTGCTGGATGCCAAACATGGTAGCGTTGAAATCGGCTCGGCCTGGGCAGGCTGGCATGACGTCAAAAATCTAAACCTGCAACAGCTACGCAAATCTGTGCATGTCGTGCCGCAAGAGAGTTTCTTGTTCTCTGACACGCTGGCGACCAACTTACGCCTGGCTAAACCCGATGCGACCGATGCAGAGTTGTTGCAAGCGTTGCATCTGGCTGCCGCCGATGAGGTGCTGGAGAAACTCAGTGATGGCCTGCACACCAAAATCGGCGACCGCGGCATCACCTTGTCTGGCGGTCAACGCCAGCGCATCAGCCTGGCGCGTGCCTTTTTATCCGCACCTTCCATTCTGGTGCTGGACGACTCAACCAGCGCGCTGGATGCGATTACCGAGCGCAAGGTGCTGGAGAACATCCGCAAACTGCGTGATACCACAGGAAAAAACACCACGGTGCTGATCATTGCCAGCAAACTGTCGACTATATTGCTGGCCGAGCGTGTCGCCATGCTGGCAGAAGGCCGCATCATCGCCGAAGGCACACATGAAGACCTGATACAAACACATGCCGCTTACCGCGATTTAGTTGGAGTGCAACATGGCTGAAAACTTAAGACAAGAACGTGCCCTCAATGATATTGAACTGGAACAGGCGCTGGCGAAAAAAAGCCTGGACCGCAATATGTTCTGGCGCTTGCTCCCATTACTAAAACAGGTCTCCGGCAAAGTCACCGCCGTGATTCTGCTCGAAGCTTTGCTGGTCGGCGTGATTTTTATCCGCCCCTGGTTTTTACGCGAGGTCATTGATCACGGCTTTATTCAATCAGCCCAAGGCATCGCCCTCAATACACCATTGCTGGTGTGGATGAGCTTAGGCATGGGCATCAGTTGGATCGTGCGTTTTGGTGTGTCCGGGCTGTCGCAGTATCTATCCGGCAGCGCGGCTGTGCATATTCTCAACAGTTTGCGCGTGCAAGTGTTCGCACACTTGCAACAGTTGAGTATGCGCTACTTTGACCAGACCAAGGCCGGACGCATTATCTCGCGTGCCGACCGCGACATTGATGCGCTGGAACCGCTGCTGATTCAAGGGCCGCCAGAATTGCTGTCCGCGTTATTACGCTTTGTGGTGGCTAGTGTCGCCTTATGGCTGATTTCGCCCAAACTGCTACTGCCCTTGGCCAGCATTGTGCCGGTACTATTTGCCGCCACCTGGTTATTCAAGCGCATCTCGGAAAAAAACTGGGCCAAAGTCGCCGAAGCCAGGGCCCGCTTTACCGCGCACCTGGTCGAAACCGTGTCTGGCGTACGCATTATCAAACAAACGGTGATTGAGGACGATAACGCCACCCGCTACCGCGCGTTATTGCACGACTTCAATACGATTTTGATCAAGGGCAACCTTAAATCCAGCTGGTTTTTACCCTTGACACAAGTGCTGAGCACAGTGGGGATGGCGTTTTTGCTGGCCACCGGCAGCCTGGGCATTGTCGAACACGAAATGACAGTCGGCCAAATCGCACAAAGCCTGTTTTATGTGCAGTTGTTTCTAGGCCCATTGCAAGAATTGAATGACCTGTTTGAACGTTATTCTACGGGCGCATCGTCGGCACAACGTATTTTCCTGCTGCTGGATACCGAGCCGGAAATTGTGGACCCGGCAACGCCACAACTGCCCGCCGCGCGTGGCCATGTTGCTTTTAACAAGGTGCATTTCAAATATAACCCGCAAGCGCCCAACTACGTGATTCAGGACCTGAGTCTGGAGATTCCAGCCGGGCAAGTGCTGGCCATTGTTGGCCCTACCGGCCACGGCAAGAGCACCATTGTGCAACTACTCACACGCTTTTATGAAGTGAACGCAGGCGAAGTATTGGTCGATGGCATCAATGTCAAAGACTACGAACAAACCAGCTTGCGGCGCAAAGTCGGCCTGGTGTTGCAGGATAACGTGCTGTTTAGCGGCACAGTGCTAGAGAACTTGCGCCTGGCAGCGCCCGAGGCCAGCGATGCTGAACTGATACATGCGGTGAAAGAACTGGGCGCAGATGAGATTCTGGAACGCCTGCCACAAAGCTATGCCACGCAAGTCGGGCCATTAGGCGCGTTCTTGAGCCATGGCCAACGGCAACTGGTGTGTATTGTCAGGGCTTACCTGGCAAACCCGGCCATCCTGGTGCTGGACGAAGCCACCTCGGCGGTCGACCTGCAAACAGAACGCAAAATCCAGACCGCGTTTAGGCGCTTATGCGAAGGCCGTACCGCCATCATCATCGCGCACCGTTTATCAACCATCCGCGATGCCGATGCCATTGCCGTGATTCGTGACGGCCAGATGGTAGAAAAAGGCGCGCATGGTCAGCTCATCGCATTAAACGGTCATTATTCAGGCTTATACAAAGCCTATCAGCAAGCTTCTGAAGCGGCCGTAGCCGCCTGATGCTGGCCAACCAACAGTTAGCCGGGGGCGGATGTTGCACAGGCAACAAACTGTCCGCTCCCGCGCAACACAAAAACAATTATCTCATTGATTTTTAATAGAATTACATGCTGGCATGCTTCCTGCAATTGATTGAGTTCCTAAGTCGTATTTACTCACAATCAGGAGACAAACATGTCCGCAGATAACAAAATTGATAGCATCTGGTACACCCGCTGCCCGGTGCCCACCCCACTTGGCCTCGCCGCACGCGAAGGCTGGATCAGCAGCGAGTTTGTGCAGGATGGCATCACTATCAACACCCTGCAAGAAACCCAAGACCCAGAGCTGCTGGAGTCACACTACGACCACCGCTTGCCGCACTCTTTCCGCCAGGGCGGCAACGTGCCAGCGATCTGGGCCAAGGCCAGAGGCACTGATACCAAAGTGATCGGCCTCAACTGGGTAGACGAAGCGCAACTGATTGTCACGCTGCCTAACTCAGGCATTAGCAAACCAGAAGACCTCAAAGGCAAACGTATCGCCTTGCCTAAAAATGACATCAGCATCGACCACCAACGCGCGAGTGCGTTGCGTGGCATTGTCGTCACGCTAGAGGTGGCCGGTTTGACCGCAAAAGACGTAGAATTGGTCGATATCGCCGTGCCAAAACAAGCACCAACCATAGGCTGGTCATCAGGCACACGCGTGGCTTACGCACCAGAATATGAAGCATTAAAAAATGGTGAAGTCGATGCCATTTACGTTAAAGGCGCCCGCGGCTATGAAAGCGTAGACAAGCATGGTGTGACCATTATTTACGACGTCCGTAACCACCCAGACCCAAAAGTCAGAGCTAACAACAGTGCACCACGCCCAATCACTGTGGATGCTGCTTTGCTGCGCGACCGCCCTGACCTGGTAGTGCGCTTTTTAAGCCGTATTGTGGATGTGGCTGAATGGTCTGCCAAACACGAAGCAGAAACCGTGGCCTATATTGCCAAAGAGTCTGGCTCAACTGACGAGTGGGTACGCAAAGCCTATGGCAATGACGTGCATCTGCATCAAGGCACTAATCTCGATGCTGAAGCAATCGCTGCGCTCGAAGGCTACAAAGACTTTTTGCTGGAGTGGGGCTTCCTCAAGGGTGACTTTGACGTCAACGCCTGGATCGACCCAGCGCCTTTGGCAGAAGTGTTCCGCCTGAAGAAAAAAGCCGCTTAACTGCGGGCGTTCACCATGCCAGAGAGGCCATTCAGCCTTTCTGGCAGCCCTCATTCACCACGAGTGTGCCAACCCTTCCGTCAATCGGCTTGTCCAATACAGCAACGGCCACAGCCTATCCAACGTATGTTCAAAAAGGAGTTTTATCATGACACTCAGACTAGGCGACATCGCCCCCGACTTTACCCAGCAATCTAGCCAGGGGCAGATTTCTTTTCACGAATGGCTGGGCGATAGCTGGGCCATTTTGTTCTCGCACCCGGCCGATTACACTCCAGTGTGCACCACCGAACTCGGCGCCACGGCCAAACTAGCTGGTGAGTTTAAAAAGCGCAACGTCAAAGCCATCGCGTTGTCAGTCGACCCAGTTGAATCACATCATGGCTGGATCAAAGACATTAATGAAACGCAGGCCACTGAGGTCCAGTTCCCGATTCTTGCGGACGCGGACCGTAAAGTCTCGGCCTTGTATGACCTGATTCACCCCAACGCCAGCACCACGGCCACCGTGCGCTCGGTGTTTATCATTGATCCACACAAAAAGATCCGCCTCACGCTGACCTACCCGGCCAGCACCGGGCGTAACTTTAACGAGTTGCTGCGCGTGATTGATTCATTACAACTGACCGAATACCACAGCGTGGCGACGCCAGCGAACTGGGAAGACGGCCAGGACGTGGTGATTTTGCCCTCGATCACCGACCCGGTCGTGCTTGAGAGCAAATTCCCTAAAGGCTATAAAACAGTGAAGCCTTATTTACGCCTGACGCCGCAACCTAATAAATAACCAACAAATCAAAACGGACTGCAACACAGTCCGTTTTTCCCATCACGGCCATTGCCGAAAGCCTTTATCAAAGACCTATATCTTTTCGTGAAAATCAGTGGCGCCTTTTTTCCAATAAGCAGCGGCTTTCATTAATTCTTTTGGTTGGCCCTGCGCAAGCAAAACATCCCGCACTTGCGAAGCCAAATGATGCTCACCCGCAATCCAGCTAAAGCCCTCACCCTCCGGCAACTGCATCTCTTTAACCATATCCACCAGATCCTCAGCTGAGTACACCCAGCGGATGGTTCTGGTTGGCGACGGAGCGAACTGTCGGCGATCACTATCATGTTCAACTTGAATCAAGGCAATCACTTTGGTTGCCAACGGTAACTCTTCTAATCTGCGCGCAAGTGCTGGCAAACTGGATGAGTCTGCCACCAGCAGATGCCAGTCAAAGTCTTGCGGGATGATCATCGAACCTTTGGGGCCTGCAATCACTGCATGATCGCCTGGCTTAGCGTGACGGGCCCAATCTGAGGCGTCCCCATGCGCATGTAAGGCAAACTCAATGGCAAGCGCTTGGCTAGCGTTATTAAAACTGCGCGGCGTGTAATCGCGCCTGATCGTTTCACCCTGACGATTGGTGAAAATAAACTTGATATGGTCATCAAACGATAAGCTATTAAATTGCGCCAGCGCCGGCCCGGTAAATGTCACCGTCACAAAACCTGCACTGGTGTGATCAACCTTTAACACCTCTACTTGCCTTTGTTGCAATTCAAAACGGACTCTTTCAAACGGATGTTCTCTCATGACTATTTCCATCACAATCAATTTAGTTGATAATATCAACCATGATGATAAATAAAGTAGATAATGTCAACCATATTTTAGATGACAAGCATCAAGTTTTTGAAACGATCCATAGACTGATGCACACCTTTCGCGCGCGCCAATACCGTTTGATTCAAGACAGCGGCGTCGACCTGACCCATATGCAACACAAAGTGCTGGGTTACTTTGCGCGGCATCCTGATGCGACACTGAGTGATTTGGTGGCGGAGTCTGGCAAAGATAAAGCCCAAATTGCGCGGCTGATTACAGAAGTGCGCACCAAAGGATTGTTGGATGCCAAGGCCGACCCTGCAGACAAGCGGGTCACGCGACTTAACCTGACGCAAGCCGGCAGGGAAATTTTTGAACGCCTTAAAAAAACCGAAAGAGAACTGTCTGACCTGGCGGTACAAGGGCTCAGCGAAGACGAGTGCAAGCTGCTACTCAAATTGTTAGGTGATATCAAAAACAATTTATCGGATTCGGCCTCATAAATTGCACGCTACGCAGGCCAATACCTGAAAAAATGGCCCGAGAGGTAAGCTCGAGCCATGATCAAGATACTGCACTGGATATGATTGTTTTACTCTTCGATTCTAAACCCGACTTTAATCGTCACTTGAAAATGTGCGACTTTGCCATCCGCAATATGCCCACGCGTTTCGACCACTTCAAACCAGTTCAGGTGATGCAAGGTTTTTGCGGCGCGTTCGATGGCATTTTTAATGGCATCGTCACTGCTAATGGGTGAAGAGCCGACCAGTTCAACAACTTTATAAATATGCTCTGACATGATGTTTATCCTTTGTAGGGTTGAAGGATTCGCTTAACAGCCCTTTGATTATACGGCTTGCCAGACGCGGCCGGGGGCATTCTGCTTGGGGTTACCCTCAATGCGGATTAACTTGGCCGGGCCATCGCGGCGTGGTGAGTGGATTTCGTTTTCGTTGTAGACGCGCACGTTACCAGGCCTCAACTCAATCGAATCACGCAGTTTGACGGTACCCGGCTTGCCACCTGGCTCAGCAGGCTCGATCACATCCCAGCCATCCATGGTGGTCACGCCTGCCACCTGGCCATAAATCGCCCAGGATACGCCATGATCATGCGGTTGTGTTCTTCTAGCCTCTTTAAACACGTGGCCCAAAATCGCAAAGCCTAAGTCTGTATCTTCATATAACACGCGGCGTTGCGGTTGGCTATCGTCAAGATATTCACTGGCAAACGCCTGATCAGAGACGACATCTTGCAGGTAAACGCGCACCTGCTCACGCCCGGCCGGGCCTTGGTCTGCCAGCAAAAAAGTGCGCACTTGCTGCGCGACTGCATCAATGGTAAAAGCCATGCTTGTTCCTCAAAATAAGAAATGGCGCATATCGCACAACATGCGCCATGATGAGATTACGCTGCCAGTTTGCCGCCCTGCTCGTTAGCCAACCGTTGTTGCAAGGTCTGCTGTGCATCAGCTAATGGTCTGGTGTCTACCCAGGCATCAAAGTCGAAGTCACGATCGAGGATGCCATAGGTGAGCAAAAAGTTTTTCTGCTGACGGAACAACTCGATGCGCTCAGCAGATAAATCAGGCGCTAGCGACAAATGAAAGCCGTTGCGATAAGCCGCAGCGACGCCTTCTGCCGTGCCACCGGTTTCGCTTTGCAGGATTTCATGCACACCGGCCAGGTTGGTTTTAGCCCACTCTGCTGCGCGCAAGGTTTGGGTTAAAAAGCGCACCACGTAATCGTAGTGATTCTCCAGCAGGTAACGATGCACCGTGATCGGGCGTGGTGTGCCGTTATTCACACGAAAGCGTTTTTCCGGCAAGGCATCCAGGTCTATGCCCACCACCAGCCCCTGGTCACGCGCGCCATCCTGGGCAGCAGCACCTTTCACATACACTGCATCAACCTTGCCTTCAAGCAAGGCGTTAAAACTTGCCTGCCAGCCACCATAGCGGCGGCCAGTGGCGGTCACTTCGTGCTGGCCGACTTCGACCAGATGGATATCATCCAACGTCAGGCCGACGGAATCGAGTGCGCCTTTGTAGCCATGCAGGCTGCTATGGCGGGTGATGGTACGGCCGCGCTTGTTCTCAATCACGTCTTTCGGGTTATACGCAGGTAGCCCTAAACGTTTGCCTTTAAGGTCTTCCGGACGGCGGATGTTGGAATCAGGACGCACAATAATCGACTGTGACTCTTCAATCCAGGTCAGGCCGATCAAACGGGTTTCAGCGCCTTGCGCCTTGGCCGGGATCGCAAACAGGTTACCGCCTTCGCGGATCAAGGTTTGCAGACCGTGGTCGTAATGGTGATGTCTGAAATCGGCGCTATCCTCATCCTGCAAGGCACGCAGACGAATATTGTCCTGCGCAAACTCTTGTTGCAACCAGCCCAGTTTAAATGCAATGCCCGAAGCCGTTGGCACGCCGCCTTGGCCATTACCGGCACAACGCGTAAACCAAAGTGTGTTATCAGGAAGCTGTTGTTGGTGACTCATAATACATTCCTTTAATAAATGAAATTGTTTTCATGGTGCATCAACCGCGTTGCATTGTTGCAAAGTGTCCACCGTTGTATGCGCCATTTCTATCGGTCCGCGTGATTGTCACTGTTAACGCACGCAAGCTTGGGCCAACCGTATGACACCTGAGGAACTCACCCTGGCACCTTGCGTTTGCTTAACAGTTCATGCAGTCTTCTGCACAAAATATGCCAAATGCAAAGAATCTTAAATATCCAATAAAATTCAATGAGTTAACAACAACCACCAACACTCATCAGCATAGGGCTGCGTGCTATTGAACAGCCGGCTGATGTGATGGCAACAGTTGCATGTTGCTTTTATTAAAGCTGCTCACCGGCCTCATAAGCGTGATACAGCTCGGCATATTTGCCCTGCTGCTGTATCAGTTGCGCGTGCGGGCCTAGCTCGGCCAACTCGCCATGATGGATGACAGCAATCAGGTCAGCGTCGCGGATGGTGGCCAGGCGATGCGCGATAATAATGGCGGTACGGCCTTCGCATAAACGCCGCAATGCATGTTGGATACGGCGCTCGGTTTGGATATCGACCGCCGAGGTCGCTTCATCGAGAATAAGGATGGTGGGGTTAGCCAGGTAGGCGCGTAGCAGGCAGACCAATTGGCGCTGGCCGTGGCTAAGGTGCGCACCCGATGCACCGACCTCGGTGTGATAACCGTGCGGCAAGCGGCGGATTAAATCATCAATGCCCAGATCAGCCGCGGCCCGCTCAAAGTCGGCCAGTGTGGCCTCCGGTTTGGCCAAATGCAGGTTATCGACAATGCTGCCGCTAAACAACACGTTGTCTTGCAGCACCACACCGACATGCTGGCGCAGGTTACGCTGGCTGAGCTGGCTGATATCCACCTGGTCTATCAGCACTTGCCCTTGTTGCACGTCATAAAAACGCGTTAGCAGCTGGATTAAAGTACTTTTACCGTGGCCAGTTGGCCCGACGATGGCTAGTATCTGCCCTGCCGGAACGCTTAAATTCAGGTTGCGGATCACCGGCTTGGATTGATCAGGCACATAGGAAAAACTAACGTTTTTAAAGGACACTGCGCCTTGTATGCTAGCGAGGGTGATCGCATGTGCGCTGTCGACCACTTCAGGCTGCGTATCGAGCAACAGGAACACGCGCTGTGCCGAAGCGACGCCATTGGTATAGCGCTCGACCAGGTCGCCCAGCTCTTGCAACGGGCCTAAAAACATATAAACATAAAACAGGCTGGCGGCAAATTGCCCCAGCGTTAAATGCCCCAGCGCGACTTCTTCGCCACCTGCCACCAGCAACAACATCAAGCCCAGGATGGTGAGCACACCCGTAAAATGCGTAAACCAGCCCGAGGCAATGTTACTGCGCACTAGCGAGTCAATAAACGCATTGACCAATGCGCGGTAACGTTGCAAGTTGCTGTCTTCCTGCACGGTCTGCTTGATCATACGCACCCCAGCCACGGTTTCTACCAGATGCGCAGTAAAGCGGGTACGGTTTTCGGCCACCCGCGCAAAGTGCTGGCTGGACAGTTTGCGAAACAATGTGCTGGAGAGGATGAGCAAAGGAATCACCAGCGCCAGGTGGTAAAACAAGGTGGGAGATACCCACAGCAAAATCCCTGCCGCCATCACGAATCGTAGCAAGGCAGAAAATATCTCGGGCGGACCCTGAATTAATAATGGCTCGAGGGCTTCGATGTCCCTATCGATTCTGGAAATAATGCGGCCAGATTTAGTGCGGTCAAAATAGGCCACACTTAATTGTTGCACATGGCTAAACAGGTCTATACGTAGCTGGTTCAAGATACGGATGGCCGCCGTGCCAGAGAAGTATTGTGACAGCCCAGCCAGCACAAAGCGCGCTGCCCACATGCCTGCCAAGCCCAGCATGGCCAGGTTAATCACATGCCAATTAAGGCCAACCACAGTCGTACGATCAGTTGCTGACGAATAAAGCAAACCAGCATCAATGGCTTGCTGAATAAAGTAAGGGCGCAAAAAAACGAAGCACACCAGCGCCAGCTCGAGCAACATGGCACTCAAAATATACTTGCGCACGGGCCCTAGCAGCGGCAGCAGGCGCCAGAACATATTGCGGTTAAGTTGCTGTTTGGCCAGGCTTTCTTCGAGCTCGATATCAGACAATGCCTTCACATTGGGATTACGTTCAGTGGCCATCATCCAACCCCATCAATTCGCGGTATCGCGCATGGTTATTCAACAGAGCCACATGCGTATCTGCTGCCAAAATGCGCCCTTCTTCAAGTAAAAGCACTTTATCTGCCAACAAAATGGTCGATAACTTGCTAGCAATCACCAGCACCGTGGTGGCCCGGTCTTGCGCCTTGAGGGCGCGGATATTGTTTAAGACATTGCGCTCGGTGACCGCGTCCAGCGCACTAGTGGCGTCATCCAACACCAAAATACGCGGCTGCCCGAGCAAGGCTCGCGCCAGGCAGACGCGCTGGCGCTGACCGCCGGACAGAGTCACGCCGCGGTCGCCAATACGGGTTTGCAGGCCATCACTCAAACTCACCAGCAACTCAGAGGCACTGGCCATGTGCAATGCCCACATCAGCGCTTCGTCAGTGGCATCTGCTGCTGCCAGCCGCAGATTAGCCGCCAGCGTGTCAGAAAACAAAAAGGCCTCTTGTGGCACGGTATGCACCTGCTTGCGTAACGCCGCCAGTTGCAAGTCTTTCACATCCAGCCAATGGCCTTCCTGCCCGGCAATCGTCACCCGGCCTTGCGTCACGTCTGCTAGCCTGGGCACCAAGCCCGCCAGCGTGCTTTTGCCCGAGCCCGTCGTGCCGACCAGCGCGACAATCTCACCTGCACCGATTTCAAAACTGCAATCGCTGAGCACCGGGTTACCACCCTCTGGCGGCAACACCGACACCTGCTCAAAGCGCAGGGATAACGGCCCAGCGGGTAAGGCGAGCGAGCCAGAGCGTATCTCCGGTTCGGCATCCAGCAGGTCCCAGATACGCGCTGCCGACGAACGTGCATCGGCAAATACCTGCATCACGCGCCCGACGCCTTCCACGCGAAACACCAGCGTATTCACCATAAGCAAAGCGGCAATCAACTCACCAAGATTGAGCGCCTGTGTATAGACCAGGTGACAGCCAAAGCCAAGCACCCACACCTGCCCCAGCGCGACCACAAACTGCGGCAAGGGGATACGCGAGGTGTAAAACGACAGCGCCGCAAACGCCTGCGTCATAAAGCGTTGCACTTGTTGCTCAAAGCGCGCGATACGGCTGCTTTCAAGTGCAAAGGCCTTGATCACGCGCACGCCGTTCACGCCTTCGGTTAAATCCTGGTTGACGGCATCATAGGCTTCGCCAACCGCTCTATCGAGTTGAACCAGATGCTCGGTTTGCAACAGCAGAATACCGAAACCGAGCAAACACAACAGCAATGGCACCAAGCCCAGCCAGAAGTCATACCAGAATAAAAAACCCATGGCGGCGCTGACCACCAATGCAGTATCGACCACCTGGCGCCAGAAGCTGATAAGCGCATCGCGCAACTTGTCAGAGTCACGCGTGGTGCGCGTCACCAGCTCGCCCGCGCCATGTTGCCAGTGGTAGCTTTGGTCCAAACGCTGCACCTGAATCAGGATGCGCTCACGTAAATGGCCGATCAGGTTTTGCTGGATAATCAGCGATAACCAGCCGACAAAATACAAAATCGCGGCACGTGCCAGCGCAACACCGACAATGATCAGCAACCAGCGCCAGGCTACTTCACTATTCAAAGCGCCACTATTCAAAGCGCCACTATTCAAAGCGCCACTATTCAAAACACCATCATTCAAGCCGCCAGTGAGCGTGCGCACAATGGCTTTGCCGTGCTGCACATCGTCAATGGCATGCGCAATCAGCCCTTGCTGCAAGGCCAGCAGCACATTGGCCGTCGCAAACAGGCCGGTACAGAGCCAGAACCTGACCGGCGTGCGGGTATACAACAGCAAACAGCGGATCAGCGGGTAATGTTGGAGATTAAAAGCGAACAATGCACGCCATGGGCGCGGGCCAGCCTGCGGTAATCCAGGGTTATCTTCAAGAGCGTGTTCAGTCAAAAGAGTCTACTTCTTAGTTATTTGACCTTGCCGCAACGCAGCACGCATGGATACGGCAAAGTCTATGATGATTTATTGTGGTGGTTGGCAGCGACTTAATGAACCTGGCGCCATTTAAACAAGTGAGCACTGGCTAACTTGATCAGTAAAGACATCAGATACCCCAATACGCCAATCACAAAGGTGACGATAATCAGGACATCCATGCGCGACGCTTCTTGTGCGTTCATCATTAAATTGCCCAGACCCGCGCCCGCCGTAAACAATAGCTCACTACCAATAGTGGCTAACCAGGCAAAGGCCAGCGCTAACGAAAAACCGGTAAACACCTGCGGCAAGGCGGCGGGCAAGGTGATGCGGCGATAGATTTGCCAACGGCTCAAGCGATACACCTGACCGACCTCATTAAACTTGCGGTCTACCTGCCACATGCCTTCAAAGGTGGATAACACGACCGGGTAAAATGCCGACAGGCTGACGACGATCAGTTTTGAGGTATCGCCATTGCCAAACCATAAGGCGAATAAGGGCACCAGGCCCAGCAAAGGCACTTGGCGAATGGCGTGATAAATCGGTGTAATCAGGATATTGGCGGTGCGCGACACAGCCACCAGTGAGCCGACCAGGAACCCGGCACTGGCGCCCAGCAGCAAGCCAGTCAGCGCACGCTGCACACTCGCATGCACATTCACCAGCAACTCGCCGCTTTGGCACAGGCCAACTACGCCATCCCAAATTTGCCCCAGCGAGGCAAAGGCATAAGCATGATTGGCATCCAGGCGCGACATCGCATCCCAGGCCAAAATCACCAATATTGGTAATACCCAGCCACGCCAGTCGGGGACCCATTTATAAAAAGAATTTTGCATACGGATATCTATCTATTCACTTGCGGTTGATTGCGGGCTTAAGCTTTCGCGGCAGCCGGCCAGGGGATCAGGCGGATCTCTGCCCACTTAAATAGTTTGTCTATGCTAAAACCGACCAGGCCGGTGATGACGACACCAACCATCACCACATCGAGGCGGAACATTTCGCGCCCTAGTTGCATCATTTGCCCGATGCCGCTATCGGCGGCCAACAATTCTGCCGCTACCAGAATGGTCCACGAGCGTGAAAAAGCGATTCTGAGCCCGGTGAATACCGGCGGCGTAATGGCCGGAACAATCAGCTTGCGATACAAGGTGGTTTTAGGCAGATGATAAATACGCGCCACCTCAAAGTAGTTTTTCGAGACGCCTTTGGTGGCATCATAAGCAGCCAGTGCCACCGTTAAAAAAGCGGCTTTGGTGACAATAATGACTTTGAAAATCTCATCCACGCCCAGCAACAAAATCAGGATAGGAATCAAGGCAATGGTTGGCACCTGGCGCAAGCCTTGAAACAAGGGCAACGCAAATGCTTCCACACGTGGCGAAATCGCCATCCAGATGCCAAACAACACACCAGCCACGGCACCCAAGCCAAAACCGGTGAGCAGGCGGAAGAAGCTGGCTTTGAGATGCAAGGCCAGCTCGCCGTTGGCAATCAGCTCTTCCAGCGTCGCCCATACTGCAGCGGGTGAGACCAGAATATCGTCTGAATACCAGCCTGCTGCAGCCACCCACCACCAGACCAGCAATAGCAGCAAGGGCGAAATCAGAAAAAGCAAAAATTGTTTCCAGTCACGTGTCATACACTTGCACCTTTTTTCACTACTCGCCTTGCGTTAACACGGCCACGCGCGTGATGCCGGCGCGCTCAATGGCCGCCATCACTTTGGCTACCTTGCCGTAATTCACGGCTTCGTCTGAGCTCAAATGCAAGGTCACATCCGGGTTGTTGTCATGCAAGCGCTTGAGTTCAGGTTCTATCGTTTCCAGCGGATACTCCTGGCGGTCGATAAACAACTTGCCAGCGGCATCCACCGATACCGTCACCGGTTTTTTCTGCTCGGGCGCTTTAGTAGCAGCGGTTTTAGGCAAATTGACCTGGATCGCATTGTTCATCAAGGGCGCGGTGACAATAAACGCCACCAGCAGCACCAGCATGACGTCAACCAGCGGCGTGACGTTGATTTCACTCAAGACGTCATCATCAGCATTTGTAGAAATAGCCATTATGCAGTGGCTCCTTTCAGGTTACGGACCACCGCAGAACTCGCTGAGGCATTTGAAACAAACTCACCAGCCTTGGCAGCATCTGGTTTTTTAAACGTGACGCGACGAGAAACCTTGATTAAGTCTTCAGCAAAGTCATCCAGATTGGTGCTGCTGGTTTTTAAGCGACGCAAAAAGAAGTTATAAGCCAGCACCGCAGGCACCGCTACCGCAATGCCGATCGCCGTTGCCACCAGTGCTTCACCAATCGGGCCAGCCACCACTTCGAGGCTGGCGGTACCCAGTTTGCTGATGTCAGTCAGTGCGTGCATGATGCCCCACACCGTGCCTAACAAGCCAACAAACGGTGCAGTACTACCGATACTGGCCAACACTACCAGGCCCGCCTCACGCAACACACGTTCTTTTTGAATCTGCTGGCGCAGGGCGCGCTCGAGCACTTCCTGGCGGTCACCGCTATGACGCAAATCATCGGCAGACTCTATATCGAGGTCTTTCAGGGTTTCAAAACCCACCTGCGCGACACGATAGGCCGGGCCGTTATGGCCTTCAAGTGTCGCTGCCTCTTGCAGGCTCTTGGCGCCCCAAAAGGCGGCCCGGAATTTCACGTTTTGCTTGCGGATCAGCCACACCTGAAACGACTTGGCCAAAATAATGGTCCAGGTCACGCCTGAGGCTACCAGCAAGGTAATCAATACACCAAGCACCACTGGGGATGCACTTTGATAGGTTTCTAAACTAAACATACACTTTCCTTTTCAAATAAAAAAATTACTGCAGCTTGAACTCAACCGGAAATATGGCCCAGCCTTCAACCGGCGTATTTCCACGTTTTGCCGGGGTAAACGCCCAGCGCTTCGCTGCAGCTACCGCAGCATCATCCAATATCCCGTGGCCACTGGATTTCTTGACTTTGACCTCTCCAGGCTTGCCATTCGGCAACACTTTTACCCGCAAAACCACGGTGCCTTCCAGGCCCTGGTCAGCCGCAAAGTCAGGGTACTCAGGCGAAGGATTATTCAAATGGCCAACACCACCTTTCGCCTCCACCAAGGGCTCCTCTTTAATCACGGGCGGCGCAGGGGCTGGTTCTGGCGTTGGCTCGGCCACTACCGGGCCGCTGGTTTTTGCCGCCGTGGTGTTTTCCTGCACCACAATGTCGTTCGCTGTGATCGTTTGCGTCGCAGGCGCAGTTCTTAATGCCGCAGGCTTGGCCGCCTGTGGCGGTGGGTCCGCCCGCTGCACTTTGGGTGGCGGAGGCGGTGGTGGTTTGGGTGGCTCAATCACTGGCGGCGGAATCACCTCAGGCTTGATAAACTCGACAATCACTTCATTTTTCTTCGGCTTGACGATGCTGGGTTGATGCAAAGCATTGATAAATCCGGCCAGGCCAATGATATGCGCGACCACCACGACAGCGATCAGTGCTAGCAATTTGTTGCGTGGAATGATCTGATCGACACGATTCCATTGATTGACGACACGCTCAGACAACTTGTCAAAGTCCTCGCTGGTCGCAACCAACCGTCTGGCCTTGCTTTTATCTGACAGCGAATCCCAAATCGTGGCATGCTGCACTGGCGTTTTTAGTGCCGTTGTTGACATACAAACTCCTAATAACTCTAACTAATCTCGATGAAGTCGCTTAAGACATCATCTTTAATGCGCTGAAACTCGGCGGATGCCCGATGGCGCGGCCTGGGTAAATCCACCTCAACCACACGTTTGATACGCCCCGGATTGGCCTCCATCACCACCACGCGATCGCCCAGGAACACCGCTTCTTCGACGTCGTGGGTGACCAGGATAGAAGTCGTGCCTTCGGTTTCCCACAAGCGCTGTAACTCTTGTTGCATCTTGAGCCGGGTCAAGGCATCCAGTGCGCCAAATGGCTCATCCAGCAATAGCAATCTGGGTTTGAGCACCAATGCCCGGGCAATGGCGACACGTTGTGACATACCGCCCGAAATCTGGTGCGGAAACGCCTGCGCAAACCCCGACAAACCGACCAGCTCAATCTGGTGCTTGACGCGTGCAGTCACTTCCTGCTGCGTCAGGCCAGATGATTCCAGTGCCAGCGCCACATTCTGCTCAACCGTTAACCACGGGAACAAACGATGCTCCTGAAACACCAGCCCCCTGTCGAGCGAGGTGCCAGAGACTTTATCGCCCAGCCAGACGATGCTGCCGTCATAGGCGTTATCCAGGCCTGCGATCAGCCTCAGCAAGGTCGACTTACCGCAACCGCTACTGCCCACAATCGAAATAAATTCGCCTTTGGTCACAGCCAGCGAAAAGTCAGACAACACGGTGAGCGCTTTGCCGTTGAGCTGAAACGTTTTGGATACGCCTTCTACCGCCAGTACGGCTGCCGAGCTCGCCAGTGACAGGTGTTGCGCACCACGCAGGCCTGAAGACCGTATGGAGGCAATGCCTTCTTCTACGGGGCTGTCTACGTGCGCTTCATTGATCACACTTAAAGCGGTTTTAGGGCGACTCATGTTTGTTCCTGTGCAAAATAACTAAAGTGTTATAGGCAAACGCTGTGCCAAGTTAAAAATTAATATTTATCACTTAAAAATCATGCAGTTACACGTCAACTGGCAAATACCCAGTGTTGGGCAATGTTGTATATCCATCATTTGGCGGCGGGTAGGTGCTGGCACAGCAACAGATATAAAAAAACAGATGGCGGGAGACCATCTGTTGTCAGGGATTGCCAGGAGGCAATGAGGGTTATTGTTGTGATGCGACGCGGGCTGGAGCCCAGAAGGTTTCCAGGTTGAGCTCTTTCAAGGCTTTGTCGACAAAGCTTGCATTGAGCAACTGCTGAATATCAATCTCGTTACGAATCAGGCCAGACTCACGCGCATAAGACGCAGCACGCTTGTAATGATCCACCAGCGCCTGGTCGTACAATGGTGACCAGCGGTCGCGCCAACTGACGCTGTCATCTTCATAGTCGCGCCTGACCACGCTCTCTGGCTGCACCAGGCTGGCATATTGCTTGAGGTAGGTTTCTTTGTGCGCCTCTTGTGCCGCCCAATGGTTGGCTTTAATAAACGAAGTGACGATGGCCTGGGTGAGCTCAGGGTGTTCTTTGACAAAGTCATTGCGCGCCCACAAGCCGCCCATCAGCTTCCAGTCTGGTGGCGCATTTTTGGTTGACCAGATGATCTTACCCACGCCTTTATCTACCAGGTTATAAGCATCGCTCAACGAGTAAAACGCATCCACTGATCCGCTCGCCAGTGCCGCCGCACCCACTTGCGGATTCACATTAACGATTTTGAAGTCGGTGAGTTTAAAGCCGTTTTTTTGCACCAGGTTGGCAAATGGGATCTCCCAGGGGCGGCCTCTATGCAAGGCAATGCGCTTACCTTTGAGGTCGGCAATGCTTTTTGCAGTGGAGTTGGCAGGCACCACCAGATAAGAGTTACCACTACGCCCCCACGGTGCCACCAATTGCACACGCGGTTTGGAGCCGTTCAAAATAATCGGCGGTAAGTCGCCATAGGCGGCAAAGTCTATGCTTTTGTTGGCAAAGGCTTCGTTGACAATCGGCCCGACCATGGCCGTGGCCGCGGGCACCCACTCAAGCTTGACACCACGCTTGGCCAAGGCTTCATCGAGCCCGGTTTCGCTGGCCAACTCGGTGCTACCTAGGTAATGGGTTTTGCCATTGAGGTTATAAGCCACAGTGGCAATACGCACCACTTTCGGGTCGGTTTCAGCATGCGCCACGGGCGCAGCCAGCACCGCCAAAGTTAGCGCTGACAATACATAATTTAAAAATCTACTCACACTCACTCCTTATTGGGGCTTTATCTCACACTCAAGCAACGGCAGCATATTGATGCAGCTGTTGTTCGGCATCACGCAGCGGCCTAAAATCTATCCACGCATCCAGGTCAAAGTCTTTATCGAGCAGGCCATGCACCAGCATGAACTCTTTTTGCTGGCGAAACAGCGCGATGCGTTCCGGCGACAAATCAGGCGCCAACTGCAGATGGAAGTTTTCACCATAAGCCGTGGCCACGCCGTCTTCACCAGAGCGGGTTTCAGATGCCAGGATGTCGCGCACGCCTTTGAGGTTACTCTTGGCCCACTCTGCCGCCCGCAAGGTTTGGTAGAGAAAGCGCACCACCAGGTCATAATGATTGTCCAGCAATGACTGATGCACGGTAATCGGCCGGGGCGTGCCGTTATTGACGCGGCTGGATAACTCAGGATAACTATCGAGGTCTATGCCCACCACCGCACCAACGCGCTTGGCCGCATCGACCGCAGACGCGCCTTTCACGTACACCGCGTCGACCTTGCCTGCGATAAGCGCATCCAACCCGGACCACAACTCACCCAGCCCATTGCGGTTACCATGACCAGACGGTACTTCTACCAGGCTGACATCATCCAACGTCAAACCGGCAATTTTCAGCGCCCCTTTATAGCCATGCAAACTCATGCCACGGGCGATACTGCTGCCACGCACATGGCTGGCAATCGGGTGCTCGATAAATGCCGGCAAGGCCAGGCGCAAGCCTTTCAACTGCGCAGGCTGGCTAATGCCGCTATCCGGCCGCACCAGAATCGCTTGCCACTCGTCAATCCAGGTCAGGCCGATAAGCTTGGTCGGCGCGCCCTGGGCTTTGGCTGCCAGCGCCAGCAAGTTGCCACCCTCACGAATCAAGCTAGGTAAAGCGTGATCATAGTGATGCTTGGATAACTCTTTTGGCGCCTCTTGCAAGGTGGCGATGTTAATGTTGTCGCGCGCAAACTCTTCATTGAGCCAGCCTAACTTATAAGCCAGGCCGGTGGCGGTCGGTACCGGGCAACGGGTAAACCAGAGTTGGTCGATAGTGTGTGCTGTGGTCACTGAGTGGCTCCTGTGATTACAAGTCAGATGGACGCAACAAGCCTTCTTCTTTGGCTTGCTCATACAGCTTGGACATTTTCCATTGTTGCTTCAACACACCCGGGCCATACTCGCGCGAGCCACCCAGCGCTTCTGCCAGGGTTTGCAATTTGGCGCCCTCTTCGAGCAGCAGAATAAACTCGGCCAATTTACGCAGGCCCTCTTTACCCCACACAGTCGAACCACCGTTGGCCTCCAAAATCGCGACGTTATGCGGATTAATCGCAATCTGGTCGAGAATGAAATCGACCTCCTGCTGACGACGGTCAATATAAATCGGTAACTCTTTAATCAGGTTAAAACGCTGCACCGGTACATAACGAATCGGCAAAGTGCGGTGGGTTTGTGCCCAGGCACCCAGGTAGGTGGAATGTATGTGTGAAATGGTGGTCACTTCGGGGCGGACCTGGAACAACTTGGCATAACGGCCAGCGCCTGCGCCACTGCCCTTGCCAGAATAAACGGTGCCATCAAATCCCACTACGGTGGCTTCAATGGCCTTGCCTTTGTTAAACGGGCCGGGATCATTGACGATGATCAATTTGTCCTGGCCTGGCACGCGGTGTACAAACCCCACGGTGCCATTGGCTGTGATGGTGTCTGTCTCACGGAACACGTCAAATGCCAGTTTGGCTTCTGCCACAGTCTCGCTCACGTAACGTTCCAGATCCAGTTCGGTATTAATAGTCACGACAGTCATTGTCAGTCCTTTCAAAATGCATGCAAAAAACAACAGTGACTACTTTGCAAAGACTGTGCCACTGACAACATTTTAAATTTACCTATAAAAATCAAATTGTTAACAAAAACACTCCCTTAAAACATCTGTTGCCTCGGCAACAAGTGTTGCCATTAACACAGCAAAATGTTGAATTCCCGTCTTTCGCTAAAGCAACCATCAATATAACCAATATGAATATTGTTATAATTTATAGAACTTTGACTTATTAGTGATCAATGTAATATAGTGACTCGCCTGTTAAATAAGGAGTCAATGATGAGCGCACAACGATGGGATATCCGAGATTCGTACACCGAACGTACTGATCATGTGATCACACACCCAAATCCGTCTGCCGTCAGCTTGTCCGTACGGGCAAGTGCACTGGTGTTCAGCGATCCCAAGTCGCAAAATCTGCTGTCGTTAATCGAAAGAATTGCCTCCAGCAATGCGACCGCGCTCATTATTGGTGAAACAGGCACCGGCAAAGAGTTGATTGCCCGTCATATCCACTCGCTGAGCAATCGCAGAAACGGGCCTTTCCAGGCCATCAATTGCGGTGCGTTCTCAGAAACCCTGGTTGAAAGCGAGCTGTTTGGCTACGAAAAAGGCGCGTTTACCGGCGCCAACAGCTCAAAAGTGGGCTGGTTTGAAACGGCCAATGGTGGCACCTTGTTTTTGGATGAGATCGGCGATTTGCCACAGTCTACCCAGGTGAAGTTATTGCGCGTGCTGCAAGAGCGTGAAGTGGTACGTGTTGGCTCGCGCAAGCCGATTCCGATTGATGTACGCCTGATTGCGGCGACCAACGTCAACCTGGAAGAAGCGGTGAAAGCCGGACGTTTCCGTGAAGACTTGTATTATCGCATTAAGGTGGTGCCGGTGGAGTTGCTGCCCTTACGCGAGCGTCGTGGTGACATTTTACCGTTAGTTGAGCACTTTTTAACCGTTTATCGCAACAAGTTAAATACCACAGACCACAAACTGGCGCCAGAAACGACCTCGCTACTCATGGAGTATCCATGGCCGGGCAATATTCGTGAGCTGGAAAACGTCATTCACCGTGCAGTGTTAGTGAGCAATACGGATACACTGTACCCGAAAGACTTGAACCTGCCCAAAATCAGCTTTAATCGCCCTGAGTTTACCGCAGATGAAGACAGCAGTATCGCAGCGCCCGTTGCTGGCCGTATCAGCTACGAGCGCCAAAGCGCACTCTACAAGTTAGAGAACATTCTTGAGGAGTTATTTGAGCAGGCACCTGAAAACCTGTATGAACTGATCAATGGCACCACGGTTAGCAAGGCGTATGCGCATAGCAAAAACAACCAGGTACACACGGCCAAACTGCTAGGTATCAGCCGCAATATCCTGCGCGCCAGGTTAAAAGAACTCAACCTGATTGCATAAAAAAACCGGGGAATATATCCCCGGTTTTTTTATGCACCTGTTAAAGCATCTGGGTTAAAAGCCCCTAGGTTAAAAGCTTCTAGGCCACCAGCGCTTCTGGCAGAGGCTGCTTGATCAGTACGGCAGCCTGCGCCAAGGCCTGATCAATGCGCTGCTCAATCACGGCACTATCTAGCTGGTAGTTAGTAAACTCGGCATCCCTGGCATAAATGGTGGTCGGAACGGTGTAAATACCAAAAAAACTGGCCAGGCTTCTCAAGTGCGATTCCAGCACCAGCGCATGGTGATCACTGCCGCCAGTCGCCACCAGAATGGCTACTTTACCGCTCAGTTTTTTCGGATCTACCAGGTCAAAAAAGTGTTTGAGCAAGCCAGTGTAAGAGGCTTTATAGACCGGCGTCCCAATCACGATAATGTCAGCCTGGTGCAGTTTATCGTAGGCTTGCGCCAGCGCTGGGGGAAACTGATTAAACGACACGGTAGGCCCCAGGTCTGCGGTCAGTTTGGAAATATCGATCACCTCGCCCGGGCTATGAAACTTCTGGCTGGCTTTGGTCACCACGGACTCCACCAGCGACAAGGTTCTTGAGGGTGCAGTAATATTTCCGGAGACTCCAATAATTCTTGGCATTTCGATTTTCCTGATTAAACAATGTCTTTATCTCACAGCAAATAAAATGCCAGATTTAAATCATTTATAATCAATCACTTGAAAAACGCATGCTGCCAATGCAACAATCAACATCGGTCAAATGTTGGTAATGCAACACATCCCCCGGTATTTCAGCCATGGTTAGGTTTTAATTTTGCGCAAAGGGCGCGCAGGTGGCACTTGTTCGGCGTACATATTAATCAGGCTACGCTGGCTGCCACCATTTCCGCAGAGCTGAAAGTGAATCAGGTAGCGTTTGCCGATCTTGATAAACTGGTTGGCGGCCTGGATTTCTTCCAGCGATAACACCGGATTTTCACCAACGTTGGTCGCAATATCAAGCTTACGCCCCAGCCAGTCAACGCCTATGCTCTCAGGCGTCATACCGCTCTCGCTGTAGGCCACTGTTTTCACCTTGGTCACGGTGACTTGCTGCTGGCAATCAGGTAATACTTCATCCATGCTCACCAGCGCAATGACGGCCGGTTTAGCCTCTGCTTTGCTGCCGGATTTATGCAACGGCGCATGAATCACTTTGGCACTATCACTGGCGGCAGCGGCAAAAGATGGCCATAGGCATTGCACGATCATAAGCAGGCATGCCAGGCGAATGCTGGCGTATAGGGGGTGAGTCGAACGCATGGCGCGCTCCCTTCATGAGGATGCTTTTTATTTAAATGGGTGGCTATCTATGACGCTGATACACTGTTCGATTGCCCGAGGAGCAAGGTAAGTCACCACTCACTTATTAGCACGCAGTGGCGGCAGGCCATCACATCCAGTCACACACAATATAGCGCATTTGGCGTAGCAGCGAACATGATTAACCTTTGTAAACCACGATGCCGTAGGCAAATTCTGACTATATATTTAGCAAAGCACCGATAGGGCAAGCCTGCCCAGCCTTTTAAGATGGCCTCATGTTCACTGTCTAAAACGAAAGGCCAGACCTATGCTTTATTATGCATTGCTGTTTCTTGTGATCTCTTTCATTGCCGGTTTGCTGGGCTTCAGGGGCATTGAGTCAGGTGCCGCCACCATCTCAAAAGTCTTTTTCTTTATTTTCTTGCTGCTGGCGATCGGTATTGCCCTGGCAGCAGTGCTGGGCATCAGCCTGTTTGCATAAACAAGCTTAAACATGCCCCTCACGCGCCCTGGCCGTTGGTCATGGCGCGTTTTCGCTTTACGCTCATGCGTAATCGCGGCGATAATACTTTATGGTTTCAGTCAGTCGCCCCGCCCACATACCCACACCAGACGACCCTCAAGCGCTTGCTCGGTGGATTGCCGCTTTACCGCCACGTTTTACCGCGCCAGAATTGGTGCAAATCCAGCAGGCGACTACATTGGCAACCACGCTATATCGTGAAAAATGCGCCATCAATAACAGCCCCTTGCTGCAACATGCGCTGGGCACGGCGGCCATTGTGGCCGAGATGAATATGGATGCAGATAGCCTGGTGGCTGCCATCTTGCAGGCAGCGCCTGATTGCTTAAACGATTGGGCGGTGGAATTAGCGAACCCGTTCGGCCCAACGGTGGTGGGCTTGATAGAAGGCATCACGCGTATGTCTCATATCCAGGCGTTGAGCGAGCAGCATGCAGACGACAAACACCATGACCGAGCGCAACAGCTGGAAGCCCTGCGCAAAATGCTGCTGGCCATGGTGCAGGATATTCGCGTGGTCTTGATCAAACTGGCAGAGCGCACGCAATTACTGCGTCACCTCTCTGGGGCCAGCCCCGAAACACAAGCGCAGGTTGCGCGCGAAAACCAGAGTATTTTTGCGCCGCTGGCCAACCGGCTGGGGGTGTGGCAACTCAAGTGGGAGCTGGAAGATTTATCGCTGCGCTATCTGGAGCCACAGCTGTATAAGGAAGTGGCGAAGATGCTAGACGAGCGGCGCGTGGATCGCGAACAATATATTGCAGACGTGGTCGCGCAACTGCAACACGAGCTCACGCTGGCGGGTGTGCAGGCAGAAGTCAGCGGGCGGCCCAAGCATATCTCCAGCATCGTCAAAAAAATGAAGAGCAAGCATTTGCAGTTTAACCAGCTGTATGACGTACGTGCCGTGCGCATCATGGTAGACGACATCAAGGATTGCTATACCGCACTTGGCCTGGTGCATCATTTGTGGCAGCCGATTCCAGGTGAATTTGACGACTATATCGCGCGGCCCAAAAGCAACAATTACCGCTCATTGCATACGGCGGTGAGCGGCCCGCGCGGCCTGGCGCTAGAGGTGCAAATCCGCACCTTTGAAATGCACCAGCATTCTGAGCTGGGCGTGGCGGCGCACTGGCGCTATAAAGAAGGTGCGAAGTCAGATGCCAGGTTTGATGAAAAAATCGCCTGGCTACGCCAGATATTGTCATGGAAAGACGACGTGGCCGACCATGGCGACTTGCTGGAGCAATTTAATAGCGAATTGTTTCAAGACAAGGTGTATGTGCTAACGCCGCAAGGTAAGGTGATTGATTTGCCACACGGTGCCACGCCGATTGATTTTGCCTATGCCTTGCACACCGACCTCGGCCATAGAACCAAAGGGGCAAAAATCAACGGCCAAATCGTGCCACTGCACACGCGGCTGGAGAACGGGCAACGCGTAGAGATTCTCACCGCCAAGCAGGGTGCGCCCAGCCGCGACTGGCTGAATGCCTCATTGGGTTTTTTGCAAAGTCCGAGTGCGCGCGCCAAGGTCAGGCACTGGTTTAAATACCAGCACTTTGACGAAAATGTCGCCCAGGGCCGCGCCAAGCTGGATAAAGAATTGCATAGAGCCGGTGCTAGCAGCCTGCCGCTGGAACGTATCGCGCAAAAATTGCAATTTAATAAACTGGAAGACTGCCTGGCGGCCATTGGGCGCGGTGATATTAGCGAGCACCAGATTGCCATTACCATCCAGGGCGAAATCACCCCTGCCGAAGCCGCACCGGCGCCGCCACTGGTCAAGCGCCCAACTGCCTCGCAGGTTAACCATGCCGGGGTCACCATAGAAGGCATCGGCAATGTGCAAACCACCATGGCCAGATGCTGCAAGCCAGTGTCGCCAGAGCCTATCGTCGGCTACCTGACACGCAACCACAGTGTCACCATTCATCGCCAGGCCTGCACCTTTATTAACCGCCTGGCAGAGGTTCGGCAAAACCAGCTACTGGCTGCGCAATGGGGCGACCGCCAAGCAGGCTTGTCAGAAGTAGATATTGTACTGGAAGCCAACGACAGACAGGGCTTGCTGCGCGATATTAGCGAACTGTTTGCGCGTGAAAAGATTAATGCCACCAAGGCTAATACGCTGAGCCGCAATCATGTGGCCTTGATGCAATTTACGGTAGAACTCAGCGATATTGACCAGTTGCAGCACTTGCTGCTACGCCTGCAACAGGTGCCTGGTGTGATTTCGGCACAACGAAAAACCTGAAAGAGGAAACAGGCCTTATGTCTTATCTTGACGACCCGCGTGTTTATTTTGCCGCCGAACGCACCTTGCTGGCCTGGCAACGCTCAGCGATTGCCCTCATGGGGCTGGGCTTTGTGATCGAGCGCTTTGGCCTGTTTATGCAACTGGTGGCTCACGACCACCCGCTGCCGCATGCGCAAAGTGCATTGTCATTGTATATCGGCGTCGGCTTTATTCTGATTGGCGCCTGTACCGCCTTATTGTCGGCGGGACAGTTTCTGGTCTTTTGCCAGTCGCTGAATCCACAGGAAAAACCACGCGGCCATGTGTTGTGGTTACCGCCTGCGGTCAACCTGTTTCTAGCGGTCACCGCCATCGGTTTAAGCGGCTGGCTGATACTCACCCGCTAACCATTCCTGCGCTTTCTTACTTGGGTGCGTCTGCGTTGGCAGCGATATTCACCAGCACACCATCAGTCACACCATCTGGCGGATTCTCAATCACCTGATCCTGGCTGGTCAGGCCAGACTGCACCTCGAGGATTTTGCCCAGGTCACGGGCAATGGTAATCGTCTTTAAAACCACTTTGTGATCCTGGCCGACGGTGGCGACTTTGAGCCCGTTCTGGTCAAAAATCAGCGCACTGGCCGGAATACTTAAGCGGCCAGCGGCATCATTGAGCACCAGGTTGACATTGGCAAAGCCACCCGGCAAGAATCGGCCCGCCGCATTATCCACCAGCAATTGCACCAAGGTGGTCCCCGACGACGCATTAATCGCCCCCGAGGTCGACTGTATGGTGGCCTCAAACACGGCATCCGGTGCGTCTGGCACCGTAAACTGCGCCTTGCCGCCGGGTTTGACCTGGCTGACATAGTTTTGCGGCACATTGATATATAAACGCAATTTGCGCGTATTAGAGACTTCAAACAATGGCTGCGCCGTGGTGCCGCTATTACCCGCATTAATCAGGGCGCCGGTATCGGTATTACGCGCAGTCACTGAGCCATCAAACGGCGCCAGTATCTTGGCAAAGCTCTTGAGCGCAAGCAGGCGGTTCACATTGGCCTCAGCCGCTTTGACAATCGCTTGTTTGCTTTGGTAATCACCCAGCTTTTCATCTACCTCCTGCCGTGCAATCGACTGCGTTTTTAGCATCTCTTGCCAGCGCTTGGCAGTGGTTTCGGCCAGCGCGACATTCGCCTGGGCACTGGCCAGGTCTGCCTTGGCCTGCAACAACTCTTGGTCGAGGTCCGGCGTTTCGATTTCTGCCAGCAATTGCCCGTTTTTAACACTGCCGCCGATATCGACTTTCCAGGTTTTTAAATAGCCACTGACACGCGCGTAAATGGGCGCGCGGGCATAGGCCTCAAAGCGGCCAGGCAGGTTGAGGCTGCCAGCTTCTGCACCCTGGTCAGGCTGGCTGACGCTCACAGTAGCCACGGCCTGCTTGTCGGTCCACGCTTTGAGTTTTTCGTGGTTGCCAGCACGGCTGGTCACACCAATAACCACGATTCCAATCGCGGCCAGGGCAAGCAGCAAGCCACCCAGTTTGAGTCCACGGGCAGTCCCCGTTGTCGCATTACGCATGTACATCTCCGGTAGAAACATTGACAGCGGCCGGGTAGCGCTTTTTGTGGATGGCGTTAAACACCACCGGCACAAACAGCAGCGTCGCCACCGTCGCAAATAGCAAGCCACCAATCACGGCGCGGCCCAGTGGGGCGTTCTGCTCACCGCCCTCCCCTAAGCCCAGGGCCATCGGCGTCATGCCGATCACCATCGCCAGTGCTGTCATCAGCACCGGGCGAAAGCGCACAAACCCGGCATCAATCGCTGCCGCCGTGGCATCTTGCAACTCGGCCAGGCGCTCACGGGCAAAGCTGATCACCAATACACTGTTGGCCGTCGCCACGCCCATACACATAATTGCACCCGTCAGGGCAGGCACCGATAAGGGCGTGTAAGTCACAAACAGCATCCAGACGATGCCTGCCAATGCCGCGGGCAAGGCAGAAATAATCACAAACGGGTCACTCCAGGATTGCAGGTTGACCACGATCAACAGGTAAATCAGTACAATCGCCCCCAGCAAGCCAAAAAACAGGCCGGTGAATGCATGGTCCATGGTGTAAGCCTGACCCAGCATCACCACCGTGGCCGCTTTAGGTACCTGGTCCTTGGTCTCGTCCAATATCTTGCGAATATCGGCTGCCACGGCACCGAGGTCGCGGTCCTGCGTGCTGGCATGTACTTGCACCATCGGCTGAATATCATACTGGCTGACCACGGCATTGCCGACACTGCGTTTAAAGCTGGCAATCCCGCCAAGGGTCTGCAACGGGCCATCGCTACCGCTAATTGGCAAATTGGCCAGTGCGTTCAGGCTATCCAGTTGATATTGCGGCGTCTGCAATACTATGGGGTAGGTCACGCCATTAGCCGGGTTGAGCCAGTAGGTGGGCGACACCTGCGAGCTACCCGCCATATTAATCACCATGCTATTGGTCACGTCGCGCGTACTAATGCCAATCTCTTGCGCGCGCGTTTTATCAATGGCGATATCAAACGACGGGCGGTTACGTGACTGCTGAATACGCGCATCGACCACGCCAGGCACGGTGCGCACTTTGGCCAGCAACTGGTTGGCATAGGCAAAGTCATCCGCCAGTTTGCCGCCGCGAATCTGGATATCAATCGGCGCAGGCGAACCAAAGTTAAGTATCTGGCTGACAATATCGGCTGGGGGGAACGAAAAGGTCGTATCCGGAAACTGCTTGGGCAACACTTCACGCAGGGTGCGGATATAGCTGGCGGTCGGCGCATGATGCGCTTTAAGCGCAATCTGGATATCGCCATCATGCGCGCCGGTGAGGCCGGTATTGTTATAGGTCATGTTAATACTGCTGATCGGCATGCCGATGTTGTCGACAATGGTCAGGATTTCATCTGCCGGAATGACTTGTTTAATCGCCGCCTGGATATTGGCAAAACGGTTGGCGGTGTCTTCAATCCGCGTGCCTACTGGCACGCGCGCATGCATGAGAATTTGCCCGCTATCGACACTGGGAAAAAAGTTACTACCCAGCATAGGCAGCAGTAAAAATGACAGCATCACCACTGCCATAAAGCCAAGCATAAACACGCGGCTATGGCCTACAGCCAGAATCAGCACCGCTTTATAGCCATGGCGGATACGCTCAAACCCGCCTTCAAACCATTGCTGGAAACGCACCAGCGGATTGCGGCTGACTGGCTTGTGCTCGTCATGGTCATGCGGTTTAAGCAGGTAATTTGCCATGGTGGGCACCAGAGTACGCGACAAAATAAACGAGCTGACCATGGCAAACATCACCGCTTCGGCCATCGGCACAAACAGGTAACGCGACACACCTTCGAGGAAAAACATCGGCACAAACACGATACAAATACACAGCAGCGACACAAACGCGGGCGTGACGATCTGGGCGGCACCATCGAGAATAGACTGCTCGACCGGCTTGCCCTGCTCCAGGTGCCAGTTGATGTTTTCAATCGTTACCGTCGCTTCATCCACTAGCAAACCCACCGCCAGCGCCAGGCCACCCAAGGTCATGATATTGAGCGTTTCGCCGATGGCCGATAAACCAATCACCGCCCCCAGGATAGACAACGGAATCGAGGTGGCGATAATCAGCGACGAACGCCAGCTACCCAAAAATAGCAAAATCATCAGGCTGGTTAAAATCGCCGCCAGCACGCCTTCAAACACCACGCCATCAATCGCGGCGCGCACAAAAATAGACTGGTCATTGATCGGCGTGGCGACCAGCGTGTCTGGCAAGCCGGGTTTGATTTCCTCCAGCTTGGCTTTAATGCCGTCAACAATCGCCAATGTCGAAATGGCACCATTCTTGAGGATGGTCATCAGCACCGAGCGGTTACCATCCACATGCACGATGTTGGTTTGCGGCGGGTTACCGTCGCGCACCTGGCCGATATCACGCATATAGACAGTCGCGCCATTGACTACCTTCACCGGGATATTAGCCAGGTCTTCAATCGCCGCTGCGGCATTATTGAGATTTAAGGTGTATTCAATGCTACCGATTTTTTGCGTGCCTATCGGCACCACCATATTATGGGCCGCCAGTGCATTGGCAATATCCTGTGCCGATAACCCGCGTGCCTGCAATGCCGCCGGATTGAGGTCGATCTGGATTTGGCGGCTTTTACCGCCGTAAGGGAAAGGCACGCCCGCGCCAGGCACCGTCACTAGGCGGATACGCACAGCATTCAGGCCGAGGTCGGCCAGGTTTTGCTCAGTCAGGCCTTTGCCAGAGAGGGCAATCTGCAAAATCGGCACGGTAGAGGCGTTGTAATTCAGAATCAACGGCGGCGTGGTGCCTGGCGGCATTTGCCGCGTCACGGTTTGCGAAATGGCCGACACCTGCGCATTGGCCGTAGCGATATTGACCCCGGCATGGAAAAAGATTTTAACGATAGCAAAGCCGTTATAAGAGTTGGCCTCGATATGCTCAATATCATTGACCGTTGTCGTCAGCGTGCGCTGGTAAAGCGTGGTGATGCGACCCGCCATATCATCAGGTGGCAAGCCGGTATATTGCCAGGCCACCGCCACCACCGGAATGCGGATTTCAGGAAAAATATCGACCGGGCTACGCATGGCTGACAGCGTGCCGAAAATCAAGATCAGCAAAGCCATCACCACAAAGGTATAAGGCCGTTTGAGCGCAATGCCCACTACGTTAAACATGCGTTTCCTTCATCATGGATTCATTGTCGACGGGCTGATTGTCAACGGTGCTAATCTCAAAACCGGCATCACGCCAGGCATCGATGCCGCCAGTGAGCGGGCGAATATTGCGGTAGCCACGGGCGATGAGTTTTTTGGCGACCTTGGCCGCTGTCACTTCATTGGGGCAAGAGCAATACAGCACCACTGGCGCGTCTTCATCAATCTCCAACACCAGTTGGTCTACGTCTTCCAGCGTCACAAACTGCGCGCCCGGAATCCAGCCATCGTCCACCAGGTGTTTGGCGCGTGTATCGAGAATCACCGGTGCCGCGCCGCTATTAAGCAGCGTGCTTAATTCGTCGACACTGATACGCGCCATGCGCAGGCTCTTGATAAAACGTTGCCGGTCCCACCATTTGGCGGCAATAAACGCCGTGATCAGCACCAGCACCAGCAGCGTGCCCCACTTACCCATCTCTACCAGGGTGAGCATGAGCTCATCAATCGCTGAGCTGAACAAATGCCCCAACCATAACGCAGAGCCCGCCCACAGCAAGGCGCCCAGGCCATCCATGAGCACAAATAGCCAATAGCGCGTGCCAGACGAGCCGGCCAGCGCACTAGAGATAGAAGCAAAACCAGGCACGAATTTACAGACCAGTAACGCGGGCGGGCCAAACTTCAGGTAGAGCGCCTCGGTTTGGCGCACACAGGTATCTGGCGACAAGGAAATTTTGCACAGTTTGCCCATGACACGCTTGCCATATTTGCGCCCGGCGCGATACCAGATGGAGTCTGCAAGCAAGGCAGCCACTATCGCCACCAGCAACATGGCGGCCCAGGAATACTGGCCATTGCCAATCAGCACCCCGGCCAGTAGCAAGGTGGGGTAAGCCGGCAAGGGCAAACCCATTTGCTCTAAAAACACACTGGCAAACACGATCAGCAAGCCATAGTGCTGTATCAATTCAAGAACGGTATTCATAAAGGCAGACTATTTCGCGACAAACACTCTAAAAAACGACCCTACATGCCCAAAGCGGCCAACATGGCAAATGCCATAAACAATACAAAATGCGTCATGCCCTCAATCGCATTGGTTTCACCATCATGCAAATTAATCGTCGCGACAATCAAGGTCAGAAACGTCATCACCATCTGCGTCGGTGACAAACCGACAATCAGCGGCCGGTCTTCGATCAGGGCAATGGCCTCAATCACCGGCACAGTCAGGATCACGGTCGACAAGGTGGCCCCCAACGCAATATTCACCACCGTTTGCATGCGGTCATTCACGGCGGCTTTCAATGCGGTGAGCACTTCGGGGCTGGCGGCAATAATCGCCACCACAATGGCAGCCACAATCGGCGGCACACCGCTGCCGGTTAAACCGGCATCCATATGCATGCTCATCTCCTCAGACAGGAAACCGATGGTAATGATGCCGGCCAACATGTAAAGAATGGAAAATTTAACATTGGCGTTCATGCCGCCAGCGGCTTGGCCCGAGGATGTTTGATGCTGGTCACGGTAACTGAAATAGTTACGATGACGCCCCGTTTGCATTTTGAGGAACAAGGCATAAAACACACTCATGGTGACAATAGTAAACATCGAATACAACCGCCAGTGCTCGGGTGGCAAAAACGCAGGCAAGGCCATCGAGATACCCAGCGCCGTCATGATCATAACGATATAAGTATTGCCAGAGTTAACGTTGTACTCGACCTCGCCATATTTAATGCCACCGACAATGGCACACAAGCCAAGAATGCCGTTGATATCCAACATCACCGCCGAGTAAATCGCATCCCTGGCTAGCGTGGTAGAAGAGGTATGACTAAGCATCATGACAATAATCACCACCTCAATAATGACGGCGCTGATGGTCAGTATCATGGTGCCATAAGGCTCTTTGAGCTGCTCGGCCACGTATTCGACCTGAAACGACAACTGGAAAGCCAGGTTGATAATCAGCAGCACAAACAGGATAGAGATGGTCAGCGATTCGGGCTGGCCGATATGCATCACTTTGTCGGCTTGCGCCAATGCCAGGTAGGCAATAATGGAAATAATCAGGGACAGCAGCCCCGTGGGCGGTTTTTCGGTAAGCATGCGCTTAGATTGTGATCAATGAATAACCATCTTAACAGAGACTGCCTGATTCTGCTGCATACGCGACCCGCTTAGCCGTGGCTAATCACCACCGAACAAGTCATGCCAGCCACCAGCGGCAGCTCGGCTGGCATCTGGTCCAGGTGGATGCGCACCGGAATACGCTGTGCCAGGCGCACCCAGTTAAACGTCGGATTCACATTGGCCAGCAGGCGGATATCGGTTGGGTTATCACGGTCGGTAATGCCATGGGCAATGCTTTCGACATGGCCTTTAAGCGTGGTGTGGCTACCCAGCAACTGCACCTCGGCGGCATCCCCCACCTTGATCATGCTCAGTTTGTGCTCCTCAAAATAGCCATATACCCAGAAAGAGTGTTGGTCGATCACCGCCAGCTTGGCGGCGCCCACCTGGGCAAAATCACCCGGCCGCACCAACAGGTTAGACACCCAGCCATCGACCGGCGAGCGCACCACAGTACGCTCGAGGTCGAGTTTGATTTTTTCTACCTGCGCCACGGCAGCGTCATATTCAGCTTTGGCCGCCAGCGCCCCCAGATCGGTATCTTCCCGGTTTTCGCGTGAAATGACTTCGTCATCCAGATGCGCGCGGCGCGCAGATTGCTGTTTTTTCATCTCCCACAGTGACTTGCGCTGCTGAGTGAGTGCCGTCGCCTCGGCCAGCGCATGCTGGTAGTGCATGGTGTCTATGCGGAACAACACGTCGCCACGATGCACATACTGGTTATCGCGCACTGGCACCGCTGTGACCAGCCCGGCCACATCCGGCGCAATATTCACCACATCGGCACGCACGCGGCCATCGCGCGTCCACGGGTAATCGGTGTAGCGCACCCATAATTTGTATGCCAATAACCCGGCGACGACGGCAATAGCCAGGGTAATGCCAACCCTGAGAATGCCTTTTGTTGCCCTGAACCAGATGCGTTGCGTTTGCATAAGCAGCCTTTCAATACACCATTAAACCAAACACAGAAAACAAGCCAAAAAACAGCGCGACGCGTAACAGCGCCGGATACCAGACCAGGTCATAGAGATTCCACGCAGCCAGCCATTTATCCAGCAACCAGATCGCCACCGCCGCCACTAAAAACGCCAAAAACAAGGTCGGCACATGCGCATCCAGAAACGCCAACTCACGCGGGATCCATTCATGCAGCATATGCAGCCTCCTGCGCTAAAACTGGGTGCGGGCTCGCCGACGTTTCCGCCGCGATGACCAAGCGGATAAAGTGCAATTGGGTCGTTAATGGTTGCGCCTGCCAGGCTGCCAATGCCTGGTCATACTCACCGCCTTGCAACCAGCCTAAAAAATGGTCCAGCCACTGCAATGCCTGCTGCTGATTTTTTTGCCCTGGCTGTTTGTAATAGTGTGCAATCAGCCCCAGCGTGTGTTGCAACAACTTGCGTGGTTGCGCGGATAAGTCGGTAGCAACGACACGCAAGGCAATCACGGCATGGCCGATTTCCAGCGTGGCGCACAAGGCCTCCACCATGCGCACACTGTCTGCATCTTGTGGCCGGTGCACATTGCCAGAGCGCTGAATCAGGTCACGCGCCCGCATTTCAAACTCGGCTGACGTCATACTGCTGTTGCGGCAAGCATCCACCACCAACTGGCGCAACTGGGCCAGCACGCGCGCTTTCGCCCAAGGGCTGGCGGCATAGTCGGTCAGGCTGAACATGATGCCTGACACCGCCAGCGCAATCATGAGTGCAATCGAGTCATTAAAGTATTTCACCGGGTTATCACCCAGCGCTTGGTTAAAGCCGACCATTAAAAAGTAGGCGATGCCCAACCCAGCACCCACCAAGGCCGTTGGTGGTCTGGCACTTAACCAGGCGGTGAGCAAAATGGCCGGGGCAATCACAATACATAGCATCACGTAGTCGTGCGCCGCCGTCAGCCAGAACACATTGCTCACATAGACCAGCGCAATGCCCAGCAACACACCAACAGAAAATTGACGGATTGTCGCCGTAGGCGCCGGACTGGCGGCAAACAGCGTGCTGGTAATCACGCCCAAGGTCATGGCCAAAATACCCGATGGCCAGTCTATGGTCATCCAGATCGCCGCCAAAATAAGCAAGGTGAGTGCGCCACGCGTCGCCGCAATGGTCACTGGCAGCCAGTCGATATGCATCTGTAATTTGTCAGCGGTAAATTCGCGGCTATCTACTTTGTACGCTCGTAAGTTCGCCACCAGCAACACATACGTTTGCAGATAAGCGGCTAACTCGTTAGCCAGACGTTGCAACAGGGCTGCCCCGGTTTCTAGCTCCAGGCGATTCACATCTGGCTGCGATGCCAATGCCTGCAATTGCTGGCTGAAAAAGGCAGTAAAACCGAGCTGAAAGTCAGTCACGGCCTGTTGCAAACGCGCCAGCTCCTGGGGATCGCTGGCCGGACGGCCATCGATTAAAACTGCCTCTGCCAACGGTTGCATCAAGGCCAGCAAAGCATCCGCCTCACGACTGCGGCCCTGCGCCTGCAAGCGTTGCACCAGGCGCTGAAACACCACATAGGTGGTTGAAACCGCCATAAACCGAACATTGAGCTGATTGATCGTGGTGCTGTGCACGCGCGCATCATCGGTTTCAAACTGCACCGACGCACGGAAAGATTCCAGTTGGTAAAGGTCTTGCATAAACTTTAAAAAAGGTTGATTCAGGCCAGCAGGGGCACCAGCGCCTAGCAGCAGACTAAAGTCGCGAAACTTGCCGCGCACCAACTCCTGAATGTTTTGCCACAAGCGCTGTGGCAAAATCAGCTCACTCACCAGCATCGCGCTTAACAGCCCCACGCCAATTTCAGACAAACGGGTAGAGGCAATTTGAAAGGTATGCCAGGGCGTGAGCGTGGCCGGTAACCCCACAATACACAAGGTATAACCCGCCAGCACAAAGCCATAAGATTGAAAATTGCGATATACCAACGAGCCTGCCGTACAGAGCCCAATCCACAATGCGGCGGCGATAAAAAACGGAAACCGATCCTGCGCGAACCACGCCACCAGCAGCATAGAAAACAAAATACCGATCACGGTGCCGATCAGGCGGTAATAACTCTTGGTCATCACCATGCCAGAACGAAAGTGCATCACAATCACCACCGTCAACAGCGCTGTGGCCGGTTGGTCCATCTCCATCTTCAACGCCACCCACAGCGCCAGAAAAGCCGCTAACAGGTATTTAAACAAATAGCCAATCAACGGAAAGTCCTGACGATACCAGTCAGCACCAGCTTGCTGCATGCACTCGACGGCCAGCCGCGCGCCTTGATTAATGCGCTGCATGTTCAGCATCCATTACCCCGCCGCCCAGCGCCAGCATCAATGCCGCATAGGCTTCCAGCCGTACCGCTTCGTGCCCCACCAGTATGCTTTTTTGTTGCAACACCAGCTCATTGGTTTGCAGGCTTTCAATCAGGTTACTCAAGCCTGCGCGGTAGTTTTTGAGCGCCAGTCTATGTGCCAGTTCGGTTTTTTCCAGCGCTTGCTGCGTATTGTCGGTTTCAGTGGCCACGGTATTCAATACGGACAACTGGTTGGAAATGCCCTCCAGCGCCTTGAGGATGGTAGCGTTGTAATCTTCCACCGCCATGTCATAGAGGGCGGTTTCTGCCGACAGGTTAGCCCGGCGTTTGCCGCCATCAAAAATTGGCAGCGACATGGCTGGCCCCAGGTTGCCGACCAGACCGGCACTCGAAAACAGGCCGGAAAATGCCAGTGCCTGAAAGCCGATATAGCCCAGCAAATTGATATTGGGGTAAAACGCGGCCTTGGCACTTTGAATATGTTTCTGCGAGGCCTCGACGCGCCATCTGGCGGCCACAATATCCGGGCGACGGCCGACCAGATTAGCAGGTAGCTGATCAGGCAGGCCAATACTGGCCGACAAGTGCAAGCCTGGACGTGTGATGCCCTCACCAGCACCAGGGCCCTCACCGCTCAATGCCGCGATCTGGTTTTTGAGTAAGGTGAGTTGTAGCTCAATCTGCACCAGTTTGTTTTGTGCTGCGGGCAGCCTTGCTTCCAGGCGACTCAAGTTGAGTTGGGTATTGAGCCCGGCTGCCAGCGCTTTTTTAGCAATGTTAATCTCATGACGCAGGTCATCCAGCTCTTCTTTTGCCAGGTCGCGCCATTGGTACTCGGCCGCCAGGCGGATATAACTTTTCACCATCGCGGCAGTCAGCTCAATTTTCACTTGCTGCATTTCCGCTTCGGCCACATGCGTCTCATCCAGCGCAGCGAGCCAGGCCGACTTTTGCTGCTTCCATAAGTCCAGGTTGTAAGACATATCCACCGTTGCCTGGTTGTTCCAGTTAAAGCGGCCTGCCCACGGTTTGGGGATAAAACTCAACTCGGTAAAGCGCTCGCGGGAAGAACTCACTTTGCCGCCTATATTGGGCAAGGTAGACGCATGTGCCTGCTCGGCCATGGCGGTCGATAATGCAATCCGTGCCGTGACTTTTTTCAGATCAGGATGATCATGCAGGCTTTTCTCTACCAGACGATCAAGCTGGGCATCCTGATACGCCTGCCACCAATGCTCAGTCGGCCAGGCGATAGCAGAGGCCTCTTCTATGGTTTTGCCTAATGCCAGCTTGTCTTGCGCCAGCGGCTGCGACGTGGGGGCGATGCCCTTAGCGCTGATACAGCCATTTAACAACACGGCCAACCCCAACACCGCCCAACGCGTAGCGTCAAAACGCGGATGCGAAAACAGGGTAGTCATCGTGGCGGTGAAGGACATAAATATAAAGTATGGTTATTAATAGTATGGAATCAAACTAAATGAACAAAAAATTTTAAAGCATCGTTTTACTTAATTAAATCCACCCGGCTGGCCAAGGTAGCAAGATCAGCAATCAAAGTATTTCTTTGCGGCTTGCCCAGCACGTCCATAAACTGCGTGACGCATTGCACATAGACCGGCATCACTTCGTCCAGCTTTTGCTGCCCGGCGACAGACAAGCGAATCAGGAATTTGCGTCTGTCATTGGTATCCATAAAGCGTGACACCAACCCTTCCCGCTCCAGACCATCAATAAAGCCCGTCATGGTTGCCTTGGTGACGCCCGCCTTTTCGGCTAGATCCGAAGGCGACGAAGTCAGGTCTTCCTGGCGCATCAGCAATACCAGCACCCACCAGCGGCCTTGCAATAACCCATGTTTAGCCAACAAGGCATCCAGCGACGACGAAATATCCGACGCCGCGCGCAAAATGCTCACAAAGTCAGAGATCGCGGAAATGTCTGTGCCAGGATAGCGCGTCACAAACTTTTCCAAGCTTTTAGAGGTCGGTAATTCTTTAAGTAGCAACATAGTACGGATCAATATAATACGGAATCAAACTAAATGCAAGTAAAAAATAATCGTTGCCAAGCGCACGCTCACGTCATGGCTCTGATTTTTCTGGTTTAATTCATCTGTGAACGTGACAAACCACCCTCTCCCGCAGAAAGCCGCCCCTTTCTCTGTTTTTATATATCGCGCGCCGCCCCTGGTTGTTCGGCTCGGTGTTCCTCATTATTATCGGAGCCGCCAGCGCAGCAGTGGGGGTGCAATATGCCATGAAGCTGCTGGTCGATGCCATGGACAGTACCGTACGATCAACCGCAGAAGTCTGGTCGCCTTTATGCCTGTTCCTAATACTGATCACCGTCGAGAACCTGTTGTGGCGGCTGGGAGGCTGGCAAGGTTCTCGCGCCATTGTGGCCAGCGGGGTAGATCTCCGGCTAGACCTGTTCGAGCACCTGACCGGCCATTCGATGCGTTATTTCAACCAGCACTTTTCAGGGGCTCTAGGCAACCGCATCACGTCTACCGCCTCCGCCACGGGTGAGATATTTGCCACCATGTTCTGGCGCATCCTGCCGCCGATCACCGACTTTCTTGGCGCCATTATCGTGTTGACCACCATCCGCTGGCAAATGAGTCTAGGCTTGATGTGCTCTGTGATATTTGTCGCGGGTTTGCTCATCATCTTCGGCATTCGTGGCCGCAGGATACATGACAATTACGCCAGGCGCTCCTCCGATGCGAGCGGCAAAATGATTGATGTGGTGAGTAATGTATGGACGGTGAAAGCCTTCTCTGCCCGCTATCGCGAAAAAAGCCGCTTGTCGCGCGAGTTGAACCGCGAGGCCAAAGCGCACCGGCGTAGCTGGATGTATGTAGAACTGGCACGCGTGATTCATGACCTGTGCCTGGTCGCCACTGGCGCAGGTATGTTGATCTGGTCCATCTTACTCTGGCGCGCTAGCAGCATCAGCACTGGCGATGTGGTCATTGTCAGCACCCTCACCTTCAGGATATTGCATGGCTCACGAGATTTGGCGCTGGCCTTGGTCGGCACGGCCCAACAATTCGGCATTATCAATGAAACGCTCAAGGTGATTGCCCAGCCCCACTCCGTCAAAGATCCAGAGGCGCCGTCGGCACTGGCCGCGAAAAGCGGCCATATCATGTTTGAACAAGTGTCTTATACCTATCCTGATGGCCACAAAGTGTTTGATCAGCTGTCATTTGAGATCAAAGCGGGTGAGCGCGTCGGGCTGGTAGGCGCTTCAGGTGCCGGAAAATCAACCTTGATTGGCCTGATTCAACGCCTGGATGATCTTCAGGATGGCCGCATCCTGATTGATGGCCAGCCAATCGACCAGGTCTCGCAAGACAGCTTGCGAGCAAACATCTCCGTGGTCCCGCAAGACATCGCGCTGTTCCACCGTTCGGTGTTTGAGAACATACGCTACGGCAGGCCAGACGCCTCAAACGAGGAGGTATATACCGCGGCGCGCAATGCCTATTGTGATGCGTTTATTCGCAGCCTGCCCAAAGGCTATCGCACCATCGTTGGGGAAAAAGGCGTCCGCTTGTCTGGCGGCCAACGGCAACGCCTGGGGATTGCCAGGGCCTTTGTCAAAGATGCGCCGATTTTGATACTGGATGAAGCGACCTCGGCCCTGGACTCTGAATCGGAACAGGAAATCCAGTCAGCGCTCGCCTCGCTGATGCAAGGCCGCACCGTGTTAGCGATCGCGCACCGGCTGTCTACACTGGCCGCCTTCGATAGAATTATCGTGTTGAAACATGGGAAGATTATTGAAGATGGTCCGCCAGAAGTGTTGCGTACAAATGGTGGCCCGTTCGCTGAGGCATGGAATTTACAGGCCAATAGTCTTGATCAATGAGCCTCAATGCCCCCCCAATAAGCATGCAAAATAAAAAAGCCCTGCTCAACCGAACAGGGCTTTAGGTAAGCGTTCGCTTACGCTTTCATTGAGTTGATATCAATCACAAACCGATATTTCACATCACTCTTAAGCATGCGCTCGTAAGCATCATTAATGTAGTTGGCATCGATCATTTCCACATCGCTGACAATATTATGCTTGCCACAGAAGTCCAACATTTCCTGCGTTTCGGCAATGCCGCCGATCAGCGAGCCCGCGACGTGGCGGCGCTTGGTGATCAGGTTAGCGCCATGCACTTCGACCGGATCCAGCGGGCCAACCAGCACAATGGTTTTATCGCGCTTGAGCAGGCCAATGTAAGGGTTGAGGTCATGCGCCACCGGCACGGTATCAATAATCAAGTCAAAGCTGGCGGCATGCTTGGCCATATCATCGGCATTTTTGGAGATCAGCACTTCATGTGCACCCAGCTTGGTGGCATCGGCCGCTTTGCTGGCTGAGGTGGTAATCATCACCACATGCGCGCCCATGGCGGCGGCCAGTTTGACGCCCATGTGCCCCAGGCCACCGAGGCCGATAATGCCGACTTTTTGGCCAGGCTGTACGTTCCAGTGTTTGAGTGGCGAATACAAGGTAATGCCCGCACACAATAATGGCGCCACGGCTTTGGTATCCAGGTTTTCAGGCACGCTGACCACGAAGTTTTCATCAACAGTAATGCGCTCGGCATAACCGCCAAAGGTCAGGCCGCCATGTTTGGGATCTTTGGCGTTGTAGGTAAACACCGAGCCGTCACAATATTGCTCTTCACCGGCGCCACAGTCTTCGCAGTGGCGGCAGGAGTCGACCATACAGCCGACCCCAACCAATTGCCCCAGCTTGAATTTGGTCACATGACTGCCGACATTTTTCACCCGGCCGACGATTTCGTGGCCCGGCACCATGGGGTATAAAGAGCCGCCACCCCATTCGTTTCTGGCCTGGTGAATATCCGAGTGGCAAATACCACAATATTCGATGTCGATCAGAACATCGTGCGGGCCGGTCTCGCGGCGGTCAATACTCATAGGTGCCACCGGCGAGGTCGCGTTTTGTACACCATAGGCGACAGTTTTCATGGTCATCTCCTTTTACTTAACAGTTTGTCATCAGAGGCACTTAAAAAGTGCCTTGTGAACACCAGCAACAGTCTAAAAGAAGCCATGGCAAAAAGGATTGCCTGCTCTTATTGAATACTTGCCTAATACTCTGTTTTACCCATGCTAATCAGGCAGAAAACCGCTATTTTTTTGCATTATTGCTGCACCGTGACATATTTCTCTGCAGCATAACGCTCGCTCATGCTGCTTGGCGTCGTCATGAGCGCCGTGCGTACTGCGCCCACCTCTTCCATCGGGCTTTTACCAAACATACGCTTAAACTCGCGACTAAATTGCGAGGCGCTCTCATACCCCACCTGGCTGGCGGCAGAGATCGCACTGAGGCCATCTTGCACCATCAGCAGGCGCGCTTTGTGCAGGCGTGTTTTTTTCAGGTATTGAATCGGCGACGTCGCCGTCACGTCTCTGAACGCGGCGTGAAAAGACGGCACACTCATGGCCGACTCAGCCGCCAGTTTGTCGACATTGAGTTCATTGGCATACTCGGCATGAATCAAACGCAACGCCTTGCCGATTTTGCCCATATTGTTATGGGTGCTGTGCGCCGCCAAAATCGCCGAGGCTTGTGACGATTGCAAAATGCGGTAATGAATCTCACGAATAATGGCCTGGCCAAGCACGGCGGCTTCGGCCCTTGATTGCAAGCACTCCAGCAGCCTGACGACCGCATTGGATAAGCGCATATCCAGCGCGGTAGAACTGATACCGCTTTTGCCATTGATGTTCATGGGCGCATCATGCGCCACACTTAACAATAGCTCGGAGACCATGGACAAATTAATGCGGATGGAGATCGCCAGCAAAGGCTCTTCTGCCGAGGCGATTGTTTCGCTTTCAAATGGCAGCGGCACTGACAAAATGAGGAACTGCTGCGGATTGTATTGATACACCTCACCGCCCAGGTAACCAATTTTGCGGCCCTGGCAGACAAAAACGATGCTGGGTTCATAAAACACCGGGCTACGCGGAATAGCACGATTCCAGCGCATGAGCTTCACGCCATCGAGTGCAGTCAGGGTGAACCCTTCTGTGGGCGTGAGCGCCGATAGCAGCGCAATGGTGCGATCTTTATCGTGGGCATGCCAGCATTCAGTGTTACTCATAATATGATAGATAACAAAACAATTAGGCATTTATATTACGCTTAAATGACTTTAATCACCAATATGCAAATAGGATTAGGCAATCATTTCATATTTTTTAACTTTTCAGGCATGCCGTGACTGCTTACACTGCCCCATAACGCAATTTTATTGATTGCAATATTTTTTGGAGAAAGGGAAAGTCGTGATGAAAAATCAACTCATAACAGGTCTGATCGGTTCCATGTTCGCTACGCTGGCCACGTCTGCCTGGGCAGATATTAATGATGTACGCGCCAACCTAAGCAAGCTGCATGTACCGGATGGCTTTCATGTCGACGTGTATGCAGAAGTGCCAGGGGCACGCCAAATGGCACTGGGCACCAACGGCAACGTTTATGTTGGCACCCGTGGCAGCAAAGTGTATGCCGTGGTCGACAAAAACAAAGATCACAAAGCTGACCAGGTGGTCACCATTCTCGATGACCTGAGTGTTGGCAATGGGGTCGCCATGGTAGATGGCCACTTATATGTGGCAGAGCAACATCGCATCACACGTTATGCCGCCCCCGATTTCGACTTAACCCTGCCGTTTAAGGCCATGCGTGAAGTGATTTACGACAAATTGCCTGATAAGGCACACCACGGCTGGCGCTACCTGGCGGCGGGCCCCGACAACAAACTGTATGTCACCCTGGGCGCACCATGCAATATTTGCGACCCGGTAGGCATTGAGGCCTCAATTATCCGCATGAATGCAGACGGCAGCCAAGTGGAAACCTTTGCCAAAGGCGTGCGCAACTCGGTGGGCATGGACTTTCAACCAGGCACCAACACCCTGTTTTTCACCGATAACGGTGTAGACCTACTGGGCGCAGATATCCCGCATGACGAACTGAACGCCGCGCCTAAAGCCGGTTTGCATTTTGGTTTTCCTTATTATGCTGGGGGCGATGCACGCGACCCGAACTGGAAAAACAAGACACCACCTGCTGAAGTGACCAAACCGGTGGCTGAGTTCCAGGCACACACCGCCAACCTCGGCTTTAAGTTTTATACCGGCAAACAGTTCCCGGCTGAGTATCAAGGCAATGCCGTGATTGCACAACACGGCTCATGGAACCGCAAAGTGCCGGTGGGTTACCAGTTGGTGCGTGTGGTATTTGACGCCCAGCACCAGGTTAAAGAAACCAAGCCGTTTATTGATGGCTGGCTGAGCGCGGAAGGCGAAGTCTGGGGCCGCCCAAACGACGTACTGCAACTGCCGGATGGCTCTTTGCTGGTGTCTGATGACTACAACGGCGTGATTTACCGTGTGAGCTATGATGGCAAAACACACAGTACAGCTGCCGCAACCACTGACGCCAACACCTTGAGCGGCTTTGTAATGCCTGAGTCTGTCTTTGCCACTCCACAAGGCGTGACTTATATTTCTGAAATTGGCGAATTTGGCAAACTGGGCGATGGCAAAATCACCCGCATTGCCGCCGACGGCACACGCACCACCTTAGCCGATGGCCTCAACGACCCCAAAGGCCTGGATATGTTTGATGGCCAGCTGTACGTGGCCGACATGGACCGTGTCGTCCGCATTGATGCCGCCAGTGGTTCACAAACCGTATTTGCAGCCGCCAGTGCTTTCCCGCAAAAGCCAGTGTTTTTAAATGATATTGAAATCGATGGCCTGGGCAATGTGTATGTGTCTGACAGCGGCGACGAGCAAGGCAATGGCGCCGGGATTTTCAAACTATCGCCAGCAGGCAAAGTCACCCAAGTGCTCAAAGCCAAAGCAGGCATAAAACGCCCTAACGGCTTGCTGATGGATGGTCCGGACCGCTTGCTGGTGGCTGACTTTAGCACTGGTAAATTGTTTAGCGTGCAAATCGGCACTAAAAAAACCAGCGTCACCTTGCTCAACCAGGGCTTTGGCGGCGCTGATGGCCTGGTAAGAGATGCGAACGGCCTACTGTATGTCAGCGACTGGGCGGGCGGTAACGTCTGGCAACTGACCGAGCCTAAAGCCACGCCACAACGCATCATTCAGGGCTATCAATCGGCGGCTGACATCAGCCTGTCAGCAGATGGCAAATCGCTGCTGATTCCTGATATGAAAGCGGGCACGCTACACTCGGTGCCTATACATTAAGCACTCAAAAAGCCCGGAGATGTTCCGGGCTTTTTTATTCCCCCCAAGCGTTTAGCGGTATGTCACAATGCCAGACACGGGCCTGCTAACCGGCAGCCCGAACTCGAAAAATACTTATCTTTTTGTTTGGAGACTTTCATGAATAAACTGGTGATTGCCTTGTTGCTGTCTTGCGTCTGTATTTCTGCCAATGCGGGCCCGCAGCAAGAAAAAATGAAAACCTGTAATGCGGATGCTAAAACCAAAGCCCTGGCCGGTGACGAACGCAAAGCCTTTATGAAAACCTGTTTGTCAGCCGACGGCGCCAGCGCTGGCTTGACTGCCCAACAAAACAAAATGAAAACCTGTAATGCTGACGCTAAAACCAAAGCCCTGGCCGGTGATGAGCGCAAGGCCTTCATGAAAACCTGTTTGTCGGCCAAATAACACGGCTAACACGCCGCACCCAGATCGCCGGTGGCTTTGCCACTGGCGATTTTTTTTTATGATTATTCAAGCTTACGCTAAAGTTTCTTTATATTCCGCCGTTAATTGAGTTAGCCCTTGTTTTACCCGCCGCACATGGCGTGTACGCAAGGCCCAACTGATGTGCTCCAAATACCGGGACCCAATGGCATGAATACCGACATGAAAAGACTGGCCAGCAAGCTGATGATCACCATTGCGGCGCTGGTACATCAAACGGCCTCTGCCGCCTCGGCCAGTGTAGCCAACGCCCCTCACAGTAGCGCATTTAATCATCCGGGCATCACGGCAATTTCTATTGTGTGCATATTGCTGCTGTATCAATTCTGGCGCTTTTATCAACGCGCCAAGCGCAGGGAGGCAGATATTCGCCAACAACTCTGGCGCCAGGCCAATTACGATTACCTCACACAACTGCCTAACCGTTACCTGCTGCAAAAATGCCTGGAAGAAGCCATTGCAGATTGCCAGCAGTCACAACAACCATTGGGATTACTGCTGATTGACCTCGATGGTTTTAAAGATGTGAATGACATTGCAGGGCATGCGGTGGGCGATCGTTTACTGCAAAATGCAGCTTTGCGCATCCAGTCTTGCGCGCGTAGCGGCACCACCACGGCCAAACTGGGCGGCGATGAGTTTGTGGTGGTGATTCCCAAACTGCAAAACATGCAGGTACTGCATGAGATTGGCGCCAAAATTGTAGACACCATACGCTCACCGTTCTACATTGAAGACAATCAATATTTTGTCACGGCCAGTATTGGCATTGCTGTTTTTCCTGACCACAGCAAGTCTGGCGAAGAATTGATGATGTTTGCCGACCAGGCATTGTATGCCGCCAAACGCGCCGGCAAAAACCAATACCAGTTTTTCACACAAACCATGCAGCGAGAGATCCGCGACCGGATTTCACTCACGCATGACTTGCGCTCGGCAGTCGCCAATGGCGAGCTACACCTGGTCTACCAGCCAATCTACCGACTGCACGACCTGCGCCTGATTAAAGCTGAGGCCTTGATCCGCTGGCAACATCCGACACGCGGCGCGATTCCACCCGATGTATTTATTCCGCTGGCAGAAGAGTCCGGCGTGATTATCGACATAGGCAAATGGATTTTTGATGAGGTGCTACACGATTTGTCCGCCATCGACCTGCTGCGCCTGCAGGGCACGCAAATCAGCCTCAATATCTCCCCGGTGCAATTTGCGCATCCGCAACACCTGATGGCCTTTATCAAACGCTTGCAGCGCTCCAACATCCCCTGCGAGCGCTTTTGTTTTGAGATTACTGAAGGCCTGTTACTGGAGCCATCCAGAGTCACTCAGGACACCTTGAAAAGTGTTAAGCAAGCGGGCATCAAACTGTCGATAGACGATTTTGGCACCGGCTACTCGGCGCTCGGCTACCTCAAAAAATATCAAATCGACTACGTCAAAATAGATAAGTCATTTATTAAAAACCTGGAGGTCGATAATTATGACTTTATTCTGTGTCGCTCCATCATTCAGATGGCGCATGAGCTCAATATCAAACTGATTGCCGAGGGCGTGGAAAATGCACGCCAGGAGAGCATACTCAAGGTGATTAATTGTGATTTTATTCAGGGCTTTTTACACGGCAAGCCAACCATGTTTAGCTCGTTGCTGGAGCAGGTATATCAACAGACGGCACATCAACACGTGCATCATCTGATGCACAGCGACACCAAACATTAAGGCGAAAAAAAGGGCGCGCATCAGCGCACCCCGGCGGTTTAACCACGCTTAGATCAAGTAATGATCCAGCAACAAAAATGCAAAAATCAGACTCAGGTAAATAATGGAGTATTTAAAGGTGGTTTTAGCCAGCGCATCTGAGTAGTGGCGATACAGACTGACCACATAGTACATAAAAATACTATTCAACACGGCAGCCGATGCCAGGTACAGCCAGCCACTCATACCCAGGCCATAAGGCATCATAGACACAACGACCAGGATAATGGTGTACAACACAATGTGCAGCAAGGTGAATTGCTCGCCATGCGTCACCGGCAACATTGGCATGCCGACTTTGGCATACTCTTCGCGACGGTATAAAGCCAACGCCCAGAAATGCGGCGGCGTCCAGGCGAAAATAATCAGGAACATGACCAGCGCTTCTGGCGACACGGTATTGTTCACCGCCGCCCAGCCCAAAATCGGCGGCATGGCACCTGACGCGCCGCCAATCACAATGTTCATTGGTGTGGCAGGCTTGAGAAACACGGTATAAATCACCGCATAGCCGACAAAAGTGCCCAGTGTGAGCCACATGGTCAGCGGATTCACCCAGTAATACAAAATACTTAAACCAATGCCGCCGAGCACACTGGCAAACAACAGCGTTTCCATCTGCGATAACTGGCCAGTCGGCAACGGACGTGCACGCGTGCGTGCCATCATGGCATCAATCTTATGCTCGATGAGACAGTTAAAAGCGGCAGCCGCGCCTGACGCAAACGCAATGCCGACGGTGGCTGCCAACAAGACCGACCATGGCACCATGCCCGGCGTGGCCATCAGCATGCCGATGATGGCGGTAAACACGATCAAAGCGGTCACCCGCGGCTTACACAGCGCATAAAAACTGCGCATCCCCATACTGGCCGAGGCCAATTGTGTCATCCAGGCTGTTTGCATATTGTTCCCCTATTTTTAATATGACGCTCTAATATGATGTATTTAATAATCTGGCGTGAATGGCGACCAGCCACACGCCTAATAATGCCGCCCCGGCGTTATGCAACACCGCCAGCACCAATGGCAGTTGCAACAGCAAGTTACCAACCCCAATCGCCACCTGGCACAGTACAATCGCCAGTAGCCCCCACGCCAACCCCCGTGACACTGGGCGTTGCAGCAAAAACCTAACACTCACCAGCATCCAGCCCAGCACCACCAGTGCACCCAGGCGATGTATCCATTGGATGGCCGTCAGTGCATTCAAATGCAACTGCCCGCCATCGCGACTTTCGCCCAAGGCGCGCGTCAGATGAAATGCCTCGCCGATATCCATATCTGGCCACCACAGGCCATGGCAAGTTGGAAAATCGGTACACGCCAAAGCGGCATAATTACTACTGGTCCAGCCACCCAGCAACACCTGCGCCATCCACACCAAAAGCGCCAGTTGCAACCAACGCTGCTGGCCAGTTGGCAAAGCAATCTGCTGCTGGCTGCCGTGGCGAAATGCCACCCAGCTCAACAATGCCAGCGTGGTCATGCCACCCAGCAAATGCAAGGTCACCACCACCGGTTTGAGCAGCAAAGTCACCGTCCACATACCGAGCAGCGCCTGCATCACAATCAACACCACCAAACCCGCCGATAACTGCCATGGCGTTTTAATCACCCGCCGTTGACGATACGCCAGCACCGCCAATGCCAATACCAGCAACCCCAGGCTCCCTGCCAGATAGCGATGCGCCATTTCTTTCCAGGCTTTGGCATGTTCTACCGGTTTGTCAGGATAGGCCTGCTGCGCAGACTGGATCGCCGACTCACTCTGTGGCACGCTCAATGCCCCATAACAGCCAGGCCAATCCGGGCAACCCAAACCGGCATCTGACAGCCGTACATACGAGCCCAGCACCACCACACAAAAAGCCACTATTACGGCCAACACACTCAATGCTTTAAACATGCACTACCCTGCCCACGAAGCCTTTAACAATTTAACCAAGTCCTTGCGTATCCACTTTGCCTCCAGCTCGGGGCCATACTGCATCATCACATTGCCGAGTGGATCAATAAAATAAACCCGATGTGCCTCTAAGGTGTTCTGCCCACCGCCACTCAGCATGCTGCCTAATGTCGCGACCTGCTCAGGCTCGCCATTGATAATCAGCAAATCTGGGTAGCGGGCACGAATGGCGGTCGTGTCGGCCTGCTGGGTAATCAACACGCGCTGCACGCGTATCATGTCTTTATATAACGAGACATAAATCTGCCGCATGTCATACAAACGCTGCATACAGGCTGGATCACACTCGCGCGCGATGAGGGCGATGTTCCATTTATCCTGCCAGAATGCCGGTAATGCCTGCTGCTGGTCGCTGACCCAATGCGTCGTATGTGCCATAGACACCGGCGGCTGGATCAACTGACCATAACTCTTGCCGGTAGGTCGCCAGTCAAATTTAATCATGGCCACTACCACCAATAATGGCACGGTAAAAAAAACCGCCAGCAGTAAAAAAATCATGCGGCCTTTACGCTGCTGCGCCTGGTCGAGCACTGCCAAAGCATTTGTTTCTTCATGGGTCATATTCACGCCCGTTTCTCCACCATTTGAGTCAAACCGATCACCAAACTTGCCACGGCAAAGCCAAACCACTGGTAAGCATAACTGAGATGTTTCTCTACTTGCCCGGCAGGCACATCCCAATGCCGCAGGTAACCATCTGCAACAGCAGGGTCCAGCTTGAGAATCACATCGGGGAACATATACGGCACATGCTGGCGCAAATAAGCAAAGTCAATCACAGGCTGCACCATCTGCCAGGTCTGGCCTGGTTTATCCAGCCTGTAGCCTACTTTTGTTTGCTGCCAAAATAAGCCTTGAATCACTTGCTCGGCCTGTGAGGTTGTAATCTCCGGAGTTTGTTGATGATCAGCAAAGCCTGCCAGCCAACCGCGGTTGACCCAAATGACATGTTGCTGATCGCTGAGTAAAAAAGGGGTGATGACATGAAATCCGGCCTGCCCTCGCTCGACCTGGTTATCAAGAAAAAAAGCATATTGCGGCAAATAATGCCCTTTGAACTCTACCGTTTGTAAATGTAACGCTGCCACGGTGTCAGGGGCATCCAGCGCTAGCGGCGGTGGCTGAACAATCGCGCCGTGATGCGTCAAGGCACGCGTAATCTCCTGCTTTAGCTCTGCCTTGTGCCATTGCCACAAGCCAAGCCGGACACAGCCCCAAATGGCAACTACCATGACACATACCACCAGCCAACGTACACGAACGACATAATTTCCCAAGGGTATTTGCATTTTCCAGCTTACAGCCCATAATGTAATCCACTTAACGCGAGATCACATCATGTTCATTAAAATTGTCACCATTTTGATACTGATCGTCATTGTTGGCAGCCTGTTTTCTGCCCTGCTTTTTCTGCTCAAAGACAAAAGTGGTTCCGATCGTACAGTTAAAGCGCTAACCATGCGTATCGGCTTATCGATTGCCCTGTTTCTTGGCTTGGTCATTGCCGCCCATTTTGGTTATATAGGCCACACACTTTAAACCCTATCTGTGTGCTAAAAAGGGCGCTCATGGCGCCCTTTTTAATTGATCAGAGCATGTAGACAAAAATATACAGGCCCAACCACACCACATCCACAAAGTGCCAATACCAGGCCACGCCTTCAAAGCCAAAATGATGCTCTGGCGTAAAGTGGCCTTTAATGCTGCGTAACCAGATGACGATCAACATCAGCGTCCCAATCGTCACATGAAAACCGTGAAAACCGGTGAGCATAAAGAAGGTTGCACCATACGCCCCGGATTTGAGCGTCAAGCCCATTTCGGTGTAAGCATGATGGTATTCAGCCGCCTGGCAACAGAGAAAAGTCACGCCAAGCGCGATGGTTAAAAACAGGCCAATAATTAACTGCTTGCGGTTGTTTTTAATCAAACCCCAGTGTGCCCAGGTAATGGTTGCACCAGAGCTCAGCAGCAGCAAAGTGTTAATCAGCGGCAAACCACTCCAAGACATCGGGTGAAACGCGGGGTCGGGCTTATAAGCCTCGCCAAGCACCGTGCCACCAGGGCCTTGTGACGGCCACGCACTCAAAAAGTCTTTATACGGCGTAATATCCGGCGCATACGAGGCTAAATCAGGCACCGACAGCACGCGCATATAAAACAGCGCGCCGAAGAAAGCGGCAAAAAATGCGACCTCTGAGCAGATAAACACAATCATGCCGATGCGGAACGATTTATCTTCCCATTTTTTATATTGCCCGGTGAGGCTTTCCGTTACCACGGCACTTAGCCATTTGAACATCATGGTCAGAATCACCGCCAGACCAAAATACATCATGTATTTGCCTGGAGTTGCCAGATAAGACAGCGCCGGATTCTTGATCGAACCATCCAGTCGCGTATCCGAACCGGTCACATTAAAAACAAAACCACTGGCCATAGACAGCAATCCGACAGAAATCAATGCCGGATAGATGCTGCCATGCGGGACAAAATAGTGATTTTCTGAATGACTAGCCATGCATTAACTCCCTATCCTTTAAACGTATTACTCATCATTATTGTGTTTACTGACTTGCCGGAAAAAACGAATACGACAAGGTCATTTCTTGTACATCTTTAGGCAATTCTGCACTGACAAAAAACCGCAGTGGTAATGCCTTTACTTCCCCAGGTTTGAGTGTTTGCCTGACAAAACAGAAACACTCAATCTTTTTTAAATGTGCCGACGCTTTACCCGGCGTCACGCTTGGAATCGCCTGCCCGGCCACCTCAACATTGGTGATATTTTTTGCTTCAAACATCACCGTGGTCACTTGGCCAGGATGCACCTTCACACTGCTTTGCTTGGGATAAAAGTTCCAGCCCAAGCCCGGCATGACTGAAGACACAAACTGCACCGTGACTTCACGCTTCAAATCGACAACGGCTTTACTTGCGCTCTCTGGCGTACTCTTTGTTTTGCCATTCAAGCCAGTCACCGAGCAAATCACGTCATATAAAGGCACCAGCGCAAAAGCAAACAACAAGGCACCGGCAATAATCCAGACTAATTTCAATGCCAACTTTTTATTGGCGGCGGCCTGCGTGTGTTCTAATGCCATAACCGTTGCAAGCGCCGCTTACTTCCAAATCGTAAACATCGAAACCAGGTACCAGAGAATGGCCACTGCCGCTAACAGCCATGCAATTTTCTTACTATTAGACTGCTTGGGATCACTCAAAATACATCAACCTTTTTACACAGCCAATCAATCACAGACTGATTGGCTTTTGCTTCAAATTTACTTAAGCCCGCATTTATTTAGGCGTGCACACTTACTTAACAACAGGCTGTTCAGTAAAACTGTGGTACGGCGGCGGTGAAGGCAATGTCCACTCCAGCCCTTGCGCGCCCTCCCATACTTGGTCAGTGGCTTTTTTACCGCCTTTGACACAGCTGATAATGATGTAAACAAACAGCAGTTGTGACAGGCCCAGCACAAACGCACCCACCGTAGAAATCATGTTGAACTCGGCAAACTGCAAGGCGTAGTCAGGAATACGACGCGGCATCCCGGCCAGGCCGACAAAGAACTGCGGAATAAATGTCACGTTAAATGAGATCGCAGTGAGCCAGAAGTGTGTTTTACCTAACTTCTCGTTGTACATATGACCAGTCATTTTTGGCAGCCAGTAATACACGCCCGCCATGATGCCCATGATGCCACCCGCAAACAGGGTGTAGTGGAAGTGCGCCACCACAAAGTAGCTGTTATGGTATTGCGCATCCGCCGCCACGTCAGCCAGCACCAAGCCAGTTAAGCCACCAATACCAAACAAAATAATCCAGCCGACAGTGAACAGCATAGGTGTTTCAAAGCTCATGGAGCCTTTCCACATGGTGCGAATCCAGCAGTAGAACAGCACCGCTAATGGCAGTGAAATCGCCATGGTGCTATACATAAAGTAGAGCAATGCAGGCACCGGCATGCCAGCAGTAAAGAAATGGTGTGCCCACACAACCACCGCCAAAGCACCAATCGCCCACAATGAGTAAACTTGTGCTTTATAGCCATACATAGGCTTGCGGCTAAACGTTTGCAGAATTTGTGGAATAAAGCCCCACACTGGCAGCAACAGAATATAAACCTCAGGGTGACCAAAGAACCAGAACAAATGCTGGAACATAATCGGGTCGCCGCCACCAGCCGCGTCAAAAAAGTGTGTGCCAAAGTGACGGTCAGTCAGCAACATGGTCACCGCACCCGCCAGCACCGGAATCGTTGCAATCAGCAAGAATGCAGTAATCAACCAGCCCCAGGCAAACATCGGCATTTTCATCAAGGTCATGCCTGGTGCGCGCATGTTATAAATCGTCACGATAATATTGATAGAACCCAATACCGACGAAATACCCAGCAAGTGCACGGCAAAAATAGCGAAGTCGACACCGATACCACCCTGCACAGACAGTGGCGGATAGAATGTCCAGCCAGTTGCCAGCGCGCCATCACCCACCCCAAACAAGGCCAGTGTGAACGGCAGGGTCAGCAGAATCGCTGATGGCGGCAAAATCCAGAAACCCCAGTTATTCAAACGCGGCAAAGCCATGTCTGGTGCGCCAATTTGCAACGGCAGCATCCAGTTGGCAAAGCCAGTCGCGGCAGGCATCAAGGCCGCAAAAATCATGATCAATGCATGCACGCCAATCAACTGGTTAAAAAACTCCGGATTCATGAGTTGCAAGCCAGGCTTGAACAACTCGGCACGAATGCCCAGAATCATAGACCCACCGACCAAGAACATCACTAGTGAAAATGTCAGATACATCGTACCGATATCTTTATGGTTGGTGGTTGTTAACCAGCGCATAATCCCGGTCGGATGGTCGTCGTGATGCTCATCATGATGTGCTACGGTTGTAGTACTCATAGTACTCTCCTAAAATCGCTCAAATATTATTCGCGTGCAGCTTTAACTTGCGCTGGCTGCACGACTGCATCGATTGCCGCGGTATTGCCTAGCGCGTTGCGCTCATAGGTAATCACTGCCGCAATTTCCGTATCGTTTAATGTGGCCTTCCAGGCAGGCATCACGCCTTTACCATTCAACACACGGTCCAGATGACTGTCTTTTTGATATTTACCATCGGCGCCAAAAATCGGGCCAGTGGCAATTTTGCTGCCGGTGAGTGCCGGAAAAGCCGGTGGCAAACCTGCGCCAGTCACTTGGTGACACACGGCACAGTTTTTCTCGTAAACCACTTTGCCCTGCGCCAGCAGGTCATCCTTGGTCATTTCCTTCACGTCGTTTGCCGCTTGTTGTTCGCCCTGTTTTTTGGTTGCCCATTGCGCAAACTCTTCTTTAGACACTGCATTCACCACCACCGGCATATAGCCATGGCCTTTACCGCATAGTTCTTTACATTGCCCACGGTAAACGCCTGCTTTTTCAACCTGCACCCAGGTTTCACGAATAAAGCCTGGCACCGCCACACGTGAAGAGCCAAACTGCGGCACCCACCAGTTGTGTAACACGTCAGAAGCGGTCATTAAAATGCGCACTTTTTCGCCCACAGGCAGCACCAGCGGGTTATCCACCTCCAGCAAGTAATGCTCACCTTTGTCGGCCGCATTATGCATTTGGTCATTGGTGGTCGCCAGATTGCTCACAAACTTGATGCCTTTGGCATCGCCGTCCAGATACTCATACTGCCAGCGCCACTGCGAACCGGTAATTTTGATCACCATGGTCGACTGGTCGCGTGTATCTTCCATCATCACCACACTGTGGTAAGCCGGAATGCCCATGATGACAAAGTCAATCAATAGCAAAATCGCAAATGGGATCAACGTCCAGAAAATTTCAACCGCAGTGGAAGGCGCCTTATCGGCAACGGGCTTGTGGCCCTTGCTGTGACGGTGCGTCACAATTGAGTAAATCATGATTGCCAACACCGCCACAAAGATCACGGCAGTAATCAGCATAAATTTGTTGTGTACGTGTAAGGTATCCAAAGCCATCGGCGTCACCGGCTCTGGAAAATTCCAGGTGAAGTCAGCACGTGCACTCAAAGACAAGAACAATGCAACCGCACCAACCCCAAGTTTCTTCATCCCTTGCATCTAATCGCTCCAAAATCCAGTTATTTAGTTTTTAGAAGTACCCGTTTGAGATGAGACGCCACTTGTTCGCGTTGCGCGTTGTCCATCGTGTCTCGACCAAACTCAACTTCTTGATGATGGGACCCAATCCACAGTGACGTTTTACCGTTCTCACCTTCCCTGAGCGTTATCCGGGTCCAATAGCATAAAAAACGAACGTGTTTTATTTCTCCCAACACACTTTGCTCGATTTCTACCTGATCCTGAACGAAAGTAATTTTTTCGTAATCACCGCTGTGACGCAATACCACCACAAACGCCAGAACCACCAACACTAACTCCAGGCCAGCAAACGGTAACACCATCCAGGCACCCACATGCAAAAAAGCCAAAGCAATCAGCCCTGAAAACACCACCAGGCTCAGCAGCAACTTGCATACGCTTTCTGTGGAAGCAGAGGCGTTCGGCCTGGTAATGCATTGTGTTTCGCAAATAGACAACATGTTTGCCAACCCAAATTTAGCTTGTAGCAACTAAATTACGTTTAGTTACAAATTTGTTACACGTTGTAAATTAGCACAAGAGCAACCGAGTGACAAGACAAAAAATGTGGATTCGCGGTGTCATCAATGTAAATTTATGGTGAGATGTGGTGACCGTAGCAACATGGCCATCGCCCGCAAGAAAGCGCCTGCAACAAGGCGCGCAGGCATTTCAAATGACTATGGATAGCAAGAAAAAACACCTTAAGACTAAACAAAAAACCTTTTTTGCAAACACACAACTCACGATGCAATCAGCCACAACTTTCTGCATCATTGCGCTCATCACAACCAATCCACTGCAGTTGCAGGAAAAAATATGACGACTGCATACGCGAGTTTTTTGTGGTAGATTCTTAATCGTTTCCTGATGCAAAAGCGTAATCATCAACCAAGATTTCGTAGTCGACTGGTTGCGCAAAGCCAGCTGCAATAAGGCTTCAGGACTGTTTTTTGTGTTAAATGATTAGCAATGCAAGTAGTGGTGACCAACCATCAGCAAAAGCTTTCAAGCTTGGAGAGATCAGTCATGCAGTCTGCAAGCACTGATTGATGGCCACCATAATTTTAAGGGGGCTAAACACATGAGCATTCACAACATACACGCAACAAAAGTCAGCGCTGACGATGACATTTCCATCCGTCAAGTAAACCCCAACATCATTCTCGACTGGCTGCATGCAGGTGTCACCGACATCCATCTCGGCGGCTGGGCCAGTCTGTTTTACGGCATCATTCTCTCGGCCACCGGCGTCATCATACATAGCGTGTTTGCTGACAATTACTGGCTACTGGCTGGCGTCACCACCGGCTTTTTCTTGCTGGGCCCATTTTTAGCCATGGGCCTCTACGACTTAAGCAAGCGCCTAGAATCTGGCGAGCCACCGTCACTACGCCCCACCCTCACTGCCTGGCTGCCCAACCTGCTCAACATCACCCTGTTTACCGGGCTGCTGATCTTTGTTTTTCTCGGCTGGACGCGCCTCTCAATGAGCATCTTCGCCCATTACTTTCATCACGCCCTGCCCACTTTTGCCGACGTCGTCATCAACGTCTTTACGTTTAAACAACCCACGTTCCTGTTCGTCTACTTCTCCGCTGGCGCCGTGTTTGCCGCCTTTATTTTCAGCATCAGCGTCATCGCCATGCCACTCATGCTAGACCGCAACGCCAGCGCGTGGACCGCCGCCGTCACAAGCCTGCGCACCTGCGCACACAACCCGGTGACCATGACACTATGGGCTTTTTGTATTGTGGTACTGGTAGGGTTTGGCCTTGCAACCAACTTTTTGGGATTAATTTTGACCATGCCAGTGGTTGGGCATGCAAGTTGGCATGTATATCGAGATCTTATCGCTATTAAAAACTAACTCAGGCCTGGCAACAGTCAACACACCCGCAGAACCATATGAAAAAAGGCCTAGATGAAAATCCAGGCCTTTTAATTTTTTATACTTTTTAGCTCTCTCATTTACTTGGTGCGGGAGCCTGAACCACAAATGCACCGCAAAGCCTTATTTATAGCCATTGTACCATTTTAGAAAATGTTAGTTACTCACATTATTAAGCGTCACTTTATCCTATCGGTGGCAAGGTAGCCTAGACTCGTGAATCAAAAGCCCAAACTCTAACTTTACTGCACCTAAGTTGATTCAAATCTGGGTGATTAGGATTTATTAGAACATTCATTTCTTCTGGAACAATAACCGAGGGCACTACCAGAAGAAGTGAGTTTGAAGAATTAATCCAGTTATCCCCAAATTGAATTGAGGTAACTCCAGCAGGGCGAATATCCCAGCCAATATTGGTTGCAGGATCAAAAGTTACCCGCGCCTCCCAGACAGCGTCTGGAACTTCAATCTTAAGCAAGATACGATTCCCCGGAAGAAATCCGGCATTGAAGTGGACAATACTTTCGAGTACGCACAACGCAATGTTCGTACCTGTATAAGTTACTGCGCTACCTGGTGAGTTCCATCGGCCACCTGTAGCTTTTGCCCCAGCACCCGATAAGTCGTCAGCCGAATAGGTATTAGTTTCTGATGCTAGCCTCCACAACTCCATCATGCATAGGCACCAGCTTCAACTTGACTCAGCAGTCTTGCTATCATTTGCTGCCCTCTTGCAGTATCCATAAATTCCAATGGAGGCTTATTTCCGAGTGCAGGCATTGGTGCTTTCAGCCAATCACCGACCCAAGCTACAGGATCAAATTCACCAGTAAACCCTGAATTTTCAACCATGCTTCGGACTTGACCTATGAGATTTGCTAAGGCTATGTATCGCTCTGTTTGGTCCGACTTAAGCCTTGAATTTCTATCAATCTCCCTACGAAATTGCGTTGCAGACATACCAACCAATGCTGGATAAGTATCTTCACTTACATTCATATGCGCAACTAGATTTGCTACAGTTTTAGCAGGAACACCCTCTCTAACCAAATGAATGTAATCCAGATCAGAAACAGTCTGTCCTTCATAAAGATTTCTCCAAACGTTGGTATTGATTGAGGGATTAGAGTAAAGCGCTCGCTGATGCGCAGGAGAGTTTGGAGAAGTTACATAACCCAATAACCTGACCCCTCTGCCCACTCCTCTGTGGGCATTACCACGCAACAGATCCACATAAGCCTCACGTGGATCTAAGTGCGCAACCTCGCTCACTCCCGCTTGCACACCAGCAACCACAGCCTCATTACTACCTGATTTCATTTCAGCATGCGTTCCAAGAATTTCATTATTAGCGCCGAAAACAACATAGCCTCCACCGGGCATCAGCTCAATCCTTGATATCCCTTGATTTTTACGGAGTGACTGCCCTGAACTTGCACCTCGTCTCTTTTGCCTCGATGAAACGTATGCTTTAATCGACACATCTCTAGCACTTCGACTTGTCACAACCTCGCCCTTTCTCCATACGCTCTACATTGATACTATAACATTTAGGGGCAGATATACAATTTATCAACCCTCAACCAGCTTGCAGGGTATAAACGTTTGCCCCTAGTTTAAGCTCATCAAGATAATCGGCCCAGCGCTGCATAAGCACTTTTCTGTTCCCGAGAAATTGAGCACAGCTCATAAGCTGTTCCAAGAGGATTGGCCACAGAATGCGCAAGCTGCCGTTCAATGTGCTTGGGCTCAAAGCCCAGCTCTTGCTCTCCAAGTGTCTGTGCTATAGCCCTGAACCCATGTCCTGTGATCTCTGTTTTAGTGTCTAACCCATGTTGCGAAGAGCAGCATTGATCGCATTTTCACTCATTGGCCGCTCATGCGTGCGCGCACCCGGGAAAACAAACTCACTGCGTCCGGAGAAAGGTCTCATTATTTCAATGATCTCAAGAGCCTGTCGAGCTAAGGGTACAATATGTGGAGCTCTAGTCTTGCTAACTAAGAAGCGCCACTCACTTTTCTCGATATCTATATCAGCCCACTTCATCTGTCGCAACTCACCTATACGCTGAAAAATTAACGGAGCTAGTTTAAGTGCGCATTGGACTACAAGAGTAACTTAATTTATTGTTTGTTGTTACTCACAAAAAGTGAGGATGTCAACGAACGAAATTGGACGATTCTGGACAAAAAAAACCCCCTAAGCTTATGATTCTTAGGGGTTTTTAGTACAATTATGGATGTGTCAGGACATCTTTATGGTGCCGGGAGCCGGAATCGAACCGGCACGCCTTGCGGCGCTGGATTTTGAGTCCAGTGCGTCTACCAGTTCCGCCATCCCGGCATGGGATATAATGTAGGACTTCAAAGAAGCTATTATAACCATAATTTTGATTTATGAAAACTCTAGATTTCGATTTTTATCTTCCACCGCACCTAATTGCACAACATCCGCTGCCTAACCGTTCAGAAAGTCGCCTGCTCGAGGTCAATGCAATAGAGCAAACCATACAGGATAATTATTTCCGCCAGATTGCCGACCACTTTGAAGCAGGCGATGTATTGGTGCTTAATGACACGAAAGTGATTAAAGCCAGGCTGTTTGGGCAAAAAGCCACTGGCGGCCAGATTGAGGTGATGATAGACCGCGTGCTCTCTGCGCAAGAGGCTTATGCGCAGATTAAATCTTCACGTTCACCCAAAGCGGGCAGTTTGTTGCATTTATCGGGCGGCTATCAAGCAGAGGTATTGGGCAGGCAAGCAGATATGTTCCACATTCGCCTACTGGGTGATGAATCGTGGTATGACTTTTTGGAGCAGTATGGCCAGTTACCGTTGCCACCTTATATTGAGCACACCGCAGATGCGGCGGATGATACGCGTTATCAAACCGTGTTTGCCAAGCACGCGGGCGCAGTGGCGGCACCGACGGCTGGTCTGCATTTTGATGAAGCGTTATTAGAGGCGCTCATTAATAAAGGGGTGCATGTGCGCTACGTGACACTGCATGTGGGCGCGGGGACGTTTCAACCGGTGAAAGTCGACAATATTGCCGAGCACCACATGCATAGCGAGGTTTACCATTTGCCGGAAGAAACCATCAGCACGATTTTGAGCGCACGCGCCAATGGCAAACGCGTCACGGCCGTTGGCACGACCTCGCTACGTACGCTGGAAAGTGCGGCGCATGTGGGCAAGCTGTTTGCGCATCATGGCGATACCAATATTTTCATCACCCCTGGATTTGAGTTCAAACTGGTCGACAGGCTGATCACGAACTTCCACCTACCGAAAAGCACTTTGATGATGCTGGTGTCTGCATTTGGCGGCTATGATTTGATGCGTAAGGCTTATGCACATGCGATTGATCAGTCTTACCGTTTTTTCAGTTATGGTGACGCGATGTTAATCACGCGCGCGCCATCCTCGAAATCTTAAAACTTGCGCGTTAAAATATAGTCTATTAAACACCCATAAAAACAGGATGACGGAGCTATGCAATTCACCCCAAAAATATTGAGCGCACTGGCACTTTCTTGCCTGGCGCTATCAGCCCAGGCTGAGATTTTGCCTGAGGCAGAAGTCGGCGTGAAAATCCCCCTGGTTAAAAAACCAACCACGCGCCCAATGGCCGTGGCTTATTTGCCCAGCAATCAACACTATTACATTGCCGATGGCGGCCTGGCGCCTATGGGCAGCGAATTCGAGGCGCCGATTTCAAAGTCTGAGGTGCACGCTTTTACCGCAGATGGCAGCTATGTCAACTCGGCCAAACCTGGCTACGACAATCGTTCGCTGTATTACAACCCAAACTCCGGCAAGCTGGAAACCATTACCTACAATATCTCCAGCGCGGTGGGGTTTTCACCAAACACCGGCATTTATAGCCTGGATATAGGCGATAAAGGCGAGCTGTTAGACACCTCGGGCGATGTGGCCCAGTTTAACCCTGCGTTTGGCGATGCAGGCACCATGCCCAGCTACGACCCGGCCAGCAAGCATTATTATGCCAAGCAGGACAGAGGCAACCTGGTATTTGTGGTTGACACCAAACAACGCGAAAAACTGCGTGAAATCAAACTCGACTTTGCCAAAGCCCAAGTGGCGCATGACGACGTGAGTGACCATTACATTGCGTTCACCGGCGTTGCGGGCAACGAGTTGGCGTTACTGGACGTTGACCATAAAGCGGTATTGATTTTTGACTTGAATGGCCAGTTTGTCGGCAAAAGCGCGCTGCCTGCGACCATGAAGCTACGCTCACAAAACCACTTCAATGGCTTGGGCTATAGCAACGGCATGATGTTCGTCTACCACGAGCCAGAAGGTGAGTTTGGCACTTATTACGGCTTTAAAGTGGTCAAATAATTACACTCGTTGGATAAGTAACAGATAACAAAAAACCGCGCGATTGCGCGGTTTTTTATTGTCTCTCACCATTACTGGCTGGCAACATTCAGTTTGGGTGACGCGGCAATCGGGTCATAATGCCAGTGATTACGCCAGGCACCCACTACCAGGTTAGGGTAATCAGGCTTGCCCAGGCTGCCGTTATAACGGCCTAGGGCACGGTAATAATCGCCCCGCTCAATATCCAGATAATGGCGCAAAATCGTGCAGCCATAACGCAGGTTTAAGCGCATATCAAATAAATTATGCTCGTTAGCGCCGATAGACTTTACCCAAAATGGCATCACCTGCATATAACCACGGGCACCCACGCTAGACACTGCATATTTTTTAAAGCCGCTTTCAACATGAATCAGGCCAAGTACCAATTGCGGATCCAAGCCAGCACGCGTCGCCTCGTAGTGCACAGACTTTAAAAAGTCTTCACGGTATTGCGCATCAGGCATGCGCTTGGCTAAACGGGCGGACATCTCCTGCATCCATTGTTGCGCCGAGAGCTCACTATCAAACAGCAGGCGCGGCGCTGCGAGGTCACTGACAGACTTTTGCATGAGTGCCTTGACGCTATTGGCCAAAGGCTCTTCTTTCTGGTTGCCCGCAAAAGACGGCGCTGACCAGGCACACAGGCCAGCCAGCAATAATGCAAACAAAAAGAAGAATGCTTTTTTCATTGCGTCTATTGTAGTTAAATTCATCCCGCCAAAGGCGCCAAACAGAGGGATGAAATCCCTCCTAATTACTGACCAAGTTTGTCACGCAAAAACGCCACACATTCAGCCACTTGCAAGTTTTGTGCCTCAGCATCAGTGCGGCCTTTGTATTCGACTTTACCCTCAGCCAAGCCACGGTCGCCAATCACCACACGATGCGGGATGCCCATGAGGTCACTCTCAGCAAACATCACACCCGGGCGTTCGCCACGGTCATCCAGCAACACGTCTACGCCTGCTTGCTGCAACTGGGCGTAAAGATCAAACGCCGCCTGTTTCACGGCCTCACTCTTGTCGAGGCCAATCGGGCAGATCACCACGGCAAATGGCGCCATGCTTAGTGGGAACACAATGCCTTTTTCGTCATTGCCCTGCTCAATCGCCGCGCCGACAATCCGTGACACGCCGATGCCATAACAGCCCATTTCCATCACTTGCGTCTGACCATTTTCGTCCAGATACGTCGCCTGCATGGCTTCGGAATATTTAGTGCGTAACTGGAAAATATGGCCCACTTCAATCCCACGGCACAAATCCAAGGTGCCTTTGCCGTCCGGGCTGGCATCCCCAGTCACCACGTTGCGGATATCAGCCACCACGGCTGGCTCTGGCAGATCGCGACCAAAATTGACCCCGGCCAGGTGGAACTTAGGTTTATTGGCGCCACAGACAAAGTCACTCATGAGGGCAACGCTTCTATCTGCCACCACACGCACGTTGGCGTTGACGCCGACCGGGCCGATAAAGCCAGGTGGGCAGCTCAGGTTAGCGCGAATTTCTTCTTCGGTCGCTAGGCGGAAATCGTTCACGCCATCAATCTTGCCAAACTTCACTTCATTCAGTTGATGGTCGCCACGCAACAAAGCCAGCGTAAACACATCATCCACCATCAGCGCGACGGATTTTACCGTTTTACTGACTGGCACCTCCAGCAACTTGGCCACGTCTTCACAGGTGGTTTGTTTAGGCGTATCGACTTCGCGCATCGTTTCAGTCGCTGCCGCACGGCTACCCGTAGCAACTGCTTCGGCCAGCTCAACGTTGGCCGCGTAATCAGACTGCTCGCAATAAGCCAGTGCATCCTCGCCGCTATCGGCCAGCACGTGAAACTCTTGCGAACCATCACCACCAATGGCGCCAGAGTCAGCCTTCACTGCGCGAAACTTCAAGCCCAAACGCGTAAACACATTGCTGTAAGCCGTGTGCATGCTGTTGTAGGTATTTACCAGGCAGTCAGCGCTGGTATGAAAAGAGTATGCGTCTTTCATCAAAAACTCACGTGCGCGCATCACGCCAAAACGTGGGCGAATCTCGTCACGGAACTTGGTCTGAATCTGGTAAAAATTGAGTGGCAACTGTTTGTAGCTGCTGATTTCTTTGCGCGCGATGTCAGTAATCACTTCTTCATGCGTGGGGCCAAAACAAAAATCGCGCTCATGCCTATCTTGAATCTTGAGCATTTGTGGGCCAAACACCGCCCAGCGGCCAGTTTCCTCCCACAGCTCTTTTGGCTGCACGGCAGGCATCAGCAACTCCAGCGCACCCGCTTTGTTCATTTCGTCGCGCACAATGTTTTCAACCTTGCGCAACACACGCAAACCCAGTGGCATCCAGCTATACAAGCCACTGCCGAGCTTTTTGATCAACCCGGCACGCACCATGAGTTTGTGGCTCATCAGCTCAGCGTCAGAAGGGGCTTCTTTTTGGGTAGCAATGAAAAATTGTGAGGCGCGCATAAGAATAACTTTTAATTAAAATCTAAAAGCGCGATTTTAGCCTTATTCGCAGGCGGCGTCACTCGCGCCTACTCGGTTGGCACGTCGTTTTGCTGCGGTCTGCGCAAGATAGGGCTATCGTCTGGAATATAGCCCTTTTTCCATTGCGCCATCGGCACAATGGTTGCCGGGTAGCTGTTGTCGTAAAACCAGCTATCTACGGCGTATTCGGCATGGCTTTCAACGTCTTGAATCACGGCTGTGCTATGCGGCCAGCCGGTCAAAAAGAATTTGCGGGTGCGGGTATCTAAAATGCGGTGAAAGCGGATCAGCCCGGCCTGTTGCATCAAGCGCATATAGGTGGTGCTGTTGATGGCTTCGTCGTTGCAGTCTTGCTGATGCTGGTAGGCGCCATTATTAAAGGTGCCGGCGCGGTCAGCGGCGGTGCCCACTTTGGTGCCCACCATGTCTTCCAGCACGCCAATCGCTTGCGCAATGGCATCACGCTCTGCTTCGGCGCTCGCAGGCAATGGGACAAAGTGCCGGGTGACATTACCCCACTCGGCCGGGGTCAGGCTAAGTTGGTCAAACTGGGCGCAGCCACCGCCCTGGCAAATCTCAAAGGCGGCTAATGTCGGCGTGCTGCGATAAATGCGGTTGATATCATTCAGATCGGCGTGGACAAGCGGGATGCCAGCCACACTAAAGAATAAGCACGCGATTAGATAATTCATTACGCGGCACCGCTTCTGGCGGAAAACAACGCGCGAGCTGTTCACCAATCGCCTGTATGCCGTACACCACGCCTGATTCAAACTGCCCACTTCTGAACATCCCTTCCATTTGCTGGCAGATCTGCTGCCAGCCAGCGTCTCCCACGTGTCGGTGTATGCCACGGTCGGCCACGATTTCAACATCATGGTCAGCCAGCAGCAAATAAATCAGCACGCCATTGTTGTGCTCGGTATCCCAGATATTGAAATGGCCGAATAAATGGATCGCACGCTGCCTTGGCGTCAATCCGCGCAGGATAGCATAGGTGGGTAAACCTGACTCGATCACCACGCGGATTTCACCGGCATGATGGCGCTCGCTCTGCGCGATGGTGAGCTCGATTTGCTTGAGTGAATGTTGAGGAAACAAGGCCCTGACGTGCCGTGGATGGCTCCAGGCATGTTTGAACCAGCGTTTGAAGGGATGCACAGGTTTCATACGATGTTTAAGCCTTTTTACCAGTCACCAGAGGCACCGCCGCCGCCAAAGCCACCGCCGCCGCCACTAAAAATGTCCGGACCACGGCTACCACCAGAGTAACCACCAAAGCCGCCAGGATAAGCACCATACGATCCGCCACCACGCCCGCCCATGGCCAACGTGAACACAAAGGCCGCCAAGCCAATCAGACCCATGATCAATGCTGTCGCACCCAGCCAACCAGCCAAGCCGCCCAGCAATCCGCCGGTGACCAGACTACCCGGAAAATCCCCCAGCATGCCTTTTAAAATAGCGCCGCCTATAATCGCCGCAAACATCAAAATAGGCAGCATACTCATCCAGTCATCGGCATGCGCCTGGCGTGATTGTTTGGTGGGGGCAGGCAACTGCTCGCCTTGAATCAGTTTTATCAGGGAATCCGTCGCCAGGTTAAGGCCCTGGTAAAACTGGCCTTGCTTGAAGGCAGGCGCGATTTGCTCGCTGATAATCCGTTTGGCAATCGCGTCAGGGATTGCGCCTTCGAGGCCGTAACCGACCTCTATGCGCATTTTTCTATCGTTTTTAGCAACGATAATAATCAGACCATCATCTTCTTTGGCGCGGCCGATCTTCCAGGCCTCCGCCAGGCGGATACTAAACTGAGCAATATCTTCTGGCTGCGTGCTAGGCAATAACAGCACCGCCACTTGCGAGCCAGCCTGCTGTGAAAACTGGCTGAGCTTTTGGTTAAGTGCGGTTTGTTCTTCGGCAGACAACGTTTGCGTCAAATCCGTCACCGCGCTTTGCAGTGGCGGAATCTGCACCAGGCCGTCTGCGGCCTGACCAGTTGCGATACCAAGCAGCAAGCAACCTGCCAGCAGCAGTGATTTCCAGCGAACAGCCATGCTAACGCTTACTTGCCGTCACCAAAATCGACTTTAGGCGCGGTAGAAATCGCTTTTTCATTCTCAACCGTAAACGATGGTTTAGGCTGGTAGCCAAACATCATGGCAGTTAAATTGTTCGGGAAACTACGCACGGCCACATTGTATTGCTTCACCGACTCAATATAACGGTTACGTGCCACCGTCACGCGGTTTTCAGTGCCTTCAAGCTGTGCCTGCAAATCACGGAAGCTGGCATCGGCTTTCAGGTTAGGGTAGTTTTCAGACACCACCATCAAGCGTGACAACGCGCTGGTGAGTTGGCCTTGCGCGGCCTGAAATTTAGCAAACGCATCCGGGTCATTGAGCAACTCAGGCGTCACCTGCATGCTGCCCACTTTGGCACGGGCCGCTGTCACTTCAGTCAGTACTTTCTCTTCGTGGCTGGCATAGCCTTTCACGGTAGAGACCAGGTTAGGCACCAAATCTGCACGGCGCTGATACTGGTTAAGCACTTCAGACCAGTTAGCCTTGGCTTCTTCATCCAGGCTTTGAAACTGGTTATAACCACAGCCAGACAGGCTCAGGGTAGCTACCAGTAACAGCATGTTTAATAATCGACGCATGTCAGACTCCAGTCAAAAAACATTAAATTCAAATACTATTTTATTCACACATTAGATGCGGGCAATCGGGCAGGTATTCAAGTTGCCTCGTCTGTACTTTTCGCCAGCAACAAACACAAGTCGTGCCAGACTTCGCGCTTTAATAATGGGTTTTCTAGCATAGCCTGTGGGTGATGGGTGATGACGACCATCATGTCGCCATAGGTTAGAATCTGGCCGCGAACAGCGGCCATTTGCGCATATTCTGTCGCTAAAAATTGATTTGCCTGCTCTAAGCCAAACAATACGCAAAAGCGGGTGTTCACTTGCGCCAACTGCAAGTCCTGCTGATAGAGCGATACCTCCTCAAGCGGCAACTGCAACGCACGCATGATGTTTTGCAGCAATTGCTGGCTCTGCGTATCACTGGCTTGCGGACAATACAGCAGCCATGGTGTTTGCACCAGCGGCTCAGCGACAACCTCAGGCAAATCAGCCTCACGCTCTGGCAACACCTCTGGTGGCGTTTGCTGCGTTTGCGCAATAGGCGCTTCCATCTCCAGCGGTTCTGACACCACTTGGACCACAGGCTCAACAACGGGTGTGATAGCCTCGGTTGCAACCTCAGCCTCCACCACAGGCACCGGCGTTGCAATCGTCACTGGCGACAAATTGGCAGGCGCTGGCAACCGCGCGCGCCACACTGGCAGCAACTCTAATTCGCGCAACATGTCTTCACGACTTAAACTCACCAGGCACTCCTGTTCATAATGCCAACCCCATCAATACCGCATCTTCGCGGCCAGTCTTGGTCGGGTAATAATTGCGGCGTACACCCATCTCACAAAAGCCCATAGACTCATACAAAGCAATCGCCTTGGTATTGCTGACGCGGACTTCAAGAAACATATTGGCGGCTTGATGGCGTTGCGAAACATCCACCATCTGCGCAAGCAAGGTGCGCCCCAAGCCCTGCCCTTGAAATGACTTAGCCACGCTCAGATTCAACAGGTGCGCTTCATCCAGCACCATCATCACCAAGGCATACCCTACCAGCTCGCCGGCAATCTCCATCACCCAGGCACTATATCCGGCATTGAGTGAGTCGTTAAAATTGCCCAATGTCCACGGGTGGCTATAAATCGTCGGCTCGATGCGACTAATCGCGGCCAAATCGTCATAGGTCATCGGCCGGAATGTTACCTGATGCTGGGGCAAGGCGCTCATCGTCGTTACAGCGTTTGTCCTTGTGCACGCTCGGCCGCCGTCAAGGCAACGCGGTTACGCACATATAACGGCGCCGCTTCATGCGCAGCGTGCGCCTGGCCCGCCGCAAACTGTCGCTGCGCCAACGTCAGCATCGCACTGGCTGTAGGCATCAACTCCGGGCGGATACCCGCCAGCTGACCACGATTTTTTTCTGCCAAGACTTGCTCAAACACACGCCACCCAGAACATGCTCCCACCCAGCCATCGCCTTCAACGGCAGGCACCTCTTGCGGCTTGCAGACCACAGGCGGCAATACCTCTAGCCAATCATCGCCTTGCCGCACAAAGGCCGCGTGATACACCTCACCCATACGCGCATCCAGGCACACCAGCACTTTTTCAGCCCGTGCTGCTTGCCAGGCCGTTTCGGCCACCGCCAGCACCGAGCTAATCCCCACCACGGGCAAGTTAGCGCCAAATGCCAAGCCTTGCGCCACACCAACGGCAACCCGCACACCAGTAAAAGCACCAGGGCCAGTGCCGTAAACAATCCCATCCAGTGCCGAGAGCTTGATGCCAGCCTCAGTCAACAAGCGCTGAATCTCCGGCAAGATACGCTGTGACGCCGCCGGGCCGGTGACTTCATCAAACGTGCGTAGCCCTGCCTCGGTTTGCAAGGCAAGTGACAAGGTTTCAGTGGAGGATTCGAGAGCGAGTAAATTCATCATAGAGGGCGCCAAGCCGCTATTTTGCCATAAGGACGGCCCGTCATGCAGCGATTACTTGCGATCGCGCAACCTTGAACCAATATCTCCATCATGTTAATATAAATAATAATCAATCTCATTATCAGTATTGATTGTCACTATTTTAAAAATATTCTATGGAGAGGTTTCATGTACCGTCATTTATTCGCCACACTGGCATTGATCGCAACCATGGGGTTTGCCGGGCAAGCAGCCGCGCTAACCACCCCTTATACAGAAACATTTACCGACGGCCTTTCCGGCTGGACGACAGGTGCGAATCCTAACCAGATTATCGCTAGCGGTGGCGCGGATGGTGGCGCCTACCTGAGCACCACCGCCAGCCCAACTGCCAGTGCATTCGGCGCAGTCTCCGTCCTGTTTCGCTGCGAGAGCGCAGCCTGCAGCGATGGCGCCTTCCAAGGCGACTGGCGTGATGAAGTGGTCTTAAGCTGGTATTTCCGCCACGATGCCGACATCGCATTGCAAGCCTATGCCCGTATCGCCGCACCGAGCAACAACCCTGGCGCCAGTGCCATCGTCTCCACCTGGGTAGAACCAAACACCTGGACACGCATTGACCTGGTCATCGACGCATCCAACCCGGCCTTCACCAGCTTCTCAGGACAGTCTTTTGACGCCGTGTTTGATGAAGTCGGCCGCGTACAACTAGGCCTCAGCTTGCCAGCAGGCTTTAGTGGCAGCAACCTGCGGTTTGACCTAGACTCAGTGAGCATTTCTACCGTACCAGAGCCAGAGTCTTATGCATTGATGGCAGCAGGCTTATTGTTGATGGGTGCTGTAAGCCGTCGCAAGCAACAATAATCATTAGCGTGATTTGAAAAGGCGTGGCCTCTCAGCATATGCACCGGAGGTCACGTTTTTTTGTTTTTAATGTGTGATAAGGTCATTCCTTGATGCGGCGCTACTGAGAAAGTAACTCTTTGATAAGCATTACTCGACACTCCAGCACTTATTGATTGTTATGGCGATTCGTTTCGCCTTGTTGGCGAGTCACTTTCTGGTGCTTGTCCCCCAGAAAGTAACCAAAGAGGACGACACCCAGCCATCACGGCCTGCGGCTTCCTTGCGTTGCTCAACAAAGTGGGCGTCCATCGAAACTCGCCCTAGCGGCTTGCACACCCCGCAAGCCACCGCGGAACTCGAACAGACGATGGCCGGAATCTCCCACTTCGTCTCCGCTGCTCAGCGTGATGGAATGGGATTATTCTCATTTAAGTAGCGACACCACAGTTTGGACGGTTAAAAACCAGATTCTTTTTTTCTTCTTTGTTTAATTTAGGAACGGTGGCAGTCGCATGGTGTTCGGGGCCCCCATCTGCCGCGCCGAGTAGCGCAGGCAAAATAAGGAGAAAGGGAGCGACTGTTCGAATCCCGCGGTGGCCTGCGTTTTGTGCAGGCCGCTAGGATGAGTTTCGTGACCGCTTATTTTGACGAGCAACGCAGGATAAAAGCGGAAGCTGGGGTGCATTTCTTTTGGTTACTTATTCTTTGGGCAAGCAAAGAAAAGTAACTCGCTGAAAAAGCGAAAAGAAACCTACCAAAAAACCACAAACCCGTGGGCATCAATGCCCCCCTACACTGGAATGTCGAGGATGGGATTAATCTACGAAGTAGATAGATGAAGGAATGACTTTCTAAAGCGCCCTAATATCACAGCGCCAACCACTAATAGCTATGCTTAGCCTCAGGAAAACGCCCGCCCTTCACGGCCCTAACATAATCCTCCACCGCCTGCTGCACACTCCCCGATTGCTGCAAAAAGTTTTGCGCAAACCTGGGCGCTTTATAGTCTTGCGGCGCTTTATCTGCCGGGCCGCTATAAATCCCCAGCAAGTCTTGAAGCACCAGCACTTGGCCGCTACAACCCGCCCCTGCCCCTATGCCGATGGTCGGCACATTGATCGCCAGCGTAATTTGCTCAGCCAGCACCGCAGGCACCATTTCAAATAGCACCACGCTCACACCTGCATGCGCCATGGCTTGCGCATCGGCCAGCATGGCGTGTGCAGCCGCTTCAGTCTTGCCTTGAATTTTGTAACCACCGAGCTTTTCAACCGACTGCGGCGTAAAACCCAAATGTGCGCAGACCGGTACGCCGTTTTCTACCAAATATTGCGCCGTGGCAACCATGTCGCCGCCGCCTTCAATTTTCACAATGTGCGCACCAGCGTCTATCAGTGCCCGCGCATTGGTCAGCGCTACAGCTTTATCGTACTCGTAACTGCCTGCAGGCATGTCGCTCATAATCACGGTATGCGGTGCACCGTTAGCAACGATACGCGTGTGATAAACCATGTCTTGCATGGTGACGCCCAGCGTCGTTGTGGCGCCTTGTATGACCATGCCCAGCGAATCACCGACCAGCAGCACATCAACGCCCGCCAATGCCAGCAACTTGGCAAAGGCAGCGTCATAGCAAGTAAGCATGGCGATCTTTTCGCCTGAGTTTGCTTTGGAAAGAAGGTTATTTAGCATCTAAGGCAACCGTTTTGATCAAGCAGCCAACGCCTGTTTTAAAAGTTGGGATTAAAGTACTCGCGGCTGCTTTTAATCTGGCCAATACGCTCGATCAGCAGATTAAACGCATCCGGGTCTTTAATGATATTGAGCTTTTCGTTATTCACAATCAGCAGCGGCGAGGCATCATAGCCATGAAAAAATTCACTGTAGGCCTCGGCCAGGCGCGCAATATACTCACGCGGCATGTCTTGCTCATAGCTGATATTGCGCTCTTCAATGCGGTCCATCAAGGCATCGACCGGTGTTTGCAAATACACGACCAGATCCGGTTTAGGCGCTTTGAGTTGCAAGTGCTGGTAGATCTGGTGATACAGCGAATACTCTTCGTCATCGAGGTTGAGCCGCGCGAACAGCGGATCTTTTTCAAGAAAGAAATCAGATACGGTGGGCTGGCCAAACATATCACGCTGGGCCATGTCTTCAATCTGGCGCGAACGCTGGAACAGAAAGAACAACTGCGTAGGCAGGGCGTAACGCTGCGCATCCTGGTAAAAACGGGTCAAAAACGGATTAGCTTCGGCTTTTTCAGACAGCAATTCGACTGAAAACTTGTCGGCCAGCATGCGCGCCAATGTGGTTTTGCCACTACCAATCGGCCCTTCAATCACAACATAAGGAAAACGGGTAAACATGGTGGTTGCTCGTTCAGCGGATTTAATTCAGATTCAGTTTGCGCACGTCATCGTGCGGGTGTTCTGTTGTCCATTCTACAACAGTCTGTCCTTGTGGCAGCATAAAGTCGGGCACAATTTCAGCCAGCGGCAAAATGACAAAGCCACGCTCATGCATGCGTGGATGTGGCAATTTGAGCAGTTCGGTATCCAGTTGCATGCCGTCATAATCCAGCATGTCGAGGTCCAGAATACGTGGCGCGTTAGGAAACGGCCGCTCGCGACCAAAGGTCTGTTCAATCTCCAGCAATAACTGCATCAATTGCGGCGCCGGCATTTCGGTCGCTACCTGCACCACGGCATTGATAAAGTCAGGCTGATTATCGTAACCAACCGGCGCAGTCGCATACAGGCTGGACGCGTTGATTAAGGTTAAACCGGGCGTATTGGCCAGGGTTGCAATCGCCTTGCTGACCTGTGTGTGTGGCTGCTGCAAATTGCTGCCCAACGCAATCAGGGCGATCGCCATTAAGCCGATTCTCCGCCCGCAGGCTTTTTCTTGCGTGGTTTGCGGCGACGTTTTTTCGGCCCACTTTCTGGCAGCAACATGGCAGTACGCTCATCGGTGCCCGCATCGGCAAAACGCGTCCACCAGTCACCCAACGCTTGCGGCAATTCGCCAGACGCGCAGCGCAACAGCAAAAAGTCATAGCCAGCACGGTATTTAGGGTTGGTCAGCAAGGCATAAGGGCGTTTGCCAGAGCGCTGCTCAAAGCGCGGCTGCATCACCCAGATTTCTTTCATGGTCGCCGTATAGCGGTTATGAATCGCCATTTTTTCGGCCTGCTTGTCGATCACCTCATTCATCGCCTCATGCAAGGCCGGAATCACATGCTCGCCGCGCTTCTGGTTTTCTTGCCAGGCTTGTAGCACCTCATGCCACAACAAGGTCGCAAACAAAAAGCTGGGGTTAGAGGACTTGCCGGACAAAATACGCTCATCGGTATTTTTCAGCGCCAGCATGACAAACTTTTCACCCAATGGCTGCTCCAGCACGACATCGAGCAAAGGCAACAAACCATGATGCAACTGCTGGGCGCGCAAGGCATTAATGCTCTCAATCGCGTGCCCAGACAAAAACAGCTTGAGCATCTCATCAAACAGGCGGCTAGGCGGCACATCTTCCAGCAGGTCAGCCAGTTTGCGTATCGGCGCCTCGGTCTCACGCTCCAGCTTCAAGCCCAATTTGGCCGACAGGCGCACCGCACGCAACATACGCACCGGGTCCTCCTGGTAACGCGTCACCGGGTCACCAATCATGCGTAAGGTTTTAGCGCGCACATCGGCGACGCCATGATGAAAATCCAGCACTTCCTGGCGCTTGGGGTCGTAATACAAGGCGTTGGCAGTGAAGTCACGACGTACCGAGTCTTCTTCAATACTGCCGAACACGTTGTCGCGGATGATGCGACCGCTGTCGTTGGTTTCAGCATCGCCATCGCTAAGGTGATGGCCGCGAAACGTCGAGACTTCTATCGTCTCATGTCCCCACAACACATGCACCAGCCTAAAGCGGCGGCCAATAATGCGCGAGCGTCTAAACACCTTGTGCACCTGCTCAGGCGTGGCATTGGTCGCTACGTCAAAATCCTTGGGCGGATGATTGAGCAGCAAATCGCGCACCGCACCACCGACAATATAGGCCTGAAAACCGGCCTTTTGCAGTTGGTCGCAGGTTTTGAGTGCCGCCTGGCTAATATGCTTCTGGTTGATTTTATGTTTGCCCACCTGGATGATTTGCGCCGCAGGCAGTTGGGTGTGGGTATTCGCTTTAGCACGACGGCGGAATACTTTTTGTAGTAATTGTTTAATCATTATTTTTGCATTTCGAGCGCCAGCGTTGGCCGCGCTACAGTTTATGTTGGTTATTCCACAATACATCCGGCACACCTGCATGCCGGTTAAGGGTTCGACAGAGCACAAAGAGTAAATCAGACAGGCGATTCAGATATTGCAAAGCCACCGGCGTTACCGGCGACTGCGCATGTAACGCATGCAACACTCGCTCGGCACGCCGACACACCGTACGCGCCAAATGACACACCGCGGCTGCACGGCTGCCACCCGGTAAAATAAACTCTTTTAACGGGCTGAGTTCCTCATTCCAGGCATCCAGCGTCAGCTCCAGAAACGTCACCCGCCCTGCCTGTATAAAGGTGTGTCCGGGCATGCACAACTCACCGCCAAGGTCGAACAAGTCATGCTGAATCGCCAGCACACTGTCACGCACATCATCGGCAACATCCTCGACCAGCAACATGCCGAGCACCGCATTCAGCTCATCGACATCGCCCATGGCTTCCACACGCAAGTCAGACTTCGCCACCCGCGAGCCATCGCCCAGCCCGGTCGTGCCGCTATCACCCGTACGCGTATAAATCTTGCTCAGCCGGTTGGCCATGCCTGACACCTGTCTAAAATCCGATATAATCCAGCCATTATAAATCATACCGTGCCATTTCGATGTGCTCAGCGATTGCAGTCAATGCCCCCATCGGGGTGATGGATTCCGGGGTCGGTGGCCTCAGTGTGCTCAAGCACCTCACGCGCCAACTACCGCACGAGCATTTCATCTACTTTGCTGACAGCGCACATGCCCCTTACGGCAACAAATCTGCCAGCGAAATCCAACAGCGCTGCTTTACCACCGCCGACACCCTCATCGCCCAAGGCGCCAAAGCGCTGGTGGTTGCCTGCAACACCGCCACCGCAGCCGCCATCGGCGCCCTGCGCCAACACTACACATTGCCTATTATCGGCATGGAGCCCGCCGTCAAACCCGCAGCAGCAGCCAGCAAACACGGCATCATCGGCGTACTTGCTACCACTGGCACCCTGCAAAGCGCACAATTTGCCGCCTTGCTAGAGCATTACGGCCAAAACGTGCAAGTCGTCACCCAAGCCTGCGTTGGGCTAGTCGAGTGCATAGAACAAGGCCAGCTAAATACCCCACACACACTGGCGTTATTACAACAATATTGCCAACCACTCATCGCCGCAGGCGCAGACACCATTGTGCTGGGCTGTACGCACTACCCGTTTGTGCGTAAATACATTCAAGACATCGTGGGGCCAAATGTCACTTTGATCGATACTGGCGCGGCGGTAGCGAATCGCTTGCAGCAAGTGCTGGAGCAACAGCAAATGCTCAATGCAGCAACGGAAGCTGGGGATTATGTGTTTTTGACAAGCGGAACGGAAGAGACTGAGCTAGTCATGCAGCAGTTGTGGGGGCTGACTGGCTAGATATCTTATAAGACGATGGGACGCTTTAGAAAGTAATTCTTTATTTGGCATTAGCAAAAAATGCTGACATCTTCGCACTAACAACTTCTCTTTTTCGCCTCTCGGCGAGTCACTTTCTGATGCTTGCCCCTCAGAAAGTAACCAAAGAAGAGGGCACCCAGCCATCACGGCCTGCGGCTCCCTTGCGTTGCTCAACAAAGTGGGCGTCCATCGAAACTCGCCCTAGCGGCTTGCAAAAGACGCAAGCCACCGCGGAACTCGAACAGCCGATGGACGACTACCCCCACTTCGTCTCCGCTACTCAGCGTGATGGAATGGGATTATTCTCATTTAAGTAGCTAAACCACAGTTTGGACGATTAAAAACCAGATTCTTTTTTCTTCTTTTTCAATTTAGGAGCGATGGCGGTCGCATGGTGTTCGGGGTCCCCATCTGCCGCGCCGAGTAGCGCAGGCAAAATAAGGAGAAAGGGAGCGACTGTTCGAATCCCGCAGTAGCTCACGTTTTGTGTGAGCTACCAGGATGAGTTTCGTGACCGCTTATTTTGACGAGCAACGCAGGAAATAAGCGGAAGCTGGGGTGCATTTCTTTTGGTTACTTATTCTTTGGGCAAGCAAAGAAAAGTAACTCGCTGAAAAAGCGAAAAGAAACCTACCAAACATCCACAACCGCGTGGGCAAAAATGCCCGCCCTACAACGAACAATCTAAAGAATGACCTTTTACTGCTATCTCACCACGTCTGGATTCCGGCCGACGCCGGAATGACGAAGTAGATAATCGAAAGAATAACTTTCTCAAGCTATCCAAACCCACGCAGCTCAAATCCACCAACAAAAAACCCACGCATTGCGTGGGTTTTTCTACTTAATGATGATGCACCTGCGTCCCGGGTTTCAACTTATATTTAGCCCCACAATACGGACAAGAAGCCTCCCCCGTTTTCGCCACATCCAGAAACACCCTAGGATGTGCATCCCACAAAGGCGTCTCTTTGGTCGGGCAATGCAATGGCAGGTCTTTGCCGTCTACTTCAAACTCTTTGACATCAGACATTCAAATTCTCCAGCAAACAGGCGGTTGCCAATCAATTAAACCAATGTCAGCCAATAGGCGTACTTGGGATTTTTGCCTTTAACCACATCAAAATACATGGTTTGCAGTTTTTCTGTGATCGGGCCACGTGTGCCTTCGCCAATCGCGCGGTTATCCAGTTCACGGATAGGCGTCACTTCAGCAGCAGTGCCGGTGAAAAACGCTTCGTCGGCGCTGTAGACTTCATCACGGGTGATGCGTTTTTCGATCACTTCCAGGCCCAGCTCTACTTTTGCCAAGTGGATGATGGTGTCGCGGGTGATGCCTTCCAGCGCTGAGGTCAGGTCTGGCGTATACAGTTTGCCGTTGCGGATGATGAAAATGTTTTCACCGGAACCTTCAGCGACGAAACCATCTACGTCCAGCAACAGGGCTTCCTGGTAACCGTCTTGTGCGGCTTCCTGGTGCGCCAGAATGCTGTTCATGTAGTTGCCGTTAGCCTTGGCTTTACACATGGTGATATTGACGTGGTGACGTGCAAATGAAGACGTTTTAACGCGGATACCTTTGGTAATCGCTTCTTCACCCATGTAAGCGCCCCAGCTCCATGCACCAACAATCACGTGGGTGGACAAGGTTTTAGCAGAAATGCCCATGGCTTCTGCACCGTAAAACGCCATTGGGCGCAGGTAGGCAGACTCGAGGTTGTTTTCACGCACCGCGGCTTTTTGCGCCTCGGAGATCGTCTCTTTATCAAACGGCATTTTCATGCCGAGGATGTGCGCGCTGCGGAACAAGCGGTCGGTATGCTCTTTGAGGCGGAAAATCGCCGTGCCTTTGTCGGTTTTGTAGGCACGCACCCCTTCGAACACGCCCATGCCGTAATGCAGGGTATGGGTTAATACATGGGTGGTGGCGTCACGCCAGTTAACCATTTTGCCGTCGTACCAGATAACGCCGTCACGGTCTGCCATCGAACTCGGTATTGCCATTTAAACTCGCCTTTAATCCGTCAATCATCAAAAACCAGTATTGTAAACTAATCTTGGGGCTTTTCGCCTATGCTAGAATCCATTTCAGTGATGATTTACAAGGATTTTTTGCATGCGTCTACGTTTAATATGGGTTTATCTGGTTTTGTTTGCCATGGCCGGACTACTGGCCAGTTGCCAGCCGGGTAGTACGTCCAGTTTTATCGGCACCGATTTAACCGGCACCCAGTTTGGCAAACCGCTGTCGTTAACCGACCACACAGGCAAATTACGCAGCATGAGCGACTTTAAAGGCAAGGTGGTAGTGATGTTTTTTGGCTACACCCATTGCCCGGACGTTTGCCCGACCACCATGAGCGACCTCAAGCAAACCATGAAGCTGCTGGCTGACAAAGCCAATGACGTGCAAGTATTGTTTGTGACCGTTGACCCTGAGCGCGACACACAAGAAGTGCTGGCGCAGTTTGTGCCGGGGTTTGACGCACGCTTTATTGGCTTGCGTGGCACCGTGACCGAAGTCGCCGCCAACTTAAGCGAATATAAAGTCTATGCCGCTAAAGTGAGTGAGCCAGGCAAGTCTGGCTATACCATGGACCATAGCGCAGGCATGTATGTATTTGATAAAACCGGGGCGCCACGCATCTACCTGGGTTACGGCGAAAAACCAGAAAATATCGCGCATGATTTAGGGCTTTTGCTGTAACTTGGCTAGCACCTAACCGGTCGTCCAGGAGCGCATCAAGAACGATTTTCATTTATATTATTATTTAAAATACCATTTAAAATCAAATAGTTATATTAATATTTTAATTGCATCATTTCTGCTTTCCTGTATGATGGCTGCATCAAAAATGCAAACAGGAGCCGTCCATGAAAGGCGATAAAAAAATTATAGACATCTTGAATGACTTGCTGGCGGGCGAATTATCCGCCACCGACCAGTACCTCATTCACGGTGAAATGTATGCGGACATGGGGCTCAGCGTGATCTCAGAGCGCATTCTGCATGAGTCCTTACATGAGCGTGAACATGCCCGCGCATTGATTCAGCGCATTTTGTTCCTCGAAGGTAAACCTAATGTGGCCAAGCGCGATCCGCTCAATATCGGCAAAGATGTGAAGTCGATGCTGGAGTCTGACCTGGCGCTCGAATACACCGTGGTCAAACACCTGAAAAAAGCCATTGAGGCCTGTGAACAAGCGCAGGACTTTGTCAGCCGTGAAATGTTGCTGGTGCAACTGGACGACACCGAAATGGACCACGCCTACTGGCTGGAAAAACAACTGAGCCTGATTAAACTGGTGGGCATGGAAAACTACTGCCAAAGCCAGATGAATAACAGCCCGGTGGCAGGATAAGGAGCAGCCATGAAAGGCGATAAACAAATGATCATCACCTTGAACAAGGTGCTCAAAAACCAACTAACCTCGATTAACCAGTATTTTTTACATGCCCGCATGTTTAAAAAATGGGGCCTGGAAAAACTCAACGACTACCAGTACAAACAATCGATCCGCGTCATGAAAGAAGCGGATGAAGTGATTGAGCGCATCCTGTTTCTGGACGGCTTGCCTAACTTGCAAAACCTGGGCAAGTTGCTGATTGGCGAAGAGGTGGTGGAATGCCTGCAAGGCGACCTCAGCTTTGAAAAAGAAGTACAACATCCACAATTGGTCGAGGCGATTGCCGAGGCAGAAAAACTGCAAGATTATGTTACCCGCGACTTGCTGACTGAGTTGCTGGAAGCCTGCGAAGAAGCCGTAGACTGGCTGGAAACCCAGCAGCGCCTGATTACAGACGTGACCCTGCCTAACTACCTGCAATCACAAATCGAATCCGAATAAGCATACAGTTTTACTAAACCATTGAATTAAGCCGCGAAAGCGGCTTTTTTTATGGCTGTCAGGAACCAATTTCACCTTGACAAACTCTCATTAAATGATAATAATTATCATTAGTGACTTTAACTAGAGGCAATATGTACGTTTGCGTGTGTAATGCAGTAACTGAGCGACAGATTCACCATGCAGTGAGAAATGGCGCAAAAACCGTGAAGCATTTAAAAGAGCAATTAGGCGTTGGGTCAGAATGCGGCAAATGTGCCAGCTGCGCTAAAGCCTGCCTCAAAGAAGCGCACGCAGAACAGCATCCAGGCCTGGTTAAAAAGCTGATTCAGTTAACCCCTGTGCAACTCGGCGCAGCTTAATCACATCCAAATATTAGCAAAAAGGGGCGCTCAGCCCCTTTTTATTGCCCACAAATGGTGATTGACCTCTACAATCAGCCTCTCCTCATCATCGAACGTCGGCATGTCAGAGACTGCACCCACCCCCTTATCCTGGCGACTATTACTGTTATTGCTACTGCCGCCCTTACTCTGGGCCGGTAATTTTATCGCCGGACGCGCGATCAGCACCGCGGTGCCGCCGGTCATGCTGTCGCTGATACGCTGGAGCATTGCCGCGCTATGCCTACTGCCGTTTGCACTCAACCCTTTTTTACGTGACCGCAGCCATTACCTGGCTCACCGCTGGCACGTGTTGGGTACGGCCATCACTGGCGTCGCGGCTTTTAACCTGCTGGTGTACTGGGGCCTGCATAGCACCAGCGCAACCAACGGCATCATCCTCAATTCATTTATCCCTTTTTTGGTCGCCATTTTTGCAGGCCTGTTTTACCGGCAAACATTGTCGGCCGGGCAATTGATTGGCATGCTGGTATCGCTGGCTGGCGTGTTAGTGGTGGTTTCGCACGGCAACCTGCAAACACTGCTAGCGCTGGCCTTTGCACCAGGCGACCTGATTATTTTTCTCGCCATGATTTTCTGGGCGCTCTATACGCTATGGCTCAAAGCGATTCCTGCACACATTAACCGCACAGGGTTAATGCTATGCCAGGTATTGATTGCATTAGCGCTACTCATTCCGCTGGCGATCTGGGAGCACCAGAGTAGCCCGATAAAAATCGCAAATACGCAAACCCTGTGGGTACTGGCTTATATCGGTATTTTTCCTTCCGTGATCGCCCTGCTGGCCTACGCCAAAGCTGTCACCCTGGTAGGCTCGGTGCGTGCCAGCCTATTTATTCATGCCATGCCCATCTTTGGCTCTATTCTGTCGAGCCTGCTTTTGCGCGAGGTGTTTCAGCTGTATCAACTCCTGGGTATGCTCACAATCTTTACCGGCATCTGGCTGGCCAATAAAAAAATACGCTAAACTTTAGCTACTAAGCTGCATCAACGATTGATATTGCCGCACCTGTGAGGAGAATCAACATGGCATTAGCGTTTAACCCCGAACTGGACCTGATGCTGGCGAGAGAAGTGGATGTGACGCCAGAAGAGATTTGGCAGGCATGGACAACGCCTGAGCATCTGAAACAATGGTTTTGCCCTTTACCGTGGAAAACCGTGGCGTGTGACATTGACCTGCAACCGGGCGGCCTGTTTCGCACGGTCATGCAATCGCCGGAAGGACAGCAATTTACCAATAGCGGCTGCTACCTTGAACTGCTACCCAACAAAAAGCTCAGCTGGACCAATGCATTGCAACCCGGATTCCGGCCAGCCACCGTGCCAGAACAAGCGCCTGGCCATGAATGTGCAGCGCTGGTGATCACTGCCAGTATAGTACTGGCACCGACGGCGCGCGGCACCCTGTATACCGCGTATGCCTTGCATGCAGACACCGCCTCCAGACAACGCCATGCCGAAATGGGCTTTGAGCAAGGCTGGAGCATCGTTCTGGACCAACTGGTGGCAACGATCAAACAATCACGTTAATCACTTGGCGGCGCACTAAACGCCGCAACCAGATAATCCACAAAACTGGTCAATTTGGGCTGCGACTGGCGGCTACGCGGGTAGACGGCATGTATCGGCCTCGCCGGTGGTGTATAGGCGACCAGTAACTCAACCAGTCTGCCAGACGTAATATCCGCCTGTAGCAACGCCCTGGGCATAAGGATAATGCCCAACCCTTTTAAGGCAGCCATGCGTAGCGCCTGGCCATTATCCGACTCAAAGCGTTGTACGATAGACGCGTGGGCCAAGTCTGGATTAATTTGTTTCCAGCCGCCATGACTATGCCAATGACTAAAGCCCAGGCATTGGTGCTGCAATAAGTCTTTTGGCGTTTGCGGTATGCCAGATTGTTGCAAATAGGCGGGAGACGCACAAATAGCGACTTCAAATAGTGTCAGTTTGCGCGCAATCAACGAGGAGTCGGCCAGATTGCCAATGCGGATGGCGACGTCATAGCCTTCATCAATAATATCGACAAAGCGATCAGTCAGCGACAGTTGCAGATTAACGGCCGGGTAGCGTTGCAGATAATCGCACGCCAATGGCGCCAGCGTCAGTGAGCCGAACCAAACCGACGCACTGACACGCAGCATGCCTTTCGGGCTATGGTTCATCGCCTCCACACCAGCCTCGGCCACTGCCAGTTGCGACATAATCTGCTTGCATTGCGCGTAATAGGCCTGGCCTGCTTCGGTCAAGTGCTGGCGGCGCGTGGTGCGCTGTAACAGGGGTGTTCCCAGGCGTTTTTCCAATGCACTCAGATGCTTGCTAACCATAGATGGCGTCAGCTTGAGCAGATTGGCCGCAGCCGTCAGGCTCCCCGCTTCTACGGTGACCACGAACACTTCCATACTTAAAAATCTATCCATATTTGTGAATTTAATGACAATATATTTTTAATATTACATGATTTATCCGCATTAATTAATCATGGACAATGCGTCTACTGTTTATTTAATTTAATGGAGAATATGATGAAAATTTTAATCATTGGCGCCAACGGCACCATAGGCAAGCTGGTCAAGCAAACACTTGCACCCCGTCATGACATTATCGAGGCCGGTAAAACCAGCGGCCAGTACCAAGTGGATATCAGTAATGAAAGCAGTATCCGCCAACTGTTTGAACAAGTAGGCAACGTAGATGCGATTGTCGTGGCAGCGGGTGACGTGCATTTTGGTGCCATGAAAGACATGACCGAAGAACAGTTCAAACTGGGGCTGAATAGCAAGCTGTTGGGGCAAGTCAATGTCACCCTGATTGGCCAGCACTACCTGAACGCGGGCGGCTCGATCACGCTCACCAGCGGCAGCCTAAGCCATCACCCCACTTTTGGCGGTACAAATTTTTCTACCGTGAATGCTGCGGTCGACGGCTTTGTGCTTGGTGCAGCATTGGAGCTGAAGCAAGACCGCCGCATTAATGTGGTCAGCCCGGCGGTGCTGACAGAGTCATGGCATGTGTACGGCGCTGCATTCCCTGGTGGCGAATCAGTGCCAGGGGCTAAAGTCGCCTTGGCTTACCAAAAAAGTGTAGAAGGCTTTGAAAACGGCCAGCAATACCGCGTCTGGTAATTAGCCCGGATAAAGCACGCAGTACGCGTGCTTTTTTTATGCCATGCGATGCAATATCGCCGATAAGGCCTTGAGCTCTTTTTCAGCCTGGAGATGATTAGGGAATAAACGCGCTTGCACGGTATAAAACCTGGCTGAATGATTCATTTCTTGCAGATGCGCCATTTCATGACACACCACATATTGAATAATATGCGGCGGCGCTTGTATCAAGCGCCAGTTGAGGCGAATCTGTTTGCGGCTGTTGCAACTGCCCCAGCGCGACTTGGCGTTGGAGAGACCGACAGCACTCACGCTTTCGCCCATCTGCGCGGCGATGAGCTCAACTCTGCGCGTGAAATCCGGCAGCGCTTGCTGCGCATACCATTGCAGCACTTTGCGTGCGACCACCGCTGGCTGGTCGACCTGTGGTGATCTGACTAATAACTGGTTGCCTTGCAGTGTCACCGCTTTATTGGTGGCATGCTGTTGCAGCGTCAATACAATATCCTGCCCCATAAACAATAGCGGCTCACCATCCTGCCATTGCATGGGCGTGACCTGATTGGCTTCACGCAAGGCCAGTTTTTGCTGTATCCAGCCGGATTTTTCTAACAAGACTTGTTGGAGTTGCGTGACAGAAATACGTTTAGGTGCGTGCACTACCAAGCCATTGGCAGTGATTTTAAGGCCTATGGTCCTGCGGGCACGCAGGTCTAGCTGATAATCGATACGTTGCCCGTTGGGCAGTTGCAGTTGCTGCGCAATCACAGGTTTAACATCTCGGCTTCAATCCAGTCTTCAACCAATTTATTGACGGCATCTGGCTTGAGGCCAGCGGTTTCTATCGGCGGACCAATCACCACCTGGATGACCCCTGGATATTTAAGGATGGAATTTTTGCGCCAGAAACGTCCGGCATTGTGCGCCACAGGCACCACGGTTGTGGCGGTATGCGACGCCAGCCAGGCACCGCCGATATGGTATTTGCCACGCGTGCCTGGCGCAGTGCGGGTGCCTTCCGGAAAAATCACCACACTTAAGCCGCGCGCGAGTCGCTCTTTGCCATTGTTCACCAGCTTTTTTAAGGCTTCGCGACCAGCGCTACGGTCAATCGGGATCGCGTCCAAGGCCCAGAATGCCCAGCCTAAAAACGGGATCATCAACAACTCTTTTTTCATCACCCAGATTTGCGGCGGAAAAATACACTGTAAGCCTATGGTCTCCCAGGCAGACTGATGTTTAGACAGAATAATATGTGCATGCACAGGAATATGCGCGCGGCCACGGACCTCGTAGCGCAGATTGCAGGTGACCTTGAGCCACCACAATACGCTATAAGCCCAACCGCTGACCCAACGTGAACGCGTGACCGCAGGCAAGGGGATTAACACGATTGCCAGTAGCGAAAACGGGATCGTCAGTGCAAACAAGCCCACATAAAACAGCAAGGCACGCACATACAACACGGCTTTTTGCATTATCGGTCACCCGCAATAATGTCTTGCACGGCCGCCGCCAAGTCCGCCACCACAATGGTGGTTTGAGGCACGTCTGACAAGTTATAGGTTTCTTCGCCTTTGCCCGTGCGCACCAAATACGGTTGGCAACCGGCTTTGTCAAACGCCTGCAAGTCACGCAAGGCATCACCCACACCAGGCACCTTGGTCAGCTCGATATTAAACCGGCGGCTGATCTCCTCCAGCATGCCAGTGTTTGGCTTGCGGCAAGCACAATGGGCATCGGCCGCATGCGGGCAATAAAACACCGCATCAATGCGGCCGCCGACCTGCGCCAGCGCTTTATGCATTTTGTCGTGTATCGTATTTAGCGTCGCCATATCAAAATAACCACGCGCAATGCCTGACTGGTTGGTCGCCACAGCCACGCGATAGCCATGCTGATTGAGTTGCGCAATCGCTTCCAGGCTACCAGGAATCGGAATCCACTCGTTGGGATTTTTGATAAAGGTCGCGCTGTCGCGGTTAATCACACCGTCACGGTCGAGAATGACTAACTTCATACATAAACTCCTGACGGCAATGCGATTAACTGGCCAGTTTAGATAAATCGGCCACGCGGTTCATGGCCTGATGCAAGGTGGCCAGCAACCCCAGGCGGTTGGCCTTGAGTGCTGGGTCATCGGCATTGACCATGACTGCGTCAAAGAAGGTGTCTACCGGTGCTTTTAATACTGCCAGTGCCTGTAAAGAAGCGGTGTAATCACCGGTTTCAAACAACTGGTCAGCCTTGGGTTTGGTTTCAGCCAGCGCCTGATGCAAGGCTTTTTCAGCCGCCTCTTGCAGCAACTCCACCTTCACTTCGGCCTTCACTTCGCCTTCTACCTTTTTCAGGATGTTGGAGACGCGCTTGTTGGCCGCGGCCAGTGCTGGGGCTTCTGCTAGGCAGGCAAAATATTTTACAGCACTCAGGCGGCGCGGCACTTCAGTCAACTGGTTTGGAGACAATGACAATACCGCATCGACCTCTTGTGCGCTGTTGCCACCGTCACGGAGATTGACAGCCAGACGATCAAAACAGAAGGCTTTAATAGCCTCTGCTACCTCTTGCTCACCATTAAAAACACTCAGTGTTTGAGCGATTAATTGGTCAAAAGCCAATGGCAAATCGGTTTCCATCAGCATACGCAAAATACCCAATGCTTGCCTACGCAAAGCAAACGGATCTTTGTCACCCGTTGGTTTTTCACCAATGCTAAACAGACCGACCAGCGTCTCCAGCTTATCTGCCAACGCCACCACCATACCGACCTGGCTGCGTGGTAATTGGTCGCCAGCAAAGCGTGGGCGATAATGGTCTTCAATCGCGTAAGCCACGTCATCAGCCAGGCCTTCGTGCTGGGCATAATAGCGGCCCATGATGCCTTGCAGTTCCGGGAACTCACCCACCATATCGGTCAGCAAATCAACTTTAGATAAGCGCGCGGCTTGCGCCACTTTAGCCACAAAGCCGTCGCCACCAATCTGCTGGGCAATGGCAGACGCAATCGCCACCACACGCTCATTGCGCTCACCTTGTGAACCCAGTTTGTTGTGGTAAACCACTTTCGCCAGGCCTGGCAGACGGCTTTCCAGCGTCTTTTTACGGTCCTGGTCAAAAAAGAACTTGGCATCGGCCAGGCGTGGTCGCACCACGCGCTCGTTGCCGCCAATCACTTTGCTGGCATCAGCCGGGTTGATGTTGGAGACGATTAAAAACTTATTGGTCAGCTTGCCGCTTGCATCCAGCAAGGGGAAATATTTCTGGTTGGCCTTCATGGTTAGAATCAGGCACTCTTGCGGCACAGCTAAAAACTCTTGTTCAAACTGTCCCAGCAATACGTTAGGGCGCTCCACCAGCGCAGTCACTTCGTCCAGCAAGGCATCGTCATCAATCGGCTTTAAGCCTTGCTTGTCAGCCGCGGCTTGCAATTGCTTCACGATCTCGGCACGGCGTGCATCAAACCCGGCAATCACGGCACCTTCTTCGATCAATTGTTGCGCATAGGTGTCGGCTGAGGTGATGGTGACCACTGGATTTTTAGCCTCAAAACGGTGACCTTGCGTAGTATTGCCCGCAGACAAGCCCAGCACAGAAACCGGCACCACCTCGCTGCCATGCAGCGCTACCAAGCCATGGGCCGGACGCACAAAGTTCACGCTCTCCCAGCCATCGTTAATCTGGTAAGTCATCACTTTGGGGATGGGCAGCTTGGCCAGCGTCTCATCAATCGCCTTTTGCAAACCTTCGGCCAATGTGGCACCAGCCTGGGTCGCATCCAAAAACAGAATATCGGCTTTGCCATCGTTTTCTTTGCGCAGCTTGGCGACGGCACTTTCGCCCTCGCCCAGGGCCTGCAATTTTTTCAGAAGCGCAGGCGTTGCGTTGCCGTTAGCATCCAGGCCCACCGTCGCTGGCATCAGTTTTTGCGCCACTTGTTTGTCTGCCGCTTTAGCAGACACATTCGTCACATGCGCAGCCAAGCGGCGCGGCGAAGCAAAGGTGCTGACGGCGCTGCCGTCTGCCAGCAAGCCTGAAGCTTTCAGGCTCTCGGCCAAGACACCACTAAAAGACTCGCCCAGTTTTTTTAATACTTTTGGCGGCAGTTCTTCGACAAATAATTCAACTAACAGATTGCGGGTACTCATGCGGCGGCTTTCTTGTTTTGTTCGGCTTGTTCGCCGTCAAGTTTGGCCAACACTTCGTCGGCCCAGGCTTTAGGCGCCATTGGGAAACCCAGTCTGGCGCGGCTATCGAGGTAGCTGGCCGCCACGGCGCGTGCCAGGTTGCGGATACGGCCAATATACGCCGCCCGTTCGGTGACAGAAATCGCCCCACGCGCATCCAGCAGGTTAAAGGTATGCGCGGCCTTGAGCACTTGCTCATAGCCCGGCAAAGCCAGTTTGTTGTCCATTAAATGTTTGGCCTGTTTTTCGTGCGCATTAAAGGCGGTGAACAAAAAGTCGGCATCGGAATGCTCAAAGTTATAGGTCGATTGCTCCACCTCATTCTGGTGGAACACATCGCCGTATTTCACGCCGGGTGAATATTCGAGGTCATAGACGTTTTCTACGCCTTGCAGATACATGGCCAAACGCTCTAAACCATAAGTAATTTCACCGGTAATCGGCTTGCAGTTAATGCCGCCGACTTGCTGGAAGTAAGTGAATTGCGTCACTTCCATGCCGTTGAGCCAGACTTCCCAGCCCAGGCCCCAGGCGCCCAGTGTCGGGTTTTCCCAGTCATCTTCCACAAAGCGGATATCGTTTTCCTGCAAATTAAAACCCAACGCTTCGAGTGAGCCCAAGTAGAGCTCCAAAATATTGGCCGGCGCCGGTTTTAATACCACCTGGTATTGGTAGTAATGTTGCAAACGGTTAGGGTTTTCGCCATAGCGGCCATCTTTCGGGCGGCGGCTAGGCTGTACATAGGCGGCTTTCCAGGGCTCAGGGCCCAGTGCGCGTAAAAAAGTCGCGGTGTGGCTGGTGCCTGCGCCGACTTCCATATCGTAAGGTTGCAACAATGTGCAGCCTTGTTTGTCCCAGTATTCCTGCAGCTTTAAAATGATTTGTTGAAAGGTCAGCACCATGACGCCTGATCTGCTTAATTGTAAAACGAATATTTTACCTGATTCAGACTAGGTTAAGAAATCGCATTGCTGACCCGTTATAAGAGATAGAGCGGTTTTTACGGTTTTTTGCGATTGTGGCATCACGGAAAGTTTGATAGATTAGGCACATGAAATCTTATCGCACATGGGTATTGTTGCTGACGTTATGGTTTGCCTTGCTGCAAACCATCGCGCCGCTCATGCACGCCCATGCGGCAGGCGACACGGCGGCTGACGATGGCCCGCATATGCATATGGTGGATATTCCCGCCTTGCATGCAGAGACCGAGGCCACCAAACACCCGTTTCACTGGCACATGCACTCAGACAAATCGCACGGGCAAATCATCGGCCTGGGCCAGGCCATCAGTGAGAGTAATACCTTATTGTCATTGATTGATGCGTTTGCCAACATGTGGCTGGCTGCCCTCGTACCAGTCCTGTTTGTGTTGTCCATGTGCCTGCTGCCACGTCGCCAGTTTGCGCGACAGCCACACGACAGCGCCCTACATCCGTCCCCGCTTACCCGCCACAACCCGCGCGCCCCGCCTCACGCCTGAACAAACCGCTAATGCATCGGTTGGCCCTTGCCATCCGTTTGCCTGTTTTGTTCAGGAGAATCTATGTTTCATTTATATCGGGGAGTGCTTCACTCCCGGTTAATCGCATGCAGCATATGGCTGATGATGAGCCATGTCACGCCTGCCATGGCCGAAGGCATGGCCAACTTGGCCAGCGATCACGAAGACACGGTCGCCGCCAACCCGCGCCTCAGCCTGCATGAGGTATTGCAGCAGGTCGTCGCTATCCACCCCCAGCAATCCTTGCTAGCCGCCCATCAACAAATGGTGCAGGCACGCCGCACCATGGCCAACAGCTGGTTGCCGCAAGCCCCGTCGGTCGGCTTCTCGCATCAAAACGATGCCCTCATGAGCAACCGTGACGAGCGCGAGTGGCAAGCGCAAGTACAAATCCCAATCTGGTTACCGGGCCAGCGCCAGGCGCGCAGCCAGGTGGCCAGCCTGGCCGATGACAGCCTGTCACAAGACCGGGCGGGCTTGCAGCAACTGGCCGCAGACCTGCTACGCAATGCGGTGTGGGATATTGCCATGCGCCGCAATGACGTCGGCCTGGCTGACGCCCGTCGCAACACCATGCGCAGCCTGAGCGAAGATGTCCAAAAACGCTTTAAGGCTGGCGAAGTGGCCAAGCTGGAGGTGATGCAGGTAGACCAGGAAACCCTGCAAGCAGAACGCCTGCGCGTAACCGCCCATGCCGAGCTCATGCATGCGCAATTCCGCTACCAGCAACTCACCGGGCTCAACGAAATTCCGGCAAAACTGGAAGAGTCACTATCGACCCGTGAGGACTATGCCGACTCACCTTACTGGCAGGCCGCGCAAGCCAAGGTCAAGCTGGCAGAAGGCCAACGCGACCTGACCATGATAGAGCAGCGGCAAAACCCTCAGCTTACCCTGAGCACGCGCACCATCCAGGGCGGCTTTGATTATGCTTACAACTCCAGCATGGGCGTGGCCATCAATATCCCGCTACAAAGCGAAGTGCAGCGCGCGCCCTTATTGGCCAATGCCGAGCAGAATATCGGCGATGCGCGCACCCAGCTGGAAACCTTGCGACGGCTACTTGAAAACAACCTACACGAAGCCGAGCATAACCTGCATGTCAGCCGCCAGGAGCTCACGCTCATCCAGCAGCAACACGCCATCGCCACTGAAAACGCCAGCCTGGCGCGTAAAGCCTATCGCTTGGGCGAACTCGATCTCAACCAATTATTACGCCTGCAATTACTGGCCTTTGAAGCGGAACGCAGCTTAAGCAGCCAGCAGCTACAAGTGCAATGGAACATTGCCAAATACAACCAGGCCGTAGGAGTCCTGCCATGAAAAGAATTCTGTTTTTAGTTAGCTCAATTTGCCTGTCGTTGCATACCTCGGCAGCCACCCTGTTACCGCTCTCACCCGCACAACTCAAACAGATGCAGGTGCAATGGGGCCATTTGCAAGCCCAGCAAGAAGGGCTATCCGCCAGTTATCCGGCAGAAGTGGTGTTACCGCCGACACAAACCCGCGTCGTCACCGCGCCACAAAGCGGCTTGATTACGCGACTCAGCGTCAGCATGGGAGATAGCGTCAAACAAGGCCAGGTCATCGGCCAACTCAGCAGCCCTGATTTAGTGGCCTTGCAAAGCAATTATTTGCAAAGCGACACCCAGGCCAGGCTGCATGAACAGGCACTTAAACGCGATCAGGAATTATTTAAAGATGGCATTATTGCCCAGCGCCGCATGCAGGAAACACAAAGTGCTTATGAAACCAGCCAGGCACTGATGCACGAGCGCAAACAGACCTTGAAACTGGCGGGCATGAGTGACGGCCAAATCCAGCAACTGGCGCAAAAGCGCAGCATGCAAAATGGCATGGCGATTATCGCGCCGATCAGCGGGCAGATTATGGAGCAGCAACAGCAGGTAGGCGCACGCGTAGATATGGCGATGCCGATCTATACCATCAGCAATCCAAGCCCATTATGGCTGATGATACAAGTGCCCATTGCGCAAGCCCAGCAACTGCGCCCCGGCGCCGCAGTCCGCCTGCCTAAGCACAACTTGACCGCCAAGGTTGACACCGTATTACGGCAGTTGAACAAAAACAACCAGACGACCCAAGTGCGGGCCACCATCAGCCAGGGTGCAGAGCAGCTCTCGGTGGGACAAGTGGTCGATGTAGCGCTGGTGGAACAGACCGCAGCAGGCAGCTTTGCTGTGCCCAGAAGCGCAGTGGTCAGACAAGGCGAGCAAGCGGTGATCTTTGTGCAGCAGGCCAAAGGCATAGCGGTGACGCCAGTGAAAGTCATGCTGGAACAAGACCAGCAGTTAACCGTTCAAGCCGACTTGCGTGGCAACGAGACCATCGCCGTGCAAGGTGTGGCCGCGCTGAAAGGCCACTGGCTTGGCCTGGGTGGGGAGTAGACCATGCTCAATTGGCTCATAGAAACCTCGCTCAAGCAAAGGCTGCTCATCTGCGTCTTTGCCATCGGCTTGCTCTTCGCTGGCTGGACCGCGTATCAAACCATCCCGATTGATGCGTTCCCCGACGTGTCTTCGACGCAGGTCAAAATCATCATCAAATCGCCTGGCATGACGCCGGAAGAAGTCGAGGCGAGGATTACCGCGCCGATTGAAGTCGAGATGCTGGGTATCCCCAAGCAGACCAGTTTGCGCGCAGTGGCCAAATACGCACTGACCGACATCACTATCGACTTTGAGGACGGCACCGATATTTACTGGGCGCGCCAGCAGGTCACCGAGCGACTCAATAATGCCTGGCCCAACCTACCCACCCAAGTCTCCGGCGGCATCGCGCCGATGACCACCCCGCTGGGCGAGATGTTTATGTTCACCATTGAGTCAGACTCGCTGAGCCTGCAGGAAAAACGCTCTTTGCTCGACTGGGTGATTCGTCCGCGTTTGCGCACGGTGCCTGGTGTCGCTGACGTCAACGCGCTGGGCGGCTTGGTGCGCAGTTTTGAAATCGTGCCCGACAACGCCAAATTACAGGCACGTGGCATTGCGCTGAGTGAGTTGCAGCTAGCGATCAGCGACAATAACCACAACGATGGCGCAGGTCGCCTGCAAGATGGCGAAGAATCGTTGCTGGTGCGTGCTGAAGGCGCCTTCAAAACGCTGGATGATGTGCGCAACACCGTCCTCAAAGGTCACCAAGGTAGCCCGGTACGCATCGCCGATGTAGCAGAAGTGCGTATCGGCGCCTTGACGCGCTATGGCGCCGTCAGCCGCAATGGCAAAGGCGAAGCCGTCGAGGGCCTGGTGTTGGGCCTACGTGGCGCCAACGCGCGCCAAGTGGTGGAAGGCGTACGCGCCAAACTGGCAGAAATGGCGCCCGCATTGCCCAAAGGCGTCAAGATAGAAGTGTTTTATGACCGCGGCAACCTGGTAGAACAGGCCGTGCACACCGTCAATAAAGCGCTGATGGAAGCCGTCGTACTGGTGCTGGTGTTATTGGTATTGTTCCTGGGCAACTTGCGTGCCGCGCTCACCGTCGCCTGCGCGCTGCCACTGTCCATGCTGGCGACATTCTGGCTGATGCAGCGCTACGGCATGTCAGCCAACCTGATGTCATTAGGCGGGCTGGCGATTGCCATCGGCATGCTGGTCGATTCCGCCGTGGTGGTGGTGGAAAACATCGTCGACCATCTGGCGCATGCGCAAAAAACACCTGAGCAAAACAAGCTGACCATTATCCTCGCCGCCATGCGTGAGGTCAGCGTGCCGGTCAGCGCAGGTATCGTGATTATTATTACGGTGTTTTTACCCTTGCTGACGCTGCAAGGGCTGGAAGGCAAACTATTTGCCCCAGTGGCGCTCAGCATCATGTTTGCACTCGGCTCCTCATTGCTGCTATCGCTGACCATCATCCCGGTGCTTGCATCGTTCCTAATCAAAGACCATGCCGCTGAAGACCCATGGTTAATCCGCCACCTTAATCGCTGGTACGCCCGCAGCCTGAGCGCTGCCATGCAACACAAACGCCCAGTGCTGTTGGTAGCAGCCATCCTGCTGGCGCTCACAGTGGTCGTCTATCCGCTCATCGGCAAAACCTTTATGCCGACCATGGATGAAGGCGATGTCATTATCGGCACCGAAAAGCTACCATCCATCGCCTTGGCGCAAAGCGTGGCCACCGATAGCCATTTACAGCAAACCCTGTTGCAACAAGTGCCTGAGATCCAGGGCGTGTATTCGCGAGCAGGTTCAGATGAACTGGGGCTGGACCCGATGGGTGTCAACCAGAGCGATAACTTTCTGGTGCTCAAGCCGCGCGCGCAATGGCAGGTGCCAGATAAAGCCGCGCTGATCGAAAAACTGCGCCACGTCATGCAAAGCGTGCCTGGCCTGGATTACAACTTTACGCAGCCAATCGAAATGCGCGTCAATGAAATGATCCTCGGCGTGCGGGGTGACCTGGCACTGAAAATTTTTGGCACCGACCTCAAGGTGCTCAACCAAAAAGCGCAGGAGATCATCAAGGTGCTGGAATCCGTGCCCGGTAATCAGGATGTCTACACACCGCAAAACAGTGGCGTGCAATACCTGCAAATCCGCATAGACCGCGTCGCCGCCGGTAGGCTGGGACTCAGTGTGGCAGATATCAACGCCCTGCTGCAAAGCCAGCTCGAAGGCAAACTGTTAGGTATCGTACTCGAAGGCACCCGCCGCACGCCCATCCTGCTGCGCGGCAGCCAGGTCGTGCGCGAATCGGCATCAGACTTCAGCCAACTCATGCTGGCGCTACCGCAAGGCGGCACCGTGCCGCTTTCCGGCGTCGCCAATGTTGTGCGCGAAGAAGGCCCGGTCAAAATAGACCGCGAACGCGGTAACCGTATGGTCGTCGTCACCGCCAACGTCAAAGGCCGCGACCTGGTGAGCTTTGTCGAAGAAGCCAAGCAAAAGGTGGCGCAGCAGGTGAAGTTACCTGAAGGCTACTGGCTCAAATGGGGTGGCCAGTTCGAGAACCAGCAACGCGCCGCCGCACGCCTGAGCATCGTCATCCCAATCGCCATTGCGCTCATCGCCCTGCTGCTATTTATGACCTTTGGCTCGCTGCCTAAAGCGCTACTGATACTGGCCAATATTCCGTTTGCAATGATAGGTGGCGTGTTTGCACTGTGGCTGTCCGGGGAGTATTTGTCAGTGCCCGCCTCGGTTGGTTTTATTGCCTTGCTCGGCATCGCCGTACTCAATGGCGTGGTGATGGTCAGTCATTTTCAGCAATTGGCGGCACAAGGTATGGCGGCTAGCCATATCGCTTATGAAGGCGCCAAACGACGCCTGCGGCCGGTGCTGATGACCGCCAGCATCACTGCGTTTGGATTGATTCCGTTGCTGTTTGCCACGGGGCCGGGGGCGGAGATTCAACGGCCATTGGCAATTGTGGTGATTGGTGGGTTAATCACGGCAACGTTTTTGACGTTGTTTGTGTTGCCGATTTTGTATCAGCACTTTTTTGGTAAAGAGAGAGAGTGGATTAAATGAGAAAGTAATTCTTTGGAGCTTTAGAATGGTGCGCTAAACAAATACCTTTTTCGCCTGTTGGCGAGTCACTTTCTGGTGCTTGTCCCCCAGAAAGTAACCAAAGAGGACGACACCCAGCCATCACGGCCTTCGGCTCCCTTGCGTTGCTCAACAAAGTGGGCGTCCATCGAAACTCGCCCTAGCGGCTTGCAAAAGGCGCAAGCCACCGCGGAACTCGAACAGCCGATGGCCGAATACCCCCACTTCGTCTCCGCTACTCAGCGTGATGGAATGGGATTGTTCTCATTTAAGTAGCAGCGAGGAAGTTGGGACGGTTTAAAAACCAGATTCTTTTTCTTCAATCAGCTTTTGGTGGCAGTCGCATGGTGTTCGGGGTCCCCATCTGACGCGCCGAGTAGCGCAGGCAAAATAAGGAGAAAGGGAGCGACTGTTCGAATCCCGCAGTAGCTCACGTTTTGTGTGAGCTACCAGGTTGAGTTTCGTGACCGCTTATTTTGACGAGCAACGCAGGGAACAAGCGGAAGCTGGGGTGTCTTGTTCTTTGCCTTCTTTCTTATGGACAAGCATAAGAAAGAATGGTCGCCGAAAGGGCGAAATAGATCTTTCCACAAACCGAGCTTGCTACAAGCAAAGAAAAGTAACTCGCCAAAAAGGCGAAACAAAACCTTCCCTAAACGCACAAACCTAAAGAATTACCTTCTCAGCCAAATCCACAACAACCCACCAACACTTAACACCAGAAACGCCCAGTTCCCCCACCACACATAAGGCGTCTGCCCACGATAACTTTGCGCATCCCCAGTCAATATCACCGCCTGGTCATGCGCTGCATGCTGCAACACCTGACCACTCTTATCGATAATCGCCGTTGCGCCAGTATTGGTACTACGCAACACCATACGCCCTGTTTCTATCGCACGCACCTGGCTAAACTGCATATGCTGATCCGCCGCAAACGATTGGCCATACCAGGCATCGTTGCTGATATTCACCAGCAACTCCGCTTGCGGCAGTTGCTGGGCAATCTCTTCACCAAACACGTCTTCGTAACAAATGTTGACGCCGACTTTTTGCCCGGCAATGAGTAGTGGTTTTTTAGAGGTGCCGCGCGATAAATCACTCAGCGGCATATGTAGCCAATCGCGGTAAATCCAGCCGAACACGCTTTTGAGCGGGATAAATTCGCCGAATGGGACTAAATGGCTTTTGGAATAGGATTGTGTGGGTGACGCGCCAAGGCTGATCGCGCTATTAAAATATTCACCTTGCTTACTCTCTACCACCCCAACCAGTAAATCACCCTGCTGTTTTTGGGCGTGTTGTTTCAGCGCATCGAGATACACCGGGGCAAGTTGTTCAAGCAATACGGGTAAAGCGGTTTCTGGCAACACGATTAACTGCGCGTTGGCTTGCTGCACCATGTCGAAATATTGACGCAAGGTCTGTTCGGCGTGCTCGGGCGACCATTTGATGGTTTGGCTGATATTACCTTGCAGCAAAGCGACACTCACAGGCTTGCCCACGGGCTGGGTCCACGGCACCTGGGTAAGCACGCTGCCGCCTACGAGTAATGCAATGAGGATGCCCGCTGGGCGTAAACGCTGCTGAGCAGTGGCTAAGGCGAACACACAGGCGGCCAATAGCATCACCAGCGCAGATACGCCATAGACTCCCAGCACGGGTAAGAACCCGGCCAATGGGCTGTCTGGTGCCTGCGTATAGCCTAGCGTTAACCAGGGGAATCCGGTAAAAATCCAGCTGCGTACCCAGTCTGACAACGCCCACAACAGCGGTGCAGCCCACAACAAATGGCCCAACCGCTTGGCCAGGTAACCGGCAAGTGCCGGAAACAGCGCCATAAATGCACACAGGCATAAGGTGGCAAAGCCGGCAAACCACCACGGCATGCCGCCAAAGCTATGCAGGCTGATATAAATCCAGTAGATGCCGAAGCCATACAGACCTAGGCCGAAGGCCAGGCCCAGTTTAAACACTTGTGCTGGCGTTGTGGCTTGCTGCCACAGGCACAGCAAGGCGGCCAGGGTGAGCCAAGGCAGCCAGAACAAACCATAGGGCGCAAAAGCAAACACGGTGAGCGCACCCAAGGTGAGCGCCAGCGTGGCGCGTTGCCACATCGGGGCATGACTTGCCCATACTTTCACAGCATTCAATGCGATCACCCTTTCACCAAACTTTTAACCGCTTGTATATCCGCCATGGACAGCCAGGCAGAAAAATCAGCAGACTGCATGACTTGCCACTCAATCATCCTGGCGATGGCAATCGGGTCGTGTGGATCAATGGCTTGCGTAGGGCGGGCCGGGTGACACATCAGCACCGGCGGCAAATCTTTTTCAGAGATGGCCAACTGTTTGAGTTGCCTGGCCCAGTGCAACCAATGTGCCTGATAGGCTGCGGCATCGCCCTGAAAGTTGTAGACACCCAATAAGATGGGTGACACGCGAAAGCCAGCGGCGGCGGCCAGTTGCTTAAGTGTTTGTGCGCCAAGCCAATGGATGATTCTGGCCTTGAGGCCACTACCCACAGGCGGGCTGGAGATCCGCAGCCATGGCCGCTCGGCCGGGGCCAAGTGGCTGTAGCGATGTTGCAAAATAGTGAGTAGTGCCTCGCGGATGATGGGCAGTTGATGTACGTGCAAATGGCCATCTATGTAGTCTGGCGGCGTATGCAACGCATCTTCAAAAGCATCCAGCTGTTGCTTGATATTGGCCATCACCTTTTGTGTGCTGAGCAAGCCAGTCATGCTACGCAACACCAGCACAGGGTGAGCGGCACGCATGGTGCGCGAAAACTGGGTGAAATCAAGATGCAGGCCAAGATCAGCCTTGGTGCGCAATTGCGGAGTGAGCTGCTTAGCACTCTCTGGCCAGCGCGGGCTCAGCGTCATGCAGGAGGTCGCGGTTAATATACCGCGCTCAATCAGGGTCAGGATGGCGGCATCGATCGCCGCCGACTGGGCATAGTCATCCGCACAAATAATCACCTTAGCCATACAACGCCTTAATCATGCTCAAATGCCCAGAAACGGCTCAACAGCCAGGTGCTGGCTGCAATCAACACCATCACCACGCCGAGCACAAACCAGAAAGGCAATGGCGTGTACGTTAATGCCAGCCATAACAAGGCCTGATTGCCCACAAAGCCAAGCAAGGCCACAGCGAGAAACTTGAAAAATGCAGCTTTATGACTAGCTTGTGTGCCACGAAATGACCAGCGGCGATGGCCAATATAACTGACCGGAAAGGCACATAAAAAGCCTAGCCAGTTAGCGCCGGCAGGCTGCCAGCCCCAGGCATGCGTCAGCAATGCTACGATGTAATGCACAGCCGCCGCCAGGGCACCCACACTTACAAAACCTAATACCGAAGCACGCATGCAGGCAATCAGGATGGCTTAACAGCAGCGGCTGCAGGTTGTACCACCTCGGCCACAATATAGGGTGGGCGGCCTTTGACTTCGTCATAGACGCGGGCCAGGTATTCGCCCAGCACGCCAATAAACAGCAGTTGTACACCAGCGAAGAACATCATGCTGGCCACCACCGTCGGCCAGCCAGGCACAGACTCATGGAAAAACAGGGCATCAATCACCACCACGGCACCATAGGCAAATGCCAATAAGGCTAATGTGGCGCCGGTTAAACTGGCCAGGCGCAACGGCAAGACTGAGAAACTGGTAATGCCTGTCCACGCCAAGGCAATCAATTTGAGCTTTGAATAAGCACTCTCGCCGTGCAAGCGCGGCAAGGGTGTATAAGGGATACCGATGGATTTATAGCCGACCCAGGCATAAATGCCTTTCATAAAACGGTTACGCTCGGGCAGTGCGCATAATGCATCCACCACCGCGCGGTTCATCAAACGGAAATCGCCCGCATCACGCGGGATTTCAACATGGGTGCTGGCACTCATCATGCGGTAAAACAGGCGCGAGCCCCATAATTTAAAGGACGACTCCTGTTCGCGATCCTGGCGCACGGCATAGACCATATCATAGCCTTCACGCCATTTTTCCAGCATGGTAAACATAAGCTCTGAAGCATGCTGGCCATCTGCATCCATGCAAATCACCACGTCGCCCTTGGCATAACACAGGCCAGCGCTAATCGCGTTCTCTTTGCCAAAGTTACGCGAAAACCTGACCAAAGTAACATGGCACTCTTCTATCAGCGACTGCACCACCTGCGTGGTCTGGTCGCGGCTGCCATCATCCACCACCACCATATCCCAATGCGGTGACATCTGCTGCAACACGCTACGGATATTTTGCAGCGTATGTGCAATGTTTTTTTCTTCATTGTAAGCAGGCACCATCACCGTGATATGCGGCTGGGCGTTGGGGCGGTGAGAGTCAACTGTCATCATGGTGATCACATTAGCAGGTTCAATGCGGTTATTGTAGCGGATTGCAACTAGTTTTTGGCTGGGGTGGCGAGGCGGTCAGCCCCCCGTAACTGGCGACGATCTTTAATCACGGCCAGCCACATGCCCTGCCGCTGCACGCCGCCGATCAGCTTGCCTTTCATGACTTCATGGCAATGCATATTGGTGGTGGACAGGAAGAAGTCGGCCTCTTCCCAGCGGCGGGTGACACTAAAACGGCCATCCAGATAAGGTTCGATTTGCGGGGTATCGACACAGGCAGCCACCCAGTAAGGTTTGTCGCGCGCAGGCAAAGGCATCTCGGTGAGTTGATCGGTAGCCACGCGTAAGGCGCTAGACCAGTAATCGCCCTCCCACTTAAACTGGGCCTGCGTTTGATCGCCAGCCAGGCGGTTGAGCCTGGCGTATTGGTATGGATGCAGTTGCACAATATCGACCAGCGTTACCAGCATCAATCCGGCAATCACGCCGCCCCAAACGGCTTGGTAAGCCACTCGGGCCTGTAACTGGCTAGTGGCCAATGCTTGCCACACAGCCACAATCGCCCAGGCCGAGAAAATCGCCAACAAAGGCAATAAAAAGGTAAAGTGGCGCACGCCGTTATAGAGTGCTGGCCGGTCATCCATCACAAAAACGAGCGGGAATAAGATACCCATCAACAAGGTGTACATGACCATACGTGTCGACCGATCAGCCAGGCGCAAAGCTGGTCGGCGCAAAAACCACAGCAAAGGCAGGCTGAAAATGCCTAACAAAGCCGCCTCCGGCAGTTTGACTGCCAGGTACTGAAACAGGTAACTACGCGGCACTTCGCTGATGTTGTAGACCACACCATTGGCAATGGTCTGCATATTAAAGTCAAAGTGCGAGAATGACTTGGCCGCTTCCAGCAGATTGTCGGGTTCAATCACACTCCATGGCCAGCACATCGCCATAAAGACAAACGCCAGCACGGCTGCTGGCAGCAACACCACGACCATGCGCAGCAAGCGCGACCAGATCGGCGTGCGTTCAGCGCTATGGTCTAGCAATACGCGTGCAAGCACCAGCAACACCAGGTAGATCACGGCAAAAGCACCGCCGACGCGCAAACCTAAGGCGCCGCCAACCGCGAAGCCTAACAACACAATGGCTTTGCCGCTCACGTTTTCCATATCGCGCACCACTAGCGCCGTGGCATACAGCGCCCACAACATGCAGGTAGCAAATGGCACATCTTTGGTATGGGTAAACATGGTGCCAGACCATGACACGGTGAGAAACAGCAGCGTCATCGCCAGTAATGCCAAACGCTCGCCACCCAGCAAATGCGCGAACCTGGAGACGCCGTAAAAACCGAGCAGGCCAAACAAGGCTGAGAGCAAGTGGCGAATATCCCAGATCATGATCGGGATATAAGGATCTAGCGCCGCGGCAATGATGTCGAACAGGCCGCCGTACAGATAGAGGTTGCGGTAGTGAAAAGCGTCCTGGTCTTTAAAGCCGGACTGATACCAGTCGAGCAGCATCTGGCCGTAAGTATGCTGCACATACTCGTCGTTGCTGATGCCATGCTGGCGGAAAGTGAGCGCTACCCAAATGATGAGTGCCAGCCAAAAGAAACGTATCAACCAGCGATACGTGGCAGCTGAGCAAGCTTGGGTAAAAAGGGGTTTCATGGGCTATTTAATCGTGAAAAATTGACACGCGCAAGCGTATCACGACACCCTGTCTGAGGATAGAGCGCGACCCCTGCCGCGCTCAAATAAATCTGGGCAAAACCGCTAGATTAATTACCAGGATCAGTATGTACCGAGAAGCGATAACCGGAGCCACGCACCGTCTGGATCATTTCTTCATGCTTGGACGCCACCAGCGCATTGCGCAAACGACGGATATGCACGTCTACCGTACGGTCTTCAACAAACACGCGATCCCCCCAGACTTTATCCAGCAATTGCGTGCGGCTATGGACGCGCTCAGGGTTGGTCATAAAAAAGTGCAACAATTTAAACTCGGTCGGCCCCAGTGGAATATGCACATTATGGCCAGTCACGCGGTGCGTGGTCGGGTCGAGATGCAAACCGGCAATTTCAATCGGATCATCCGTCATCTGTGGTGCGCGTCTACGCAGCACCGCCTTGATACGCGCATTTAACTCACGCGGGCTAAATGGTTTGGTCACATAGTCGTCTGCACCAACCTCCAGGCCGCGCACTTTATCAAACTCGTCGCCACGGGCGGTCAGCATGATAATGGGCACTTCTTTGGTCAGGCTGTCTGATTTCAGGCGACGCGCAAACTCAATGCCGCTCATGCCTGGCAACATCCAGTCCAGCAAGATCAGGTCTGGCATGGTTTCACGTAACAACATTTGTGCATGTTCAACGCTGGTGGCACGGATAGCGTGATGCCCCGCCTGCTTGATATTTAACGCCAGCAATTCCTGGATCGCCGGTTCGTCTTCTACCACCAAAATATTCGCTGCTGCCATGACGCTCCCTTTAAGCAATATGAGATCAAAGTATTGATTGAATGCTCGCCAGTTTATGAATGAATTATGACATTTTAATGACAACATCACATAAATTTAATTTTGCTGTTATTGCCTTTTGGGCCAAATTGTAACAAGATGTAACGGCAAAAAATAAAGGGGTTTTTAATCTTGCTTAATCTTTCCAAAGAACACATCACCGCCGGCAATCATTTCAATCGCTGGCTGGTACCACCGGCAGCACTGGCAGTCCATCTCTCCATCGGCATGGCTTATGGCTTTAGCGTCTTCTGGAAACCGCTGGGCAACGCGCTCACTGGGCCAGATGGCAAACCGGTGGCCGCTTGCGCCGCAGGGGCAAGCACCTTTGCTGACAAACTGGCAGGCACTGCCAAAGCACTGACCGCCACCGACTGCAACTGGACCCAGTTTGACCTCGGCTGGATGTATACCTTGTTTTTTGTGCTGCTGGGCTGCTCCGCCGCCGTCTGGGGTGGCTGGCTGGAACGTGCCGGGCCGCGCAAAGCAGGCTTGGTCGCCATGCTTTGCTGGTGTGGTGGCTTACTGATTTCCGCCCTCGGCGTCTACCAACACCAACTGTGGATGATGTGGCTGGGTAGCGGCGTCATCGGTGGTATCGGCCTCGGGTTGGGCTATATTTCACCAGTGTCTACCCTGATCAAATGGTTTCCGGATCGCCGCGGCATGGCGACTGGCCTGGCCATTATGGGCTTTGGCGGCGGCGCCATGATAGGCTCGCCACTGGCCACAAAACTCATGAGCATATTCGCCACGCCATCCGCCCCTGGCGTCTGGCAAACCTTTGTGGTACTGGCCTTGATTTATGCCGTGTTTATGACCTGCGGCTCATTGGGTTATCGCGTGCCAGCCGCCAACTGGAAACCAGCTGGCTGGACGCCGCCAGACACCCAGCACAATCGCCTGGTTGCCACGCGCCACGTGCACCTCAAAAACGCGCACAAAACACCGCAATTCTGGTTACTGTGGCTGATTCTGTGCATGAATGTGTCCGCAGCCATCGGCATTATCGGCGCCGCAGCCCCCATGTTGCAGGAAACATTTGGTGGCGTATTGATTGGCCAGCCTACGCTTGGCTTTGCCGACATCAAGGCTGACGAAGCCCTCACAGCCGCTGCCGCAGCAGTAGGCGCCGGGTTTGTCGGGCTCATCTCATTGTTTAATATTTTTGGCCGTATTGGCTGGGCCACTTCGTCAGACAAACTGGGCCGCAAAACAACTTATTTCATCTTTTTTGTGCTCGGCATCATGATGTATATCTGCGGCACTTACGCAGCCAACCATCATCAACTGGCCTTGTTCCTGCTGGTGTTCTGCATCATTGCTTCTATGTACGGCGGTGGCTTTTCCACGATTCCGGCTTACCTGGCTGATTTGTTTGGTACACAGTTTGTGGGCGCCATTCACGGCCGCTTGCTCACAGCCTGGTCAACCGCGGGTATTTTGGGCCCGGTCATCGTTAACTACCTGCACGACGTGCGACTGGAAGCCAATGTCCCTTACGCTGACATTTATGCGCCGATATTCATGACGCTGGCGGCCTTGCTCGGTGTTGGCTTTGTGGCCAACCTGCTGGTGCGGCCAGTCGCAGACAAATATTTTATGTCGGACAGCGAATTAGCGGCAGAGCAAAGTGGCGGCAAAACAACCACCCAGCAGGTCGTGAGCATCAAACAAAACGACCAGAAAACCCCTGGCATACTGGTCAAACTGGCGTGGTTGGCGGTGCTGATTCCTATCAGTTATGGTATCTGGATGACGGTACAAAAAGCCTGGTCACTATTCGCATAATCCGTAACCTTGCCGTTTGGGTTAAAATAGCGGTTTATGTTTTAACCCACGGACGCACAAGTGAACAAAATTGCTAAAAACCTGGACGGTAACGGTAAAAAAATCGGCATCGTCCTCTCCCGTTTTAATGAAAACATTGGCGCGGGCTTGTTACAAGCCTGCGAACAAGAGCTGCTCAAACTGGGCGTTGCCGCTGAAGACATCACCCTCGCCACCGTGCCTGGTGCGCTGGAAACACCGTTGATTCTGTTACACATGGCCATGACTGAAAAGTATGATGCCCTGATCGCACTGGGTGCTATTATCCGCGGCGAAACCTACCATTTTGAAGTCGTTTCCAATGAGTCTGCACGTGGTATTTCAGAAGTACAACGCGACACCGGTGTGCCGGTTGCCAACGCGATCCTCACCACAGAAAACGATGAGCAAGCCGAAGTACGCGTCGCAGTAAAAGGCGCTGAAGCCGCACAAGCCGCCATTGAAATGGCGAATTTAGTGAGCGCACTATGAGTGAAGACAAAGCAGCGGTAAATCAGGACCAGGCTGCGCCCGCCAAAAGCAAAGGCAGCAAAAACCGCCGCAAATCACGCGAACTGGCACTCAAAGCACTGTATCGCAATCGCATGAATGCAGGTGACGTCAAGCAGCTGCGCCTGGATAGCCTGGACGACCCTGATTACTTCAAGGCCGACGAAACCTACTTCAAGCAATTGCTGACCGGTGTGCTCGATCATACGGCCGATATTGATGCCATGATCAGCCAGTTTATTGACCGCCAGCTGGAAGAGCTGAGCCCGATCGAACATGCCATTTTACGTATTTCTGGCTATGAGTTGATGTTTGATGTCAGCATCCCTTACCGCGTGGCAATCAACGAAGGGGTTGAACTGGCCAAGGCGTATGGCGGCATTGATGGTCATAAATACATTAATGGCGTGCTGGATAAAATTGCAGCCCAGGTCAGGCCACACGAGTTTAAGCGCTAAGCGCCTGCACGATGTTTGACCAACAATAAAAAAGCCCTGCATGCAGGGCTTTTTTATTGCACAGCCTCTCAGCCTATGCAGAATAAACGTGATAGCCATTGCGGCCAGCTCCCTTGGCTTCGTACATGGCCATATCGGCCTGCTTCATCCACTCAGTCACGGTGACCTGGCCGCCTGCGGCACACACGGACACACCAATGCTGAGGCTAATATGCAGACTGCGTCCATTCACCTGCACTGGCAACACAAAGCTGTTGAGAATTTTTTGCGCCACATGCTCGGCATCGTCACGCTGCGTGAGCTCTGGCAACAAAATCACGAACTCGTCACCGCCCAGTCTGGAGACGGTATCCGTTTGCCGCAAACAGCTCTGTAAACGCGTGGAGACCTCTTTTAAAATCACATCGCCGACATCATGACCCAGCGTATCGTTAATCTGCTTGAAATGATCGATATCGAGGAACAGCAAAGCCGCCGCCTGCTCGGCATATTGCAAGCGGGCATGCACCTGGTGCAGCCTGCTCAGCAGCATCCGGCGATTGGGTAACCCGGTCAGCGCATCGACATAAGCCTCCTGCGTCACCTCGTCATACTGATGCTTACGCGCCGTAATATCTTCGATCTGGGCAATAAAGTATTGCGGCGCATGCTCTTCATCGCGAAAAATAGACACCGACAACTGCACCCACACCACAGCGCGATCGCGGCGGATATAACGCTTCTCCATTTGATAAGCGTTGATCTTGCCATCCAGCAGTTGCTGCACATACTCCAGGTCCTTGGCCAAATCATCGGCGTGGGTAATTTCCTGAAAGGTGGTCGCCAGCAAAACATCATTGCTATAGCCTACAATATTGCACAAGGCCTGGTTGACCTTGGTGAAGTGGCCTGTCAGCGAAACAATCGCCATGCCAATCGGCGCAAACTCCATAATTTCGCGAAAGCTTTTTTCACTGGCACGCAGGGCAGACTCGGTTTTTTTACGGCTGCTGATATCATCAAACACCACCACAGCCCCACACACTTGCTGATCACGAATGATAGGCACCGAGGTCACATCAATATGAATCGGCTGGCCGTCTCGCCGCCACAATATTTCGTCCGAAGTTTTTACCGCCCGCCCACTGCTCATGACATTACATAACAAGCACTCGTGCTCGGCATAATGTGAGTGATCGGCCTTTTTGTAATGAAATAGGGCATGCGCGCTTTTGCCCAGCAAGTCACGCTTGCGCCAATCCAGCAGGCGCAACGCCTCGGGGTTGATAAACGTGATCAAGCCCGACATATCCGTCACATAAATACCCTCACCCAAAGTGTCGGTGATCTCCTGAAACCTGGCTGCACTCTCTTTGAGTGCCAGCGTTTTTTCATTCACCTGCGCCACCACCCTGGCCGTATAACCGGTGCCCATCAGCAAAATGGCCCCCACCAGCCCGGTGCAGAATATCCCCACCGCCAGCATACTCCAGCTCTGCCAGCCTCTATGTTCGGCGTAATAACGGGCAGACGGTGAAAGATCCAGCTGGTAATGCTTGTCGCCAAACTTGAAGTCACGACTAAAGACAATATCAGACGGCTGCCCGTTCGTTGCGGCATAGACTACTGCCTGGCTTTCTTTCTCAATCAAACGCACCTGCATCAGGGATTGTGAGCGGGAAAAGAGCGCGCCAAAAAAATCATTAGCGACCAGCACCGTTTGCACCACACCATCATAACGGTGCCCATGCACGGGATACATCAGCAGCAACCCCATTTGGCGGCCAGAACTCAGGTAAAGCTTGATCGGCGAAGTAACCACAGCCTGGTTTTGTTTAAACGCCTGCAACAGCGTGATTTTACGGTTATCCATGGAAGCCAAATCGAAACCAATGGTTCGCTGGGTTTGCGCATTCGCTGGCTCAATATAGGTTAATGGAAAATAATAAGAGCGCGCTTTTACAGTTTGCCATTGATTATTTTCGCCTGGCTGTTTGATATAAAAACCAGGGAATTCCGATTGCATCTCGGCAATAAAACTGTCGCGACGCGCGTGGCTGATTTTGGGCACCCACTCGAGTGCGTAAATCATCGGGTATTTGTCTAGTGTCACTTTGACAAAGTTATGAAAGTCCTCCTGGCTCACATCAGACTGCTGATAGGTAAACAAGGCACTGATTTGCGCCAGCACTGCCTCTTGCGACTCTAAGCGCACGCGTAATTGCTCGGACAACTGGCTGGCAAGGCTTTCAAACTCGGTCAGCGACTCCTTGCGCTCCCACTTGCTAGCCGTAATAAACGCCAATACCAGCAAGGCAAACAATATCAGCATGGGGACCGCCACCGTTTGCAGCCGCTTGCGCCATAATCGTCGCGGCTGGCCAATCACCACCAGCGTCAACGGCAACATCACGATCAACCCCAGAAAATCTCCCACCCACCACGACAGCCAACTGCTGATAACACTATGCTGGTCGACCAGGCCTAGCGCGAACAAACCGGCAACCGACAGGCTGGCACTGACCAGGCAGATCAGTGGCGCATAAAGCAAAAAGGAAATGACTTCTCTTGGCGCATCCAATGTGGTGGGATAAGAGATTTTACGCCGCAGCCAGGTGCCGCCGCATAATGCTTGCAGGGTAGAGGCGATGGCGATTAACAGTGCAACGGCCAGCCCAACCCGGCTGAAATGATGATCGCTGCTGTAACCGACCCAAAGGTTGAGGATCAACGATCCGCAAAAAATGGCAGGCAGTGCGCGTTGACCAACAATAAAAGTCACTGCAATCGCGATACCCGCTGGTGGAAAAATGGCAGACGCATAACCAGGAGGCACTGCCAGCATCAGGCCAAGCTTGCCGGTGATGATGTAAATCAACACCAGGGCCAAGCTAAAAAGAATGCGTTCGCGGTGAGTGGAGAGTCTTGGCTGCATTAAAAACAATTTAAAACATGATGCGAAAATAATTGAATAGGAGCACAGCTGCTATCCAGTCACAAGCCTAACACCCCGGTTCGACCTGCCATGACAGGAATTAAATCCCTAAAGGGTGTTTTTTCTAGCTTATCGCAATGGCCGCTTGAGCCTTTGCATACACAACCTGGTTAAATCAGGGCCAGGGTATATGATTGCAGGCCACGCTGATCCCAACGTGCACACACAGCATGATCATGCCAATCCCCCAGCACCATGCGCTCGCAGACATGGCCATCGACTTCTAGCCTATGACGAGCTGGTCTATGCGTATGACCATGCAACAGCACATCCGGGTAATCGTACTCGCGTAGCAAAGCGGTCACGGCTGCGGGATTCACATCCATGATATCCATGCCATACTTGCTTTTATTTTGCGTACTCTGGCTGCGCGCCTGCTCGGCAAAAGCCAGGCGTGTCGTGAGTGGCTGCGCTAAAAAAACCTGTTGCCATTGCAGGCTGCGCACTTGTGCACGAAACTGCTGATAAGCCACATCATCAGTGCAAAGTGCATCGCCGTGACTTAACAACACGCGCGTGTCTCCCAATGTCAGCAATGTGGGGTCAGGCAGCAATTGCAAGCCACAAGCGCGTGCAAAATGCTCGCCAATTAAAAAATCACGATTGCCGTGCATCAAGTACAACTTAACGCCGCGCGCTGAGAGCGCACGCAAGGCTTGCACAATAGGCACAAATTCGGCGCCATGTTGCGGGTCAGCGAGAATATCATCGCCCACCCACACCTCAACAAAATCACCGAGGATATACAGCGCATCAGCCGTCGCTAGCTCTGTGTGCAGCCAATGCAAAAAAGCCTGCGTTACCGCAGGCCTTTGCGCACATAAGTGCAGATCAGAAATGATCCAGGTGGTCATGCCTTAGGCGACCACAACGGCTTTTTCGATGATCACTGGCTCTACTGGCACGTCCTGGTGACCAGCACGGCTGGTAGTCGACACCGCTTTGATTTTATCAATGATATCCATGCCTTCGACCACTTTACCAAACACACAGTAACCCCAGCCCTGGCTGGTGGGTGCCGTGAAGTTCAAAAAGTCGTTATCTTTCACATTGATAAAGAATTGTGCAGAGGCGGAATCCGGCACCATGGTACGGGCCATGGCCAAGGTGTATTTGTCGTTAGACAACCCATTGTCAGCCTCGTTTTTGATGGTGGCATCAGTCGCTTTTTGCTTCATGTTGGTGTCAAAACCGCCACCTTGAATCATAAAGTCATTGATTACGCGATGAAAAATCACGCCATCATAAAAGCCTTTTTCAACATAGCTCAAAAAGTTTGCCACGGTAATCGGGGCTTTTTCTGCGTTGAGTTCAATGGTAATGTCGCCAAAGTTGGTAGTCAGTTTGACCAAAATATTCTCCGTTTATTGAGGGTGATGATAGTGATTTGCTAACAGTTACTTGCTAGTCACTATGGTTGCACGTTTAATGATGACCGTCCGAATCGGCACATCTGAAAAGCCGCGTTGATTGCCTGTTGGCAAATTGCTGATTTTAAACACGACGTCCATACCAGACACAACCTTGCCAAAGACACAGTAACCAATCTGGTCTGGTTCCGGACTTCTGTAATCCAGAAACTGGTTGTCGGCCACGTTAACAAAAAACTGTGCCGTAGCAGAGTTGGGGTCTTGCGTACGCGCCATGGCAATGGTGCCAGTCTGGTTGACCAGGCCATTACCAGCCTCATTAACGACCGGTGCGCGTGTTGGTTTTTCAGTCAGCTCGCGATCAAAGCCGCCACCCTGAATCATGAAGCGACCAATCACACGATGAAAAATGGTATTGGTATAAAAACCGTCTTTGACATACTGCAAAAAGTTTTCGACCGTTTTAGGCGCTTTGTCAGCATACACTTCCACTGCAAAATTACCCTGATTGGTTTCAAACACTACTTGCGTCGCTGCATTGGCCACACCAACAGCGGCCACCATGCAACACCCTAACATCCAAGACAACATACGCATCAGGCTGATCCTTCGTACAAAATTTTCCATTCACCATTTTCCTGCACCCAGTACTGTCGTTTTTTCATGACATTACGCAATGCAGCACTCACATACTCTTGCTCAAAATCTACGACCACCATATTTCGCTTGGAGTTCGGATAAGTGAACATACTGACATCAGACAAGTTAACACTCACTTTAGGTTTAGCCGCCTGAATCTGGCGCTTGTAGCTGGCCCAACGCGACAAATCACCGTCAGAATAAAAGAAGTCACTGGTGTAATGCGACAGGTAGGCATCGGTCTTTTGCGCGGCCCAGTCTTTACGCCATTGCTCAATCGCTGATTTCAGGTCGCTCTTGGCACGGTCTTGCTGACGCAATGAATCCGGGTTGACCCACTGAAAATTAACCCCAATCACCACTGGTGTATTGCCTGCCTGTAACACTTCCTGTAAGGCTTTCATGTCAGGGTTAGACAACACTACACAACCATCACTGGCGCGCGGCGGGCGGCTATAAGTATCCCTGGGCGTGCCATGAATCCAGATACCAGAACCGGTTTTGCGCTCGTAGCTATCTATTTCGTTGGGGTAGTTTAACGGATACGCAGCATCGCCATACAAGTCTGGCAACGGGCGATTGAGTTTGCGCGAAGCAAAATAGACCCCGATAGGCGTGCGTTTATCACCCTGGTCTTTTTTGCCTATGCCGTTTTTACCGATGGTGACATAGTAGTCGGCAATATAACGCAACACATCGCCCTCGCCTTTTTCATACACATACAAGCGAGAACGCGCGGTATCGACAAACAAAACGTGGCTTTGTTTTTCTGACAGCTCGACCAGCATATTCGGCTGGGTCAAACCGCGGTTGCGGTCAAAATAATTGCGGATACGGATTTCAGCTTCTTCCTTGAAATCCTGAATCCTGGTGACATCGGCCGTATTAGCATCACCAAAATTGTTTAATATGCGGGCTTTGGCAGAAAGTAAATCGCCATGAATGAGGTGCGCGAGCGCAAAGTTAGGAGAGATTGTCAGCAACTGGTCAACGTAATCCAGCGCCTGTTGCAAGCGGCCCTCTTTAATCGATTGCAGAGTTTGCACCAGCATGCGTTCAACCGCATTGGTGTTCTTGTTTTGGACGAACAAACGCGCAGTTAACGCTTCATGGTTAACCGCGGTTGCATTCCAAGGCAATAGCGCAGCACTGACAAACGCAATATAGCAGTACTTTCTTAAACTCCTCATACCGATATTATACATTTGTTTAATTAAAATCTTGCGTGCTTAACCAGCCAAATTCGCCCCTAATTTAGCGTTTTTGACAGGCGTGCCGCCCGCCAGGACGGTGCTTAGAATTTAGTTTAGAACTTACCGACGCGCTCTTGCTGAATCAGCCAGCGACCGCCTTCTTTGACCAGATTCAGTGTTTTGTTCGAGTTTGCATCCAGGCCTGTCGCTTTATACATCTGGCGGAATGTCACCTTGGCTGCACTATCACTCTCGATTTTGACTGCCAGGTTACTCAACTTGACCGTAATTTTGCTTGGGCGGCTCACGCGGTCACGGCGGGTAGACTCCCACTGCTTACGTGACTCGCCGCCAGGCGTTTTAAACTCTTTGGCGTAGCTATCCAGGTACTTGTCTACATTTTGCGCTGCCCAGGCATCCGCCCATGCATTGACAGCATCCAGCACTGCGCGCTCCTGTTGGCTATTGGCTGGCTTTTCTTCCACTGGCTTAGCCTCAACCACAACAGGTTTTTTAGCCTCGGCCACCGGCGGCGCAACAGCAGCCGGCGGCGTTGCTGTTGCAGACGCTTGCGCGGCTGGCGGATTCACAGGTGCAGTATTGGCTGGCGGAGTCACCGCAGGCGTCGTGGCTGCTGGCGCAGGCGGCACTGTCGTTGTCGTGCGCGCCACGGTACGTTTACCACCAAACAAATCGGTAATCATGGCCAGCTTGCTTTGCGCACGGCTATTAGACGTGTCTAATTTAAGCGCTTTGTCATAGGCCTCAGACGCCAGACGTGCATAAATATCTCCCAGGTTTTCATGCGCAGTCGCATAGCTTGGGTGTGTTTTTATAGCAGATTCCAATGCCTTTCTGGCCTTGTCATACTGGCCCTGATCAGCGTACAGCACCGCCAGGTTATTATATGGCTCAGGCAAGTTAGGATACTTTTCAGTGAGCTCGGTAAACGACTTAATTGCTTCATCGCGCTTGCCCAATTCCACCAGAATCACGCCGCGCATAAACATGGCCTCAGCGTTTTTAGGGTTGGCAGACAAATAACTATTTACACGTTCCAGCGCGGCAGCCTGGTTGCCCTGCTCGGACAACTGGTTAATTTCACGTAGCTCGACATTGGTTTGACCCGCCAAGGCATAATGAGACAAGGTGACCTGGCTTAACAGGACACCCAACACCAGCAAAGATTTTTTTAATGTTGCGTTCATGAGTTTATTACCTGAGCAATCGTTGATTTTTAGCAGTATGTTATACTTGGATTGTACAAGAGACAGTGCGCTTTTAGGTGATTATTACAAGGTGAATCAGCACCAATTTGTGTCCTGCGTGGTTTACCAGACAACATACGACCAAGCCATGGCACCCCTCGCCGACACGAAAAAACAAGCATCGCACGCTTAACACAAATTAAACACTACAATACTTCTGCTAATTTTATCACGCCTTCATCCTTTTTACATTTCGTTAGCATGTTAAAACTACACAACACCCTCTCCCGCAGCAAACAAGTTTTCGAGCCGATCACAGCAAAAAAAGTCAGCATGTACGTCTGCGGCATGACCGTCTATGACTTTTGCCATCTTGGGCATGCGCGTGTGATGGTGGTGTTTGACATGGTGGCACGCTGGTTCCGCACCAGCGGTTACGAGGTGACTTATGTACGCAACATCACCGATATTGACGACAAAATCATCAAACGTGCTCACGAAAACAACGAAAGCATTCAAAGCCTGACCCAGCGTTTTATCACTGCCATGGACGAAGACTCGGCCAAACTCGGCATTATCCGCCCGGACATTGAGCCGCGCGCGACCGAGCACGTGCAGGGCATGCTGGACATGATCAGCCAGCTCATAGACAAAGGCTTTGCCTACCAGGCCAGCAACGGCGACGTCTTTTACAAAGTGCGTAGCTTTAATGACTACGGCAAACTGTCGGGCAAATCTCTTGAAGACCTGCGTGCCGGCGAGCGCGTCGATGTCGACAACCACAAACAAGACCCGCTGGACTTCGTGTTATGGAAATCGGTCAAGCCTGGCGAACCCTATTGGGAATCGCCCTGGGGTAATGGCCGCCCGGGCTGGCATATTGAATGCTCGGTCATGAGCGCTGCACATTTAGGTCAGCACTTTGATATCCACGGCGGCGGCCAGGACTTGCAGTTTCCGCACCATGAAAACGAAATCGCCCAATCCGAAGCCACCCACGGTTGCACCATGGCCAACTACTGGATGCACAACGGCTTTATCCGCGTTGATGACGAAAAAATGTCCAAATCGCTGGGCAACTTTTTTACCATTCGCGAAGTGCTGGAGCAATACGACCCGGAAGTCGTGCGCTTCTTTATTCTGCGCGCGCATTATCGCAGCCCGCTCAACTACTCAGACAAACACCTGGACGATGCCAAAGCCTCTTTAACACGCTTGTATACGGCATTGCGTGGCATTGAGATCGCCGACAGCGCCATCGACTGGGCATTGCCGCAAGCTGCCAAATTCAAAGCAGCCATGGACGACGACTTCAACACACCAGAAGCCATCGCCGTCTTATTTGAACTGGCCAACGATTTAAACAAAGATAAATCTGCCGCCACCGCCGCACTATTGAAACAATTGGCTGCGATTATCGGCTTGCTACAACGCGACCCGGAAAGCTTTATGCAAGGCGAAACCAACAGCGAACTGGATATCGAAGGCCTAATCGCAGCACGTATTGCCGCCAAAACTGCCAAAAACTATGCCGAAGCAGACCGCATCCGCAAAGCACTGGCCGATGCAGGCATCGTATTAGAGGATACTGCGCAAGGCACCACCTGGCGTCGCGCCTGATTTATAAAAACACCATTCTTTTGAAAAACTGAAGGAAAACGGATGCCCGTTAAACTGTCTGCTCCCTCCGCCGAAGCACTGCTGCCTGTTAAAGGCGTACAACTAGGTTTTGCCCAGGCACATATCCGCAAACCCAACCGCAAAGACGTACTGGTGATCACCGTGCCCGAAGGCAGCAGCGTCTCCGGTGTGTTTACGCTCAACCGCTTTTGCGCGGCGCCAGTGACTGTATGTAAGGATCATTTGCAACACAACAAAGGCATCCGCGCCCTGCTGGTGAACACCGGCTGCGCTAATGCAGGCACCGGCCAGCAAGGCCTGGATGACGCGCGCGCCAGCTGTATCGGCGTCGCACAGGCATTGAATATCAGCCCTGAGCAAGTGTTGCCGTTTTCTACCGGCGTGATTCTGGAAACCTTACCCATGGAAAGACTACTGGCAGGCATCGCCCCCGCCGTCGCCAACCTGCAGGAAAACAACTGGCTGAATGCCGCCGAAGCCATTATGACCACAGACATTGTGGCCAAAGGCACGTCGCGCACGCTGACGATCGACGGCAAACAAGTCACCATCACGGGCATCAGCAAAGGTTCCGGCATGATCCACCCGAACATGGCGACAATGCTGGGTTATATCGCCACCGATGCCGCCATCAGCCAGACCGCGCTCGACAGCATCATCCAGCACGCCGTGAATAAATCATTTAACTGTATTACAGTCGATGGTGACACCAGCACCAACGACAGCCTGATCTTGATGGCTACTGGCCAGGCAGGCAATACCCCAATTAACGAACAAAGTGCTGATTTTGCAGCCTTACGTGATGCCTTGACCGACGTCGCCACCGAACTGGCCCAAGCCATCGTGAGAGACGGCGAAGGTGCCACCAAATTCATGACCATTCAGGTTGAAGCGGGTAAAGATGCAGAAGAATGCCGCAAAATCGCCTACGCCATCGCCCACTCACCGCTGATTAAAACCGCCTTCTTCGCCTCTGACCCGAACCTGGGCCGTATTCTGGCCGCGATTGGTTATGCGGGCATTGATGACCTCGACGTCAACACCATGCAGTTGTATTTAGGCGATGTACTAGTCGCCGAAAAAGGGGGCCGTGCCGCGAGCTATGTTGAAGAACAAGGCGCAGCCGTGATGAAGGAAAGTGACATTCTGGTGCGGGTGGTGTTGAATCGCGGAAAGGCGGATGCCACGGTATGGACCTGTGATTTTTCTTATGATTATGTGAAGATTAATGCGGATTACAGATCGTAATACGCAAGTAAGCAGCCTACTTTGAATCACTGAAAAGCCACTTTGACGCCTAGTCGTTTGAGTGGCTTTTTTATTTCGCCTTGTTGGCGAGTTACTTTTTTTGCTTGCCCCAAAAAAGTAACCAAAAAGAGGGCACCCAGCCATCACGGCCTTACGGCTTCCTTGCGTTGCTCAACAAAGTGGGCGTCCATCGAAACTCGCCCTAGCGGCTTGCAAAAGGCGCAAGCCACCGCGGAGCTCAAACAGACGATGGCCGACTACTCCCACTTCGTCTCCGCTACTCAGCGTGATGAATGGGATTTGTCTCGCCAAACTAACATAGTAGAAGTTTGGGCGATTTAAAAACCAGATTCTTTTTTATTCAGTTCACCAATGGTTGCAGTCGCATGGTGTTCGGGGTCCCCATCTGCCGCGCCGAGCAACGCAGGGTTGGCGGGAGTACTCGGCCATCGGCTGTCCGAATCCCGCAGCAGCTCACGGTTTTTGTGAGCTGCCAGGTTGAGTTTCGATGGACGCCCGGCAATTCGAGTAGCGCAGGATACAAGCGGAAGCTGGGGTGCATTTCTTTTGGTTACTTATTCTTTGGGCAAGCAAAGAAAAGTAACTCGCTGAAAAAGCGAAAAGAAACCTTCCAACCAACCACAAAACCCGCGTGGGCATCCATGCCCACCTACGACGACCAACCCCAAGAATAACCTTTTATTGCAATCTCGCCACGCCAGGATTCCTGGCCAACGCCGCAATGACGAAGATTAAGGTTCAATGATCGCAAAAAAACCAAAGAATGACCTTCTCAATCATCCCCCATCACTCTCCCCCGCCCCTGCTTAACCACCCCGCGCTGCATCTTCCCAGTCACCCGCCGCTTTTTTGATGCCAACGTCGGCCTGGTCGCATACCGTACCGCATGCACATGGCTGGCCGCCTCGACAATGGCATGCAACCGCGCGATCGCGTCGCGTTTATTGGCTTCTTGCGTGCGGTATTGCTGCGCTTTAATCACCAGCACACCTTCAGCGGTGATACGCTGGTCTTTACTATGTAGCAACCGCGCTTTGACCACTTCACTCAAACTAGAGCCGTGAATATCAAATCGTAAGTGAATCGCAGAGGAAACTTTATTGACGTTTTGCCCGCCCGCCCCTTGCGCGCGTATGGCAGTGAGCGTGTACTCGTGCGCGGCGATGGTGATCATGGTTGCAGGGCGTTATTGATATAGGTAAAAAAATCATCCACCTCTTGCTGCATGCGCGTGCGCCTGAAGGGGGGCAAGCTTTGCCAGATACGGCGGCCATAAGGTTTATCGACCAAACGCGGGTCGCAAATCATCAGCACGCCAAAATCCTGCTCATCGCGGATTAAGCGCCCAGCGCCTTGCTTGAGCGTGATCACGGCATAGGGCAGTTGATAGTCCATAAAGGCATTTTTGCCCTCGGCGTTCATTTTTTCGATGCGCGCAGAAAGCACCGGGTCGTCTGGCGGCGCAAACGGCAGTTTGTCGATAATCACGCACGACAAGGCTTCACCGCGCACGTCGACGCCCTCCCAGAAGCTTTGCGAGCCAACCAGCACGGCGTTGCCGTGGGCACGAAAGCGGTCAAGCAATTCGGTGCGGTTACTCTCGCCTTGCATCAGCAAAGGGTAATCCATGCCATGCTCTTCAAACGCCTGCTTGAGTAGCGCATGCACTTCACGCATGGCTTTGAGTGAAGTGCACAAGACAAAGGCGCGACCACGACTGGCTTGCAACACGGGCAAACTCATGGCCGCTACTGCCGCCGTGTAGGCACTGCTATTGGGCTCGGGCATGCCGGAAGGCACGTAGAGCAAAGCCTGCTGGCCATAATCAAACGGACTTTGCCAATGCTTGGTCTGTGCTGCCAGCAAGCCCATCTGGCCTTGGTAGTGGGTAAAGTCACTTTTGACTGCCAGCGTGGCTGAGGTAAAAATCCAGGCGCGCGGCTGAGCATTGAGCTGTTTGCCAAAGCCATCGGCAACACTGAGCGGCGTGGCATGCAACTGCACGCTTTGGCTGAACACCTCTACCCAGCGCACCAGGTTGGCATGATTGCCTTTTAACCAGGCCTCGAGCAAGGCCAGTAAGGCTTCACCGCGTTGCCAGCATTTTTCCAGTAAAGGGTCGCGGCCAGCCTGGGTTTCAAGCACTGCGGTCAACGTAGCTAAGGTTTCTAGCAAGCGCTGATAGGCGGTATCAAAGTTTTTTAATGCCTGCGCTTTTTGCACCGGCATGCGCGCGCCTTCAAACTGGAATACCAGCCTGAAATCTCTACAGGCCTTCTCCAGTGGCGGCACGGCTTCACTCAGCGGCACACAATCTTTGGCCAAGGTCAGGTAAGCCATCTGGCTATCGCGCGCCAGATCCATCAATTGCGAGGTGGAAATATCTTCGCCAAAAAACAGCCCGGCGACCTCCGGTAGTTGGTGCGCCTCGTCAAACACCACGGTGTTGGCGCTAGGCAGCAACTCGGCCACGCCTTCGTCACGCAACATCACGTCAGCAAAAAACAGGTGATGGTTGACCACCACCACATCGGCGGCCAAGGCCTGTTTGCGCGCCTCCATCACAAAACATTGCTTGTAAAACTGGCAGTCCTGGCCGACGCAGTTATCCCGCGTGGAAGTTACCTGCTGCCACACGGTGGCTTGCTCGGGCACTTCGACCAGCTCGGCTTTGTCGCCACTTTGGCTATTCTCGGCAAAGCTTTGCAATATAGGGATATATTGCGCATCTTCGCGCGATTGAAAGCGGCCTTCTTGGCTGGCGCGCTGCAAATGATAATGGCAGATATAATTGGCGCGGCCTTTGAGCATGGCCACCGTGACCGGCACTTTAAGCGCTTCGCGCACGGCGGGCAGGTCGCGCTGGTAGAGCTGGTCTTGCAGCGTTTTGGTGCCGGTAGAAATAATCACCTTGCCGCCAGACAATAAGGCAGGCACCAGATAAGCATAGGTTTTACCCGTGCCGGTGCCCGCTTCTGCCACTAATTGCTGCTGTTGCTCGATGGCTTCGGCAATCGCCTGCGCCATTTCCTGCTGTTGCGGACGGCTACGAAAATCAGGCATGGCTTGCGCCAAACACCCGTTCTCTAAAAAGGCGGAACTGACTTGCTGCTGTAAAGACATGCATTAATTATCCCACGAGCGACCATAAATCAGGCAGGCTTTTTCAAGAAATGCGTGGGTGCATGGCGGCAGAAAAGCATTAAAAAAACCCAAAAAACTTGCGCGTGTTGTTAAAGTATGGCAAGGTTTAGGCCGTAGTCACTTCTGTGTCATCAAAAACCCTTTTCTCCAAGCCCTTGATTGTGATGAATAAATCATTTATTCGGCTGGCTGCTTTACTGGTCAGCATGCTGTTATGCCAATGCAAAAGTGTCGCCGCACCGGGCGATGATACGCGCTGGAAAAACGCTTACAGCTATTCGCAAGAGCAAGTGATGGAAAGCCAGTCCGGCATTGCGGGCACCTGGTCAGAAAAAGTGGAAGAAATCATGATTCGCGCCTTGAGCCTGACCGGCGTCGATTATAAATACGGTGGCCGCAGCCCTGAAACCGGTTTTGACTGCAGCGGCTTTGTGCAATACGTGTTTAAACACGCTGCGCAGATATCGTTACCGCCTTCGGCACGCACCATCAGTGAAATGGGCAACACCGTCAAACGTGAGGAGTTACAGCCGGGTGACCTCGTATTTTTTAATACCTTAAAATCAGCGTTTTCGCATGTCGGCATTTACGTCGGCAACAATCAGTTTATCCATGCCCCAAGAGCCGGCGCAAAAGTGCGCGTTGAAAGTATGGACGAGCGCTACTGGAGCACGCGCTATAACGGCGCCAAACGACTCGAAGTCGAAGCGTCAAAATAACGCGTCTGCGCAATCACGCAAAGATTACTCTCCAGCGCCCTTTACTGGCGTATCACTATGGCCCAGCGAACGCTCTGGGTCAATCAAGTCACGAATCAATTGTTTTAACTCTTTGGACTCAGGAAAACGCCCTGCTTCCTTGCGTGAGAAAATCACATTCCCGTCACAACGCACTTCCAAGATACCGCCCGTCCCAGGCACCAGGTTGACCGACTTTAAATCGCCATCAAACGTCGTCAGCAACTCCTGCGCCAGCCAGGCGGCGCGCAGCAACCAACGGCACTGTGTACAAAACTCAATTTCTACGATAGGCTTTTGCATATTTCACTCTAAACATTTATTTGCGTGAAGAGTATAGTCAATTTTATTGAAATAGCGGAAAATGAACTTAACAGCGTTCTGTCCACTCTCTGCAAACAGGCTGTCATCAACAGATGCAACTTGACTCTTATTAAAGTAATATTCTTCGCTTAATTGATCACACAAGGCATGGTATGCGTTCCAAATTAGAAAAATTCAGCTTGCTGGGTGCAGGCGTGTTTGTAGGTATCCTGGTGAGTATCAACATCTCGGCCTGGGCGGACAGAACCTCTGTGTCGCAACTGCCGATTGATGAGTTGCGTGTCTTTGCCGAAGTGTTCGCCAAAGTAAAATCTGACTACGTTGAGCCAGTAGAAGACAAGAAGCTGATTAATGAAGCACTGTCTGGCATGCTGCAAGGCCTGGACCCACACTCTACTTTTATGGATGCCGATGCTTACAAAGAATTGCAGGCAGGCACGCAAGGTGAGTTTGGCGGCCTGGGCATTGAAGTGGCGATGGAAGACGGCCTGGTGAAAGTGGTGACGCCGATTGAAGATAGCCCGGCTTATAAAGCAGGCCTTAAATCTGGCGACCTGATCATGAAACTGGATGACACCCAGGTGCGTGGCTTGACCTTGAACGATGCGGTGAAACGCATGCGCGGCACACCAGATACCAAAATCGTGTTGACGGTGATTCGCAAGGGTGAAGATAAACCACTCACCTTCACCCTGACGCGCGCCATTATCAAATCACAAAGCGTGAAAAATAAATGGATTGAACAAGGCTATGGCTATGTGCGCATCACCCAGTTTCAGGAGCGCACCGGTGAAGATCTGGCCAAAGCACTGAAAAGCTTGCAGACTGAAAACAAAACGCCTTTAAAAGGCTTGGTGCTCGACCTGCGTAACAACCCGGGTGGCTTGCTGGATGCAGCCGTTGGTGTGTCTGCCGCATTTTTACCTAAAGATGACCTGGTGGTGTACACAGAAGGCCGTGTCGTCGACTCCAAAATGCGCCTGAACGCAACGCCTATGGATTACGCACGTCGCGGTAAATCAGACTACCTGAAAGATTTGCCTGAAGAGTTCAAATCTGTACCTATCGTGGTATTGATCAACGCCGGTTCGGCTTCTGCTTCTGAAATTGTAGCCGGTGCCTTGCAAGACCATAAACGCGCCACCATCATGGGCATCCAGAGTTTTGGTAAAGGCTCGGTACAAACCATCTTGCCAATGAACAATGGCAGTGCGATTAAACTGACCACAGCCCGCTACTTTACGCCTAATGGTCGCTCGATTCAGGCCAAAGGCATTGTGCCGGACATTACGGTAGATGATGGCTCTGACCCAAGCCTGAGCTTGCACGAAGCAGACTTGAAGCGTCATTTGTCTAACCCGACCGATGCCAAAGGCAATGCAGACAGCAAAGCTGCGGATGAAGCCAAGTCTCGTGCTGCCGCTGAAAAACTGAAAGAAGAAAAACATGCTGAAACACGTGGCCCGATTGAGCCTGCCAGCAAAGATGACTTCCAGTTCGTACAAGCCATGAACTTGCTCAAAGGCCTGCCTGTGCAAAAGTCACAAGAACCAGCTAAAGTAAGCACCGCCAAGCCATGATGTTTCGCCTGCTCACCGTCACCGCGACAGTGAGCAGGGGGTACACACAAGGAGCGTATCATGTTGAAGTTATCGCCATTGACCCTGCCACCACTCAGTCTGGATAAAGCCATTCACGTGCTGGATATGGGGCTGCGCACAGTGTTTAGCCCGGCCGTCGCCAGCCGTCCTTATCCAGCGGCGGATATCAGCAGCGCGACAACGCTCAGCGATAGCGAGCGTAAACATGCCGCCGCACTCATGCGCATTAACCATGTCGGTGAAGTCTGTGCACAGGCCTTGTATAGCGGCCAGGCACTGGTTTCGCGTGACCCGGCCAATGTTGAAGCTTTAAAACAGGCATCGCGTGACGAAGTGGATCATCTGGCCTGGTGCGAACAGCGCATCAACGAGCTGGGTGGCCGCAAAAGCCTGTTAAATCCGCTGTGGTTTGGTGCCAGCTTTGGCTTGGGTGTGACAGCAGGCTTGCTGGGCGACAAATGGAACCTGGGCTTTTTGGCAGAAACCGAACATCAGGTCTCTGCGCATTTACATAGCCACTTGCAGGAACTCCCTGCGCAAGATAACGCTTCACGGGCCATAGTGGCGCAAATGAAGATAGACGAGGAACATCACGCAGAGACAGCCGAACACCTGGGTGGCGCAGCACTGCCTGCCCCGGTAAAACTGGCGATGCGACTGGCCTCAAAAGTGATGACGCGTACCGCGTATCACTGGTAAGATTTGTAGTAACCTAGAGTCAACCATGCAAAAATTTAGTGACAACCTTCTCGCACTGGACAATGCCGATCACGTGAAACGCATTGAACTGTATGATGAAAACAACCAGCCCGTGGGCGTGCTTGAAAACAAGCCAGGCACCCAAGGCTCAATCAAGGTCTATCATCACCTGTTTAAAGTATTTGGTGAGATTAATACCGATGCGGCGGTAGAAGGCCTGGCGCTTTACGCCGAGCATACAGAGGATGCAGAAGATCATCCGGGCAAACATCCGAATATTGATCGTTTGCTTAATGTGCTGGATAAAGAGCAAACGCTTTCTATCAAATTAATTACTGAGTAAGCTAACCTCAGTGATAAAAAAAGCCTCCATAAACTGGAGGCTTTTTCTTTATGGTGATCGTGCAACATCCACCTTGCCACTCACCCACCACATCACTCACCCTGCAAATGGTGCGTAATCGGCGGGTGATAAATAAACTCCAGCAAATGACCTACGCTGTCCAGGCAATAAAATCCGCGCGAGCCATCGCGATGACTTTTCGGCGCCTCGGTAATACGCACCCCATGAGCGACCATGTGCGTATACCAGTCATCCACGGCCTGAGCATCCGTCAACACAAAGCCAATATGGTCCAGGCGCTGCAATGGGTCGGCCTTGTAATCCACGCGATGCAAGGCAAACACATCACCATGATTAGTGAGATAGATGTTATCCGGGTCAGGCTGCCATTCAATATGCATGCCTACAATCCGCGTATAAAAATCAACCGCAGATTCAAGCTCTTTGATAAACAACGCCACATGGCGGATGCCTACCATGCCTTTAGGAATGCTCATGACATCCTCCGTTTGCCCATGCGCCATTAATCAAAGCTTGGCGCTTTGATTTCATAGCCGTGCGTAATCTCACACGCCTTTTGCAGCATGATGCTGGCCGAGCAATACTTCTCGGCAGATAGCTTCACTGCACGCTCCACCTGTGACTCATTCAAGCCTTCACCAGTCACTACAAAATGCACATGAATTTTGGTGAATACCTTAGGCACGGTGTCGGCACGCTCGGCACTGATTTCGGCCACGCAATCGACAATCGGCTGACGGGACTTTTTAAGGATGGTCACCACATCAAACGACGTACACGCGCCCATACCTATGAGCAGCATTTCCATCGGGCGCATGCCAATATTGCGGCCGCCATTTTCTGGCGCGCCGTCTAACACAACTGCGTGCCCGGTTTCTGACTCACCGACAAAACTGACACCATCTATCCATTTCACTTGGACTTGCATTATGACTTTCCAATCATTGAATTTTATTCATTGCCAACATCCTCTACTTGGGGGTGATACACCACAGACACAAGCCACAGAAAACATTGCAGCTGTCATACCAAAGATGCGACAACAGAATTATTTTTATTTCACGCCCAGCAGTTCAACATCAAACACCAGCGCCGCGTTTGGTGGAATCACGCCGCCGGCCCCACGCGCGCCGTAGCCCATGTCAGAAGGAATAACCAGCGTACGCTTACCGCCGACTTTCATACCTTGCACACCGACATCCCAGCCTTCGATGACCTGGCTGCCGCCCAAAAAGAAATTAAAGGGCGAATTGCGGTCCAGGCTGCTGTCGAATTTTTGGCCTTTGTGGTCTTCTTTGCTGGCGTCATACAACCAGCCGGTGTAATGCACAGTCACGTTAAAGCCGACTTCAGCTTCGCGGCCAGTGCCGACCACCGTATCCATTTTTTGTAATTCAGTCACATTGGCAGACATCTGTGTAGCTTCCTTAGTATTGGACGAATTTGATTGCGCTTGGCAACCTGTCATGGCCAGCAGCAAGGCGCTGAGGCCGATTAGTTTGATTGCAGATTTCACTTGTTTACTCCCAGAAAACGACCATTATTTTACGCGCTTTTAAGCACAAATTCTCAGCCACAAGCTAGCGACCCTCAATCAATTGCTTGAGCAAGGTATCTTGCACCGCACGCACAGCAGAGGCGCGCGCATGGTTGGCGATCACCACCAGCACATAACGCTTACCGGCCATATCCTGCACATAGCCTGCGATGCTGCTCACACCTTCTAGCGAGCCGGTTTTAAGATAAGCCATGCCTTGGCTATTGCTATCGGCCAGACGCTTTTTAGTAGTGCCATCCAAGCCCAGTATCGGCATCGATGCCATTAACACCGGCATGACCGGGCGTTGCCAGGCTGTGACGAGCAACTGTGCCAAATGTTCCGCACTGATGCGCTCGATGCGTGATAAACCAGAGCCGTTTTCGACTACCAGCTCAGGAAACTGCAAGCCTCGCTGGCGCAAAACCTGTTTAAGCGCCAGCGCAGCACCTGCCTCATCGGCCGGGGTAAACCCTGCCTCCAGCGCAATCGTCAGCATAAGCTGACGCGCCATCACATTATTGCTCCACTTATTAATATCGCGCACCACGCTATCCAGTGGCGGAGACAACCAGGTGCTTACCAGCGTGGCGGTATCGTTAGCCGGAGCCAAGAGCAGTGACCCGCTAAACTGCCCGCCCAATTGCGCCCACAATTTTTTAAAACTAAAAAACACGTATTGCGTGTCGCCGAGCACACTCAGCTCCAGGTAGCGCTCATCACATTGCGCGGGCAACGTGCCGCTAAAAGCAACTGTCACACCATCGGTTTGTGGCGTCACGCTATAGTGCAAATCACTGCGCCAATCGTTACACGCCCCTTTGCGCACTTGCATCGTGTTGATGACGCGGATTTGCGGTAACTCGAATTCTTGCGAGATTTGCACTGCGGGCTTATTGCCTGTATTTGCCACAGCAAAACGGAAACTGGTGTTGCGGCCATTGAGCAACAAGGCACTCGGATTCGCGTTATAAGCGCGCCAGGGCTCGTCATCCAGCACTGGCCGCTGGCTGACCTCAGGCGCATACACAGACAAATCCAGCACCAGGTTGCCCTTGATTTGACGGATGCCTTGCTGCTGCACTTGTTGTAACAGGCGCCAGAACTCAGCAATATTGAGCGCAGGATCCCCATAGCCCTTGATGATTAAATCGCCATCGAGCACGCCCTGACTCAAAGGGCCATTACGATAGACTTCTGTTTTCCAACGATAGGCTGGCGTGAGTGCTTCCAGCGCGGCATAAGTTGTGACCAGCTTCATCACACTCGCTGGGTTCATGGCCTTGGCTGCATTGTGGCTAATGATGGGCGCACCACCATCCAAAGGTTGCACCACGATGGCCACGCTCTCGGCAGGCAATTGTGCTTTGTTTAACGCCTCTTGCACATTAAACGGCAGCGCGGCTTGCGCCAGCGTCAGCCAGCAACTGCATAATACAAGCAACCAACGCATTACAGACTCTCCACCACAGCGGCACGCGTTGCATGCACCAGGTGTGTAATATCGGCTGCCGTCAGGCAATAGGGCGGCATCCAATAGACCGTGTTGCCTATCGGCCTTAACAGCAAGCCATGCTTCAAGGCGCCGGCATAGCAATCACGGGCAAATTGCGCGTTGTGGCTATCCACCTCAAATGCGGTAATCATGCCACGCTGGCGTTGCTGGCTCAGCGGCAAATCATATTGCGCAACCGCCGCCCATAATTGCTGTGCCGTATGGCGGTTATCGCTGAGTACATCGCGTGTTTCAAACAGGGTTAAGGTTGCCAGTGCGGCAGCACAGGCCAAGGGATTGCCGGTGTAACTATGGCTATGCAAAAAACCTTTGACCGTCTGGTCATGGTAAAACGCCTGATAAACCACATCTGTCGTCAACACCACCGACAACGGCAAATAACCGCCAGTAATGCCTTTAGACAAACAAATGAAATCGGCAATATCACTGACCTTACCGCCAGCCTGCTCACAGGCGAACAAGGTACCTGTGCGGCCAAAACCCACGGCAATTTCATCCGCAATTAAATGCACCTGATAGCGGCTACACACCTCACGCGCACGACGCAGATAGACCGGGTGATACATCGCCATGCCTGCTGCACCTTGCACCAAGGGCTCAATAATAAAAGCAGCCAGCTGTGCATGGTGTTCTGCCACATAATGTTCTAACGCTTCTGCACAACGCAACGCGTAAGCCTCTTCCGACTCACCATGCGCAGCCAAACGGCTATCCGGGCTAGGCATTTGTGCAGATTGCAAAATGAGCGGCGCATAAGTATCTTTAAAAATCGCCACATCGGTGACACTGAGCGCGCCCAGTGTTTCGCCGTGGTAACTATTTTGCAGGCTGATAAATTTAGTTTTTTGCGGTTGCCCAATATTGCGCCAGTAATGAAAACTCATCTTGAGCGCGATCTCGGTGGCACTGGCGCCATCTGAGCCATAAAAGGCATGCCCTAAGCCGGTGAGCGCAGACAATTTTTCTGACAACTCAACCACAGGCGCATGTGTAAATCCGGCCAGCATCACATGCTCCAATTGGTCTAGCTGCGCTTTAATGGCCTCTTTAATGGCGGGCTGGTTATGCCCAAACAAATTGACCCACCAACTACTGACGGCATCCAGATAGCCTTTGCCATCGCTATCGAACAACCACGCACCTTCGCCACGCGCGATGGGCACCAGCGGGTAGCGTTCATGATGTTTCATTTGCGTGCACGGATGCCACACACTGCGCAAACTACGTTGCAATAAATCCTGATTTCCACTCATGGCGCTATTTTAAACCAAGCGCAAACAGCATGCTTGGTTTAAAATAGCGCCTTAAATCAAGTTGTTACACTGAAACAAACACTCTACATGCAAAAAACCCGCAAACATCTAGAACTGCTCGCCCCGGCCAAAAATGCTGACTTTGGTATTGAAGCCATCAATCACGGTGCTGACGCTGTGTACATTGGCGGCCCGGCGTTTGGTGCACGTGCCAAAGCGCCAAATACGGTGCAGGATATTGCCCGCCTGGTGCAACATGCGCATACATTCCATGCTGAAGTGTTTGTCGCACTCAACACTATTTTTCACGATAACGAGCTCGAGGGCGTACGCCAGTTAGTGCATCAACTATATGACAGCGGCGTCGATGCCTTAATTGTGCAGGACATGGGCTTGCTGGAGCTGGATTTACCGCCTATCCAGCTACACGCCAGTACACAAACCGATATTCGCACCGTTGAAAAAGCGCAGTTTTTAGACCAGGTCGGCTTTAGCCAAATTGTGCTGGCACGCGAGCTGGATATTGCCACCGTCAAAAAAATCGCCAACGCGACGACTGCCAATCTGGAATATTTTATTCATGGCGCCTTGTGTGTCGCGTTTAGCGGCCAATGCTTTATCAGCCATGCACATACTGGCCGCAGCGCTAACCGTGGCGAGTGCTCACAAGAATGCCGCTTGCCTTACACGCTGGAAGACCAGAAAGGCCGCATTATCGGCAAAGACAAACATTATTTGTCGATGAAAGATAATGACCAGAGCGCCAACCTGCGCGCCTTGATAGCTGCGGGCGTGAGCAGTTTTAAAATCGAAGGCCGCTACAAGGACCTGCCGTATGTGAAAAACGCCACGGCACATTACCGCCAACTGCTGGACGAGATTCTGCAAGACATGCCGCAATACGCTAAATCTTCCGCTGGGCATGCCAGCTACACGTTTACGCCGCAGCCGGAAAAAACCTTTAACCGCAGCGCGACCGACTACTTTGCCAATGGCCGCCAGGCAGATATTGGCGCGTTTGATACACCCAAGTTTTCCGGCGAAGAGTTGGGCAAAGTACGCAAGGTGGGCAAAGACTTTATCGATGTTGCTACTGACGTTGAATTGCACAATGGCGATGGCGTGTGTTTTTTTGATGTGCACAAAGAGTTGGTGGGCTTGCGTGTCAACACTGTGCAAGCCCTGGATAAATATACCCAGCGGCTGTTTCCTAATGAAATGCCCGCCGACATCCGCAACAACACGCAACTGTATCGCAACCGTGACCATGCCTTTATGCGCTTGCTGGAAAAAGACTCTGCCACGCGCAAAATCGCGGTGGATGCCGTGCTTTATGAAACCCGCGACGGTTTTGCACTGACCCTTACCGACGAGCAAGGGTTTATTGCCACAGCGCAAATAGCGGCTGAAAAACAGCCCGCCAACGATACCCAAAAGGCTGAAGCCTCCCTGCGGGAAAATCTAGCCAAACTGGGCAATACTGATTTTGTGGCAACAGCAATCAGCCTGGAGCTCACCCAATGCTGGTTTTTACCAGCGTCAGTGGTCAATCAACTACGTCGCGATGCAGTCGCGCAACTGATCGACATCAGAACACTGGCCTACGAGCGCCCACCATTGCGTGCCGCTGCCGAACCACCTGCCATGTATCCGCAAGACTCCTTAAGTTACCTTGCGAATGTTTACAACCAGAAAGCACGCGACTTTTACCACAAGCACGGCGTCAAACTGATCGCCAGCGCCTATGAGGCCAACGAAACGCTGGACGAAGTACCGGTAATGATCACCAAGCATTGCCTGCGCTTTAGCCACGGCTTGTGCCCAAAAGAGGCCAAAGGCGTGATTGGTGTGCAAGGCACCGTCACCGCTGAGCCAATGACGCTGATTAGCGGCAATGACCGCTATACGCTCAAATTTGACTGCAAACCGTGCGAAATGCACGTCATGGGCAAGGTGCGCAAACACATTTTGCAGATTGCCCCGCCGCAGCCGATTACGTTTTTTGATAAACGCCCGCAGCTTTAACGCATTTTTTGAGAGGGGGGAGCTCCCTCTCCCATCGCTAAATTAGCCCACATGGGTAATAGCCTGTTAGCTAGCTGCCAAATATAATTCCCAGCAATAATTATCACAACAACAAACAGGGAACATCTCGTGAAAATCATCCATCAATGCTTTATCGCCCTCAGCCTGCTATGCTCAGCCACCGCAGCCCAAGCACAGCTAGTCACCTGGACATTTGACAACTTAAAAATTACAGAACGAGGCGCAACTAGAGGGTCCTCTTTTGTCGACACGCTCACAGGGACGATTGATTATGATGCAGATACTGGTATGAGCTCGAACGTCAACCTGAACTTCACAGGGTTTCTGGGGACTGCGACAAGCACTTCATCTTCCAATTTTTGGAATGTGGTTTCCGTCAGCCCCAATTACAGTGTCTTTAACCTTCAAGCCACCTTCGCTGGCGGCAAATATATCAGCTACTCCATTGATTTCGGTGGTGCGCTGCTCACAAACGCAGGCGGCACACTCAATGCTAGCAGAATTCAAACTGCGGGCGGATCCAGCAACGCAGCGATTAGCGTCGCTGGCAGCATCATCGGCGTGCCAGTGCCTACGGCCAGCCCTGTGCCAGAGCCTGAAATGGCATGGTTGTTCGGCGCAGGCCTGCTGGGCATCGCTGCCTTAAGCAAACGTCGCCAGTCTTAATCATTGCGGCCTTGGTCAATTGCCAAGGCCTTTTTTTTCAGGCAAGCTAAAGTCTGTTGCTACGGACTTTACCATGACTGAATACGCCTACCTGCTCAAAGTGGCGATTGCCTTAATCGCTATCGTCAACCCGATTGGTTGTTTGCCTATTTTTATCAGCGCCACCAGCGGCTGGAGCAAAGCCGAACGGGCCAAAACGGCCCGCACAGTGGCCATCACCGTCATGATCGTATTAGGCGTCTCAGCCTTTATTGGCGACCTGATTCTCGACTTTTTTGGCATCACCATTCCTTCGTTTCAAGTGGGTGGCGGCATCTTGCTACTGTTAATTTCAATCTCGATGATGCATGGCAAACAAGGTGCCACGCGCCAAACCGCGGAAGAAGCGCAGGATATGGCCGAGCGCGAGGTGATTGCCATTGTGCCGCTCAGCATCCCCTTACTAGCTGGGCCAGGCGCGATTTCGAGCATGATACTCACCGCACAACAACACCCCGGTTTTTGGGGGCATGTCAGCCTGATGCTACCCATTGCGCTGATTGCATTGTTTATTTGGGGCTTGTTAAAGCTTGCTGACGGCATTACGCATTACCTGGGCACCATAGGCATCAACATCGTGACACGCCTGATGGGCATTATTCTGGCCGCTATGTCGGTGGAGTTTATTGCGCATGGTCTGGTTGGTTTATTTCCACAACTTGCCGGCGCTACATGACAAAACACTTGCACGCTGGCAAATTAAGCCTCCCTCAATCAATCACTTAGCGGTAAAATAGCGCTTTTAACGAAGCCTGCACATCTTGAATTCCACCGTTTCAAATCCATCGAAATCCGCCCAGCAGTGGAAGCCTAACGTCACCGTGGCCGCCATCATTGAGCAAGACGGCAAGTTTTTACTAGTTGAAGAAACCACGGACCGCGGCAATCGCTTTAACCAGCCTGCCGGGCATCTCGAAGAAAACGAGACGATTATTGAGGCCGCGATTCGCGAAACGCTGGAAGAAACCGCATACAATTTTACGCCTGAGGCGCTGGTCGGCATTTACCACTGGCAGCATCCGCTTAACGGCATCACCTATTTGCGCTTTGCTTTTACCGGCAAACTGGGCACGCACTATCCTGAGCAGGCCTTGGATGATGGCATTATTCGCACCGTATGGAAAACGGAAGCCGAGATCGCGGCTGAAGGCGAGTTGATGCGCAGTCCGCAAGTATTGTTGTGCGTGCAGGATTACCTGGCAGGCAAGCGTTATTCTTTAGACATTTTGAAGCATTTGGGCCAAGCGCTATGAGTAAGCCACATGTCATCGTCGGGTTGTCCGGCGGTGTTGATTCCTCCGTCACTGCCTTGTTGTTAAAGCAACAAGGCTATCAGGTCACCGGTTTGTTTATGAAAAACTGGGAGGACGATGATAATGATGAATATTGTTCTTCGCGCCAGGACTTGATTGATGCAGTTTCTGCTGCCGATAGAATCGGTATCGACATTGAAACCGTGAATTTTAGCGCTGAGTATAAAGAGCGAGTGTTCGCTAACTTTTTACAGGAATACCAAGCGGGCCGCACGCCTAACCCGGATATTCTGTGTAACGCCGAGATCAAGTTTAAGGCATTTTTAGACCACGCCATGGGCATGGGTGCTGACCTGATTGCGACAGGCCATTATGCACAAGTGCGTGAAAACCCGATTCAGCCTGGCAATTTCCAATTACTTAAGGCCGATGACGGCAGCAAAGACCAGAGCTACTTTTTGTCACGTCTGAACCAGGCACAACTGTCAAAAACACTGTTTCCGCTGGGCAAACATTTAAAGCGCGAAGTGCGTGAAATCGCGCGTGAACATGGCCTGGCCAATGCCGAAAAAAAGGATTCCACCGGCATTTGCTTTATAGGGGAGCGTCCGTTTCAAGAGTTTTTACAGCGCTATCTACCACGTCACCCTGGCATCATGCGTACGCCAGAAGGCAAAGTGGTGGGCGAACACGAAGGCTTGATGTATTACACCATTGGTCAGCGCCAGGGCCTCAAAATCGGCGGTAGCCGCGAGAGTAATGGCGAGCCATGGTTTGTCGCGGCCAAGCATATGGCCAACAACGAGCTGATTGTGGTGCAAGGGCATGATCATCCGCTATTACAAAGCGATGGCTTAACCGCAGGCCAATTACACTGGATTAGCGGCGAAGAGCCACAAACAAACTGGGTCTATGCCGCCAAAACCCGCTACCGCCAACCGGATGCCCCTTGTGAAGTCGATGCAGTGAATGCAGAAGAAGCGACTATCCGTTTTGGCCAGCACCAATGGGCCATTACACCCGGCCAAAGCGTGGTGGTCTATGAAAGCAATGTCTGCCTGGGTGGCGGTATTATTACTGGCGCCATTTAACCCACTCGCAAGGCATGGTTATTGCTTCTGCTTGCATAATATAATCATAATGAACGCCAAGTGACGAGGAATGACACCTGATGGCCTACGTATTAAAAAATAATGAAGGTGCAATTATTGCGGCAAGCCCAGATACGCAAGTGGCCGCGGACTGGGTAGCAATTGATAATGCCGATACTGAATACCTGACATTCTTGGATGATGAACTCAAAAAACATCATACTTTCCGTGAAAGCGATATTCAGCTGGCACGTGTGCTGGAAGATTTAATCAGTATTTTGATTGATCGCAGCCTGATCAGTTTTACCGACTTCCCAAGCCCGGCTCAGAAACGCCTAAACGAGCGCCAGTCATTGCGTCATAAAAACAACCTGCAACTGCTGGCTGATGACGATATGCCACCGCTGTAATGCATACGCAGAAATCTCCACTTAAAGTAAATGATTTCTGCGTGTAACACGCTTTATCTCCCCCTGCCGAAGACCCATCACCCTTAGCCGCACCTCACTGATGCGTGTTGACTAGCATTAGCCACAAGCAAAAGTGTTCACTCACTTAGATCGCTGCTTTAACCATCCACCTCAGCCTTAAACACAGCAGCGTAGGCTACAAATGCCAGCGCAAACTCAGCATTTGAACCTCCTGTCATAGATGAAATTGACAATCATTCTCATTATCAATTAGCATGTAAACTCCCAAATAATTCATAACAATGAGGAGAGGTTTATATGACATATGCAAACAGTGTCTTAACCACACAGGCATACAGCGTGACTACCATGCAAAATGAGGTGAGACCATGACACCTTTGTTTAAAAGAGCGCGCAATATCACGCTCTTGGCATGCCTGTTTTCAAATGCGGCGTGGGCTGGTTACTATCCTATGTATGCGAGTTGGGATCAACCCAACGGCCCTGGCTTAGACATGACACTCACTTACAGCTTTAGCAACTTGTTTAATGGCGACGTGGTCGATGCTAATGGACAGCCATTCTCAATCGACATCATGCGCAGTGCTTTTGAGCAAGCTTTTACCGACTATGCCACCGTGCTACCGATTCACTTTATAGAAGTCGCCGACGCTGGCCCACTCCCGGAAACCGGCGAATATGACCCCACAGGCTTGGCAGACATCCGTATTGGTGTCGTGCCATTGATCGACGATGCCAACGCCTATGCTTACTTTCCACAGAATACTGCAACCAGTGGTCTGGCAGGGGATGTGGTATTTAACGGTGAGCGCTTTGGGCTGGGCTGGTCACCCATATTTTTCTACGCCGTCGCGCAACACGAGCTGGGGCATTCATTAGGGATGGGACACTACATCAACGACGATGCTCCCACCGAGACAACGTTTGCCAACGCCGCTTATAACGGCCCGATTTTACCCTTGAACAGTCTGACGATCTCCGCCCTGCAAGCGGTCTACGGCGCAGGCACTGGCTCTGTGACGCCACTATCTGCCGTGCCGGAACCTGGCAGCAGCGCATTATGGCTCGCAGGCTTATCCCTGCTCTTTGTTAGCCGAGAAAGAAAATACAAATGAAGCGATTACACCATGCATTAGCGCTAGCGGGGCTGATGCTCACGCAGCCAGCACAAGCATTGACCATTGAGTTTGACTATACCTATGACACCAAAGGTTTTTTTACTGACTTACTAACAGGCGCCCCTATCCTTGAGCGCCGTGCAATACTCACACAGGCAGCCTCATTCTATAGTGGATTCACCGATAGCCTCAGCGCCATTACACCGCGAACCGGTGACCAATGGTCAGTACAAATCACCCACCCCAGCCTGGGTGGCGGCGCGATTACACTCAGCAACCTCGAGATTGCTGCCGACACCTTGCGCATATATGTTGGCGGCTCAAACTCTGCGCCAGGCGTACTCGGTTTTGCCGATAGCGGATACAACCTCATCGCCAGTGGCTCAGAGGCATTTACTGATGCAGTGACTACCCGTGGGCAAGAGAACACCATCGGAGCAAGCGCAACTGACTATGGCATTTGGGGCGGCATGATCTGGTTTAATGCCAACAACAGCTGGTACTTTGGCAGCGATGCGGCAGGCCTGATGCCAGGGACGCCCGACTTTCTCACCACAGCAACCCACGAAATCGGCCATATCCTCGGCTTTGGCTCAGCAGACTCCTGGTGGGCACAGACTGACAATGGTTACTTCACTGGCACAAACTCTGTCGCGGCTTATGGTGATGCCATTCCACTGGATCGCTTCGGCGCGCACTGGGCCACTGGCATCATGAGTACTGTCGAGGGTGTGCCGCAAGCCACCATGATGGACCCCAGTACGCCTGCAGGTAACCGAGAACTACCCACACTGCTGGACTACGCAGCCTTTGCAGACATCGGCTGGCAAGTGACAGCAACTGCCGTGCCTGAGCCAGAAACCTACACCCTACTCATGGCTGGGCTCATGCTGGTTGCACGTGCATCCCGCCGCAAACAGGTCGCCTAAACCACAGCCTGAATGTGCAAACGCCCCGCTAACAACGGGGCGTTTTTATTATCGGAAAAACACGTGAGCAGTGCCAGGCTTATTAATAGGTCAATTCGACTAGAAACTTCACGTTTCTACCAGGCCCATAAATACCAATGCCACCCATCGAACCATCAAGTCGATAGATCTCATTTTTAAGGTTCTCGCCAATTAAGCGCAACGTGAGCTGCTCATTCACTTTAAAGCGCGCGCCCGCATTCCATAACTCAAATGCATCCTGCACACCAAACTGATAGGGGCTATTGTTTGTACCATCCCCACTCAGCAGAATATTTCTTTCCGACACTTTACGGTAGGTCAGATTAACATCCAGGTTCTTGGTCAGCTCAGCGCCAACGTTAACATTCAATGCATTGCCTGGCGCCGTATATAAAGGCGCATAGGTTAAGCCGGTAAACATCTCACCTCTTAATCTCGAGTAACCCGTGCGTAAATACAATCCGTGATATTGCATAAAACTTTCCACCTCTACACCATTGCGGCGCTCCCAGCCATTTTGGGTGATATTGCCATTATCATCCTCTCGGAGAGAGATCAATAGATGCGAAGTATAGGTATGGTAAAAGTTCAGCTTGCCAGAAAACCAGACATCCGTATTCAGTAGATGTGGCGTTTGATAGCTAACCCCGGCCTCTGTCGTTTCGGATCGTTGCGGCTGGTACAAGTCACCGCAAATGAACGATGCAGGCCCATTAATAGGCATCAACATGTTACGACAGCGACTAAAAGGGCCCTGTGTAAAGTACTCATCAATCAGCGGCGGGCGAAAACCTTGGCCATAGTTGCTATAAAAGGTCAGCTTATCTGGATTAGTTTTGGCAAAAGCATCATAAGCCAGCCCCAAGCTCCAGGTCTCTTCTTTAAATCGAATCGTGCTTTTCTGATCATACGGCTCCAGCAAATCAAGTGTCCCACCAGCGGCCTCTACTTTATAACGGTCTTGCCGATAGCCGGGCGTGACCGTAAATTGGCCGATCTCCAGTTTAGGCTGAATGTACATAGCCTCAAATGATTTACGTCCGGGCGGTGCTGAGGCATTGAATCCATTGGGGTATATAGTCTGCATGAACGTATTGAGGTTATCATAAAACCTTGAAATTTCCCGTTCACTTGAGTTGTATTGATAACCCGCCAGCAATGAAGCGGTCAATGAATCCGACTCAAAAAGCACTGCGCGGTTACTAATATCTACCGTCTTGGTCCTATATTCATAAGTATCATTCAGATTACCGCGACAAGTCGTTGTATCAGCAGGATTCGAGGTATTAACAACTCCATTACACTGAGATTGTCGCGGATTAAATGTAGAGCCAAACGATGGCCCCTGACCGATTAAATCATGTAGATTTGTATGTCCGGCACCTACTGTCGCTTTCAAATTAATCAACGGACTTTCTGGGTCATAATTCACGGTTTCAGACCAAGTCAGGTCATCCACTGTACGAATCACGTTACCAAAAAATCCAGGCTGGCCACCGGTCGCATCATATGGCTGCAAACCAGTATCATCGAATTTGACGATAGAAGTGACTAATTGCAAGTCTTCAGTCGGGAACAAGCTCACCTTGAGCAAATGCGAAACGGACTCAATGGCCGAGCTCTCCAACTTGGTGCCATCGCCCAAAGTCATGTTATTCGCCTGGCGATTGGAGTAGTTATACAAAATATCCACCCGCTCATCTGGCCGCGCGTATAACAAGTAAGAGCGTGAATACTCATCACTGTTATTACCGTAACCAAACTTGACCTTACCGCCATACTTTTGGCCGGGCTTCAAAAAGTCTTCTGCGTTTTTAGTTGTGGCATTAATGGTGCCGCCTAATGAGCCTGAACCACTAGTGATTTGCGGGCCACGCTGCACCTCAATACTTTTTAACAACTCAGGCTCGATAAACGTGCCGCCCATGCGGTATTTCTCAAATCCCTTGGGCACGCCATCCACTTTTACCATCACATCTTCGTTATCGCCGTAACCACGAATATTGAATGTCATGCCACTAGGCCGTGGGCCGCCCGAAATAGACACGCCAGGCACAGACCGCACTGCATCAAAAATATTACTGGGCTGGGCGCGTTGCAATTGCTCGCTAGTGATCGTAGTAATTGGTAACGTGCGATTGATGCCTGTCTCGGGTTCTTTTATCTTGGTATCTGTCACAGATACTTCAGGCAAGGTATCCACCTGCTCAGCGTCGGCTTTTTTTTGCGGTTTGCTGGCTGGGGCTGGCGCTTCCTCGCTCACTGCCTCTGCAACTGATTGCTCTTCCGCCTGTGTCAACATAGACCATGAAGCCATGGCTAACCAACAGAAAATAACGATAACACCGGTAGACCGGCGCGATAAATCAGGCTTTTTAAAGCGTTGTTGCCAAGAGTGGTCAGAGCTTGCCATGAGGGAGCACTTTTTATTCTAGAGTTTAGATAGAAACAAAGGGGCCGAACGCCCCTTTGTAGTCGCAGCACTAATTAAAATTAGGCGTTGTTTTTAGCAGAACGACGTGCAGCAAAAGCCATCAGGCCCAGGCCCAATGCCATCATGCTGTACGCTTCTGGCTCTGGCACTGGTGTCACTGTTGGTACAGACACAGCAGCCAGCGCCAATTGGTCCAGGCTCATGCTTGATGAAGTCGAGTTGAATTTAAAGGTATACAGGCTGGCTGCGCTGACGCTGGTCCATTTCCAGAACAGCTCTTGCTCAGCAGTTGCGCCACCCATTACAGTGCCTTGATCTTCATTGAATTGCAGCACAGAAGTGGCAGAAACACCGTTCAATGTCGCAGTCGTGCTGGCCAATGTGCCCAGCGTACCAATACGCAGGTAAACATCGAACAAACCGCTAGTTGCACCGCTCAATGTTGCTGTGAAAGAAGTTGCGCCAGAAAAACTGTAAATATTGCCGCCGCCAGTAATGAAAGAACCACCTGATGTTTCTTGTACAGAAGCAGTGGTGCCAGCAGTCAAAGCAACTTCTGGTGACGTATCGGTCGTGCCGTTAAAAAGATTCCACTCAGCATAGCTGGTTGGTGTCGCTGTGCCCCATGGGTTAGTTGAATTCCAAACTGCTTGTGTAGCAAAGGCAGAGCTGCTGAATGCCAGGCCTAAAGTAAGTGCTAATACTGAAACTTTCATGATTTTAAATCTCCTCAACAAGCGCTTGTTCCCCTTCCTCTCGAAGGCCATCGCGCTACCTCTAAAATAAGTCTCACGGACCCACACCGTTGAGTATTTCAATCTCCATGCTGGACACGCATGGTTATAAAACTGAAATTGAGAATAAACGAAGCTTATTTTTCTATCGCAGCGTCAAAGTCGACCACAAAGCGGTATTGCTTGCCGCAATCGATAATCACTTCTTTCTGGCCACGCTTTAGCAAGCGAATATCGACCTTGATGCTGCCAAACCCATCATGCGCAATCAGCTCATCCAGTAAGTCGAGCAATCTTTTTTTAACGGGCGTATTCATCGCTTGCATAAAGTTTATTCATCATTGCTTTGTTCATTTTTTAAATGATAACAATTATCATTTAGTTTTTCAATAATAAAGAAGTAAAAACAACAGAGTAAAGAAATATTTACACCTGGCAAAACAAGCTAACAGAAAAAAAGAAGGGCATCACACTCGCGTCAGGCGGGCATCAGCAGCGAAAAATACGAGGAAAACAGGAGAAAATCAGAAGGGGAAACAACATCGGGCCGACGCAGAAAAAGCTCTCTGCGCCGGTAAAATCTGCCAACTAGGGCTGCGGCATGGTTTGTTTGAAACTGGGGCGTTTGACCAGCACGCCGTAGTGTTTGGCCAGGTTGGGGAACTTCTCTTGCCAGTATTTACCCTCCCACTGCACGCTTTTAAAACGCAAATCCAGGTAACCCAGCGCCGTGCCCAGCGCGATATCGGCCAGGCTGAAGGTCTCGTTCACACACCACTTCTTTTTAAGTAAGTCATCATCCAGCGCGGTCAACCCGGCGGTCACCTTGGCAAACTGCTTTTCAATCCACGTGGCAGATTGCTGCGCTTCCGGCTTGCGTTGCTCCAGCATCACGGCCACGGCAGCATCACAGATACCATCCGCCAACGCCTCCCAGCGACGCACTTTAATTTTGGCTGAGTGATCTTGCGGAATCAGGTGCGCGACCGGCGTACGGTGATCCAGGTATTCAACAATCACACGCGAGTCATACAGGGCGTCACCATCGTCGAGCACCAGCACAGGCACTTTTCCTAAAGGGTTATGCTGGCTCACCGGGCAATCCGGCGCTGACAACACCACCTCGGTCAACGTCAGATCAACGTGTTTTTCAATGGCCACAATACGCACTTTGCGTGCGTAGGGACTGTTTACCGTATATAAAAGCTGCATAATGTGATGTGAGCCAAAAGGTTAAGTACTTTTCCCGAAAAACCCCCCCATGACAACATGCGCCTATCCAAACATCGCGTGTCTTGGGGGAGTTTTATTATAATAGCTTTTGGCATGGGCTTAGAATGGTCACATGCATAATTTTTAAACTTGTTGGCAACCCAATGACCACATCTGCACTTTACCAACACTTACCCGCGTATTTAAACGCTGACATCATAGCCAAACAGGTCCGCCTGGCCCTGTCAGAAGACATGGGCAACGGCGACCTGACTGCGGCATTGATTCCGCAAGGCACGCAGGCCAGCGCCACCATTATTAGCCGCGAAGCCGCCGTGATCTGCGGCTGCGCCTGGTTTACGCAATGCTTTGCGCAACTGGATGCGGACATACAATTAGAGTGGCTGGTGAAAGATGGCGACCAGGTAACGCCTAACCAGGCCTTGGTCCACATTCAAGGCGACGCGCGCGCCATGCTCAGCGCCGAGCGCCCGGCGCTCAACTTTCTACAAACGCTCTCTGCGGTAGCAACGCATACGCGCCGCTATGTCGATGCGATTGCTGGTTTACCGGCACAAATACTCGATACCCGTAAAACGCTGCCAGGGCTGCGTTTGGCGCAAAAATACGCCGTACTCACCGGCGGTGGCGCCAACCAGAGGTTAGCGTTATACGATGGCATTTTGATCAAAGAAAACCATATCGCCGCCGCAGGCTCTATCGCCGCGGTACTCGCGGCGGCATTTGCCTTAAAACAAACCAATAATATTCAGATTGAAGTAGAAAACCTGGATGAACTGCAACAAGCGCTAACCGCTGGCGCGACGAGTATTTTGCTGGATAACTTTACGCTAGCGGACCTGCGCGAAGCTGTGGCGATTAACCAGAAACGCGCTTTGCTGGAAGCCTCAGGTAATGTGGATTTAACAACGGTACGGGCGATTGCAGAAACTGGCGTGGATAGGATTTCGATTGGCGCGCTGACTAAGCATATTCAGGCGGTGGATTTGAGTATGCGGATTCAGATGAAGCTATAGATCAGTTTCAAAGTAATTCGTTGAGCAGAAACTCCTTTTCGCCTCTCGGCGAGTCACTTTCTGGTGCTTGTCCCCCAGAAAGTAACCAAAGAGGACGACACCCAGCCATCACGGCCTTCGGCTCCCTTGCGTTGCTCAACAAAATAAGCCGGTCACGAAACTCATCCTAGCGGGCTGCAAACTACGCAGCCCACCGCGGGATTCGAACAGTCGCTCCCTCTACTCTTATTTTGTCTCCGCTACTCAGCGTGATGGAATGGGATTACTCTCGCCAAACTTGCATTGATGAGGTTTGGACGGTTTAAAAACCAGATTCTTTTTTCTTCTTTTTCAATTTAGGAGCGGTTGCAGTCGCATGGTGTTCGGGGCCCCCATCTGCCGCGCCGAGCAACGCAGGATTGGCGGGAGTACTCGGCCATCGGCTGTCCGAATCCCGCAGCAGCTCACGCTTTGTGTGAGCTGCCAGGTTGAGTTTCGATGGCCGCCCGGCAAGCCGAGTAGCACAGGAATCAAGCGGAAGCTGGGGTGCATTTCTTTTGGTTACTTATTCTTTGGGCAAGCAAAGAAAAGTAACTCGCTGAAAAAGCGAAAAGAAACCGTCCAACCAACCACAACCGCGTGAGCATCCATGCCCACCCTACGATGATTAAGACTACCAATCAAAGAATAACCTTTTATTGCAATCTCACCATACCTCGACTCCAGTCGACGCCGGAATGACGAAAATATCAGCGCCGTATAGGCACTTAAATTACAACAAAAAGTGACCATTCCTGCCACATTCTAATGGCATGATTCTTGCACCATATGCTGGTACTCCTGCCCAGATATGACATGAATAGCCCAATCCCATTTTCACTACCTAAAACCATAGAAAGCCTGCGGCTTGGCGATTTGCTGCGCATGCTGGTTTCCGATGGGCGCATCGAAAAAGCATGGGCAGAAAAACTGCATCAGGATCGCAAGCGCGATAGCTCTAACATCCACCCGATTGTGATCGTGGCCGAACAAAAGTGGCCCGACCAGCGGCAGCCGTCACAATTACTGTCTGTAGACACCCTGAGCCGCTACGTGGCGGAGAAGGCAGATGTCCCTTACTACCAGATTGATCCGTTAAAACTAGACTTTAGCGCGGTGGCACAAATTGTGTCGCAAGCCTATGCCGAGCGCTTGCGTATTATGCCGATTACGGTGAAAAATGGCATCGCGACCATTGCCACGGCCGATCCGTTTCACCAGGCATGGCTGCATGACCTGGAGCGTTTGCTCAAGTTAAAAATTCAGGTGGTGATGGTGAATCCGCTGGATTTACAGCGCTATTTGCCTGAGGTGTATCAACTTTCTGCCGCGATTCAATCGGCCAATGCCGCGAAAGCCGGGCAGATTGTTGGCGTTCAAAATTTTGAGCAATTGATTGAGCTGGGCAAAGACCGTCAGCTTGATGCCAATGAGCAGCATGTGGTGAATATTGTCGACTGGCTGTTTAAATATGCGTTTGAACAACGCGCCAGCGACATTCACCTCGAACCGCGCCGTAATATGGGGCTGATGCGTTTTCGTATTGATGGGGTGTTGCACCAGGTTTACCAGTTGCCCAGCAACATCATGAACGCCATTACCAGCCGTATTAAACTGCTGGGCCGCATGGACATGGTGGAAAAACGCCGGCCGCAAGATGGCCGTGTCAAAACGGTCAGTACTGATGGCAAAGAAATCGAATTACGCTTATCGACCATGCCCACCGCCTTTGGCGAAAAACTGGTGATGCGGATTTTTAAACCGGATATTCTGGTGCAGGACTTCCAGCTATTGGGGTTTTCGAAACGCCAGAGCGAACAATGGGCGCAATGGACGCACCAACCGAATGGCATTATTTTGGTCACCGGGCCCACCGGCTCAGGGAAAACCACCACTTTGTACACCACGCTCAAACAACTGGCGACGGATGAGGTGAATGTGTGTACGGTGGAAGACCCAATTGAAATGATAGAACCTGCGTTTAACCAGATGCAGGTGACTCAGAATATCGGCCTTGGCTTTGCCGAAGGCATACGCACGCTGATGCGGCAAGATCCGGACATTATCATGGTCGGCGAGATTCGCGACCAGGAAACCGCAGATATGGCCATTCAGGCCGCATTGACGGGCCACCTGGTGCTATCTACCTTGCATACCAATGATGCGCCTTCCGCCGTCACGCGCTTGCTGGACCTGGGCGTGCCTGCTTACCTGATCCACTCCAGTTTGCTCGGCATTATGGCGCAGCGCCTGGTGCGTACGCTATGCCCGCATTGCAAAACCGAGGCAGAGATTTCAGACGATGAATGGGCCAGCGTCACGCATCCATTCAAGGCCAAGAAACCGGCCAAAGTCATGGCAGCGGTCGGCTGCCAGGAATGCCGCCAGACTGGGTATCGTGGCCGTACCGGCATTTATGAAATGCTGACTTTGACCCCCGCCTTGCGCAAGCTGATTACCCCGGAAACCGATTTAATACAATTGCGACAGGCAGCAACCCAGGCCGGCATGCAGCCACTGATGCTCAATGGCGCAGAAAAGATTGCCGCGGGCCTGACCACCGTGGCAGAAGTGCTCAAAGTCGCCCCGCCGATTGAAATGGACTAGCCATCACGCGTTGCGTTTTTGCAAAGCCTATTGATAACGCAGCGCCTCAATCGGGTTTAACCTGGCGGCTTTTCTGGCCGGATAAAAACCAAAGAAGACGCCGATACTGGCAGCCACACTAAAAGCAATCAACACAGAAGCACTAGAAACAATCACCTCCGCCTGCGTAAACACACTCACCAGCACCGCACCCGTCACGCCGATGACAATGCCGATCAGGCAACCGACAATGGAGATCATGATCGCCTCCAGCAAAAATTGCATGAGGATATCGCGTTCACGCGCACCGATCGCCATACGGATACCGATTTCTCGCGTACGTTCCGTCACCGATACCAGCATGATATTCATAATGCCGATGCCACCCACCAGCAAAGAGACAGAAGCAATCGCCCCTAGCAGCAAGGACATGGTACGCGCAGTCTCGGCCGCCGAGTTGGCAATCGCCGTCAGGTTGCGCACCGAGAAATCACTGTCGGCACCTTCGCGAATATTGTGGCGCTGGTTGAGCAAGCTATTCAACGCATCCTCCACCATACTCATGACGTTATCCGATTCAGCTTGCACCATAATCTGCCGCACGGTGCCCGGCAGCTGGTTACCAAACAGTTTGCGCTGCGCGGTGGTGAGCGGCACAATGATGGTGTCATCCTGGTCACGCCCGTCCAGCGTTTGACCTTTGCTATCCAGCACGCCCAGCACTACAAACGGCCGCTGGTTGATACGGATAGTTTTGCCGATAGGGTCAACGTCATCCTCTTCACCAAACAGGTTTTGCACTACGGTTTTACCTAACAATGCCACACGGGTTGCAGAACGCGTATCCGAGGTTGAGAACGGATAACCAGCAGACAAGCCCCAGCCACGGATATCCATATATTCTGCTGTTGTGCCAATAATATCGGTATTCCAGTTATTGCTGGCGTAGACCACTTGCCCTTTGCCCATGGTCACTGGCGCGACGCCCGTGACCCCATACAACTCGCTAATGGCATTGGCATCGCGCACATTGAGCGAAGGCGCATTACCGGTCGCGGTGCGGGCGCCGCCCATCCGTGGTGGGCCGGAAAGCACCACAAATAAATGACTACCCATGGCGCTGATAGAACGTTTAACTGAAGCCTCAGCGCCTTGGCCGATCGCCATCATCAGCACCACCGCGCCGACGCCGATCACCATGCCCAACATGGTTAAAAAAGTGCGCAAGCGGTTAGCGCCCATGGCATGCCAAGCTTCTCCCAGCATGGCGCTAAACATGGTCGACTCCTGATGCTTTTGCTATATCAGCGCCAGTGTCCTGCACAATACGCCCATCCAGGAATCGCACCTGCCGCTTGGCGTGCTCGGCAATATCGGTTTCATGCGTCACCAGCACAATGGTGATGCCTTCCTGATTGAGGCCATCAAAAATGGCCATGATTTCTTCACTGGTGGTGCTATCCAAATTACCGGTCGGTTCATCCGCCAAAATCAGCCGTGGCTGGTTGACCAGCGCACGGGCAATGGCGACGCGTTGTTGTTGCCCGCCAGAAATCTGGTTGGGATGTGAATCCAGGTGCTTGCTCAAGCCGACCTTTTCTAACAGCAAGCGGGCACGTGCATGACGCTCTTCTTTGCTCACCCCGGCATACACCAGCGGCAAGGCCACGTTATCCAGCAGGCTGGCGCGTGCCAGCAAGTTAAAACCCTGAAACACAAAGCCTATGGCCTGGTTACGCACTTTAGCCACCTGGTCCGCGGCCATGGTCGCCACGGCATAGCCATCCAGCACATAACTGCCAGCGGTAGGCATATCCAGACAACCCAGAATATTCATAAAGGTCGATTTTCCCGAGCCAGAAGGGCCCATGATGGCGACATAATCGCCAGGCAACACTTGTAAATTGACATCCTTTAATACCGGAAAATCCCCTGCCGCCGTACGGTAGGCTTTATACAGATGCTTCACCTCAATGACGGACGGCTGCATGCGCTTAGAACATTCTCGGGCCACGTGGGCCGTTATTGTTACCCTGCCCTTTATTAGGCGCATTGTCACTTTGCAATTCGCTCACAATGACCTTATCGCCTGCCGCCAGCCCCTCGCCAGACACCACGGTAGCGCGGCCATCCGTCATGCCGGTATGCACGCGCAGCATGGCCGGCTTACCCGCTCTAAGCACATAAATCTTGCCCATGGCACCGCCGGCAGCCGCTCGCCCTTCGCCCTTTGCGCCATGTTTGCGCCAGCCGCGCTTGCCTTCAGCGCCACCCGCTTCTGGTGTTGAGCTATCAGGGGTCGCAGCGTTGTCCACCTTGGGTTTGTAGCGTAAGGCAGCGTTGGGTACCAGCAAGGCATGCCGTGCTCTATCCACAATAATATTGACGTAGGCTGTCATGCCTGGCAGCAAGGTTAAATCCTGGTTATCGACCGACACCACCACGTTATAAGTGACCACATTAGAGGTGTTGGTCGAGTTCAAACGCAGTTGCTTCACCACGCCTTCAAAGCTGCGGTCTGGGAAGGCATCCACATTAAAATTCACTTTTTGCCCTTCTTTAATTTTGCCAATATCGGCCTCGGCAAAACTGGTGTCTATCTGCATTTTTGAGAGGTCTTGCGCAATCTGAATCAAGGTCGGGGTCTGAAAGCTGGCAGCCACCGTCTGGCCAACGTCGACCACGCGGTTGACCACCACGCCAGACACCGGCGAGCGAATAATGCTGAAATTGAGGTTGGTCACGTCACGCGCCAATAAACCACGCGCCGTTTCCAATTGCGCCCTGGCCGACTTTAACACCTGCACAGCCGTATCCAGCTCCTGTTTAGAGACATACTCTTGTGCATATAACTGGCGCATGCGTTTTTCATTGGCAATCGCCAACTCCACCGCCGCCTCATTATTTCTCACACTGCCTTTAGACTGTGCAATCTGCGCATTAAATAAGGTACTGTCCAACTCTAGCAGCACCTGGTCTTTTTTAACCACATCATTAAAGTCGACATACATTTTGCGCACAATGCCCGAAACCTGGGTACCCACACTAATCAGGCTGACCGGGTTGAGTGTGCCGTTTGCCGACACGGTTTGCTCAATATGCCCCTGCGTCACTTCATCGAGCCGGTATAGGTCTTCTGGCTTGGGTTGATGTGTGTGCTTGTAATACCAATAGCCTGCCACGGCGATGGCAACTAACAGCAACAACACCAGTATGTTTTTGATGCGCTTCATAAATGCGTGTCCATTGACTTTGACTAAATGCCTTCGCAGCTAGTCATTGATTTAAAGGCGCTTGCGCACCTGCTCATTGTTTTAAGGGTGCTTGCGCACCGGGTAATGATTGAATCATGGCATGATCGAGCACGCCGATGGCTTGTGCCAAGGTCGCCCGCGCGATATTCGCGTTCAGGCGAGCCTGAATCGTTTGCTGGCGCGCCGCGGCCAGCGCACTTTGCGCGTTCAGTGTATCGATGATATTGCCCACACCAGCGGTGTAGCGGCCAAACGCCACCCGATAAGATTGCTCTGCACTTTCGAGCAAGGTGTTGCTGGCAGTGACAGATTGCAAGGCGGTGCGCAAATTTTGGTAGGCACTCCACACATCGAGTGAAATCTGCAATCGCAAACGGTCACGCTGGGCGAGGCGTAAATCAGCCGTGGCCTCGGCCGCACGGATACGGTAGGTAGGCGCATAACCGGCAAACAAGGGGATGGAAACGGTGACACCCAAGGTGCTTGCACTGTTGGCGGCATATTGCGAGCCATCTTGCAGATTATTGGCAAGGCCCAGGCTAATCGTTGGTTTGCTAGCCGCTTGACTGGCAGCAATGCTAGCCTCAGCCGCGCGCACTTGCGCTTCACTCGCCAGCAAGTCCGGGCGGCGTTGCCCCGCTTGTTCAATCAGTGTGGCGACATCGTCGACAATACCGGGCGGCACATCATTGCTGCTGCTCGCCAGCGTCACGTTGCGGTTGGCGGGCAATCCCATCAGATTCACCAGGCTGCCGTTGGCCACCCGCAAGGTGCCTTCAATCGTAATGCGTTGTAGCGTTAATTGCGCATACGCCGTTTGCGCCTGCAGTTTATCCGCGGGGGTCGCCACGCCCGCCTGATAGCGCGCATTGGCCGCTTTAAAACTCGCCTCTGCCGCGCGCTCAGCCTGCTGCGCCGCGGTAAGCGCCGCGATGTTGGCTTGCACCTGGTAATAGGCAACAATAGTATTGAGCAGCACCGCTTGTACGGTACTGCTTTGTGTCGCCCCTGCCGCCAGCAATAACTGACGCGCGCTTTCTACGTTGGCTTTGCGGTTACCAAAGTCGTATAGCAAGTAACTTGCCACCAGGCTATTGGCAATATTGAGGTTAGGGTTGCCACGCGTGGCAGATTCAGGGCTCAACACCCCCATATTGCTGGAGACGGTATCGGTCACGCTAGGCAAATAAGCCGACTTGGCGACGCCCAGTTGTGCCGCCTGTACACGGGCACTGGCCCAAACTTCGCTGGTTTGCGGGTTATGACATAAGGCAATATCTGTCACATCGGCCAGTGTCAATGCCTGTTGCCAGTCTACCTGTGCGCAACCATTGGCATTAGCCAAATATTCGCCCGGGATGCGCGGCAAGGTTTGTACTTGCGTCCCTAGCGGATCACCATCGTGATAAAACAATGACTCCTGCGCCTGCACGCATGTCCAGGGCAACAGCATGATTAACCATACACATGTGCGCATGCTATTCCACACTTAATCAACCACACAGCACAATAAAACAACCATCATAAAACATCACTTAAATGAAGAGATGTGCCATCTTAAATGAACCCTGCGCCCGACTAAAGAGCGAGATACATTTCGATACTTTCAGGCGTGATAAAAACAGGCAGGATGTTGGCAAAAAATACGGTGATCGTACCAGTCGGCACCCGCATTCAGTGCGACGTGTGTTTAATAGGCGCATCGCGCCCATGTATCATTTGTGACAACAAATGCTGGCCAGACAGGCGCGAGACCACCATCACTGCCAGCACATGCAGCGCAATCAGGCCAAGCAAAGCCAGGCTAAGTACTGCGTGTAGGTCAACCGGCCAATCTTCGCCCCATAAGGCATCGGTGCGACTCAGCCAGCCAGTCAAGGCCAGCGCGACAATGCACAGCCAAATCAGGTAAACCGACCACTGCCCGAGCGGATTGTGGCCCCGGTGCGGCGTAATCTGACCGCGCCGCATCTCAGCAATATGCGCGCTCATCGCTTGCCAGCCAGGCAGGTAAAAACGTGCGCTACCGACCTGGGTCAGGCAACCCAGCACAATACGCGCACCGACCACCGCCAGCACGCTATAACCAACCACACGATGCAGCCAATCGGTTTCATACCAGACATAACTCATGAGCCACAGCGCGATGACACCAGCCGCCACCAGCCAATGACTGAGCCGTAGCCACCATGGCCACAGCATGTCAGCACGTGTTTGCATCAGGCGCAATTAGTCTTTTAAGCCAATGGCTTTCACAATCGCCAGCGTTTTCATATCAAAGTAAATCTCAACCTTTTTACCCTCTTTGCTACGGCCATAAATCTCGTAACAATTACCGTCTACTTTAAACTTTTTGATGGTGTAGCCTTCCGCTTCCATCGCTTCTTTGAGTGTATCCTCAGAGGCCCACTCTTCTTTTGGGTAAGACTTGCAATCGGCCGCGGCCACCGCAACGTGAGAACCCAACAGTCCCACAGCCAATAAAATTGAAAAACCAATTCTTTTCATTGTTGCTTCCTTTCTGTTACTCATACAATTTGACCTGGCGAATCTCTGCAAGATTCGAGACACCCGTGAGTGCCATGGTCATTTCCAGTTCATCGCGTAGCGTGCGGATGACCTTGGCCACCCCCATTGCACCTTCCGCTGCCAGCCCCCACACATAAGGGCGACCAATACACACGGCATCCGCCCCCATGGCCAGTGCTTTAAATACATCCTGCCCGCAGCGGATGCCGCTATCGACCAGAATTTTACATTGCCCGCCCGCAGCGGCCACCATCGCTGGCAACACCGCAGCGGCTGATGGCGTACTATCCAGTACGCGCCCGCCGTGATTCGAGACGACGAGGCCATCACACCCTAACTCAACAACACGCCTGGCATCATCCACATGCATCAAGCCTTTAATCAGCAACGGGATATTTAACTGCTGTCGTAACCACGCCACATCGTCCCAGGTGGGTGCCTGTGTCATCCAGCCATCAAACACCTGACTCTGCCCGGCCTGCAATGCGTGCATGGCCAGTGGCTGGGCTAAATTCACAGCCGAAATACCCTTAGGCAAATCAATCAGGGCCTGCTTCACTGGCGCATCCACCGTAAACACAATGGTACTCGCACCTGCTGCCAGCGCTTTTTGTAGCAGCATGGTCGTACGTGCGCGATCACCTTGCCAGTAAAGCTGAAACCACAATGGCTGTTGCGCCTGTTTCACGATCTCGTCGACCGGCTGGCTAGCGAGACTGCTCACCATCATCTGCCCTTGCTGGGCATTACAGGCGATCGCTGTGCCAATTTCGCCATCGGCATGAAACAGTTTTTGATACGCCACCGGCGCCAGCATAATAGGATGTGCCCATTGCTCGCCAAACAACTCGCATATGGTGTTCGGATTGTGCAACGTATTTAGCGGGCGCGGCATCAGTTTTTTTGCTTGCCAACCCGTTTCGTTAGATTGCAGTTGCGTACCAGGTCCGGCATCAGATTGCAGATAATGCCAGATATTGGCAGGCAATTTGGTTTGCGCCTGCTGCGCAAAATAAGGTAACAACGGTAGCGGCTGCATGAGAGATCAAAGCGCCCATTGGCGCAATAGATTATGATAAACACCAGTGAGCTGCACTACCTCTGCGGTTTCACCATGCTGCTGGCGCAGCCTGACCAAGGCCATATCCATATCAAATAGCATACGCCTGTGTGCAGCATCACGCACCATGCTCTGGATAAACATAAAGCTGGCTAATCGTTCACCGCGTGTGACTGGCGTCACGGCATGCACCGAACTCGAAGGATAAATCACAATAGAGCCTGCTTTGAGCTTAATGCGCTGGTCGCCAAACACATCCTGCACCACCAGCTCACCGCCCTCATACTCGTCGGGGTCATTCAAAAACAAGGTGGCAGACACATCTGCCCGCACACGCGCACTGCCATCTGGCATGCTACGCATGGCACTATCGACATGAAAGCCGTAATGGTTGGTTTCGCCTATATAGCGATTCACAAACGGCGGCAGAATCTTGTCTGGCAAAGCCGCAGAAAAAAATAAAGGATCGCGATGCAATGCCTGCATCACGATCCTGCGAATGTGTGCCAGCAACGGGTCTTGTTCGGCCAGTTGCTGGTTATTTTTGACTTGTGCTGCCTGTGTGCCGGCGGTATTGCGACCATCCACCCATTGTGCCTGTTGAAGCAGGCCCCGGATCGTCGTTAACTCTTCTTTCAGCAATACATCCGGCAAACTTAACAGCAAATCAACTCCTAGAATTTATATTCGGTCGTAACAATGGCCTGGCGACGGTTACCCGGCGTTGTAAATCCACCATTATCATAAACCGCATCATAATACGTTTTATCCAACAAGTTTTTGATATTCAAACGTACAGCCCATTTAGGTTGCTCGTAAGCAGCCATCAAGTCAACACGAACATAGCCTGGTGCAACGTTAGGTTTAAATTGTCCATTAACAAATGGGTTGTTTGCAGCGACGGCAGTGACGGTTGGATTATAGCCATAACGTTCGGCTTTGGCTTCAAAGCCGCCACCAATTTTCCAGCCGTTGCTCCAATCATAAGTTGTCCATAGGTTAGCAGTCGTGCGAGGCGTATTTCTTACATTTTCCCCAGCCAATCTTGCATCTGGCGGCACTGTAGGCAACCCCGTTGTAGAGTTAATATTTTCTGCAACGTTGATAATATACGCATCCATGAAAGCCAGACCAGCAAACATATCCCAATGCTCAGTCACTTTACCCGTCAACTCAAACTCCACCCCATTAGTACGGCGGCGCTTAGTTAGAATCGGGTTATTGCCAAAAGCGGCCAAGTCCGTATTTCGCTCCCAATCTTTGGTCGTCGTAAATACGGCTGTTCTAAAGGCTAAATCGCCATCCATAAACAACCATTTTGCGCCAACTTCTAATGTACGGCTACGTTCTGGAGGCTGTTTCACAGTTGTTAATTGGTAAAGATCGGCCGTCGGGCTAAATGAGTTGCTATATGTAATGTAATAGTGCTCATCGGCATTCGGCTGCCATGACAATCCACTGCGATAACTGTTTTGACCATAATCAAGATGTGGTGCTCTGGCTGCAGTGTAATCTGCTTTCATTTCGTCACGACGAATACCTACCAAGGCTGTCCAGTGAGGAATAAACTCAATACTATCCTGCGCATAAACTGCATAGTTATCTGCATTAAATTTTGCAAACTGCGTATTTGCCGGGGTTATCGGCGTTTCTACACCAGCCGTATAAATAGGTGCAGCTGCAGTACCTTGGTTGAGCAATGAGTTACGATAAGATTTTTCATGTAAATATTCAGCACCAGCCAACACCGCATGCTTCATTCCCGCCAAGTCAAACTTAGTACTAAAGTCTGATTGCAAATTATCAGTTTCATAATGCATCGTACGTGTCTGGTTACCGCCCACACCAGCCGTTGCAGTAGGAACAGCCGTTGCGTTTGGTGTTTTTGCCCAATAGGCACGCTCATAATCCGCATGTCTTAATTGCGTTCTGAGTTGTGTATCGTCAGAAAACTTATGCGTAAAAATACCCGTCGTAATGCGTGTATCACTGTCATCAAAGTTTTTGCTGCTACCATAAAAGGTGCGGTCATCAATCTTGCCCGTCGCGACGGTAGTATCAATTGGGCGCTTATTGCGGAAAGAGATACCAAAGTCTGGTACATCACGTGTCTGGATATATACGTGGTTTAAAAAGAACTCGTTTTCAGTGCCGATACCAGCACCAAAGCTGACAGCAATCCCTGAACGATCAGTTTCAGGATGATCGCCATTGGCTGAGTTCTTACGATAGCTTTCTTCGTGTCTGTCCATCACGTTCACACGAATTGCCGCTGTATCAGTCAGTTTTTTATTGAAATCACCAGTCACTTGATGGTAATCATAATTACCCAAGCTACCTGTCACAGTATTTTTGTCCTGTAACTCAGCCATTTTTGTAACCTGGTTAATCACACCACCAGCTTGCCCGCGGCCGAATAACATAGCCGCTGAACCACGCAACACATCCACCTGCTCCAGGTTGAATGTTTCTCGATAATATTGCGCCGTATCACGCATGTTATCCAGGTAGATATCACCAAAGGTATAAAAACCACGCAAGTTAAAGTTATCGCCACCGCGACCACCTTCAGCCGCATTCACAGACAAACCAACCACGTTACGTAATGCTTCGCGCAATGACCCGATCTGCTGATCGTGCAACAACTCTTTGGTTAATGTCGTCACCGCTTGTGGCACATCTTGCGGGTCCTGGTAGGTTTTACCTACGCGGGTTTTAGTCGCTTGATAGCCTTTGTTCGGCGCATCTTGAACACGCTTTGATTTAACGTTCACTTCTGGCAGTGTTTGGCTTTGGTCATTGCCTTCAGCATATGCCATTTGCCCACCCAGGCTAAGCAAGCTAACCATGACGGCAATCGGCCGCATGCGTAGCGTATTATGTCTCTTCATCATATCTCTCTTCTGGTATTGCTAATTATTGTGAATGAGAATACTTCTCATAACCAGATATAATAAATAAATGAGCGTTGGGATTCCGTGGGTATTTTGTGATTTTTTTGTGAACTAACTAGAAATTGATCGTAAATGTAGAGCCGCGTCCTGGCTCAGAAAAGAAACTGAGGTGCCAACCCTGATTTTGACAGATCCTCTGAATTAAAGATAAGCCCATGCCTAACCCATCCAACGGTAGTGCATTGCCACGTATAAATGGTTTCAGTACTTGGCCCTGCTGATCAAAATCAATGCCTATGCCTGTATCCACCACAGAGAGTGAGGTTTGGTCGATGACGATCTCCACCTTGCCGCTATGCGTATAATTCAACGCATTTTTAAGCAGATTAGATAATGCCGTTAACAATAAATCATTATTGAATAAGCGCGACTCCGACACATCTTTTGTGAGCAAATTAAACACAATCCCCTTTTCTTGAAAGCCAGGCTGCCATCGATCAAATGCTTCCTGCGCAATTTGTTTCAGCGTTTGCGTTTTTGTCGGGTTGGTGGCGGTATGTTCAGCACGCGCCACGATCAATAATGACTCGATCAATTGCTGCATTTCCAGGCTAGCGCGCGCAATGCGTTCAATCCGTGCGTAATCGGGGGAGCCTTTCTCACTGGCCTGCATGAGCAGCTCACAGCTAGAAGAGATAATCATCAAGCCACTACGAAACTCATGACTGACATCGCTGGTAAATAATCTTTCACGCCACAAGGCATCTTTGATGCTGGCATAGGCATCCTCAAACGCCTGGGCCACCCGCCCAATTTCATCCTGAGAGAATTTGCTAGCGATAGACTCTTCACCCAGCACATCTAGCTTACGCCGAGAAAACAATTCAGAAAGCCTGATGATTGGTGAGATGATTTGACGGGCTAACAACCAGCCAACCAGAATTCCAAGCAATATAGTCAGCAGAAAACCTGACTTCAAGGCAATAAACAGATTACGCTCGAATCCATCTTCATACATGCTTTGGTCTTGCACCAAAATGTAATCTTGCCCATCAATGGTTTGCCGATAAAAATAATAACTGTATGGACTGGCCTCAACCTCGGTAAACCCCGGCTTAAGGTTCACTAAATACTTTGAAATATTGGCGTCGGCAGGCGTATCAGCGGTAAATAAATGCAGGCCAAGCTCCTTTAACGCGCGCTCAGGATGCGCTGGATTAGCCACAATCAATTTGAGCTTTGCACTCATTTCTTGTGAGAGCAACTCGTCCTCCATGGCATGCACAATGGTATAAATGCCCAATGTAAAGGCGCCTGCCACAAACAGTGTAATCAGGGTAAAGGCGATCACAATCCGCCATCTGATCGAAACTTTATTCATTTTCAAGCCCGATGCGATAACCAATGCCGTGAATGGTATGCACCAACGGGACATCAAATGGCTTATCAATCTCAGTACGTAACTGGTGTATGAGCGCGCGCAAGTTATCACCGCGGGTGGCGGCGTCGCCCCAGAACTGTTCCTCGAGGTCACTGCGCTTAACCGTATTCGGACTTTGCTGCATCAAAGTCTCAAGAAGCTTCAGCCCCAAAGGGGGGATTTTCAAAATAACGCCCGCACGCCGCACGACCAATCCCTTCATGTCAAAGCTAAGGTCATGCACCATGAGTATATTGTTATTAATCCCTTTGCTGCGCCTGTAAATCGCCAGTGCGCGCGCCTCTAACTCGGCCAGTGAAAAAGGTTTGACCAGATAATCGTCAGAGCCTGACTCAAAGCCTTTTAATCGATCGGCTAAGGTATCGCGGGCGGTCAGCATGATGATAGGCGTGAAGACATTGCCATCATTTCTTAACCGGCTGGCCAGTTGCAAGCCATCAATGCCTGGCAACATCACATCCAGGATAATGAGGTCAAACTCTTGCGTGACGGCTAAATGGAGCCCGGACAGGCCATCCTGTGCGCAATCGACCTTATGCTCTTTTGAAAAGTAATCAAGAATATTCGCCAGAATATCCTTGTTATCTTCAATGACCAAAATACGCATGTTAGCTTTTCCTTAACTGGCCGCCCATTTGGTGAGGCTGACATCTGTTTTTGCAATAAAACAGTGGCGGTGATAAAGACTAAATTATTGCATACCACGCAGAGAAAAAACTAATGCTATTGAGGCCAGCTAACAGCGCCAGCCTCCATGCATGGTCAGCGTGTGGTCGGGCGTATGCGCCCAGGCGCAAGCACTTGCCCTTGCACAATGCTAGAAGACACTTTTCTTGCTTTACGCTTCTTCCACCACAGATAAACACCTGTGATTGACAGCATTGCCACCACCAGCCCCATGACTGAAATAAGGATGCGGCCTGGCAAACCAAGAATTCGGCCAGAATGCAGCGGAAACTGCGCCTGCACAATCACATCACCAACACCGCCCTGCCAAGGAATGCGGGCACCAAGTGCGCGCGCATCGGTACTATCGTAATACAAACGCTTGTGGCCTGCCCCGGCAATCCCATGGTCATCTTCGGGGTTAAAAAAGTCCACATTAAATAGCTGGTAGGCTGCGCTATATGAAATGCGCCCGGCAGGCTCTTGCCATCCTTTTGCCGCAGCATCGCTAACGGCCAAAGCCAACACTTGCTCAAAACCCACCATGGGCGGCAGTTGTTGCAACCTTGGTAGCGGGGCACGCACATCGAATGGGGCGGGTGTTAATGTAAAGGCAGACTTCATGACCGGCATAAAGACTTCGCGCCTTAAATTAAGCGCCAAGGCTGAAAACGCCAGAATAATCAGCAATAGCCATGTCCATAAACCAAATGCTCTATGCATATCAAAGTAACGCTTATGCGTGCTGCTGTTCCAGCGCATTTTCCAGGCAGGCCACCAGCGCTGCCAGAACGTTGCTTGCTGCGTATGGCGCGGTGCTTTATGCAGTTTGGTTTTAGGTCGATTGGCAGATTTTGGCAAAGTGAGGTAAAAACCGACGAAACTATCAATCAGCCATATGATTGCCACACCACCTAACAACCAGATGCCCCAGCGGTCTATGCCCCATATTTCGGGCAGGTGCAAACTGTAATGTAATTTATAGAGGAACGAGACAGCGTTAGTACGATTCACAGGCCACACTGCGCCCCACTCTCGTTTACCCAACTCTTCACCCGTCACCGGGTCAAGAAACACCTGGTTAAAGGTAACCGGCTCAAGGCCGCTGGGTGGGTTCGCTAGAGGCCTGACACCGATCGCTAATGTATGCCCGGGCTCAACCGTCAGTGGAATCGAGCTGACTTGCACTTGCGGGTAGCGCGCGGCCACCCGCTTTGCAAGCACCAATGTCGATTGATGCAAACCTTGCGAGTCACTATGCATCCATGCAGGATTCAACAATTCGTCTAACTCGTGATCCCAGGAAATCACTGCGCCGGTCAACCCGGTGAGCAATAGGAACACAGCACTTGCCAGGCCGAGCCAGCGGTGAATCAATAACAAAGATGAACGCAAGTCAAACTACCTTTTAAAAGTCGAGTTGAGCACTGACAGTGACTGTACGAGGGGCACCTAATACAAGATAACCATAGTTGCCAGTATCACTTGCAGAACCACCCGCAGAAGCCCAGTAATCGCGGTCTGTGACATTATCAATACGTCCACGTACAGTAAATACATGCCCTTTTATTTCAGTAGCATAGCGCGCGCCAATATCTAACCGGGTCCAGCCTGGAAGACGCTGTGTATTTTCTCCGTTAGCATAGACATGCCCTGTAGTAATGACGCGAGCATCAAACGTTAACCCTGACAACATAAACGTGTCCCACTCCAATCCCAAGTTTGCTTGTCGATTTGGAATACCAATCGTTTGCTTATCTTCTGTCGACGCATCGCCTGTATTTTTCTGCTTGGCATCTAACCAGGTAATCCCGCCCAGCACTCGCAAGCTTGGTAAAAGTTGACCATACGTCATCAACTCAACCCCTTGGTGCTCCTCTTTACCTTGTGAGGTAAACGCACCCGCCGCATTGACAAAACCGCGGGGTTTCTCAGTGGTAAAGTAAGCGGTGGTCACACGCACCTTACCAAAGTCAAATTTAGCACCCACTTCTTTTTGCTTGGACTCATAGGGCGCAAGCGTCTGACCTGGATTCGTTGACGTGGCTGGGGCAGTAGCGCCTTGCGACAAACCTTCAATGTAATTAGCATACAAAGAGACGCCATCCCAGGGCTTTACCACAGCACCCACCACCGGGCTCAACTTGCTTTTATCGTAAGCATTATCAAACACGCCATCGTAGGTATAAGTTGTAGCCACGATTTCCTGATGCCTTACACCTAGCGTCAGCAATAATTGATTGTTCAGCATAGACAAGGTATCGCCCAGTGCCAGACTTCTCAATATCGTTCTACCTGTGGTTTTTGGATTATTTAACACACCGCCTGAGCCAGCGGTTGCGGTAAAGGCCGGTAGTGAAGAATACACCGGCGCATATAAATTGGTATTTAATGAGGTCCCAGTAAAGTCAAATATATACGCTGCTTTCTTTTCAAAATGGTATAAATTCGCATTCAAAACCACATCGTGGTTCACAGAGCCAGTCTCAAATTTGCCTTTCAAACCCACTTCACCCGTGCGCACAGAGTCTTCTCTGGTGTTATCAAATCGATACAAACTGCCAGCACCCGTGGCGGAGTTACTGACAGTTAAGTTTGCCAAAGAGTTAGCCTCATGTGACTCGCGAAAGCCGCCGGCAAAATAAGCCGTTACTTTCTCAGTCAAGTCATACTCACCACGCAATGTGCCGAATGTATCTCGTTCATTAGAATATGACCATGGCTGCGCCCAGTTTGTATCACTTTTTGGTGCGCGCGGCACGCCCGTCGCAGCATCCAGGCTGACATTGGTGCGCGTTTGCTTCAAGTGGTTATCTTGATAGCCAATATCCCCAGACAAGCGCAATTTCTCACCGCGCCAATCCAGCGCCAGAGACACCAGATCCACATCAGCATGTTCTTTATTCACCGCCGTACCACCATCGCGCTTGGACACATTTAGTCGGATACCAGCACGATCATCCGGCCCAAAGCGCCTAGCCACATCAGCGGAAATTAATTGCTGGTTACCAGAGCTCCAGCCCGCATTCACCACATTTAATGGCTCATTGGGTGCGCGTTTTGGCAACAGTGAAATGGAGCCACCAATGCCGTCTCCATTCGGGCTGGACCCATTTAAGAAGGCAGAGGCACCACGTAACACTTCTACACGTTCAAACAGCTCTGCTGCAATATATTGCCTGGGCAACAAGCCATACAAACCGTTATAGGCAACGCTGTCTGAATACAACTGAAAACCACGAATAAAATACGATTCTTGAAAGTTACCAAACCCGCGCGCAACGCGCACAGAGGGATCGTTCAATAGCACGTCACCCACACTTTTAGCTTGCTGGTTCTGAATGAGCTCATTGGTGTAGGCATTGATTGAAAATGGCGTATCCATCGCATCCTGATTACCCATCACGCCGACACGGCCACCTTTGGCGACCTGACCGCCAGCATACGGCTTCATCAGCCCTTTAGCGTTTGCATCAGCCGACGCCTTTACCTTTACTTCTTCTAGCGTGTCTACTTCAGACTCTTCAGCAGAAGCATCCATAAAAACCATTGCATACATCACTGCAATCAAGATTTTTTTATACGCGTTCATGTCAAGATACCCTCAAAAAGTTAAAAACCAAGCACCTAGAATGTGCTTGGTTATCAATAGAAAACTCAGCGTTAAAAACTATAGTTTGCTGACAAAACAGCGTTCTGACGCTCGCCGAAACCGCAATCGCCACCGGCATAACGGCACCAGGAGAGATATTCTTTGTCGGCAATATTGCGCACGGACAAGCGCCAGTCCCATTGGCCAATTTTGTATCCCACCATGGCATCAAACAACGTCACGGAAGGCAATACGGGTGAACCGCCATACCCTACATTTGTGCCGATATAACGAGTGCCGATACCGGCCCGAATATTAGGTGTGATGTAATACTGAGCCCATGCTGAACCTAGCTTTTCAGCCACATAAGGCAACCTCGTTTTACTTGCCTCATCTGTTGCATTCATGCGCGTGTAGTTACCCAGCAGCTCCCAGTCACCTACGCGATGACGGGCATCTGCTTCCCACCCTTGAATAAAGGCGCCAATCTGTTGCACACCACGCGGCGTACTGCCTTGTATCACTCGATTCAACTGCTTGATTTCAAACCAGGCAAAGTTAATCGCAGTATTGCCATCACTGGCCAGGTATTTAACGCCGGCCTCTCGCTGCTCGCCTTCGGTCGGCTTCAAATAACTATTTGCTGCGGTGCCGTCAGTGCCTAAATTGGGCACAAATGCTTCGGAATAATTGACATAAGGAGAGATACCGTTTTCAAAGCGGTACATCAAGCCAATACGGCCCGTGGTTGCCGAATTACGCACATCAGAATCCGGTGTGCCATCCGCTTTTAATATGGAGTTCTTGGCATGGTCACGTCTTAAAGCGGCAGAGACTATCCATGGCCCCCATTCCATATGTTCAGACAGATAAAAGCCAGTTTGCACGATTTTATTATCGTCCATATCAGTATGCGTCAACGCGGCATAATCTACTTGACCGTAAACCGGGTTATACAGATTGATCCCAAAGGCCGAGATTGCAGAGGTGTAATTACCCTCTTTCCATAAGGCGTCTTGATAGTCCATACCCAAAGAAACCAAATGCTTGGTCGGGCCTAATACAAAGTCGCCTTGCAGTCGGATATCACTCGCAAAGACATCCGTGCTACGGTCTGCGGTATGAATAGCTCTTTGCACGTTACCTGCAGCGTCTGGCGTGCCACTTACCCAATGCTCACGCGTTACACTGGAGGCCCTGGATTTTTTCAGATTGGCGACTAACTTTAAATGCTCAGTCAAGCGCTGATCCACAAATAAAGCAACCTCATCTTTTTTAGTGTCATAGCGATCCCATCCTGGCTCGCCCACAAAAGTGCTACTGGAAACCTGCCCTCGTGGCCCAGGCAAAAGCGTCCCTTGCGCCGGTAAAAATTGTGCGGAAACCTGGCTATCTATTTCTTGATGCAAATATTGCAAAGTAATACTGGTTTTATCGCTTGGCTGCCAGGTCACAGAAGGCATAAACAATACGGAATCGTCATGCACATGATCTACCTGGGTACCGCTATCGCGTTTAAGCGCTACCAAGCGATAAAGCCACTCACCATCGTCAGTGATCGGGCCGGTAAAATCCAGTCCAATCTGTTTACGGTCATACATGCCATATTGCAGATTGATTTCTCTGGACGCTTCTTTTTTAGGTTTTTTGGTCACGGCATTCACAATGCCGCCCAAATCAGACTGACCATACAAAACAGAAGATGGGCCTTTTAATACCTCGATACGCTCCAGGGTATAAATATCAGGGCGGGTATTATTGTAATAACCATATAAATTACGCAGGCCGTCCACAAACATCGAAGGGTCTAATCCACGTACGGTTGCCGAATCACCCCGTGTATCGAAACCAAATGCGCCAGCATAGACGCCTGAACTATAGGTCAATGCTTCCTGAATATTGAGCGCGCCCATTTCACGCGCTTGCTCAACATCTACGACGGTAATTGACTGCGGCGAGTCTTGTACGCTCACCGGGCTTTTGCCCACGGAAGTCGCACGGTCTTGCGTAATAAACTTGTCTTTCTTGCTGCTTTTTTTAGCATTCACAGAAACCTCTGGCAAGGTATCGGTTTCTCCGTTAGCAGATGCTTCTGCACCTATAGAAACGGATGGGAAAGCCAGCGCCAATGCCAGCGGTATCGCATGGATACGAAACGGGGACATACAAAAACTCCAGTAAATGAACTGCTGGCTACAGGAGTAATGACTCGTTGGCTTGCACTAAGCCTTAAATGATAACAATTCTCATTAATAACATCAAGACAATAAGATAATCCAGGCTCCGCGCCCGTGTAAAACGGTGCTAACGTTAACCCCCTACCTTACGTTTGAGGCTAGGGGCGACAATCATCTCGCCCTCTTCGGTGACGGCAGCCGCAAGGCTCACGTTGTACAGCGCCTCGAGCAACGGCAGGGTGACATGTGGCGTAAGGTAGTCGCCCACCATGGCGCCATGCTTGATAAAGATTAATCGCTCAAAGCCTTGCAGGGCCTGATTAATGTCGTGCAAAATGGCCAGGATGGCGTGACCGCGATTAGCGGCAAAGGTATAAATCGCTTCCATCAGGCTAAACTGCAAGCCTGGATCCAGCGCGGCCAATGGTTCATCGACCAGTAACAAGCCCTGTTCTACGTCCCACAGTTGCGCAAACACGCGCGCCATTTGTACACGTGCTTTTTCGCCGCCAGATAAAGTATCAAAACGACGGCCCAGCAGATGGGCGGCACAAGCCTGTTCAGCGGCTTGCTGCACAATGGATGCAAGCGACGGGTCATGCATGCGCGCCACTCGGCCTAAGCCAATGACCAAGTCGACTGGCAGCCCAAACGCCACTTCATGCGACTGGGGCAAAATGGCGCGACGACGGCTTAAATCGGGCAAAGCCCAGTCTTTCAACGGCTGCTGGCAAAAAATGGCCTGGCCACTCAGCGGGGATAACTCGCGGGCGAGCAGTTTAAGCAGTGTTGACTTACCAGCACCGCTGGGGCCCAGGACCGCAATACGCTCGCCGGGTTGAATGACGAACGAAAAGGGGCCAAACGTACGCTGACCGAGATTCACCGTGACACGGTCTAGCGATAGCATGTGCGTGTCTTGTTGTGCGTGAGACATGTCTAACCGCCTTTTCTAACGCTGGTTAACAAGGCCAGAAAGAAAGGTGCGCCGAGCAGGGCGGTAAAGATACCCACCGGGATTTCTGCTGGAATCGCGACGATTCTGGCAGTGGTATCAGCGACCAGTAAAATGATGGCACCTACCAGCATGGCCAATGGCACGAGACGGCGCTGGTCGGGCCCGATGACCAGCCGCACAATATGCGGCGCCACCAGGCCAATAAACCCAATCACACCGCACCAGGCCACGGAGAAGCCGCATAACAGCGCGACCAGAATAATCACGCGGCGGCGCAGATGGCGGACATTAATACCCACGTGCGCGGCAGCAGCTTCGCCTAGCGCCAATGCATTCATGGCACTCACCAACCGCCGCACATACCAGATGGCAGCCAGCAGCAATACCAACAACGTCCCCACCAATGGCCAACTGCCGCCAGCCAGAGAGCCCAGCGTCCAAAAAGTCAGGCTACGTAATTGTTCATCGGTCGCCAGATAAGTACACAAGCCAATAATGGCAGCAGCCAATGCATTCAGCGCAATGCCGGTCAGCAGCAAGCCGGCGATTGAATCTGCTGTCAGCCAGCGCGCAACGGTATCTAGCAGCAAGCACACACCAACCGCACCGGCAAAGGCGGCCAGTGGCAGTATCCAAAAACGCCAGGCAACGGGAATATCAATGCCGCTGCCCGCGAGCACCACAATGGTCAAGGCGGCGGCGCAAGCTGCGCCACTAGTGACCCCCAACAGGCCAGGGTCAGCCAGCGGGTTACGAAACAGGCCTTGCGTCAATGCGCCAGACAAGCCAAGCACAGCGCCCACCAAGGCCGCAAATAAAATGCGCGGCAAGCGCAGGTTCCACAACACATAAGCGCCACTGGTCAGTGGCTCGTCGTGGCGCCACAACACCAGCCAGTCATCGGTGGTCACTGGCACGGCACCGGCCCAGGCAGCGACCCAAAAACACAACAGCAGCACTAACGATAAAAACCAGACCGGCCTGTTGAGCAGGCCGGTGGTAAAACGCGAAGTCAAGGAGATCGCACCTGCCGTGGCACTCATGTACTCATCACCTTCAATAATGCGTTATCCAATGCAGTCACGGCTTGCGGCATGCGCGGGCCAAAGCCCAGCATAAACATCGCCTCCAGCGAGGCCACGCGGCGCTTTTGCCCGGCAGGCGTTTGCGCCACGCCTGGCAGCTTTAGCACGCCATCCACCCCACCAACGATACTCAAGCCCTGGTCAGTAAATAACACGACATCCGGCTGGGCAGCAATCACAGCTTCCGGCGTCAACGGTTTAAAGCCATCAAAGCCCTGCACCGCATTTTGTGCGCCCACATAATGCAGCATCGCCTCAGCGCTGCTGCCCTTGCCGCCAACCATCACCTGGCCTGGGCTATGCGAGAGAATAAAAAGCACACGTGGCGCAGGTGATTTGCGGGCAAGAATAGGCTCACGCGCACGTTGCCAGTCTGCTTTCATTTTTTCAACCAGTTGCGCCGCCTGCATTGGGCGATCGATCAACGTGCCCAGACGGGTGACACGCTCCAGCACGCCTTCAAATTTATCATTCGCGGCCAAAATAGTGACGGGCACGCCCGCCGCATTGATTTGACGCAGCACAGCAGGCGGCCCTGCATCTTCAGTCGCGATGACATGATTGGGCGCCAATGCCAAAATGCCCTCACTTGATAAAGTACGCGCATAGCCCACACTCGGCAGTTTGGTCGCCGCTTCAGGATACAGCGAGGTAGTATCCACACCCGCCAGCTCCTGACTGGCGCCCAAGGCATAAATAATCTCCGTCAGCGCGCCACCAATACTGACAATCCGTCGTGCAGATTTTTTATCAGCTGCCCAAGCCATGCTATGTGGCAGGCAAACGCTGGCAGCGAGCGCACTCGCCTGCAACAAAAAATGACGGCGGGCTGGTGTTGTTTCCAAATTGTCTTGTGACATATTTACAAATGACATATTTAACTCAGACATAATTCATGATGATTAAGGTCTTCAACCAATGCCCGCCATGCAGCAAGCTCTGGCTTACCCGGTTTACGCTCACCAAAAAACATCGCAATCACCTCACCATGCTGGTCGAACAACTCCAGCGAAGTTACCAGGCCATCCACGGTTGGCTTACGCACCACCCAGGCACTGGCAATATGGTCTTCACGCAAATGCAGGTTAAAACCTGGGTCCAGCACATTGAGCCACGGGCCCATGACTGCAATTTTTTTCACTGGGCCTGAGTGAATCTGGATCATGCCCGGGTTACCAACAAAGACCATGATGGAGACATTGTCACCGGCAGCCGTTTCCAGCAATTGACGTGCGCTGGCGGGATTGATTTGCTGCACAAAACGCTCTTCACCCAAGCGCATACTTTGCAGGCGTGACACACCAAATTTTTTCAGCAAGGCAAAAAAGTCATGCGTGTCTTGCAAAGCAGCCCAAGCCGCCTGAAAACCAGCCACATCAATACTGTGATCAGGCTGCTCGGCGACTTGCGGCGCGGCTGGCAGCGGCACTAACCCAGGCTGCTGGTTGGCATCTGCAAACTGCGCCACAAAAGCCTGATAAGCAGCCACATTGCTTTGCGGCTTGATAAATACCTTGTGTATGGCGGTGCCAGTGGCATCAAAAAACTGCAAACTCTGTTGAGCACTGTTTTCGCCAGCCTCTGACACAGCAAAACCATGTGCCCACTGGCCATAAAACGCGCGCAAATCAATCTCTGCACCCAGCACCAACCCAACGTGATTGGTATCACTCACATTGGTATAGGTGCCGGTTTTTTCATGTACACACGACAGATTGCGCGTTAAAGCCATCACCTCGCCCAATGGCTCCAGCGCCTTGATTAACGTTGGCCAAACAGGTTGCAGGCGAGTCGCCTGCATCAAGGCGCCCTCATTTGTCGCCACGTGCGCAGCAATCAACTCGCCTTCCGAAATCTGCAGCTTTTCTGCAATATCGCGATGGCGCGCCTTGCCAGATTGGCGCTCAATCAAAAACTGCTGACGGATAAACTCAATCGTGTGACTCATGACTGCATCCATCAGGCTTAAGCCAGTTCGTCCAGCTTTTGCTGGCTAGCCTGGTCTGGGGCGGCATGGCCTTGGTCATTACGGTGTGTGATTTGCAGTAAATCCTGGCCATTGAGATGATAAGCCTTCGCAAAACCAGCCACATAACTGCCATGAGAGGGTGTTAATTCCACCATATGAAAATCTGTCAGCTTGCCAATCGCATCCATGAACTTGCCGAACTTTTCATAAAATAAAGCCATCACTTCATCAAATTTGGTCTCTGTTCTGGCCACTTCTTGCGTATCGCATTTGAACACCAGGCGTTTTCTGGCAAACAGATGACCAGCGTCTTTTTCGCTCTCGATAAACATGGCTGAACAACGCCCGGTTTCACGCAAGTTGGCGCAATGTGTCGCCAATTCACTGACGTAGATATAAAACTTGTTATCGCGCTCTACAAATGCGGCATAACTCGCCTCGGGGATGCCCTGTGCATTGGTCGTTGCCAACTGCACAGATTTAAACAAACCTTTAAAAGCAATGGCTTCTTCGCCCACGGATTGCAACTTCTCGTTTTCGTTCACGCAACTTCTCCTATGTTCATCATTCAATGCACTGCGTATGGGTATTATTCACACAGTGCCTGCTGAAACTGTGACAGTGCATCACAGCAATTAATGATATTCTATATGATAATCATTCTTATTTACATAAAAAGATTTGAGTTGCCTGATGTCGTCAACAAAAAACCAGTGAAAAAAGAAAAGAATGCAGTGAACCCAGGCGCTGATCGCCTGGCGCCACCACTAACGACGCGAAAACAGTGGCCGTATCCAGTAGAAAAAGATTGCCACCAGCACAGGGATGGCAATGGCAGCATTAGCCAGGCACTCGCGGGCATCGTCGACCACCAGGGCGAAGATCAGGCCAGCCATAGACACCAGGGCGATGATCAATGGCCAGAAGAAAATTTGGGAGAGTTGTTTATTCGGCATAAATAGATGTGTCACCATTACTCACCTCACAGGGGGCGCACCCCCGGCAATCTTGCGTTTAATAGGCCTCACTTAGCGTAATTCTTGCACGGATATCCGGCACATACTGGTGCCGTTTTTTCCACCACAGCATCAAACCGGTCCACAAGACGATGATGGTGATGACATCAAGCACGGCCCACAGCCATTTTAAGGTCGTGCCGCCATAGTCGCCAAAATGCAACGGCTGCGAAACCAGTAAGGCCACCAGATACCACGGCAAATCGCGGCTATCGGTCAAGGTTGCAGTGCGCGCATCCACCAGCACCGGTTTAAACAGGCGCTTGGTAATTGGTGAATCACCGCGCATAAAAATACCGTAATGGTGCGGGCTGGCGTAGGCGGTGCCCGGAAAAGCAATAAAGCCCAATTGCATGTCTGGTTCGGTTTTTTGCGCCACTTGTAATGACGCCTGCAAAGAAGCAAATTTCTCCGGCGGCGGCAGGTTTTTATAAGGCGCAATCATTTGCGACATCTGGTCAAACTGCCAGTATTTGATTAGCAAGTCTGACCAGGCATTAATGACGCCGGTGGCAGCCACGACCAGCGCCCAGCTCAAAATAACAATGCCCAGAAAATTATGCACATCCAGGCGTTTGAGCTTTTTGCCACGCTGGCGACGAATCTCGCCAAAGGCCAATTTGCGCATAAACGGCGCATACAACACCACACCAGAAACAATGGCCACCAATAACAAAAAGCCCATCAAACCTAGAAACAGCATGCCCGGCAAACCAGCAAACAAGTCGACATGCAGTTTGAACATGACATACATAAAGCCTTCTTCTACCGGCGGCTCCCCCAAGACTTGCGCCGTGCGCGCATCCAGCACCACCTGCTTGAAACCACTCTCGGCCGTGGTGGTTTTTGCCATGCTGATGACCCATTGCAAGGGCTCATCCTCTTCGCGATACATATACAAAGGCACCATACCGGGCTGCTTGGTTTTGGCTGCGACCAGCATTGCGTCCATGCTGGCCATGGGGCCTTGATGGTCTATGTGCGGCGTCTCAATATGATTGCCCAGCCAGTCGCCGATCTCATGATGAAAGATCAGCGGCAGGCCGGTCAGGCATAGCAACAGCATAAACACCGTGCACACCAGACTGGACCATTTATGCACCCATGCCCAGGTACGGATAGAGGACTGCGTCATAGAAAAACTCTGGGAATCTAATTTCTAGTGATGTAATTTACGGTTGCGGCTGGCTAACAAAACCCACTTTTTTCATGCCAGCGGTCTGCGCCTTTGCCAGCACCTCAGCCAATACCTGGTAACGCGTGTTTTTATCAGCACGAATCTGCAATTCAGGTTGCTGTTGCTTGGCCGCCTCTTCTGACATCCGTGCCGCCAGCTCCGCTACCTGGATTTCGCTATCATTCCAGAAAATTTTGCCATCGACATCTACCGCCAGGTCAATCACTTCCGGCTTTTCTTCCAGCGGTTGCGAGGTCGCCTGCGGCAAGTCAATTTTCACTGCGTGCGTCAGCAATGGCGCCGTGATAATAAAAATCACCAGTAACACCAGCATCACATCCACCAACGGCGTGGTGTTGATTTCACTCATAGGCTGAGTGTGCTCACCGGCGCTAAATGGATTTTGCCCCATCATACATTGCCACCTTTATTCGCCACTTTGGCATGCAATTCAGTCACATTGGCAGGTTTACCGGTGTTTTTAATCACCAACGGTGCACCAGTAGTCAACAAGGTATGCAGGTCTTGTGCAAAGCTTTCCAGCTCGGCCATGATGCCGCGGTTGGCCTTGATAAACGCGTTATAGGCCAGCACTGCAGGAATCGCTACCGCTAGGCCAATCGCCGTCATAATCAAGGCCTCACCCACCGGGCCAGCCACTTTATCAATGGTAGCAACACCTGATTGGCCGATGGCGGTTAATGCATGGTAAATACCCCACACGGTACCGAACAAACCAACGAATGGCGCCACGCTACCCACAGAAGCCAATACTGACAACCCGCTCTCTAAGGCCGCTTGCTCTTGCGACAAGGTACGGCGCAACTGGCGCGCAATAAACTCATCCTGGCTACAAGCCGCGCCCAGTGACTGGCTGGCATATTGCTGGTGATGCTGGGTAGACTCAGCGGCCGTCACTGCCAGGCGAAACGCTGGTGACTGCAACTGCGGCTCTTGCAAGGCTTCCTGCAAGGTTGCCTTACGCCAGAATTGACGCACATAAGCTGACACATCGCGCTTGCGCTTGAATACCTGCCAGGTTTTCACCAGAATAAAATACCAGCTCAGCACTGACATCGTCAGTAAAATCAGTGCCACCAAAACCGACACCACACCGCCTTCGGTGATAAAAGCCAAACCACTAGTTGATTGCATCAAAAATTCCCTTTCACTTTAAACTTACTTAATCCTGCAAATTTGGTTATCTTGCAAACTTGCTTAATTCTGCGTCAGCGAGAATGACAATGGTACATTGACATAAGCACTTAATGCCTTGCCACCTTTACGCGCTGGCTCAAAACGCCATTGCTTCACCGCGGTTACCGCGGCTTTGTCCAATCGCTCAAAGCCACTGCTTTTAATCACATCCACCGATTCTGGCAACCCTTCAGCAGACACCAGCACCTTCATTAGCACCTTACCCTCTTCGCCGGCGCGATGAGAGAGCCTTGGGTATTCAGGCCGCGGATTATTCAGGTACGCCACACCAAATTTTGGTGGTTCTTCTTTTTCTTCAACCACCTCTTGTTTGGGGGGTGCAGAAGCCACCGGCGCAGGCTTGCTTGGTGCGGCAGCAGCAGGCACCTCTAATGGCGGCGCGGATGGCTGCGTACTGGCTTCAAAACGCGGCTGGTCTGGCGTGGTTTCTACAATCTTCTCTACCACAGGTGCCGGACGTTCTATCGGCTTCACCGGCGTTTCTTTAGGCTTGATTACCGGTTTGACAACCGGCTGTTTTTTGATAATAGGCACGACCTCTGGTGCAGGCGCCTCTTCTTTTTTGGCTGGCAAGGTGATCAGCGACACGGTCATCGGCTCAGGTTTAGGCTCGATGATGACAGGTTCTTGATGCAACACCAGCCAGGCAATGATTGCCGCATGCAAGGCAACCACCAGCAGCATGCCCAAACCGTGCCAATCCTGGCGCTTATCGCGTTGCAGCCAATCCTCAGTCGCCAGGACCGACCAGCGAAAAATGCCTGCCAACTCACCCAACTGGCGGCGATGCAAGCTCAACTCAGGCAATTGAGGCGCGGACGTACGCGCGGGCTTTAATGACAGCCCCTGCAAAGACTCACGTTGCACCATACGCATACTCCTCCGGCAAAACCACAAAAGGCAACCCTAGGTTGCCAGCATTACACACACATTTCACGCAAAAACCTCTACTAATCTTGTTGTACCAGTGCTGATGCTGCAATCGCATGACATTTGGTCAACAGTAATTTATTTTGCTTGGTACGGGTCAACTGATAAGTGTCACCGCCATGCACAATCGCCAATACGCCGGCATCGCCCAGCAACTGATCCGCGTCAATGGCGGGCACTCGCCTCAATGAAACATTGCCAGCATTTTGCACTTCACCTAATGATGATTGCAAGCGGCGCGATGATTGCAAACGATCAGTCATGCTTTAACACCCAGTCTAAAAAAAGGCCGACTTATATGCAAAAGCATCGCGGCATAGGATTTCAAGGAACACCCTTACCAGGGATAGGTTGGCGCATAAACATCACGCCGAATTTGAGCAATGACATGTTGGGGTTAGGAGCACTGCTCAAATAGATTGACTAGCCAAACCTGATCAGGGCCTGGCCAGCGCAAAATTAAACGCGGTTAGAGTAATACTCAACCACTTGCTGCACATCAATCGGGAACGGTACATCTTCAATAGAAGGCAAGTGCCCGATTTTTGCCGAGACAGAAGCCGTCTCTACCGATAACCACTCAGGAATCGTCAGGCTAGGGGTTGCAATCGCATCCACCACCATCGGGATCTTGCGGCTTTTTTCTTTCACCGTCACCACATCACCCACCTGCAAACGAATAGACGCAATGTTGGCCGATTTGCCGTTAAGCAATACATGACCATGGTTCACCAGTTGGCGCGCAGCAATGCCAGTCGGCGCAAAACCCGCACGAAACACCACGTTATCCAAACGACGCTCCAGCAAAGACATCAACTTTTCGCCAGTCGGCTCGCTGCCTTTACGCGCTTCGAGGATCAAACGACGCATCTGCTTTTCGCTCACACCGTAGTTAAAACGAATCTTTTGCTTTTCTACCAGCTTGACTGCAAAGTCAGAACGGCGGCGGCGTGACGCCTGCTGCCCATGCTGACCTGGAGGATTAGGACGGTTTTCAATCGACTTACGTGACAACCCGGGCAGCTCTACGCCCAATGCACGCATAATCTTCAGTCTGGGTCCTGTCGTTCTTGCCATGAATCTATCGCCTTTCTTGTTTTATCTCTTTTAATTACTTTTTTACTAAATATGTCATTAGCACACTATTGCAGCGTGGCTGGCTGTGCCACAAAATCAGTCACCGCCTGCTGCATCGCAAACTCCTGATGCGCCTGCAGCAAGGCCTGCCAATCCTGTAACAACTGCTTGGCTGCGGATTGAATCAAACCGCTTTCTGCATACTCAGGCGCTGTCAGCGTCTGCGCCAGACTGCACCCCAACAAAGCCAGGTCTTCGGAAGGATTCACCGCATAGCGCGTGGCCACACAACTGAGTGAAACCAATACCGCACTGGCCGTAGGCAAATCCGGATCAAACAAATGACTGGCTGACGCTGCGTAATCCACTTGCATTGCAATGACTTTCATTTAATCGTTATGCAAATGATAATGTTTCTCATTTAAGATGTCAACCATTGTTTGCAACCTGTTTATTCACCCACCAAAGCCGCATCAACCATTAGGCATACACCCAACACTGCACAGATATCGCCTTGCTCGATTGATCTACAATCTTGACCAAATTAGTAAAGCAAGCTAATGTATAGGGTTCAACAATTATTAGCCGAAAAATCAAGGTTTTATGGACGCTTCAGCCCACTCTGCGACAGACACTCACGCCAAATCCATGACAGGTGCGGACATCGTTGTCTCCTGCCTGAATGAAGAGAAAGTCAAATTCGTCTTTGGCTATCCAGGTGGCGCGGTCTTGCACATTTACGACGCACTCTATAAACAGAATGGTTTCAAACACATTCTGGTGCGCCATGAGCAGGCGGCCGTCCATGCGGCTGACGCTTATTCACGTGCAACCGGCGATGTCGGCGTCGCCTTGGTCACGAGCGGCCCAGGCGCCACCAATGCGGTGACTGGCATTGCAACCGCTTATATGGATTCGATCCCACTGGTGGTGATCAGTGGCCAGGTGCCAGTACCCGCCATTGGCATGGATGCTTTCCAGGAAGTAGACATGGTGGGCGCAACACGTCCCTGTGTAAAACACAACTTTTTGGTTAAGCACGTCAAGGATATTGCGCCAACCATTAAAAAAGCGTTTTACATCGCCAAAACCGGCCGTCCAGGCCCGGTGGTAGTCGATATCCCTAAAGATATCACTGCGCACGTGGCTGACTTTATCTACCCAAAAACGGTAGAAATGCGCTCTTACAACCCGATTTTGAAAGGCCATAGCGGCCAGATTAAAAAAGCGGTTAAATTACTGCTGGGCGCAAAACGTCCAATGATTTACACCGGCGGTGGCCTGGTATTGGGTAATGGCGCAGCCGAGCTGGTTAAACTAGCCAAAGCGCTTAATTTCCCGGTGACCAACACGCTGATGGGCCTTGGCGGGTACCCAGCCACTGACAGGCAATTTGTCGGCATGCTGGGCATGCACGGCACCTATGAAGCCAATATGTCCATGCAGCACTGTGATGTGTTACTGGCGGTGGGTGCGCGTTTTGATGACCGCGTAATCGGCAACCCCAAGCATTTCTCCAGCCAGAAACGCACTATCATTCATATTGATGTCGATCCATCCAGCATCTCCAAACGCGTGAAGGTCGATGTGCCTATCGTTGGTGACGTGCAATCAGTGCTGGCAGACATGAATGAAATCCTGTCGCAGGAAGAAAACCAGACCACGGATACCGCTGATTGGTGGGCACAAATCAACGAATGGCGCGGCGTACAATCGCTGGACTACGCCTATTCAGACACCGTGATCAAACCACAATACGTGGTGCAAAAACTGTGGGAAGTGACCAAAGGCGAAGCCTATGTGACGTCTGACGTTGGCCAGCACCAGATGTGGGCGGCGCAATACTACAAGTTTGACAAGCCACGTCGCTGGATCAACTCCGGCGGCCTGGGCACCATGGGCGTGGGCTTGCCCTACGCCATGGGCTGCCAGTTTGCGGATAAAAATGCGCAAGTGGCCTGTATCACCGGCGAAGGCAGTATCCAGATGAATATCCAGGAGCTGTCGACCTGTGCGCAATACGGCTTGCCGATCAAGGTGATCCTGCTCAATAACCGCTACCTGGGCATGGTGCGCCAGTGGCAAGAGTTCTTCTACGAGAACCGCTACTCAGAGTCTTATATGGACAGCCTGCCAGACTTCGTCAAGTTGGCTGAGTCTTATGGTCACGTTGGCATGCAGATTACCAATCCGGCTGACGTAGAAGGTGCGCTCAAAGAAGCATTTGATAAAAAAGACAAGTTTGTGTTTATGAACTTTTTAACTGACCAAACTGAAAACGTCTTCCCGATGGTTGAAAACGGCAAGGGCCTCTCTGAAATGGTATTAAGCCCACGCACCGCCAGCCGTCTGAAAGGGGAAGAATAATGCGTCATATTATTTCACTGCTGATGGAAAACGAAGCAGGCGCCCTGTCACGCGTGGCAGGCCTGTTTTCTGCGCGCGGTTACAATATTGAATCACTCACCGTTGCTGTGACCGAAGACCCAACCCTGTCACGCATGACCATTGTGACCACGGGCTCCGATGATGTGATTGAACAAATTATCAAGCAACTCAACAAGTTGATTGACGTGGTCAAAGTGCTGGACCTCAACGATGGCAAGCACATTGAACGCGAACTGATGCTGGTCAAGGTCAAAGCCACCGGCGTCCATAAAGACGAAATGAAGCGTATGTGCGACATTTTCCGCGGCCGTATTATCGATGTGGCCGACAATAGTTACACCATTGAGCTTACCGGCTCTTGCAGCAAACTGGATGCGTTTATTGAAGCCATAGACCGCAGCGCGATTCTGGAAACCGTGCGTACCGGCGCGTCCGGCATTGGTCGTGGCGACCGCATCCTCAAAGTTTAATCGACAGTATTTTCAAACTATACCTAAGCATTTGTATTGAAAGGCAAAAGCAGACATGAACGTTTATTACGACAAAGACGCCGACTTAAGCATCATTAAAGGCAAAAAAGTGACTATCGTGGGCTACGGTTCACAAGGCCATGCACACGCAGCCAACCTGCGCGACAGCGGCGTCAACGTCACCATCGGTTTGCGTAAAGGCGGCGGCTCATGGGCTAAAGCTGAAGGCGCTGGCCACACTACTCTGGAAATCGCCGCAGCGGTTAAAGAAGCTGACGTCGTGATGGTATTGCTGCCAGACGAAACCATGGCAGAAATCTTCCATGCTGAAATCGCGCCTAACCTGAAAAAAGGTGCAGCGTTGGCATTTGCCCACGGCTTTAACATTCACTACAACCAAATCGTGCCACGCGCTGATCTGGACGTAATCATGATCGCCCCTAAAGGCCCAGGCCACACTGTGCGCTCTGAGTACCTCAAAGGCGGCGGCGTACCTTCATTGATCGCTGTTTACCAAAACACTTCTGGCAAAGCCAAAGACATCGCATTGTCTTACGCAGCGGCTAACGGCGGCACCAAAGGTGGCGTGATCGAGACTGACTTCCGTGAAGAAACAGAAACAGACTTGTTCGGCGAACAAGCGGTGCTGTGTGGTGGCGCGGTTGAGCTGGTTAAAGCGGGTTTTGAAACATTGGTTGAAGCTGGTTACGCGCCAGAAATGGCCTACTTCGAATGCTTGCACGAGTTGAAACTGATTGTTGACCTGATGTACGAAGGCGGTATCGCCAACATGAACTACTCTATCTCCAACAACGCGGAATACGGTGAGTACGTGACTGGCCCACAAGTGATCAACAGCCAATCTAAAGATGCTATGCGTCAGTGCCTGGCTAACATCCAGAACGGTAACTACGCGAAACAGTTCATCCTGGAAGGCCGTACTAACTATCCAGAAATGACTGCACGTCGTCGTTTGAACGCTGCTCACCCAATCGAGCAAGTGGGTAACAAACTGCGCGCCATGATGCCTTGGATTGCGAAAAACAAACTGGTTGATCAATCCAAGAATTAATTTTTGGAATTCAACCAAGCTGAACGCTGTTTAATTAAACAACGGTAGGCAAAAAGCACAGGCTGATGTATCGCCTGTGCTTTTTTATTTGTAAAATCACAAACAAATACATGATAAAAACAAGTTCCTGCAACACACTGGAACTACTTAAAAAGGGATAGAAGTGAAACTCGCCATTCTGCTGCAATACATCGCCCCCAAACAATTACTGACGGCCGCCGCCGGCAAGCTGGCACACTGGCAAGCGGGCCGCCTGACCACGGCGTTTATCGGCTGGTTTGTCAACAAATACCACGTCAATATGGAAGAAGCGCTCAACGGCGATATTGCTAGCTACGCTAGCTTTAACCTGTTTTTCACCCGCCCACTCAAACCCGACGCCAGACCACTAGCGAATAATGCTTTTGTGTGCCCAGTGGATGGCGCCATCAGCCAGTTTGGCAACATTGAAAACGGCCAGATTTTCCAGGCCAAAGGGCATCATTACACAGCGCAGACACTCGTCGGCGGCGATGCGACACTAGCGGCTAATTTTAATAGCGGCAGCTTTGCTTGCCTGTATTTAAGCCCTAAAGACTACCACCGCATTCATATGCCTTGCGACGGCAAGCTATTGAGCATGACTTATGTGCCAGGCGACTTATTCTCAGTGAACCCACTCACCGCCGCCAATGTGCCCGGCCTGTTCGCGCGCAATGAGCGCGTCGTGTGTACGTTTGAATCTGCACAGCATGGCAAGTTTGTATTGGTATTAGTTGGCGCAACGATTGTTGGCAGCATGGCGACCGTTTGGCACGATGCTAAAGACCGCATCATCAATCCACTGCGCCCAGGCAAAGTCGTGTATTGGGATTACAGCGACCGCAATATCACCTTAAAACAAGGCGAAGAGATGGGCCGGTTCTTGTTAGGCTCTACAGTCGTGATGCTGTTTGAAAAAGATGTACTGCAATTTAATGCCGGCTGGCATGCAGGTAAACCGATCCGCCTCGGTGAAGCGATGGGGCAATAACATTGCCTACATTTGAAGGATAAAAAAAGCGGAGCTAAAACTCCGCTTTTTTTATTAGCCGTTAAGGCTCTTGCTCACCACTTCAAACACATCGCCAGACAAATTCGGCGTGGCTAGAATGGCTTCCAGCGCGGCTTTCATATGCGCCTGCAATTGAGGGGTGTAGCGCTTCCACTCACGCAACGGTGTGACCATGCGCGCGGCAATTTGTGGGTTGATTGTATTCAGCTCAATAATCACATCACGCAAAAAGGCATAGCCTTTGCCGCTGGCATCATGGAATTTCACCGGGTTATTAATCGCAAATGCCGAATATAAAGAACGCACGCGGTTAGGATTCTTGATATTGAAGTCTGGATGACTGCGCAACATGGCGAGGTCATCAAAAATCTGGTCACGGTTAGCAATCGCCTGCAGCGAGAACCACTTATCCACCACCAGTGGATAGTTTTTGAAGTGCGCATAAAAGTCCGCAAATACTTCAGCACGTTGCGGCTGGCTGCTATCTGACAAGCATGCCAGTGCGGTCACGCGGTCAGTCATATTATCCGCGGCATCATAATGCGCTTTTGCACGCGCAGCACAACCGGTGCCATTAGTCACAGTCAGGATCTCCAACACCGCGTGCTGCAAAGCACGACGACCCATGGCTTCCGGCGTGATTGAGAATGTACCGGTATTACTGTTGGCATCATATAAAGCCGCCAATGCATCTTTGTGTGTACTCTTGATTTGCTTAAGCACAGAGGTACGCGCAGCATCAATCGCCGCAGGGTCAATCACTGGTAAATGCTGTCCAATCACGCCTATCATCGGCAAACTTAAGGCACGTGCCAGCAAGGCTTTATCACCCTTGCCTGTCAGGCCTTGTTCAATCAGTGTGCCAACATCTGCCACAAACTGTGAAATATCCGCAGCCGGATCAGCCATCACACGCTGGATAGTACGCAAAGCCAAGGTCTGGCCCGCCTCCCACTTGTTAAAGCCATCGGTGTCATGCACTTGCAGCAAGCGCAAATCATCGTCGCTTAAATCGGTTTCGAGCTTCACTGGCGCAGAGAAGCCACGCAAAATAGAAGGCACAGGTTTAGCGCTGATGCCATTGAAAGTGAATGTTTGCTCACGTGCGGTCACTTCCAGCACGCGGGTTGGCAGAATCTCCTTACCATTAGCATCCAGCAAGCCCAGCGCCACTGGAATATGCAGCGGCTGCTTGTCGGTTTGACCTGGTGTATCCGGTTGTGACTGCTTGAAGGTCAAAGTATAGCTTTGCTGCGCAGCGTCATACTGGCTGCTCACTTGCAGCGTCGGCGTGCCTGCCTGTTTGTACCAGCGGAAGAACTGCGACATATCGCGGCCAGACGCATCGGCCATACATTTCACAAAGTCATCGCAGGTCACAGCATGGCCGTCATAGCGGTCAAAGTACAAATCAGTGGCTTTGCGGAAAGTCTCGGCGCCCAGCAAGGTATGCTGCATGCGGATCAGCTCAGCGCCTTTGTCGTAAATGGTCTTGGTGTAAAAGTTACTGATCTCGATAAACTGGTCTGGCTGTACAGAGTGCGCCAGTGGACTGCCATCTTCGGGGAACTGCAAACGACGCAGGCCATTCACATCGTCAATCCGCAACACCGCACGCGAGTTCAAATCGGCGCTGAACTCCTGGTCGCGGAACACGGTAAACCCTTCTTTGAGTGAGAGCTGGAACCAGTCACGGCAAGTCACGCGGTTACCGGTCCAGTTATGGAAATACTCGTGGCCAATCACACCTTCCACGCTCATAAAATCGCTATCGGTCGCGGTTTCCTGATGCGCCAGCACTAACGCGGTATTAAATACATTAAGCGAGGTATTTTCCATCGCGCCCATATTGAAATCGCTCACCGCGACAATATTGAACAGCTCCAGCTGATACTCGCGGCCATATACTTCTTCATCCCACTTCATGGACTTTTTCAGTGATTCCATGGCATGGCTGCATTGACTTTCGTCACCTGAGCGCACATAAATATGCAAATCCACTTTGCGACCCGTCATGGTCGTAAACGTATCCGCCACGCGCTCCAGGTCACCCGCCACCAGCGCAAACAAATAGCAAGGCTTGGGGAAAGGATCATGCCAGACGGTGTAATGACGACCATCAGCCAATGCACCAGCGTCTTTCAAATTACCGTTTGAAAGCAACACCGGATAAGTCTTGGCATCCGCCTCAATACGCACCGTAAACACGCTCAATACATCCGGTCTATCCTGGTAATAGGTAATGCGCCTGAAACCTTCCGCCTCGCATTGCGTGCAATACGTACCTTGCGATTGATACAACCCTTCCAGCGCCGTATTCGCTGCCGGATCAATTTCGCTGACGATGGTTAATGTGAATTCATCGCCTGGATTAGTGATGGTCATTTGCCCATCAGCCAACATGTAATCGCTCAATGGCTGGCCATTTTTTGTTACCGATACAATCGTCTGACCTTCACCGTCGAGCACCAGGTCATGTGAAGCTGCGGCTGGGTTTTTCACATACTTAACGATAGACGTGACTATAGTTTTGCCCAGCAACAGGTTAAAACTCAAATTCACCTGCTTCGCCAGATAAGGCGCTGGTGTGTAGTCTTTGAGGTAGATGGTTTTGGGTGCTACAGCGTTTTCGGTGCGCATGGATTTACCTGAGAATTTTTAGAGTTAAGTAAGGATTATATTTGAGAGTAGCAGTTGTAGGTTTGGTTTAATAATTGTTCCACCACAACCCCTTATCACATGTTAAATTAATTATTTTAACGCCTATATAAGTACAGAAAATAATGAACTCAGTGCACTAAATATCCATATCAATCACATTGACACCTGTAACGCTACAGAATACACTTCATCAAAATGATCAAATCATTTAAACATAAAGGCCTAAAACAGTTCTTTGAAACAGGCAGCAAAGTAGGTATTCAACCGCATCACTCTGCGAGACTAAGTCGGCAATTACTGCGTCTAGATGTTGCGAAAAATGCAGATGACATGAATGTGCCTGGGTGGCGATTACATGCTTTGGAAGGTGATCTGTCTCAACACTTTTCAATCGTGGTCAACGGCAACTGGCGGATGACATTTATGTTTGAAGGCGAAAATGTGATTTTGGTCGACTATCAAGATTACCATTGAAAGGAAGCATATGAGCCACATGCATCACCCACCACATCCAGGTGAGACGTTACGTGACGATATATTGCCATCACTAGGCCTATCTGTAACTGAAGCCGCCCAACAGCTGGGTGTTGCTCGTCCAACGTTATCCAAAGTATTGAATGGTCGTGCCGCAATATCGCCAGAAATGGCTATACGTTTGGAAAAATGGTTGGGCGTTGAGAATGGTGGGCGGGCTGATATGTGGTTGGCTGAGCAGACCGCCTACGACCTCTGGCAAGCGAGAGAAAAAGTGAATGTTCTGGTGACGCCACTTGGTATTGGCGTGTTATTAAAATAGTGGAAGCTAAAGTACTACATTTTAAGACCCGCCCCCGAGACGCGAAGTATATTCACTGATAATGTCACGAGAGCTGCTTAAGTCAAAATAATTGCTATATTCAATGGAATATCTTTTAGTCAAAACTATTCATATCATCAGTTCCACCATACTGTTTGGGACTGGCCTTGGCATTGCATTCTTCATGTTTCGCAGTTATTTTCATCAAAGCCTAGAGGCCAAATTATATGCTGCTCGCGAAACAGTGATTGCTGATTTCATATTCACCTTGCCAGCGGTCATTACACAAGCAGTAAGTGGTGCATGGTTAGTTTGGAAAAGTGGTTATCATTGGACAGATTATTGGTTAACCATCACCTATGCGCTGTATGGCTTGGCAGGATTATGTTGGCTTCCGGTTGTCTGGATTCAAATCAAATTAAGAAATATTTTGATTGATTGTGTAGCCAATCAATCTCCAATGCCGCAAACCTACTTCAAACTATTTAGGCTTTGGTTTCTTTTAGGGTGGCCAGCTTTTATTGGACTGGTAGTGATTTTCTTCATGATGATTAGTAAATCAATATGAATAATCAAATGAACGCTGAAAATACCATCTGGTTTGTCTACGATGGCGAGTGTCCTTTATGTACGAACGCAGCTTTAGCCCTAAAAATTAGAAGAAAATATGGCAGTTTGCGGCTTATAAATGCTCGCGAAGAAAAAGACCATTTTGTCATGCAGGAAATCTACAGACAAAAATATGACCTTGATGAAGGCATGATTATTTATGATGGCACCCGCCTATACCACGGGAAAGATGCGCTGTCATTTATGGCTAAATTCGGTGAACATCGCGGCCTGTTTAACTTATTCAACAAAGGGCTATTCTGGTCTTCCACCATCGCCAGCATTAGCTATCCATGGTTGCGTGGCTTAAGAAATCAATTACTTCAATGGCATCAGGTGGCTCAAATTGACAACCTTAATTTGAAAACAGAGCCGACATTTAAAAGCATATTTGGTGAATCATGGAACATGCTGCCTCCTGTGATGCAGAAGCATTACTCTAACCACCCTTACACCAACGATAGAATGGTGGTGAAAGGCAACCTGAATGTCATGTGCTCAGGACTTATTCGACTCTTGGCCCCCCTATTTTGGAGAACTGGCGGCATACCTCCCATTAATGCACAAAATGTCCCCGTCACCGTGATCTTCGAAAGTGATAAACAATCCAAAGCATTTACTTTCAACCGTACGTTCTACTTTGCAGATAGAAAGCCATACAGCTTCAAGTCGAGAATGTTGCAAATGAAGGACAATGAAGTCGTGGAGTTAATGAAATTCGGCATTGGCATTGGCTGGAAAACCAGCTTTCATTGGGAGGATGGCTGCGTTAAATTGAAACATAGAGGTTATATACTGAAACTATTAGGGCACTACATCCCCATCCCCCTCACACTCATATTGGGCGCAGGCAATGCCATAGAAAAGCCTGTGGATGACTCCACATTTGATATGCAGGTTGAAATCACTCATCCATGGTGGGGAAAAATTTATGGTTACAACGGTCGCTTTCAGCTAAAGGAAAACCTTTGACCCAACGCGTGCTAATCATTGGTGGCTACGGTAATTTCGGCAGTTTCATCTCCAAAACGCTAGCCAAAGAGACTTATCTGCAAGTGATTGTAGCCGGCAGGTCTTCACAAAAGGCACAGGCATTTATCAAAACGATCGAAGCGATAAATCCTGTAGAAGCCGTTAAAATAGATATCAGCAACAATGACCTTTCTCGTGACCTAGCTCTAATTAAACCAGACATAGTCATACATACCTCTGGTCCGTTTCAAAGCCAAAGTTATGCTGTTGCAGAAGCATGCATTAATGCTGACATTCACTACATTGATTTAGCTGATGGCCGCCACTTCGTATCAGACATCGTCAAGCTTGATGCGATTGCCAAACAAAAAAGTGTTTTAGTGATCAGCGGAGCAAGCTCCGTCCCCTGCTTAACTTCTGCCTTAGTAGACTATTACCAGCCGCAATTTAAAACACTTGAGCACTTAGACTATGGCATCACAACTGCGCAAAGGACTGCCCGTGGGCTAGCAACGACAGCGGCGATCTTGGGTTACACCGGCAAAAGATTCGAAACCTTAATCAATGGATCACCTAAAAAGATTTTCGGCTGGCAAGATCTCAAAGCAAGAAAATACTCGCGGTTAGGATGGCGTTTACTGGGTAATTGCGATGTACCTGATTTAGCCATATTTCCTCAACGATACCCAGCAATCAAAACCATTCGCTTCTATGCAGGGCTGGAAATCCCGTTCATCCATTTAACACTTTGGGGATTATCGTGGATGGTACGCGCTAAGATTATTCGCAATTTAGAAGGGCATGCCACCCTGCTACTCCGGCTATCACATCTATTCGACTGGCTAGGCTCATCCAAGAGTGCTTTTCACATGTCCATGTCTGGTAAAGACGATAAAGGTCTTAAGAAAAACATTACTTTTGAACTCACCGCTAAATCTGGTGATGGTCCCTACATTCCCTGCATGCCAGCCATTCTGATTGCGAAAAAACTGGCACTAAAAGAAATTACAGAATGCGGGGCCTATCCTTGCGTTGGATTTATCTCCCGTGATGAATATTTAAATGCACTTACGAGTCTAGATATAAGTTGGCAAGAATTAGTTGCTGCCTAAAGCTTTAAATGAGCGCTACGCTTTCTTAACAAACTCCGATTTCAACTTCATCGCGCCAAAGCCATCAATCTTGCAGTCGATATCGTGATCACCATCGACCAGGCGGATATTTTTCACTTTAGTGCCGACCTTGACCACTGACGAAGAACCTTTGACTTTGAGGTCTTTAATCACTGTAATCGTATCGCCATCTTGCAGTACGTTGCCGTTGGCGTCGCGCACCACTTTCACTTCATCAGAGTCTGTTGCGGCGACCTTGCTCCACTCGTGCGCACATTCCGGGCAGATGTAGTTTTCACCGTCTTCATAGGTGTATTCGGATTGGCATTGTGGGCAGGCGGGTAATGTGGACATGCGGACTTTCTAGTGGCTAAACAATAAATCCTTATATTTTACAGGGTTATTATTAATTACCCTAGTTCGCTTGTCGCGCAAAGCAATTGCGTAATAGCAGGCGTAAAAAAACCGCCCCACAAGGAGGCGGCTTTTTATACTGCGAATCTGTTTAAATTACAGAACAGATTTAACAGTAGCGACTACGTTTTCAACTGTGAAGCCGAAGTGTTTCAACAGTACGCCGCCTGGTGCGGATTCGCCGAAGGTATCGATACCAACAACTGCACCTTCCAGACCAACATACTTACGCCAGAAGTCTGGGTGAGCAGCTTCAACAGCCACGCGTTTAACGCCTGGTGTCAGAACGCTGTCTTTGTAAGCTTGATCTTGACGGTCGAATACGTTGGTGGATGGCATTGAAACCACGCGCACTTTAGTACCAGCAGCGTTCAATTCAGCAGCTGCTTGAATCGCCAGATCTAACTCAGAACCGTTAGCAATGATGATCACATCTGCTTTACCAGCCGCATCTGAGAATACATAGCCACCTTTACGGATCAGGTCGAAGTCTTTAGCGTCGTGCTTGATGCCTGGCACAGCTTGACGGCTTAATACCAAGCTGGTTGGGCCTTCAGTGCGCTCTACTGCAGCAACCCATGCAACGGTTGTTTCTGTAGAGTCAGCTGGACGCCATACATCCATACGAGGGATCAAACGCAGACCAGAAGTGTTTTCTACTGGTTGGTGTGTAGGACCATCTTCACCTTGACCGATAGAGTCATGGGTCAGCACGTAAACCACACGTTGATGCATCAACGCAGACATACGCATACCGTTTTTCATGTAGTCAGAGAACATGTGGAAAGTACCGCCGTATGGCAACAAGCCACCGTGCAATGCCATACCGTTCATGATCGCAGCCATACCGAACTCACGTACACCGTAAGAGATGTAGTTGCCTGGCTCTTTACCGCTCACGTGTTTGAACTCTTTAGCTGCTGTCAGGTTAGAACCTGTCAAGTCAGCTGAACCGCCCAAGAACTCTGGCAAGATTGGCGCCAAAGCAGTGATCGCTTTTTGTGAAGCTTGACGAGTAGCCAATTTTTCAGCTTTTTCGTTCGTTTCAGCAATGATTGCGTCAGTCAGTGCTTTCCAGTTAGCTGGCAATTCGCCTGCCATACGGCGTTTGAATTCTGCAGCTTCTGCTGGGAATGCTTTTTCGTAAGCAGCGAACTTGTCGTTCCATGCAGCTTCACGAGCAGCACCTTTAGCTTTTTGATCCCAGCCAGCGTAAACGTCAGCAGGAATCACGAATGGCTCGTGTGCCCAGCCGATTTCAGCACGGGTGGCAGCCACTTCTGCGTCGCCCAGTGCAGAACCGTGACAGTCGTGTGAACCGGATTTGTTTGGTGAACCTTTACCGATGATGGTTTTGCAGCAGATCAGTGATGGTTTGTCAGTCACTGATTTAGCTTCGTCAACCGCTTTTTGGATCGCAGCCTGGTCGTGACCATCTACTGAAACCACGTGCCAGCCGTAGGCTTTGAAGCGGCCTGCGGTGTCGTCTGTGTACCAGCCTTCAATGTGGCCGTCGATAGAAATACCGTTGTCATCCCAGAAAGCAACCAATTTGCCCAGGCCCCATGTACCAGCCAAAGCACAAGCTTCGTGAGAAACGCCTTCCATCATACAACCGTCGCCCAAGAACACGTATGTGTAGTGGTCAACGATGTCGTGGCCTGGCTTGTTGAACTGGTCAGCCAGCAATTTTTCTGCCATCGCGAAACCAACGCCGTTAGCGATACCTTGGCCCAATGGACCAGTAGTGGTTTCTACGCCTGGTGCATAGCTGTACTCAGGGTGACCAGCACACTTGGAGTGCAGTTGACGGAACGTTTTGATGTCGTCGATAGACACATCGTAACCGGTCAGGTGCAGCAAGGAGTAAATCAGCATAGAGCCATGGCCGTTAGACAACACGAAGCGGTCACGGTTAGCCCATTGTGGGTTAGTTGGGTTGTGGCTCAGATTGTGGTTCCATACCACTTCAGCAATTTCAGCCATGCCCATAGGTGCGCCTGGGTGGCCGGAGTTTGCTTTTTGTACAGCGTCCATGCTCAGAGCACGGATGGCGTTGCACAAGTCGACACGAGTTGCCATTGTTTTCTCCCTAGAGTGAAAGTGAGCGGTCTTACACAAAATGCTGCAAAACCTTGATTGAATTCTTTAAAAAGGCCAGAAAACCCGCCTTTTACGGAAAGGCTAGATTATTCACTAGAACCCGTTTTTCTTCAAGCGTTAATCACCTTTTTCTCATGATGGTTTTGCTATGGCTGACCGATGAAAAAGGACATTCTGCTGGCTGCAAAGGTAGCTTTCAGCACAAGTTTCCCCTACCATGACAAAACATTGATAGCAAAGGAAGCAAGATGTCTGACGAACGAATTATCATGCGTGTGGGTGAAGCTCTGGTCGCAGGTGGCCCACCCGGCACCGCCGCAGAACCAGAAGTAGCGATTGGCGAAATGAATGGCCCCATGGGCACTGCATTTGCTAACTTGCTCGGTGACCAGGTCAAAGGCCATACCCGTGTGCTGGCGATTATGAACACCGACATCATGGTGCGCCCGGCGACACTGATGGTGAGCAAAGTCACCGTGAAAGACCCGCGTTATACCAATATATTGATGGGCACGGTGCAAGGCGCGATTGCCAATGGCGTGCTCGATGCGGTGCGCAGTGGCGATATCCCGAAAGAGAAAGCCAACGACTTAGGCATTATTGTCTCAGTGTGGTTAAGCCCGGCCATTTTGGAGCAAGAGAAAATCGACCATAAAGCGCTGTTTGATATTCACCGCGAAGCGACTTTCAAGGCGATTCAAAAAGCCTTGCGCAATGAGCCTAGTATTGACTGGTTATTGGAAAACCAGGAGAAAATCGTGCACAAGTATTACCAGATGGGCCTGGATGGCAAAATCTAAATAATAAAAAAGGATGCCCAGGCATCCTTTTTTTTATTTAAACACATCGGCACTTAAGCTCTGTTGATAGACAAGCCGCCATCCACCAGTGATGCGGTGCCAGAGACAAACGAAGCATCATCTGAAGCCAGGTACAATACAGACTGGGCAATTTCTTCTGGCTTACCTACGCGTTTCAAGGCGTGCATGCCGGTGATAAATGCCTGCGCTTCCGCCGTGTTATTTTTCTCACGGAACATATCGGTATCGACAGCCCCTGGTAATACGGCATTCACCCTGCCCCCTTTAGAGCCATATTCTGTTGCCAACGCCTGGGTTAAACCGATCAAACCAGCTTTACTTGCGGCATAAGCAGCAAACTCAGGAAACGCAGCAGTATAGCCAACAAAGGTAGAGGTAAAAATCACTGAGCCGCCACCTTGTTTCGCCATTGCTGGAACCTGGTATTTGGCGCCCAAAAATGCGCTGGTTAAATTGATAGACAGCGTCTCGTTCCAGCCCTGTAGCGACACTTTGTCTGATGCGCCAGTTTCACCCAAGGTGCCTGCATTATTAAAGGCAATATCCAGCTTGCCAAAGCTGTTCACGGCCAGTTCAACCAGCGATTGATTAAACGCTTCGGACTGCACGTCACCGGCAAAAGCAATCGCTTCCCCGCCATCGGCCACAATTTCTGCCACCAGCGTTGCCAACTCGGACTCGCGACGTGCGGCGACGACCACTTTTGCGCCATGCTGGGCGAACAATTTAGCCGTCGTGCGGCCAATGCCAGAACTGGCGCCAGTGATGATAGCCACTTTACCGGCCAGACGTTGATAAGTTGTTTTGTTTGTAGCGTTTGTCATGATGATGCTCCTTAATGAAATAAAAGATGTATTGCAACCACGAGTGCAGTATGCGCGTTCTATTTAATTAAAATTAGCCATCAATAATCATAAATACTTTATACTAAAAGTATAAGATAACCAGGTGAATCACCATGGAAACGCTGAGTAGTATTGAGTCTTTTGTACGTAGCGCCGAGCTTGGCAGCTTCTCCGCCGCCGCGCGTAGATTGAGCCTGACGCCGGGTGGTGTGAGCAAGAATGTAGCGAAGCTGGAAGCGGATTTAGGCGTGCGCTTATTTCATCGCAGCACGCGCAGCCTGACGCTGACCGAGGCTGGCGAACAGTTTCTGGCGCAAGTGTCGGGCGGCCTGGATGCGATTCAATCTGCAATTGCCAGTACCAGCACCGTGGCTGGCCAACCCGCTGGCAGCTTAAAAGTCGGCATGGCCATGGCGTTTGGCCGTGATCATATCTTGCCATTGCTGGGTGAGTTTCTGGAAAGCTATCCAGCCATTAAACCGGACTGGCGTTTTGATAACCGGCAGGTGGATTTAATTGGCGAAGGGTTTGATGTGGCGATAGGCGGCGGCATTGATATTGCGCCTGGTGTCGTTGTGCGAGAGCTGGCAAAAGTCCATTTGATCTTGGTCGCCTCACCGGCTTACCTCGCCAGCCAATTGACGCCAGAAACGCCTGCGGATTTATCACGGCTACATGCCTTGATTCGTTACTCGCAAACCACCAACCGCACCACGCCCTGGCATTTAAAAACAGTAGCAGGTGAGCAAGTGACAATAGAGCTGCCGCCACGCGCGACATTAAATGACCCTGAAATGCTATGCAACGCGGCGATTGCTGGCCTGGGTGTGGCGCATGTGCCCATGCCGCATGCGTTACGGCATTTGCAAAGCGGTGCCTTGGTGAGGGTGCTGCCTGAATGGTATACAGAAGCTGGCGTGATTTCTTTATATTTTGCCGCGAAGAAACTCATGCCAGCCAAAACCAGGGCATTTGTGGATTTTCTTGTCGAAAAATTTCGTACCGAGCGCTACGCTGAAAAATGGTCGGCCATTTAAGCACGCCCACAGTCACACAGTAGACCAAAATAATCACGGGGCTAGCTGCCCCGTTTTTTATTTATTTTTTTAATGCGGCAATGACAGCTTCAATCGCTTTGCAATTGCCTCGTGCATCATCAAAGCTCAGCAACGGTGATTTGCCGTAGCGCACGCAATCAGCAAAGTGCTCAATCTCTAAATTAAAGTGATTGGCTTTAGGCAACACAATCGTCTCAGACTTGCCACCCGCCTCCCAGCTAATCACCGGGTCATCGCCTGGATACGCCCACATATTGTGGCATTTGATCCAACCTTTATCGCCGATGAGTTCATACTCGGCTTTGCGGCCACGCTCAAAGCTCACATCAAAATGGCCAAAGCGCGCGCGGCCTTGAGTGTCTGGCCCAAAATCAAGCACGCCACTGGCGACAACATCGGCGCCATGTTCATTGAGTTTGCCGTAAGCCACAACATTCACTGGCTCAGCGGGCGCATCACCGCCACCAAAACACCAGCGCAACGCGTGAATCGCATACGGGCCAATATCCCACATGGCACCGCCACCGTTAGCCATATCGCGGTTAATACGGTACATACGTGCAGGCGCCATCAGGAAAGAAAAGCTGGCGCGGCAGGACAGCACATCGCCGATCAGGCCGCTGTCGACCAGCGCTTTCACTTTGGCATGCTGCGGATGAAAGCGGTACATAAAGCCTTCCATCACGGTCACGCCTTTGGCTTTGGCCGCAGATTCGATAGTATCAATATCAGCCAGACGCGTCGTCATCGGCTTTTCGATCAACACATGCTTGCCAGCAGCAATCGCCTTGAGCGCCCATTCGGCGTGCTCTTCGTTGGCCATCGGGCAATACACGGCATCAACTGCGCTATCGGCCAGCAGGCTATCCATGTCGTCATAACAGGTGACACCGCCAAGGTTGGGTGCATATTTATCCAGCGTCGCCTTGGCAGCCCCGGCGCGACGGCTGGCGATGGCCACCAATTGCGAGTTGCTAGCCTCAACAATAGCGGGTAATAAACGCTCGTTGACCCGCGCAGCGCCGAGAATGCCCCATTTGAGTGTTGTTTGCATGCTAGCTTCCTTTATCTGCGCGATTCTAAAGAGTGCCATTCTAACGCCAGTTGGTGAATGATGCTGCCTTTAACATGCTAGGCAGCCTGATTCAGGCTTTCCGGGCCAAACACTTCGCGGTGGATGTGCTGTGGTGGAACCCCTAATGCCAGTAAAGCTTGCCACTGCTCTATCATGAATGGCAGCGGGCCACACAGGTAATATTGCGCATTCAGGTCCGCATTGAATGACCACTCGTTCACACGCATGCGACCCTCATGCACTAGGCGCTCGGTTGCGAAACCGGGCTTCTCTTCAATATATAAACCCAAGTGCAGTGATGACATTTGCTCGGAACTGGCAATCAGTTCATCCAGGTGTGGCACATGCTGCATGGTGCGCGCTGCATGCAAAAACCACACCTCACGCTTAGCCTGCGCTTGCTGTAGTGTTTTCAGCATGGACAGCATAGGCGTCATGCCTACGCCTGCTGAGATCAGCACCAGCGGCGTGCTGGCTTGCAGGTCTGGCGTAAATTCGCCATAAGGATGGCTGATCAGTAACTGCCCGCCAACCTTGGCGTATTGATGCAACCAGTTGGACACCGTACCTTGCGGCGCTTGCGCATCCCCCGCCTCGCGCTTCACACTGATGCGATAAGTATCTTTTTGCTCGGCATCTGACAGGCTGTATTGCCGGATCTGGCGTGAACCATCTGCGAGCGTAACGGCAACACTGATATATTGCCCGGCCTTGAAAGCAGGTAATGCCTGATCTTCTGCCGCCAGCACAAGTGACAAGATACCGTCTGCGGCGGGCGTCACCTCAGTGATGTGCGTGGTGATCCATTGGTCTGCCGCATAACCGGTGCTTTGATATAAGCGGGCTTCTGCGGCAATAAACTCACCCGCCAGTAACCAATAGGCCTCATCCCAGGCTGCGATTAAGGGTGGCGTAGCCGCCTCGCCTAACACCTCAGCAATCGCGCCCAGCAAATGGCGCCCCACAATCGGGTAATGTGCTGGCTTGATGCCCACCGCGGCATGTTTGTGCACAATGCGGTCAATCACCGGTTGCAGTACCGATGCATTATCAATATTGGCGGCATAAGCAAATACGGCGGCAGCCAGGGATTGTTGCTGACTGCCGTTGGCCTGGTTGCCCATATTAAACAGGTTTTTTAGCTCAGGATGCGCATTAAACATATTGCTATAAAACGTGGTGGTGATCGCCAAACCATGCGCTTGCAACACAGGCACGCTGGCTTGAATATAAGGACGGGCAGCACTGGATAACATAAAAACTCCTTTTAACTAGCATTTAATATGAAACATTTAATATCAAAAAATGGCCTGCTTTCACAGGCCGCTCGCACTTATGCCGCGTGGGTTTTGTGCATGGCAATAATTTTTTCTTTGGTGTTGTGATTCACAATATCGAACAGTCGGTGCTGGTTCATGTGGGCATAAAAAGATTCCAACCCGCTTTGCAAGGCGCCTTTTAACAGGCACCCCCCATGAAATCGGCACATCGGTTTTTCGCAATTAATCAGCTCGGTCGTATTCTCCAGCTCGCGCAAAATATCACCTATGCGCAACTGCAGTGACTCAGGGTTCAACTCCAAGCCACCGTTGCGGCCACGCGTTGCTTTGATCCAGCCCAGCTTGTTCAAACGCGTGATCACTTTAATCAGGTGATTACGCGGCAGGTCAAACGTGGTGGCGATCTCGTCTATCGTCACCTGCTGGTCAAAGCGCGACTGCGACAAATACATCAGCACGCGCAAACCAATATCGGTAAATTTGTTTAATTGCATGTTGTGTATTCTAATATATGTTTCATTTACAATGCAACTTTAAATTGTTATGCTGATATTCATTGCCAGTTTTACAGGAGTACTTATATGCAGCCGCTGATTCAAATCTCCCCGCCCAGCCGCAAACTGCCCACGCAAAAATTTGCTTTATTCAATCTGGGTTTCAGGCCATTTTTTCTGTTGGCAGCCGCTTTCGCAACACTCTCTATGGCGGTGTGGATGACGAGCTATTTTCAGTACGCTGCCTTGCCGCTCACCACCCTCTCGCCTTCACAATGGCATGCGCATGAAATGCTATACGGCTTTGCTTTTGCCGTGATTGCCGGTTTTTTATTAACCGCCGTAAAAAACTGGACCGGCATCCAAACGCTGCATGGGCGACCACTCATAGGCCTGGTGGCATGCTGGGCCATCGCCCGCGGCGTAATGTTAATTGTCCCGGCGCAAGTGTTATTGGCGGCAATATTTGATCTGTTCTTTAACCTGTGGTTGATCGCCGCCGTCGCCCAGCCAATTATCAAGGTCAAACAGTGGCGGCAACTCGGCGTGCTGTCAAAAGTGGTTTTTCTCACCATTGGCAATATCGCTTTTTATACTCAAGCACTGGACTTAACCAGCCATGGCGCCCATGCCGCGCTTTGGATAGGCTTGCTACTCAATGTCAGCCTGATTATGGTCATTAGCCGCCGTATTTTGCCGATGTTTATTGAGCGTGGCGTGAAAGAAGAAGAAGTGACCCTGAAAAATAGCGCCTGGATAGACCGCTTGCTCATGGTCGGCCTGGCGGCGCTGCTGATCAACATACTGACAGTCAACGTTGAAATTATCAATGTAGTGTTAGGACTCACTATCGCCATCAGTGCCGGATTCAGGTTATGGCGCTGGCATACCCCAGGCATTTGGCAAGTGCCACTGCTGTGGAGTTTTTATTGCGGTTTGTGGTTGATTAACCTGGGGTTTTTACTCTATGCGCTGAGTTTTATCAGCGCTATTACGCCTGTTATTTTAGCGATCCATTGCTGGGCAATTGGCGGCATAGGCGTCATCACCCTGGCCATGATGGCGCGTGTGTCGTTAGGCCACACCGGCCGCAATATCCACACCCCACCGCGCAGTGTGGTCTGGGTATTTGGCCTGGTGATTTTTGCGACGGTGAGCCGCGTGTTACTGCCTATCGTGCTGCCTGAATATTACCGCTTATCCGTGATGCTGGCCGCCAGCGGCTGGATGGCCGCATTCGGGCTATTTTGCATCACCTACTGGCCGATACTGAGCAAACCACGCATTGATGGCTCGCCCGGTTAATACTTACTCTTTCCACTTAATCGAGCAACCAATACTCGGTATTTGTTGCTCTGGCCCTCGCCCGCTCTCAGCCACCAACTTCATGGCCTTAAACAAATCGCGCGTGCTGTCAGGCGCCGTTTCTTTACGGCTTTCGTCAAAACGGCCACGGTATTGCAGCTCAAACTGGTTGTTAAAGCCAAAAAAATCCGGCGTACATACTGCATCATAGGCTTTGGCAATCTGCTGTGTTTCGTCCAGCAGATAAGGGAAAGGCAATGCCAGGTCTGTTGCCAGCTTCTGCATGTTTTCAAAACTGTCTTCAGGGTAATCAGACGGGTCGTTGGACATGATGGCGACGGTATTCACGCCCAATACTTGCAGTGCTTTCACATCGGCAATCAGGCGCGGCAAAATCGCTTTGACATACGGGCAGTGATTACAGATAAACATCACCAGCAGGCCATTACGGCCCATGCTGTTTTCCAGGCTAACCAGTTTGCCATCAACATCAGGCAAGTTGAATGCCGAGGCTTTCCAGCCAAAGTCACATACGGGTGGGCTAATGCTTGCCATTAGAGTTGCTCCTGCCATTGAATATAAACCATGATGGTACGTGATTAAAGCGCTCAGGTGAATCTCCTGCGCACAGGCATTTTGGTTACAATGCCAGTCATGAGCAATTTACGATTTCATAGCCCTACCGCGTTAACCATAGGCCAGCAAGCCCCACTCAGCGACAATGCCATGGCGCACGCCGTCAGAGTAATGCGTCTCAAAGTAGGCGATACCCTCAGCCTGTTTTGCGGCGATGGCTTTGACTACCAATGCGCACTCACCAGCATAGAGAAAAAATCCGCTCAGGTGGAAGTACTCAGCCGCGTGCAAATCAGCAATGAATCGCCACTTATTATCCGATTGCTGCAAGGCATTTCCAGCGGCGACCGCATGGATTACACCATCCAGAAAGCCGTCGAACTCGGCGTGACTGAGATTTATCCGCTCAGTACCGAGCGTTGCGTGACTAAACTTAGCGGTGATCGCGCCGAGAAACGCACTGAACACTGGCAAGGCGTCGCTATTGCCGCCTGTGAACAAAGCGGCCGCGCGGTGGTGCCCCAGGTGCATGCGCCACTCACGCTGTCGCAATGGCTCAACCAGCACGCAAGCCCGGATGACCTGAATTTATTGCTGAACCCGGTTGGCGCCAAACGGCTGGCCGCTTTAAGCAAACCAGCGAGTGCCATTCATCTGCTGATTGGCCCCGAGGGTGGCTTGAGCCCAGCTGAAATTGAACTCGCCACACAACACCACTTTCAATCGATTGTGCTCGGCCCCAGAATTTTACGCACTGAAACCGCCGCGCTCACAGCCATCGCCAGCATGCAGTCGCTGTGGGGCGATTTTTAAACTAGTGAGCTAGCCTAAGGAGTTACCAGATGGAAACCCGCCCACCGTTACCGCCATTTACTTTAGAAACTGCCATCCAGAAAGTACGCCTGGCAGAAGACGCCTGGAACAGCCGCGACCCAGACCGCGTGATTCAGGTCTATACCGAAGACACTATTTGGCGTAACCGCGCCGAGTTTCCTGTGGGCCGCCAAGCAGTGCATGGCTTTTTATCGCGCAAATGGGCGCGTGAGCTGGATTACCGTTTAATTAAAGAAATCTGGGCGTTTTTAGATAACAAAATTGCCGTGCGTTTTGCTTACGAATGGCACGATGATGCCGGTCAATGGTATCGCAGCTACGGCAATGAAAACTGGCTGTTCAACGAAGCTGGCCTCATGATGCAGCGCCATGCCAGCATTAACGACCTCCCCATCAAAGAAACAGACCGCAAGTTTTTCTGGCCACTGGGCAGACGCCCGGATGACCATGCCGGGCTGAGCGACTTAGGATTGTAAGCCACGCATGCTCGCAGTGATGTTGCAAATGGCGCTGTTGATTGGCGCCGGGATGCTCTGGCAGCGCATGGCGCCTGACCATATGTCCGCGTTGTCGCACCGGCGTGCGCTGACAGATCTGGTGTTTTACATCCTGCTGCCAGCGCTGGTGCTAGATATTTTGTGGCAAGCGCCGTTTGACGCCAGCACCCTCAATTTTGCGCTCACTGCGCTGAGTCGCCTGGCGGTGGCGGCATGTTGCATGTGGCTGACTTTACAATTGCTGCAACGCGTCATGGTTATTTCGCGGGCGCAACAAGGTGCGCTGCTACTGGCAGCCACCTTTCCTAACGCGACCTACCTGGGCTTGCCGGTGACCAGCGAGGTGCTAGGTGACTGGACGCACGAAATCGTACTCAAGTTTGACCTGTTTGCCTGCACGCCAGTGCTGCTAACGCTGGGCATGCTGATGGCACAAAGGTATGGTCAGTCTGAGCACAAAACGCACCCGGTAAAAGAGCTGCTCAAAGTGCCACCGTTGTGGGCACTATTGCTAGCGACCACACTCAACCTCAGCCATACCCCGCAACCCGTCATGATCGGCCATGCGCTACACACCTTGGCAGGCGGTGTGGTGCCGCTGATGCTGATTGCGCTGGGCATGAGCATCCGCTGGGATACCTTTAAACTTAAATTGACCCCTTTGCTGCTGCCTGTGTGCGTGATCGGTTTACTGATCGCGCCATTGGCCGCCCGATATACCGCCATCGTGCTCGGCCTGCATGGCGATCAGCTCACTGCCTGCGTGCTGCTGGCGGCCATGCCCACCATGGTGTTTGGCATTGTGATTTGCGAACGCTACCGGCTGGATGGCGCCTTATATGCCGCAGCGGTGTTTCTGAGCACCTTGCTCAGCATCGGCAGCCTGTCACTCTGGTTTGCCCTATTGCAAGGCGCCTGATGTGGCCATCACCCCGATGCCACCACTTTAGGCTTTTCATCTTTTTTTAGCCTTAAAGCCATAAAAGCACGCCAGCCGTGTGAATTTTTATGCTGCATGCTGTCATACGTCATATGACGAGTTGCCAGCATGGCTGACTGTTTTTAAGATGCTACTAAGCCGTTATTTTTTAGTTTTGTGTTATTTGGGATTATCAGACGATCATGCCGAAAACCACGACCCACCATCCGCTTGCGCAGCAGCCTGCGCCACCCGAGACGCTGACGCGCCTGCTGGCTACAACCGGCGTCACCATTAATGGCCATGCGCCATGGGATATCCAGGTGTATGAAGAAAGCGTTTACCGCGATGTATTGACCAAGGGCACATTGGGCTTGGGCCAGGCATTTATTGAAGGCCGCTGGGACTGCAAACGGCTGGACGAATTCTTTCACCGCGTGATGCGCGCTGACATTGATGAAAAAATGGGTGGCATGGCCAAGCTCACATTGCTGGGCGAAGTCATCCGCCATACCCTGTTTAACTTGCAGGCACCGCACCGCGCCTACCAGGTCGCGCAACAACACTACGATATAGGCAACGATGTGTTTGAAGCCATGCTCGATAGCAGCATGAGCTACTCCTGCGGCTACTGGCAGCACGCCAACACGCTAGAAGAAGCCCAATTTAACAAACTGGACATGATTTGCCGCAAACTGGACTTGCAGCCAGGTGACCGCATACTCGAAATCGGTTGCGGCTGGGGCGGCCTGGCCAGACACATGGCCAAGCACTATGGCGTACAAGTGGTTGGCATCACGGTCTCGGTCGAGCAACAGGCGGTCGCCAAAGCGCGCTGTGCCGGATTACCGGTAGATATTCAGCTCAAAGATTACCGCGATCTGCACGGCCAATTCGACAAAATTGTATCCGTCGGCATGTTTGAGCATGTCGGCCAAAAAAACTATGCCATGTATTTTGCAACAGCACACCGCCTGCTCAAAGATAACGGCCTGTTTTTACTGCATACCATCGGCAACCATAAAACCGCCTTGCATACCGACGCCTGGATCGATCGCCACATTTTCCCTAATGGCAAAGTCCCTTCGGCCAGCGAAATCACGCAAGCGATTGAGCAAAAATTCCTCATTGAAGACTGGCACAATTTTGGCCCTGATTATGACCGCACACTGATGGCCTGGTGGGATAAATTCAATCGGGCCTGGCCAGAATTACAATTTAAATATGATGAAAGTTTTTACCGGATGTGGAAATACTACCTGATGTGTTGCGCAGGTTATTTCCGCGCCCGGCAAGGGCAACTCTGGCAGCTGGTATTGAGCAAACGGCAGAGCAACCGTGTGTATCGCTCAATGCGCCCGCTGCCAGCAAGTTGATGTTGACGTAGTCCTCTGTGTTCTCTGACCTCATATGACGGCGATTGCCGTCATTTTTTTGTCTATGCACACCTCTACAAAAATCATAAAAACCTTATTATTTGCAATTAAAACCATTTTTAATTATTATTTTGCAGATTAAACTTAATAAAACGACCAATGCTCGGATCAAACATTAGAGATTTGCGTAAATCGCAAAATTTAACCTTGCAACAACTCGCTGCCCGCATGGGCACAGATGCGAGTAATTTGTCACGTATTGAACGCGGTGAAATCGGCATCTCCGAGACCCTGCTGCGTGCCGCAGCGCAGGCATTAAATACCACACCGGGCCGCTTGTACGATGCCAACCTGACACCAGTCTCGCTGACCAATACACCGCCTGCCATTCTCTCCAGCGCCAACAGCAAAGATTTTGTGCACTGGTTTCGCTCAGCAGCGCCGTACATCCATGCTTTTGGCGGCAGCACATTTGTGATTGCCTTTGGTGGTGAGGTTGTCAGCGAGCAGCAATTTGTCGCCCTATCGCACGACCTCAACCTGCTCGCCAGCCTCGAAGTCGGGCTGGTGCTGGTCCACGGCGCCCGCCCGCAAATTGAGCAACGCCTCAAACGCGACAACCTGACACCCAAATTGCACAATGGCCTGCGCATTACCGACGATGCCGCCATGGAGGCGGTGAAAGAAGCCAACGGCGCCATCCGCGTTGAAATTGAATCGCTGCTGTCTATGGGCATCGCCAACTCACCGATGGCAGGTAGCGATATCCGCGTCGCCAGTGGTAACTTTGTCACCGCCAAACCGTTAGGGGTGCGCGACGGTGTAGACCTGCAACATACCGGTGAAGTGCGCAAGATAGATGCTGTTGGCATCCAAAAGCGGTTAGATGACGGCGAATTGGTGTTGTTATCACCCATGGGCTACTCACCGACGGGTGAAACCTTTAACTTAACCCTGGAAGACGTGGCCGTGAGTGCGGCCAGCGCGCTGGATGCTGAAAAACTGATTTTTTTGATGGACTCGGGCGGCGTACAGAACCTGCGCGGTGAGTTATTGCGCGAAATGACCTCAGCCAAAGCCAAAAATCTGCTGCGCAATGTGCAAGAGAGTGATGAGCCTATCCACTACTCGGAGGACGTCAACTACTACCTGCCTGCCGCCGTACGCGCCTGCGAGCACGGCGTGACCAGGACGCACCTGATTTCGCGACACATCGATGGCGCGATTATCCAGGAGCTGTTTACCCGGCAGGGCATAGGCACCATGATTACCGAGCTACCACTGGAAACCATGCGCCAGGCTAATATTGACGATGTTGGCGGCATTTTGATGCTGATAGAACCGCTGGAAAATGAAGGTATTCTGGTGCGGCGCGGACGCGAGCGCATCGAGATGGAAATCAATTACTTTTATGTGATGGAGCACGACAACCGCGTGATTGGCTGCGCCGCGCTGTATCCGTTTGCTCAGGAAAAAATGGTGGAATTCGCCTGCCTGGCCATAGACCCGACTTATCGTGGTGGTGGCCGTGGCGATAAACTGTTTAACTATTGCCAGGAGCAAGCTAGCCAAAAAGGCTTTAAAAGGCTGTTTTGCCTGACCACACGCACCGAACACTGGTTTCTAGAGCGCGGTTTTACCGAGCAGAATGTAGACCAATTGCCTCACGAAAAACAAAAACTCTACAATTTTCAGAGAAAATCCAAAGTTTTCATCAAACCGTTATGAGTTTTGGCTAAAATTCAGCCTGTACCCGATTGACTGCAATCGCCCGATGATTGAATGAAAGTTTGACCTATGCAAATCTCGACCTCCAGCCAAAAAGCGCAAACCCTGTCTGAAGCGCTGCCGTATATCAAACGCTTTTTTGATAAAACCATCGTCATTAAATACGGCGGCAACGCCATGACCGACGAGCGCCTTAAAGAATGCTTTGCGCAAGACGTGGTGTTGCTCAAACTGGTAGGCATGAACCCCGTGGTGGTGCATGGTGGCGGCCCGCAAATTAACGAAATGCTGGATAAGCTGGGCAAAAAAGGCGAGTTTATCCAAGGCATGCGCGTGACCGATGAAGAAACCATGGATGTAGTGGAAATGGTGCTGGGCGGCCAGGTGAACAAAGAAATTGTGAACCTGATTAATCGCCATGGCGGTAAAGCCGTTGGCCTCACCGGCCAAGATGGCAACTTTATTCATGCGCACAAACTGCTGATGGAAGACCTCAAAGACCCGAGCAAGATGATAGACGTGGGTCAGGTGGGTGAGATTACGGCGATTGACCCTAGCATTATCAACTTTTTGGATAGCGGCGACTTTATCCCTGTGGTCGCGCCAATTGGCGTCGGTCGCGATGGCGAAACGTATAACATCAATGCCGACGTGGTGGCGGGCAAACTGGCAGAAATCCTCAATGCCGAAAAGCTGATTTTGCTCACCAACACGCCCGGCGTGCTGGATAAAAACGGCCAATTGCTGACCGGCCTGACACCAAAACAAATTGATGACCTGGTAGAAGACGGCACCTTAAGTGGCGGCATGCTGCCAAAAATCAGCTCGGCATTAGATGCAGCACGTAGTGGCGTTAAGTCGGTGCATATTATTGATGGCCGCGTTGAGCATGCCTTATTGCTGGAAGTGCTCACCGACGAAGGCGTGGGCACTTTAATTAAAGCCAAATAAGTAAGCAGTGACTTACTTTTAATATCATGACGCGCAGGGTGTGGATTTTTGACCTGGATGACACCCTGCATAATGCCTCTGCGCATATTTTCCCTGTCATGAATCAAACCATGACGCGTTACATCATGCAGACGCTAGACATGGAAGAGGCCGCCGCGCACCAATTACGCCAGCATTACTGGCGGCTTTATGGTGCCACCTTAAAAGGGCTAATGCGCCATCACCATGTGAACCCGCACCATTTTTTGGCCGAAACGCATGCCTTTTTAACCGACGACATGGTGCAAACCACCAAGCAACTGCGGCAACTGCTAACAGCCCTGCCCGGGCGTAAATGTGTATTTACCAACGCGCCACGCGTGTATGCCTTGCGCGTGCTGGAGGTGCTGGGCATCGCCGATTGTTTTTCACTGGTGTTTAGCGTCGAATCTAGCCGTTTTCATGCCAAACCCAGCGTGCGCGGTTTTCAATTGCTATTGCGGCAATTGCGTTGCCGGGCGGCAGACTGCACCTTGTTTGAAGACAGCCTGCCAGCCCTGATGACGGCCAAGCGCTTAGGCATGCGCACCGTGTGGATCAGCCGCCGCCTGCATAAACCAAACTTTGTGCAATATAGGTTGCCGCATGTGTTGGCGCTCACTCACAGCGCATTGAAAAAAGCGCCACATGCATTCCCGCGTTGAGCGAATGCGGTTAAAATACCACCCAAAATAACAACACTCACATGGGTTCGGTTCTGGAAATCACAATGGCAACCATCAATAAAGAAGCACGCGCAAACCGCAAACAGCAAATTCTGGAAACCCTGGCAGGCATGCTGCAAACGCCGCGTGGTGAAAAAATCACCACTGCCGCGCTGGCAGCCAAGCTGGATGTATCCGAAGCGGCCTTGTACCGCCACTTTGCCAACAAGGCCAAAATGTTTGAAGGCCTGATTGAGTTTATTGAAGGCGCGCTGTTTGGCGTGATGAACAAAATCACCACCGACGAAACTGACGGCCTCAAACAAGTACAGCTCATGCTGCAAACCATGCTCAAGTTTGCCGAGCGCAACCCTGGCATGTCACGTGTATTGATAGGCGATGCACTGGTCAACGAAGACGACGCCCTGCAAGCACGCATTAACCAGTTGCTGGACCGCCTAGAGGCCAGCCTCAAACAGTCACTACGCATTGCTGAGGCACAAGGCAATAAAATCACCGATGCCGGCATCGCCGCCAACACCATGATCAGCTTTGTGCTTGGCCGCTGGCATGCCTTTGCCAAAAGCGGATTTAAACGCAAACCCAGTGACAACCTTGAGCAGCATGTCACACAACTGATCACCGGCTGCTTGCAATAAAAGAGATGTAGAAAGTTTTAATCGATGGAAACCACCGTTTTTGGCATGAATGAAGCCCAGCTCACCGAGTTTGGCATGAGCTGGGGCCTTGCCGGGCTCATCCTGTTTATTGTGTTTATTGTCGGCAACCTGGCCTGGAAATCCAAAGCAGGCAAAACCGGCACATTTGCGCTGTTTCTCGCGCTCACCTTGGGCATGGTCGGTTTTCTGGCCAAGCTGGTGATTCAGCACTATCTGAATATCCAGTAAAGCCTGTCGAATGGTTTCCTGACTGCGCGCACATCGTCGATGAACATTATCAAAATCTTCGCCATGCTGATATTACTGTGTGTCGCTTATGTCATCCTGGACACGGTTATCCTGCCTGCACTCAGATCGCAAATACCACAAACAGCATCTACGATGCCACTCAGGCACAGCCAACCCGCCATGGATGCGCCTTCAGTGATGGTTGAGCCGAGGCTGCATGACAGTTTCAGCGCAGATTGCGAGGGCCACACGCATTGCTCACAAATGCACTCATGTGAGGAAGCCAAACAATGGCTGTCACGCTGCCCAAATGCCGAAATGGATGGTGATGGCGACGGAGTTCCTTGCGAACGGCAATGGTGTAAATCAATATTTAATTAACACTGACTGACAAAGATGCAGAGCTAACAGACTCTTGCTTTGTCGACTGATTGACCCAGGACACTCACCACAACACGCGTCAGCCGCCGCCACGACCATCTTGCAGCAGAGCAAGTCATGCCCTGCCAACAAGGTTAACGCTTTATTACTTGTATGACACGCATGGGCTATTGCGGTGTCTGCTGCAGTCCGTTACTCTGAGCCATACATAGTGACAAATACTTGCGTGATATGGACAACTCCCCTCCCAACGACGGTGCCGTCTACAAAACCTTGCTCGAATCGACCAAGGCTATCCCATGGAAGATAGACTGGGCCAGCAAACAATTCACTTACATCGGCCCGCAAATCGAGCCATTGTTAGGCTGGGCACCGGCAAGCTGGCAATCGGTTGAGGACTGGGTCAACCGCATTCATGAAGATGACCGCGAACGCGTGTTTAATTTTTGCGTGCAGCAATCGTTGCAAGGGCTGGATCACGAAGCGGACTACCGTGCACTGACAGCCACCGGCGAATTTGTCTGGATCCGCGATGTGGTGCATGTGATGCGCACGCCCAGTGGCGAGCCTGAAGCATTGATTGGCTTTATGTTTGATATCAGCGAACGTAAAAAGACCGAAGAACAATTGCTCATCATGCAAAAAAAGCTCGAAGAGCTCTCTTATAAAGACGGCCTGACTGGCGTCGCCAATCGGCGCATGTTTGACACTGTGCTGGAGCGTGAGTGGCTGGAGGCCAGACAACACCAGCAGCCATTGTCACTGATTATGATTGATATCGACTACTTCAAGCAGTTCAACGACTGTTACGGCCATTTGCAAGGTGACGAAGTGCTCAAGCAAGTGGCCAATACGCTGGCACACGCCGGTGTGCGTGCCAAAGACTTTTTTGCCCGCTTTGGCGGTGAAGAATTTGCACTGATTCTGCCTGAAACCAACGAAGTATCAGCCAGTAAAATTGCTGAGCGCTGCCGTAACCTGGTATTTAAAGAGCAGATTGCGCACGCCAAATCAGAGGTGAGCCAGATCTTGACCATTAGTGTGGGCGCTGGCAGCATCACACCTAGCCAGAATGATGACCTCAAAACGTTTGTGGAGTCTGTGGATGCGTTGATGTATCAAGCCAAGCGCAATGGCAGAAACCGCATCGTGGTAAAAAGCGCTTAAAGCGAGTCAGTGCGATAAATGCAGCGCCGCCTGTATGGCGTGTATGCGCGCTTCGGCCACTGACTGTTTGATATGTGCAGGCGAGCTACATTGTTTGGCAATCGCGCCTGCATCAATGGTGATCGCTGCCTGCAAAGCCTGGGCTAAATGTGCCGCATCGTCTAAAGGACAATTCTCTAGCCCTAAACGCCCACGGCTATCACACTCGCAAGCCAGTAAAAAATCCTCGAAACGCGCACGCTGGCGAAACGCATCCAGTTCTTCTAAAAACTGTAGCAAGGTGCTGGCTTTCATCTGCCGCGCGGCATGCAGTTTGCCATGGTATTTGGCCACCACCAGTGCCAGGTCTTTGCAATCATTGGGGACGCGCAAGCGAGCAACCACGTCACGGATCAGATCGACACTGCGCAGCTCATGGCCGATGTGGCGCGGCAAGACATCGGCAGGCGTCGTGCCTTTGCCCAAGTCATGCGTGAGTGCCGCGAACCTGACCGGCAAGCTGTAGCCCTGTTTAGCGGCATAATCAATCACCATCATGACGTGGATGCCGGTATCTATTTCTGGATGATAGGTCGCTGTTTGTGGCACGCCCCATAACCGGTCTAGTTCAGGCAATATCACCTTGAGGGCGCCGCAGTCGCGCAACATCTCAAACATGCGGCTGGGTTGCTTCTCCATCAGACCTTTGGCAATTTCCTGCCACACACGCTCAGGCACCAGCGCGTTCACTTCTCCAGCTGCGACCATCTCACGCATCAGTAGCATGGTTTCGGGGGCAACGCTAAAGTCCGTAAAGCGTGCCAAAAAACGCGCGGCACGCAGGATGCGTACCGGGTCTTCACTAAAAGCGGCGGTGACATGCCGCAGCAGTTTTTTCTGGATATCTAGTTGGCCGCTAAAAGGGTCGATCAGGCTGCCATCTTCTGCTTGCGCGATGGCATTGATGGTAAAGTCGCGTCGGGCAAGATCTTCTTCCAGCGTCACGTCAGGGTCAGCGTAAACACTAAAGCCTTTGTAACCCTTGCCCGTTTTGCGCTCGGTACGCGCGAGTGCGTACTCCTGTTGTGTTTGCGGATGCAGAAACACCGGAAAGTCTTTGCCAACGGCACGATAGCCTGCGGCCAGCATTTGCTCTGGCGAAGCACCCACGACTACATAATCACGGTCTTTGACCGCCAAGCCAAGCAGGCTGTCGCGGACAGCGCCCCCTACCAGATAGCTTTGCATCGTGCGTCAGGACCAGACGTTAACGTCTGGCATTAATCACCCGGCCAGCGGCGGCACGAAACTGGTCGTAAGCGCCACGCGGATTGTTTTTGACCAGGTAGCCAGAAATGACGGCAAACATATCGGTTGGCACCACGCCCAATTCGTTGGCCATGGGTTGCTGGCACACATTGTCCACCTGCATAGACTTCACATTGTCGCGAGAGAGCAATTTAATCGGCAACAACTGCATAAAGCTGCCTTGCAGCAAGGACATATTAAGACTCAAGCCCATGATAGGACGCTGCACATGGATGGTTTTCATCACCGCCTCCATGATTTGTTGCAAGGTCATGATGGCCGGGCCACCGAGCTCATAAGTTTTACCATAGGTCGCGGGCTCGTCTACCGCATTGACCATGGCTGCTGCCACATCCTCAACCCAGATTGGCTGAAACTTGGCTTGCGGCATGGCAAGCGCCAGCACCGGAATCGCCTGAATCAACTTGGCAAACAGGTTGATAAAACGATCACGCGTACCAAAAATCACCGATGGCCTAAAAATGCTCACATGCAGTTTTTTACTGAATTCCAGCACGGCCTGGTCGCCCGCCGCCTTGCTGCGTAAATATTCACTCGGCGCACTCACCGCCGCTTGCAAGGCACTCATATGCAACAGGCGCGGAACCCCCAGCTCTTCGCATAACTGTGCCACACGGCGCGGAAACTGATGGTGCATTTTTTCAAAGCCGTTATCGCTGGTCTGATGCAAAATGCCAATCAGGTTAATCACCACGTCACTGCCTTGCAGTTGCGACTTGAGCGTCGCCTGGTCATGGATATCACACTCAACCACTTGCACATTGGGCAACAAAATCAGGTGCTTGGCCTGCTCACGACGGCGCGTAAGCACTTTCACCTGATACCCTGCCTGATCCAGCCTGGCAACCACACTACTGCCTACAAACCCGCTACCGCCTAATACAGTGACTGTCTTCATCATGCTTATTCCTGATTCGTCTTGCAATGAATGATATTGTACCCAAAAACCACATCGACACTTAATGTTGCTGTCACTAGGTGTTTACTCTTGCTCTGAAATACTGATCGTCGTTGTCACGTTTTCACTATCGCCGCTACTACGGGCGGGGATGGTGCCCAAGCGTTTTTTGAGCGTGAGCATAGGCAGGCCAAGCCGTGGGGCGTACATATGCGCATTGGCCAGCACTTTTTTGACATAATTGCGCGTTTCGCTAAACGGGATGGTTTCGGCGTAAATGGCGCCTTCTAATGGCGTGTTGGCCGCCCAACGCCTAGCGCGGCTGGGGCCGGCATTATACGCGGCCGTCGCCATCACTTCCTGACCGTTAAAGGTATCCAGCGTGTAGCGCATATAGTAAGTGCCCAGGTTCACGTTGGTATCAATATCATGCAACATGCCATCGTTATAGCTACTCCAACTGAGCTTTTTGGCGATCCACTTGGCCGTCGCAGGCATCACCTGCATCAGGCCACCCGCGCCCACAGACGACTTGGCGTAGTGCATAAAGCGGCTTTCCTGGCGAATAATGCCATACACCCAGGCCTCATCAATGGCGCGGCTACGCGAGGCTTTTTGTAAATAATCGCGATATGGCGTCGGGTAACGCAACTCAAAATTATGCGTGCGGCTGGTTTTGTCTGCCGCCAGCACCGCGAGGTCATACCAGCCCCTGAGTAGCCCATATTGCGCGGCGACGATGCGGGTTGGGTCATCCAGCGCTTCGAGCAAATACATCCACTCCAGCCTAGCCTCATAGCGGGCCTCGACATCAAACAAAGCCTCCATGCGTTTGACTGCCGGCTGCTTGGCAAACTGGCGCACCTCTTCATCTGCAGGCTGGTAGGTCGCCATCGGCTCGCCTGCTACCGGCCCTAAATCTTCTGCAGCCAGCCAGCCGTAAAAATGCCTTTCCTGAGAAAGCTTGGCCAGTATCTGGTTGGCATCCGCCACCTGACCTTTGGCCATCAGCGCACGCGCTTTCCAGTAACGCCAGGTAGATTCGTCGGCCAAGCCTGCAGGCATGTCATTAATCACCTTTAACACCAGGCCCCAGTCTTGCTGGCGCAAGGCACTGCGCGCATACCACTCCCACTGCTCATTACTCAGTAACGTGGCATTGACTTTGGCAAAGCCTGCCAACGCCTCTGGCTCATGCTTGCGCGCGGCTTCCAAGGCGATGTAGGCCTGGGCCAGTTGTTTTTCATCGTTATCAAGCAAACCGCTGTATTTCTGATAGCTAGTTTTCGCCACACCAGTATCAGCCTTGGCCTGACGATGAATGGCGTACAGATATAACGCACGCGCATACGGCGAGCGCTCTTGAATACCGCCTTTTTTCAGCGTGAGCGCCGGGTTCTGCGCCATGTCGTCAATTTGTTTCAGCAAGCCGGCATCGGTTTTGTTGCTGCGTTTGGCCAGCACTTTGGCCAACCCTGTTTTATTGCTGAACAAGGCATCACGATACAAGGTGAGTAGTAACTTTTCATCCAGCACACCCACCTGCTGCAACGCTTCGAGCATGCCCTGGCAATCTGCGGGTAAGTCTTTACCGGCTAGCAGCAGTTTTTTACCGTCTTCATAGGCGTTGGGGTCATCCAGCGCAATGCCTGCCTGCACCTGATAGCACTGGTTACCGACATCATTCATGCTGTAATACATGGGCATTTGCGCCCGCATCTCGACAAACTGGTCCCAGAACTGTACGCGGCCCAGCCGCTTGAGCCACAGTTCGCGCACGCGCTGTGACAACAAGGACTCATTGTTTTCTTGCAAGAACGCCTGCACCTGGTAGTAAGACAATTGGTCCATAGTGAGGATCATTTGCCAGTATTGCAGGTAAGGTAATAGCGGTGAGCGGCGCTGTTTTAGCGCCTCAGTCGCTTCGACTAACTGTGGTAGATTTCTGGTTTGATAGGCCTGCTTTGCCTGCGCATAAATATCGCTATCGGCAGCAAATACCGTACCGATGGGGCTTAGCAAACAAGCAGCCAGAATGAGGAGGATAGCAGTGAGTCTAATCTTCATGCGTCAACAATCACGTAGCTTACGTGATGACAATTAAATTCTGGCCAAGCGACTCAGAAAGAAAAACAGCAACAGCAGCAGTAACAATACAAAGCCACTGCGCCAGATGGTTTTAAGCCAACGCCAATAACGTGGCTGGCCAGTTTGCCATCCCAGCAGCACCAGTACCAGCGTACTGAGCACCAACACTGTAAATAAAATGCGTATCCACCACATGATTAATCTGCCTGACGCATTATGCGGGCAACAGTGGCGCGGGGCTAAAATAGTCGCGCTGTTTTAAAAAGCCGACCGGGGCCTGGGCATCATTATCAAAGCTACAATATTCCCAGGCGCTTTCATCTGCCAGCAAGGCGCGCAACAACTGGTTATTCAGGGCATGACCAGACTTAAACGCGGTAAACTGGCCAATAATCGGGTAGCCCAGAATATATAAATCGCCAATCGCATCCAGCACCTTGTGCTTGGCGAACTCATCGTCATAGCGCAAACCGCCGCCATTGAGGACCTTATATTCATCGAGCACAATCGCGTTATCCAGGCTGCCGCCTTTAGCTAAACCGTTGGCCCGCAGGTATTCCACCTCGTGCATAAACCCAAACGTGCGCGCACGGCTGATTTCGTCAACATAACTCTGGCTATCGTAATCAATGGTCACGGTTTTGCCGGAGAACTCGAATACGGGGTGTGCAAAATCAATGGTAAATTCGGCTTTAAAGCCATGGTGCGGCGTAAACTTTGCCCATTTATCGCCATCAATCACTTCTACCGGTTTCAGGATGCGCACAAACTTCTTGGGCACTTCCAGCTCTTGCAGACCAGCAGTCTGCAGCAAATAGATAAACGGCCCTGAACTGCCATCCATGATGGGCACTTCAGCGGCCGTCAGCTCTATCAGCACATTATCTACCCCCAAACCGGCGAGGGCAGACATCAAATGTTCCACGGTAGCAACGCGCGCACCTGAAAACTCTAGGGCGGAGCTCAGGCGAGTGTCATTCACTGCCGTCGGGGCGACCCGCATGGCAGGCGTATCGGGCAAATCGACACGCTGGAACACCACTCCGTGATCAGCGGGCGCAGGCTTGAGCGTCAGGGTGACTTTTTCACCGCTGTGCAGCCCAACGCCAGTGGCGCTGATCGATTGTTTAAGCGTGCGTTGCTTTAACATGGTTTTCTCTGTGTTAATAAATCACTATTATTATAAGCCAATCCGTCATCAGCCATTAATCGCATGGCGAGATTGCACCAGCCAGTGCTGGTCAGGCAATCCAACCTTAACGATTAATCAGCCTGTTTACGCAAAAACGCTGGGATATCATATTCTTCAATCCCGGAGTTTTTCATGGCCTCAACCTGGGCGCGACGGCTGTTGCTGGTAAATACGGCTGGCTCATCTTCTTCAACTGCAGTGAAGATAGGCTGGTTAGTCGTACCATCACGCAATGTCGTCATGACCTTCAACTCAGGTTTAGCCTGGCGTTTACCCAGTGAACCGTTCAAACCGGTTGCCACCATGGTCACACGCAGGTTGTCACCCATGCTTTCGTCCATCACATTACCCACGATCACCGTCGCGTCTTCTGCAGTGAATTCTTTGATGGTGTTCATCACATCATAGTATTCACGCATTTTAAAGCTGCCGCTGGCGCTGATATTCACCAACACACCACGTGCATTCGCCAGGTTGACATCTTCCAGCAATGGGCTGGCAACCGCTTGTTCGGCGGCAATGCGTGCACGGTTAGGGCCGCTGGCTTCTGCGGAACCCATCATCGCCATGCCCATTTCAGACATCACGGTGCGTACGTCAGCAAAGTCAACGTTCACCATGCCTGGGCAGTTGATGATTTCAGCAATACCCGAAACAGCATTGTGCAACACATCGTTGGCCGCACGATAAGCTTCCACCACGGTCACATCTTCACCCAATACATCCATCAACTTTTCGTTAGGGATAACGATAAGAGAGTCGACATACTGTGAAAGTTCTTCCAGGCCTTCTTGCGCCACTTTGGCACGCTTGCCTTCAAATGCGAACGGCTTGGTCACGACCGCCACCGTCAGGATACCCATTTCACGTGCCACTTCAGCAATAATCGGTGCAGCACCCGTACCGGTACCACCGCCCATACCGGCCGTAATAAACAACATGTCCGCGCCATCAATGGTTTCTGCAATGCTGTCGCGGTCTTCCAACGCAGCTTCGCGGCCGATTTCCGGTTTCGCGCCAGCGCCCAGGCCTTTAGTGATGTCAGAACCAATTTGCAGCACGACTTTGGCATGGCTCTTTTTCAGTGCCTGCATGTCGGTGTTGGCGCAAATAAACTCAACGCCAGTCACGCTCTTGGTCATCATGTGCTCAACGGCGTTACCACCGCAACCACCGACACCAATTACCTTGATCACGGCGCCGTCATTCTCTTTGTCAAAAATTTCAATCATACTAACCCTCCATTGCCTATTATTTGAGTGCTTGGTTTGCCCCGCACACTCGCCCTAAAACAGTTTAAAAATAACCACAAAACCCTAAAAATTACCGGTAAACCAACTCTTCATCCGCTCCAGCAATCTGCCCACCGAGCCAGATTGCAAATTACCCACCATTTGTTTTTCTACTTGCTGTTTGGCCATCAGCAACAAGCCTATGCCGGTGGCATAACGTGGATTGCCTACGACTTCAGACAACCCTTCCACGCCCCTAGGCACGCCCAGGCGCACCGGGGTATGGAATATTTCTTCGCCCAACTCAACCATGCCGCGCATCTGTGCCGCGCCGCCGGTAATCACAATGCCGGAGGCAATCATCGATTCCATGCCGCTGCGGCGCAGCTCTTGCTGCACGAACTCGTAAATCTCTTCCACGCGGTCTTCAATCACCTCAGTCAAGGCCTGGCAAGATAACTGGCGCGGCTCACGACCATCTACCGCAGGCACTTCCACCACTTCACGCGGATCGGCCAGCTGGCGCAAGGCACAGCCGTGCTTCACTTTAATTTCCTCAGCCGACTGCGTCGGTGTGCGCAAGGCCACGGCGATATCATTGGTGATCTGGTCACCGGCAATCGGGATCACTGCCGTGTGACGAATGGCGCCATTTTTAAATACCGCCAAATCAGTCGTGCCACCACCGATATCCACCAGGCACACGCCCAGTTCTTTCTCGTCATCGGTCAGTACAGATTCGCTAGACGCCAACGGTTGTAAAATCAGGTCGCTCACTTCCAGGCCGCAACGCTTGATGCACTTGACGATGTTTTGCGCCGCCGCAATCGCGCCGGTGACAATATGTACGCGCACCTCAAGACGGATGCCACTCATGCCCAGTGGCTCGCGCACATCTTCCTGGCCGTCGATAATGAATTCCTGGGTCAGAATATGCAGGATCTGCTGGTCGGCCGGCAAGGCAATCGCCCGCGCGGTTTCGACCACACGGTCGATGTCCATTTGTGAGACTTCGCTCTCTTTAATCTTCACCATGCCATGCGAGTTCAAGCTCTTAATATGGCTACCAGCAATGCCTGAATAGACGGTATTAATTTTGCAATCGGCCATGAGCTCGACTTCTTCAATCGCGCGCTGAATCGCCTGCATGGTGGAGTCAATATTGACCACCACGCCTTTTTTTAAGCCACGGGAAGCATGTTGGCCAACACCAATCACCTTCAATGTGCCTTCCGGCAAAATCTCAGCCGCAATGGCGACGATTTTGGAGGTGCCGATATCCAGCCCCACAATTAAATTCTTATCTTCTCTGACTCTACTCATGTCTCTTCCTTGACCTTTTTTCTGGCAGTCTTATTCTCAGGCGCCACCACGTGGCATGCGCAAGGCAAAGCCATTGGGATAACGCAAATCGGCATAACGCCAGTCACTTTCCGCGATACTCGCCTGCTGGCGATACGCCGACACAAACTGTTGTAATCGCTGCTTGGCCGCTTCGCGACCCAGCATCATTTGTCGACCATCGACGGTCTTGATCTCCCAGGCACGACGGGAGGACAGGCTCAACTGCTGGATTTGCAGCGGTGTGTCCACCAGCATCTGGGCAAAACTGGCATAGCCTTGCGCCACTTCTTTAATCGCATCGCCCGGGCCGTAAAAAGTCGGCAATTGTTCGTCAGACGCGGCCTGGAACAACTCGCCATGGCGATTCACCAGTGCCACGCCGCCCCAGCGACCCAAGGCCTGATGTTCTTCAATCTGTACCACAATGGTGTCTGGCCATTGGCGGCGCACACTGACCTTGCGCGCCCAGGGCAACTTTTCAAACGCAGCGCGCGTACGCTGCAAATCCAGCGTATAAAAATTACCTTTGAGGTACTTGCTCACGATCAACTGAATCTGCTCGTGATTGACGTGATCCAGATTGCCTTCGACTTGCACCTGCTTGACCGGGAAGATAGGCAAATGCAACACCACAAATAACATGGCGTAAAGCAGCATCACCACTGCCAGTGAAAACAGCAGGTTGGCGATCCAGTTCAGCAATGTTGGTCTATCCCACATCGAGTCCGTTTTCCTCTTTATGCGTCACGCAAGGTTTGTTGCAAAATGCGAATCACCAGCGCCTCAAAATCCAGGCCAGCGGCTTTAGCGGCCATTGGCACCAGGCTGTGATCGGTCATGCCCGGGCTGGTATTCACCTCTAAAAAGTAATGTTTACCGGCGTCATCCATCAAAAAATCGACCCGGCCCCAGCCCTTGCAACCCAGCACCTTAAACGCCTGCAAGGCTTCTGCCTGAATCTGCTGCTCTTGCTCGGCAGACAAGCCGCTCGGGCAGCGATATTCGGTGTCGTCACGCAGGTACTTGGCTTCGTAATCGTAATATTCGTTTTTAGGCACAATGCGCACGATAGGCAGCGCGGTGTCACCCAAAATACCCACGGTATACTCGCCACCACCGACAAACTGCTCGGCAATTACCAGCGGGTCAGACTGTTTGGCCAGGCTGTAAGCCGCCATTAAATCGCCCGCCTGCTTGACCTTGCTCACACCGATGCTGGAGCCTTCATTCGCCGGTTTCACAAACAATGGCAAACCAAGTGCCGTCACCACATTCTCGGCATGTGTGCTGTCATCCATCAGCACATAGTTAGGCGTGGTCACGCCAGCAGCGGTCCACAACAATTTGGTGCGCCATTTGTCCATGCCCAGCGCAGAAGCCATCACGCCGCTGCCGGTATAAGGGATATCCATGAGCTCCAGCGCGCCCTGGATAGTGCCGTCTTCGCCATAGCGGCCATGCAAGGCAATAAAGGCACGGTCATAGGCTTTTAAGGCAGATAACTCCTGCGTGGCAGGGTCAAACGCATGCGCATCCACGCCCTGACGTTGCAAGGCGGCCAACACAGCCGAGCCACTTTTGAGCGACACTTCGCGCTCGCCTGAACGGCCACCAAACAATACCGCGACCTTGCCAAATGATTGTTGAGCTGCACTCATGCCTTTAAAACACCTTCCCCAATGACTTTCACTTCCTGTATTAATGCCACGCCCTGCTTGCTATGCACCGTCGTTTTGACGTGCTCAATCAAGGCCTCAATATCGGCAGCACTGGCATTACCCAAATTCACAATAAAGTTGGCATGCTTTTCTGATACCTGTGCGCCACCGATGGTAGTGCCTTTTAACCCTGACGCTTCAATCAAACGCGCCGCAAAATCACCTTCGGGATTCCTGAACGTCGACCCTGCGCTCGGCATATTCAGTGGCTGGCTCGCCAGGCGTTTTGCCAGCAGCTGTTTAATCTGTTCGGCAGAGGCCTTGCCATCGCCCGCAGGCACCGTAAACCAGCCGCCCAAAAACCACTCATCGGCCGCCGGATGCTCCACATGGCGATAAGTCGGCTGGTACTCGGTCCGCGCGCGCACTTGCACGTCACCGGAGCGATTAATCGTTTTCACCTCATCAACCCATTGCCAGGTTTCGCCACCGTAGCAACCGGCATTCATCGCCAGCGCACCACCGACCGTGCCTGGAATACCGGCCATAAACTCCGCACCTGCGCGATTATGGCTGGCGGCAAAGCGCGCCAATTTGGCGCAAGTGACACCAGCATCGGCATACACACGCTCACCATGCATTTCCAGCGTTTGCAAGGCCTGGTGCATGACCACCACCGTGCCGCGTACACCGCCATCACGCACCAGTAAATTGCTACCCAGGCCAATAAAAGTCAGCGGTTCACTGGCTGGCAATTGCTGTAAAAACTGTTGCAAATGCGCGACGCTGTCAGCCAGCACCAAACGGTCAGCCGGACCACCGACGCGCCAGCTGGTATAGCGGGCCAATGGCTCGTTTTGCAGCACTTGCAAGCCAGTCGTTTTTAACCCTGAGGCGCTCATACGCTGGCCAACTCCCTGGTTTTAGCGGCGACGCTACCAATACTGCCTGCGCCCATCACCACGACGACATCTCCTGGCTGTACGCTGTCGAGAATCGTCGCTGGCAGTTCATCTGTTGTTTCCACAAAACGTGGTTCCACCTTGCCATTGACGCGAATGGCACGAATCAGGCTACGCGTATCGGCGGCCACAATCGACGCTTCGCCTGCGCTATACACTTCTGTCAGCAACAGTGCATCAACGGTAGATAACACTTTGACGAAGTCTTCAAAGCAGTCACGCGTACGGGTGTAACGGTGCGGCTGAAAGGCCAATACCAACCTGCGATCAGGGAAAGCGCCACGCGCGGCAGCAATGACTGCCTGCATTTCAATTGGGTGATGGCCGTAATCATCCACCAGCGTGAAATGGCCGCCATTGACTGGGATTTCGCCATAACGCTCAAAGCGACGACCCACACCACGGAACTCAGCCAGCGCTTTCAAAATAGCGGCATCTGGGACATTCAGTTCTGTGGCAATCGCAATCGCTGCCAGCGCATTCAGCACGTAGTGATGGCCAGGCAGGTTCAGCGTTACTTCATTGCGCACGGTGATGCCGTTTTTACGCACCAGCGTGAAATGCATCTTGCCGTTATCAGCGACAATATTCTCGGCGCGAATCGCAGCCTCTTCGTGGGTGCCATAAGTGGTCACCGGACGCGTCACGCGCGGCAAAATCTCACGCACATTGGCATCATCAATGCACAACACCGCCATGCCCCAAAACGGGATCTGCTGTAAAAATTCAACGAACGCAGTTTTGAGCTTTTCAAAACTGTGTTCATAAGTGTCCATGTGGTCCTGATCGATATTCGTCACCACCGCCATGATTGGGGTCAGATGTAAAAAGGACGCATCCGATTCGTCGGCTTCCACCACAATCCACTCGCCAGTGCCCAGTCGTGCATTGGCGCTGGCCGCTTCCAGCTTGCCGCCTATGACAAAAGTCGGGTCCATGTCTGCTTCGGCCAGAATGCTGGCGATCAGGCTGGTGGTGGTGGTTTTGCCATGCGTCCCTGCCACGGCAATGCCCTGCTTGAAACGCATCAACTCAGCCAGCATTACTGCACGTGGAATCACCGGCACTTTGCGCGCACGCGCGGCGATGATTTCCGGGTTTTCTTCATTAATGGCGCTGGAGACCACCACCACATCAGCGTCATTCAGGTGCTCGGTGGCGTGGCCCTGAAACACGGTGGCGCCAAAGCCTTGCAAACGTTTAGTCGTCGCATTGCTAGCCAGATCAGAGCCACTGACTTCAAAATCCAGGTTCAATAACACTTCAGCGATGCCGCTCATGCCTGAGCCGCCGATACCGATAAAGTGAATTTTTTTAACTTTATGTTTCATACTGACCCTGGTTTTCCGTTAGTCTTCTTTGCCGCCAGTTGCTGGCAAATATCCGCAACCTGACTGGTGGCTTGCGGCCTGGCCAGCGCACGCGCTTTTTGTGCCATCATCAAACAGGTTGGTCTATCCAACGTTTGCAATGTCGCCGCCAGTTGGGCAACCTCCATGTCGCGCTGCTGTATCAGCAACGCTGCACCGGCCTGCTGCAAGTAAGCGGCATTCGTTGTCTGGTGGTCATCCACCGCAAATGGAAACGGCACTAGGATGCTGGCAGCACCGACATTGGCCAGTTCGGCCACGGTCAATGCGCCCGCGCGGCAAATGACCAAATCTGCCCAAGCATATACTTCGGCCATATCGTGAATAAAGGCACGGCAATCTGCGGCGACACCGGCCTCGGCATACGCCTTTTTCAGCGCCTCAAACTGTTTTTCACCGGCCTGGTGAATGATCTGCGGACGCGTATTCACAGGCAGTTGGGCAAAGGCCTGTGGCAATAAAGTATTCAAAGCGACTGCGCCCAGGCTGCCACCCACCACCAACACGCGCAGCACACCATGATGCTCGGCAAAACGCTGCTCGGGCGTCGGTAAAGTCGTAATGCCTTCGCGCACCGGGTTACCGACCATCTCGCCTTGTCTGCCCAACGCACCAGGGAAACCGGTTAATACACGGCTAGCGATCTTGGCCAGCACTTTATTGGTCAGCCCGGCAATGGAGTTTTGTTCGTGTATCACCAACGGGATGCCCGCCAGTTTGGCCATGACACCGCCAGGAAAAGCAGCAAAGCCACCCATGCCCAGCACCACATCCGGCTGATGTTGACGCATTGCTTGCCTGGCTTGGGCAAAGGCGCGCACCAGTTTCACTGGCAAGGTCAGCCAGCCCAGCAGGCCTTTGCCACGCACACCTTGCATGGTCATCATGGCCTTGCTGTAAGGCTTGTCAGCAATCAGGCGGTTTTCCATGCCGCCCTCGGTCGCCAGCCAGACGATTTTCCAGCCTTGCACCTGCAGCGCATCAGCCACGGCCATCGCTGGATATACATGGCCACCCGTGCCACCGGCCATCACCATCAATGTGTATTGGCCGCTCATGTTTGCAAGCCTTTCTGCAAACGGCGGTTCTCAAAATCAATACGCAGCAACACAGACAGCGCGATGCAATTGGCCAAAATGCCGCTACCGCCGTAAGACAGCAATGGCAGGGTCAGGCCTTTGGTTGGCAACAGGCCCATATTCACGCCCATATTGATAAAGCCCTGCACGCCCATCCAGACACCAATGCCTTGTGCCAGCAAGGCTGAGTAGTAACGCTCATTGGCCACTGCTTCTTTGGCAATGCTAAAGGCGCGGATGACCAGCCAGGCAAACAGCAACACTATCACCAGCACACCGACAAAACCCAGCTCTTCAGCCACCACCGCCAGCAAGAAGTCTGTATGCGCTTCTGGCAGGTACAGTAATTTTTCTACACTGCCGCCGAGGCCCACGCCCCAGAACTCGCCACGACCAAAGGCGATCAGCGCGTGTGACAACTGGTAACCGGTATCAAACGGGTCATCAAACGGATTCAAGAAGCCTTTCATGCGCTCAAGACGATAAGGCTCCATCACCACCAGGCCAAACACGGCCAAAGGCAACGCGCCTAGCATGGCGATAAACACCTTGAGATTCACGCCGCCCAGCCACATGATGGAAAACGCAATCGATGCCGTCACGGCAAATGCGCCGAAATCGGGCTCTTTGAGCAGCAGCACACCCACAAACACCATCACCCCCAGCATGGGCAAGAAGCCTTTTTTAATGCTGTGCATGCTGCTGGCCTTGCGCACGGCGTAATCCGAGGCATACATGGCGATAAACAGTTTCATGAGCTCTGAAGGTTGCAGATTCATGATGAGTAAAGAGATCCAGCGGCGGCTGCCGTTAACCACTTTGCCAATGCCAGGGATCAGCACCATGATCAACAAGACGATGCCCATAATGAACAGGTAAGGCGACATTTTTTGCCACCAGGCCATAGGTACCTGGAACACAATGACGGCGGCGACCAGACCTACTACGACATACAAAGCCTGGCGCACCAGGAAATACGTGCTGTTATGGCCAAACATCTTGCTCGAATCGGCATAAGCAATCGAGGCGGAATACACCATGACCATGCCAAACGCCAGCAAGGACAACACCACCCACAACAGCGACACATCGTAGTTGGGTGAGTTATACCGCTCGCGGTTCATCATTAATGGGCCGAGCATGCGGCCTCCATGGCTTTCACAGCCTCAACAAATACCTCGGCCCTATGCTCGTAATTACGGAACATATCAAAGCTGGCGCACGCTGGGGACAACAGCACGGCATCGCCCGCTTCGGCCAGCGTGTTGGCAATATGGACGGCCGCTGTTAAATCAACCGCATCCACCACTGGCAATTGCAAGTTGTGCAAAACCTGCTGGATTTTTGGCCCATCACGACCAATCAATACCACGGCCCTTGCATGATGCAACACAGCTTCACGCAAGGGGCTAAAATCCTGGCCCTTGCCATCGCCACCGGCAATCAACACCACCTTTTGCGGTTTGCCTTGCTTGAGCATGCCACTAATGGCTGCGCAGGTTGCACCAACATTAGTGCCTTTAGAGTCATCGTAAAAATCCACCTCATCAATGCTCGCCACCCATTCCACGCGATGCGGCAAGCCGGCGAAAGATTGCACGGTGTGCAGGATAGAGACTTTGTCGATGCCGATGGCTTGCGTCAGGGCAATAGCTGCCAGCGCATTGGCGATATTGTGTTTGCCGCGAATCTGCAAGCTATCAGCTTCAATATAATGACGGTGGCCGGCACATAACCAGCCAGCATCGTTCAGGCCGTAATCGTTAATCGTCGGCGCCGGATTCACGCCAAACGACACTTGTGGCAACTGGCCAGCCAAGGCAGCACTGGCCGGGTCATCACGGTTAACGATGGCAATACGCGCATGCTGGTAAATGCGTGCCTTGGCTTGCGCATAACCGTCCATGCCGTCATAACGATCCATATGGTCTTCGGACAGATTCAGCACTGTCGCCGCGTCGACCTGCAACTGGTGCATGGCTTCCAGTTGAAAGCTGGACAGTTCCAGCACATACACATCTGGCGCTGTCATCTGTAAGGTATCCAGCACCGGCAAGCCTATGTTGCCTGCCACAATGGTATTAAGGCCTGCCTGCTTGCAGATTTCACCCACCAATGAAGTCACGGTGGTTTTACCATTGGAGCCAGTAATCGCGATCACCTTGGCATAGGGCGCACGAAAGCGCGCAAACAACTCCACATCGCCGACCACACTCTTGCCTTGCGCCATCAGTTGCTCAATCACCGGCTCTTTGAGCGACACACCGGGGCTGGCGATGATTAAATCCATATTCGCGAGCAAGGTGTAATTAAAAGGCCCCAGATGGCATTCCACCTCTGGGTGCTCTGCCTGCAGGCGATCAAGCCCAGCCGGATGCGGACGCGAGTCGAACATCACCACGTCTGCGCCCATATGGCGCAGCCAGCGCAAGGCAGAGAAACCGGTGTCACCCAGTCCCAGTACCGCGATACGCTGTTGTTCAAAGTGTTTTTTCATGTTCGAGTCCGACCAGTTGATTCCGTGTTATCTCAGTTTGAGGGTAGACAAACCCACCAGCACCAGCATCATGGTGATGATCCAGAAACGCACCACCACTTGCGTTTCTTTCCAGCCTTTTTGTTCATAGTGATGATGCAAAGGCGCCATCAAAAAGATACGCTTGCCGGTGCCGGTCATCTTTTTGGTGTATTTGAAGTACAGCACCTGTGCCGCCACCGAAAAAGTCTCAATCACAAATACACCGCCCATGATGAACAACACGATTTCCTGACGCACGATCACCGCCACCACACCGAGCGCAGCGCCCAGTGCCAGCGCACCCACATCGCCCATAAACACTTCTGCCGGATACGCGTTGAACCACAAGAAACCCAGGCCTGCGCCCGCCATCGCGGCGCAAAACACCATCAGCTCACTGGCACCTGCCACATAAGGAATGCCCAGGTATTTGGAGAACACCGCGTGCCCGGCCACATAAGAAAAAATCGCCAGCGCACTGCCGACCATCACCGTAGGCAAGGTGGCCAGGCCATCTAGGCCGTCGGTCAGGTTGACGGCATTGCTGCTACCGACGATGACCAGGTAAGTCAGCACAATAAAGCCCACCGCGCCCAATGGCAGCACCAGATGCTTGAAGAACGGCACGATAAGCGTGGTTTCAACCGGGGTCGTCGCTGTTGCATACAAAAAGCCTGCTACGCTCAACCCCACCAGGCTTTGCCAGAAATATTTGGCTTTGGCAGACAAGCCTTTAGGATTTTTGTAGACCACTTTGCGGTAGTCATCGACCCAGCCTACGGCGCCAAAACCCAGCGTGGTGATCAACACCACCCAGATAAAGCGGTTATGCAGGTTGCCCCACAGCAAGGTTGAAATCGAAATGGCGACCAGAATCAGCGCGCCACCCATGGTTGGCGTCCCCGCTTTCACCAAATGGGTTTGCGGGCCATCATCACGCACCGCCTGGCCAACCTTGTACTCGGTCAGTTTGCGGATCATGGCCGGCCCCACCAGAAAGGAGATGGCCAGTGCTGTCAGCGTCGCCAGGACGGCACGAAAGGTGATGTAGTTAAATACATGAAATCCGTGTACATCCGATGCCAGCCATTTTGTCAGTTCAAGTAACATACGCTTTCCTATTTCCCCACTAAATCAGTGGCTTGTGACTCCACCAACGCATTCACTACACGCTCCATCTGCATAAAGCGCGAGCCTTTTACCAACACCACATCCTTCGCCGTGGTGTCTGCTTGCAAGGCAGCCACCAAAGCTTCAATGGTCGCAAAATGCTGCGCGTGCGTGCCAAATGCCTGCACCGCAGCCGACGTGAACCTGCCCAAAGCATACAAGCGGCTGATACCACTGGCTTTGGCATACAAGCCAATCTGCGCGTGCATCGCCTCAGCATCCGGGCCGAGTTCCCCCATATCACCCATCACAAACACTGTGCTGGCGCCTGCCGTTTTTAAAACGTCGAGGGCGGCCTGCATGGAGTCCGGGTTGGCGTTGTAGGTGTCATCAACGACTTTAGCGCCGTTGGCTGCCACTTTCACTTGCAAGCGCCCTTTAACACCGGCAAACCCTTGCAGACCCTGGGCAACGTCGGCCAAACTGGCACCTGCGGCCAAGCTTGCAGCGGCCGCGGCTAATGCGTTCATGATGTTGTGTGCACCAGGCACCGCCAGGGTTAAGGTGACTGTCTCACCTTGATAATGCAATTTGAAACTGGACACATCGCCCAGCACTTCACCGCGAATATCGGCAGCGGGATGCAAGCCAAAACTCAGTAAACGGCGACCGGTGTTCAAACCGCGCCAGTAGTCAGCAAATTCGCTGTCGGCATTGATCACGGCGATGCCATCCTGGCTCAAACCGACAAAAATCTCGCCTTTGGCTTTGGCGATGTTTTCACGTGAACCCAGCTCGCCAATATGTGCGGTGCCCGCGTTGTTGATCACTGCCACATCGGGGCGTGCCAGGCGAGTCAGGTAATCAATCTCACCCAGGTGATTCATGCCCATTTCGATCACGGCACAGCGATGCGTCGCACGCAAACGCAGCAATGTCAGCGGCATGCCAATATCGTTATTAAAGTTACCGGCGGTGGCCAACACTTTGTCAGCGCTGCCCACACGCACTTGCATGATGGCCGCGATCATTTCCTTGGTGGTGGTCTTGCCATTGCTACCGGTGACAGCAATCAGTGGCAACGCCAGCTGCTGACGCCACCAGCTGGCCAATTGGCCCAACGCCAGGCGGGTATCTTTCACCAGCACGCTTGGCAGAGGAGCATCGACCGGTTTGCTGATCAATGCGGCCACGGCGCCTTGTGCCGCCACTTGCGGCAAGAAATCATGACCGTCAAACTTGTCGCCCGGCAAAGCGACAAACAACTGGCCCGGCAACACACGACGGCTATCGGTATCTACTGACGTCACAGTGACCTCAGCGCTTTGCCCATTCGTGGCATGCACGGTGCCTTGACAAACTTCAGCAATGGTTTGCAGCGCGATCATGCGGTCACCTTCGCCTTCAAGCCGTGCTTTTTCAACGCGTTTTGCACCCAGTCAGCATCGCTGAACGGATAACGGATGCCTTGAATCTCTTGATAATCTTCATGACCTTTGCCTGCCACCAGCACCACATCGCCTTTGCCAGCCTGGCTGACTGCGAGCGCAATGGCTTTAGCACGGTCAGTTTCCACCGTCACTTCGCGCGCCATGCCCTCGGCAATCGCCGCAATAATCGCGTAAGGGTTTTCACTGCGCGGATTATCATTGGTGACAATGACGCTATCGGCCAAGGTGTCAGCAATGCGGCCCATTTCGCTGCGTTTACCACTGTCGCGGTCACCGCCGCAACCAAACACGCAGCTCAATTTGCCATGCGCTTGAATGCGCAAGGTTTGCAACGCTTTTTCCAATGCATCCGGCGTGTGCGCGTAGTCAACCACGACCAATGGCAAGTCACCACCGCCAAACATCTGCATGCGCCCTGCCACTGGCACCAGACCAGATACCGCCTGCAACGCCGCAGGTAACGCCACCTCATTCGCCAGCAGACAAGTCAGCACCGCCAGCGCGTTATACACATTAAACTGACCCAAAGCATGCAACTGGATGTCACCATTGTCTTGTGCCGTACGCACCTGAATTTCAAAACCGGTGGCATGCATGGTGACGGCCGTGGCACACACATCTGCCTCCTGATGCAGACCATAACTCAATACTTTTTTACCTTGTTTGCGCAGGTCTTCAATCAGCGCCAAGCCAAACGGGTCATCGGCATTCACCACGGCAGCCGCCAGGGTTTGCCAGTCAAACAATTTGCGTTTGGCCGCCTGGTAAGCTTCCATGGTCAGGTGATAATCAAGGTGGTCACGCGTGATATTGGTCAGCACCGCCACATCAAAAGCCACGCCATTGACACGGCCTTGATCCAGGCCATGCGAGGAGACTTCCATGGCGACCATGCGCACATCATCGAGCACGAAATTAGCCAGTATTTTTTGCAGTTCTACCGGGCCGGGCGTGGTGTTTTGTGTAGGCTGCAAATCATCCAGTGCCCCGTTGCCCAGGGTGCCAATCACGGCAGACTTTTGTTGCAAAAAGCGGTAAGCCTGGGCCAGCCAGTGGGTCACTGTGGTTTTACCGTTGGTGCCGGTCACGCCCACGCACCACATCTGCTCAGAAGGGTCTTTGTAGAATTGGCTGGCGATATGCCCAACCTGTGACTTCAAGTCAGCGATGGCAATGTTATGGACGGCCCATGCCGGGTTCCAGTCAAAGCCCTGGCTATCCCAAATCACGGTATTCACGCCTTTGGCAATCGCGTCTTCGATATAGTCGCGGCCGTCACTATGCTGCCCCGGATAAGCCAGGAACAAGCCATGTTTTTCCACCTGGCGGCTGTCCGCAGTGATGCCGTGTACCGGCGCTGGAATAATGTACTTACTCACATCGCCTCCTTGACTTCAGCGGCGTCAGCCGGGGCGGCCGCGGGCAAAGCGTTACCATCCTGCGGAATCACCAGCATACGCAATACGTCATTCATGACCGCACTAAATACCGGTGCAGCCACGCTGCCACCGTAATACTCGCCATTGCTCGGCTCATCTATCATCACCGCCATAATCAGGCGTGGATTAGACGCAGGCACCATGCCGACAAAAGAACCCACATATTTATCGTGCTCATAGCCATGGTCACCCAGCTTATGGGCCGTGCCGGTTTTACCAGCGACACGATAACCCGTCACTTGCGCTTTTAACGCGGTGCCACCCGGTTGCACGACCAGCTCCAGCATATCTTTAACCGAGTTAGCCACTTTGGCCGAAAATACCTGACGCCCAACGGGCGGCTCGGATAACTTGGTCAAGGTCACTGGCAGTAACTCACCCTCATTGGCAAACACCGTGTAGGCGCGTGCCAATTGCAATAAGGTCACGCTAATGCCGTGACCATAAGACATGGTGGCCTGCTCAATCGGGCGCCAGGTTTTATAGTCGCGCACTTTGCCTGCGGCCTCACCAGGAAAGCCAATTTTGGTCGCGGTGCCAAACCCCAGTTGTATATAGGTGTTCCACAATTGCTCACGATTTAAATCGAGCGCCATTTTGGCTGAGCCGACATTGGAGGATTTTTGGATCACTTGTGACACGCTTAGCACCTGATTCGGGTGTGCATCATGAATCGTCGCGGTGCCTATACGCAAGTAACCAGGCGCGGTCTGAATCTTGGTATCCGGCTGATAAGGGCCGAACTCCATAGCCGCTGCCGCGGTGACTGGCTTCATGGTCGAGCCTGGTTCAAAAATATTGACAATGGCCGAGTTGCGCAACTTGCTGGCCACATTGACCGGGTTGTTCGGGTTGTAGGTTGGAATATTCACCAGCGCCAGCACTTCACCGGTTTTGGCATCGAGCACCACTGCCGCTGCGGCTTTGGCCTTGTGTTTTTCAACGGCACGTGAGAGCTCGCGATGCACCACATATTGCACGGTGCGGTCTATGCTCAACACCAGGTCCTGGCCATCATGCGGCAACTTCACCGCCACCAGGTCTTCTACCACATGGCCTTTGCGGTCACGCACAAAGTCACGCTTGCCTGGGCTACCAGACAACACGTGGTTGCGATAAAGCTCCATACCCTCCACGCCAGTGTCATCAACGCCGGTGAAACCGACGATATGCGCCGTCACTTCTGCCGCCGGGTAGAAGCGTTTGTATTCCTTTTGACTGAATACGCCGGGCACTTTCATCGCCATCACCTGTTTTGCCACATCGGGCGCCACTCTCCGTTTAACATAAACAAATTCTTTTTTCTTTTTTTGCAGCTTTAGCTGCAACTCTTTTGGCCGCATATCCAACAAGGTGGACATTTGCTTCAACTGCGCGGCCGAAATCTGCACATCGGTCGGGTTAGCCCACACCGACTCCACTGGCAAACTGATCGCCAATGGCTTGAAATTACGGTCATAAATCTTGCCGCGATGCGGCATCAACACCACTTTGCGACGCGAAAATGCCTCGCCTTTTTTAATCAGGTAGTCTTTGTGCAGGGTTTGCAGGTAAAACCCGCGGCCCAGCAACAAGACAAAACTCAATAACAGCAACACCAGCAGCGTTCTTCTGCGCCAGGCCGGTAATTTCACCAGCTTGTGTTGACTCTCTTTAAGCAGCATGTCCATTCACTCGCAATAATGTCGGTTATGGCGCAGGCGGCACATCAACCATGATCACTTGCGTCTGTTGCATGCTTGGGCTGTGCATATGCAAACGCGTGGTGGCAAAGTCTTCCAGCCGCGAATGCATGGCCCAGGTGCTTTGCTCAATCTGCAACTGGTCATATTCCGTCATATATTGCTTGGTCAACACCTCTTGCCTGTCCAGCTCAAAATACAATTTGCGCGCCTTGTATTGCGCCGTCACCACGCCCAGGGCCATGGCAATCGTCAACGCAAACAAAATCAAATTGAGCCGAATCATCGTTAAACCATTTACTGCACATGCGTGCGCTCAGCCACACGCAACACGGCACTGCGTGAACGCACATTTGCTTTTACTTCAGCCGCACTTGGCTTGATCGCACGCCCAACCGACAACATACGCGGCTGCGGCAACTCGCTGGCACGCACTGGCAGCCCGGCAGGCAGGTTGTCTCTATCCACTTCAGACTGGATAAAGCGTTTGACGATGCGATCTTCCAGCGAATGGAAGCTGATCACCGACAAGCGGCCTTGCGGACGCAGCAACTGCAAGCAATCTGGCAGCACTAGCGAGAGCTCCTCAAGCTCTTGATTGACGAAAATCCGTAGAGCTTGAAATGTGCGCGTTGCAGGGTTCTGGCCCGGCTCATTCTTGGGGATGGCGCCTGCCACGATCTTGGCAAGTTGCCCTGTAGTGGTGATGGCATGCCCATCTTCGCGCTCTTTAACAATCGCCCTTGCAACCTGCTTAGCAAACCGTTCTTCACCATAATCCCTAATCACCTCAACCAATTGTTTTTCGGGCATCGTCGCCAGCCACTCTGCGGCGGTTTTGCCCCGACTTTGATCCATGCGCATATCCAGCGGCCCGTCAAAACGGAAACTGAACCCGCGCACACCCTCATCAATTTGCGGCGACGAAATACCCAAATCGAGCAAAATGCCGTCTACCGCCTGCACACCCAACCCTGCCAATACCGTGGCCATGGCAGAAAAATGCGCATGCACCATCGTAAAACGCGCATCAGCAATTGTTTGCCCATGCGCCACTGCCGCCAGATCGCGGTCCAAGCCGATCAAACGCCCGTTGCTACCTAATTTGGAAAGTATGCGGCGACTATGTCCACCACGACCAAAGGTGCCATCGACATAGATACCATCTGCCTGCACATTCAGTGCATCCACCGCCTCATGCAACAACACGGTGATATGACTGGTGGCGACTGGTGACTCTGACGTTTCCGTCAAGGACGCGGGCGCTGACTTCGCGCCCCGCGTCATAGCGAGAATCCTTCTAGCTCTTGCGGTATCTGCAACTGGTCGGTCGCCATCAGGCTTTCCAACTGCTGATCCCATGCGGCCAGATCCCACAATTCAAAATGACTACCCTGCCCGACCATCATCACGTCTTTATCGAGCTTGGCAAACTTGCGCAAGACGGCATTCACCAGCAAGCGACCGGCAGAATCCAGATGCATCACATCTGCCTGACCGACGATCATGCGTTGAATACCACTGGTTTGAGGATTAAAACTGGACAAACTGGTGAGCTTGGACTCAATTGGCTCCCAAGCTGCTTGCGGATACAAAATCAAGCAGCGGTGCGGATGGGCTGTGAGCACGATTTCACCCTGCCCGCCAGCCGTCAGGGCGTCACGATGCTTGGCCGGCACACTGAGCCGTCCTTTAGCATCCAAACTTAACTGTACCGCCCCGCGAAACATCAATATTGACCTTTATCTGCCCATTTTGTTTAAAAGAGGGATAAATTTCCCACAATTCAACACAAAATCACCCTTTTGCACACTATAGATAAAAAAAAAGTGCTTGGCAAGCACTTTGGGTGAAAAAATCTCTTTTAAAGACAACGACTTAGAGCATTTTAACAAAGCAATTCAAATCAACATATTGGCGCAGTAAACACATAAAGTTGTTTAATAAAAATAGCTATCTCATTGAAAATATTGAATAATTAAAAAATGTTATTTTTTGATGATTCTTTGTGCAAAAAACAGGTCCACTTCAGCATGCCCTTCACGCTTAATAGACGATTAAGATGCAACTTTCACCACGATTGAAATTCCTGATCATAGGCGCCGTCATTTTGCTGGCGATGGAATGGCGCACCTGGTGGTTTTACCTGACGCCACCGCCAGACTTTAGCCATGGGCAAGTAGTACTCTACGCCACCGACTGGTGCCCGTATTGCGAGAAAACACGCGCGCTGCTGGCAGCCAAAGGCATCCCATACCAGGAAATGAATATTGAAACCTCAGCGGAAGCGCGCAGCCAATATCAACGACTGGCCGCGCACGGTGTACCGGTATTACTGGTGGCAGGGGAAGTGGTGCGCGGCTATCATCAGCAGAAAATGGAAGCCGCATTAGATCGCTGGCAACAACAAGCAGCCAGCCCAGCTAAATAGTAGGTGAACATCAAAGACGAGGCGCCACTGTCAATCATGCAGATGACCAAGCCTGCCCTTAATATCTCTGCAGGCAGCACCCAATAATAAGAGAGGAATGGCGGCTTGGCACCCCTACCCAGCAAGCAATAGCGAGCTGGGCATAGGCACAACGGCGTTAATGGCCTTGATCGCCCTTAAGAATATTGGTATTAAACCCAAACACCTTACCCGCCCAGATAAACACCACCCACACCAGCACACCAAACGGCAAATAGCCTGCAAAACCCAGCAGTGGCATTTCGGCATGAATATGAATCACATTCACATAAGGAATATCGTAGACCCAGTAATTGGGGTTGGTGACTGGCAATGCCGGATGCGCACTGCCGTAGTTCCACACCTCCCAGAAAAACCCATTCAATAATGAGCTGAGCGCCATCAACAGCACTGGACTCCAATTGCCGTTGGCGACGTCGGTAAACGGTGTCCAGATCCCACGCAGCATCAAGATACCAGCAATACCTATCAGTGGCGCAATCCACATGGCCCAAAACAAAGGGTAAGGCCAGAACGGCACGGCGGCAAACAACACAAAACTCAAATACAACATCGGCTTTGCTGGCAGCGCCAGTTTGGGGCCCTGGGCATATCGCCCGGCAATCTTGGGAAAAGCATTGAGCAAGGTATACCACTCAAAAATGGCTGGCCACACAGTGGTGTAGGCAAAGATAAATATCCATACAATGGTGGCATGGCTTAAGCCAGGGATCTCAGTATTAGGGTAATACCAGTTACCTAAAGCAAAATAATCGAAATACTCAAAGAAATACCAGCCACCAATCGATACCACCGCACTGATCAGAAATGTTTTGGGGCGACTGGCAAACAGTGAGTAGCCGTTAGAATAGCGATATGCCAGACCATCAAGCACAAAGATAAACCCCCACCACATCGGCGTAAACGCGTAATAGACCAAATCACCAAACGGTGTCGTGCGCGTCCACATCAACCACCAGAAAAACAGGGTGACAACTGCCCCCACCCAAAACCACCAAGGCAATGCAAGTGGTGCCGGCCGCGGTGATGGCGCGGCTGGCTTAAAGCCAAACCATTGCGGAAAAATTAAAAACACCGCAAATGCGGCTTCGAGCAAGGCAACCGCAATAAAAACAACCAGATTAAACCCAGGCGGCTCTGCCACAAACTGGGGTGGAAAAACGCCAAAACCAGGCGGCAGATGCGTGGACGGATAAGCAAACCAGGACGCGGCTAATGGAATCAATAACATCGCCACAACGGTCATCACCAGCACAGAACGTGTTGTTGCAAACATAAATTACCCCTTTTCAGTGATCACTACTTTATTGCTCAATCTTGAGCTTTTATCTTTATTGCATCGCCACCGCGGACTGGCGCGACCGTTTATTTTCGTACATACGTTCATCTGCCAACTGCATGAGTTCGGTGATGTTCTCCGCCTCATAATAATAGGCCGACCCTGCGCTGGCGCCAGAAAACTCAAATCCCTCAAGACGTACTCTTTCAATCGCTTTTTGCAGTGCCTGCTCGACCACAAACACTTCACCTTTGTGACTCAACACGGCAAACTCATCGCCGCCCAGTCGGTACAAGACGAGATGGCTGCCCAGATAATGCTGATACTGTTTTGCAAAACTCACCAGCAACGCGTCCCCCCGCGCATGACCATAATGATCGTTGTAGAACTTGAGTCCATCCAGATCAATAAACGTCATACTGCCATGCATAGGCATCTGCTCCAGCGCTTTTACAAAAGCATAGCGATTCGGCAGGCTGGTTAATGCATCCGAATTGGCCACTTTTTCTGTCATACCCAACGCTTCCAGGGCTTCTTCTTTTTCTTGACGCAACTGGGAGAACTGAAAGGACAGCACCAAGGCCAGCAACACTACCTCGATGGCCGCACTCACCAGCCCCAGATGTTCGATATACAAGTCAAACTGCTCATGCAGCCTGCTAAGGCTAATCGCCAGAATGCCACATACAAAGAAAAAACTAATCGCGATTAAATAGCGCTTGGCTGTTGGATTTTTACGTTGACTCTGCTTGATTGCCGCGGCCAGTCCGAAACATAAAAACAACCCCACCTCATAACGGCAAAACTGCAATGCCCAATTGGGGTAGACCATTGCCAACAGCAAAAATAGCACCATCACCACCAAAATGACCACGCCAACATAATAGAGCCGCTTGTGCTGATAACGGTTGATTTCCAGCAGATGGATCACAAACAGCATGTAAGCTATGCTGGATATCAGTACAGGCATCGAAACCAAATAAATGGCGTGCAAATCAAAGAGGTCGGAGAAGACAAGCAGGGCCGCACTGTTATAAATAAAATTACCGGCAATAAAAATGGCATACATGGCTTCTACGCTACGATTACGACTCGTCGCGAGCACCGCATAATAGATGCCCAGCCCGCAAAAAATGCCCAGGGCAAACAGCGTTAGCGCATTGCCACGCTTGATCGCTTGCATATAACTTGCCTGGTCTTGCAGATAAGACTCAGGAATTGCCAGGTAATTGGTAGAGATCACTTGCGTGGCCAGGACGTATTTGCCTGGCGCCAAACTGACACTACGACCATGCCGCAAGAAAAAAGGATTCTCTATTTGACGACCAATGCCACCCTCGAGGCGCGCCACTTCACGCCCTTGCTGGTCATACAGCTGATGCCGGAAATATTCTATGGTGCTGGTATTTTTGAAATCAAAAACGTACGCTTGCTGCTTGCTGATTTCAAAAGGGGCAATATAAAGATAATGCCCGCCTGTCAGGCTGACAGCGTCAACGGGGGAGTATTTTTTATGTAGCGGATCAGCGAGAAATTGCTGGTGACTTTGCGCGCCGTCATACGGGCGCACAAGAGACCAATTACCCTCTATAGACTGAGGGGAGGCTTGCACCAAGCCAACGGACAGCAAAGCGATCATGACCGCCACCAACACCCGGCCCAAGCTACTCAACATCCCCATGATAAAGTCACCGCTTATTTAGCTATTAAACGCAGCAACTATACAAGAAAGTCACGCCATCGCCCAGCGCAACTGCCCGCTAACCCGAACCACGCAAATGTTCGAGGCAGCATGCGCCAGCTGACTCAAGTTTGGCAAGCAGCCTCTGGCAAAGGCCGTGAGGCGAGAGAAAGTAAAGCCAACCGGTAAGCCGGGTTCTGTATCCACTTGCGTGGCGACAGTCATTCATCTAGGCGTGCAATTGCTCACACGCTCAAGCTATCTACCCGCTGGCAGCGCGAGCCACGCCTTATTACTTGCGTAAAATGCCAGCCTATTTGATATTGCTGCAGATGGAGGTTACCGCGTTTCACCGTAACTTAATACGCTCGTCTCTGTGGCCCTATTCCTCACCTTATACTGTTACCAGCTTTCAGCGTACGGCCGTTAGCCGTCATCCCGCTCTGTGCAGCCCGGACTTTCCTCCCCCTGGTAAACACTAGGCGGCGACTGTCTGGTTGGCTTCATGGCTATTTTACCACGCTTGGCTGAAGCGCCTATAATGCACAAAAACCTTTATTGATATGACTGACATGATCACACAAGAAAAACCCGGCCAGCTAGACCCTTCCTGGCAAGCCGTGCTCGGCGCAGAATTTGACAAGCCTTATATGCAATCGCTCAAGGCATTTTTACAGCAGGAAAAAACCGCAGGCAAAACGATTTACCCGCCTGGGCCACTAATCTTTAATGCCTTTAACCATACGCCATTTGATCAAGTACGCGTAGTGATTATTGGGCAAGACCCCTATCATGGCCCCGGGCAAGCCCACGGCTTGAGTTTTTCTGTGCAGGCAGGTGTCGCATTACCGCCGTCATTGATGAATATTTTCAAAGAGATGCAATCCGACCTGAACATCCGCATGAGCGGCAGCGGTGATTTAACGCCCTGGGCAGACCAGGGCGTCTTGTTATTGAATGCGACGCTGACCGTGCAAATGGCTAATGCTGGCTCACACCAGAAGCGCGGCTGGGAAACATTTACCGATGCCGCCATTGCTGCCCTCAACGCGCAGCGTGAAGGCTTGGTATTTGTGCTGTGGGGCAGTTATGCGCAAAAAAAAGGGGCCGTCATCGACCCCAATAAACATCTGATTTTAAAATCCGTACACCCTTCGCCTTTATCGGCACACCGTGGTTTTTTTGGTACGCGCCAGTTTTCAAAAATCAATGCATACCTGACAGCACACGGGCAAGCTCCTATCACCTGGCAGCTTTGAGTAAGATCAAGGCTTGACGACTAATGCGTTTTTGACCGATTTCACACCATCCACACTGGTGGCAATTTTTTCAGCGCGCGCCTTTTGTTCGGCACTATCGACAAAACCGCTCAGAATCACCGTATTGTCTTTGGTTTCCACACTGATTTTGAAACTGCTGAGATTTTTCTCCACCAGGTATTTGGATTTAATTTTAGCGGTGATGGCACTATCCGCTGCGGCCTGCTTATTTTCAGCGTTATCCACCTTGGACTTATAAGCGGCAAACTCGTCTTGATCGAGGCTGCCATTATGGTTTTTGTCCGCCTTGGAAAAGGCATTTTTAAGATCTTTATCTTTAGTGGCTTCCTTTTTGGACAGCTTGCCATTGCCATCACTATCAAGCGCTTTAAACGCTTGTGCATACGGCGCTTGCTCACCACGCATTTCATCAATCGTGACCGCAAACACCTGAGTACTTAACATGACACCGAATACTGCAACCAACCATTTGTTGTTCATCGCTTATTCTCCAATGTTTTAAAGTGTTACACCAACTTCCAGGCAACCGTTTGTCCGGCACGCAACGGCACCAACACATCATCGGCAAACGGAATGCTTTCCGGCACCAGCCAGCTTTGCTTGCGCAAGGTCACTTGAGCAGTGTTGCGCGGCAAACCATAAAAGTCTGCACCATAAAAACTGGCAAACCCTTCCAGTTTATCCAACGCGCCCGCCTCTTCAAAGGCCTCAGCATACAACTCAATCGCGGCATGGGCAGTATACATGCCCGCGCAGCCACAACTGGCTTCTTTGGCCGATTTTGGATGTGGCGCACTGTCGGTGCCCAAAAAGAATTTGGCCGACCCCGAAATCGCCGCTTTCACCAAGGCCTCACGATGTGTTTCGCGCTTAAGCACCGGCAAACAATAATGATGTGGGCGGATACCGCCAGTGAACATGGCGTTACGGTTCATCAGTAAATGGTGCGCAGTAATCGTTGCGGCCAAATTGGCCGGGCCTGCGGCCACAAACTCAGCCGCATCTTTGGTCGTGATATGTTCAAACACCACTTTGAGACCGGGAAAATCTTTTAACAGCGGCTGCAAATGACGCTCGATAAACACTTTCTCACGGTCGAACACATCCACATCGCCATCGGTCACTTCACCGTGAATCAGCAAAGGCATGCCTTGCTTTTCCATCTCGGCCAGCGCAGCCGCACATTTATGCAAACTGGTGACACCAGAGTCACTGTTAGTGGTCGCGCCAGCGGGATACAACTTCACCGCCTGCACCACACCGCTCTGGCGTGCTGCAACGATTTCCTGCGCCGGGGTGTTGTCAGTTAAATATAAGGTCATCAACGGCTCAAACTCCAACCCGGCGGGTAACGCTTGCTTGATACGTTGATAATAGGCCAGCGCCAGTTCGGCAGTGGTCACCGGCGGGCGCAAATTCGGCATCACGATTGCGCGCGCAAACTGCTTGGCAGTATCCGGCAACACAGATTGTAAACCGGCACCATCTCTGAGGTGCAAATGCCAGTCGTCAGGGCGGGTCAGGGTGATTTCAGTGGTCATACGTTTGTTACCTTTTAATTTGGGTTTGCTGCCTTGAGCGCAAGCGCTGCTTCGTATAATTCGTTTTTTTTCTGGCCGGTAATATCCGTCGCCAGCGCCACCGCCTGCTTGAGCGGCAACTCCTGCAGCAAACGTTGCAGTATTCTTAAGGTTTCCTCATCCAGGCCTTCGGCCTTCTCGAGCACCTCAGGATGCACCAGCAGCACAAACTCGCCACGTTGCTGATTGGTATCCGCATTTAACCAGTCTACCGCGTCTGTCAAGAGGCAGGTATGGATGGTTTCAAAGGTTTTGGTCAGCTCGCGTGCCAGCGTCAATTGCCGCGCCCCGCCCAACACATCATGCAAGTCTTGCACGCATTCTACAATGCGGTGCGGCGCCTCATAAAACACCAGCGTAGACGGTATGCCTTTGAGCAGTTGCAGGCGCTTGCGACGTTGCGAGCCGCTGGCAGGCAAAAAACCATCAAAGTAAAAACCAGCCTGGGTAATGCCTGCCGCTGACAAGGCCGTAATCACCGCACTTACGCCAGGAATAGGCACCACCTTGACCCCAGCCTGGCGTACGGCCTGCACCACCACGGCACCCGGGTCACTCACGGCAGGCGTACCGGCATCCGTAATCAGCGCGATAGATTCGCCCGCCAGCAAGCGCTTAATCAAGCCTTGTGCCGACTGCTGCTCATTATGCTCATGCACCGCCAGCAACGGTTTGCTAATGCCAAAATGCCGCAACAAGCCCACACTGTGGCGCGTATCTTCGGCGGCAATCGCATCCACCTGTTGCAAGGTGGTGAGGGCACGCTGGGTGATATCGCCCAGATTGCCGATGGGCGTTGCCACCACATATAATGTACCAATCTCGTTCATGCTGGCATTTTATGCCATCACGCCAGTTTCGCTAAGCATTAAAGCAGGCCATGTATCACGACCACAGTCAGGCGCACGATGAAACTTAACTTAAATAACCAGGGGTTAGCCGCAGAGACGGCTGCCGCTCATTTTTTGCAACAGCAAGGCCTGGTGCTAATCACGCAAAACTATAGCTGCCGCTATGGCGAAATTGACTTGATCATGCGCGACAAACAAACGCTGGTCTTTGTCGAAGTGCGCCTGCGCAGCCACCGGGCATTCGCCAGCGCAGCCGACAGCATAGACCATCGCAAACAACAAAAACTGATCCGCGCCGCCCAGTATTACCTGCAGGCAAACGCACTCAACAGCCCTTGCCGCTTCGATGCCATTTTGTTTAATAACACCGAATACCGCGTACCTGACTGGATTCGTAATGCAATCGACACATAAAAAGCGTAGAATTTTATTTGTCTTCTGCTGTCACACCCAGCATCTTTAGTTTTTCTCGTCGATCAAGGAAGTTTCATGACCCAACCAATTTTCACCAGAAAAGTTTCTGCCATTGCTTTGTTATTGATCAGCACCCAATTGAGTGGCTGTTTTCCAGCCGTGGTCGGTGGCGCAGCCGCAGGCGGTGCGATGGCAGCAGATCGCCGCACCTCTGGTATTTATGTAGAAGATGAAAACATCGAATTAAAAACCCTCAAACGCTTGTCGCAATATATGGATAAAGCCTCGCATATTAATGTCACCAGCTACAACCGCATTGTGCTGCTGTCTGGCGAAGTGCCTAACGAAGGCCAACTGACACAAGCAGAAACGCTGACACGTGAAATCTCCAATGTGCGCAACATTCACAACGGGCTGACCGTTGCCCCTGCCTCGTCGATTGGCGACCGTAGTAACGACACTTACCTCACCACCAAAGTCAAAACACGCTTTGTTAGTGAGCGCCTGTTCCCAGCCAACGTGGTGAAAGTCGTCACCGAAGGCAGCGTGGTTTACCTGATGGGCATTGTGTCTGAAAAAGAAGCCGCGGACGCCGTTGAAATCGCAAGAACCACCGAAGGCGTGACTAAAGTCGTCAAAGTATTTGAATACACCAATTAATTGTTAACTTCGCTTTTAAGGAATCTGCATGGAAAATCAGGAAATTATTATTCAGGGCATTACATTGGCCGGAAAGCCTTTTCGCCCGAGTGACTGGGTGGACCGCATGTGCAGTACCTACGCCACGTTTGGCGATGACAAAAAACTGCGCTACTCACCCTACCTGAAACCAAAGCTGGTGAATAACGTGCGCAGTTTATCGGTGGACATGAAATTAAAGGACGTGAACCCGGCCGGATTTGAGCAACTGATTCAATTTGCCAAAGAAAACCAGCTCAGCGTGATCAATCCAGCTGGCGAAGCTGTCACTATTTAGTGTTAGACGTTATTTAGGCGCTGACGCGGCGGCTTTAAGCAAGCTTTCTAACCATTGCCTGCTTAATGCGCCGCGTTTTACTTTATACAGCGAGCCATCCGGCGCATAAATATAAGTGGTGGGCAGCACTTCTGGCGTCGGTATCGCAATTTTTTGCGTATCCCCGAGCACAATCGGATAAGAAATCAGCATATCGTCTACATAGGTTTTCACCGATTGCACAGATTGATATTGCACCGCCACCCCCAGCAACATGACATTGTGGTTTGGCTGCGCATCGTAGAACGTCACCAGTTCCGGCATTTCTTCGAGACAAGGCGGGCACCATGGCGCCCAATAGTTCACCACCACCCAGCGTCCTTTATACTGCGAGAGCTGATGTGTCTGCCCAGCCATGTCTTGCATTACCCAGTTAGCCGCCGGGGCTGCCGCCAGACAATTGCCCAGCATGCAAACGCTCAACACCACCGCTAACAAGTGCGTGAATAGCGCACATGACAGACGCCAGCCCTTGTTTTTATTCAAAACACTCCCAATACTAAATACCATAGACGGAAAAAACTTGATTATGCTTGAAAACTGTTGCTATACTAGTTGATATCTCGTTTGGTAATTTCATCTTTCAGCAAATTACTAATTCAAACAAAATTTAGCCACAATTTCAAAAAATTTCTGTTTAAATCCAGTCTACATTTGATTTAAATTCTTCACCATTCTTAAGAGGCAATAATGAGCGACAACATTACCCATTTAAGCGACGCCAGCTTTGAACAAGAAGTATTGCAATCCACGGTTCCTGTACTGGTGGATTATTGGGCAGAATGGTGCGGCCCTTGTAAAATGATTGCACCGATTCTGGACGATATCAGCAAAGAATACGCTGGCCGCCTGAAAGTGGCAAAACTGAACATTGATGATAACCAGAATACGCCGCCAAAATACGGTATTCGTGGCATCCCAACCCTGATGTTGTTTAAAAACGGCAATGTAGAAGCGACTAAAGTCGGCGCATTGTCCAAGTCTCAACTCAGCGCGTTTATCGACAGCAACATTTAATCTACTTACCCGGTTTCCAGTCTGCGAAACCGGGTTTTCTTTTCAATCTCTCCGCCGTTTCTCAGTCTAGCGAGTTACTCAATGCACTTATCCGACCTCAAACATCTCCCCGTGACCGAACTGGTCGACATGGCCATTGCCAATGACATTGAAAATGCCAGCCGCATGCGCAAGCAAGATCTTATTTTTGCGATCCTTAAAAACAAGGCCAAAAAAGGCGACAGCATTTTTGGCGATGGCACCCTGGAGGTATTACCAGACGGATTCGGCTTTTTGCGTTCTCCAGATACGTCATACCTGGCGGGCCCTGACGATATTTACGTCTCGCCTTCGCAAATCCGCCGCTTTAACCTGCACACAGGTGACAGCATTCAGGGTGAAATTCGTACGCCTAAAGATGGCGAGCGTTATTTTGCCCTGGTAAAAGTGGATAGCGTGAATAACGAAGCGCCTGAGAACACCAAGCACAAGATTCTGTTTGAAAACCTGACGCCGCTGTTCCCGACCGTGCCGCTGACCCTGGAACGTGAAATCCGTGGTGAAGAAAACATTACCAGCCGCGTGATCGACATGATTGCGCCGATTGGTAAAGGCCAACGCGCACTGCTGGTTGCCAGCCCCAAAAGCGGTAAAACCGTCATGCTGCAAAATATTGCGCATGCGATTACCGCCAACCATCCTGACTGTATCATGATCGTGTTGCTGATTGATGAGCGCCCGGAAGAAGTGACGGAAATGACACGTTCAGTACGCGGCGAAGTGGTGGCATCGACGTTTGATGAGCCAGCGACGCGTCACGTACAAGTGGCAGAAATGGTGCTGGAAAAAGCCAAGCGACTGGTAGAACACAAAAAAGACGTGGTGATTCTGCTGGATTCGATCACCCGCCTGGCCCGCGCTTACAACACCGTGATTCCATCCTCAGGCAAGGTATTGACCGGTGGTGTGGATGCGAACGCCCTGCAAAAACCAAAACGCTTTTTTGGGGCTGCGCGTAACGTCGAAGAAGGTGGCTCACTGACCATTATCGCGACAGCGCTGGTGGACACCGGCTCGCGTATGGATGATGTGATTTACGAAGAATTTAAAGGCACCGGCAACATGGAAATCCATTTGGATAGACGCATGGCCGAGAAACGCACTTACCCAGCGATCAACGTGAACAAATCTGGCACTCGCCGCGAAGAGCTGCTGCTGGACAAAGACGTGCTGCAAAAAATCTGGGTATTGCGCAAATTGCTTTACCCAATGGACGACCTCGAGGCGATGGAGTTCTTGCTCGACAAGATCAAGGCGACCAAGAGCAACAACGACTTCTTCGACAGCATGCGTCGCGGCTAATGTCGCCCTAGATGCGATTATTTATGATCTAGCTATTGATAAATCAATAAAAATCATAGATAATCGCGCGTTTACTGCAACTGCTTACAGATTAGAGAGAAAAGCATGAAAGCTGACATTCACCCAAATTACCCGGAAATCAACGTCACATGTAGCTGTGGCAACAAATTCCAAACCCGTTCTACGAACGCCAAAGACCTGAACATCGAAGTATGTTCACAATGCCACCCGTTCTACACTGGCAAACAGAAGATCGTGGATACTGCTGGTCGCGTTGAGAAGTTCCGCCAAAAATACGGCATGTAATTTCGGCGAAGTTGGTCCAGAAAGGCAGCATGGCTGCCTTTTTTGTTTTTATAGCGTGGCATTTCAGGCGTAATATCACACTCTGATGATGCATGCACTTGCACTCAACCAGATAGGTTTACAACCAGACAGCTTTACATCCATGCAGTTTTATATTGATCACGACTGGCAAGAAAACATGGCCACGCCGCGCGCCAAGGTGGGCGAGCGTGCAAAAACACATCTGCTGATTTTGCTATGTGCCATCTGGCTGTGTGTCGGGTTAATTGGCCACTCGCCATGGAAACCATTTGAATCGCAATCAGCCAGCATCATTCAAACCCTGATCGACTACCCGTTTCTGTCTGCAGATAGTTGGACGCACGGCCACTGGATCGCCCCAGTCTCTGCCGGACATCCCTTGCTGGAAACCCCACCTTTATTCTATTGGGCGGCCACCGGCTTTGCCCATTTGCTATCCCCTCTATTGCCTACGCATGATGCGGCCAGGCTCAGTGTCGGTCTCTGGATGCTGGTCACTCTTATTATGACCGGGCTGAGTGGCCGCGAGTTATGGAATCTGGGCGTCGGCCGTCAAACCAATTTTATTTTCATCGGCTGCCTGGGGCTAGTCGTCAGCGCCCATACCATGATGCCTGCGGTAGCTGCACTAAGCGGCATCACCATGGCTTTTTACGCGCTGGCACTGGTCATGCGCAAACCGATACGCGCCATGTGGTTGCTATGCACAGGCCTGCTAATCGCCTTTTTAGCAGGTGGCGTGGTACCTGCTCTCACCATTATTCTGTCGGTCATCTGCCTGTTATTAGTGCCAGATATTCGCCAGCATCGCCCGACCTATCGCGCCATGTTGGCGGGCACCTTGCTTGCCATGCCAGGGATATGGCTCTGGTGCTGGCTGTGCCAGCAATGGGCGCCTGGCCTATGGCACGCATGGTGGCAATCGCAATGGCAATTTCAGTGGCCGGGTAATCATGGTTATTTTTTAAGGACGCTGGCCTGGTATGCCTGGCCAGCGCTGCCGTTTGCCATGTGGGGCGTTTGGCGCTTCAGGCACTCCGTATTGACCACCTACCGCTTTCAGCTGGGTCTTATTTTCTTTAGCATCGCGTTTATATTGATCGGCTTTATGAGCGACCGTAGCGAAGTCAGCGCATTGCCGCTGCTGGTGCCATTAACCGTGTTGGCTGCAGGCAGTATAGAAACGCTCAAACGTGGTGCCGCGGGCGCCTTAAACTGGTTTGGCCTGATCTTGTTTGGCATTTTGATTGCCATGGCCTGGCTGGGATGGTGGGCCATGCTGAATGGTTCACCGGTAAAACTTTACCAGCGCCTGAGTTATTTATCCGGCCTGGAAACCATCCGCTTTAGCCTGCTCTATGGTGCGATTGCCGTCGCGGTGACGCTCATTTGGCTATCCATCGTGTTGCGCGCCAAGCATTCCAACCGCTCCAGCGCGACTAACTGGGCGATCGGCATGACCTGCGCCTGGACAGTCTTCATGAGCTTATGGCTACCAATGATAGAAGCGGCACGCACCTACCAGCCGCTGTTTGAAGACTTACGCAAACATCTGCCTGCGCATTACAACTGCATACACGCGCAAAATATCGGCGCGTCACAAGAAGATTTGCTGCACTATCATGCGGGCATACACCTAAAAGACCACGAGCAAGCCAAGTCTACGCAGTGTGAGTTATATCTGATTGAAGATCAGCCAGGCAAGCGCCATGTATTGCCTGGTGAAGAATGGCGAGTGATCTGGGAAGGCGAGCAAACCCGCCAAAATCGCGAATCTTTCAGGTTGTTACAGCGCCATTAAGGATTCTTTAAGGCGAAGTGTTAGCCGCACATCACGCCAAGCCATCATACGCGCAGCCACCTGTGTGTGACTGAAAGTGCTTATGCCTGCACGTGTTGCTGAATGGCCGCAATCACGCGCGGATGCAGCCCCTGCCCTTGATGTTGCTGAACATGCGCAACAAGCGATTTAATCATCACTGAATTCCAGAATTTTTTCAGGTGACTGGCAATCTCCAGCTTCGCCTCTTCCACATCTGGATTTGCTTCGAAGAAATCGCCAATCTGGTTGGCCATTTTAATCAGTTTTTCCACTTCCATAGGCTTACACTCTCTCTAGCAAAACTCACGCGCATCGGGCGCTGACAGTGCACCGCTATACACCACGCACTGCCCGACTTTGGCAAAACCAACCAGCAAAAATCCATACTCTTGTGCCAGACTCACCGCCAGTGCGGTAGGCGCAGACAAAGCAATTAGCGTCTGCCCGCCAGCCATGGCCACTTTCTGCACCATTTCGTAACTGGCCCTACTGGTCGTCAATACCCAATGCTGTGCCCAAAACGTTGAAAAATCGCCCCCCTGCCGCAACAGGCTGCCAATCAGTTTATCCAGTGCGTTATGCCTGCCCACATCCTCGCGCACGCATATCACCTGCCCATTGGCATCCGCAATCGCACTGGCGTGGGTCGCACCCGTCAGTTGCTGTAGCGGTTGTTGTGACTTCAAGCCCAGCAGCGCGGCATCAATCGCCGACGATGACACGGCCACCAACGCACTGGTGGCTGACTTGGGCTGTTTAAACACTTGCTGCAAACTCTCGGCACCACATAAGCCACAGCCTGTGCGGCCGGTTAAATTGCGGCGCTGCGCCTTGAGCGCCGTAAATTGCTGCGTCGCCAACTCAATATGCAGCTCCACGCCTTGCAATTGGCCCTGCGCGTGAAACAAGGCTTTAGCCTCTACACCATAAATCTGGCTACGATGCGTGATAATGCCCTCAGTAAACGAAAAGCCATAGGCAAAATCCTCAAGGTCGGCCGGGGTTGCCAGCATCACCACATGCGAGATACCGTTGTACACCAGCGCAATCGGCACCTCTTCGGCCACGGCATCGGGCACAACAACAGACGCCCCTTCTCGCCAGCGGGTCACGGTCAGCGTACTCACCGCCTGCTCGGCAGAGATTGATGACCACTCACGGCTCACAGGCAATGGGCACTCTTTCACATCGACTTCCACTGTCATCAAGACACAACCGTGTGCGGATCCATTCCCGACAATTCAATTTGCGTATCGCTAAATGCGCGGTAATGCTGTTGCCAATCGGATAACTGGTTCACTTTGGACACTTGTACTGCCGTGACTTTGTATTCAGGGCAATTGGTCGCCCAGTCGGAGTTGTCAGTGGTAATGACATTGGCGCCTGACTCAGGGTGGTGGAAAGTGGTATACACCACGCCTGGTTGCACGCGCTCGGTAATTTTGGCACGCAACACGGTTTGACCAGCACGACTGCTAATGCCTACCCAATCGCCCTCAGCAATACCGCGATCTTCAGCATCGTGCGGATGAATTTCAATCACATCTTCATGATGCCAGGCCACGTTATGCGTACGGCGTGTTTGTGCTCCCACATTGTATTGCGACAAAATACGACCGGTGGTCAAAATCAGTGGGTATTTCTGATTGACGCGCTCAGTCGTCGGCACATATTGGGTAATAAAAAACTTACCTTTACCACGCACAAAGGCATCCACATGCATCGTTGGCGTGCCAGTAGGCGCCTCGTCGTTACAAGGCCATTGTATGCTGCCCAGTTCATCCAGCTTTTTAAAGCTCACGCCAGTAAAGGTTGGCGTCAAGGCGGCAATTTCGTCCATGATTTCACTGGCATGGCTGTAATGCATAGGGTAGCCCAGCGCCTCGGAAAACTTAGCGGTAATCTCCCAGTCTTCCATCCCATTCTTTGGCGTCATCACTTTACGCACCGGTGAAATGCGACGCTCGGCATTGGTAAAGGTGCCGTTTTTCTCCAGGAAAGACGCACCCGGGAAGAAGACATGCGCAAACTTGGCGGTTTCGTTCAGGAACAAGTCCTGCACAATCACGCACTCCATACTCTCTAGCGCGTGCGTCACATGCTGGGTGTCGGGATCAGACTGCGCAATATCCTCACCCACGCAATACACCGCTTTAAAACTGCCTTCGGCGGCTAGGTCCAGCATGTTAGGAATCCGCAACCCAGGGTCGGCGCTCAACTTGACGCCCCAGGCCTGCTCAAATTGTGCCCGTGTTTCGTCATCCGACACATGGCGGTACCCAGGGAACTCATGCGGCATGGAGCCCATGTCACATGAGCCTTGTACGTTGTTCTGGCCGCGTAACGGGTTCACGCCCACGCCTTCGCGGCCAAGATTGCCCGTCGCCATAGCGAGGTTGGCAATGCCCATGACGGTGGTAGAGCCCTGGCTATGCTCAGTCACGCCCAAGCCATAATAAATCGCCGCGTTGCCGCCAGTGGCATACAAACGTGCCGCTTTGCGTATCGTATCGGCAGGCACACCCAATTCTTTTTCCAGCGCTTCTGGTGAATTTTCAGGCTTGGCAGCAAAGTCACGCCAGGCCACAAATGAATCCCACTCACAACGCGCTTTGACAAAGTCTTCCTGCACCAGGCTTTCAGTCACAATCACATGAGAAATCGCCGAAATCATTGCCACGTTAGTCCCAGGGCGCAATTTCAAGTGATAGTCGGCACGCACGTGTGGCGAGTTGTCTACCAGGTCAATTTCACGCGGATCGACCACAATCAGTTTGGCACCTTCGCGCAAACGGCGTTTCATCAAGGAGCCAAACACCGGGTGACCATCGGTCGGATTGGCGCCCATGACAAAAATCACATCAGACTTCATCACAGAGTCAAACGTCTGTGTGCCTGCGGATTCACCCAAGGTTTGTTTCAAGCCATAACCAGTCGGGCTGTGGCACACGCGGGCACAGGTATCGACGTTATTGACGCCAAACACGGCACGAATCAATTTTTGTGTGACATACACCTCTTCGTTGGTACAACGGCTGGAGGTAATGCCACCCACCGCCTCTTTACCATATTGGGCTTGAATACGCTGGATTTCGCTGGCAGCATAATTAATCGCCTCATCCCAGCCCACTTTTTGCCAGGGGTCATGAATACTTTTACGGATCATAGGCGTGGTGATACGGTCAGCATGGGTGGCATAGCCCCAGGCAAAACGCCCCTTTACGCAACTATGGCCATGGTTGGCGCCGCCTTCTTTGGTTGGCGTCATCCGCACTACTTGCTCGCCTTTCATTTCGGCATCAAAGCTGCAACCAACACCGCAATAAGCACAAGTGGTCGTGATTTTATGTTCTGGCGTACCCGCCTCAATCACGGTTTTTTCCATCAGGGTCGCGGTCGGGCAAGCTTGCACGCAAGCACCACAAGACACACATTCTGAGTCCAGAAAATTGGTGTTACCGGCAGACACCTTGCTGTCAAAACCACGGCCCTGAATCGTGAGCGCAAACGTGCCCTGGGTTTCTTCACAAGCACGCACACAACGCGAACAGACGATACATTTAGACGGGTCAAAGGTGAAATACGGATTAGATTCATCCTTGGCCTGGCCGAGGTGATTCTCGCCGTCATAGCCATAACGCACCTCACGCAAACCCACAGCGCCTGCCATGTCTTGCAGCTCGCAATCACCATTGGCGCCACAGGTCAGGCAATCCAGCGGATGGTCAGAGATATATAACTCCATCACACCACGGCGCACATCGGCCAATTTTGGTGTCTGCGTTTTGACCTTGAGCCCAGGCGCGACCGGGGTGGTGCAAGAGGCCGGGTAACCTCGACGACCTTCAATTTCGACCAAGCACAAACGGCAGGAGCCAAACGGTTCCAGAGAATCCGTTGCACACAGCTTGGGCACAGTCACGCCGCCTAACTGCGCGGCATGCATAATCGAGGTCCCGTCAGGCACCGTCACATCGACGCCATCGATATTCAGCGTCACCATGGTGGTGCTGTCTGACTTGGGCGTGCCGTAATCGGTATCCGCATCGTACTTCAATGCGGGCGTCTGTGCGGAGGTGTATTTGATGTCATCCATAACGTCATCCTTTGCTACCTTCAGGCAGCAGCTTCTTTATTACTTAGACCAAAATCTTCAGGAAAATGATTCAAGGCACTCAACACCGGGTAAGGCGTCATGCCGCCCAGCGCGCACAAAGAACCGTTGAGCATAGTGTCAGACAAATCACGCAGTAATTGCACATTTTGTGGATGGTTTTTACCCAGCACAATCTTGTCCATGACCTCAACGCCGCGCGTCGAGCCTATGCGACACGGCGTGCATTTGCCGCAGCTTTCGACGGCACAAAACTCAAAAGCGTAGCGCGCCATTTTGGCCATATCGACACTGTCATCAAACGCGACAATACCGCCATGGCCCAGCACCGCCCAAATCTTGCCAAACTCTTCATAATCCAGCGGCGTATCAAACTGGCTCTCCGGCAGATAAGCCCCCAATGGGCCGCCTACTTGTACGGCACGAATCGGCTGCCCGGATGCAGAACCACCGCCATAGTCATACAGCAATTCGCGCAAAGTGGCGCCAAACGCCAGCTCAACCAGGCCAGTGTGTTTTAAATTGCCTGCCAGTTGAATCGGCAAAGTACCGCGCGAACGGCCCATGCCGTAATCAGCATAATATTGCGCACCCTTGTCCAGGATAATCGGCACGGTCGCCAGCGAAATCACATTATTGACAATGGTCGGTTTGCCAAACAAGCCTTCAATCGCAGGCAACGGCGGTTTAAAGCGCACCAGGCCGCGATTGCCTTCCAGGCTTTCCAACAAAGAGGTTTCTTCGCCACACACATAAGCACCCGCAGCACGGCGTACTTCGAGATGGAATGTATGGCCAGAACCCTGAATATTTTCGCCTAGGTAGCCCGCCAGATTGGCTTTACGGATGGCCTCATTCAAGGTTTTCAGCGCATGCGGATATTCGCTACGCAAATAGATATAGCCTTGAGTCGCGCCCACGGCAATCCCGGCAATCGTCATGCCTTCAATCAACACAAAAGGATCATCTTCCATGATCATGCGGTCAGAATAAGTACCAGAATCGCCTTCATCAGCGTTACACACCACATACTTCTGCTCAGCCGGGGCATTGAGCACAGTATTCCACTTGATGCCGGTAGGGAAAGCCGCGCCACCACGACCACGCAAACCTGAGTCGGTCACCGCTTTGACAATATCGGCGCCGGACATGGCCAAAGCATTTTTGAGGCCTTGATAACCGTCATGGGCCAGATAATCTTCGAGTGAAAGCGGGTCAGTGATGCCAACACGGGCAAAAGTTAAACGTTGCTGTTTTTTCAGCCAGGTCAGTGCATCGGTCAAGCCCAAATACAAGGGATGCGCTTTGGCTTTGTCAGCCTGCGCCTGGGTAAAGTCTGCATCAAACAAGCCAGCGACATCTGAGGGTTGCACCGGGCCAAAAGCGACACGGCCTTGCGCCGTTTCAACTTCCACCAGCGGCTCCAGCCAGAACAAGCCACGTGAACCGTTGCGCACCAGTGTGATTTCCACACCTCGCGCTTGCGCCTCTTGCATGATTTTTTTAGCCGTACGCTCAGCGCTCAGTGAAAGCGCGGTGGAGTCTATGGGGACATATACCTTAACCATGACACACCTCGCTAATTAATGCGGTGACCTTGTCGGCACTCATGCGGCCATACACTTCATCATCGAGCATCACGGCGGGCGAACAGCCACAGTTACCCAGGCAATACACGGGTAACAAGGTCACGTTACCGTCGGCAGTGGTTTGATGATAATCCACGCCTAACTTCGCCTTCAACTCGGCTTCGAGCTTGGCAGACCCCATGGACTGGCAAGACTCCGCGCGACAGATTTGCAGCACATGCTTGCCGATGGGGTGGGTACGGAAATGATGGTAAAAAGAAACGACGCCATGAACTTCGGCCACAGACAGGGCCAGCGCTTTGGCAATCTCCGGATAAATGGCTTCCGGCACGTAGCCGATATCGTCCTGAATCGCATGTAACAAAGGCATCAGCCCACCTGGCACATGCTGGTGTGCTTGAATATGCGCCTGTATTTGCGCGTGTTGCTCGTGGCTTAATGTGTTATCCAAACCGACCTCACATTTAACTGGTTACAATTTAGTTACATTCTATCACCCTCGAATCATATCCTCTATTTATGCCTTGTGAAAGCCTAAAAAGGGCATAAAATATGAATTACTTTAGCCCTTCATACAGTCATGCAAACCACGGCCAACATTCCCTCACAATTGATCGACCAGTTTGGTCGACGGGTAGACTATATCCGCCTATCGATCACCGATCGTTGTGATTTCCGTTGCCAGTACTGCATGGCAGAAGACATGACCTTTCTGCCGCGCGATGCCGTGTTGTCACTCGAAGAATGTGCACGCCTGGTTAAACTATTTGTCCGTATGGGCGTGCGTAAAGTTCGCATTACCGGTGGTGAACCTTTGGTACGCAAAAATGCCCTGTGGCTATTTGAAGAGATCGGCCATTTGCCTGGGCTGGATGAATGCGTACTCACCACCAATGGCAGCCAGTTGGACAAATATGCTGAGGCGCTAAAAACCGCTGGCGTCAAACGCATCAACATCTCTATCGACAGCCTGCAAGCACAACGTTTTAAAACCATCACCCGCGTCGGTGAGTTATCCAAAGTGCTCACCGGGCTAGACGCAGCCAGGTCTGCTGGCTTTGACAACATTAAAATCAATAGCGTGCTCATGCGCGGTATCAACGACGATGAAGCCGAGGCGCTGGTCAACTTTGCGATTGAAAAACAGGTTGATATCAGCTTTATTGAAGAGATGCCGCTCGGCGCCGTGGCGCATGACCGCGAACAAAGTTGCGTCAGTAATACCGAGACACTCGCTTTGCTAAAAAGTAAGTTCTCACTCACGCCCAGCACCTATAGAACAGGCGGGCCTGCGCGCTATTGGCAGGTCAATGGCCAGCCAACAAAAATTGGCTTTATTTCACCGCATAGTCACAACTTTTGTGAGAGTTGTAACCGTGTGCGCATTACCTGCCAGGGCGAGCTGTTTTTGTGTCTGGGGCAAGATCACCAAGTGAATTTACTGGCGCTACTACGTGACCACCCTGACGATGATCAACCGCTGATTGATGGCATTTTGCATGGCATGCGCATCAAGCCAGAAGGCCATGATTTTGATTTGCAGCGGGCGACGCCTGCGGTGATCCGCTTTATGTCGCACACAGGTGGTTAATGCAGATTACCGCAGTGATTCTGGCCGGTGGCCGCGGCATGCGTATGGGCGGTGTTGACAAAGGCTTGGTTAACTATCAGCACAAGCCCGACGAACCGCTTAAACCGATGGTCGCGCACGTGCTCGAACGCATACAGCCGCAAGTAGACCAGGTCATCATTAACGCCAACCGCAACCTCGATCAATACCAACAATTTGATCTCCCCGTGGTCACCGATGCGAACGATCAGTTTGATGGCCCACTCGCAGGCATGCTGGCTGGCATGCATCACGCCACCACAGACTGGGTGCTCAGCGTACCTTGTGACTCGCCGTTATTACCCCTAGACTTAGCCAGCCGCCTGCGCCAGGCCATCGAACAAGCAGTGGCCATACATCACAGCCCCACCGTGCTGGCGATTGCCCGCAGCGCCAGTGGCCCGCATCCGGTATTTTGTCTGATACCACGCCGACTGCACGCTGACCTGGCTGCTTTTTTGCAGCAAGGCCAACGCCGGGTCAGTGCCTGGCAAGCCCAATATCCCCATGTATTTGTGAGCTTTGAAGATGAGCAAGCGTTTACTAACATCAACCAATCCCCCTCTTAGCCGTCATGAATAACCAAACCCTTTTGCAGCAACTGGCCAGCGACCCTTCTTGCGCAGACGATTACGACCCGAACGCGATGTCTGTGACGCAAGCGCGCCAGTATATCCAGCAATTTTTATCGCCCGTACAAGACACCGAAACCATCAGCATTAAACAGGCGCTTGGGCGCACGCTGGCAATGGCCGTGACTTCTGGCATGAATGTGCCCGGGTACAACAACTCAGCCATGGATGGCTTTGCTTTTCGTCATGCAGAAGCCACGCAGCCACTGACGATCACAGGCACGGCATTCGCGGGCAGCCCCTTTACCGGTGAGTTGCCTGCAGGCGCTTGCGTCAAAATCATGACGGGCGCGGTGATTCCGTCAGGTGTGGATACCGTCGTCATGCAGGAGCATACCGCAACTGAAAATGGGAAGGTCAGCCTGCTCAAAACCCCGTCGCAAGGCGCCAATATCCGCCTGACCGGCGAAGATATTGCGCTGGGCCAGACCGTGCTGTTGCGTGGGCACCAAATACAAGCCGCCGATATGGGCTTGCTGGCCTCACTCGGCATTGCCGAGATTCAGGTTTATCGCCGCCTGAAAGTAGCCTTTTTCAGCACTGGCGATGAGTTGGTCAGCGTCGGTCAGCCCTTGCAGGCTGGGCAGATTTACGACAGCAATCGTTATAGCTTATGGGGCATGTTGCAAGCCCTGGGCACAGACGTGCATGACCTCGGCAACGTCGCTGACGACCCTGCCGCGCTTGAGAAAACCTTGCTAGCAGCGGCGGCAGAACATGACGTGGTGATAACCAGTGGCGGCGTTTCAGTGGGTGAAGCTGACTTTATGAAGCAACTGCTGGCAAAACATGGCCAAGTCTTATTCTGGAAAATCAATATGAAACCGGGTCGTCCGCTGGCCTATGGCAAAATTGGCCAGTCACATTACTTTGGTTTACCCGGCAACCCGGTGTCTACCATGGTGACTTTTTACCAGTTTGTACAATCCGCACTTAAAAGCCTGATGGGCGCCAGCGCGTTGACCCAGCCTGCATTTAGGGTCGAGTGTGTGAGCGCGATTAAAAAAGCCGCCGGACGTACCGAGTTTCAGCGCGGCATATTATTCAAAGAAGGCGAAACCTGGAAAGTCAAAACCACAGGCGAACAAGGCTCAGGCATTTTGAGCAGCATGAGCCAGGCCAATTGCTTTATTGTGCTGGATGAATCCACGGCCGCACTGGCTGCAGGCGCAATGGTTGAAGTACAACCATTTAACGGCATTTGCTAACCTCCCCCAACGCGCGCAAGCTGGCATGAATCATAAAAAATAGCTTATAGTGTCGGCTCGCAGTGGGGGTTAATCATAAAGGTGTTGGCGTGCAAGCCGTGTTAAAAGAGTCTAAACAGTTCAATCATGTATTAGAGTGGTGCTTGATCGCTTCACTGCTGATCCATGCCGCGATCATGTTTACCATGCCCAAGCCAGACTATGACCTGCCACCACCCAAAAAGCAGGAAATCCGCATTGAACTGGTGAAAGAACAACCGCCTGCGCCTGCAGTCCCGGTGGCTCAAGCGGAGCCTACTCCAACGCCCCCCAAACCAGAGCCTGTTAAGCCGCAGCCGGTGAAGCACGAAGCCAAACCAGTTGAGCAAAAACCCGTCACGCCACAAAAGCCATCAGCCACCCCGGAACCCCCTGCAGAAACTGCGCACCCGGTGGTTGAATCGCCTGCCCCGGCAGTGATCGCTGCCAAACCAAGTGTTAGCGAAGCGAAGCCAGAAATCGTGGTGCCGCCACCGGCAGCCCCGGCACCGCCGCCTGAGCCGGCCAAAGCGACAGGGCCAAGTGAAGGCGACATTGACGCCGCGCGCAATGCCTTTAAAGAAGCGGCGCAGCGTGAAATCCAGAAAAACCTGCGCTATCCCAGAATTGCGCTGGAGCGCAGCATAGAAGGCGTGACACACCTGCATATTACCTTTGATGACCACGGCAATATTACCGGCATCGAAATCACGGAATCCAGCGGCAACAAAGCCCTGGATAATGCCGCCATCGAAACGGTCAAGAAATCGCAGTTCAAAGCCCTGTTTAACGATATTTTGCGCGGCAGGTTGAAGTCGACCAATGTGCCGGTCAGCTTCAAACTGGCCAGTTAAGCGACCATGCTTTTCAAGCGCACATCCTTAGAGTCCTCTGCCAGAGCGCACGACAAACCGCTGCGTCACTTGCTGCTGTTTCATGACCTGTATTTTATTGCCCTCATCGTGTTGGCCGTGGCCAGTGGCGCCTATGGCATTTACCTGTGGGACAAAGCGTCCAAGCAATCACAACGTATTAATTTTGTGATTCAGGAAATCTACCTGGTGCGCGGTGACCTCTATCGCCAAACCAAAGAGTTGTTTGATGCGTTTTTTTTGCAGGAAGAAAATGCATTACAGGAATATAACCAATACACCACTTCCATTCTCGACCACCTGGAGCGTTTGCAAAGCATCGCCATCGACCAGGAAGAACGCGATGCATTGATGGAGATCGAACTGAAATACCGCAACCTGGTGAACGAAGCGCCAGCCTTGTTTTACCGCTACCAGAATAACCCGGACCGCAAAGCACAGAAGTCTATTTACCAGGATATTGAAACCGGCATTTTCAGGCACTATGAAGAGGTTTCCAAGCGCGCCGAGAACCTGCTTTTTGTGAAGCAAGGCGAGATCAAACATCGGCTCGAAGAAGCCAGAAGCAACTCGATTGCGGTGCTGTCATTGCCACTGATCCTGGCGTGCATCCTGATTGTATATTCACGGCGTATTCTGAAAAACTCCATTGTCAGGCCGATTAACGACATCATGCAGGCCACCAACGCCATCAGTGCTGGCAATCTGATTCATCAAGTGCCAGAAGCAGGCGCAGAAGAGCTGGCCGTGCTGTCGAGGGAAATCAACAAAATGGCCGAAGACCTGGCGGCTAGCCGTGACGCGCTGGTGAAAAGCGAAAAACAGGCAGCGCTTGGCCTGCTGGTCCCCATGCTGGCGCATAATATCCGCAACCCGCTGGCCAGCATACGTGCGACGGCACAGGTGATTGATGACCCGCTGCTCGATAAAGACACGCTGGAATCGATTCAAGGCATTATCCACACCGTGGACCGGCTGGAGCGCTGGACAGGCAGCCTATTGTCTTACCTGCACCCGATCAAACCCATGCTCAACCAATTACTGCTGTCTTCTATCGTGCAGGGCGCCATCACCACCTTGCAACCCAAGCTGAATGAAAAACAGATCAAGGTGATTGAAAACAGCGCCGCCATCAAACGCCTGGTGCTGACAGATGAACATTTACTGGAACAAATGCTGTACAACTTGCTTCTAAATGCTTCAGAAGCTTCACCCAAAGGGACTGAAATCCAGTTAACGTGCGCATTGGCCAATAACCTGCTCACCATTACCATGATCGACCAAGGGCCAGGCATGCCATTCAAGCCCGAGCCACATGCGTTAACACCAGGCCCGACCACTAAACGCTTTGGCACTGGGCTAGGCATCCCGTTTGCGTTCAAAGTGTGCGAAGAACTGGGCGGCGCCATGGCATTTGACAGCGAGCCTGGCCAGGGCACCTGCATTACCATCACCTTACCGCAATAAATGGCAAGCACGGCGGCTAAGATGAAAATGTGTGTTTTGTGCTTGCTTAATTTTGTATTTTTATCAACAATGTGATTAAGTGATTGTCATGACTACTATGTTGAATTCACCTATTCCAGAACTCTCCTTACCGGCCACCTCCGGCCTGCAATTTAATAGCAAAGACTATTTAGGTAGGTTTCTCGTTCTCTATTTTTACCCCAAAGACGCAACCCCTGGCTGTACGACGCAAGGCATGCAGTTCCGTGACCTGCATGATCAGTTTGCGGCGGCCAATGCGGTGATCTTTGGCATTTCACGCGACAGCCTGAAATCACACGAAAATTTCAAAGCCAAGTACACGTTTCCGTTTGAGCTAATTGCTGATAGCGAAGAAGTCGCCTGTCAGGCATTTAATGTCATCAAAATGAAAAACATGTACGGAAAACAGGTACGTGGCATTGAACGCAGTACATTCCTGGTCAACCCACAAGGCATCATCGTGCGCGAATGGCGTGGTGTCAAAGTGGATGGGCATGCCGCCGAGGTATACGCCAGTATTCAGTCTTCCCACTCATAAAGTGATTTTCTATGGCCAGTGCTCCACACACCAAGCTGTTTGTTCTTGATACCAATGTTCTGATGCACGACCCATCGTCGCTGTTCAGATTTGAAGAGCACGATGTCTATTTGCCAATGGTGACATTGGAGGAACTAGACAATAACAAAAAGGGGCTGACTGAAGTCGCCCGTAATGCCCGTCAGGCCAGCCGTTTTCTGGAAGAAATCATTGGCAGCATAGACACAGACAAACTGGAAGCAGGCTGCCCGCTGGGCATCCAGGGCAATCGCCACCTAACCGGCAAGCTGTTCTTCCAGATGGAACATGTGCCAACTGACCTGCCAGGCCTGGCCGGCAGCAAGGCGGATAACCAGATCATCAGCGTCGCCCTGTCCCTGAAAAAACAGTTTGCCAAACGCAATGTCATCCTGGTCAGCAAAGATATCAATATCCGCATTAAAGCCCGCGCCATGGGCGTGCCGTCTGAAGACTACTTTAACGATAAAGTGCTTGAAGACAGCGACATGCTGTATACCGGCCTGCGTGAACTGCCGGAAGATTTCTGGGATGCCCACAGCAAAGACATGCATTCCTGGCAGGAGTCTGGCCGCATGTTTTATAAAATCAACGGCCCTATCGTCAAGTCATTGCTGATCAATGAATTTGTGTTTTATGAATATCACAAACCGTTTCATGCCATCGTCCGTAAAATAGAAGATAATTCGGCGGTGCTGGAAGTGGTGCAAGATCACCAGAACCCGAAACACAGCGTGTGGGGCATTACGGCACGTAACCGTGAGCAGAATTTTGCACTCAACTTGCTGATGGATCCTGATATTGATTTTGTCACACTGCTAGGCCAGGCCGGTACCGGTAAAACCTTGCTCACCCTGGCAGCAGCATTGACACAAACACTGGATAAAAAGCGCTACTCCGAGATCATCATGACCCGCGTCACCGTGCCGGTAGGTGAAGACATCGGCTTTTTACCAGGCACCGAAGAAGAGAAAATGGCACCGTGGATGGGCGCACTGGAAGACAACCTGGACGTATTGAATAAAACCGATGAGGATGTCGGTGAGTGGGGGCGTGCAGCCACCCAGGACCTCATCCGCACCCGCATTAAAATTAAATCGTTAAACTTTATGCGTGGCCGTACTTTTCTCAATAAGTTTTTAATCATCGACGAAGCACAAAACCTGACGCCCAAACAAATGAAAACCCTGATTACGCGCGCAGGCCCGGGGACCAAAGTCGTTTGTTTAGGCAATATCGCGCAGATCGATACGCCCTATCTGACCGAAGGTAGTTCCGGCCTGACGTATGTGGTTGACCGATTCAAGAACTGGTCGCATAACGGCCATATCACCCTGGTGCGTGGCGAACGTTCGCGCCTGGCCGATTTTGCAGCCGAGGTCCTGTAGACGCAGTCTGCTTGAATGTGATGGTTAAAGGCTTTTATACCTTACTGATTGCCCAGTTCTTATCGGCAATCGCTGATAATGCACTCTTGTTTGCAGCGATTGCGCTGCTGGCTCAGCTCAATGCACCGAGCTGGCACGAACCGCTGCTGCGAGAGTTCTTTGTCATTTCTTACATTGTGCTGGCGCCTTTTGTCGGCCCGTTTGCTGACGCACTGCCCAAGGGCCGCGTGATGTTTTTAAGCAACGGCCTGAAGTTTATCGGCTGTTTAATGGCGCTGGTCGGCGTCCCGCCATTGTATGCTTATGCGATGGTCGGCGTCGGCGCCGCCGCTTACTCCCCGGCAAAATACGGCATCCTGACCGAAATGTTGCCGTCAAAGCTGCTGATCAAGGCCAACGCCTGGATGGAAGGCACCACCGTCACGGCCATTATTCTGGGGCCAGTGCTTGGCTCTACATTATCGGCAAATAACCCTTATATCGGCATCGCCTTCATCATGCTGTTGTATTTACTGGCGGCGGGTTTTAACTATTACATTCCCAAAGTGCCTATTGACCACAAGGTTGAGCAAAAAACACTGCGCTTTTTACTCAAGGACTTCTGGCATGCGTTTGTCACGCTGTGGAAAGATCCACAGGGGCAAGTCTCACTGGCAGTGACCACCTTGTTTTGGGGTGCAGGGGCTACACTACAGTTTGTCGTACTGCAATGGGCCGATGTCCGCCTAGGTTTTTCGCAACAGCAAGCCACTTATTTGATTGCTATTCTGGCCGTTGGTATTGCGGCAGGCTCTGTCATTGCCTCGCGCTATGTTGAGCTGGAAAACGCGGTCAAAGTATTACCTGCAGGCATTTATATGGGCATTCTGGTCATCAGCATGATGGTCATCCACAGCCCGGTGCTGGCCGGTATTTTGCTGTTCGTCATCGGTGTGCTATCAGGCTACTTTTTGGTGCCGCTCAACTCGCTGTTACAGCATAGAGGGCATCATTTGCTTGGTGCCGGCCATTCCATTGCGGTGCAAAACTTTAATGAAAACATAGGCATATTACTGCTATTGGGCGCTTACACCTGGATGGTAGGGGCAAAACTCGATATCAACACCATCGTGGCTATTTTCGGTGTGTTTATTATCGTCAGCATGTCTTTGATTACTGTGGTTTACCGTAAGCAAATCAAGCAATAAGCCTTGATACTACACAATAAAAAAGGCGCCTAAGGCGCCTTTTTTATTTTGATAAACATCAATTACTAGTGCAATTTTACATGCGGCTCAGTACGTCTGGAGATAATGCGCCCAATCGTGTGCACGATCACTGCCAGAATGCCATGCAATGCCATCAGGTGCATTTTATACAACGAGCGATACATTACACGCGCAAACAGGCCTTGAATATACATGCTGCCACCAGCCACGGCGCCCATCAGGCTACCCACAGTAGAGTATTTACCCAGGTTCACCAATGAGCCGTAATCTGTGTAGTGGAACTCAGGTAATTGTGCTTTACCAGCCACACGTGCCTTGACTGTTTTAACCAGTAGTGAAGACTGTTGGTGCGCTGCCTGCGCACGCGGCGGCACGGTTGTATCGTGTCCCAGCCATGGACAAGCCGCGCAATCGCCGAAGGCAAAAATGTTCTCATCACGCGTGCTTTGCAGGTGCTGATTCACCACCAACTGGTTAATACGATTGGTTTCCAGGCCGTCAATATCTTTCAAGAAATCTGGTGCCTTGATCCCTGCTGCCCATACTACCAACTCTGCTGGAATGGTACGGCCACTATGGGTCGTAATGCCTTTGGCTGATACTTCAGTCACGCGCTCGCCGGTAAACACGTTGACGCGCAATTTACGCAACTCAACATCGACCGCGTACGACAATTTAGGTGGTAATGCAGGCAAGATACGATCGCTCGCTTCAATCAGCGAGATTTTCACATCGCGATCCGCGTCAATTTTATCCAGGCCATACGCTGCCAACTCACGTGTTGTATTATGCAATTCCGCTGCCAGCTCAACACCGGTCGCCCCTGCACCCACGATCGCCACTTCCAGTTGACCTGGTTTTAATGGCTCAGGCTGCGTCTGCGCACGCAACAAAGCGTTGTGCAGATAACGGTGGAATTTCTGTGCTTGTGACTGCGTGTCCAGCGCCATTGAGAACTCACGCGCACCTTTAATACCAAAGTCATTGGTGGTACTACCCACAGCAATAATCAAGGTGTCGTATTTGAACGAACGGCGCGCAATAATCTCATTACCATCTTCATCATGCACTGGCGCCAGCAACACTTCACGCGTGCTGCGGTTCAGGCCATCCATACGGCCAAGACGGAATTTAAAATGATGCCAGTGCGCCTGTGCCAAATACTCCAGCTCATGACGATCCGGGTCCATGCTACCCGCTGCAATTTCATGCAGCAGCGGTTTCCATACATGGGTTCTGGTCGCATCAATCAGCGTAATTCTGGCTTTTTTCTTTTTGCCCAGAGAGTCACCCAGTTTGGTTGCCAACTCAAGGCCACCGGCACCGCCACCTACAATGATGACATGGTGTAAATCATTTTCGTCTGTCACGCTCACGCTTCCATCCTTCAATAAAAAAGCGCGCCTGCCGTACTGCCAAGCGCGCACAACAACTCAATTATACCGTTATTCGTTACCAGTAATTTTGGCATGACTACGAATAAAAGCGATGACCTTCAATACATCATCCGGCTTCAAGCCATCATCCGGCGCCATCAAACCAAAGCCTTTAGCACCCATGCCGCCATTCGTGCCATGCCAGATGGTTTCAAACATACCTTTGTTGGTTGCATTTTTGGCATAACGGAAGTTTTCGCCAATCAAGCCAGGACCAACAGCGCCTTCGCCATGTCCACCGTGGCAAGCCACGCAAGAGAACAGGTTAAATCTTTTTTTACCCTCTTTAATTGCTTCTTCGTTACCGATATAAGGGTTTTTACCCGTTGCCAAAAATTCCTTGGCGGCGGGTGTATCAAACATTTTCAGGTCAATTTCCATCGGCTGACCATCTTGTGTGGTCACAAACTGAATCGCCTTGATATCACTAGCGGCATCCGCTGCTGCACCAGATTGACCACCGTTATTACATGCTGCCAGCATCGTGGCGAGCAGTGCTGTTAAAAGCATACTTCTCATGATTACCCCCATCTTTCCTAAGATCCATGTTCTTTGAAATAAAACGGTTTTTAATTGTTTTTTTATAATCAAACCGACTGTTTTTATTGTGCCACAAAAACAAAAAACGGTCACCTCAGTGACCGTTTTTATTCGTAACGAATTATTCGTTACCTGTCATGCCTACGTTGCTATTGCTACGAATGAAAGCAATCACTTTCAGCACTTCATCTGGTTTGATACCATCATCTGGAGCCATCAAGCCAAAGCCTTTAGCACCCATACCACCGTTAGTACCATGCCAGATCGTTTCAAACATACCTTTGTTAGTGGCATCTTTTGCATAACGGAAGTTTGCACCGATCAAACCTGGGCCCACTGCGCCTTCGCCTTTACCACCGTGGCAGGCCACGCAAGAATACAGGTTGAAAATCTTTTTGCCTTTTTTAATGGCTTCCTCGTTACCGATGTAAGGGTTTTTGCCAGTGGCCAAAAACTCTTTTGAAGCATCTGTATCAAACATTGCTTTGTCGATGTTGATGGTTGAGCCGTCTTGAGTAGCTGAAAAAGTGATATCAGCCATCGCACCTGTGGCAAATGCCATCAAGGAAATCAACAATGCTGATTTAAATGTGTTGCCTAACATGTTTTCTCCTAATCCTAAACAAAATGAGCGACGTTAACATCAAGACCCAACCAACATTAACGTATGCTCATTTAACGAATCGTTCCAGAAACGGTTGACGAATATTTCCGAATTTAATTACAGAAAATTTCACTGAGCCATCTCAAAACAAGGCCACGATTCTACTGTGTTTCTTTTACCTTGTCATTAGCAACTGCCTGTTTTTAAAACTTTTTCACCATGTGTGTTACTTTTTATACACACTGTCGCCTTCAACCACCGGCACGGTTGGAATACCGTAATCTTTTAGGATCGCATCAATCTTGTCTTTATTGCGTTCCAAGGCTTCGTTGATCATCTTGATACGGTCTTTATCCTTCATACGCACGGCCACAGAAATATTCCAGTATTCCTTACCCTTCAGGTTGACCTTGTTGTATTCAGGAATCATGCGCACCTCTAAAGGCACTTTGGACTGCTTGGCAAAATAACCTGCAATCGGACCCCACATAATGGCGACATCAATGTCACCTTTTACCAGGTCATCGATAATAAAGCTGGTCGGCAAATTCAGGTCACGCTGCAAACGATAAGGACGTGCATTCGTCATCAGGTCGTAATCGTTTAAGGGGATCGTTGCAGGGCTCTTATCAACAATACCGATAATGCCTTTTTTCAGGTCTGGGGAATCCCAGTTGTTAATGTCATAGTTGCTATCTTTACGCCAGACGAACACATGGCCGGAGCGGTAATAAGGTTTGGAGGTTCTCAAGCCATCAAAGTCAGAGGTCATGCCGATAATCACATCACAGCGCATGGCATTGATGGTATTACGCAAAAAGCCTTGGCGATTATAAGCATATTGAAAGGTCAGTTTTTTACCAAGATCATCAGCCAGTACTTTAGCAATCTTGTCTTCAAAGCCTTCCAACTTAATATTGGAGTAAGGCATATTGTCCGGGTCCGAACAGACCTTAAACTCAGACTCATCAGCGACACGGCGCACTTCACCAATACGGCCTTCGTCCGGGTTGAGAGTAGGGATATCAATTTCTTCGGCAAACACCACACTTTGTGTGGCAAACATCATCGCAAACGCACCCAATATATTCCATGTAGTTCTCATTTTGACTTCATCCTTTTTGTGATTGTTTCCTGTCGTTTTTGGAGCTCGGCCTTGCTCAAAAGTTCTGCCAATCAACGACAAACTTAATCATCTTATCGTGAATGCGTTTTCATTTGTAGCCAAAACACATTTAATTTTAGTGCGACACTTTTGAATCATGATATTCATGAAAAAAAACACCCTGCCGAAGCAGGGTGTTAAGGAGTCAACGTATTACTACGTGTAACTTAAGACAAGCTCAAATTACAGTGAGAAAACGTTCAGTGCACCGCCGCCAGGAGCAGCGTTGTACTTAGTCAACTCTTTGTAACCACCAGCAGCACCCAGTGCGTCTGTGTCGTTGGTCATACCCAAGTTCATCGCAACACCAGCCCAACCGCCGATACCGGACAGTACGCCAACGTATTGTTTACCCTTGTTGCCGTATGTGAATGCATTACCAATCACGCCGGAACCAACTTGGAATTTCCACAGTTCTTTACCGTTTTGTGCATCAACAGCTTTGAACCAACGATCCAAAGTACCGTAGAACACGATGTTAGAAGCTGTAGTCAGAGCACCGCCCCATGCAGAGAATTTCTCTTTGTTGTACCAAACTTTTTTGTTGGTCATTGGATCGTAAGCGCCGAAGCCACCCATTACGCCGTCAGGACCAGCAAACATAGTCAAAGTAGCACCAACCCATGGTTGACCAGCAACGTATTTGGACTCAACTGGCTCGTATGTCATACATACGTGGTTCAATGGTGTGTACACCAAACCAGTTTTTGGAGAGTAAGCAGCAGGCTGTTGGTCTTTAGTACCCAAAGCAGCTGGGCAAACACCCTTAGCGTTGTAGTCTTGGTGAGTAGAAGCAGTTGCCAATTTGTTTGGCACACCTGTTTTCAGGTCAACATCAGTTGCCCAGTTAACGAATGGGTGTACTTTTTCAGCAGCAACCAAAGAACCGTTGTGAGCGTTCCATGTGTAGATGAAACCGTTACGGTCATGGTGCCATGCGTATGTTTTGCCACCTTTGTCGAACAGGATTACTTCGTTAATACCATCGTAGTCCCACTCATCGTGTGGAGTCATTTGCATGCCCCATTTAGCCACACCAGTGTCCAAATCACGAGCAAAAATTGTCATAGACCATTTGTTGTCGCCTGGACGTACATCTGGGTTCCATACGGATGGGTTACCAGTACCGTAGTAAACCAGGTTTGTACGTGCATCATATGGCCACCAGCCCCATACGGAACCGCCACCATGTTGCCAGCCGTCTTTAACAGCTTGTGGTTTCAACCAAGTACGTGTACCCAGTTCTTTTTCACCAATTTTCAGGCTGTCGTTAGCCAATTTTTTGAAAGAACCACCTTGTTTGTTACCGCCGTTTACATCTTCGTAAACTGACAGTGCGTTATATGATGGGTTTTCTTTGTTGAAGTCAGCACCGATCAATACTTCGCTGTCTGGACCTGTAGAGAATGCTTTCCATGCCAGAGAGCCGTCTTTCAGGTTGTATGCAGCGATAAAGCAACGTACGCCGAACTCAGCACCTGAGCAACCGGTCAATACTTTGTCTTTGATTACGTGTGGAGCGTTAGTGTTAGTTGCACCAACTTTTGGATCAGTGTTCTTAACGTCCCATACTTTAGCACCGGTTTTTGCATCTAAAGCAACCAACATACCGTCGTTTTGTTGCAGGTAGATTTTACCGTCGCCGTAGCCCAGACCACGAGAAACGTTGTCACAGCACAGAACTGCTTGAACGCTTGGGTCTTGTTTAGGGAAATAGGACCAAACGATTTTTTGATTGTCGTTCAGATCCAGCGCGTATACGTTGTTTGGGAAAGCTGTGTGAACGTACATCATGTTACCAACAACAACTGGTGAACCTTCGTGACCACGGTTTACACCGGTTGCGAATGTCCAAGCTGCTTTCAGGTTTTTAACGTTACCCTTGTTGATTTGTGCCAAGGCGCTGTAACCGTTGTTGTTGTGTTGACCACGTGGATGTGCCCAGTTGTTGGCATCTTTCAACGCGGCTTCTTGGTCGGCTGCTGCGAAAGCAACCAATGGCAATGCTGCTACCAGACCCAAGGCCAGTTTGATTTTGTTAACTTGCATATTGATCTCCAAAGTTAGAACTAAGGGTTTAATATTAAGTACACGTTAAATTCTGCCAGCACTAGGATTGGCAAACCAAATTTCCCGCATACTTTTCACTCCAGAGACAAGGGAAAAACTCCTGAAACGCTTTAGAATTTATCACTTGCCGCATGTGAGGATTGCAATATAGAACAATTTGTTTTCAATTGCAACAGTTTGGTTACAAATCGGTTACAAATATTTCGAAATATTTTTTGTTAATTTTGCGCAAGCTTGCAATAAAATAAATTACCATTAAAAATCATATAGTTAAGAAAATAATTTATGAGCACACTTTGTCTTTACTCTGAATGCCAACCGTTTACAAACACGCATATTGCAGTCAGTTCGTTACATTCCATCTATGTTGAGCAGTGCGGCAACCCGCATGGCGTCCCTGTTATTTTTCTGCATGGCGGCCCTGGCAGCGGCTGCAATCCGGGGCAAAGACGTTTTTTTGATCCCAAGCACTACCACATTATCCTGTTTGACCAACGCGGTTGCGGCCGTAGCCAGCCGCCAGGAGAAACCACGGACAATACGACACAAGATTTGGTCGCCGATATAGAGGCCATACGCCAGCACCTGAATATCCAGCGCTGGCATGTTTTTGGCGGCTCGTGGGGCAGTACATTGGCCCTGGCCTACGCCAACAGCCATGCCGAACAAGTGATCAGCCTAACGTTGCGCGGCATCTTTTTGAGCAGGCAGCATGAAATTGACTGGTTTTTGGGCCAGGTCGCATTATTTTTCCCGGAAGCTTGGCAGACCTTACTGGCACCGGTGCCGGCCAACCACCGGGAGAATGTCCTGGGTTACTACGCCACGCAGGTGTTTGATGCGGATACCGCTATTAGCATTCCGGCCGCCATTCGCTGGAACGCGTTTGAATCCAGCATCATGAGCCTGATTCCCAAAACAGACAGTGCCGAAATCAATGGCAACGTCGAGCTAGCGCGTGCACGCGTACAGATTCACTATATTCAGCATTTATGCTTTGTCGATGGTGAGCAAATGTTACGCTCAGCCGCGCAGCAGTTGCGTTCGATTCCGACCACCATTGTGCAAGGGCGTTATGACATGGTGTGCCCGCCCCAAACGGCGTGGGAGTTAAACCAGGCATTGCCACAGGCAAGCTTGATCATGGTGCCTGATGCAGGCCACTCGGCGATGGAAACCGGCACGTGCCAGGCGTTATTGCATGCAACGGAACAATACAAGCAACTCAGCCCCTAACGATCATCACCAATGAAAGCGGAGTGTATGCCGGCGTTATGGACGACAGTACAAACACAGTGGCAAGGGCTGAAGCAGCATCTCTCAGCCTATAGCTATTGCACGCCACTGTTTGTCCTTAAAACGACCTGGCAAGGCGTGACCAGGCATAGGTTAATGGGGCTTTCAGCCGCGCTGTCTTTTTACGCTTTGTTCGCGCTGATTCCACTGATTGTGCTGATTTTCTTTTTAATCAGCCATTTGGTCTACTCATCGGACTACGCGATTGTGAAGCTGGCGATTCTCACCAGCAACCTGCTGCCTGAATTTAGCCAGCGCATTATGATAGAAGTCTACGACAACACGCGCACCAAGGCCGCCTGGGGTGCAGTTGGTTTTTTTGTGCTGCTGTGGACCATCACCCCACTGGCCACACATATGCGCGCCAGCTTTCACCTGATTGCCAGCCGCAATGATGTGCCTTCTTTCTGGCATAAAAAATTACGCGATGTGGTGGCTGTGCTGGGCGTGTTGCTGGTGTTTTTTCTGTTTACGGCAGCAGGATTCGTGCTGGAATCGATTATTGTGTTTCTGGCCAACCACTTGCCATCGGCATTGATCAATGTGGTTGGCTCTTTGTTGTCACTCACCTTAACCACGCTACTCATTGCAGGCTTCTACCACACCTTTTGCCCGCTCAATGTGCATTGGCGCCACCTGCTGTTATCCGCCCTGCTCACCGCGAGTGTGTGGATGCTGATGCGCCCGGCCTTCGGCCTGTTTTTGAGTGTGAATAAAAATTTTGGCGCCGTGTTTGGCAGCATGAAAGCCATGTTTGTGTCTATTAGCTGGCTGTACCTGAATTTTGCGGTATTTTTGGTCGGCATAGAGTTAATGGTCACGCTCAGGCAAAAAGACGTGCTGTTGTTAAAAGGCCTGTTTGAAGACATTCCCAACCAGCAACACTATTTACAGGCATTGCTGGGCAAATACGGCAAAACCTATGTGCAAGGTAATTATGTATTGAAAGAAGGAGACACAAGCCAGCACTACTATATGGTGGTAGATGGCACCTTGCATTTGACGCAACAGCAGGCCGATGGCAGCGAACACACTGTACGCATCTTGCAATACGGTGATTTTTTTGGCGACATTGCGCTGTTTTCGGCGCAGCCGGTGACCGCCAGTGCAGTCGTCGTCTCTGCCCAGGCATCGGTGATTGAAATTTATGCCGAATGTATGGAGAACTTGTTGCAAGAAGACCCTTATATCGCTGTGCGCTTACTCAAACAACTCTCGCATCACGCTCAGGTAAAAAATGTTTTTACACCATCCCAATAAGGCATAAACAAGGGGCGATTGCCAACATTTGCGCTAAATCAACGCACACAGTCATTGCAGAATTGTAAGATGTGTTACAAAATTGTAACTATCTTTGGAATTTTGCACGATGGCACGCTCACTTTCGCAAGAGATCAACACCCTGATACAACAGCTAAATCATGGACAATTTGTGGCCGTGATTGAAGGCGCACGCCCATTGGCGGCACAACATCCGCGAGAGTTTATATTACACCACCTGTTAGCGCTGTCACTTGATCAGACACAGCAATACCGTGAAGCCGCGCTAGCCTATGAAGCAGCGCTGCAACTCAACCCGCAGGCTGCAGAACTGTGGTTTAACTATGCCATTGTACAAACACAACTTGATGCACTCACCAGCGCCGAACAGGCATACCGCAAAGCCATCACGCTGAATCCACAGTTTTTTGAAGCGCATGGCAACCTGGGCACGGTGCTGCAAAAACAAGGCAAACTGGACGAAGCCATAGCCAGTTACCAGCAAGGCTTGCGCATCCAGCCACATGATGCGCGCGGCCACTTCAACCTGGGCACGGTGCTGCGCGACAAAGGGCAGCTACAGGCCGCCGTGCAAAGCTATGAGCGTGCCATTGCACTATTCCCTAACTACACCGACGCTTATAACAATCTGGGCGAAACCTGGCGTGACCAGGGCGATATGACCAAAGCTGTGCAGCATTACCAGCAGGCATTACAACACAACCCGCAACATGCGGGCGCCAATTACAATATGGGCGAGTTTTTATACTTGGCCAAGCGTTTTGAGGAAGCGATCCCTCACTTCGAGGCCTCGCAATTAGATGATTGGCAATCGAGGGTACTGTACTGCTTATACCGCGCAGAAAAATTTGCCGCCTTTAAGCAACTCAGAGATCGCATCATCCGCCAGGGGCCGCATACCGCGCCGTTTATTGCCACTCTATCTACCCATTACAGCCTCAACCACGGCGAGGCAGACCCCTATCAGTTTTGCCCTGATGGCCTGTCATTTGTCTATCACCGCAGCTTGCCAGAGCTCGCGCCTGGCAGCCCGTTATTGGCAGAGTTACTCACGCATATTGCACAAGCAGATATCGCCGAACGCAAACAGGCGCGGCTGACCAATGGCAAACAGTCTGCCGGCAATCTGTTTAAACGCCCGGAAGCGGCGTTCAGAACGCTAGGCGAACTGGTCAAGCGCGAGTTTCGCCAGTATCAGGCGCAATTTAGCCAGGCCGATTGCGCCTTGATGACGCATTTTCCGGAGTCACTGGAATTTACCAGCTCATGGTATGTAAAAATGCAAAAAGGCGGCCACCTGGATGCGCATATTCACGAAATTGGCTGGCTCAGTGGGGCGGTTTACCTGGCCATGCCGGAAACCGCAGACCCGCAAGAAGGGGCTTTTGAATATGGCACCCATGGTGACCAATACCCGCAATTGCATCAAAACTTCCCGACCCGTTTTATCAAACCTGCCATCGGCGACATTGTGCTGTTTCCGTCATCGCTGTTTCACAGAACGATCCCTTTTCATGCCGAGGCAGAGCGCATTTGTGTCGCGTTTGATTTAAAACCGGCCGCCACTCTGCCAGCCGCACGCAGCCAATATTAAACCCAGGCAAGCGGATGCCGTTTAAGCCGCCCCCAAACGGCATCACGGGCTTATCAAACTGATACAGAATTTATCAAAATTGCTGATTGTAGATTCCATGGCGCAAGGTATGATACTTGATGAGGAATCGCTCTTTTTGAAGAGGCCGGCACAGCGCTTATCTGTGATGCAATCACCCCGGCCCATCGCGCTGCAGCTAGCCTCATCTTGCGTCACACCAACCAACCCAGATGGAGTCGGATCAATATGATTGCAGTGCGCCGGACATGCTTGCTACTCCCCCTACTTGGCCTGGGCACCACCGGCCTCTGCCAGGCCGGGCCTGAGCAAACGCGCGAAACCAAGAGCGAGCTGCTCTTCAACCTGGCCCTGCTCAGCCAAATGCCCAACCGCCAGGCACAAGACACTTATGCGATTTGCGCATTTGAAGAAGACATCGGCCAATTAAAGGCCACGGCGATCGAATCGCAAAAACTACAAAACTTGCAGATCTTTTTAGTCACAGTCAAAGCCCCTGCTGACGTCAAGCGCTGCAATCTGTTATATATTCAAGACTACAGCACACAAAAGCCGCTAGAATTACAACAAATCATTCAGAAAGAGTCTGTATTGACCGTTGTATATAACGGCAATAAATTTTCTGAATACGGTCATGTAGAAATCAGCGAACAGGAGAAACACTACCAGTTTGCCTTACACCTGACCTCGGCAAAACAGGCTGGCATTGTGTTTGACACACGGCTGATGAAACTGGCGACCAATATCATTAATTAACCTTAGTATGTTAAGACTGCTACCTCACCTCAAAATCGCACACAAACTGCTACTCACCGAGCTGGTGATGACTTTGAGTATGTTGCTGGTCTTTATTGTGTTTGCCTTTGGTAGCCACTACCACAGCCTGCGCACCCACCTTATCCGCGACATTCTGGTGCAAATGAATGTGGTGGCCAATTCTATTGGCCCTGCCGTGATGTTTGGCGAGGTCAGCTCTGCTGCCAAAACCCTGGAGCCGCTCACCGATAATCAGAATATCCGCAGTGTGGTCATTCTTAACCAGGAGCAGCACCCGCTGCAAAGCCTGCATCCGCAACACCCGAAAAACCCGGCGGTTTGGCAATGGCTATACCCTTACTTTGGCGATATGGAAGTCACCACGCCGATCGTAGTCAATGAAAAAACGGTAGGCACCTTGCACGCTACCATCAAACAGGAACAGATCGTTGATGTATTAATCGGCTTTGCCTGGTCGAATGCCATTGCCGTGCTGGCCGCTGCCCTGGTTGGCTGCCTCATCATGTGGCGCCTGAACCGCAATATCGTCGATCCTATCCACGCGCTGCATAGCTTTGTCAGCAAAATTACGCGTAACCATCATTACGACCAGCGCATCAACGTCACCAGCGCCGATGAAATCGGCATGTTGAGCCATGACATTAACAACATGCTGGAAAGCATTCGCCAGCGGGATGCGCAGTTGCAAGCAGAGCTTGAACATCGCAAGGTGATTGAAGAAAAACTGCAGTTTTTAGCGCACTACGATAAAAATACCCAGTTGCTCAATCGCCACGCGTTTGAAGAGGCAATCACGCGCAAAATCACCGCCGCGCCAGATGACCGCAAACATATTTACCTGCTGCTACTCGATCTGGATCGCTTTAAAATCGTTAATGACGCCTTTGGCCACAACACCGGCGACAAACTGCTGCAACAAGTCGCGCACAGGCTGCGTGGCAATATGTCGCAAGAAGATGCGATTTTCCGCCTCGGCGGCGACGAGTTTGCGATTTTGCTGGATGCGCCTGGACGCACGCTGATAGAGCAGGTCTGTAAACGTATTATCCAAACCATTTCTGCGCAGTTTATCGTCGATGATCATGAAATCCATATTGGCGTCAGCATCGGCATTGCGCTATTGCGGCCAGGCTTTGACTCAAAAACCGAGGTGATGAAAAACGCAGATGTGGCGCTGTATCAAGCCAAGGATGCCGGGCGTAATACCTTCAGGTTTTATAGTGAGTCAGATGAAGCCACCACCTCAGAGCTGCGCAACCTGCGTGAAGAGCTGCATTTCGCGCAACAAAACCAGGAGCTGGAGCTCTACTACCAGCCAATTATTCACACCCAGCTGTTAAAAACCATCGGTTTTGAAGCACTGCTCAGATGGCGCCATCCGACCAAAGGCTTGCTGACACCAGACCAGTTTATCCACCTGGCCGAAGGTTCAGGCCTTATCATCAGCATTGGCGCCTGGGTGATTCACCAATCCCTCAAGCAGCTGGCGATGTGGCAGGAAATGTTTGACCGCGACCTGTTCATGAACGTCAATATTTCATCACGCCAACTCGATGATGACAGCTTGTCAGACACGATACGTCACGCACTGGACTTCTACCGCGTGTCGCCACGTACGCTCAACCTGGAAATCACAGAATCCATGGTCATGCGCAACATTGAGTCGGCCAAACAAATTCTTTATTCGCTCAAACAATTAGGCATAGGCATTGCCATCGACGATTTTGGCATCGGCCACTCCTCAATGAATTACCTCAAACAATTGCCGGTCGATATCCTCAAAATTGACAAGCAGTTTACGGCGGGCATTCCGCAAGACAAGGTCGATATCGCCATTGTCGATGCCCTGGTGGCGCTGGCTGTCAGCCTTAATTTGAAAGTCGTCGCAGAAGGCGTAGAAAGCGCCATTCAGTTTGAATATCTGCAATATAAACTTTGCCACCATGTACAAGGTTATTTATTCAGTGCCGCCTTGTCTGCCAGCCAGACGACGGCATTTATGGCCGAGTTTCCAGAAAGTATTCCGGCCGTTTTTCGTAAAATCGCAGGGGCAGAAAGCTAATACTCAAGCATTGGCCTGCGTTAGTCACGTTGTGATTACACATAAAAACAAACCATAAAAAGCATACAGGGGAACATATGTTACGTGTCAAACCATCTTATTTACTCATAGCACTCGCCTTGTCTAGCCACCACCTCACCAGCAATGCCGCAGGCTTTGCCCTGTTTGAGCAAGGTGCCAGTGGCCTGGGTAACGCTTATGCCGGTGCATCTGCGGTGGCAGAAGACGCCAGCACTATCTTTTTTAACCCGGCAGGGATGACCTACCTGGAAGGCCGCCAAATCGTTGGCGCCTTGCATTTGATTAAAACCAATGGTGATTTTGATAACGGAAAGAGTCAGCCAGTTGCGGCTTATGCAAGTGGAGGAGAAGGTGGGAATTTAGGTAGCCTAGCGGCCATTCCCAACTTTTTCTATAAACAAGATATCAACGAACAACTCAAGTTTGGTTTAGGTATCAGCACGCCTTTTGGCCTAAAAACTGAGTATGACAAAAACTGGCTGGGTCGTTTCCAGGCTGTGAAATCAGAACTAAAGACCATTAACATCAACCCGTCCTTAGCATGGAAACTGAATGACCAATGGTCATTTGGTGTTGGCATCTCAGCCATGTGGGCACAAGCCGAGCTCACCAGCGCAGTCAATCTTTCCACTTTTGGCTTACCGGAATCATCAGTCAAGAATAAGGGCGATGACTGGGGGTTTGGCTACAACATCGGTACTATTTACCAAATCACCCCTGACACCCGATTGGGTCTGGCATTTCGTTCAAAAGTAGAACAGCACCTAAAAGGTGAAGCCTCATCGCCTTTCACCTTAGCCAACGGTAATCCAATAAGGACTCTGAACACGGATATCACCGCGGACCTGACACTGCCAGAAACGCTCTCCTTCAGCAGCTTTAGTCACTTAGATGACCGCTGGGACTTACTAACTGATGTGACCTGGACGCGGTGGAGCCAGTTTAAGGCATTAAGCATCATGCGTGACAATGGCTCTAATACAGCAGTAGGTACAACTCAAGAGCACTGGAACAACACACTGCGCTACTCTGTAGGTGTCAACTATCGTTACACAGAGTCCATAAAACTACGCACCGGCGTCGCCTATGATGAAGAGGCCATCGATAACAACCGTAGAACCACACGCATTCCTGGAAATGACCGCATCTGGCTCTCATTTGGCGCTAGTTGGCAATATAGTCCGCAGACTAAATTCGATGTTGGTTATGCACATCTTTTTATTAAAGAAGCCAGGATTCACGATGATCAGCAGACACTCGCGCCAAGCAAGGGCCTGATCGATGGTAAATACGATGGCAGCGCAGACATCCTCAGCATGCAATTCACACACCAGTTCTAAGCCGCTCTGGGCCTAGCAACACCACCCTCCAGCCGTGATCACTGACAGGATCACGGCTGGTTTCCGTGCCATGTCAGCAGCGTTATATTTCACCTTGTAAGGTTCGTGTAAGCCGCTTGTCATTTAAACTTCATCTACCAGATTGAAAATGCCTGTCTTGAAACAACCCGAAACACCGCTTTTTAGGATAGAAGATGACCATAGCGCACTTTTTCAAACTGGCATTATTACCGCTGGCGATTAGCCAGGCATTCGCAGCCCAGGCCGACCAATCCACCACGACTTCACAGGAATCTCCTTCTTTGGTGTCCCGTTTTATGAATGATGACAACCCATTTCGCATCAATTTCGACCTGGGCGACCATCCTTCTTACTTCCAGGTGTACGGTCTTGTCGATATTGGCCTCACCCATATCAACCACTCACTGCCTGAGAACTATGAATTAGCGAATAACTTTTATCCATACTCTGGTGCAAAGAAAACAGACAGAACCACCTCAAGAACCAACTGGGTGAACGGTGGCTGGCAAGGCTCTCGCCTGGGCTTTAAAGGCGAAGTTGCCAAGCTGCAAGCGTGGGATCATGACTTTAAATTTATCTATCAATTCGAAGCGGGCTTTAACACGCTGGACATGAAGCTGCATGATGCGGCACAAACCCTGGCGGATAACTCTGGTACCAATGCCAACTCCAGCGTCAGTGCAAACTCCTCCATGAACGGTGAATTGTTTACACGCCAAGCCTGGGCAGGGATTGATGGTGGCTCATTGGGTAAATTGACCTATGGTACGCAATACAACCCGTTCTTTGAGATCACCGTGACCTATGACCCTAACGGTAAGGCCGACAGCTTTTCACCATTGGGTGAGAGCGGCACCGTGGGCGGTGGCGGTGGCGTGTCAGAAAACTCACGCATGAAAAACTCGCTCAAGTATGCCAACACTTACGAGTTGGAGAGTCATGACAAAATCAATTACGCCGTAATCAACCAATTTGGTAACTCAGCGGGCACCTCGCACGGCAATGGCTACACCACACAACTGGGCTACGAAAGCAGTGCATTTGGCGTGCAAGTGGCCTATGATAGATTTTTCGATTCAGTGAAATCAGGCATTGCTGGAGCCGGCAATCCTTTGGCCAATGACACCATTGCAGTGTCGTTGTATAACACGCAAGCGGTATTGCTCACCGGCAGATGGATGCCAACCAAAGACCTGAAAATCATTGGTGGTGCGGAGTGGTACCAGTTACAACCTTCATCCTCACGTTCGATTGATTATCACTCTATCTATGATCAAACCGTATTTGGTGGCGTGGCTAACTCGGCATTAAAACCGGGCTACAAACAGGATAACTATGTGTATTACCTGGGTGCCAACTTTGACTTTGCACAACGCGTACCTGCACTGGCTGGCCTGACCACCTCAATCGGTTATTACCTGACCAAAGCGGATGCCATCGAAGGCCCGACCGTTTCAACCAACTCACAAGGCAAAATTGATACCTGGACGGCGATGCTGGACTATAAGCTGAATAAGCGCTTTGATACTTACCTGGCTTATACCACCAACCATTTTTCAGGTGACAAATATCCAAGCGCCTCAAACTATACTAACGTCACCAGCTATGGTGCCGGTTTGCGTATGAAGTTTTAAACCAAGCGCTGAAACAAAAAAGACTCAAGCATATGCTTGAGTCTTTTTTTATGGCTGACGCAGAGATTAAGCGAGAGATTTGCGTCTGCGCGCCAACAGACCAACAAACGCCAAGCCAGCCAGCAACATGCCATACGTTTCTGGTTCAGGCACTGGAGTTACTACCAGACCGGTGATTTCTGTCGGTTTGAACATGCCTTTTACATTGACCTGGGTATTGGTATTCCAGCTATTGGCAATCACATTACCGTTAATCGCCGTATAGCCGCCCGTGATATTGGCTAACGGAGCCAGGATAGTCCCGGTCGCACCAGAGCCAGTGCTCAAGGCTGTAGCTTCATAAAAGTTATACACCACGTTGAACCCATACGCGCTAAAGTCAGTGCCGGTGCCGCCATTAAAGGTCAGGCCATTGCCGGAAATATTCAGGATAATGGTCTGGCCGTTTGAAAAACCACTGAATGTCGTATTGTTTCTAGAGTTAAAGAAACTGCCATCAATATCAAAAATCTGCGCGCTGCTATTGTTGCTCGCTGTCAATTGCAGGCCGCTGTAGTTATAAGTCGCTGTACCGGTATTTGCCAGGGCGTTGAGGCTGGTAGACAGGTTTTGCAGATAAGTGCGCTCATTGGCGAAATTGATAGGATCGTTATCGACATATTGCCCGGTAAAACCAAGACTTGAAGTCGTGCGGCTACCACCCAAATCAATATCACCATTCTTCACGCTACCACCGTTGAAGTTCAGGTTATTTGCTACCACCAGCGCATTGCCAGCGACTGCTTTATTGAGCTCATTGACAGAGTAGTTGCTCGCATTAAAGCTGCCACCGACGGCAACTGCACCTTCAACATCAGAATTGCTGCTGGTAAAGTTGTTAAATACAAACACATTAAACTGGCCGGCCACGCCGAAATCCAGTACATCCGCTGAGGCAGCCATGCTTTGCATTGCAAATGTGGCCAGCACCACACTTTTTACTATCCAATTCATACATCACCCTTTAGTTATCGATTAATGATCATGATAAATAATATTTCATGCTTATTTAAGTGATTTATAACACTTTTACCTCCGGCGTCGAATAGCCCATCCGGGCACATCTCTGTCAATTGGCAGGGGCTATTTGGCAATCGCCGCCTCGCGCGATTGTTGTATCAACATTTGCTCAAATGCCTCAGCCGGCACTGGCGGTGAGTAGAAAAAACCTTGTGCGTAATCACAATGAATGTCCAGCAGCAAGTCGCGCTGTAGCGCCGTCTCTACGCCTTCGGCAATCACTTTCAGGCCGAGTTTGTGCGCCATGACAATAATGGCCTCGCATAGCACATAGCTCTCATTGCCCACATTCAGGTTACGCGTGAATGACTGGTCGATTTTGAGGTAGTCAATATCAAACTTGCTCAGGTAAGACAGCGACGAATAGCCGGTACCAAAGTCGTCAATGGCAACCTGAATACCCATGTCTCTGAATTGCAACAACCGCTCTTCAACCACAGGGTCCGGGTTGAGCAACAGGCCTTCGGTGATTTCGACCACAATGCGCTTACCCTCGACGCCCATGCTGCGCAAGGCGTGCACCCAATCGTTGCTGGCATTCAGTTGATCGACAAACTGTACCGGCGATTTATTGACGCTGATTGCAAAGTCATCGTTCATGAGGGGCTGCCATTGCATGGCATGTTGCGCGGCCTGATGAAAAATCCAGTCACCCATGGCCACAATATCCCCGGTTTCTTCTGCCACTGGAATAAACAAGGCAGGGCTGATCAAACCGCGTTCAGGATGTTGCCAGCGCATCAATGCTTCTGCCTTGACGATCTTGCCACTCGCCAAGCTAACGATAGGCTGGTAGTAATCACGCAGTTCGCCATTGTCGAGCGCCGCGCGTAAATCGCGCGCCAGATTCAGCCGTTGCGACAAGGCCTCCCTGATGGCGAGCGAAAAGAAACGTGCACTGTTACGTCCGCGACTCTTGGCCTCATACATGGCAAGATCGGCATGCTGTATCATTTCTTCGGCATGTAATGCATCTTCAGGATATTGGCTGATGCCAATACTCACCGTGACAAACACACGCTCGCCGCCCAAAATGTAGGCCTTGGAAATCTCCTGCATCAGTTGATTGCATAAGCCCTGCAGATCGGCACGCAAGCCCTCTGGCAAAATGATAGCGAACTCATCGCCACCTAGCCGGGCAACGGTCGCCGGTGCAGAGGCGATCTTAAGAATGCGTTGACCGACCTCGATCAGCAATTCATCACCATGCCGGTGGCCCAGGCTGTCATTCACCTCTTTAAATCGATCGAGATCCAGCAATAGCAAGGTTAAATGCTGCTGCGAGACAGCGGCCGCGGTGATCGCCTCTTTCATTTGATGATTAAAGTAATGCCGGTTAGGCAGTTGCGTCAGGCTGTCATAATTGGCCTGTCGCCAGATCGCGGCATCTGCCTGTTTTTTATCTGTAATATCAATATGCGTGCCGCGCATCATCGCTGGCTCGCCAGCGTCGGTGCGTGAAATCAAGCGGCCGCGATCCACAATCCAGACCCAGTGCCCGGCTTTATGCCGCATGCGGATATCACACTCATAAAATGCAATCTCGCCTTGCAAATGACGGGCGACCAGTGTCATCGAGGTGTGCCAGTCATCCGGGTGCGTTAATCGTTTTGCCGTCTCAGCATTGTGTGGAACCAACTCATCAAGCGTATAGCCCAATATCTCTGCCCAACGCTGGTTAAATTGGCAGATGCCTGTTTGCACATCCCACTCCCAGGTGCCGGCACGGGTCGCATCAATAATGTCCGTCAGGCGCAAACGCTCCAGCTCTAACTCTGCGCGCTTGCTTTGTATTTCGGCCGTTTTTCTCTTTACCGCCACCCGCAGCATAAAAATCAGCAGTAGCAAGGTTAAGCCAACCACCAGCAACAACGCCAGCGTCAGAATCACCTGTTTGGAGTACACATCACGCTGTAGCGAACTGCCTTTCCATTTGGATTCCAGCGCAGTCATTTCGGCGGGGCTAATAGCCGCTGCGCCGCGCTCAATCAGGGTGAGCATGCGCACATTGCCTTTTTTGACTGCGCGGTGAAACTGCCCCTGATACAAGGTAAACGCGCGCAAAATCTGGCTATCGGCATTCAAGCGATACAAATAGTAATGCGCCGGATAATCGTCCATGCAGACAATTTTGACCTGGCCGTTTAATGTGGCCTGAATAATCTCTTCGTAATTGTTATAGAGACGAAACGATTTAACGCCCGCCTCTTTTAGTTTAAAGATGCAGCCATCGCCCTTTTGTACGCCGACGGTAAATCCGCTCAGCGCCTCTGGTGCCGCCAGGCCGCTGATACTTTCGTGCGCATAAATACCGACCGGCAACGTGGCATAAGCGCTGGTAAAAGCATACTTATGCTCCCGTTCTGCATCACGAAAAATCATCTCGATCACATCAGCATGCCCGCTCAGCAGTTGCTGCTGCGCCTGCTCCCATGCGGTTGAAACCAGCGTCACCTTGACGCCAGTTTTTTGCTCCCACAGCTTCCAGAAGTCAGCCACAATGCCCACCGTATTGCCGTTGGCATCTTTAAACAAATAGGGGGGATAGTTATCGTCGCTAATGACCGTGATTGCCTCGGCCCTGGCCGTGCTCACCGCCAGGCTGGCACACAGCAGGGCGCTGCACACCAACCGACAAAGCAAGGTCATGACGCAGCGAGGCAAGCGCCGTGCAAACATGGCTGCAAACTTATTCATGGGTAGTCAGATGTAAACCCTGCGATTGGTCAAAAGGTGCGTTCATGTATTATCGACAGAATAATACAAACATTTACGGCAATTGTCTTTTGCTCACTGGCCCACCTGTGCAGATTTACAACAAAAACATGCTAACCGGCACCACACCTGTCTGGCCATAAAAAAAGCGCCTGGGGGATCCCATGCGCCTGTATATACCGAGCTTATGCCCTAAACATCCGGGGCGCCCGCCTTGATCTTGGCAACCCAGTCTTCCACTTGAATAAACCCGGCTTCCCGCGCTTTCTGCGCATCTGCGTCAGAGATAACATCTTGCACAAACTCCAGGCGTTTCCACTCTGCCAGCGGCGTCTGGCATTCTGCCACAGGCACATAACGTGAGCTGCTGTCCCGGGTATAGCGGTGAATATAGCGCGGACAGTTTTGCCACAGCTCAGATAAAGTCACTTTGACGACAAACTCAGCCTCTTGATACATGGCCAGCAAAGCAGGCTCATTAGACACACTGCTCACCCCTTGCAAGCGAATACGGTGCGGCCGCTCAAAAGAAATAAACAGCATGCCAATATCGGCATTTTCGACCATATTGCCCACAGAAAGCTGCATGCCGTTGCCATCATAAATCGGGAAAATCAGCGTTTTGTCGTCAATGACACGCACAAACCCGGTAAAGCCGCCTTTATAAGAAACGGTTGGGCGACCCTGATGATCGACCGTAGACAAAAAGAACATATCCAGCGACTCAATAAAGCCTTTAGCATCTTCATCAATCTCGGTCTTGCAGGCGATTTCTTCAATGCGATCTGCCAACTTGCGGGTGCCTTGCTGGTCCTGTACTTTACGGTGTGTTTCTCCAAACAAACGACTCATAGTCTCCCCCTCTTAATGTATCGCTTATGCGCCCAAGCGCATGATGGCAAGCTGGCCAAAAAACCTGATCCAGACCGCGCTATTGTAGGGCGTTCATTTGGCCTTGTCATTAAAACACACGGATCAGGCGCACACTCCATAACCGCTGGGTTTTATCCGGATGATCGAGCGTGGACCAGGCAGTGCCCATCTGCACCGTGTAATACTGGCTGGCATCATAATGCAGCTGCGGTGTCAGCCGATAACGCCAGGTGCCGCCCGTGCTGATCTCCTGATTCAACTCCAGCCCCAGCGTGAGCCGTGACGAGACATCATAAAAAACCGTATTGTTGAGCAAATAATCGACTTGTGCACTGCGGTTAATGTTGTGCACACGCAACCCCAGCATACTTAATGATGACCACTGGTCGGCCCATTTCAGGGCGTGGATATAAGTCGCGTCAGCAGACATGGCTTTGGTATGCTTGTTAACATCGACAAAGGTTTGCCAGCCATTGGCCATGCCTTGCGCAACATCCACCGTCAACGTTTGTTGAATTGCCACCTTATAGCGCTCGTGGCTGGCATCCTGAAACGGTAATTCGATTTCAATCGCCAGGTCATCCGCCAGACCATACTCCAACTCTGGCGCCCAATTAATATCGCCGGTATAAGGGTTATAGTCACCCAGCGCGTTGATTTCCATATCACCCTGCCTGACGCCCAATGGCCGCACCAGGTCATATACCATGGGTTCGGGAATCTTTAACAGGCGATCACTGTGCGCGGCATCGGGTTCAACAAACCCTGGCGCGGGCATGATATCTGAGGCGTAAGACAATGGGAGGGTGACCAGCGTAAAGCAGATAGCAACAACAGTGTACACGCACTTCATTAATATATTTACATAAATGAAAATGCCATACTAACACGTCAGGCGCATGCAACAAACGCCGGTTTACTTCCAGACGCTGTAGGTGTTTCTACCCGTTTGCTTGGCCTGATAGAGGGCGATGTCCGCCTGCTTGAGCAACTGCTTTAAGGTGACATCGGAGAGCGGGTCAAACAAGGTGAGGCCAATGCTCAGATGGACCGCGACCTCATGGCCATTAATCAGCATGGGCACATTAAAGATGTCTAGCAGCTTGGTTGCTACCTTGACCAGCCCTTGCTCCGACAATTGGTCTTTAACCACAATGACAAACTCGTCGCCGCCGAGGCGGCTGACCGTATCCATATCGCGAATATTGGATTTCAGCCTGGCCGCAACCGCTTTAATCACTTCATCGCCCACATCATGACCATACTGGTCGTTAATCGCTTTAAAGTGGTCTACATCCAGCGCCATCAGGCCGAACCTTTTATGATCGCGCTTGGCCTCAGAGTGTGCATAGTTCAAACGACTTTCGAGCAGGCGGCGATTCGGCAAGCCGGTCAGGCTATCCATCAGCGCGCCTTCAGACAAATAATAGCGTTCTTGCGCAAAAAAATAAGCCACGGCACCGACCACCAGGCTTAACAAGAGGCTTAGGATAATGCCAATGCTGCGGCCGGGTAAGTCATGCGTTTCTTTATTTTCAATCGCCCATTCCCACTTGCCATTAGGCACATGGCTTTGCTGGATAAAAATGTTCTTCTGCTCAAACAGCGTGGCATCGCCCAAAAATACGCGCTGCTGGTCAGCGGTCCTGATCGCAAATGAAAATTGCGGATTTTGCACATTTTTAAAAGCAGCCTGTAAAAAGCTACGCGTATCAATCACTGTCGACATAATGCCCCAGTAATGGCCATCGACATAAATCGGAAAGCGGTAAATCATGCCGTTACCCCCCTGGATCAGTTCCAGTGGGCCATCCAGCACACCCTGGTGGGAATCGATCGCCAATTTGACCTTGGGCCATTGTGAGGCCACTTCACGATAATCTACGCCAATGATTTGCGTATTGCCTTGCTCAGGATAGACATAGGTAAGCTTGTAATTGACCGCCACCGCCAGATTTCTGACATGGTGCGCATTCGACCAGAGATCCGCCAGGATCGCCTGCATCTTATCCCGCTGCAGTTCATCACGATAAACCTTGATAAAACTGGACAAGCCATTAGAAATAAACAGCAGGGAATTTAACTCGCGATCGAGCTCGGCTCGCAGCAAGCTACCATAAGCCGCCGCCTCCAGGTATGCCTTGCTCTCTGCCTTCTGGCGCTGGTAATCCAGCAGAAAATGCCAAAACAAAAAAGCCAGCATTGCTGCGCACACAGCAATCAGTTGGCTTTTTAATGTTTGACTCAGTTTGGGGCGCACTGGCTCACTTCAAATAAGGTTGCAGAGGCTATTTTACGTTAGCCCAAGCATGCTCTTTTTGAGAAAGAACAACAGGTTTACTCTTTAATTTTTAAAATGATTCACGCGATCAATATATGCTCGAAAAGTGTTACTGCATAGCCATGAATCCTAAAAATCAACAAACCCAATGGCAAACGCCATCATAATCAACACGGCAACCAGCACAGTCAGCGCACGGCCTGGATCCATACCCCAACTCACGCGGTAAAGTCCGGTACGAAAAGCATGGATTAAAGCGAGCGTGAAAATCACTATCAGTAGCGTACCCAGCATATCGTTCTCCTGCCATCAATACCACTATGCAGCGTCAATCAAGCCGCGTCTGTCAGTGGTCAAAAATTGTTGAAGTCAGTGCAATGACAGCATGCTGCATGCCATGGCAAAAAACGAGGCGAGTGGCACTGAATTTGTTGTAGGAATGATCGGACAAAACGGGCTAACACGCACCAGCCGATCAAGCCTGGCGCAAACCGGGAATCTACCCTGTCATCAGTGAAAAATGCCATGCGGGGCAAATGGTCAGCCCCGTATTATTCACGACGATAAGTAACAATGACTTTCTGCAAACTAACGTTTATGCTCACGCTGTTAAAGTAAACAAATTTAAAGCGCGTCTCACAGCATCAAGTGCGATATCCAAATAATACTAACGAAAAAAATTATGCTTATCACTCTTGCAATCAGTGCACACCCAACCACTTCCAAGCTGCATACGCTTATCCCATGATGCCCGTCAGCCAGTAAATGTTCGCGCTGGCCACACTGGACCAGGCAGCGGTGACACTGACTTTTGGGAGGAGGCATCAAATGGATCATGTATTACAGAAAAGCTGGCGTAATAAAAAAGTGGTGACTGGCATCGCGGTGCTGCTGATCGTCATCACGGCCTCCATCTCTATCTTTTTATCGTTAATCATTGCCCATAACCAGGCCGTTTCAAAAGAAACAAAACACCTGCGAGAAATCACCAACGGCGTTCTGATGCGCATGAGTACCACGCGCGCGCAATTTGCCAATGTCGTGGATCACTTTTCTGCTGTGGCAGAAAAAGATGCCTGCCTGCCGCCGCAGGTACAAAAAATGCAGGAATTTAATGTCGCAGGTTTTTTCCTGCAGGGCGTTGCGCACATCCGCGACAACCAGATTATTTGTTCGTCCATCTCGGAACTACTGGATGGCATGGAGCTAGGCAAGCCCACCCGCGTAGAGCCGGATGGGACCAAAGTATGGTCTAACATCAAGATTGCCGACTGGCAGGACAGGCACCTGGTCCTCTTTGAAAAGTCAGGCTGGGCGATTATGTTTGTCCCTAGCCACGCAATCGAAGCACTAGATACGTCTGAAGTGGCCATCGGTGTTTTCAGCATACAATCGCACAGGCTATATACGGCCAAAGGCGACATAGCAAGCGCATGGCTTCAAAGATACCAAGGTAAGCAAGCACTTACTTTTATTGATGCAGAGCGCCAGATGCTGGTTTATATTGCGCCCAACCAGTTGAATGTCACCGCGGTGGTCGCCGCAATGCCGCTCAAAAATATCAACGATGATATCGTCACCTTTATCCAGATATTGATTCCGCTGGCAATGATCATTGGACTGTTACTGGGTGGCTTGTTTGTCTACATGCAGCGCACCAGGTACTCGACCAAGTCAGCCATTTTAAGAGCTTTGGCAAACAATGAGTTTTACCTGGAGTATCAACCTATCATACATCTGCACAACCATACTTGTGTCGGTGCCGAGGCATTGATCCGGTGGCGGACGCCGGATAATACATTCATTAGTCCAGACACGTTTATCCCCGCTGCCGAAGCTTCTGGTGTGATCTGCCAAATCACACAACGCGTGTTTGAATTGGTGGCCAAGGATATGCGTAATGCCTTTCACTCACACCAGGACTTTCATGTCGGCATTAATATTTCTTCGCACGATATCCGGTCGGGGGCATTATTAACGCTGATTCAAACCCTGATTAAGTCCACCGGTGCGGCGGGTAACCAGATTCTGATTGAGGTAACCGAACGTGGTTTTCTTGATGACGACGAAGCACTCACCACCATCAAAGCTATTCGTGATTGCGGCGTGCGGGTGGCGATTGATGACTTTGGTACTGGCTACTCCAGCTTGTCTTACCTGACCAAGTTTCAGCTTGATTACCTTAAAATTGACAAAACGTTTGTCGACTCAGTGGGCACGGACGCAGTCACCAGCCACGTCGCTTTTCATATTATTGAAATGGCCAAAACCCTCAATCTTGATATGGTGGCCGAGGGCGTGGAAACAGCGGCGCAGGCAACCATCTTGCAAGCGCGTGGCGTCAAATACGTACAAGGCTGGTTATTCTCCAAGTCACTCAAGCGCAAAGACTTTTATACTTACCTGGAGCAACATACGCAGGCATAAAAACAACCTTAACAAGGGCCATAACGTAAGCGAGCGCTCACCCTCAAATGCTCTTTTTTGATTGCCTGCTTTACGATTTAAAAAATTGAATCGGAATCGTGTGTTTCTGATCATCCACACACACGCCATCACCAATCACAAACACACTGCCTAACAAGCCATCGCCTTCAATATTGGCTTTAAAGTCACAATTGAGGACAGCTTTTTGATTGGCAATCAGAAAACTTTTGCCTGTATATGCTCTGCGTACCACGGCTGCCGCCTGTGCATCAGCCCCGGCCGCATTGGTCGCAGGCGCCGCCGCACTGGTAGCTGTCCACTTGCCTGCAAGCTTGCCATAGGGTGACTCCTCAAACTCAATATCACCATCATTGCTAATATCATTGATCAGAATACTGCCCGCATACACAGTGCCGTCCAAACCAATTAATTGCGCCTTGTTTTGATAAACACCCAACTTCACCATATTGACTGAACAGCCAGATAACGCCCATACCACAGCAACCAATACACCTAAATTTCTCATTCACCATACCTCATGTCCAGCATATGCATGACGCAATGTAACGCATCACCCTGATGACACCCCCTGCTTCAATCTGCTTGCCGGTGAACATCTCATGCCAACTTTAAATAAAAAACCCATCATCGATTCGATAGGCTTATCGCTTTTTGATATTACCTGCTTCACCAAACATTGTAAATTTTATTTAATTCAATCGATCTAAATTTAACACCAATCAAGGCAACCCCTCATCAGAGCAGTCAGCCCTTGTCTGCATACAAAAAACACGGCAAATACGCCAGGCGCCCGCGCATTCCATCAGCCAATGCTTTACTATCACATACAATTAAATTTGCATAAAAGAGTGCATTTCGAGGAGGACTGATGCGATTGAATTGTTCAACCACATCCAGTTTCAGTATGATCAAGCAGTGTGTGTTACTCATAGCAATGTGCTTTTCATGGGCATTGTCCGCACAAGAAATATTGCCAGGCAGGCTGTATGCCGCAGATAATTTGCAACGGTTGCAATTTTCGACGCAAGAAGTCGACTGGATAAAACAGCATCGTAATATACGCGTCGCGGTGCGAAATGGCTGGATGCCGATTGAGTTCCAGTTGGAGAATCAAAAACACAAAGGGGTGTCGATTCAATATCTGCAAAAAATCAGCCAGCTCACCGGCCTGAAATTTACCATTGTTGACTACCATGACAATATCACCAGCAATGAAGTGACGCTGATCACCGGTATCCGCGGTAAGGCGATGCCCGCAGGGTTTAGCTTGCTGGCATCACCTTACCTGGAAACCCCCAATGCCATTTATGTCGCGTCGAACAACAAGCTGTACCAGAGCGACATCACACTGGACCAGCTCGCTGGCAAAACGGTGGCTGTGTTTAGGGGTGGGCCCGTGTCGCAACGGCTCAAGGCACTGGTGCCTGGCATTAAAATCAAGCTGGTCGATATTGCAGATGAAGCCTTTGAATACCTGGATGCCGGCCAGGTAGATGCGTATGTCGGCAATGAACTGGTGCTGGACTATCATCTGGACTTTCACAAAATAAAAGCCATCAGAAAAAGTGGCATCACCCCCATTACCAGCAAAGTGTTTATGGCCGCCAGCGATGCCGACCCGATGCTGCGTAGCATTTTAAACAAAGCCACGCTGCACATTGGCACCAATCCGCCAGACATCCTGGAAGCATGGCGCAGAACACCTGAGCATCCGCTGACAAAATACCTGGTGTCTGCCCTCTCCTTTTTTGCGGTGCTGTTACTGATCCAGCTGTTTAAGCTGTACAAAACCAACAAAAAACAAGCGGTGGCCGCCCGGCATGAAATATGGTTTCAGGCCAACCATGACTTTCTGACCAAGCTCCCTAACCGGTTTCAGCTCAAAAATGAACTCGACCAGGCACTGCAAACGGCAAGCCTGCGCCCTAACCATCTTGGCGTGATGATTATCGACCTCGATAATTTCAAGGAAATCAATGATACGGCTGGCCATGCTGTTGGCGATGAAGTACTGATTCATGTCGCCGAACGCATCCAGTCCATCATCGTGGCACCCAATCTCACTGCCAGATTTGGCGGGGATGAGTTTTTAATCGTGATTCAGCAAGCAGGCCATGAAGACAAATTGCGTGACCTGGGTGCACAGCTGATTGCCGCCATGGCGCCACCATTCAATATCCAGCAAAAATCTTTTGTCGTTTCAATCAGCATCGGGGTCGCGCGCTTTCCTGACGATAGCCACAAGGCAGAAGAGCTCATCATGTTTGCCGACCAGGCGCTGTATCAGGCCAAACGCACCGGCAAGAACAAATGCATTTTATTTAACGAAGGCATGCACGACACCTTTACCAAAAGAACGCATTTAAGCAATGAGCTCAGGTACGCTGTGCAGAAAAATCAATTGTCTTTGCAATATCAGCCCATTTTTAATTTAGGCGACCTGCGCTGTGAAAAAGTAGAAGCCTTATTGCGCTGGCAACACCCCGAATTTGGCACCATTTCCCCCGAGATTTTTATCAGCATTGCCGAAGAAAATGGTTACATCATTGAGCTGGGTGACTGGGTGTTCCAGCAAACGATCAAGGACTTTGCGCAAATTAGCCAGCGTTTTGGGCCAGTAGAAATCTGCATCAATATTTCACCGCTGCAATTTTCGCAATCGGCGTCTATTCATCACTTTATCTCCAACCTGGCCGCACGCGGTATTTCCGGTAATCATTTTTGCTTTGAAATCACCGAAGGGCTATTGCTGGAGCCTTCGAGTAACGTGATTGACACCCTGAACAGCATTCATGAACATGGCATCAAACTGGCGATTGACGACTTTGGCACCGGCTACTCCTCTTTGGCCTATCTCAATAAATTCAAAATCGATTACGTCAAAATTGATAAGTCATTTATTAAAAACATTATCGACAACCTGAATGACCAGGCTTTGTGCAAAACCATTATTTTCATGGGCAGCCAGCTCAACATTCAACTGATTGCAGAAGGCGTTGAAACACAGGAGCAGGAACGGTTATTAAAAGAGATGGGCTGCCAGTATTCGCAAGGCTATTACCGGGCACGTCCATCTGATCTGGGTGAGTTATAACCCATCAAACAAAAAAGACGCCTGGATCTGGCGTCTTTTCATTACAAAAACATTCACTGATGGCTTAAAAACTCTGCTCGCGAGAAGCGTGCAACTTATCCAGCTCACTGTTATTTTCTGCGGCGTGGCATTCCAGAATGTCGACTTCGCCTTTGCTAAAAGTGAGTCGCTCGACGGTGTTGATATTACCGGCAAATTTATTGTCGAGTTCACCACACTTTTTGGCACGATGACTGACAAAATTCAGATAATCTTTTTTCCTGGCTTCCAGTTGCGAGGCAGGCATAGAGCTATCGTTCATGAAAGTCGTGTAAGCACTTCTCAAGCGCAACTCAGACACACTCCAGATATTAAAAACGAGCATTTTCCTTGAAGTATCTTTTTGCTGCACGGGCTCTGTCACCGGCAAGGCCTGGCTGGCATGCATTTCCACCACCGGCGCGGATGCAGGCTCCGGCTCGACGGCCTCCACCTTTTTAGATTTTTTACCGCTGACTTTAGGCACGGCTGGCGTTGTGGCCGCAGGTGACGACTTGGCACTGTCGGCATCCGCTACGGTAGTTGCGGGTACCTCAGCCGTCGCAGCAGTGATCTGGCCTTCTTCAGGCCCGGCGGCTGACGCAAGCTGCGTCTGCATACGCATAGACTGACTGGACAGGCCGGCATTACCGTCCTCCTTGGAAATCAAGCCAATCAGGATTACCACGATGAGGCCGATTAAAATGACATTTATTTTGCCAATATCCGCGGCACCACGCTCGCTGCCTGGCGACTTCACAGAGCGTTTTTCATCTCTGGCCAACCATGATGCTGGCGCATGGTGGGCATGTGTGTTTGTGGGATGCAGCGTATTTCTCATAAATTCAGTCGATGGTGTATTGATACCAAGATTCCACTCAATGTCGAACAATGCACTAAAAATGCCCAAGATTCAAGAATTGCAAACGGATTGAGGCGGCAGATCAAACGTTAATCACACGCGATGTTGCTGGCACAAACGGCATAGACAGTGGATTGGCAAAAATACGTGTCGCCTTGGCTGCTGACTGCGCATGCCCATCGGCAGCCGCTGCCGCCGGACGATGCATGTCTTCGCGTAATAAAGCATCCATGAAATGGCCTTTTTCAGCCTGACGAGCCTGCTTGCCTGCGCGCGAGCCCTTGCTGGAAACCGTCTCTGTCATCACCGCACGGCTGTTAGCGACAGCATGCATGCTCACCTGTGCGCTGGAGCCAATAGAAACGACTGTCATAAAAAACCCAACAAACATAATCACCAGCGCAGCGGACACCGCACCCGCGGTGATCGCGATCAAAGACATGGCGCTGGTTACACCTTGTTTTGATGTCACTTGCACTGGATTGGATTTTTTCATGATGCACAGCCTCCCGGTTTTAGATGTTGGTCAAATCAACACAGCTGCCATCATGCCGCACTGCCCAGTCACCCCCTATCCCACTGACGCTGAATCTGTTGTAGGAATTATCGGACATAAACTGCCTTCCCTGAGACGATGACCATATCCCGCCAACGCTCACTCGTTCTATAATAAACACCACTCAGCCACATCTGCACGAGGAAAACTATGGACTTCAACGTTCTGTCTGCATTCTATCTAGTACCGTTGTTTATCTCAGCGATAGGCGGCATCATCGAGTTCAGGAACTGTGAGTTTGATACACCTAGGCACGCTTTGAGCAAGGCATTTTTTCTGACCTTCAGGAGCATGGTGCCCGTCCTGAATATCTTCTCTGCCATTTTGTACCTGATCACCTGCGGCACTTTTACATTAAAAAAAACGGGTGCCTGGAAAAAAAATGGCGGCTGGAAAAAATCTGTGGTTTCAAAGAAATAATTGAGGAAAAGCATAGATGCTTAAGTATTGGCTATTTTTATTGGCGGCGATTCTCAGTGAAGTGACCGCAACCTCTTCACTCAAAGCCAGCGCAGGCTTTACCAAAGTCATCCCCTCAGTGATTGTGGTAGTTGGTTATGCCTTGTCGTTTTACTTTTTATCACTGGTATTAAAAGCCATCCCCATCGGCATTGCTTACGCAGTGTGGGCAGGCCTGGGCATTGTGCTATTAGCCGTGGTGGGCTGGGTCGTGTTTGGTCAAACGCTGGATACACCAGCCTTGATAGGCATCGCGCTGATTCTGGCCGGCGTCATCATCATGAATGTATTTTCAAAAGCAGTGGCGCACTAGCCTCCATCCTGTGCTTTTTCTTTAATATAGGTCGGAAAACCATCGATACTTGTATGGTTTTTTGCCTGCCAATAGTCCTCAATCCCGGCCTCACCTTTTGCCTCGGCCCAATGGTTGAGCTGCTCCCGCTCACCGACATAGTCCATATAAGGCACAGACATGCCACAAGAGGTTTGCACCAGCTCTATATTTAACTCAAAAATTTGGCGCGCGCCTGGCAAGCTATCAAACCGGCCAATCAACGTATCCCACTCAGGGTCATACTTATGGATGACCCTGGCCTGGCCGTATAAACGGAGAATTAAGGGATCCCCGGACAAGGCCATGAACATCATCGTCATTCTGGCATTCTGCTGCACATGGGCGGCCGTTTCATTACCGCTGCCAGTCACGTTCAACCAAATCACCTGCTGGGGCGAAAGCACTTTCAACGTATTCATGCCTTTAGGTGAAATATTGACTCGCCCCTGATCCACTGCGGTGCCAACAAAAAACACTTTCTGGTCGGCAATAAACTGCATATGTGCCGTGCTTAATGCTTGAAACTGCTTACCCATGACGCCTCTCCGGTTTGATATACAGATAGTATATGACTAGTTAGCGACTGTCGCGTTGACCAGCTTCATGACCAATGGCCGCACCAATTGCAGGCAGATAAACGCGCTTGGCATAGCCAGCACATAAGCATTGATGACCCTGGCGAGATAGCCATCCGCCAGCCCGGTATTGATGGCGACAATCACCATACACATCAACCAGGCCATCACGGCCGACATATAAAAAGCAAATACCACTGGCGTATATTTACGTGCTAATTTGTAGCTCATGTGCACTGACTCCTTTTTATTCAAATCACATTAACGCAAGACTGACATCAACACAGCTGCCACATACAGACACAAGCCAAACAAGGTGTGGTTGAGCAAACTTTTAAGGCTATTCATGCATGGTTGCGACGTATTGCTAGACGCGATACCTGCGCCCATGCCTGGCTGCATGATAAATAATGGAAAAACAACCGTGAGCATCCCGACCATCAGCGCAATACCGATGTCCGGGTGCAGCATCCATTGGCTGCCACCCGCCAACAGCAGGATCACTGCAATCAAAATGCCAATAGCATAATGCCCAAGCACACCAAGCAGCCATTCATGCGCAACTGCTGGCGCTTGCCCAATCTGCACGTGCATGAATTTCAGGTGCTTGAAATGCCCGATCCAACGGCCGAGGTAAGCAAAATTGAGGCTACGGCCCCCTAGCTGTTTCTGCAGGCGCATCCAGACGTCAAACAGCGCGGTTGCTAACAAGCCCAGTAACACCCCATCATAAAAAATAGTATTGAGTCTTTGCATATCACTCCTTTGGTTGACGACTGCCTGATGTTTACAGCACTATACAAGTTCAAGTTAACTTGAGGTCAAGCACTAAAATGAATATTTCTGACGTCGTCAAAAAGACTGGCATCCCCGCATCGACCCTCAGGTACTATGAAGAAATAGGCTTGATAAAACCGCTGGGTAGAAGAGGATTGCAACGATATTTTGCAGAAGAGGTGTTAGACCAATTGGCACTGATCTCCCTGGCGAAATGTGCTGATTTCTCGTTGCAGGAAATCAGCACCATGTTTGCTGCCAATGAAACACTGCTTGTAGACCGCACGCTGCTGCTTGCTAAAGCTGAACACATTGACCAAACCATCAAACGGCTCACGATCATGAGCAACTGCCTGAAACACGCGGCAGTCTGTCAGGCGCCATCCCATTTAGAATGCCCTGCTTTCAGGCGGCTTATGCAGGCGGCCATCAAAGGCAAGCTCACGGCGACGCCGCTGCGCTAAAAACCGCGCCCTACCGCCCCGCTCGCCTAACAACCTGCACTGAACCGACCTAGGCCGGACTACCACACAATTTGCTTGATGCTGACAGGCACAGCCAGACAAAATGCAGCATAATAACCAAACACGCCATGCCATACATCGTATGGCAGTAGGATCGTTCAGTATTCTGCACATTGCATTAGTCACGTTCAATCAATGAACGCATGAGAACAGGATCGGACTTGGTCAATAAAACAAAAGAAAATACCATCAAGACGGTGGCGTTCAATCCGCATGATCTTGCCTGCGAAGAATTACGCCATGTTTACCGCGGCAAAAACAGTGGCAAGCTGATTGTACTGTTTAGCGGCCTGGTGGCTGCGGCCATGCTGGCGTGGGACATCGGAGGCGTTTATGCCAGTGCGTGGTATGCCTGGCTGCTGCTTGCCCATGCCTGGCACTGGTGGCTGGGGCGATTAGATTTTATCTCAGCCAATGTCAGCATCGAGCTAGCGCGCATCAACCGCCATGTGATGGCGGCCGGCTTGGCTGGGCTTGGCTGGGGTGCACTGTCCATTGCGCTGCCATTGCTCAGCCGTCCCAGCAAGGCAGCTATCCTGATTATCATGCTGATCGCAGTCATTGTGGCATTGCCACGGCTGGTCGTATTTCTGCCTATTTTCTTTGCCTTTGCGGCAGGCGTATATGTGCCTCTCTTGCTAGCGACACCGTTTCTGGACTTTGAAACACTGCATATGGTGCTGGTGATACTGGTGGTGGTTGGCGCGACCCTGTGGGCATCTGCACGCGAGGTGCGCAAAATCCTGATTGATGTGCTGCTCAAACAAGTGTCATCAGAACAGGCCTCCTGGGAGGATAGACTGACCGGCATTGGCAACCGGCGAAGTTTTGATGCCAACCTGGCCACGACCTGGGCGCAGGCATCGCGCGCAAAGGTGCCTTTGTCGCTCATGATGGTCGATGTAGACTTTTTCAAGAAATTCAATGATAGCTATGGCCATCAGGCGGGCGATGAATGCTTGCGGCAGGTAGCATCCGCATTAGATAGCTGCGCACGCCGGGCAGGCGACTCTGTCACCCGTTACGGCGGCGAGGAGTTTGCTGTGGTGCTGTTTCATACGCCATTGAATGACGCCCGCAATATCAGCGAAAGCATGCTTGCCGCGATCCAGAAGCTCAAGATCCGGCACGAACAATCCACGCATGAGATCGTCACTATTTCAATGGGGATTGCCACCATCGTGCCAACGGCCGAAAACGACATGCTACAGTTGGTAGAAGAGGCAGATAAGGCGCTTTATCGCGCCAAGGAAAATGGGCGCAATCGTGCCGAATGGCAAATACTAGGCAATGTAAAGGGGGATTGATTAAAACGCCCTTAAACATTACAAAATTTTATACACTGCTGCCCCCTTTTGTCATCCTGCAGACGAAAAATGTAAACAATACGTGACAAACAGAGCCTGATCGCAGGCAGATAAACACGCATTAAAAACAAACAAAAACAATAACTTATATAAATAAACTATTCAAAAATACACCCTAATGGCAATGCAGGCACATTAGTTGCTATCAAAATTACATAAATGTTTTTTTGGGTAAAGCCAGGCAAGCTTTACCAGCGTCTTTTTAGCCACTGTAGTCACTTTTTAGCGTTTGTTATTTGTAAAATTAACTGGGTCTATGCCGACAATTCAGTCTCAGCAAGCACCCAGGCATATACGGGGAATCCACATGCAAAAAACGATTAAAGCCATCATTTCAAAATTCTTGCGCGACGAAGAGGGTGCCAGCGCTATTGAGTATGCCTTGATTGCAGCGATGGTCGCCATTGCACTGGTCAGCTTCGTCAAACCGATCAATCTCCTGATTAAAGACATCTTTGATCAAATCACCACGGCCCTCACCTTATAGCCCTAGCATGTAATCGCCGCGCACAGCTGGCGGTTGCTGACTGAGTATAGTCTATGACTATTGCAGAAATGATCGTGGTGGCCTGGTGCCTGAGTATCAGCCTGACAGATCTACACGCAAGGCGTATCCCTAATGTCTTGACGCTTGGGGCATGGCTGATTGCCACCTGCTGGCTGTTGATCAACGGCCATGCAATGCTTGGTGCGCACTGGCAGTCTGTCGCTGTGGGTGTGATTGCCAGCTTGCTGTTGACCGTACCAGCCTATGCCGCACGCATGCTGGGTGCCGGCGATGTCAAGTTATTGCTGGCGATTGCTTTGCTCAGTGGGTGGCACACAACGCTACTGACCTTTGCAATTGCCGCCATCCTGGCGCTGATATTGGGGATTGTTTATATGTTGTTCATTCGATTCAGTGGCTCTCCGGCAACATCAGGCAAATGGCTGCCTTTTGGCGCGGCCTTAAGTGCCGGACTACTTTGCAGCATCAGGATTGCACCATGACGCCGCCTATCCACCAACCCTTACTCCGACTGCGATTACGCGTGCAAAAAGGCTCGGTCGCGATTGAATTTGTGATGCTGTTTCTGGTGTTTTTTGCGCTGTTTTACGCCATGGTGAATTATGCCCTGGTGATGTTAATGCAATCTGCCTTTGTGCATGCCGTTGAAGAAGGGGCACGCGCAGCGATTGCCGTGGACCGGCTGGCCTATGCCAACAACCTGGTTTACCTAAGTAATGGTGTTGACCCAAAAGTGCGCACAGTGGTTGGCAATTCGTTGAACTGGCTACCTGCCAAGCCCAAGGATAAAGTGCTGGGCGCGGGTAACAGCAAAGTGCAATTATCGATGAATGGCAATCAGCTCACTGTACGTGTGATTTACAGTGGTTACGTCAATGACCCACTGATCCCCATGTTGACACTCCCCATCATCGGGCAAATTCCCAAAGTGCCCGCCGACCTGGCAGGCACGGCTGTGATCGAGCTTTAAAAAAAGACTAAAAATGAGGGCATCATGAACAGTACATTTTTGCGAGTGTTGGCGGCGTTGATGGTGATTGCAGCCCTGGTGACGGCCTACCTCGGTTATCGCATCAGCAACAAAAAACCTGACGACACGTTAAAAGTGGTGGTGCCTACCTATACGCAAGTAGTGGCCACACATGATATTGCGGCAGGCCACGTTTTAACTGCGGCAGATCTCAAAGTCAATACAACACCACAATATGACAGCCGCTTTTTCAACGACCCACAAAGCCTGGTCGGTAAAGTCACGACCTCGGCCATCATTAAAGATACGCCGTTCAAAACCACACATTTTCCAAGCATCAATCAACTGGGACAATCGCTTGCACCGCATGAGCGCGCAGTCGCGATCAAGGTCAATGAAGTGGTTGGTGTTGGCGGCTTTATCAAGCCTGGCGACCGCGTAGACGTGTTGCTGTATTTACGCACAGACCGCGAAACCGGAGATGTGAGCTCTGGCCAGGTGGTGCTGGCAAACGTGAAAGTGCTGGCTTATGGCACGCTCACAGGCGAACCAGAACCCGAGCCGGTGGATGAAGCCATGCCAACCGCGCCCCAAAAACTGGGCATCACCAACCATAGATCTGACAGCAAAAGTGCAAAAGACAGCCACTCTGCCATTTTGGCGGTCCCTGCAGAAGAGACTTCAACACTGATGCTCGCTGATAGCTCAGGCGTTTTGCGCTTGGCGTTGCGCGGCGAGCCACTGCCAGGAACCGATGACCAGACAAACACCAATAAACACTTTGTCAGGCTGGGCGAGGTTGCCCAGGCATCAGGCACAGTGGCTAATGGGCATGCCCAAACCACTGCAGCCCCTGCCACGATCACCGTCAAAAAACACACTTCTACGACTAAGCGGCAGCGGGTGATTGTACATCGCGGCGAGCAAGTAGACGTTGTCAATGTGACAAAACAACAATAAGAAGCCCAAGGACTAATCATGCCAACGATGAAATATGTCTGGTCAATGCTGCTGACCTGCCTGTGCAGCCTGACGCTATACGCCCAGGCCGAAGAGGCGGATGAGTTAGGCCTGGTGGTGGGCAATCAGCAAGTCTACGTGCACACCAAACCAGTCAAACGTGTCGCGATAGGCAACCCAGATATTGCGGGTGTCACCATGCTCACCTCACGCAACATCATGATGACAGGCAAACAAGTGGGCGCGACAGAAATCTCTATCTGGGAAAGTGAACAGGCAGCAGTCCCTGCCAAAAAAATCAAAGTAATCGTGAGTATCAGCACAGCGGTTGAAGCACAAAGACTGCAATTTTCAAAAACGATCAAATTATTACCTGCCGGTAATCAAGTCGCCATCACTGGCGAGGCTGACTCATTAGAAGAGCATGCCTTAGCGCGCCAGGCGATTGATAAAAACGCCACCCCAACGCCTATAGACACCACCGAAAGCAGCTTTAACAATCAGGTGCAAATCGACATCAAAGTGGTCGAGGTTAGCCGCCAGAATATGATGCGCGCCGGTTTTTTCTTGGGCAAAAATAGTCGCAACTCCACCATTGCCATCGGCTCTCCAGGCAGTCTGAGTGGCGTGCAGTCAGGGGATAATGGATTTACACTCAATAGCGCCTCGGGCTTTTTGCCGACTACGAGTGCATTCAACTTTGTGGCGGGTAATGCCAGCCGTGGCTTACTCGGCACCTTGAGCATCCTCGAAGCAAACGGCTTTGCCTACACGCTGGCAGAACCCAGCCTGACGGCGATGTCTGGCCAAAGTGCCAGTTTCTTGGCCGGGGGTGAGTTTCCCATCCCGATTCAGTCAGGTGCTGGCGGCCTAGGCGGCGTGACCATTCGCTACAAAGAATATGGTGTACGCCTGATGCTGACGCCAACCGTGTTAGATGCAAACAGAATTTTTCTGAAAGTCTCCCCCGAGGTCAGTGAAATAGATTTTTCCAATGCCGTGCAAAGTGGGGGCGTCTCGGTGCCGGGTTTGCGTGTACGCAGAACAGATACCAGCGTCTCGCTTGGCGATGGTGAAAGCTTTGTGCTGAGTGGCCTGGTCAGCCGCAATACGCTGCAAAACATCGACAAAGTCCCCGGCTTAGGCAACTTGCCTATTATCGGTGCCTTTTTCCGCTCGACCCGGTTCGAGCGTGAAGATAAAGAGTTGCTGATGATCGTCACCCCTCACCTGGTGCGACCCATCGCCAAAGATGCCGCCCTGCCTGCCTTGCCCGGCAGCACACTGCGCGACTACAACCCCAGCTTTAGTGATTTATTCTTTCAAAAAGGGCCGCAGCCGGATACCGGCATCCCTGCCACAGGTTTTTCGAGGTAATCAAGATGAGCGAACGTAACTGCTTTATTGCCATCCCACAGACTCAGGAATGCCTGCAATGGTTGAGCTTATCGCTCAGGGATGAAGGGGATGTGATCCCTGCTGACTCACCTTCTATCGAGCGCGTGGTACAACTCTCTGATGCCGTGGGAGCCTCCACCATATTTATACAACTGAATCCATCAGACTACCGACAAGAAGCGTTGCTGATTGAAGGCATTATTGCGGCAAAACCCTTTTTGCCGGTGATTGTGGTGGCGGACTCTTTTGACCAGAACCTGCTGTTAACCGTGATGCGACTGGGCGCGCGCGACTTTATCAAAACCGATACCCGCGCCAGCGAAGTCGTGGCGGAGGTCAAACGCCTGACACCCCGCGATGCCGCACTACATGCCACACAAGCTGATGGTGGCGGCAAGATCACGGCAGTCATCAGTGCCCGGCCAGGCAGCGACTCGCCCATGCTGGCCTTGCATCTGGCCCTGGCGATGCAAGAAACAGAACCCACGCTATTGCTTGACCTGGGCGTGCCACACGGGGATGCCATGCTCTACCTGGGCCTGACCTCCTCCTACAGTTTTATTGATGCCATCCGCAGCCTGCGAAGAATAGATTCCACGCTGATTCAAACAGGTTTTGGCAAACATAAAAGTGGCCTGACTGTACTTTCGATGCCGGAAGACCCCTGGGCAGGCGCACAATTCACCGCCGCCGATGTTTGTGTGCTGTTACGCAGCTTGCGTCGGCATTTTGCCAGGATAGTAGTCAATCTTGGCGGGATGGTCGGCTCTGATTTTCTGTTGCTGTTATTAGGCAATGTCGATCAGGTGATTTTATTAGTGGAACAAAGCGTACCCAGTTGCCGGCAGAACATGCAATTAATCAAGCATCTGCGGGAGGAGAAGGTCGCGCTAAATGGTGCAGGCGTGGTGGTCGATCATTACTTATCAAAAATGCCACCCGATGCCGAGAGCATTGCGCAATCGTTTGGACTACCGTTGCTTGCCACCTTATCGTCTTCGGGCATGGCCCGTCTGGCAACCATGAACTCTGGTGAGAGCATGTTTGAGCTGTCACCCACTGACCCTTACAGCGTCAGCGTGCGCAAACTGGCGGATAAGCTGCTTGATGCCCCCAGCGCTAACATAGAAAAAAAAGACGGCCTGCTACACAGGTTGATTTCTGCAATCACTCCAGCGCGTGAAAAACGCTAAAGGGATAATGATGAACCTTCAGCTACGCGGATTCGACTACGGCCTGAAACAGGCACAAGACTATCAGGAGCTTAAGTTTCAACTGCATCAGCACCTGATTGCAGAAATTGAACGCGACCATATCGGGCTGCTGGAGCTGGCACGCAACGATATCGCCGCCTATGTCAGGGAAAAGGTAATCGCCTATGTCGCGGAACGTCACCTGCCTATCAGTGGCTATGACCTGGAGAACCTGGTAGAAGAGGTCGTCGATGAACTGGCTGGCTATGGCCCGCTGGAAAGCCTGATCAAGGATGATCGCATTAACGATATCCTGGTGAACGGCCCGACAAGAATCTTCATAGAGCGCGATGGACGGTTAGAGCTCACTGCGTTGCGGTTTATTGATAATGAACATGTGTTACGTGTGATCCGGCGTATTCTTGCCCATTTGGGCCGCCGGATTGATGAAGCCAGCCCCATGGTGGATGCGCGCTTGCCGGATGGCAGCCGCGTGAATGCCATTATCCCGCCGCTGGCACTTGATGGCCCCTGCCTGTCTATTCGTAAGTTCCGTAAACAACCGCTACTTTCTGGCGATCTGCTGCAATATGGCACCTTAGACAACGAAATGTTGGCATTTTTGACGGCTGCAGTGGAAAGACGCTGCAACCTGATCGTGAGTGGCGGGACCGGCGCGGGCAAAACAACGTTATTGAATGTATTGAGCCGCTTTATTCCACACAGTGAGCGCATTGTTACCATTGAAGATGCCGCCGAATTGCAATTGGAACATGAGCACGTGGTCAGGCTGGAAACCAGGCCATCGAACATAGATGACCATGGTGAAATTACCGCCCGCGAGCTGGTCAAAAACTCCTTGCGCATGCGGCCAGACCGTATCGTACTCGGCGAAGTGCGTGGTGAAGAGGTCATGGATGTGCTGCAGGCGATGAATACCGGCCACGATGGGTGTATGAGCACCGTGCATGCAAACAGCCCGGAAGATGCCATGCTGCGTTTTGAAATGCTGGCAGGCTTGGCCAAGTTTCATGGCACAGAAGCCACCTTGCGCAAAATGATTGCGGCCGGGATTGAGCTGGTCGTGCAAATTGCCCGTATGCCTAACGGGCAACGCAAGGTGATTTCAATTACCGAAATTGCAGGCGTGCGCGATGGTCAATTCGTGCTCAATGAGCTGTATGCTTATGACGCCGCAAGCGGGTATTTTGCACACCCGATGGTGCGCCCATGTAATAAAAAATTACAAGACCTGTCACTCAGGAGACCCGTATGAAAACGCTGGCAGCAGCGTTCATTGGCAGCGCAATCCTCATGCTGCTACTCGCTGTGTGGATGTTCAGGCACAGCAAGAAAACGCGCTTGCGAGAACGCATGAAGCAGCATTTCAGGCAGGCACTCCCTTATGGCAGCACGGTATCCGGTGTGACCCCTGGCACCCAGCAGTCTTACTGGCACCTGTTTAAAGTGCGCGCCTCCATCTATGCCGGATTTGAGTTACAACAAAAACACGCGGTGATCATCCCGCTGGCTTTCATATTCACCGGGATGGTCGGTTGGCTGATATATGGCCTGCTTGGCGCAATACTCATATTTAGTACTACGCTATTTATTTTTGGCTTTTTGCTGCCATACAGCCGCCTGTATCGTCGACGGACACTCACCGTTGCCCAGATTCCCCTGTTTATTGACCAGGTCTTACGCAGCCTGAGTACCGGCCGTAGCCTGGAGAGTGCCATGCGTTTTGCGGCAGACGAGGCACAGCCTCCCCTGCGCGACGTGCTGGATCGCGTCATTCGCGCAGCAGACCTGGGCGCCGATATGATTGAGAGCCTCACCGAGGCGGCCAAACTACACCAGCTGCGTGAACTCAACCTGATTGCGCTGGCCATGCGTATCAGTAATCACCACGGCAGTAGCCCGCGTGACATGCTCGATAGCGTAGTGAAAATGATACGCCAGCAAGAGCTGGCGCGACGGGAGTTAGCCGCGATGACTGGCGAAACAAGAATGACCGCCTGGGTGCTGGGCTTAACCCCCCTATTGATCGCGGCCTATATCATGCTGATGAATCCCAGCTACCTCAACATGCTGCTAGAGGACGCCGCCGGAAAAACGATGGTGATGACTGCGCTAGGGCTTGAAGGGATGGGCGCACTGATCCTCTGGCGAATGCTGCGGAGTGTCTGAACATGACTATGGCGTGGTCACTTTCTATCATACTCATGCTCCTGGCAGCCGCGCTGTTGCTTTATAGCGCTCAAAAAAACAGTCACCCAAGACATATTCAACGACGCTTTCGCGAGGCCCTGAAACAAGAAGGCATACACCTGCCTGCACAACTGGGCTCACTGGATATTGAAGAAACGCTGCAAGTCTTGCTGGGCAAGGCGTCTCGCAGTGAAATGGAAGAAATGCAGCGTTTGCTAATACAAGCCGGCTGGCCAGGCAGCAAGGCAAAATGTATCTTTCTGCTGATTGCATGGCTACTCCCCTTAACCCTCAGCATTGTGGCGGCCATCTATGCCATCTTGAACCAGGATACGTTGATCAATGTGCTGTTTCATTTGCTGTTTGTGTTTGCCGGCACGTTTGTACTGATTCGCCGCGCGCTACGCTGGAAAGCGCACAGTCGCCGCGATGAGATCCGCAAAGAAGTGATTCCGTTTTTGCATTTGCTGCGCATGCTGTTTGAGGCTGGCCTTGCCATGGAGCATATCCTGCTGGTGATCGAGCAACAGGGGCGAGACCTGATTCCTAACCTTGCCGAAGAGTTGCACTTGGTCACCAAACGCATACAAACCGGGCAAGACCGGGCCGATGCACTGGTCGACATGGCCGCACCACTGGAGGTCATGGAGTTAAACGACACCATTGCCATGCTGAAACAAGTGACACGTTACGGCGGCAATATCCGCGACTCACTCACCGAATATACGAGCTTGATTGAACAGCGACAGGTCTCGGAGTTACGCGAATATGTCAGCAAACTCTCGGCAAAAATGACGGTTGTCATGATTATATTTTTGTTTCCGGCACTCATGATATTCCTGGCGGGGCCAGGGTTTATCGGGCTGGCAAACGCATTGAAAGGGGCAAACGGCTTATGAAATCGATCACCATTATCATGGCACTCACAGGCATCTTCATGCATCACCTGGCATATGCAGTGAGCACGGATGTTGAGACGAAATCAGTGCGGCAGATAAAAGGCACTGCCAGTCCGGCTTGCACAGAAGTGTCTCCTGAAGAAACCACCAAGCTCGGGCTGATTCAGCAGATGTTGGCCGAAGGCAAACCACATGCGGCGCTTGCGCACCTGGAGGCCGCCAACATCAAGCATGAACAGGCGGCACTGCTGCGCGCACATGGTTTGCGCCAAACCGGGCGCGCCTTGCAGGCACAAGTCATTTATGAACAACTCGTGAATAGCTGCGTCTCCGGGCAGGCGTATCGCGGCCTTGGCCTCATTGCCAGCAATGCCGGCAACCTGCGCGAGTCATTGCGCTACCTCAAGGCGGCCAGCACAGCGCTGCCAACAGAACATACTATCCGTAATGACCACGGCTATGTCCTCATGCAGTCGGGCGAGTCTGAGCCAGCCTTACACGAATTTTTAACCGCGGTAGAACTTGCCCCGGATTATCGGCAGGCGGCCCATAACCTTATCCTGCTGCTTTACCGGCAGGGAGACAACGCCAGGGCAGAGGCATTTGGCAAGCAATTTGGGATCGCCTCAGAAGAAATGCAGCAACTTAAAAAAATGACGCCAGACAGCACTCGGGCCACTCCTTAAACGGCAAGGAACGCATCATGAAACGCATTATTACGCTTATGCTCAGTGGGTTTTTCAGCGCCAGCTACGCCGCCGACGTGCAAAGCACGCCGCCGACACCAGCGCCGGTACTATCACCAACACAACAATGGCTGGAACTGCAACGCTCGGGCCAGGCAGCTTCGTCACAAGCGCAGCCTATCTCCGGCGAGGTGATGGATAAAGTACATAAACGCTATTTGAAGAGCTTCGAGAAACCGATTCCCGAGTACTACGAGCATGAGATGCCCACCACCCGCTAACGCGCGATCCCAGCGCGGCGTCATCGGCCTTGCCGGAGGATTAGTCCTCTTGATGGCATTGCTATGGACCGCCCTGGTGGTCGATAGCGGTCGCCTCTGGATGCAAAAAAAACAGCTGCAATCGATTGCAGACTTGTCTGCCATCAATGCGTCGCGCCATCTTGGTTGTGATGCCAGTTTGCAAAACATCATCCAGTTGGCACAACTCACCGCCATCAATAATGGTTTCGATGGGCAGCTTGCAGATACCCCCAATCAAGTATTGCTGGGCAGGTTAGATACCGTACAAGGCGTACGACAATTTACTGCCGACGGCAGCCATCGGGCGATCTATGTCAGGGCAACCAAACAGGTGCCCAAAAGCCTGATCGCCGGTGGGCTGATGGGCGGCACGATGACCTTACGGGCTGAGGCAGTGTCGGTATCCGACCCGCCCTTAGCTGTTTTTGGTGTCGGCAGTTTTACCACCAGCCTCAGCAGCCAGCAATCTGTTCTGCTAAATGGGCTGCTAGGCGGCATGCTGGGTGGGCCACTCAACCTCGATGCCATCACCTATCGTGGCATCGCCGCGACCGAAATCACATTACACGACATTCTGGCTGTATCCGGCCAAACGGGTACTTTGGAAGGCCTGCTCAATACCAATATGCAAATTGGCGACCTGCTTGAGCTGATTGCCAATGCGGCCAGCCAAAATGGCGCAGTCAGCCTGCAAGTGCTAAATGCCATGCAAAACATCGCTGCAATTGCCGTCAAAAATGCGCCGCTTAAGCTCGGGGATGTACTTGCCGTCACCACCCCTGACACCAATGCCGCGGCCATTGTCGGCATGAATGCATTATCACTGATTACCACAGCGGCGATGATTGCCAATGGCACCAATGCGATTAGCCTGCCCTTGGCGCTCAATGTTGGCTCTATCACCAATATCAATGCTCAGGTAACCGTCATAGAGCCGCCACAACTGACCATAGGCCCTGCCGCAGGCAGTGGTACTTTATGCACAGTCGCACGTACAGCACAAATCAGGGCCAGAGTAGGTGTTTTGGTGAATATTCCATTGCTGGCACGCATAGATCTGGCGTTGAATACCGAGGTCGCACAAGGCTCGGCCGGCTTACGCACCATTCAACAAAACGATGCGGTATCAGAGGTCGAAATAGAAGCCAGCCCCGGCATCGCAGCACTCACACTCACCAACAATGCCGGGACAGGCCCCGCCAGAGTGTCTACCCTATTAAATATCCCTATTGCAGATATAGGCTTAAACCTGCCGCTGCAACCGCCCGGTTCACAAACGCTGCAGTACTCCGTCACACATCCGGTAGAAAGTCACCTGCCACAAACGCAGTCAGTTGCCAGTCCGCTGGGCAGTAGCCTCGAAAACGCTCTGTCGAAACAAGCGGTACTCAGTGTCACCATTCTTAGTGTGCTCAATCTGGGGCTGGTCAATAATGTGATTTCCACGATTGTCAGCCCGCTGCTGTCAGGGATAGGCCGGGTCTTGCTAGACCCGCTGCTGGACTTATTAGGCATCCGGGTCGGTGGTATGGATGTCACGCTGGATGATTTGCAATATCGACAAGCCAAGCCGCTAGCCATGTAATGATGACCAGTCCCAGTTAAATTTAATGTAGGAGAATCAATGCCCCATCGCAAGGTGCTAGTGGCTGGTGCAACAGGCCTGGTCGGTTCGTATATCTTACAGCGTCTGCTGCAAGACGATACGGTGTCAGAGATTCATCTGCTATCCAGGCGCGAACTGCCACTCCAGCATGCCAAGCTTCGCTTGCACCTGATAGACTTCAGCCACTTACCCAAACTGCCGCAGCTAGATGAAATCTACCTGGCGCTAGGCACCACCATCAAACAAGCCGGTAGCCGACAAGCGTTTGAAGCCATCGATCTGGACGCGAATCTCGCTGTTGCAAACGCCGGGCTCGCTGCTGGCGCAAAACGCATCGGCTTAGTCAGCGCCATGGGTGCAAATGTGGATTCCATGCTTTTTTACAACCGCATCAAAGGCGAGCTCGAGGCCGAATTATCGACACTGCCGTTTGAAACATTAGTCATTGCGCGACCGTCTTTTTTGCTGGGCGATCGCGCAGCATTAAACCAACCGCAACGCCGTGCCGAGAAACTCGGGATTGTCATGTTCAACCTGTTCGCACCGCTACTGCCCAAAAACCTGCGTGCTGTACAAGCTGCTCAAGTGGCAACCTGCCTGGTCACACTGGTGCCTGTCGTGTCAGGCGAAAAAGTCATTCTTTCTGGAGATATCCAGCACTATTAATGCGTCGTGCCGAAGAAAAGCACCAGGTCTCAATCACCACCGCCAAGTGCTCACGGAGAGTGGCGCATTTTTAGTGATACACTCGCCTGTGCTGTCACATAGTGACCTTAGACTAACGATTTAGGTATATCCGAGAGCAACTAAACATGCATTCAAAACAACCCTTGGTCCTGATGGCTTTTGCCATCTTAACCATGTCTGCTTGCACCACGCAATCATGGTACGAAGGCGTCAAAGAAGGGGCAAGAAACAATTGCCGCAGCCAGCCGCCAGGTGAAGTAGAGTCATGCCTGGAGAAGCTGAATTCAAAAACATATGAAGAATATGAGAAAGCGCGTTCGGGTCAGCATTAAGCGCCGGCAGAACCTTGATAGCTCACTTCAGTGAATGCTGGCTATCTCGCCATCACCGACTGAATCAAGGTTCTATTTTCTGACGAGACGTCCAAAAACTCCAGATTAGTTCTGAAGCCTTTCATGCCACACAGGGATGAAAAAATCACCCGGCAATTAAACCGGTAATTGCGCAGGGCCGAGCCGACAAATACCGGCACATCAATATTGCATATCTGCCCGGGTTTATACTGTTTATCGGCGAAAAGACTCATTCCCATCGGAGAAATATCATGCGTGAACACGATAGATTTATCACCAGAACTATCGACTAACTGCGATTTTTTGTGCCACGAGCGACGATTGTTGTCTATTGAGCTATTGTGCAAACTACTGGAAGACATGGGCGAATGCTGCTTACTTAACTGCCCGGCATTATATGATAGACATCGGTTAAAAAGTTTGAATTCTCCGCTCAAGCAAATCAACTTTACGCATGCTATCTCGCCATAACAAATTCATAAACAATGTATTAAAGTATCGAGATTCGTCATCCACTTAAATAACACGCTTAATCGAAAATAAAAATGAATCACCTTTTATCTGTCAGCCTTGGCGCAATGTTCATCATGGCAAACACCAGTTTAGCCGCCGAAGAAACCCCTCAAGCCTCGACGATCAGATTGCCAGGCATTTACCACGTATGGGGAAAAGATACGCAAGACATGCCAGCCATTACGTTTGATGAGTTGGAGCAATGCATGAGCACGGATGCCACCATCAGGCAGCGATTTGACAGTTTTCAACTGGAAACCAAACACATGGACGACGAAGTACTCAACGCCGAAAATCTCGTTCAGGCCAACCAGAATGCACGGCTTGCGCTGGAGAAAGAGGCAAGCAGCGTGCAGGCAGAAATTGTAGACATGAACGCACGCAATGACACGCTCGCTAAAAGAAAACAAGTGCTCGCCTCCCAGACCCGCCAGAGAGTGGATGCCGAGACAGCCAAAAAAATCAATCAACAAGTCGACCAGTTTAATAAAGACACGCTTCAATTTAATGCCGACTCATCCGCGCTCACAGAAAAAGTCCAGCAATTAAAAGCCAAACAACAGCAATTCAATGACAACCTGCAAGGCTTAAAAAAACAGCTGGATCAAGTCAATGGCAAAACCAGTGAATTTAACGAACGGAAAAAAACTTTTAACAATACGCTGACTGCTTATAAAGACAAATGCACAGGCGCGCACAAGCTAGAAAAGTAAAAAGGCACCTCGGAGGAGATGCCTTTAGCATTGAGATCAATATGCTGTTAATCGAATGCGGGTGAGGGAATGTTTTACCCCGTTTAAAATAAGTCGCTCAAATATCACGCATCAGTTTAAACGGTCCTAGTGGCAAAGCACACCCTTGACCAAATGATGCAGCCAAGCGCGTATTTTTCATATGGGAAATTCTCCCTAATATGCCGGGAGCACGCTCAGTGTGAGCATTTTCGAGCTCAAGATGCTTGCATCACATTGACCACCTGCAGTCGCCGCGACTCGCCATTAGGGAATGGCCAATCAATTTCCTGGCCGACCTTTAAGCCGAGCAAGGCCGTGCCAACAGGTGAGCATACCGAAATCTTGCCGCGTTGAAAGTCTGCCTGTTCAGGAAAACACAACTCGACTTCTCTTTTTAACCCGTTGCTTTTATCCAGGTAAATCACGCGCGAGTGCATTCTAACCACATCAACAGGCATTTGATCCGCCGCAACGACCAGCGCCCGGCCCAACTCATCTCTGAACAATTCATCATTGGCAAGCATGGATAAGCGCGCATAGTCCTGATCGGACAAAATTAAAATTTCAGATTCCATATTTTCCAACCATGTGATGAATACCAATAATCCCTGAGGCTAAGCGCACAGAATAATATGGATAGGCCGGAAAAATAAGCCTGCTGAATTGAATATGACTGTTTCCCAAAAGGCTACAATTCACCGACCTTGTCGAGCATGCCAGGAGGATGGCGGCACGCCTAGAGTCTTACTGTTTGTCCCAGTAAGGTTCTGCGCCAAACCGCTCAGATAAATAATCAATAAACACACGGGTTTTCAATGGCAGGTTACGCTTGGGCAAATACAATGCGTAGACGTGTTGTTCTACCGGAATATATTCAGACAGCACAGATTTCAGGCGCTTGGCTTGCAGGTCTTTACCAATAATAAACGTCGGTAATAGTGCCAAGCCAAAGCCACCCAACACCACTTGCGATAGCGCTTCATCATCATTAATCCGCAGCCTGCCCGCGACATTCACGGTCACCTCGCCCTCAGGCCCGTTAAAGCGCCACAAGCCTTTATCACCTGAGTGAATATAATCCAGGCAATTATGCTTGACCAACTCTTGCGGCATCACGGGGATGCCATGCTGCTCAAAGTATTTGGGCGTGGCGCACAGATTACGTCGAATCGGCGCCAGTTTTCTAGCCACCAAACTTTGCGGCAGATCTCTCGTGATCGCAATGACCACGTCGTAGCCTTCTTCAGTCACATCCACCAGGCGATCAGTAATCGTCATGTCGATTTCCAATTGCGGATACCGATCCATAAACGCACCAATGGCAGGCGCAATATGCAAGGTACCAAAAGCCACTGAAGCAGCTACTTTCAGCACGCCTCTGGGCTGCGCATTCAGGCTTTCTATCATTTGCTGCGCTTCTTCGGCCTCGTAACTGATGCGGGTGCAATAGTCATAAAAGCTGGCGCCAATTTCAGTCAGGCTTAAATGACGGGTACTACGATTCAACAAGCTGGCACCCAAGGCGTGCTCAAGCTTAGCCACCGCCTTGCTCACTGAAGACTTGGTCATGCCCAGCTTTCTGGAGGCTGCCGAAAAGCTTTGCTCATTCACCACATGGGCAAAAATGATCATCTGATTTAAATCGTACATGCCTTGATTGTATCCCAAACAGAAACAGTTATATGCGATTTAAAGGACTAATTTTATGCACAGAAATCTATACCATATGACTTGGATGATTTTTTAAAGTGAAGCGTCAGCGAAGGATTTTGAGCCATGTATCAAGCATTTCTTAATACTAAATTATTCATCGTGACTTATCTGATCCTGGTATTGCCGACCTATTTAGCCGACGCCGGCATGATAGAAAACAACTCCATACCGTATGTCTTGTCTATGGTGGGGATATGGGGCATCTGCCTCATCAGAGGCCACATGATCGGCAAATACTGGCTGGTAGCCATCCCCTCTGTCGCCTTTGTGTTCGATTTAACGCCTGCACTGGCAGCGATCGCCTTAGTGCCTTACTTGTACCATATGCTGGCCATGGTCATAGGTGCTGCCTGCCTAGCAGACACGCCCACAGCTAGCGACACTTACCACATGAGATAAAGCCAGTGTGAGATGCGAAGCGTTACCTTGGCCGGTTTAGGGCCACGGCAACGCTTCAGAGTCACAGCGGCAAGCCACTCACCTGCGTGTGCTACCTGGCAGCCGCACCAGCACAGATGTCCCCGGATGCACGCTGTACATTCTCCGCTTCAAAAAACTTTTCACGCCCGCCTTGCATTACCCAGCAAAAATAAATAGACTACAAAAACATACAGACCTGTCTGCCTTTAATCGTTATTGATTATCATGGGTGGCGGTTAATACATAACAAAGCATACAAGGGGCAAAAAATGAATGAAAATAAACATGCGGGGAATGTCATTTTACTGAGGACAGCGTGCATTACCTTGCTGTTAGGGTTGGTACTCGCGTGGTGCCTGGTCATGACCCGCGGCATGAAAATTCCCTATATGCTCAATATTTTCACCAGCACCGACAACCTGTTATCTGGCCATTTAGACTTTTTAATGATGACGATGTTGTTATTAGGCTTTTACGCCTCAAAAATCAACCTGCCCAAGTTTGTGATCTGGCCGATGGCACTTGGCTCAATCGGCAATCCAACTGCCTTTGTCATTTTAGCGATGGACCCAAAAATCCACTCTGCAGGCTATATCTTATTTCTGTACACCACACTCTCATTAACCACCTTTGGCTTTGGTATGGCGGCCATTAAATCGCTCAGATACTCGCTCAAATAACCGGCAACGAATTTTTTGTGGTCGGCCTTTCAGGAGTGATATGCCATGCGTCTAAGCCTTAAAAATTCAATTACGCAATATGGCCTGATAGCGAGAACATTGCATTGGGCCAGCGTGGCCATGCTGTTAATAATCATCATACTAGCCAGCCAGTTTGCAGGCCAATCGCCCGGCGCAGAAAAGGTGGCGTTAACCACCCTGCACGCTTCACTTGGCATCATTTTTCTGATGTGGATGCTGGCCAGATTGACATGGCGGCAGTTGAATCCCAACCCAATTCACTCATACAGCATCAAACCCTGGCAAAAACTGCTGGCGATTTCTCTGCACCGCTCCATCTACGTCATCATGATTAGCCAATGCGTGTTAGGTCTATTAATCCTGTTCACCGGCGGCGAAACCGTTCATTTTTTTAATCTATTCGCATTACCGCCGTTGCTTGAAAAAGCGCCCCCCATTCACCAAACAATCTTGGGCGCTCACTATTTGATTTCGGTGATGATTTATCCCCTGTTCGCCGTGCACATTACGGCAGCCATCTACCATCAAATTTTTGGCTTAATCGAAGAGCATTAGTATTGGACGTGCCAATTTAAAGCAGATTGCATGTCTTTCTTCTTTTGGCGGGCATGGCGTCAATGTGTTTGAATGGGAATGCGTGCCGGGGCAACATACGGCCAATGGTAAAGTGATTCTTTACCACGAGTTTGTTGCTCAGGTTGGCGATAGCAATCTTTAACACTTAACTTCTTGCATCCTTTTCATTGTCACGGCTGGTTGTACTCATCAAGCATGGTACGAAGGGGTAAACGCCGGGGCGAGAAACAATTGCCAGAGCCAGCCGCCAGGATAGGTCGAGCACGGCTTAGAAAAACTCAATGCCAACACATATGAAGCGTACGAAAAAGAGCGCTCGAATCAAAAGTAATCTTCATTGACCGGCCTCAGCGCAAAACAAAAAACCTCCAGGCGTTAACCTTGAGTCTCGCTATAAATGCGGCCCTTTTCAATCTAGCATCTGTTAGCTTCAGTATTCGCTGCCACACATCTCAAGCAAGATATCCTCCGCCCTTAATAATTGATTCATATTCTCTCGTTACGATGCTGCAGGTCTTGGCTTAGATATTAGGGATTAGTGATCATAAAGAATCAGTCTCCAAGACGTTTCAATTTCACATATTTCAAAATATTAACGGTGGAGAAGATTATGAAAAAAACTTTAGCAGGCCTAGTAGCTTTAATGTTATCAACTGTCGTGAGCCAGGCTCAGGCAGCTATCATCATTTCCGAGGTGGCTCCTTGGAGCAGTGGCGACTCTGCGGTAGGTGCAGACTGGTTTGAGTTGACCAATACAGGCAGTTCTGCAGTGAGCATCACTGGCTGGAAAGTAGACGACAATTCCAACTCATTCTCCTCAGCCTTGGCCTTGCTTGGCATTACAAGCATTAATGCTGGCCAGTCAGTGGTGTTTATCGAAGGCAACGCGACGACTGCGGCTAAATTTGTTGATGTTTGGTTTGGTAGTAACGTGCCAACAAATTTTGCAATTGGTTACTATAGTGGCTCAGGGATTGGCCTTAGCACCAGTGGCGATGCGGTCAATATTTACAATGCAGCAGGCGCTTTACAAGCCAACGTCACATTCGGTGCATCTGACTCAACCTCTCCGTACCAAACATTTGATAATGCAGCCGGCTTGAATAACACCGCGATTTCTCAATTGAGCATCGTTGGCGTCAATGGCGCCTTTAAAGCGGCCAATAGCGCTACAGAAATCGGCTCACCGGGCTCAATCGCTAATGTGGTAACCACACCAGTGCCTGAACCAGAAAATCTCTCAATGTTGTTAGCTGGTATTGCCATGATTGGTGTCATCAGCCGCAAGCGTAAATCTTAAATTGAGCCGGGGCTAAATCATCATGAAACTTTCAACATTGATTATCGCAGCACTCGCTGTGATGAGTACGGCACCCGTGGCAAATGCAGCCAGTTCCCTGAACCTTGCAAACTACGCTGTCAGTGCTACTTACTCTTTAGATGTTTTGAATGGCACCAGTGGCGGTATTTCTGGTCTTGAAGCATCTGCAGTGACCTACGCTCAAGATCGCGGATCGCTCTTCTTTGTCGGTGATGAAGGCACTGGTGTGATCGAAATATCACTGACTGGCCAAACATTGGGCTATATGAACTTTGATTGGACCAATACAGGCAGCACCAAACATGACACAGAAGGACTGACTTATTTGGGCAATGGCACTTTAGTCGTAGGTGAGGAGCGTTTATACGACGCTTATCGCTTCAACTATAGTGCTGGTGGTACGGCAAGTCTGGCTAACAATTCGGTGTCAATCAGTAATGCAAACGTTGGCAATAGTGGCATGGAAGGGATTAGCTACGATGCGCGCAATGGTGGTAGTTTTGTCACCATCAAGCAAGAAGCGCCCGAAGACATTCTTGGAGGCACATTAACCTTTGGCGCAAATGGGAGCGGCGTAGCAACGATGTCTCAATTATTTGATCCGTCAATATTGGGCTTGTCTACGCTTTCAGACGTACAAACGCTGTCTTCAGTCACTTCGCTTTCCGGCACGTCTGGTATGGACAACTTGCTTTTATTGAGCCTTGGTTCAAAAATGTTGGTTGAAGTAAACCGTCAAGGCCAGTTAATCAGTTCTTTTGATCTTTCATCTGTGGTGCCACATAACGCAATTGAGGGTATCACTATCGATGAAAATGGAACGATTTACCTGGTGGCCGAGCAAGAGCAAGATGGCAGTGTTGCTCTTGAAGATGCACGCTCCAAGCTCATCATCCTTTCATCCAATATCACTGCTGTACCAGAAGCGAATAGCTTGGGCATGTTGTTAGCAGGCTTGGGGCTAATGAGTTTTGTGATGCGTCGCCGTATCAAATAAACACTGATCCGCCCCCTTTAAAAGCCCTGACCATGTTGAGTGGTCAGGGCTTTTATTTATGGCACCCGCTCTCCAATCCAGCCATATCATGCATCCATTCACACCAAGTCGACGGTGTGCGCCAATAGAAAAAATGTCTTAGCCTGGACACTCATGAAGCGAGCAGGATGTTGAAATACTTGTCTCGCCATCACCGACTGAATCAATTTTTTATTTTCTGAGGGCACATCCAAAAACGCCAGCTTTGTTCTAAACCCCTTCATACCGCATAGTGATGAGAAGATCACCCGGCAATGAAAGCTGTAGATAGCTTATAAATTCTCGCTTTTGCACATCGCAAGTTTGAAGTCATTAGATTTAGATCAATTCATCCATGGTGATTAGCGCTAATATTCTTTATCTCAGATACAAAGCACCTTAATCGGCCTTATAAGAAAGTGAGCGTCAAATGCGGCTCTATAAAAAGTTATGGATCATTCTTATTGCGGTACTGATTGGCACCTTCACTATTTTGGGCTATTTGGGAGGCGAAATTTACCATTCAGCGCCACCGATTCCTGCAAGCGTGGTGAGCACAGACCAAACGATCGCATTTAAAGAGTCTGACATTCTTGCTGGGCAATCGTATTGGCAGTCAATAGGTGGCATGCAACTGGGTTCAATATGGGGTCACGGTGCTTACCAGGCCCCAGACTGGACTGCAGACTGGTTGCATCGCGAACTCACCGCCTGGCTAAGCCTGGCAGCGCAAGAAACCTATGGCTCAAACTACGAGCAGCTAGATACCATTAAACAGGCTGGCTTACGTGAGGCGTTAAAACAAGAGTATCGAAGTAATCGATTAGATGATCAAGGCACTTTAACGTTGAGTCCACGCCGGGCTCAAGCATTCGCAAAAACAGCCAATTATTATGCGGGTTTGTTTTCTGACCATGCCTCATTTAAGAAAACACGTGTTGCCTATGCAATGAAAGACAACACATTACCCAGCGCCGAAGCCAGACAAAAAATGGCTTATTTTTTCTTTTGGACGGCGTGGGCAAGCGCCACGGAACGTTCAGCCGGCGCGGTGACCTATACCAATAATTGGCCGCATGAGCCACTCATTGACAACCGCCCCAGCAGCGAAAATATTTTATGGTCCATGGGCAGTATCGTATTTTTGCTGGCGGGTATTGGCCTGCTGATTCTAGGCCGGTCAATTCTACATAAAGAAGATGAGGCCCCACCAAAAGCAGGCAAACTTGACCCTATTGCCAGCTTCACCTTAACGCCATCTCAGCAAGCGCTGGGAAAGTATGTGTTCATTGTGGCTGCCTTACTTGTATTTCAGGTATTTATAGGTGGTTTCACCGCGCATTACACGGTAGAGGGGCAAGAGTTTTATGGTTGGGATGTCTCACAATGGTTTCCGTACGCGCTGACGCGTACCTGGCATATCCAGAGCGCATTATTCTGGATTGCTACAGGGTTTTTAGCGGCAGGATTATTCTTGGCGCCCATCATTAATGGCGGTAAAGACCCTGCTTACCAAAAGTTAGGGGTGAACATTTTATTTGTCGCCCTGCTCATCGTTGTCACAGGCTCTTTTCTGGGTCAATACTCAGCCATTGCCAATCTTGTGCCGATTTCCTTTAACTTCTGGTTCGGACACCAAGGCTATGAGTATATTGATCTCGGGCGTTTTTGGCAGATTGCATTATTTATTGGCCTGTTGCTATGGCTTGGCTTAATGCTTCGCTGCATGATTCCCGCGCTTAAAGCAAAAGAGAGTGACAAAAACCTGTTGGCGTTATTAACCGCCTCAGTCATTGCGATTGGGTTTTTCTATGGCAGCGGCCTGTTTTACGGCGAGCATAGCAATCTTTCAGTGATGGAATACTGGCGCTGGTGGGTAGTACATTTGTGGGTGGAGGGGATATTCGAGGTTTTCGCCACCACGGCTCTGGCCTATATTTTCATGTCTTTGGGGCTGGTGTCACGCACAACGGCGACAACAGCCAGTCTTGCATCCGCGTCGCTTTTTATGATTGGCGGCGTGCCTGGCACTTTTCATCACCTATATTTTTCAGGAACCACCACCCCGGTGTTGGCCGTAGGCGCAAGCTTTAGTGCATTAGAGGTGGTGCCGCTGTTAGTGCTCGGTCACGAAGCGTGGCAACACTGGCGCATGCATAAACGAGCCGCGTGGTTAGAAAACCTGCGCTGGCCATTGAGCTGCTTTGCCGCGGTGGCTTTCTGGAACATGCTAGGGGCAGGTGTATTTGGCTTTTTAATTAACCCGCCCATCGCCCTGTATTATATTCAGGGGCTGAACACCACCGCCGTGCATGCACATGCCGCATTGTTTGGTGTTTATGGCTTTCTTTCCCTGGGCTTTAGCCTGCTGGTACTCAGATATATTCGGCCGCAGGTAATACTCAATGAAAAGCTGATGCAAACAGGCTTTTGGGCACTGAATATTGGATTATTGCTCATGATCTTTACCAGCCTGCTGCCCATCGGATTGATGCAATTTCAGGCAAGCTTCAACCAAGGATTATGGTATGCCCGCAGCGAGGCGTTTATGCAGCAACCCCTGTTGCAAACGCTACGCTGGGCAAGAACCTTTGGCGATGTCGTTTTCATTGTTGGCGCACTATCCGTGTCGATTCAAGTCGTCTTGTGCCTGCTGGGGAGGCAATCCCCAGTCGCTATCTATCCGGTTAAAGCTGCTCGAAACAAAAAAATATCAGCATGAGTATAACGAGGCATCGGCGGCGTCGAGTGAAGTTTTAAAGTAAACCCAGGCTATCTAAACGCACGGCTAGAAATACTAATCGAGTGATTGTCTGGGTCTTTTGTGTTTGCAAATTGGTAGCCATTCGCCTGATGAATCGGACCAAATTCCAATCCCGACGCTTTGCTGGCTTGCACAAACCCCTCGACATCTTCAACATGAAATGAAAGCTTGAGCCCAGCCTGCCCAAGCTTCACCGACTTGGCCGCCTGATGAATGAGAATGTGCGCCCCAGCACTTGGTGAATTGAGCTCGATCAAGCCCTCAACAACCTCGCCCGAGGTTTGAAAGCCAAAATATTGTCGATAGAACATTGCAGACTTCTGCATATCTCTGGCATAAATGATAATCGTGCCTAGTACTGCTTGCATGCTACCTTTCTGATTGATTGCTTATTGCGTCCGGTGACCGTGAAAAATTCAATCAATATTTTATATGCTCGATTTTCAAGCCCTCACTTGCTAAAGGCGGCTCAAAAAAATTAGTCACATGGTAAAACACAGCCTCATTATCAAACTGCGCGCGTTCTGGCTGCTCAAGCCTACGCTTTGCTATTTGCAATAGGCATTGCTCATTACTTAAATCAAGATAAATCAACGCATGATTACAGTCAATTTCATGACACAGTTGATTGAACCAAACTCTTTGCTGAAGCGTATTGGCGGGAAAATCCATCACAACATTCGTGCCGGTGTTAAGAATGGATTGAACATGCAATTTAATAAAAGCCTTTATCCGAGCAGCATGCGCCAGATAGTCGTCAAACGAGTTAATTTGATCTGGATAATGCGCAGACAACCAATCATCTTCTGAGATCAATACCGCGTTTTTCTCTAGCGCCAGCGCCTTGGATTTTGTCGTTTTGCCTGCGCCCATCTTTCCACAAAAGAAAGTTAAAGTACCTTTTTGATTCACAGCTTATCCTTGGGTTTAACCAACGTGAATACTAACACCCCAAACCAAAAAAGACCCAAAGGCGTTAACCTCGGGTCTCAGCCTGATATAACAATAACTAGCTCCAATCTAGCTGAATCTCAACGCCCATATCACAAGCCGACATAACGACAAACGCTCTCACGTAGTATGAGGCAGCGCCTGTGTAACTGCCTATAGCTCAAGACGTGCGACTATAAGCAGAATTTGTGAGTGCATATCCCATATTGATCAAGATAGATAAGGAATTTCAACTGTGACCCTGCCCCCGATGGCACGTCTATGGCTCACGGCGAGCCGCCACGGGCAGCGTTTCAGATCTCAGATGAGTGGTGATTCTTATCATTCGATAGCGTGGTATTTCCATTAAAGAACATGAGTAGATACAGAACAATACATGTGTTGATGAGTAAAACCATTAGCTTGAAATGTGTGTACTGGTAGATCAGCGCGTAAACCTCATACGGAATCAGCACGCCAATACTGGCGATACCCAAAGTTCTTCCCCATTGGCGCTGATTCCATAGCCCAATAGACTCAGAAAATTTGATGACGGAATACAACAATGCGCAAGCGCAAGCAACGACGAGTTCACCTCGGGTAAAATTCGCAGCCATCTTGAGCAGCAGACTCACGTAGTGCCCTTGAGGATTAATATGGAGTTGACCGACCAGTGTTTCAGCTAACTCACGGGCATTAAGATGAAAAATAAAGATGAAAATGAGCAAGGCAACCAACATCAGCATGGCCTTCCCTCCTTCAAACAATGCGATCACCCGAACGCCTAAACTGTTTTGAAATTTCAACTTACCTCCCTGTATCAAATTCGCATTCTAATAACGGCCCATCTTAAATTCGAGCCGAATATAACGGTAGCTGCACCTGCACACCCCACACCAAGCCAACATAATGACTAATGATTCAACGATGACGTCGCATCATCCAATCCCCCTTGCCTGCCTATAGCTCAAGGCGTACGACGATTAAGTGGGTTGGGGAATTGTAATGAGTCTGGACTTGCCTCCGACTTTAAATATTGACCAGGAGTCATTCCAAAGAAAGAACGAAATAATGTGATAAATGAACTCACATTTTCGTAACCTAAACTTATTGCTACGAATTTAACTGATGCTCCTGTCGCTAACAATTCCAATGAGCGCAACAAACGTATCCGCTGCCTCCATTCAGAAAAATTCAACCCCGTTTCTTTTAAAAATCTTCGTGTCAATGTTCTTGTTGCAACCCCAGCAAACGTCGACCAATCTATTAAGCTTCGCCCATCCGATGGGTTATCAGACAAGGCCTTGGCAATTTTTAATAAGCGAGAATCGCCTGGCATAGGTAATCCAGACGTTTCATGTTTCAATGCTCGAATTTCATCCAGTATGACTTCTGAAATCCGCTGTTGAGTGGGATCTAATTTCTCAGTATTCCACGTAGCGGCTCGAAATATAGCTTCCTTTAAAAGACCAGGAACAATATATGTTATGGGTTTAATTGGAAGACAGCGACATGCAGCTGGTGAAACATACAGGCTCCAGCCTGTAAATGGACCATGAGAGACCAATGCGTGAGACAGGTTTGATGGAATCCAAACGGCGTGTGTCGCAGGAACAACCCAGTGACTATTACCTGCTTCAATCGAAAGTAATCCACGCGTTGATCCAATCAATTGTCCGCGTGCATGGGAATGTGCATGTGTGATCCGATCAGTACTTTCTGTTTGAACGACAGCAATAATTACCGGGCCTTCTTCTGCAGAAGCCTTTGTTAATGAAAGCTGCGGTGAATGAGACATAATGGCTAATTTTGAGTATTTATTGTCAAATATAGCGTATATCTGCCAAATGAGCTTGTCTATAATTTATCCGAATTAATCTTGATGGAGCGTGAAATGAAATCAACAGATGTGTTGGCGGACCAGTTGGATGAGCGTGAAATTAATGGTGTCAATATCAGGAAAGGCTCAGTAGGCGCATTTTTAGGAAATGCCGCAATTTGGCTAGATGGCTCAACCAGTGATGCCAAGCGAATAATTGCTGAGTCAGACCTGATTGAATTAATCCCTGCAATGCAAGCTTTAAGCGTTTTCGAAATATTCAATATAAAAATGCTAAGTTAGAACAACTAATTAACGCCCACTTGGCCTGTGAGGCTTAAATGATCAATACATTGACAATACTAAAATGGTGCGTACCTTTAGCTTTTGGTTTTCATATTGTTGAGGAGTTGTTTTGGCCAGGAGGTTTTAATGTGTGGTATCACGAATTTAGGAAGCATCTTAAAGGCGTACCACTTTCTTATTATTACAAAGTAAATGCCATCTACTTTCTGGGCACCTTGATGGTGCCACTCTCTTTGCATCCGACATTTAGTAACTATCTAATGTTGTGGGTGATCGCTGTATTAGTCAGTAACTTAGTTTTTACTCATATCCGAGGCGCAATAACTACTAAAACTTATTCGCCCGGAATAGTAACCGGCACCTTACTGTATATTCCTTTAGCAATTTATAGTTATTGGTATCTGCTTTCCAATCACATTGTTGATCTGGTTCCCGCAGTGATATGTTTAATTTCAGGCCCATTGTTAGAGATATGGTTCGCTTTCAAAAGGCCTAAAATTGAAAATCATTGACTTGAAATCCAGATTGATCTGGATTTAGATAACTATTGCTTAATAAGTTTGGAGTAACGACATCAATTGATATTCCTAGCAAGCCTTCTAATTACTAGACGGCATAAACGCTGAAATTCAGTCTACCACTATCTCCCAATGTGACCCATCAAGTGCGTAGTCTTGTAAGGAGCTTATAATAACGCGTGGATACAAAGTACTATTCGCTTCGGCAATGCTTACAGTGGCTAATCGGTGAGTCTTCAACTTCCGAGAGAGTTTTGTCCGTGGGCATACCTCAAATTATTCTAGACATATTTTAGGCCCAAAGAGGTTCTAGCTTACTTCACACCAAACAAAAAAGACCCAAGGCGTTAACTTTAGGTGTCTTTATAAATGGTGGTCCTTTGTGAGTCGAACACAGCACCAACGAATTAGGACATTTGGCTCCTAATTTTCATTTTTACCACCAAGCTTTGGTTGGCATTCATTAGGTCTGTCAGTTAATTCACATAGGCCAATGGGAGAAAGGGATTTAAGTAACTCACCAAGAACCTGGGACGTTATAGGTTGTGATTCAGGCTCGAATGACGAAACACGCTGCATGCGTTGAATCACATACATGTCATTAGCCCCCTTGAGCACAATATAAACACCTATTTCGCCTTCTCCCGCTTTCATTCCCCCTAAGTCATTTGGCAATTTACCGCAACCTAGTACTGCCACATGACCGCGAACCTCACCGAATGCAGCATCTCCTCCAGAAACGGCTACTGAATTGCCCGGGCAAACAGACTCTTTTTGTCCGGCCAATTTGCCAATGAGTGCTTTAGGCGTTGCATTTGCATTTTGTGCCAGATTTCTGAAACCAGTCACCGTAATAAGCTCTGTCCAATTGGTGGGAGTTTGGCCATCTAAAGCATAATTTTGACTAAAAAGCATTCCTTCGGGACGATTTGCTTTTCCAAAATTAACCAGTTTCCATCCATTGGGCAAGCCATGCACTAAATTCTGGCTGAATATCGGAGTAGAAACGATTGTGCTATACGAAGACACACTCGGACGCTCCTCTGAGAGCGCTGGGCAAGAAACAGCAAGGGCCGATATTAATGCAAAGAGAACCGCTTTAATTAGATGCATAATGTTTTTAATTAACCGTTAACCGTCCAAGTCGAACAAAAGATGCTCAAATATATCCAGCTTTTTTAAGTCTGCTAGTGAAGTCATTTGTGAATGCGGTTAATGGTGTTTGAGATCCTTCGAAATTCTTGCCAAGTAAGGTATAACTCTGCTCTAGGCCTTTACCAAGAGTGACTGTTTCACCTTGGTTATTCCTTCCATACTGCAAAGATGAATATGCCAAGATCAGGTTAATAGTGTTCTCTGTAGCATTTTTGACATGCACGATCTTGACTCGTATGAGGCCATCGCGCTTATTCTGGGCAATTAACTGTGCAACTAAGGTTTGGGAGTCAAGATTAGAGTTTGAGTTGATAAACAATTGAGTTTTAACATGGCGTTTATCTAAGTCTACATATAAGGCTTCTGCCACCTTTTGGGAGGTGATGAACCAAGTGGATGAGGCTTTTATATCTTTGGGGTCATCGTAGCGTGGATTGAAACCTTCACCAGCCACAATCAAAAGCCCCTGCTTGTTTAAATTAGGATTACCTGGACCATCGTCGATAGATGCACAACCAGCAGTGAGTAACATCGTAGCTAACAAAACTACGCCCCATATTATTCTAGTAGCCTGCATACCCGCCCCTTTAATTTTTGTTATTCATTTGAAGTATTGCTCAGGGAAGTTATTACAGTCAACTACAAGATCACACACCAAGCCAACATAACGGCCAACGATCTCCGTCGGGATTACCGCCGTATCAGCCAGTGCAGTGCCTGATTGCTTGGCTATGGCTCAAGATGTGCGAATCTGGGCAGGGTCTGCGAGTGGGGGAGATTCGAATGTAAGCTGAAATTGCGACTCGACTAGTCGTCGGGCCCAGGGGTTACTCGATTTGACTCGATAGTCTTACTAATTACTATTTGTCGTTTTTGCTATACAAAAGTCAATAACCTGTCCTTGCCATGATGCAATCCGCATAGTCAATCAACACCTGAGTAAATGCTCTCACTGCAGCTGTTTGATATGCATCTTTGCGCCTTAAAATGACTACCTTTCTCGCAGGCAAGGGTGGATCAAGCTGAAGAGAATATAAATCGGTACCCTCTAAATCAATCTGTGAGGGTAGTATTGTCGATATATGCCCTTTTCGTACAATTTGTAAAATTGCGCTAATAGAATTCGTTTCGATGACTACATTTGCTCTGATGTTCAATAGGCGACAATATTCGTCAATATGCTGACGCGTCGCAAATGATGTATTGAGTAATACCAGGGGTTCTGTCGTGAGCACATTCACTGATGAAGCATTAACACTTTCCATCAGAACATGCTTCTTTTCAATCACTAAATTTAGCGTTTCAGAAAATAGTGATTGATATTCGATCTCAGCCGATTGTGCATGATCGAATGCAATTCCTAAATCGAGTTTATCATCAGCCAGCATCAACTCTATTTGCGCCTGCGGTATTTCGTGTAAGTCGATAGTTATGCCGGGATAGAGGTTATGAAATTCACTAATTACAGCGCCTGCTAAATACGAAGTGATTGTTGGCGTTGCTGCCAATCTTATGACCCCACGAGATAGCTCCGCGACATCGTGAACTGCCCGAGCACCTGAATCAAGCTCACGCAGAGCAAGTTTTGCATGCCGCGCCCACACCTCACCTGCATCTGTTAAGCGCACTCTACGACCAGAGCGATCAAGTAGTACAGTGCCTAGGCTTTCTTCAAGCTGCCTGATTTGTTGTGACAAGGTCGGTTGTGAAACATGCAGAACATCAGCCGCTCTTGTGAAATTGCCGTGCTCCGCGACAGCCAAAAAATAATGGATATGACGAAGTATCATTGCAATTCCTAGCATTGGTTTTTCCTATGGAATCTATTGTAAATCAGTCTTGGACGCTATATGTAGATTCCTCCAAAATTCAGCCAACTTAAGGAAGGGTTTAAATCATGAAAGAAGTAATCGAAGGCTGCCTGAAACTCCAACGGGATATATCGCCCCCTCGTAGAGTGCATTTTCGCCAACTAGCGTCAAGTCAAACACCGCATACTTTGTTGATTTCGTGAACGGAAGTCGTCTGGTTCTGATCTAGTCAGCGATTATCAAGTTTTAAAACCGGCTTTTCTACATCACACAAGGTATAGATTTTGCGACTCATCTAACTCTTTCTAAAGTTTCATTGAATTTGCCAATGGACTCAGCTCATTCTCTATATTTACCCCATCTGATATGCAAATTTTGTAAATTTCTGACCCTGTTTTCTTCACTCACTTAACGTCATTATGCTCGCTGCTCTATGTGCTACAACTTGAAGGAAACATGGGGCAATCAACTCTTAGAGGAAAAATGGACATGCAGTCTTTCAATAAGTCTGAATTTTTTAACGATACGGTCGTACGCCAGTTCTCCATCATGGCAATTGTGTGGGCGCTTATTGGGACCATGGTCGGCGTGTTAATCGCGTCTATTTTGGTATGGCCCGAAATTGGAGCAGGTATTCCTGAGCTGTCATTCGGCAGGTTACGCCCAGTACACACAAACTTAGTAGTTTTTGCATTTGGTGGCTGCTCTTTGTTTGCGACCTCGTACTATGTGGTTCAACGCACTTGCCAAACAAGTTTGTTTTTACCGAAATTGGCTAGCTTTACTTTCTGGGGTTGGCAGGCTGCGCTTGTTGCCGCTGCCATTTCTCTGCCATTGGGTTATACCCAGGGTAAGGAATATGCAGAAATGGAATGGCCAATCGATGTTTTGATGGCAGTTGTATGGATCTCCTATGCAGTAGTGTTTTTTGGCACTATAGGCATCCGAAAGGTCAGACATATCTACGTGGCTAACTGGTTCTACGGTGCATTTATCCTGGCGGTCGCCATGTTACACATCATGGAGAGTGCTGCGATCCCAGCTGGTTGGTTCAAGTCTTACTCTGCTTACGCAGGGGTACAAGATGCGATGGTGCAGTGGTGGTATGGTCACAACATGATTGGCTTTTTCCTGACTGCTGGTTTTCTGGGCATGATGTACTACTTCGTACCTAAACAAGCTGAGCGCCCAGTCTATTCTTACAGCCTGTCTATCGTGCACTTCTGGGCTTTGATCTTCACTTATATGTGGGCGGGTCCGCACCACTTGCATTACACCGCTTTGCCTGACTGGACTCAGTCTCTGGGTATGGTGTTGTCCTTAATCCTGTTTGCACCAAGCTGGGGCGGTATGATCAACGGTATCATGACCTTGTCCGGCGCATGGCACAAACTGCGCACAGATCCTATCTTGCGCTTCCTGATTGTTTCATTGTCTTTCTACGGTATGAGTACTTTTGAAGGCCCGATGATGGCGATCAAAACAGTGAACGCTTTGTCTCACTACACTGACTGGACCGTAGGCCATGTGCACTCTGGCGCGTTGGGCTGGGTTGGTTTCATTTCTATCGGTTCCCTGTACTTCCTGATCCCACGTCTGTTTGGTCAAAAAACCATGTACAGCGTAAAAGCGATTGAAGTGCACTTCTGGATGGCAACCATCGGCGTGGTGTTATACATCGCTGCGTTGTGGATCTCTGGTGTGATGGAAGGCCTGATGTGGCGTGCCATGAACGCTGACGGTACATTGGCTTATACCTTCGTTGAAAGCGTGAAAGCCAAGTTCCCTTACTACTTCACACGTGCACTGGGTGGTTTCCTGTATATGAGCGGCTTGGTCATCATGTTGTGGAACACCTATAAAACAGCCACTAATGGCAAACCAGCAACGGTAGAAATACCAGCTGTTGTTGCACACGCATAAGGAGCTCACTATGGCAACGCATCAAAACAATAGTGGCAATCTGCACGAAAAGATTGAAACCAATAACTTCCTGCTGATCGTGCTGACTTTCATCACGATCTCCTTTGGCGGCCTGGTTGAAATCGTGCCTTTGTTTTTCCAAAAATCGCTGACTGAACCTATCCGTGGTTTAGAGCCATATACCGCACTGCAATTGGCCGGTCGTGACATTTATCTGCGTGAAGGCTGCTACAACTGCCACTCACAGATGATTCGTCCTTTCCATGCCGAAACACTGCGTTATGGCCACTACTCTGTGGCGGGTGAATACGTGTATGACCATCCGTTCCAGTGGGGTAGTAAGCGTACTGGCCCTGACTTGCACCGTGTGGGCGGCAAATACAGTGACGACTGGCATCGTGTTCACTTGAACCAGCCACGTGACGTCGTGCCGGAATCCATCATGCCAGCATACCCATGGTTGAACGAAAACCTGGTCAATGATGAAACGATTGGTGACCATATGGCTGCGCTGCGTAAAGTCGGCGTGCCTTACACCGACGAACAAATCAAAGCAGCTGGCGCAGAAATCAAGGGTAAAACCGAGATGGATGCACTGGTTTCATACCTGCAAGTGTTGGGTACACACCTGAAATAAGGAGACGCGCCATGGATATGATCAACCTGTTACGCATCTTGTTTACAGTACTGAGTTTTGTGCTGTTTATCGCAATCCTGGTTTGGGCATGGCGCAATCGCAACTCCGCGCAATTCAAGGACGCGCAGCATCTGCCGTTCGATCAAGACTAAATACTGCGCGGAAAGGTTAAGGAAAACATCATGAATGATTTTGTAAACGGATTTTGGCCGATCTGGATTTCGACCATTACCTTGGGTGGGATCGCTTTTTGTGTGGGTTTGCTGATTTTTGCAAGCCGCGTCAAGGTAACCCTGGACAGTGATAACACCAATGGCCACGAGTGGGACGGCATTAAAGAAATGAACAACCCCTTGCCAATGTGGTGGGTGGGCTTGTTTATCATCACCGTTATTTTTGGCTTGGCTTATTTATACCTGTTCCCTGGCCTGGGCACTTACGACGGTAAGTTTGGCTGGACCGGCGTCAAGCAATACGAAGTTGAAGTCGCCAAAAACAATGAAAAAATTGCACCGCTGTATGCCAAATATGCCGCGATGCCGGTGGAAGACGTCGCCAAGATTCCGGAAGCCCGTGATATTGGTAAGCGTATTTTCTTGAACAACTGTGCTGCTTGCCATGGTTCAGATGCCAAAGGTAGCCGTGGGTTTCCTAACCTGACGGATACTGACTGGTTGTATGGTGGTAGCCCTGAGCGTATCAAGGAAACCATCACTGGTGGTCGTATTGGCATGATGCCGCCGATGGCTGCCGCTGTTGGTAGCGAAGAAGACGTGAAAAACGTTGCCAATTACGTATTGAGCTTGTCTGGCAGTATTCATGACTCTGGTCGTGCCAATGCCGGTAAAGACAAGTTTGTCGTGTGTGCTGCTTGCCACGGCCCAGAGGGTAAAGGTAACCAGATGATAGGTGCACCTAACCTGACAGACAATACCTGGTTGCATGGCCAGGGTGAGACTGCGATTATCAAGCGTATTCATGAGGGTAAAACCAACCAGATGCCCGCTTGGCAAGAGAAATTCAGTCCTGAGCAAATTCATTTGCTGACCGCTTATGTTTGGGGTCTTTCCAACAAGTAAGCGAATGCAGATAACGACATGAGCGATACTAAACAAAGCGCTGTGAATAAAACCACCATCCCTGAACAGGAGGTGGTTTTATCACTTTATAGGTCCGAAGATAAGATTTATGCCCGTCAGGTCTCCGGTTTTTTCACTAACTGGCGTTGGGTGATGGTGTGGGCGACGCAACTGTTCTTCTACGGCGTGCCGTGGTTGCAATGGGATGGCCGCCAGGCCATGCTGTTTGACCTGGAAGGCATGCGCTTTTATGTCTTTGGCCTGATTTTTCATCCGCAGGATCTGATTTACCTGGCATTTTTGCTGATTGTCTCTGCGCTTTCACTGTTTCTGTTTACGGCGATTGCCGGGCGTTTGTGGTGCGGTTACACCTGCCCGCAAACGGTCTATACCGAAATCTATATGTGGATGGAGCAGAAGATAGAGGGTGACCGTATCGCGCGCATGCGTCTTGATGACAGCAAGTGGAACCTGAATAAAATCACGCGTAAATCCTTGAAGCAGTTTGCCTGGATCGGTTTTGGTTTATGGACCGGTGTGACCTTTGTTGGCTACTTTACGCCCATGCGTGAGCTGGTGCCTAGCTTGCTACAATTTCAGGCTGGTGGCTGGGAAACATTCTGGGTGTGTTTTTATGGGTTTGCCACCTATGGCAACGCCGGTTACATGCGTGAGCAGGTCTGTAAATACATGTGCCCATATGCACGCTTTCAGAGTGCGATGTTTGATGGCGACACCATGACGGTGACTTACGATGAAGCCCGTGGTGAGCCACGGGGTTCACGCTCGAAAAAAGCGGGTGAGAACGCCAACGGGCTGGGCAGTTGCATTGATTGCAGTATTTGCGTGCAGGTATGCCCGACCGGCATCGACATCCGTAACGGCTTGCAATATGAGTGTATCGGCTGCGGCGCTTGTATTGATGCCTGCGATGACGTGATGGACAAGATGGGATACGCCAAAGGCCTGATTAAATATACGACGCAAAATGGCATGGAAAGTCGTTGGAGCCGCCAGCAGATGTTTGCGCGTTTGTTAAGACCACGCGTGCTGATTTATTCGACGATTTTGTTAGTCATGGTTGTCGGCATGGGCGTTGGTATCTACTACAAACCCGATTTCAGGCTCGACGTGTTGCGTGATCGCTCGGTGATGGCGCGTTACACCAACGATGGCAACATCGAGAATGTGTACAATCTCAAGCTTGAAAATGAGACCGAAGTTGCGCGGGATTATGAATTGAAAGTCACGGGCTTACCCGCGCTTGCCGTTCATTTTTCAGACAATAACAGTCAGCAGCTCAAAGCACTTAAACCTTTTGAAAAGCGTAATGTCATTGTAGAGATACAAGTGCCTGAAGGTGAGACACGTCCCGGGTCGCACAAGATTTTCTTTGAGTTAACCGACATTGAAGCCAAAGAAACAATTAAGGAAAAATCTGTTTTTATTGTGCCCAGCAATTAGTGGCTAACGCATGACCTAGCGCATGGCGGCACCAAGCAATATAGATAAAGGAACACAGATGGTTGATACACAAAAGTGGTACCAGAATGCGTATGTCTGGCTGATTATTGGCGGTCCATCGCTGGTGGTGGTGGCGTCTTTTATCACCTTGTACCTGGCGATTACGCATCCGGATCCGGCCATTGACGACTATTACCGCAAGGGTATAGAAATCAATAAAACGCTGGATGCACAAGGGCAGGATACGCAAGATGAATCTATGGCGCCCGCCATACAAGCGCGTAACCATGCGCAAACCGGCCTCAAGCCGGCTGAAGAATAACCTTTCTACACACTCAAACGAACATGCGCACGCAGAATCCTTGCGTGCGCAATGTCTCAGCTAACTTCTCTAATACCGCTGACGACGTCGCTTGCAGGCAGCCTTGACTATCTTGCTGGCTAGGCCGGGCAATACCGTAAAGCAGAATACCTTCTAGCTGCTGTTTAAACGGCAATAGCGCCTGCAAATAACCTGCTAATGACGGTGTTGTGGTGATCTCATTGTTCACTTTTCTACTGACCACGGCAGTTTGCACCCAGGTATTGCACAAGGCGCAGCAGGCTTGCAAGCGTTGCAAATGCAGCGACAATGGCAAGCGTGTATCGTTGATCGCCAGCATCTCTGCATCATTGCCTGCATCTAGTTTAAACCAGACTTCGCCACCTAAGGCATGTAACTGCTTGAGTGCGTGCTGCACGTGAGCATGCTGTAACTGGCTGCCATTGGTAATCAGCCGCACATAGGCAGGGCGGTCATCCGCGCTGCGTTGTTGCAGCAGGTGAGCCACCATGGCTAATATCTCAGGGAATTGTGGCGAGGTGGTTGGTTCGCCATCGCCAGCAAAAGCGATGTCTTGCACACAATCGCGCAGGGTGCGCGTGGGGTGTATTTGCTGGCTGAGCCAGTGCAGGCAGTCTTTCAGTTCTTGTTGCAAGCCAGGCACATCAATGGCAGGCGAGGGGCCGCGCTGCAAGCCCGGTACCTGGCAATATACGCAATGCCAGTTACAGCAATGATTGGGGTGCAGGTTGATGCCGATAGAAATGCCTTGTGCCCGGCGCGACCATACCGGGTAGATATAGCGCCATGCGTGTGTGTTTGCAAAAGCCGCTAAGGCCTCAAATAGCGCCAAAGGCTGCATATTGCCGGGCTTTAAAAATGGCTTAGCAGTTGCTGGCGTTAAAGATCGCCTGCAGTTTTTCGTGGTCTAAAATGCGGATATTTTTTTGTTTGACTTCAATGATGCCGTCGTCGCTAAACTTGGAGAAGGTGCGGCTGACGGTTTCTAGCTTCATGCCCAGGTAGCTGCCGATTTCTTCGCGCGTCATGCGCAAAATCAACTCACTTTTTGAGTAGCCGCGTGCATGCAAACGTTGCAGCAAATTGAGCAAAAATGCTGCCAGACGTTCTTCGGCGCGCATATTGGCCAGCAACATCATCACCCCGTTTTCGCGCACAATCTCGCGGCTCATGATTTTGTGTACATGGCGTTGCAGCATGGGGATCTGGCGTGACAGGTCTTCCACGTGGTTAAACGGCATCACACAAACCTCAGCATCTTCGAGCGCAATCGCATGGCAATTGTGTTTGTCGCTGACGATGCCATCCAGGCCCATGATTTCACCTGCCATTTGAAAGCCAGTGACTTGCTCACGGCCGTCTTCAGACACCACACAGGTTTTGAAAAAACCGGTGCGGATCGCATAAAGGGTGGTAAATGGGTCGCCACTGCTAAACAGGTGGCCGCCTTGCTTGACCTTTTTTCTGGTGGCAACCATGCCATCGAGTTGATTCATCTCGTCCGTGCTTAAGCCTATCGGCAGGCACAACTCGCGCAGGTTGCAATTGGAACAGGCGACCTTGAAGCTGGATTCGGCTTGCATGGGGGAGGTCCTTGGCAGTCGTTGAACTTGCGACTGATTATACGCTTCTTGCGCGTCCGATTCCTCGCTCACCACTTCATGAGCAACAATTGTATTGAGCATGATCGCTTTTCTCTTCCCTATTATAGTGCGTTGCATTATGCACGCGTCGCGCACCGGACTATTTGATATGCATCAAGAAGTCATGGTTTGCTTTATGGCAAAGTAGCCGTCAATGACTCCCGGGACGCGATGTCTCACTTGTGCCGACAGGAAAGAACTTGCTAGATACCATGAAACAACCGTTGATGATTACGCAGGCGCATATCGAACGCTATGATGTATCGGGGCCGCGCTACACCTCTTACCCAACGGCAGACCGTTTTGTCGAGGCATTTGACGCGGCGGCCTATGTCAAAGCCACCGAGCAGCGCAATATCAGCCATTGGACACAGCCACTTTCTGTCTATGTGCATATCCCATTTTGTGCGTCGCTGTGTTTTTATTGTGCCTGCAATAAAATTGTCACCAAGCGCTATGAGCAAGGCGCGATTTACCTTAACTATCTGCAACGCGAGCTCAATTTGCATCTGGACAAATTTTCGCAGGCGCAGACTGTCAATCAGCTGCATTTAGGCGGTGGCACGCCAACTTTTCTCAATGATGAAGAGCTCACCAGCCTGATAGAGACGCTGAAAAAAGCCTTTGTGTTTAATCCAGAGGGTGAATATTCCATCGAAATTGATCCACGCACGGTGAACCAGCAACGTTTGCAGCATTTGCGCACCCTGGGTTTTAACCGCCTGAGTTTTGGTGTGCAGGATTTTGACGCTGATGTGCAACAGGCCGTGCATAGAGTGCAGTCTTATGCGCAAGTTGAGACACTAATGCAACAGGCTCGCGAGATGGGTTACCAGTCGATTAATGCCGACTTGATTTATGGCTTGCCCAAGCAAACCCCGGCGACGTTTCGCGAGACCATTGCCAAAATCACCACCTTGCGACCAGATCGTATTGCCCTCTATGGCTATGCGCACTTGCCGTCACGCTTTAAACCGCAGCGCCGTATCCTGCAAGATGAGTTACCCAATGCAGTTGATAAAATTCAAATGCTGTCAGAGGCGATTCAGCAATTGATGCAGGCAGGCTATGTGTATATTGGCATGGACCACTTTGCCTTGCCTGAAGACTCGCTGGCGATTGCCAAACAGCAGGGCAGGTTGCATCGCAATTTTCAGGGCTACAGCACCATGGCCGACCAGGATATCCTGGCGCTGGGTGTGTCTGCCATTGGCAAAATGGGCGCGACTTATAGCCAGAATGCCAAAACGCTGGAAGAGTATTACGACTTTTTAGACCAGAGCCAATTGCCGATTGTGCGCGGGTTGGCATTGAGCCGTGATGACCTGATCCGGCGTGCAGTGATTATGGCCATCATGTGCCATGGTGAGCTCAGTTATGAGTCGATAGAGCTTTCTTACATGATTAATTTTAGAGATTACTTTAAGTTAGAGATTCAACAACTGCTTGAAAAACAAAAGCAGGGCTTGGTCGTGCTGGAAGACGATGGCCTGAAAGTGACCGACATGGGCTGGTATTTTGTGCGCGCTATCGCCATGGTGTTTGACCGCTATTTGCAGCACGATGCCAACCGTGCAAGGTTTTCCAAAATCCTTTAAACTCTCGGCATGTTAGCCAGCTTACTCCTGACCGCCTTCGTCATGGGGCTGGCAGGCGGCCCGCATTGCATTGCCATGTGTGGTGCGGCTTGCGGCGCCATGCAGTCTTCAGTCACCACCACCAGCCAGTTCCGTTCGATTCCGTTACGCGTCATCAAGACTATTCCCTGGAGCTTTTACCTGGGGCGCATGCTGGGTTACGGCATGCTGGGCGCGATTGCGGCAGAAACCTTACGTGGCCTGGCCTGGTTATCCAATCAGAGCCATGTGTTCCAGCCTTTGTGGACGTTCTCACACACCCTGATTTTTGCCTGGGGCGTGTTGTTAGTGGTCACCGGGCAACAACCACAATGGGCCGTACAGCGGGCGCAACAGGTATGGGGCTGGATCAAACAGCGCACCCAGCATGCCAAACTTGGCTTTCTATTCACCGGCATGATCTGGGCCTTGTTGCCATGCGGCTTACTCTACTCCGCCGTCATGTTGGCCTCACTACAATCGCAGTGGTTACAAGGCGCATTGGTCATGATGGCATTTGCCTGTGGCTCTGCCACCGTGCTGGCGCTGGCGCCCGTCCTCTGGCGTAGCCGTCAGCAAGCCATGCCGGGCTGGTTTAAAGAATCAACCGGCATGCGCCTGAGCGGCGTATTGCTAATTGCGCTCAGCGTGGTTGCCTTATGGATGGACGTCATGCATCACGACAAATTGTGGTGCCAACTGCTCTAGCCACTAGCTCTCCGACAATAATCGTTGCTTTTATCACCGGCATTCTGTAACTTTAAATTGTTAATTTATTTTAACAATTGGAGGCGTAATGCTAGCGCGAGCAAAGTACTACCTGTTTGTTTTCCTGTCATTGCTGGTTGCACACAGCTACGCCCAAGCCCCGGCCATTTTGCTGGCGCAGATTTATCATGACGATATTCAGGTGCAGGATTATCTGGTTAGCGAAAAGTTGGATGGCATTCGCGCCATTTGGGATGGACAGCAATTCACCAGCCGCCAGGGCCATCCCATTCATGCCCCGGCCTGGTTTACGCAAGCGTTTCCTGCAACACCATTGGATGGCGAGCTATGGCTAGGTCGCGGCCAATTTGAAATATTGTCATCTACCGTCAGGCAAACGCAGCCCAATGACGCCGCCTGGCGACAAGTCGCCTACTATGTGTTTGAGTTACCAGACGCCGAAGGTGATTTCTCGCAACGTGCGCAGCAGATTGTTCAGATCGTCAAACAGGCGCGCAGCCCTTATCTAAAAAGCCTGCCACAGTTCAGGGTCAATGACAGGCAAGCGCTTAAACGTACCCTGGCGCAGATTGTGGCCAAGCGTGGCGAAGGCCTGATGCTGCACCGTGCCGATGCGCCATACCTGACTGGCCGCAGCCAGGTCTTGCTCAAACTCAAACCACAACTCGATGCAGAAGCCAGAGTGATCGCCCATATGTCTGGCAAAGGCAAATACCAAGGTAAAATGGGCGCATTGCTGGTAGAAACCCCGGCAGGCATCCGATTTAAACTGGGCACCGGATTCAGTGACACTGAGCGCGCGCATCCACCGCCAATCGGCTGCCAGGTCACTTATACTTACCGCGATGTGACCAACACGGGTAAACCAAAATTTGCCAGTTTTTTGCGCATACGCCCGTCTGAATAAATAAAGGAAAACATATGAAGTGGTTCGCAGGACTCTTAAGTTGCTGGATAGCAGCCAACGCCTACGCGCTGGATTTAAGCGGTGTCTACGCCTGCACCGGCGACGATGCGCACGAAGGCAAATATACCGGCACCGTGACCATGAAATTACGCCCAGAGCATAGCAAAGGCGCAGATGCCAGTTACGACTTCCAGCTCGAAGTGCCTGATTATGGTGTCTACAAAGGCCACGCCGCAGCACATGGCATGCACGCGGCTATGCACTTTGCTTTACCAACAGAAAATGGTGAATATGGCGGCAAAACGCATGATTATGGCACTGGCATTGCCGAGTTCAAGACAAATGCCAAAGGGCAATTGAGCTTCAGGAAGTTTTATTTTGAACCAGGGTTTAAGGGCGGGAATACTGGGGTGGAGGAGTGTGTTAGAAAATGATTCTTTCATTTTCTAGTTAGATATTGACACGCTATTTAGACGTATGCCTGGAGTCCAGGCAGAGTTGTTGTCTTGGCTAATGGTTATTTTGGATTGATCGGTTTCTTTTCGCCTTTTGGGCGAGTTACTTTTCTTTGCTTGCCCAAAGAATAAGTAACCAAAAGAAATGCACCCCAGCTTCCGCTTGTATCCTGCGTTGCTCGTCAAAATAAGCGGTCACGAAACTCAACCTAGTAGCTCACACACAACGTGAGCTACTGCGGGATTCGAACAGTCGCTCCCTTCCTCCTTATTTTGCCTGCGCTACTCGGCGCGGCAGATGGGGACCCCGAACACCGTGCGACTGCAACCGCTCCTAAATTAAACAAAGAAAAAAGAATCTGGTTTTTGAACCGTCCAAACTTCCATGCTGTAAGTTAAATGAGAAGAATCCCATTCCATCACGCTGAGTAGCGGAGACGAAGTGGGGGTAGTCGGCCATCGGCTGTTTGAGCTCCGCAGCAAGCCACGTTTTGTGTGGCTTGTCAGGGCGAGTTTCGATGGACGCCCACATGAAGTCCGTTAACGGACGAAAGTCCTAGGTTGAGCAACGCAAGGCAGCCGCAGGCCGTGATGGCTGGGTGCCCTCTTCTTTGGTTACTTTCTGGGGGGCAAGCACCAGAAAGTGACTCGCCTAAAGGCGAAAAAGCAGCGTCTCAAGCAAGAGAAACTTAAGCTATCTGTAAGCTGCGAGAATGCATGTCATTTCGCCTGCCATGTTAAAATCTCCTCCCTATGACCGCAGTCTCCCCAATCCAACTCATCAGCCAACTCGAAAAACAACTTTCCCAGTGCATGCTGGCCGACCGCTTTCCGCTTAAGCGTCGCTTGCAACAGCTTAAAGAGGCGTTAAAACAGAACAAACCTGTCGATAAAACCCTGGTGGAGATTGCACATAAAGTGCAGGCGTCTCAACAGCGCTTGCAAGCCAGGTTGGCGGCATTGCCTAAGCCTGAATACCCGCCAGAGTTGCCAGTGAGTGGCAAAAAAGACGAGATTGCGGCGGCGATTGCCGAGCATCAGGTGGTGATTGTCTGTGGTGAAACAGGCTCGGGTAAAACCACGCAATTGCCTAAAATTTGCCTGGAGCTCGGTCGCGGTGTCAGTGGCTTGATTGGCCATACGCAGCCGCGCCGGATTGCGGCGCGCTCGGTGGCTTCTCGTATTGCGCAGGAGCTTAAAAGTCCGCTGGGTGAAGCGGTGGGCTACAAGGTGCGATTTAACGATAAGTTGTCAGAGAGTAGTTACGTCAAGCTGATGACGGACGGCATTTTGCTGGCGGAGACGCAGAGCGACAAGTTTCTCAATGGCTATGACACCATCATTATCGATGAGGCGCACGAGCGCAGCCTGAATATTGATTTCCTTTTAGGCTATCTCAAGCAGTTGCTGCCCAAGCGGCCGGATTTGAAAATCATCGTCACCTCGGCGACGATTGATGCAGATCGATTCTCTAATCATTTCAATGGCGCACCGGTGATTGAGGTCAGTGGCCGCACTTATCCGGTGGAGATTCGCTACCGTCCGCTGGGCAACAAAACCAGCATGGTGGCAGTAGAGGTGCCGATTGATGATGGCCTGGATGATATAGACCGCTTTGCGCAGGACTTGATGGGCATCAAACGCAAGCCGCCGCGCACCGAAACGCGCTGGCTGGAGGAAGACGACGAAGAAGAGGTGATGGAAGATGCCATCCTCGACACGGCAGAAGATTTGTTGCGGTTGGGCGATGGCGACATTTTGGTGTTTTTGCCGGGGGAGCGTGAAATCCGCGACACGGCTGACCATTTGCGTAAATACCAGGGCCGCTCGCCCAAGCTGAAGTCGATTGAGATTTTGCCGCTATTTGCGCGGCTGAGCATAGAAGACCAGCAAAAGATTTTCCGCCCAAGCGGCCAGCGCCGTATTGTGCTGGCGACCAACGTGGCCGAGACGTCGCTGACAGTGCCGGGCATCAAGTATGTGATTGATGCTGGCCTGGCGCGCGTGAATCGTTACAGCCCACGCGCCAAGGTCGAGCAGTTGCAGATTGAAAAGATCTCGCAGGCGGCTGCCAAGCAGCGGGCAGGGCGTTGTGGCCGGGTGTCTAACGGCATTTGTGTGCGCTTGTACGCTGAAGAAGACTTTAACCAGCGTCCGGCGTTTACCGACCCTGAAATTCTGCGCAGCTCACTCGCCAGCGTGATTTTGCGCATGGCCGATTTGCGCCTGGGCGATGTCGCCGAGTTCCCGTTTATTGAGGCACCGTCATCACGCCTGATCAGCGATGGCTACCAGTTGCTGCAAGAGTTGGGCGCAGTGACCGAGCGCCGCGAAATCACCGAGCTGGGGCGGCAAATGGCCCGTTTGCCGCTGGACCCACGTGTGGCGCGCATGATTATTGCGGCAAAAAAAGAAGGCTGTTTACGCGAAATCCTCATTATTGCCAGCGTCTTGAGCATGCAGGATCCGCGCGAGCGCCCAATGGACAAGCGCGAAGCGGCAGACAGCGCGCATGCCAAGTTTAAAGCCGATGATTCCGACTTTATGAGTTATCTCAAGCTGTGGGAGTGGTACGAGCAAACACTTAAAACCAAAAAGTCCAACCGTGACTTGTTGAACCAATGCCATCAGAACTTTTTGTCTTTCTTGCGTCTGAAAGAGTGGCGTGAGTTGCATGCGCAACTGCTAGACATGGTCGAGGAGATGGACTTTAAGCGCAGCGATAAAGAGGCCAGCTACGAGCAGGTGCATCGCGCGTTGTTGTCTGGCTTGCTGGGTAATATTGGCTTTAAAGACGGCGACAGCGAAACTTACGCCGGTGCGCGCGGCATTCGTTTTACCATCGCGCCGGGCTCTGCGCTGAAGAAAAACCGCCCCAAGTGGGTGATGGCGGCCGAGCTGGTGGATACCACCAAGTTGTATGCCCGAGTGGTCGCAAAAATTGACCCGGACTGGATAGAACCGATTGCCAACGAGGGCGGCAGCCGTGACCTCACGCAGAGTGACTATACCGACCCGCGCTGGGATAGAAAAACCGCGCAGGTGGTAGCCTGGGAGCGCGTGAGTCTGTATGGCCTGACCATTGTGCCTAAGCGCCGAGTACATTACGGGCCGATCAACCCGATCGAATCACGTGAGATTTTTATCCGTGAAGCACTGGCTAACATGGAGTTCGATACGCGCGCGCCGTTTTTTGAAGCGAATAGACGCTTGATCGCCGATGTTGAGGCATTGGAACATAAGGCGCGTCGGCAGGACGTGCTGGTGGATGAATACCAGTTGTTTGTGTTTTACGACAAAGTGGTGCCCCAGATCGCTGAGCCTGGTCAACAAATGCCTTATCGCATTTATAACGGCGCTGCGTTTGAAAAATGGCGGCAGGATGCGGAAAAGAGTAACCCCAAGGTGTTGTATCTGACGCGCGAATCACTGATGCGTCACGGTGCCAGCGCCATTACCGAGGTGCAGTTTCCTGAGCAAATGATCATCGATGGCGAAACCGTGCCGCTCAAATACCGCTTTGAACCCGGCCACGTGCTCGATGGCGTGACGGCGACAATTCCGCTGGCGCTGCTCAATCAACTGGATGCGACGGTGACCGAGTGGCTGGTGCCTGGCATGGTGCGCGACAAGGTGACCGCGCTGATTAAAGCCTTGCCGAAAACGCTGCGCCGCGTATGTGTGCCGGTGCCGGAGTTTGTGACTGGCTTTTTAGAAGCAAAAAATGCGCAGCAGCCGTTGTTGCCCGCGCTGGCTGAGTTTATTCAGCATAAGGTTGGGCTCAAATTAAAGCCAGAAGAGTTTGACCTGGCGGGCCTCGACCCGCATCACTTGATGAATTTTAGCGTGGTGGATGAAAAGGGCCGTGAGTTGGGCATGGGCCGCGACTGGACACAGCTTAAAAAACAATTGGGCTCTGCGGCACAGCTCACATTTAGAACTGGCTCACCTGGCATTGAAAAGTCTGGCCTCAAGCAGTGGGATTTTGGTGACTTGCCGCAAACGCTGACGTTTAGCAAAGATGGCCGCCAGCTCACGGGTTACCCAGGGTTGGAGGACAATGTTGATAGCGTGGCGGTGAAGCTGTTTGATACGGCAGAAGAGGCGGCTGCTTCGCATCGTAAAGGCGTGTGCCGCTTAATGCGCTTTGAGCTTAAAGAGCAAATCAAGCAGTTAGAAAAAGGCTTGCCGGGCTTTAACCAGTATGCCTTGCTGTTGCGTGCCATCATGAACCCTGACCAATTGCGTGAAGATATGCTGCAAGCGATCGCCGACCGCGCGTTTATTGCCGAGGATGATTTGCCGCGCACCAATGCCGCGTTTATGCAGCTGAAAGCGCGTGCGCGCACACGCTTGCCTGCCGTGACCGAGGCTTTGACGCGTCAGGCGCAACTCATCGCCAATGAGTATCAAATACTGGTGGCCGCTTTGCAAAAAATGACGCCGGTGACACAAAAAATCAAACGTGAATGTGAGCAGCAGTTGCAAGGCATGCTTTATCACGGCTTTTTTAGCCAGACGCCGTGGGAACAATTGCCGCATCTGCCGCGCTACCTCAAGGCGATTAAAATGCGCATTGATAAATATCCAACCAGCATAGAACGTGATGGCCGCCACGCACAGGCGCTGGCGCAACTGGAGCAGCGCTGGCAGCAAAAAATGGATCAATTACGCAAGGCGCATTTGCCTGTAACCAACCCGTTACAAGACTTTACGTGGCAGTTGCAAGAGTTGCGTGTATCATTATTTGCGCAGGAATTAAGAACCCCTTATCCTGTCTCAATCAAGCGCCTTGAAAAACTCTGGCTAGAAATGCAATAGTGATCCCTGCCTGTGCTCATTTTTGATTAATTCTGTTCATGCAGCCTTCTTCTCCTTTTGAACCATTTAGTACGCCAAACTGGCTAAAGCCTAAGCAGCGCGACCGCGTGTTGCGGATTCCGGCACGCCTGATGTGGGCGTTTTTGCTGTCGCTGGTGTTCCATGCGATTATGTTCTGGGGATTTTTGCTCGACTTGCTCAAACCGCTCGAAGAACCTGCGCAAGAGCCGTTGAATATTGTGCTGGACTTAGGCCTGCCCGTGCCTAAAACACCTAAAGTATCGCCACCGCCAGAAATGCCGCCGGAGCCAACACCTCAGCCGCAACCTAAGCCCAAGCCGCAGCCAAAGGCTGAACCAAAGTTACCTAAAAAAGTGATTCAGTCACAGCGGCCTGATAGCCCGTTCAAATTGCCTGAGCCCAAGCCGCAAAATCGTCCCGAGCCTACGCCGCCTGTGCCGCCACCGCCAGTGGAGGACTTCTCTAATTTTATCAAGCGTAGGCAGTCAGATCGCAACTCTGATGAAATGGCCGCCAAGCAGATTAATGATGCTGCGGCTGCCGCTGAGCGTGGCCCATCAGAAGACGAGCGCCGTACCAAAAATATCATGAACAACCTCAAGTTTGGCACCAATGGGTTGTTCCAAATCCGGCGCATGGACCCTTATAACGCGACCTTTAGCTTTAAGGGTTGGGTTAATGACTACACCTCGGCCAATACGCAGTATTACGAAGTCGAGGCGCGCAATGGCGAAGATATCCGCCTGGTAATGATGCGCCGGATGATCGCGATTATCCGCGAGCACTACAACGGCGATTTTGACTGGATATCCAACCGTCTCGGTCGCACCATCTCGCTGTCGGCGCGGCCAGCAGACAATGCCTTCCTGGAAGACTTTATGATGAAAGAGTTTTTTGGGCCCAATTATAAAAACCTGGATGTGTACGGGCGCTAGCCGGGCACTATCATCATGCCAGGTGACTTCGATCATGCACGGTTGACGAAACGGCCACCCTGGCAACACTATACCGTCTTGGTGGCTGGCCTGGCCTTGGTTTCAGGTGTGGGTTTGTATTATTTTGCTGCACTGGGTGTGGCCGTCATCACTTTGCTGTATCTCTTATGTGTGCTGTGGGCGGCGTATTTTCTGCATTTTGGTCACGCCTTGCTAACAGCGGTCATCGCTGTCTTACTCATCAATTACTGTTTTATCGAACCCCGCTATAGTTTTGGCATTGCCAGCCTGCAATCCTGGGCCATGCTGACTGTATTTGCCACGCTTGCGTTTGTGGTCAGCCGTGCCATGCAGCAACTCAAACAGCAAAGGCAGCAAGCGCAACAGGCTGCACAACAATCACGTTTTTTTCAATCGCTGGCGGAGTTGCTGGCCATACAAAGCAGTGTTGCGCAATTGCTGCAAGCGGCTTGCCAGCATGCGCAGGAGGTGTTTGGCTGGCAAGTGGGCGTCGTGCAAGTGTCTGATACCAACGTACTCACATGGTTGGCGGGTGTGCCAATGGCCTCGCTGCAAGCCTCCAGCGTGCAATGGGCGCTAGACTATCAGCGTGCGATAGGGTTGGGCACCGCAGACTGGCCTGAGCTAGGTGCTTGCCTGCTGCCGTTTGGCTCTGGGCAAGGCGAAGCCATGGTGGTGGTTGGTCATACTAGCGCTGACCTGCACTTTTTACGATTGTTGACGCACCAGTGTGCACAGGCGACGATTAAATTGCGCCAGCAAATCGCCTTGGCACAAGCCGCGCGTGATGCCGGTGAGGCTGACTTTAAAAAGACCCTGCTCACCGCGTTGTCGCACGATATGCGCACGCCGCTCACCGCGATTCTTGGCGCCGCCAATGTGTTGGCAGACCGCGACATTGCGCTGGCGCCAGCACAGGCTACGCAACTGTTACAAAGCATACAGGCCGAGGCCAGCTACCTGACCCAGGCCACAGAAAATATCCTGACCCTGGTCAAGCTGGAGGCGGGCAGTAGTAGCTTGCATCTGGATTGGGCGTCGCCGCAAGAAGTTATGCAGCATGTGGCGCAGCGGTATTTGCAGCGTACGCCTGCGGTACGGTTACAGATGACGTTGCCCGAGCTTGGCTCGCAGGAAATACTGTTTAAAGCCGACGCCGTGCTAGTGGCACATGCGCTGGCCAACCTCATTGATAACGCCTTGCAGTGGCGTGAGCAAGGCAGCACGATTGAAATCGCGCTGTCGCTAGAGGCATCGTCACTAGTGTTGTCTGTGCGTAATCAAGGCCCGGGCTTCCCGCCTGGGTTTGTCATCTCCGCGTTTGAGTCAGCCAAGCCTGCCGCCGCTGGTGTGCGTGGCTTTGGGCTAGGGTTATCCATCGTGCAGACTGTGATGCAACTGCATGGCGGGCAAATAGAAATCGGCAGCAGCGCCGACCGGCGCACCGAAGTGCGCCTGCTGTTGCCGTTTGTCTATGCGGCAGACTTAATCAAGGCCGACACATGACCCAGCAGGCGACCCTATTACTGGTAGAAGACGACCCTGGCGTATACCAGTTTTTATTACCAGCATTGTCGGCGCATGGTTATCGCGTGCAACATGCGCGTGGCCTGGCGCAGGCGCGCGAGGCCACGGGTTTTGCCATGGTGATTCTCGATTTAGGCTTGCCAGATGGGCAGGGTGAGCAGTTTATTCCGCATTTACGTGGATTTTCTGATGTGCCTATTTTGGTGCTTTCTGCGCGGCAGGACGAACTGGATAAAGTGCATTGCCTGAATTTGGGCGCCGACGACTACTTAATGAAACCGTTTGGCTTGCAAGAGCTGTTGGCCAGAATACAGGTCGCCTTACGCCGCACCGCCATCATGCAGATGCGCGACCACGTTTATCAACACCAGTCACTAGTGATTAACCGCGCTACGGGCATGGTCACCAAGCAGGGCGCAACCTTGCATTTGAGCCCGATTGAGCATGCCTTGCTGATGTTGCTGGCCAGCAAGCCCGGCACCATTTTTACCCATAGTCAGTTGTTGGCGCAGGTGTGGGGGTCAGACTATATCGACGACACACATTACTTGCGCATCCATATTGGTCGCTTGCGCGCCAAGCTCGAAGAACAGCCATCCAGCCCGCAAACCTTACTCACCGAGTTGGGTATCGGTTACCGTCTCGCCTAGGCCTTAAAATAGTTGTTTATGCGATTGATATACCGTTAGTCGCACACTGCCTCCATCAATCAACCACAAGGGGATGTGATGGACAATCTTTCCATACGAAAAAGTAGTTTGGCTGCTTTAGCACTGGGGGCGATCGGCGTCGTGTACGGCGACATCGGCACCAGCCCGCTCTATACCATACAAGTGATTTTTAGCCAGAGTACAGGCGTGCCGCTGACTCAGGCCAATATCCTGGGGGCGATCTCGTCTATTTTCTGGTTGCTGATGTTTGTGGTCACGTTTAAATATGTGTTGCTGGTGCTACGAGCGCACAACAAAGGCGAGGGCGGTGTCATGGCCTTGCTGGCGCTGGCGGTCTCCAGTTTGCGTCCGCAAGACAATCGCACGAGTTGGTTGTTACTATTAGGCGTACTTGGCGCGGCCTTGTTTTATGGCGATAGCGTGCTTACGCCCGCGATTTCGGTGCTGTCTGCGGTGGAGGGCTTGCAAGTCGCTTCGCCCGCGCTGGCGGCGCAAGTGTTGCCGATTACCATCGCCATCCTCATTGGCCTGTTCTGGTTTCAACGCCATGGCACGCACGCCGTCGGCCGTTTTTTTGGCCCGATTGTGATTGTCTGGTTTTTGGCGCTGGCGACCATTGGCGTGTATCAAATTGCACAAGCGCCAGAAGTGTTGCAGGCGCTGCATCCGCAATATGCCTGGCAGTTTTTGCAAGCGCGTGGTGCCGGGGTGTTTATCGCCATCGGCGCGATTTTACTGGCGGTAACTGGTGCAGAAGCTTTGTATGCAGACATGGGCCATTTTGGCCGCCCAGCCATCCAACTCGCCTGGCTGGGGCTGGTGTTTCCCTGTTTGGCGCTCAATTACCTGGGGCAGGGCGCCTTGTTGCTGCAACATCCTGAGGCGGTCAGCAATCCGTTCTATTTGTCTTTTCCGCAACCGTTGTTAATCCCCGCCGTGATTTTGGCCACACTGGCCACCATTATTGCCTCGCAAGCGGTGATTTCCGGTGCGTTTTCCATGACGCGGCAGGCCATTCAATTAGGCTTTTTGCCACGCATGCGCATCATCCATACCTCGGCTAGTGAGTCCGGCCAGATTTATATTCCGGCCGTCAATTGGGCCTTATTACTGGCCGTGATTATCGTCTGTCTGGCTTTTCAAAGTTCATCGGCACTGGCCTCGGCCTATGGCATCGCCGTCACCGGCACCATGCTGATTACCACCATTTTGTTGTTTGTGGTGATGCGCCAGCGCTGGCAGTTTCCAGCCTGGTTGGCGTGGCTGATCACAGGCGCATTGGGTGCGGTAGATGCGATCTTGTTTAGCTCAGCCTCGATGAAGTTTTTGCAGGGCGGCTGGTTTCCCATCGCGCTCAGTGTGCTGCTCATTGTGCTGATGACCACCTGGAAAAAGGGCCGTTACACATTGCTGAGTAGTATTGCCGACAACGACCCCAAGCTAGAGCCCTTGCTCGCCACGCTGGCCAGCAGCACATTGCCGCACGTGCAGAGAACGGCGGTGTATATGGTGTCTAACCTGGAGACCGTGCCGCAGGCCTTGATGCATAACCTCAAGCATAACCAGGTGCTGCATCAGCGCAACTTGTTGGTCAATGTGTCATTTGAAGACGTGCCGTTTATGAATACCGCCGAGCGCGTGACCGCCAAGCGTCTGGCCGATGGTTTCTGGCAAGTGCAATTGCGCTACGGCTTTATGCAGCATGCCGATATTCCGCAAGCCTTGCTGCAACTCAATCTGGATGGAGAAAAGCTCGATCCGTTTACTAATTCCTACTTTTTAAGCCGCGATATTATTGTGCCGGATGTCGGTGGTGCCATGCCGCGCTGGCGTGATCAACTGTTTTCAGTCATGTCACGCAATGCCAGTAGCGCGGTGGAATATTTTAATATCCCGGCCAATAGCGTGATTGAGTTAGGCAGCCGGGTGCAGATATAAACACGTATTGTTAAGCGCAAAATAAAACCCGCCAGTTGGCGGGTTTTATTTTGAGGCGATGCGGTTAGTAATTATCGGTGCCAGTTCTGCCCAGGCTGACGCGCTGTTGAGGCGCACGGCTAGTTGTATCCATGTCCGGCAACTGGTATTGATTCACTGTTTCTTGCAGTTTCTCAGCCTGTGTCACTAATGACATAGCGGCAGCGGCAGCTTCCTCTACCAATGCAGCATTTTGCTGGGTCACTTCATCCATCTGCGATACCGCCAGGTTGATTTGCTCAATACCACTGCTTTGCTCAACAGAGGCGACTGTAATTTCGCCTATCAGCTGCGAAAATTTGCTAATCACGCTAACAATTTCTTCCATTGTGCCGCTAGCTTGCTCAACAAACTGTGAGCCATTGGCGACTTTTTCGGCTGAGTCATTAATCAGCACCTTGATTTCTTTGGCGGCACTGGCTGAGCGTTGCGCCAGGTTGCGCACTTCGCTGGCTACCACGGCAAAGCCGCGGCCTTGTTCGCCTGCACGTGCTGCTTCTACGGCCGCATTGAGTGCCAGAATGTTGGTTTGAAACGCGATGCCATCAATCACCGAAATAATCTCTTCAATACGCGAAGAACTTTCGGTAATTTCGGTCATGGTGGCTACCACTTTGCCAAACACTTCGCCGCCTTTGGTGGCAATGTCATTGGCCTGGTCTGTCATGCCATGTGCCAGTTTGGCATTTTCAGCGTTGTTTTTCACATTGGTGGCAATTTGCTCCATGCTCGATGCAGTTTCTTCGAGCGAGCTGGCTTGCTCTTCGGTGCGTTGCGATAAATCGTTATTGCCAAGTGAGATTTCTGAGGCCGCCGAGTTAATGGTTTCGCCAGCCACTTTAATCGTCGACAAGATATTGCTCATGGTGTCTACAATTTCGTTCACACCTTCACACAATTGCTTGATTTCGCCTTGTTTATTGGCTGTTTCAATGCGTTGAGTGAGGTCATGTGCCTTGGTTGCAGCAACCACATCGGCAGTTTCATGCACAGCCTGTTTCATGGCCAGTGCTTCAGCCACTTTCGCGCTGATATCGGTGGCATATTTAACCACCTTGAATGGTTTGCCTTCGTCATTAAAAATCGGGTTATAACTGGCTTGCAACCAGATTTCCCTGCCGCCTTTGCCAACGCGCTGGTACTGGCCTTCGTCAGGTTCGCCACGGCCCAGTTTGTCCCAAAAATGTTTATATTCAGGGCTATTTTTATAAGCGGTTTCAACAAACAGCGAGTGATGCTGGCCGATGATTTCCTGCTTGCTGTAACCAGTCACAGCCGCAAAATTATCATTCACCGCAGTGATCTTGCCGTTGAGGTCAAATTCAATCACGCCCATCACTTTGCTAATCGCGCTAATCTGGCCTGCAAAGTCAGCATTCCTCAGTTTTTCGGCCGTGATGTCAGTGGCATATTTCACCACTTTAAAAGGCTTGCCTTCGGCATCAAAAATCGGGTTGTAGCTGGCTTGCAACCAGATTTCCTTGCTAGCTTTGCCTACGCGTTTGTACTGGCCTTCGTCTGGTTTGCCGCTGCCTAATTTATCCCAAAACTTCTTGTAGTCTGGGCTGTTTTTATACGCGGTTTCTACAAACATCGAGTGGTGCTGGCCGACGATTTCCTGCTTGCTGTAACCAGTCACTGCGGCAAAGTTGTCATTTACGTCGGTGATTTTGCCTGTGAGGTCAAATTCAATCACGCCCATCACCTTGCTAATCGCGCTGATCTGGCCCGCAAAGTCGGCGTTTCTACGTTTTTCGGCAGTAATGTCGGTGGCGTATTTGACGATTTTGAACGGGTTGCCCTCGTCGTCAAAAATCGGGTTGTAGCTGGCTTGTAACCAGATTTCCCTGCCACCTTTACCAACGCGTTTATACTGGCCTTCATCAGCGATGCCCTGGCCCAGTTTGTCCCAAAACTTCTTGTAGTCTGGGCTGTTTTTATCAGCGGCTTCTACAAACATGGCGTGTTGCTGGCCAATAATCTCCTGCGCGCTGTAGCCGGTGACTGCGGCAAAGTTATCATTCACGGCGGTGATGTTGCCATTGAGGTCAAATTCAATCACGCCCATGACTTTGCTAATAGCGTCAATTTGTCCGGCGGAGTCTGCATTCCTGCGTTTGTCTGCCGTAATATCCGTCGCATATTTAATGATTTTGAATGGCTTGCCATGCGCATCAAAAATCGGGTTGTAGCTCGCTTGCAGCCAGATTTCCTTGCCGCCTTTGCCTGTGCGCTTGTATTGGCCTTCGTCTGGCTCACCGCGGCCCAGTTTCTCCCAAAACTGTTTGTATTCCGCGCTATTTTTATGCGCAGCATCTACAAACATGCTGTGATGCTGGCCGACGATTTCTTGTTTGCTATAACCGGTGACGGCGGCAAAGTTATCGTTCACGGCAATGATGTTACCCTTGAGGTCAAACTCAATCACGCCCATGACCTTGCTAATAGCATCTATTTGCCCTTGCTGGTCATTTTGTGGCTGCCCTTGTTCAGGTGAAGAGGACTTTTTGAGTTTATTCAGTATAGCCAGGCGCATGTGTTTTCTCCGGGTACTGCAACAATTAAATAGGTATCGCGACAATTATCTCCCTGCATTAAACCAACATTGCCGACAATATAATTGATGAAAGAAAACAGTGTTTTGCGGTCATTTCTTCAGAAAGCGGCCTTGCTCGGCCTTTTATTGTGAATTTGGTTGCTTACAGCCAGTGTAGGGGCAACAAAAAACCCGCCACTGGCGGGTTTTTTATAAGTGCGGGTTTTTGGTAGGGTGACAAATCAGCTTAGTGATCGCTGCTGCCGTGCCCGGCAATTTTATCCATCCAGGCAAACAATACGCCCGTGATGATAAACGTCAGGTGGATGCCGACCAGCCACGCCATTTGCTCGGTGCTAAAGCTGGCAGTGCCAGAGCTTTGGTGCACAAACGCTTTCAACAGGTCAATCGCAGAAATTGCGACAATCGAGCCGATCAGCTTGAGCTTGAGGCCTGAGTAATCCACTTTACCCATCCACTCCGGGCGGTCTTCGCTGTCTGCGGTGTCTATGCGTGAGACAAAGTTTTCATAACCGCTAAAAATCACCATAATCAGCAAATTGCCCACCAGCGTGATGTCTACCAGCGCCAGCAATGAGAGCACGGTTTCCTGCTCAGAGAAGCTTGCCAGGTGTGCAGCAATATGAATAAACTCTTGGCCAAATTTAACCAGCAAAATCACAAGCCCGCCAACCAGCCCTAAATACATAGGTGCCATCAGCCAGCGGCTTTTAAAAATCAGGCCTTCTAAAACCTTTTCCAACCAATTCGTCATTTCAACTCCAGTAAAACGTTTTCTTAAAATTGCGTCAGCATTGTGCGCACAGCTTCCTCATCTATGCCCTTGCCGATAATCACAATGCGGCTAATCGGTTCTTCTTCATCCCAACCTTCAAGCAGCGTGGGCGGGTAGGGCGTAAAGTGCACCGCGTGTATCGCCAAAGGCGCAGGCGCATCCTCCACGTGCAAAATGCCTTTTAAACGCAGCAGCTTTTCACCATGTGTTTGGCATAGCTTGAGAATCACGCCTTTAAAGTCAGCCCACGCCATCGGCTTGGGCAAGTAAACGGTAAACGTATTCACATCGTCATGCGCAGGCGCCTTAGGCAAGGTGCCTTTTTTGCCTGCACTAAAACCACTGGCAGGCGCGCGCAACCAGCGCTGCGGGTTGGCTTGCTTGTTGGCAAAATCAAACAGCCCGACATCAATAATCTGCATAGGGTCTATCTCGCCATGCGACACAAACTGCTGCGTCGCATTCGGGTTAATCTCAGCCAGTTTGGCCTGCAAAGCGCTGATTTGTTCAAGCGTTGCCGTATCAGATTTAGTAATTAACAACACATCTGCCACAGCGGCTTGTTTAAGCGCTTCTTTCTGCTCGGCAATCTGCTGCAACCCATACGCCGCATCAATCGTCACCACCACCGCGTCCAGACGATACACCGATTCAATCACCGGCTCATTCATCAAGTTAGCTAAAATTGGGCCAGGGTCAGCCATACCCGTGGTTTCAATCACAAGGCGGTTAAATTGCGGCACGGCCTGCAATGATCTTTTGAAAAACAAATCACGCATAGTGTCCGCCAGCTCGTTTTTCAGCGAGCAACACAAACAGCCAGAACTCAACAACACCGTGTTATCGGCAATATGTTCGCTCTCAATCGTTTGCGAAATCTGGCTATTGGCAAAAATCTGGTCCAACCCTGCCTCGCCAAGCTCATTGATGATCACCGCGGTGTCTTTCATCGCAGGGTTATGCAGCAGTTTGTTAAGCAAGGTGGTTTTGCCGCTGCCTAAAAAGCCAGTGAGCAGCGTGACGGGGATGCGGTTATCCATAGTATTTCTGATTAAACGAGAGTGAAGGGTATTTTAACGCGGATGATTAATTGTATTCTTAAGTCTTTCGACTTATATGGTGATATGGAGATGAATCGCAAGAGACGAAGAAATAAAAAATCCTTTATGGATAGAGGCTTTTCGAGCTCGGTTTGGTTCGCCCAAATAGATAAATCTGGTAACTGGGAGCTAACTATAACTATTTAGTCATCATCGCCTGCAGCGTGCTTATGACCATAAAGCTCATGATATCGACATAAGTGTCTGGAATAGTTGGAAATATAAAGTAAGTCTTTAGGTCACAACATATTTTTTAATATTGGCCAACCAAAGCCCCATTTCGCGCTATTTCCAGCTCTCCAAATGGGGGTGGGCAAAAATTTTGGCATAGGTAAAAGCCTTGGTGACTTATCACCCTTAGGTTTATTTTCAAGGGGGCAATATCCACCGTAGAACCAGTCTACTTTGTTGCTAAAGCCATCTTTTGTGGCTTCCTCTAAAAAATCAACGAGATTGTTGTAGTAAGAAAGAGGAGGTTTTTCCTTGGGAAAATGAATAGGTGTAAATTTATTTGATGAGTGCAACAATATAAAACCTTTTACACGCATGTAATTTAATATGCCTCGATAGATTGCAGAATAAGGACCCATAAATCCATCAATCTTCGAGTAAAAAGAAACAAAAACAACTTTATGGATTTCTTGAATTGTTATGTGCGTATCAACAGAATGGATTCCATCTTCTCTGAATAAGTCAACCATAGGTCTAACATTAGAGTTGGGGTAGTCACTTAAGTCTACGGGGGCCATCCAAATTGATAAAGTTTCTGGAATTACTTTATTGAAACGAAAACTTGACCTTTCTTCTTGAGTGTAAGTGCTCATGTCATCATGTACCATTTCTCTTACCATATCGTAGCTCGTAAACCATGCGACAATTTGCATTATTTGTTTTGTAGATAACTCCACCCAGTCACCAGCTATAAATGGTTTTAATACATTCGATGCATCAGTTTGAATATTACTACCCCAAGATCGATTACATTTTGAGCACATAATAGGGATCGTTGCATCATCAGCTTGGATTTCGTTAGCTTGAAGTAGACCGCCATAAGCATTCGTTCTCGTAAATAATGAAAATTTGTGAGTTTTTGCTCCGATTGACTTTAAGTACTTATGTATCCAATGTGAAAGAATATGTTCATGACTAACTGCTTTATTTTTTGCGCAAAAAATGCAGAGCTCAATATGACTTCTAGGTATGACATTATTTTTAGACATATTTAATTCTGAATGCGTTAAGCAATAGTAGGTGTTTATTCCAACGATTAATCACCGTTTTTCTAACACGAGAGGCTATTAATATACATCAGGATATTAATCGAAATCTGCACGTATAGGCTACAAGCCAACTAGTTAACGCGTTTGGATGATTGAACTTTCGGTAGACGCATCCATATTTTGGGGGCAGAGTAAACAAATCAAAACCTCTAAGGTTGAGAAAATGTGAATTGAATTAGCGAGCGGATTCTTCTAAGATTGCATTACAAATGAATTACAAAAGAGGTGTGTGATGAAAACTGCGACGATTCCTGCTTTGCGGGTAGAGCCAAAATTACGTGATGCGGTTGAAGAGGTGTTGGCTGAGGGAGAAACGCTTTCCAGTTTTATGGAGGAGGCGCTAAGAACTAACATCATGCGCAGGCAGCATCAGCAGGCGTTTATCACACGAGGGTTGGCGTCTGCCGCGATGGCACGCCAAAACCAGGAGTATTACAGTGCCGAGAGTGTGTTGGATGAATTGCAAACGATGTTGGATGAGACCAAGCCTTGAGTTACCGCGTATGGTTTACTAAAGAGGCGCGGGAAGATTTAAAGCGTTTGTATGCATTTTTACTCTCCAAAGATAGAGCGGCTGCCGCCAAAGCTTTAAAAGGCATTCATCAGGCCATTGAGGCGGTGACGTTGTTTCCATACACATGCCGAAAAGCGTTGGACGATAACCCTTTTTTGCGCGAGTTGGTGATCAGCTTTGGTGCTTATGGTTATGTGGCATTGTTTGAAATTGAAGCGCCGGACATCATCACGATTATTGCAGTGCGGCATCAGCGCGAAGATGATTTTTTCTAAATAATTAACCCGATTAAACCATTATTTGTTATCAGTGTTAGGTTCTTCCATTACAGATAGTAATGTCGTCAGGTGTTCATCCAATTGCTGGCGTGCTGCGTCAGGCAGCAAATCCAGAATCGCTTTTTCATTGGCAATATGTGCCTCGACTGCTTTATTAATCAGGTTTAACCCAGCCTCAGTCAACTGCACAGGTAGGCTGCGCATATCCGCATCGCTTTTCACCCGTTCTACCAGGCCGACTTTTTCCAGCCGTTGCAAGCGGTGCGTCATGGTGCCAGAGGTGACCATGAGCGATGAGTAAAGCGCTGTGGGTGCCAGACAGTAGGGGTGGCCAGCGCGTCTGAGTGTGGCAAGCACATCGAATTCCCAACTGCTCATGCCAAACTGTTCAAAGGTTTGGTCTAGTTTGCGCCTGATCAGCATTTCGCAGCGCGCTAGTCGGCCAATTAAGCCCATTGGGCTAGGGTCGAGGTCGGGGCGCTCGCGGCGCCATTGGTCCATGATGTCATCGACGGCATCGTTTTTTCTTGTCATACGTGCTCCTTATTTTGTCTTGACTTCAAGATAAATTAGCCATAATCTGCAACTATCTTGAAGTTAAGATAACTCGAATATTAACCTACTGCTGGAGGCATGTGTGATGAATGTGGGGCGTTTGTGGTTAACTGTGGCGATTCTGTTGGTGGCTGTGAATTTGCGCCCGGCGATGGCTGCGCTCGGCCCATTGCTGGATTTAATTCAACACACCACCGGCCTGGATGCGACAGGGGCTGGTTTATTAACGACGCTGCCGGTTTTTTTGATGGGGCTTGGCGCGTTGCTGTCTAAGTCTTTACGGCAAACGCTGGGCGAGATCAATGGCGTTACTTTAGGGGTAGTGTTGATTGCGCTAGCTTGCGCCGCACGCGGCTATTGGGATTCTTCTTTGGCGATGTTAAGCAGCGCGGCGGTGGTTGGCGTGGGCGTGGCGATGGTGCAGGCATTGTTGCCGGGGTTGATCAAAGGGCGCTTTGGGATAGCCACTGGCCGTATGATGGGCTTATATACAACCGCCATTATGGGCGGTGCTGCGGTTGCTGCTGCCAGCGCTGCCAGGCTGAATGCAACTTGGGGCTGGCAGACTACATTGGCTTTTTGGGTGTTGCCTGCCTTGCTGGCATTGATTGTCTGGCGCACCGTGGTGACACATGTGCCTGCCGCGCATATGCGATCGGCGGCGATGCATGCCCCCATTGCGTGTTGGCGCTATACCAGAGCCTGGACGCTCATGCTGTTTTTTGGCATAGGCACGGGTGTCTATACGCTGATTCTGGCCTGGTTGCCGCCATTTTATGTTGAGCTCGGCCAAAGCCGTCAATTGGCAGGTGACTTGCTGGCGGGGCTGACCTTGACCGAGGTAGTGTCTGGCATGATTGTGTCAGCCGTGGTGGGCAAATACCATGATCGCCGCCCTTTATTGCTTGCTGCCTTGGCCTGCACGCTAGGCGGGTTGGCGATGATTATTTTGTCCCCGGTTAGCCTGGCATTAGGCGCCATGTTGCTGTTGGGGCTGGGGGTCGGTGCGTTATTCCCACTATCTTTAATTTTGGCGATGGATCATTTAGACAACCCTGAATCTTCAGGCGATTTGGCTGCTTTTGTGCAAGGTGGCGGCTATATGATCGCCAGCCTGATGCCGTTTTTGGCCGGCTGGGTAAAGCGGGAGTTTACGAATTTATCATTGGCTTGGGTAGGCGTGTTTGTCACCGTATTTTTTGTGACCTTATTATCGTTGAGATTCTCACCGGCAAGTTATCACAAAGCATTTGCTGACAAATAACCACGGCTATTGCGTTGCCCGCATGCCTAGCATGTGGCTATTGATAAATGCCTCGAACGCTGCGGCTGGCAGCGGTTTAGAGAATAAATAGCCTTGTACTTCATCGCAGCCAGATTCACGCACATGCTTGAGCATGGCTTCGTCTTCCACGCCTTCGGCAATCACGTCCAAATTGAGCGTATGCGCCATTTGCACAATGGCACGCACAATGGCGGCGTCGTTGGGGTCGGTGCTGATGTCGCGCACGAATGACTGGTCGATTTTGAGGCGGTCGATATTGAATTTTTTGAGGTAGGCTAAGCTCGAGTAGCCGGTGCCAAAGTCGTCGATGGCGAGTTTGACGCCTAGCTGTTTGAGCACGTCGAGTTGGGCCAGCAGATGGTCTATATCTTCTACCAGAATAGACTCAGTGAGTTCGAGCTCGAGCAAACGTGGTTCAAGGCCGGTTTTTTCTAGGGCTTTGATAATCACTTTGGCCAGGTTGCCGCGCCGAAACTGGACGGCGGAGACGTTGACGGCCATGCTAAGTGCGGGCAAGCCACTTTTTTGCCATTCCATGGCCTGGCGACAGGCTTCTTCTATCACCCATTCGCCTATTTCAACAATGAGGCCGGTTTGTTCGGCGATGCTGATAAATTGTGCTGGTGGTTGCAGGCCGTTTTGTGGATGATGCCAGCGAATCAGCGCTTCGGCGCCGATGACTTGTGCGCTGTTGAGGCTGATTTGTGGCTGGTAGTGTAGCTCAAACTGGTGATGCGCCAGGGCTTCACGTAAGCCGTAGGCGATGTTGAGGTAGTGCAGGCTGTCGTTATTGAGCTTTTCGGTAAAAAATCTGGCGGTGTTGCGGCCTTCTCCTTTGGCTTGCGACATGGCTTTACGCGCGCGGCCAAACAGTTTTTCAAAGTCATTGCCGTCGGTGGGGTAAACCGCAACGCCCACCGAGCAAGAGGTGGAAATATTGCTGCCAGCGAAAGCAAATGGCGATGAAATTTCGTTGAGTAAAGTATCCACAATATAGCTGATGGAGTCGTCGTCCTGCATGTTGTTGAGCAAGATAATAAACTCGTCACCGCCGTGGCGGCAGATGCTGTCCGTGTCGCGCAAACAGGCTTTGAGGCGCTCGGCAAATAATCGCAACAGCTTGTCGCCCGAGGCATAACCGAGCGAGTCGTTTAAAAATTTAAAGTTATCCAGATTAAGCGCCAGCAGGCCAATTTTGCTGTTGGCAGCGGTGGCGATAGAAACGGCGTTTTCTAGGCGGTCTCTGAACAGGGCAATATCAGGCAGGCCCGTGAGTGCGTCGTGCGAGGATAAATACTGGATTTCTTTTTGCGCCGACTTGAGGTCACTGATGTCGCTAAAGGTGCCGACATAGTGGCTGACTTCGCCTGCCTCGTTTTTGACTTCTGTGATCGACAGCCATTCGGGGAACACCTCGCCGTTTTTGCGCCGGTTCCAGATTTCGCCACGCCAATGGCCAAAGTGGCTGACGCTCTCCCACATGCTGCGGTAAAAACCGGGGTCGTGCAGGCCGGAGGATAGCACTTTGGGTGTTTTGCCTTTGACGTCATCTAGCGTAAAGCCCAGCATTTTGGTAAAGGCTGGGTTGACTGACAAAATGACATGGCGCACATCGGTCACCATGATGCCTTGCTCGCTGCCTTCAAATACTTTTTCAAACTGGCGCAGGCTTTCCTGGTATTTATTGCGGTTGAGCACAATGCCGATGATAGACGAGCCGATTTCAAGCAGCATGCGGTGAAACTGGCTAGGCTCGCGGTGCTCGAAGCTGGAGAGGGCAAAGGTGCCAATCACCTTGTTTTCGGCAGAAAAAATCGGGATAGACCAGCAGGCTTTGACGTTGAACTCATGTGCCAGGTGGCGAATATCCTGCCAGCGCTCGTCGGTTAAGGTGTTGCTGACATATTGCACTTTTTGCTGGTAGATGACATTGCCACAGGAGCCGCCGCCGGGGCTGGGGCGCAAGCCGTTGATTTTATCAATTTGTGCTGCGGTCAGGCTGGGGGCGGCATACACATTGAGCAGTGTATTGTTGTCATCCATCAGCATGACTGAACTAAAGGCATTCGTCAGCAGGCTTTCTTCGAGGCGACAGATCTGGTTGATGACTTCCATGTGGTCGGCACCACGCGCAACTGATTCAAGAATGGCGCGTTGCAAGGTGAGCAATTGGTTTTGTTCTTCCATAGACAGCGCGCCGCTGCCTACGGTGTTGGTAGGTGGAACCGATGACGCTGAAACAGTGGGTTGTGCGCTCACGGAGGGTATCCAGTCTTTTATAGAGTGGTTTGTTTGCTAGGCAGTGTTCCTCTTTTGTGAATTGATGTCAATAGTGATGACCATTAGCCGGGTTGATGCTCTAGTTGTGGCATCACCCATTTGCGGAACATGAGCGGGGTAATCATGGTGGTGACCACACCCATGAGCACCAGCACCGAGAACAAGTCCTGGCCAATAAAACCACGGTCATAGGCGATGCTGGCAATCACCAGCTCCATCACGCCGCGGCCATTGAGAATAAAGCCTATGCCCAGGGCGTCGCTTTTGGATAAGCCAATGAGACGGCCACCCACCCAGCCCGCCAGAATTTTGGTAACGATAGACACCACCAGCACCACCGCCACAAACCAGAATGAGTCTATGACTTGCACTTTGAACTCCAGGCCGAGATAAGCAAAGAACACTGGTGCCAGAAAACCGCCAGTGATGGAGCTCAATGTGAGCTCTAGCTCTTTGTAGCGCGAGGGCAAGAAAAATGTGCGGTCTATGAGCAAGGCACCAAAAAAGGCACCAATGACAAAGTGAAAACCAAGCGCGGCACTCACTGAGCCAAAAATGAGCACCAGCAGCAATAGCAGGCCAAACAGGGCTTCATTGCCAATCAAGTCGACCAATTTTTCTGACCACTTGTCTATGCTGATGCCTTTTTCAATCACTTTTTTAATAATCAGGCTGACGCTGACGATTAATACAATCAGCAGGATCAGCTTCCAGCTGGCATGAAAAATAGCGCCGCCTACGGCCTGGTAGGATTTTTGTTCTGGCAGGTTGAGGATCACGCCTAATACCAGCAAGGCGGCAATGTCGTTAAAAATGGCGGTGGCCACCGAGTAGCGCGCAATGTTGGAGTCTAGCAACTTAAAGCTTTGCAAAATACTCACGGTCACTGGTAGCGCGGTAATCGATACACACAAGCCCAGAAAAATAGTGCGGCTGACATCGAGGCCAAAACTGACGCCGACCAGGATGCCGCCAGTGAGCGGCAAAATAAAGCCTAGCAGCGCGATGACGATGCCTTTGCCGCGCATGGAGTCGATCACCTCTTTGAAGTTCATTTCGAGCCCGGCAGACAGCACAATCAAAAACACCGCAAATTCTGAAATCCCCGTTAAGGCCGGTGTGGGGGAGATCAGGTTGAGCAGGCTGGGGCCTAGAATCACGCCGGCCAGCATTTCGCCAATAATGGCGGGTTGGTTAAAGCGGCTAAACACTTGGCCTAGCAGGCGGGCGGAGACGATGAGAATAAGCAGGGTAGTCAGTAAAGGCATGATTTTCTCTTTGTTTTATAACAAGACAGCCGCCAGTATTTGAAGGTTCTGCATGTGAAAACACATAATAAAAATACATTCATGTATGTATGATTATTCAGAGTGTAAAGCATTTATGCCGCTAGTGGCAGGCCTGGCCTGCAAAAAAACACGGTAAATGGCGGAGGGGAGAGGTTGGCAAGACTGTTTGCCAACGATTAGTTGGCGAACACTTGTATCATTTCTTTGCGGTTTTTGCGCGTGCGTTTGTCGGCATACATGCGCTTGTCGGCGATGCGCATCAGCTCTTCAGTTTCGCTGGCCTCGTGGCTGAATACGACGCCTACGCTGGCACCGGAGCCGACAAAGCCTTCTTTTTCCATTTGTCTGTGCGTGTATTCAAGCTGGTGCTGGCACCACTCGACATCATCTTCATGGCAGACAATAGCAAATTCGTCGCCACCCAGCCGATAGAGTTGTCCATGGGTGTCCAGCTTTTTGGACAGGATCTGGCAAAAACTCTTGAGCAGGTTGTCGCCCGCTTCGTGGCCGAAGTGATCGTTGACCTGCTTTAAGTTATCCATATCAATAAACATCAGGCAACCATGCTCTGAAAACCGCAGCATTTGGTTTTCGAGCGCATGCCGGTTAGGCACACCGGTGAGCCGGTCTGTCATGGCCAATGAGCGTGTGCTTTGCAGCTCGGCCAGCATGTGTTCTTTTTCTTGATGCAGGCGGTTAATTTGGTAGGCGACCAGCAGTGAGAGCAAGATGGCCTCAACCGCCACGGCGATCAGCCCGAGTTGCTCTATGGTCCAGGCATTGGAGCTGAGGCGCTCAGCGGTAATAGACAGCCCGCCCAGTATGCCAAACACGGTGATGGCAAACAGGTAAAGTTGCGCCACACGGTTTTTTTTCAGGCTGAGCCGGATACCACAGGTGAGGCCGAAAATGAGAAAGATCGCCACGCCAAACCTATCCATCTCCAGCATCCAGTTGGGGAAGATCATGGCAAATACCAGTAATGCCACCAGGACCGCGCGTGCGACCATAGACAAATAGTAAAGCTTGGCATGATGGTGCTGGTTGATGCCTAATAAATGGCAGACAAAGCTGATATAAGCAAGGTTGGAGAGCAAAATGGGCAGGCTGGTGAAGTAAAACCAGTGCCATTCAAATAGCTGCTTAAAGACCCCCAGCGCAGCACTCTGAAAAATCAGGTTGCCGAGGATAAACAGCGCATACATGCGCTCGGTGGTATGCCCAGGCGAAACGCCAATAGCAAAGTAGTAAGTGAAAATGCCTAATAGCACCCCCAATAACAACAGGCTGACTGCGGTTGTGCGGTTGGTTTGTTGCTGGTAGGTTGCAAGCTCAGAAACAAAGATCTCTGGTTGCGCCAGGTAGTAGGGCGATTGCAACCAGGTAATCAGGCGGTAGGTGCCTGGCACCAGGTGAATGATATGGCCATGCCTGAGCAGAAAAGGGTCGCTCTCCTGGTTGCTGAGGCCACCTTTGATAATGCTGGTTTGATTATGATTGTCTGTGATTTCGTGTTGAAAGTGCGCAATGGTCGATGTATTTTTGAAGTCGATCACATACTGGTCGGCACGGGAGATTTTGAGCACACTTTGGCAGACGAATTTGCCCCCTTGCAAGGGGATATTGGCGACCACCGCGCCTTTGCTGTTCATGCAGGTGGTGCCAAGCAAGGTTGGGTTGGCTGAGGCCTGTGGCACCAGCGAAACCCATAACGCAATCAGCATCCAAAAGAAAAAACGTAGCAAGCCTATTGTCCAGTAAAGTGTCAAATCTCGAGGCAGTGTACATGAAACATTCTGGCGGGCGAGCGGGCCAACGCATTAAAGAAGGCAAAGAATTACTAACTAAAGTGTAGTGAATCGGCAATAAAAAACCCGCATAAATGCGGGTTTTGCCTGCGCTAAAAACGATTATTTGTCTTCAACGGCGGCTTTGGCGGCGTCTGCAGTTTCTGCTGCTTGTTGTTCAGCGGCGGCGGCCGCTTCTTTCGCCGCTTTGACTGCATCAGCTGCAGCATCTTTGGCTTCACTGGCAGCGGTTTCAGCATGTTCTTGCGCAGATTCAACAGCTTGTTCGATTTGTGGCTCTTTGTCACCGCAAGCAACCAGCAGGGTGCTACTCAAGGCGGCAATCAGTAATAAACGAATCAATGATGACATAGTCGTGTCCTTTGTGAGATGAGTGTTGGTTATTATTGTGTGCAATGCTTATGCTGGAATACGCAATACCTGGCCCGGATAGATTTTGTCCGGGTGGTTGAGCATCGGGCGGTTTGCCTCGAAAATCTTCATATAGCTATTGGCATTGCCATACATTTCTTTGGCGACCTTAGACAAGGTATCGCCTTTGACTACCGTGTAAAATTTGGCTTCTGGCTCAGGCGCTGGTACGTGTAGCTGGTCTTGCACGGCTTCAACGCCTGCCACATTGCCGCAACAGAGCAGAATCTTTTCTTTGTTTTCTTGCGTGTCGATATTGCCTTGCACGATGACCGTGCCGCTGGCGCCGTCAAATTTCACGTCGTAGCCGGTGGTGGGTAAATTGTTTTTGGCAATATAGCTTTGAATCGCTTGCGCCGCCGCAGCGTTGGCGGCTTCCACGTTTATTGGCGTTGGTGCCTTGCTGGCGGTTTCTTGTGCTGCTTTGGCCTCGCCTGCGCCAAACAGTTTTTCACCTGCTTCTTTGATAAAAGAAAATAATCCCATCGCCTGCTCCTGACTTGTTATTTTGTGAAAAGAAATTTCATCATAACAAATTGGCGGCGTGGTCACTACCTATTCAGCTTGAAAATGTGGGCACTATGGCAAAGTTTGTAATTGGCTGGCAATTTGCTCACTGAGCAAGTCGAGGTCATGGCCCAACGCACGTACCAATGCCGGATAGCCGTTTTCAGCTAAAGGGGTAATGAACTTGAATGACTGGCTGGGGCCTGCCGCCTGATTGGCCGTGATGAGTTGCCATTGGCCGCTGAGCACCGCATAACCACGCATCTGCCCGTGAAACTGCTCTATGGTCAGGTGCAGGGTGTTGGCCGCAGGCAAGCCAGGTTGCGGGTCAACCACCAGGGTATTGCCCAAGCGACTGGCGAGGCGGGCACGCAGGCCGCGCCGTAGTTCTTGCGACAGATTATCTACCCACAGATGGTCACGCGCTGGCTGCATGGTAATATCGTCAGTCTGGATGATGATGCGGTCTGTATCCAGGTAGTCAGCCAACTGCAGTCGGTTCAATACTAGGGTGCGTGTCTGCGTCGCCGCAGTTTGTGGCATATTGACTTCTGGCAGGCTGTAGCGTTCAGTCTTTACCGGCGGGTTGGATTTGAAACAGCCGCTCAGGCTGAGCCCGAGTAATACGGCCAGCCCAAGTCGTAATTGTGTTTGCTTTGTCATCAGTCGAGTTCCTTACGGGGCTGCCGGCGCCATTGGCACCGGGTCGTTGCCAGGTTTGCGGTCGAATAAAATGGCATTGGGCTGCTCGTTCAAGGTGCGCGCCAATGGCTGGATATCACGCAAGGCTTTATCCAGGCGCTGTAGGGTCGTTGTCAGTTCCTGGTAAGCAGGTGATTCTGGCGACAGGCCTTTTAAGGTGGTGCGCAGCTCTTGCATGGTCTGGTTAATATTGGCGGGCATCTGCTGCAAGTCGGGCTGGCTGAGTAACTGATTCACCTGCTGGCTCAGGGCGCGGATTTCCTGCATGGTTTTTTCTGACTGCTGCAAGTTCTTATCCAGGCCAGACAACACTGGCTCCACTTTCAAGCCATTGAGTTTGTCCAGTAGGTCAGACAGTTTTTGTTCAATCTGGGCCAGGTTGGTCGATGTTGTCGGCATTACCGGCAAGCCTTCAAAGCGTTCGCGGTGGTAAGTTTTATGGGCATGCCCATCCATATTGAGGTCAACAAACACCGAGCCGGTAATCAGGTTGCCTGATTTGAGTGTGGCGTGCAGGCCACGTTGCAGCATTTGGGCGACCCTGGTTTTCCATTCTTCCAGGTCGGCCTTGCCATTATCCGCCAGGCGACCGGGCTCGAGGTGAATCAACACCGGGATGGCATAGCGGAAATCTTTTTTGCGTTCTGGCGAGTTAAATTTCCATGGCACATGCATCACGGTGCCCACACGCAAGCCACGAAACTCCACCGGCGCACCTTTGGATAAACCGCGGACGGTATCATCCACCAGCAGCACATATTCCAGGTATTGGTCGTAGGTTTGCTGGCGCGCGGCATCTTCATTGGCAAACAACTCAAACGTGGCTTCAGAGCGCACCGGATTGCCCATCGGCCTGTCGTCGGCATGGCCAAAACTCACGCCACCGGCAATCAGCGATTCTACGGTAGGGACGCTGGCTTTAAAGCCTTCAGAATCAAGTTTGACATCAATGCCAACAGCGGTCCAAAAGCGAGAGTTCTCGGTGACCAGCACATCGTAAGGGTGCTCAATAAACAACTCATGCTGCATTTGGCGTTGCTTGGGGTCAAACGTGGCGCTAACCACACGGCCCACGCGCAGCCCCTGGTAAGTCACCGGGTCGCCCACGCGCAAGGCATTGCCGACTTTGCCGATCAGGTTCACATGCACGCCTTTGGCACCATTGAGCGAAATAGGCGGCTGGTCCAGCACGGTGAACTGGTCAGTTTCTTCTAGGCTTTTACCTGGTTGTAGCTGGATATAGGCACCAGAAATCACGGTATTGAGGCCGCTGATGCCCTCGAGCCCAATGCGTGGCTTCACCACCCACAGTTGGGTATCTTTAACCAGCATGGGTTGCGCCTTGGGGGTAATGCGTGCCAGCACTTCAATATGTGTGAGGTCTTCAGATAACGTCACTTGTTCTACCAAGCCGATATCGACACTATGCACTTTAATTTTAGTTTTGCCTGCTTCTATGCCCTCGGCGTTAGTCAGTGACAGCGTGATTTGCTTGCCCGCCTTAGTGTAATTGTCGTAGATCAGCCACAGGCCAATCAGCAGGGCGACAACAGGAACGATCCAGATCGGCGACAGCCGCGCTTGCTTGCTGACTTTGGCCAGCAATTGGGTGTTTTCTTGCGTATTGTCTTGATTGTTCTCAGTCATGCGTGTTTCCTTGGGTATCCCATAGCAGGCGCGGGTCAAACGCCATAGCGGCCAGCATGGTGGTAATCACCACGGCACAGAAAGCCAGCGCTGCTGGGCCGGGTAATACTGACATCAGGTTGCCTGATTGTATCAGTGCCACCATGATGGCGACGACAAACACATCAACCATAGACCAGCGGCCAATGAGTTCGGTCAAGCGGTAAAGCCTGGTTTTTTGCTGTGCCGATAACGGGCCGGGATGTTGTGCCAGGCAGGTGAGTAACACCAGTATCAGCATCTTAATAATAGGCACCAGTACGCTGGCGACAAAAATAACCACGGCAATCGGCTCAGAGCCATGTTGCCACAGCTCCAGCATGCCGCCAATAATGGTAGAGGCGTGGGTTTGCCCCAATGAGGTAGTAATCATCATCGGGTAAGCATTGGCCGGAATATAAAGCACTGCCGCTGTGATTAACAGCGCCCAGGTAAACTCCAGGCTATTGGGTTTGCGTATATATAAGGTGCTCCCACAGCGGCTGCAGGCATAGTGGGGTGGGTGGCTGCTTGCAGTGGCCGCGGCGGGGATGGTGTTGACCAGGCCGCAAGTGGCGCAACCGGTGGCATGTTGCGCGGCCGCATTGATGCCGCAACGCACACTGGTGTCTGGCGGCGGCTCACCGGCCAGCCGGTACCATAACCAGTCGATATCGACCGAGCGTGTGGTCATCAGTAGCAATAGTGCAAACACGCAATAGGCCCAGAACGAGGCCCCTAGCTGCACTTCGCCAATCTCGGTGAGTTTGACCAGGCTGACCAGCGCCGCGACCATAAACACATCTGCCATCATCCATGGGTGCAAGCGCGAAAACAGGCGTGCAATCACGTCGCTATAGGCGCGCGGCACCCTGCGTAACACATTGGCCTGCATCAGAATCACGCCGACCAGGTATAAGGCGGGCAACACAAACGCGGTGCAACTGACAATCAGCGCCACCACGGGTTGATGCACATCGACCAGGGTGACGGCGGTTTGTGGCAGTTCAATCTGTGTATCCAGCCCGTTGGTGTCCATGCTGATAAACGGGAAAGCGACGGCGATGAGCAAGGTGAGCAACGCACTCATGGCCAGCGCAATACTGCGCTGCACCGGGTGCAAATGGCGCCTGGCCAATACGTGCCCGCAGCGCGGGCAACTGGCGTGCTCACCCGGGCGCAGCACCGGGATCGCGCTCACCATGTCGCAGGCACGGCAGGCGCGTAATCTGCGCCATTTTGTGTTTTGCTGGGTTGTCATACCGATGGTCAAAGGTCGTTAAATGATGGCTGCCTGGGTTAACGGGGGAGTCACTGTCATGGTAAACGGATTAGATTTTAACCCGCAAGCAAAATTCTGGCTGGCTAATGGTTTGGCTATTTCAATACTACGCTAGTTGATTGTTCAGCGATGCGCTTTTCAGGCATGAAAGCCCGCCATCTGCATCACTGCTTTAATGAACAGGCTGGCCATCGCCAAGGCACAGATGCTGGCCAGCCAGATTAGGAAAAACCAGCCCAGGCGTTTAAGTGTATTTTTTTGCGCGTGGGTCATTAATGATAAGCCTCGCCTTTGTGCACTTTACCGCGAAACACATAATAGCCCCAGGCGGTATAGATCAAAATAATCGGCATAATAATCACGGCGCCAATCAGCGCAAATTGCTGGCTTTGCGGCGGCGCAGCGGCGGCGTATATGCTCATTTGTGGCGGGATAATATTCGGCCAGATGCTAATGCCTAAGCCGGCATAACCGAGTAATACCAAGCCCAGCGTATAGAAAAACGGGCTGGTTTCGGCCTGGGTTTTAAGCGCGCGTTGCAGTTTGTAAAAGCAAACAATCACCAGTAGCGGCACGGGTGACAGCCACAGCAGGTTAGGCAGGCTAAACCAGCGCTCGGCAATACGGCTATCCATCCATGGTGTCCATAGGCTAATCACTGCAATAATCGCCAGCAACGCGACAGAAATGCGCTGCGATAACCGCACACACACTGCTTGCAGCTCGCCCGTGGTTTTAAAAATCAGCCAGGTGCTGCCCAGCAGGGCATAAGTGACCAACAAACCTAGCCCGGTAAAAATAGAGAATGGCGAAATCCAGTCCAGTGGCCCGCCTGCATAGGCCTGGTTCACCACTTGAATACCTTGCAGGTAAGCACCGAGCGTCATGCCCTGAAAGAAAGTCGCTGCGATAGAGCCACACAAAAAGGCTTTATCCCAAAAGTGGCGTTCTGCATCATGCGCCCTGAACCTGAACTCAAAGGCAACGCCGCGAAAAATCAAGGCCATCAACATAAATAACAAGGGCAAGGAGAGGGCACTTAAAATCACCGAGTAAGCCAGCGGGAATGCCGCCAGCAAGCCTGCGCCGCCTAGCACCAGCCAGGTTTCATTGCCGTCCCATACCGGGGCAACCGTGTTCATCATCAGGTCTCTGTCGTCTTTGTCTTTAAAAAAGAGGTAGAGAATGCCTATGCCCAAGTCAAAGCCGTCCATGACGATGTACATCATGATGCCAAACAGGATAATGATCGCCCATACCAGTGATAAGTCCATTTATTTTTCCTTTCCGGTAGCGGGTGATTTGGCATCAGGATGAAACTCCGGTGCCAGCGCAAATGCCTCAACGTCACCCGGGTTTACCGAGATAGCGTCACCCTGTAATGCTTCATCTGTTTTTGGCCCGATATTCACCAACCGCAACACATATAGCGTGCCCATGCCAAACACGGCCAGGTAAATGACGACAAACAAGGCCAGCGTCAGCCCGACCTCGCTGGCGGTGTGTGGTGTCACGGCATCTGCCGTGCGTAACACTCCATACACTACCCACGGTTGGCGGCCAATTTCAGTGGTAAACCAGCCTGCCAGAATCGCAATGAGTCCGGCCGGGCCCATGGCCGTGGCAAATTTAAGGAAAGGCTTGTGTTGGTATAGCTGTTTTTTATAACGCAACCATAATGAGCTGACCGCCAGCAGAATCATCAGCATGCCCAAACCGACCATGATTCTAAACGTCCAGAAAATAATCGTGGCATTGGGGCGGTCTTGTGGCGCAAACTCCTTCAATGCCGGAATCTGCTCGGTGAGCGAATGGCGCAAAATCAAACTGCCTAACACCGGGATTTCCAGTGCAAAGTGATTCTTTTCCTGCGCCATGTCCGGCCAGGCCATGAGCACCAAAGGCGTGGCTTCGTCACCTTTATTCTCCCAGTGCGCCTCAATCGCGGCGATTTTGGCTGGTTGGTGTTTCAGGGTATTTAAACCATGCATATCACCGACCACCACTTGTAATGGTGCCAGCAGCAATATTAACCATAGGCCCATTGAAAGCATCTTGCGCACGCTGGCATTGTCTTTGCCACGCAGCAATTGCCAAGCCCCGGATGCAACCACAAATAACGCAGTTGCCAGGTAAGCGCCAATCACCATATGCACCAGTCGATATGGAAACGACGGATTAAAGATGATTTTGAACCAATCGACTGGAATCACTTTGCCATCCATCAGCTCAAACCCCTGCGGGGTTTGCATCCAACTGTTTGAGGCCAATATCCAGGTGGCCGAGACCAGCGTGCCAACAGCCACCATCAAAGTCGCCGTAAAATGCAGGCTTGGTCCGACCTTGTTCCAGCCAAACAGCATCACGCCTAAAAAGCCAGCCTCGAGAAAAAATGCTGTGAGCACCTCATACGCCAGCAACGGCCCGGTCACACTACCCGCTACACTAGAGAACCCTGACCAGTTGGTGCCAAATTGATAGGCCATGACCAGGCCAGAGACCACGCCCATGCCAAAACAGAGCGAAAATAGCTTGACCCAAAAATGATATAAATCGAGATAAACCGTATTTTTGGTTTTTAACCAGCTTGCCTCCAGCACCGCCAAGTAACTGGCCAGGCCGATCGTGATCGCCGGAAACACAATATGAAAAGAAATGGTGAACCCAAACTGGATTCTGGCCAAGGTTAATGCCAAATCAGACATGCTTATCCTTTTACATCACTGGCAATATTCGCACGGGTGTGGCTTTGCGTGCTTGCGCCCATTGAGTGGAAGTCACTCGCCAGGAAATATTATCAGCATTGACTCGTATTGATGGCAATAAGTTTTGCTGTGGATGCAGTTTTGTTGTGGCTTGGAGAAGGGGATTGTGTTTTTTGTGGAATGGCTAAAAAGCAAAAGGCCTTGCATTTCTGCAAGGCCTTTTTAATTTGGCTCCTCAACCTGGGCTCGAACCAGGGACCTACGGATTAACAGTCCGGCGCTCTACCGACTGAGCTATTGAGGAATCGGTACGTCGTTTGAAGGCGCTATATTACTGAGACCGCGCCCCTTGGTCAACCACTTTTTGCGAAATATTTTATATTTTTTGTGGTTGACAAATCGGTATGCAGAAATGGTTTGCCAGCGCCTTACTTTAAGCAAATTTTTGTAATATTCGTGGCTCTAAGCCTTGACAGTCGCGGCTTTGTCAGGGTGCTGACTTATAATGTGTGCTAGGAGAATGCGATGCGAACCATGGTTGGGAAAATTGCAAGTATAGATGGTGTGGCCGAGGTGATTGATGCTCGTGGCCAGCATCATCAGCTGGTAGCCGGAGACTGGTTGCGTGAGGGTGACCGGTTGGTGACCAGCCACGGTGCAGCGGTGACTGTCGAAACCACTGTGGGTGGCATGGTGCAGGTGAGTGAGTCGCAGACCATTACTTTGAGTGCGCAGTTGGGTGCCGACTTTGTGGCTAATAGCAGCGATGATGCGGTGAATCCTTGGTTGTTGCAGCAAGTGCTGTCTGCGATTCAGTCCGGGGATGATGTGTTGGATTTATCTGCCTTGCTGGGTGCGATGTCGGCAGGGGATGGCTTTAGCGCCTTTGCGGCAGAGGCGCCAGTTGCACTGCATATTGAAGATTTGATTCAGGATCATGTGTCTGCAACTGCGCAGCCTGCCAGCCTGGCGGTGAGTGGGGTAGTAGACTTGGTGGCAAGCACAGGCCTGCCTAGCGACGTGGCCTTGCAGCAAAGCTTGCTCAAAGATTTTATTAAAGATTAATGCTTTAAATACCCAAATAAAAAAAGCGCCCTAGGGCGCTTTTTTTATTTGGGTATTGCTGCTTAGCTCAATGCTTTTTCAATGCGATCGAGTGCTTCGCGCAGGTTTTCCATGCTGGTGGCAAACGAGATGCGGAAGTAGCCCTCTGCGCCAAAGGCTGAGCCTGGCACGACGGCAACATTGTGTTGTTCCAGCAGGTATTCAGCCAAGGCCATGTCTGTGGCGGTGTTGATTTTGCCTGCCTGGTGCAGGCTGGCAATTGCCTGGCGCGCATCCGGGAAGGCGTAGAACGCACCGCCTGCCATTAAGCAACTGAGGCCAGGCATGGCGTTAAAGCGGTCAACCACATATTTGTGACGTTCGCGGAACGCCGCGACCATCGGCTTGATACAGTCTTGCGAGCCGCTCAGCGCTGCTTCGGCCGCATATTGCGAAATCGAGGCCGGGTTACTGGTGGACTGGCTTTGCAGGATTTCCATCGCTTTGATGATGTAAGCAGGGCCTGCCGCATAACCAATACGCCAGCCAGTCATGGAATACGCTTTGGAAACACCGTTTAGCACGATGCAGCGATCTTTAAGGCCAGGTGCTGCATTAAGGATGTTATGGAATTTGTCACCTGTCAGGTTGACGTGCTCATACATATCATCGGTGGCAATTAATACGTGTGGATGCTTGAGCAATACCTCACCCAAGGCTTTTAATTCGTCCAGCGTATACACAGCGCCGGTTGGGTTGGAAGGAGAGTTGAACATCACCAGTTTGGTGTTGGCGTTAATCGCGGCTTCGAGTTGCGCGGGCAGCAATTTAAAGCCTTGCTCAATACCGCATTCAATAATCACCGGTTTGGCTTCGGCCACCATGGCAATATCGGCATAGCTGACCCAGTAAGGCGCAGGCACGATCACTTCGTCGCCAGGGTTTAACACGGCCAGGCATAGGTTGAAGATGGTTTGTTTGCCACCGACGCCGACAATCACCTCGTTTAAAGCGTAGTCAAAACCGTTTTCATTTTTAAACTTGTTAACAATGGCTTTTTTCAGTGACGGAATACCGCTGACTGGCGTGTATTTGGTATAACCGGCGTCAATCGCAGCCTTGGCGGCATCTTTAATATGCTGTGGCGTATCAAAGTCTGGCTCGCCTGCGGCCAGGCCAATAATCGGGCGACCTTCAGATTTATACTTGGCAGCTTTGGCAGTAATGGCCAAAGTTGGGGATTCTTTAATGGATAACACGCGTGCAGACAGCACGATGGCGGCAGCTTGGCTCAAGATTGCTTCCTTGTTGGTCGACTATGCTCAAACAGGCCGCTGGCTGCGGACTGCAAAAAATTGAAAAACGCAATATTTTACGCAAAAAAACACGACTGTGGAAGCTGGCGCGCCCGGTTTTTCTAAAATAATCAAGCCGTTATTTTTGGCAGTGTTTGTCGCAGCCGAGATAAGCCTGGTAGATAGAAACCAGCAAAGGGTCAATTTGCTGTAGTCGCGTCTCAATCTGGTGCACGGTTTGCTGGTCGCCAAGCTGTTGTGCCACTTCGCCACGCCTAAACCAGGCTTCAACAAATTGTGGGTCCAGGCGGGTTGCCTGATCAAAAGCGCTAGCGGCTGAATCGAACTGTTTTAACGAAAGCTGAGCTAATCCCAAGCTAAACCAGGCGTCTGTACTGGTAGGGTCTTGCTGCGTCCACAAGCTGCTCACTTTTTGCAGTGCTGCCCAGTCTTGGCGCGATTCAGGCACGGCTGCGCGCATATAAAAAGGCTTTTTGTCTTCATCTTCTTCCCACAGTGCTTTGCCGTGTACCGGAAACTCCGTGCTGGCAGGCATTTTCTCCAGCGTGTCCAGCCATTCTACTGGTAGTGCAAAGTGAATGCTGCCGCCATTGCCCGCGGTTTTAAAGGTATTAATGCCGACTAATTTTCCTTCCATGTCAAACAGGCCGCTGCCGCTGGCGCCCATGAGAAACTTGGCGCTGCTGCGTATCATATTGCCTGGTTGCGTGGGGTAGAGGCCCTGAATTTCGCCCACTGAGGTAATGGGTGCGGGCACACCATTAGAGTGGCCGATAGCGGTGATTTCTTGCCCGCGCGCGAGGCTGAGGCTGCTGCCACGCGGCACCGGTTTAAACGGCATATTGTGGGTGGTGACCAAACAGAGGTCGTGCCAGGCATCGGCACGCACTTCAGTGATCGGGTAACTATCCTCGCCGCGCGAAACCCAGGGTTGCTTGGTGGCGCGTAACACATGGCAATTGGTGACGACACTGTTGTCTGCCACCACCACGCCAGAGCCATAAGCCATGCCACCATCCAGGTTGTAGCCACGAATCATAACGACGCCAAAATAGGCGTCCATCAGTGCTTGCTGGTTATAGGCGTGGGCAATGGATGTGCCGAGTAGCATGCATGCTAAAAACAAGTGTTTCACGTGACCCCCTGGTGCCTGTTTTGGCGTTTTTAAAATGACTGATTCTTGCGATAAAAGTTCAGGCGACAAGCATCTGCGAAAATTGTAAATCCTGCGCCTGTGGCTACAAAAACAGTTAAAATATGATTTATACCATTCTTGTCTCCAGATTGTTCTTGTGATCGTCACTTTTCCAGGCAGTAAATACGAATTGCACCAGCCGTTTCCGCCTGCTGGCGATCAGCCACAGGCCATTGAAAAACTGACGCAAGGCATTGAAGATGGCTTGAAATTTCAAACCTTGCTCGGTGTGACTGGCTCGGGCAAAACTTACACCATGGCCAATGTGATTGCCCGCACCGGCAAACCGGCGATTGTCATGGCGCCAAACAAAACACTTGCCGCCCAGCTTTATAGCGAGTTCAGGGAGTTTTTTCCTAACAATGCGGTGGAGTATTTTGTCAGTTATTACGATTACTACCAGCCAGAAGCTTACGTGCCTTCGCGTGACTTGTTTATCGAAAAAGACTCCAGTATTAATGAGCATATTGAGCAGATGCGCTTGTCGGCGACCAAGGCTTTGCTGGAGCGCGAAGATGCAGTGATTGTGGCAACCGTGTCTGCTATTTACGGTATTGGTGACCCTAGCGAGTATCACGGCATGGTGCTGCATATCCATCAGGGCAAGAAAATGTCGCAGAAAGACGTGGTGGCGCACCTGATCAGCATGCAGTATGACCGTAACGATTTTGACTTTGGCCGCGGCTGCTTTCGCGTGCGCGGCGATATTATTGACGTGTTTCCGGCTGAGAACAGTGAAACCGCCGTGCGTATCAGTCTGTTTGACGACGAAATTGAAACGATACAGTTATTTGACCCGCTCACTGGCCAGATTTTCAGCAAAATCCATAACTTTCGCATTTTCCCTTCCAGCCATTATGTGACGGCGCGTGAAGCGACGGTGCGGGCCATGGACACGATTAAAGAAGAATTGCGCCAGCGCGTGAGTTTTTTCTTGAGCGAGAACAAACTGGTTGAAGCGCAACGTATTGAGCAGCGCACACGGTTTGACCTCGAAATGCTGAATGAGATTGGCTTTTGTAAAGGCATTGAGAACTATAGCCGCCATTTAACCCGACGTAATCCGGGTGACCCGCCGCCAACCCTGATTGATTATTTGCCCGAGCAGGCACTGATGATCATTGATGAGAGCCATGTCACCGTGCCGCAAGTTGGCGGGATGTACCTGGGTGACCGCTCGCGTAAATCCAACCTGGTGGATTACGGCTGGCGTTTGCCTTCAGCCATGGATAACCGACCGCTTAAATTTGAAGAGTTTGAGCGCATTATGCGCCAGTGCGTGTTTGTGTCAGCGACGCCAGCAGATTACGAAAAAAATCACCAGCAGCAAGTGGTCGAAATGATCGCACGGCCCACCGGCCTGGTTGACCCTGAAATCACGGTCAAACCGGCCGATACACAAGTGGATGATTTGCTGGGTGAGATCAAGTTGCGTGTAGACGTAGGCGAACGTGTGCTGGCGACCACCCTCACCAAGCGTATGGCCGAGGATTTGACCGACTATTTAAGTGAGCATGGCGTCAAAGTGCGCTATCTGCACAGTGATATTGATACAGTAGAACGCGTGGAGATTATCCGCGACTTGCGCCTGGGCGAGTTTGATGTGCTGGTGGGCATTAATCTGTTGCGCGAAGGCCTGGATATTCCTGAGGTGTCGCTGGTGGCTGTGCTCGACGCAGATAAAGAAGGCTTTTTGCGTTCAGAGCGCTCATTGATTCAAACCGCGGGCCGCGCAGCGCGTAACCTCAACGGCAAGGTGATTTTTTACGGCAACAAAATTACCCGCAGCATGAAGCTGGCGATGGACGAAGCCGACCGCAGACGTAAAATCCAGATGGCATTTAATGTCGAACATGGCATCACGCCCAAGGGCGTCACCAAGCGCATCAAGGATATTATTGATGGCGTGTATGATAAAGACGAAGCCCAGCGTGAACGCAAAGCCGCACAAGAGCAGGCCAGCTTTGCCAGCATGAGCGAAAAAACGGTGACCAAAGAGCTCAAGCGGGTTGAAAAGGCCATGCACGATGCGGCTAAAAACCTGGAATTTGAAAAAGCAGCCCAATTCCGTGACCAGCTGAAAAAACTTAAGTTACAGGCTTTTGGTGCCGAAGTAGAAGATTTGAAATGACCACTTTACATCTCTGTATTGGCTCGATTGCTGCGGTGTGCACTACGCTAGCATTTGTGCCACAGGTGGTGCAGTCGTGGCGCACCAGAGACTTAACGGGTATTTCATTGCCTATGTATACGATTTTTACCATCGGCGTATTACTTTGGTTGGTGTACGGCATCCTGATTCAGGATTGGCCGGTCATTATTGCCAATGCGATCACGGCGATGTTGGCCAGTGTGGTTCTGTTGTTAAAATTGAAGTCTAGCCTGGCCCGCTAAAGCAGATTTTTTATTGATGCTATTTATAATTATTTTATTTTAGGATACGACCATGAAAAAAATTACAAAAGCCGTTTTCCCGGTGGCGGGGCTAGGCACCCGTTTCTTGCCGGCGACCAAAGCCAGCCCAAAAGAGATGCTGCCTGTGGTGGATAAACCGCTGATTCAATATGCGGCAGAAGAGGCGATTGCCGCGGGTGCCACCGAGCTGATTTTTATCACCGGCCGTAACAAGCGCTCGATTGCTGACCACTTTGATAAAGCCTATGAGCTGGAAGCCGAACTCGAAGCTGCGGGCAAGCAAAAGCTGCTCGATATCGTACACAGCATTTTGCCTAAAGGCGTCAGTTGCGTATTTATTCGCCAGTCACAGGCATTGGGCCTGGGCCATGCGGTGCTGTGCGCTAAGCCAGTGGTGGGCAACGAGCCGTTTGCCGTGTTACTGGCGGACGATTTGCTGGTAGGCGATGTGTCTATTACTAAACAAATGGTCGATATGTATGCCGAGCAGCAATGTTCTATTTTGGGCATTGAAACCGTGGCGCCAGAAGAAACCAGCAGCTATGGTGTGGTGGATGCTGTAGCTAAAACGGACGACTTGCTTGAAGTGAAAGGCATGGTAGAGAAACCAAAACCAGAAGAAGCGCCTTCTAACCTGGCGGTGGTTGGTCGCTATGTATTAAGCCCACGCATTTTTGATTGCCTGGAGCATGTTAAACCGGGCAAGGGCGGCGAGATTCAGCTGACTGACGGTATCTCTGCGTTGATGGAATACGAAAAAGTCATGGCTTACCGCTACAAGGGCAAGCGTTATGACTGCGGTAGCAAACTCGGCTTTATGCAGGCCAACGTTGAGCTGGGGCTCAAGCATCCTGAAATTGCAGATAGCTTTAGAAGCTATTTGAAGTCACTGGACATCTAAGTCGCATGTCTGCTGCACCCGCGCAATCGCCAGATTTCTGGATCGCCCACTCGGATGTGGTGTTTACCGCCGCCGAGGTCAGCCTCGCGATTGATCGCATGGCTGACCTGTTGCGTGACCGTTTATCTGGCGACCAGCCTGTGGTGTTATTGTGTGTGATGCGGGGCGGTTTATATTTGGCCGGGCAATTAATGAGCCGCCTGGCCATCCCCGCCCGGCTGGATTACCTGCAAGCTAACCGCTATCACGGCACTGCCGGGCAGGAGATCGTGTGGAGCAAGCAGCCAGAGCTTGAGCTGGCCGGGCAAACCGTGGTGGTGCTGGACGATATTCTGGATGAAGGTATTACGCTGGCGGCGGTCGTTGAGTATTGCCAGCAGGCAGGTGCTAACCGAGTATTGACTGCGGTGCTTACCGAAAAAGACAATGGCCTGCAAAAACCGCTGCAGGCTGATGTGGTGGGCCTCACTGTGCCTAACCGCTATGTGTTTGGTTGCGGCATGGATGTCTATAGCTGGTGGCGTAATCTGCCAGAAATTCGCGCGCTGCAATCCTAGCTTGCTGCCTGTTCAAGCGCTCAGTATCAAAACCGATATTCGCCACTGACACCCACTAGCCTGGGTTCGTTATAAATCGCAATCTGATTGCCTAAAAAATCTTTTCCTTTCGCCACGGCAAACTGCTGGTTGGTGAGGTTTCTCACCCATAGGCTCCACAACCAGTGCCGGTTATCCGTGGTGTAGTTGAGGCAGCTGTTGAGTAAGTGCCTTTTGGGCAACTGGCTGTTTTCTGGTTCACTACTCATGCCGCTGTAGGTGGCTGATTGGTAATAATGCTGAATACTGGCCTCTAGCTTGCCTGCTAGCGTGTGGGAGTGAACGCCATAGCTCAGTGTATTCGCCACACTCCAGCGTGGCGCGTCAGGCAGTGCTTGCCCGGAGGCATCCGTTCCGTTAGTGCCGCCGCCAGGAAAACGCAGATAACTGGCATCCAGATAAGCTAATTTGCTATTGATAAGCCATGCCTGACCCATGGGGATGAGCGCACTCAGCTCCACGCCTTGCGTTCTGACGCTGGCGGCATTGCGTAGCTGTAATACTTGTGCACCACCACCTAACCGCGCAAGCTGAAATACCTGGTAGTTGTCGTAATGGTTCACAAATAAGGCCGTGTTGAGATCGAATGCCGTGTGCTGGTAATGCCAGTCAAGTTCCAGGCTATTGACCGATTCAGGTGCGAATGCATAGCCATCTTGCACTTGTGCCCGATTCAAAAAATCCACATTCCAACCGCCGTTTTTATAGGTTCTGGCCACTTTAGCCAGCAAGGTATTGCTTTGGTCAGGCTGCATGCTTACGGCCAGCATGGGCGAGAAAAAATGATTCGCCATGGCCTGCTTTTGCTGGTCGAGGGAGCCAATACGAAAGGCGCCGCTCTGTGCACCATCCAGGCTGAAATCGAGCTGTTTTTGCTCCCATTGATAACGCCCGCCCACATGCAGCGTCACCGTGTCCAGGCCGTAACTGGCATTGGCGTATAAAGCCTGTGTTTGTGTGTTCACTTTGGCTTGTAGCGGTACCTCCGCGCCTGCTGCCACGCCAAAGGTGGCTCCGAACGGGGTAAATACAGACGAAGTGGGGCGCTTGATCAACGTGGTCATATCGTTGCCAAACACCGCACGCCTGTCATTGGTTTGTGCTTGCTGTGAAAAATATAGCCCAGACGCATAGCGTAGCGCCTGCTGCTGGTCTGAGCTATAACGAAACTCCAGGCTGGTAAATTGGTGACGGTCTTTATAATAGGTCGCTAATACATCATTGCCGCTGTAGTCATTGTCCGTTTGCCGACTGTGCCGGTGATCTCTGGCGGCCACAATCACCTCAAGTTGCGCGTGGTTAGCCAACTGCCGCTCACTTTGAATACTGAGCCCTTGCGCCAGCGTATGCGCCATGGGTTGTGTATTTAAAAAAACGTGTGAAAACGTATTGCCGGTTTGCACGGGCTGGCCAAACATGCCGGTGGTGGCTTGTGCTAAAAAGTTTTGATCGCTGAGGTCTGCGTAGTCAGCATATAGCTTTAAGCGATGCTGCTCGCTGGTTTGTACCTGTAGTTGTGCCCTGGCCGCGGTATTGTCTTGCGCTTTAAGCCGTTGTTGATCGATATTATTTGTGACATAGCCATCGCGCTCTTCTTTTCTGAGCGCAATGCGAGAGTTGATGTGCTCGGCCAGTGGCATATTCATCACCAGCGTGGTTTCGCGGTAATCAAGGTTGCCAACACCAAACTTGATGTGCGCCTCGGGCAAGGCGCTTGCCTGCTGCGAGCTGATACGGATCTCGCCAGTATCAGACTGATTGCCATGCGTATAACCCTGCGGGCCTTTGGCAACCTCGACCTGCTCAATATCGAACAGCAGGCTTTCAAGCGACATGGTTGGCCCGACATTCACACCATCGACATATACCGCCGTGCGCGCATCAAAGCCTGCATTCCTGCCACCACCGCCAGCGCCGCGTATATAAGCATTTTTATACACGCCATATTGCTGGATAGAAAAGTTGGGTAGCAGGGTGCTCAGTTGCGATAGCTGGCTGGCATGCGCGCTGTGCAAGCTGCTGTTTGTGATGCGCTCAGCCACTAACGGCAGGCGCGGCACCGGGGCATTATTTTTGGTCGCTGTGACTTCAACGTCAGGTAACTCGGTCTCGTCAGCGGGTTCATCTGCGACCACTGGCCGGCTGATGGCTATGACTAGTAGAAAAAGGAAGTGCTTGTTGAAAGCGCTGGAAACAGGAGTGACGGCTTGCATGGCATGATGATTTTTATATTTTTTAAAAATCTATCATGTTTGTGTCTGCTTGTGAAAACTAAAGCCAAAAACTGGCGGAGAAGGAGGGATTCGAACCCTCGATACGCTTGCGCGTATGCCTGATTTCGAGTCAGGTACATTCAACCAGCTCTGCCACTTCTCCGTTTTTAAATCAATCGCTTACAAAATAGGCACTCAAGGCGTGCGGATTTTTTTGCCCAGCTTGGATAGCTTAAGCCCCAAGCAGGGCATTAGTCTACACCGCGTCGCATGGGCTGTTCAACAAAAAAACATTGCCGGGCACGGCTGTTGCAAGCCCGGTTATTGCAGTGGCAGCGTGATATTAATCACCAGGCCAGACGCTGGTAGTGGTTTGTTGTTAATCGACAATTTACCGCCGTGTTTTTCGACGATCATGCGGGCGATGGCCAAGCCAAGCCCGGTGCCGCCTGTTTGCCGCGAGCGTGAGTCTTCCAACCTGCGGAAAGGCTCAAGTACATTATTTAACTCCTGGGGTGGAATACCCGGACCATCGTCGGAGATGACAAAAATGACTTGCTTGCCTTCGGTGTGGAGTGACAAGGCCGGCGTTTGCGCGTAGGCCACTGCGTTATTGAGCAGGTTGGTCAGGCAGCGCGTGAGCAGGTGTGCCGAGCCTAGCGTGGTGATGGACTGTGTGGGCAGGCTGCTGGCAATGGCGTGGCCCGCATCTTCAAAGTCATCGCAGACGGCGGTGGCCAGTGCGGTGAGGTCTACCTTGCTTTTGTGGATGTTTTCACCGCACAGGCGGGCAAAGTCCAGCCCTTCGCGTACCATTTCCTGTGTGGCGGTGAGGTCTTTGATCAAGCCTTGTTTGAGCTCCTGGTCTTTGACTTTTTCCAGGCGTAAACGTAAACGCGTGAGGGGGGTTTGCAGGTCGTGTGCAATGGCGCCCAGAATAAAGCCGCGCTCCTGAATATGCTTGAGGATGCTGCGCTGCATTTCGTTAAAGGCTTTGGCCGCATGGCGCACTTCGGTGGAGCCTTCGTTTTCTGGCAAAGGTGCGTGTTCAATGTTGTGTGCCAGTTGTAAGGCCGCGTTTGCCAGTTTGCGCAATGGCTGGGTGGCCACAGAGGCGACCGCCCAAATGATGCTGATTAAACCCAGTAGTGCCAGTACGATGGCGAGCGGATTACGTTCATGCGGTGGCCCGGCCGGTGGGCGGTGGCCACCGTAGTGCAGCTCGATCAAAATCGGTGTGTTGTCTTCTAAATGTGTATATACCGCCAGGCACTGGCCATGCGGGTGTGGCGGCGGTGCGCCAAAACCGGGGGGTGGTGGCGGAGGGCGGCGCGGTGCGCAATGGCTGGCTTTGGACAGGCTGATAAAGTCTGCGACCTCTGGTACCAGCAAGTTGTTGAGATTGGCTAGCTCGGCCGGCAATAGCGGCGCATTTTGTGGCGGCTCTACGCCCACGGTGACGTGGCTGCCCATGCGTTTAAACACATCCTGAATCTCGGAGCGTTTTTCGGGCACGGTGGCTTCCAGAATGCGGATCATGCTTTCGATGCGGTCGAATGCAAACTGGTCGCGCAGGCGCGTTTCATTCTCGCGTGAGTCGCGTTGCCCCAACATGCTTACCACGGCCGCGGTGAGCAAAATCCCAATGACGGTAATCAGGAAAATACGGACCGACATGGTGCCCAACAATTTCTTTATCATCGCTTTGGTGCTCTTTATAGTGGCGGTTTTATTTAAGATAGCGGACATCTGCCGTGAGCAGGTAGCCTTCATTACGCAACGTTTTAATCATCGACGGACTCTTAGTATCTACTTCAAGTTTCTGTCTTAATCTGCTGATTTGTAAGTCTATTGACCTGTCAAACGGGCCCGCTTCACGGCCATGCATTTCTTCCATCAACTGGTCACGGCTCAAGGTACGGTTGGCGTGCAACAGCATAAAACGCAAAAATTTGAACTCGGCATTGGAGAGCGGAATGCTGGTGTTGCTTTGGTCAATCAGGGTCCGGTTCTGGATATCCAGTGTCCACTCATTAAAGCCAATAAAGCGCAAAATACCGCTGTCAGCAGGTTCTTCATGCTGGGGTTTGCCTGGATTTTCTGCATGCATGCGCGAGCGGCGGATGACGCTACGGATGCGTGATAATAACTCCAGTGGTTCAAACGGTTTGGCTACATAGTCATCAGCACCGGTTTCCAGCCCCATAATGGTGTCCAGCGAGCTGGTGCGAGCGGTGAGCATGATAATCGGCAGTAATCGGTACTTGGGTGACTCGCGTAACTCACGGCACAGCTCAATGCCGCTCCGTTGCGGCATGTTGATATCGAGGATAATCACATCTGGCACGTGTTGCTGTAATGCTTGCCACATTTGCGCGTGATTGGCTGCCTGATGGGTGATCAGTTGATTATCTTGCAGAAAATCACACAGCAGATCGCGAATGGCATCATCGTCATCTACTACCAATACATGTGTGTCGGGATGGCCGTCAGTCATAAACAAGGTCTCGGGCTTTACAATGTGAATATTGGAGCACAAAAACCGGCCATTGTGGCCGGTTTGCTGCATTAAACCAGGATGGTTTTACGCATGCTGCTATTTTTCATGGCGCGGTGCATCATGATGTGGTCCGTCATGTTGCGGATGCTGAGGAAAAGCATTTTCGTCAAACGCTTTTTTCTGGGCATCGTTCAGTTGCGCATAAAAACTACGCACGGCCTTGGCACGTTCAGCCTGGCGCGTATCACGCTCTTTGTCCCAGGCTTCCATTTTATCCAGGCGTTGCAGTGTATTGAGTTTGTTTAACTCAGCCACATCTGGGTGCTCAGCTTTGTCTTGTGGCTTGATTTGTGCCTGATAGTTTTTCCAGGCGTTTTCCTGGGTACTGGTCAGTTGCAAAATAGTGTGCAATCTTTCCTGATGCTTTTCAAAATGCTCAAGACGATGTTCTTGCCAGTTGGCTTTGTCAAATTTACCTTTGTCGCAACCATGGCCGGGTTCGGCAAAGGCGGTGCCGCACACCAAAACCAGAAGACCTGTGAATGCCAGTTTGTTCAGTTTCATGATGTATCCTTTAATCATCATTGCGAAATTGCAATGTTGACATTAAAACACCCGAATGTATCGGGTGTTTGTCTGGACATGCTAGCTGTGTAACGGAATGTATCGCCTGCAAACTGCGATAGCAGGGCATTAAGCGATGCCTTGGCTGGCCAGGTAATCCTCATAGTTGCCAGTAAAGTCGACAATACCATCGGCTTTAATTTCGATAATACGGGTGGCAATCGAGCTCACGAATTCACGGTCATGGCTAACAAAGAACAAGGTACCTTTGTATTTATCCAGCGCGGTATTGAGCGCTTCAATAGATTCCATGTCCATGTGGTTGGTAGGCTCGTCCATGAGTAATACATTGGTTTTTGCCAGCATCAATTTGCCATACAGCATACGGCCTTTCTCACCACCAGAAAGCACTTTGACGGATTTTCTGGTCGCTTCGGTCGGGAACAGCAAACGGCCGAGCATACTACGCACGGTGTTGTCGTCATCACCTTGCTGGCGCTGCGCGGTCATCCATTCAAATAGGTCTTCGCCTTTTTCAAATTCGTATTCATGGTCTTGTGCAAAGTAGCCTAGTTTGGCTTTTTCCGCCCATTTGACTTCGCCATGTTTAGGCGCCAAATCACCGGCCAGGCAACGCAAGAAAGTAGTTTTACCGATACCGTTTTCGCCAATAATGGCGACTTTTTCACCGGCTTCAAACATCAGCTCGATGTCATTAAACAAGGTTCTGTCAAAGCCATGGCTGAGTTTTTTCAGTTCTACCGCATTGCGGTGCAGCTTTTCTCTGTCGTCAAATTCAAAGCGGATAAACGGATATTGGCGGCTGGATGGTTTGAATTCTTCCACCTTGATTTTATCAATCTGCTTGGCACGGCTGGTGGCCTGCTTGGCTTTAGACGCGTTAGCTGAGAAGCGGCGCACAAAGTCTTGCAAGTCAGCAATTTGCTGTTTGGCCTTGGCGTTGTCTTTGGCTTGTTGGTTACGCGCCGCAATGCTGGCTTCCATGTAGTCATCATAGTTGCCGGGGTAAGAGGTAATCTTGCCGTAGTCCATATCGCAGGTATGCGTACACACCTGGTTCAAAAAGTGACGGTCATGCGAAATGATGACCATGGTGCAATCACGATTATTAACGACGTCTTCGAGCCAGCGGATGGTGTTGATGTCCAGGTTGTTGGTTGGTTCATCCAGCAGCAATACGTCAGGATTCGCAAACAGGGCTTGTACCAGCAATACGCGCAGTTTCCAGCCGGGAGCCACGGCACTCATCGGGCCAGTATGTTGCTCCAGCGGAATACCAACACCTAGCAGCAACTCACCGGCACGTGCTTCAGCGGTATAGCCGTCATATTCGGCAAACACGCCTTCCAGCTCAGCCGCGCGCATATAGTCGTCTTCAGTGGCTTCGAGATTTGCATAAATGGCATCACGCTCCTGCATGGCTTTCCACATTTGTTCGTGGCCCATCATCACCACGTCCAGTACGCGCTGGTCTTCGTAGGCAAACTGGTCCTGTTTCAAAAACGCCATGCGCTCATTAGGATCCAGGCTGACGTTGCCGCTGCTTGGCTCCAGTACGCCGGCCAAAATCTTCATAAAGGTGGATTTACCACACCCATTGGCGCCAATCAGGCCGTAACGGTTACCGTCGCCAAATTTGACAGAGACATTTTCAAACAGTGGCTTGGAGCCAAACTGCATGGTGATATTGTTTGCTATTAACATGTAAAACCTTCAAAAGTTTAGCCGCTGATCAAAGCGGATGAACGCAGATAAAATCTATTTTTGCAGACAACTGGTCTGCACTGTTTAAAATGTGTTGTAGATGACGACCTCATCCATAGTCAACTGGCCACTGCGTGGTTTAGCGGCTTCGAGTGCTTTGCCAACCACCACAAACATCACGGGTACGTGGTCAGCAGGCAGCTTGATCAGCTTTGCCACGGCGTCAAAATCGAAGCCGTCCATGGGGCAGGTGTCATAGCCCATTTCTTTGGCCGCCAGCATTAGCGTCATGGCTGCCATGCCGCCTGAGCGCATGCCTTCATCGCGTTGAGCCTGGGTGTGGTCGGTATAGTAGTCGTGAATCGCTTTCACCAGGTAGTCACTGACTTGCTGTGGCGCATTGGCCCAGTAGCGCGCAGGGTCTTTTTCCCAGGCGTTCAAATCTGCCGTGACTACAATTAGCAACGAGGCATCAGTCACCTGGGCCTGGTTCCAGCTCACCGCGCGGATCTGGTGGCGCAATACCGGGTCAGTCACTGCGACAAAGCGCCAGTGCTGGATATTGAAAGCCGTCGGCGAGAGCATGGCCAGCGAAAACAGTTGCTGGATTTCAGCCTCTGTCATGCGATGGTTGGGATCGTAAGCTTTGATCGAGCGACGTTCCTGTATGGCTTGTGATACGTTCATGATGGGTTGATTAATACTCAATAGTTAAAATGTCCAGCTGCAAAGGGCCAGCCGGGCGCTGCCAGACAGTACTGTCCCCAGCCTTGCGGCCGAGTAGGGCTTTCGCCACAGGTGACACATAACTGACTTTTTGTTGCGCAATATCTGCTTCATCTTCGCCAACAATCTGGAACACAGATTGTTGGCCAGTTTCGTCCTCTACCTGCACTTTGGCGCCAAACAGCACGGTGTGGCGCGGTTGCTGTACCGGGTCTACCAATTGCGCAGATTCTAGCCTGGCGACAAAGTAGCGCAGGTCACGGTCAATTTCGGCCAGTTTTTGCTGCGCAGTCGGGTCTTCTTTGCGCGCAACGTAGTGGTTGCGCGCACTTTCGAGTGTTTTGACGGTTTGCTGCAATTGTTGCAAACCGTCTGGTGTGACATAGTTCGCATGCGGACTCAGCGGGCGTTCCGGTAAGTCAGTCCCGGCCAGCTCCAGATCATCTTCTTTAACAAAACCACGACTCATGCTCAGTGTTTAAACGCTTAAAAGTAGGTCAGGCCCAGCGCCGCGCGCACTTCACTCATGGTGTTGGCAGCGACTTCACGCGCCTGCTCAGTGCCTTCACGCAGCAATTGCAAAATATAACCTTTGTCATTGGCCAACTCAGCACGACGCGTACGAATCGGCTCCAGCATTTCTTGCAATACGGCTTCCAGGCGCTTTTTAACGATGCTGTCTGCCAGGCCACCACGCATGTAATGCGCTTTCAGTTCGGCAACCGCGGCTTTGTCGGTGTCAAACGCATCCAGGTAGGTAAAAGCAATATTGCCTTCTACATGGCCCGGGTCTTCAATTTTTAAATGCAGCGGGTCGGTATACACACGTTTCACCGCCTTGGTGACTTCGTCTGCTGTCGCGCCCAGGTTAATCACGTTGCCTAATGATTTACTCATTTTGGCTTTACCATCAATGCCGGGCAAGCGGCCAAGCTCTGGCACCAAGGCTTTGGTTTCGACCAGAATTTCTTGCTTGGTGCTGGCATTTTTATAGGTGCGGTTAAAGCGGCGCACAATCTCGTTGGTTTGCTCAATCATCGGGATCTGGTCTTCGCCCACTGGCACCAGCGTGGCTTTAAACGCGGTAATGTCCGCCGCCTGGCTCACGGGGTAGGTGAGAAAACCCGCAGGAATATCGCGTTCAAAATCACGCAGGCGAATCTCTTCTTTCACCGTCGGGTTGCGCTCTAGGCGCGCCACGGTGACCAAGTTCAGGTAGTAAAACGCCAGCTCGGTCAGCTCAGGCACTTGCGATTGGATAAAAATGGTGGATAGTTTGGGATCTATGCCCACGGCCAGGTAATCCAGCGCCACCTCCACCACATTGCGATGCACTTTATCAATATCATCCATATTGTCGGTCAGCGCCTGCGCGTCGGCCAGCATCACGTATTGCTTGTATTCATGCTGATATTTGACACGGTTACGCAAACTGCCGACAAAATGCCCCAGATGTAACGGGCCGGTTGGGCGATCGCCAGTGAGGATAATGGATTGAGTACTCATCGTTTTTCTCTAATTAGGGTGAGGTCAGGGCTAAGAATGAACGTTATTCCCACTCGATGGTGGCAGGCGGTTTGCCGGAAATGTCATACACCACGCGGTTGATGCCGCGCACTTCGTTAATGATGCGGTTGGATACTTTGCCCAGCAGGCTATAAGGCAACTCTGCCCAATGCGCAGTCATAAAATCGCTGGTGACCACGGCACGCAAGGCGACCACGTAGTCATAAGTGCGGCCATCGCCCATCACGCCAACCGACTTCACCGGCAAGAACACGGTAAACGCCTGGCTGGTGAGGTCGTACCAGGTTTTACCCGTGGCAGCGTCTACCGTATTACGCAATTCTTCAATAAAAATAGCATCTGCACGTTGCAGCAATAAGGCAAACTCACTTTTGACTTCACCCAAAATGCGTACGCCCAGGCCAGGGCCCGGGAAAGGGTGACGATACACCATATCGCGTGGCAGGCCGAGCGCGACGCCGAGTTCACGCACTTCGTCTTTAAACAGGTCACGTAATGGCTCCAGCAGTTTCAGGCCTAATTGCTCAGGCAAGCCGCCGACGTTATGGTGGCTCTTGATGGTCACTGCTTTTTTAGATTTGGCACCGCCGGATTCAATCACATCCGGGTAAATCGTGCCTTGTGCCAAAAAGGTTGCGCCTTTGTGGCCTGCGCCACTGGCTTTGAGTTTGGCCGCTTCGGCTTTAAACACTTCAACAAACTCGGCACCAATGATTTTTCGTTTGGCTTCCGGGTCACTGATGCCAGCCAGTTTGCCCATGAATTGCTCGGTCGCATCGACGCGGATGACCTTGGCATGCAGGCGACCGGCGAACATCTCCATCACCATGTCGCCTTCGTTGAGGCGCAATAAGCCGTGGTCTACAAACACACAGGTCAGTTGGTCGCCAATGGCGCGGTGAATCAATGCCGCAGCGACGGAGGAGTCAACGCCGCCAGACAAGCCTAAAATGACTTCTTCATCGCCGACCTGGGCTTTGATTTTTGCCACCGCCTCAGTGATATAGTCACCCATGATCCAGTCTGGTTTGGCCGCACAAATGTCGAGCACAAAACGCTCCAGCATGGCCTGGCCTTGCTTGGTATGCGTGACTTCGGGGTGAAACTGAACGGCGTAGAAACGGCGGTCTTCATCGGCCATGGCGGCAATCGGCGTGGTGTCGTTGCTGGCAATGACTTTAAAGCCTCTTGGCAGCTCGGTCACTTTGTCACCGTGGCTCATCCAGACGTCAATCAGGCCATGGCCTTCAGCATTGGTCGCATCCTGAATGTCGCGGAACAACGCAGAGTGACCGCGTGCGCGCACTTGCGCATAACCAAACTCACGCTTGCTGCCGGCCTCTACCTTGCCGCCCAGTTGTTGCGCCATGGTTTGCATGCCGTAGCAAATACCCATCACTGGCACGCCCAGTTCAAACACGGCTTGCGGGGCCTTGTCGGTTTCTTCTTCATAGACGCTGGCATGGCTGCCGCTGAGGATGATGCCATCGGCGCCAAAGTTTTTGACAAACGCTTCAGAGACATCACAAGGATGAATTTCGCAATACACATGCGCTTCGCGCACGCGACGGGCGATGAGTTGAGTCACTTGCGAACCGAAATCTAGAATGAGGATTTTTGAATGAGACATTTTTTTAGCCACAGAGTGCACAGAGGACACAGCGTCTAAGAGAAACTATTCTCCGTGACATCTGTGTCCTCTATGGCTTGGTTTAATAATAGTCAGTGAGACTTAATCTACGCGATAGTTAGGTGCTTCTTTCGTAATCTGTACATCATGTACGTGCGATTCGCGCATACCGGCACTGGTGATTTGTACAAACTCGGCTTTGTTGCGCATGTCTTCAACCGTTGCACAACCAACATAGCCCATGGAGGCACGCAGGCCGCCCATTAACTGATGCACCACGGCAAACACGCTGCCTTTGTAAGGCACGCGGCCTTCAATGCCTTCTGGCACCAGTTTGTCAGCGTTAGCGGTGTTGTCTTGGAAATAACGGTCAGACGAGCCTTTTTGCATAGCGCCGATAGAGCCCATGCCACGGTAAGATTTGTAAGAGCGGCCTTGGAACAGCTCGACTTCGCCTGGGGCTTCTTCAGTACCGGCAAACATGCCGCCCAGCATCACGCTGTAGGCGCCAGCTGCAATGGCTTTAGAAATATCACCAGAGAAACGGATACCGCCATCTGCAATAAATGGCACGCCGGATTTTTCCAGTGCTTTAGCCACATTGCTGATCGCTGTAATTTGCGGTACGCCAACGCCAGCGACGATACGGGTGGTACAGATAGAGCCTGGGCCAATGCCGACTTTTACGCAGTCAGCGCCGTGGTCTACCAAGGCCAGCGCAGCTTCAGCCGTCGCAATGTTGCCGCCAATCACTTGCAGTGATGGATATTTGGTTTTAGCCCATTTGACGCGATCCAGCACGCCTTGCGAATGGCCGTGGGCGGTATCGACCACGATGGCGTCTACGCCAGCTTCAACCAGGGCGTCGATACGCTCGTCAGTGCCTTCGCCCACGCCTACCGCTGCGGCAACGCGCAAACGGCCTTTTTCATCTTTACAAGCCAAAGGATGATCATGAGATTTTTGAATATCTTTGACAGTGATCAGGCCTTTGAGCTCGTAGTTTTGGCCAACCACTAGCAGACGCTCGAGGCGATGCTTGTGTAGCAGGCCCATGATTTCTTCACGGCTAGCACCTTCTGGCACCGTCACTAAACGGTCTTGCGGTGTCATGACATTGCTGACTGCCTGGTCGAGGTTGGTTTCAAAGCGTAGGTCACGATTGGTGACAATGCCGACCACTTTGCCATCTTGCAACACTGGCAGGCCGGAGATTTTTTGTTGTTTGGTGATGTCCATCACTTCGCGCACGCTCATGGCGGGGTGGATGGTGACCGGGTCAATGACGACGCCAGACTCGAAACGTTTAACGCGGGAGACGCGCGACGCCTGCATCTCAACCGTCATGTTCTTGTGAATGATGCCCATGCCGCCCAATTGCGCCAGCGCAATCGCCATGCGCGCTTCAGTGACGGTATCCATCGCGGCAGATAACAGGGGGATGTTTAAAGTGATGCTTTTGGTCAGCTTGGTACTGAGGTTGACCTCGCGAGGCATGACATTCGAATGGGCTGGAACGAGTAAAACGTCATCAAAGGTCAGGGCTTGTTGCAACAAACGCATGTGAATTCCTTATCTCCAAAATATAATTATACCGATTTCGTTTTGCCTTGACAAAGCGTTTTGCATTTTTTACTAGGATGGTGACACTGTTTGGCATGGTTTGTGCATGGATGCTTTTGAATTAACAGCAGGGCGTGAGTGATGAAGATGATGTGGAAACTGATTTTGGCGGGATGCTTGCTATGCAGCTTGCAAGCAGAGGCTGAAATCTATAAGTGGCGCGATGAAAAAGGCGTGATGAATTATTCTGATGTGCCGCCACAATCAGGCCCTAATGGCACGCAAAAAATCAAGGCGGCCACTGTGCCTAATGATGTCCCACTCACGCGTTCAGACGCCTACCAGCACGAGGAAGCAGCATCGGCGAATAAAAAACCGCTTGAAAACCATGAGTCTGCCCCTTCGGCAGAGGCCGAAGCTTTAAAGGCGATGCAAGAGCGTTTAAAAGGGCAAAACTGTGCCGCCGCGCGGTCTAATTATCGCAACTATGCCATTGGCGGGCGCATGCAGAATGTCAATGAAAATGGCCAGAAAGAGTATTTGAGCGACGATCAAATCAAAGAGGGCTTGGCCAGGGCGCAGCAAGAGATTGACGAAAATTGTCCAGCTGAGTAACCAAAATCGTTTGCTGCCAGCTAAGGTTGGCTTTTTTACTTCCCATTTTTGGCAGCTGCGCGTTGTCTGCGCGCTTCTTTAGCATTAGCGAGCAGTGGCCGGTAAATTTCTACGCGGTCCATGGCTTTTAATAGGGTTGTCGGGGCTATTTTTTTGCCAAAAATGCCCAGCACCAATGGCTGTTGCAAAATCTCAGGGTATTGCTGGGTAATACCGGATTGGCTGACAGCCTCCATCGCTGTGGTGCCAGCCATGACAGTCAATGCAATGATGCTTTGCTTTTGTGGCAGGGCGTAGGCAACTTCTACCGTCGTCATCTCAGTTGGCGTGTTTGGCATCCGTGCTATTTCAACAGCAGCTTGTCTGCCTGTTTGACAAAGCTATCCACAAACGTGTTGGCAATATGGCTAAACACCGGCGAAATCATGCGCTCGACCAGGCTGTTGGCAAACACATACTCCAGTTTAAATTCAATTTTGCAGGCGTCTTCACGCAGGGCAATAAAATGCCAGTGGCCGCTAAGCTGCTTAAACGGCCCATCAATCAGTGTGATGTCCATGCGGTTGGGCGCTTGCTTGTGATTGCGCGTGGTGAAATGCTGCTGGATGCCATGGTAGCGAATATGAATGGTCGCCTGCGTGACGTTTGGCGTACGCTCAATGAGTTCGCTGCCACCGCACCAGGGCAGAAAGTGAGGATAGTCTTCTACGCGATCTACCAGATCAAACATGGCAGCACACGAGTGCATGACTAAAACGGTTTTTTCTACTTGTGCCATCGGGTTAAACCATCATGCCAGAACAGAATTGGGTTTTGAGTTAAAATGCTATTTTAAGTGATTTAAGTCTGCACACCAGTGTTATGAGCATCGCGCAAAACAAAAAAGCGTTTTTTGACTACTTTATCGAAGAAAAATATGAAGCCGGCCTGGTGCTAGAGGGCTGGGAAGTCAAAGCTATTCGCGATAACCGCACCAACCTCAAAGAGGCTTATGTGGTGGTGATGCGTGGTGAACTGTATCTGATCGGTTGCCATATCACGCCATTGGGCGCCGCTTCTACCCATATCCGCCCGGATGCCATCCGTACACGTAAATTGTTGTTGCATCGCGAAGAAATCGACAAGCTCATCGGCAAAGTCGAGCGCGCAGGCTACACCATCGTGCCGCTGGACATGCACTTTACGCGTGGCCGTATCAAAATCCAGATTGGCCTTGCCAAGGGTAAAAAACAGCACGACAAGCGCGACACCGAAAAAGAGCGCGACTGGAAGCGTGAGCAAAATCAGTTGCTAAAAAACAAGCAGCGCAGCCGTTAAATTCAACCCAGTATTTTTTATACGCATCAGGTTCTTGATGCGTGTTTTATCTAAGTCTCTCTATTGTCTTCGTCGCGCAGCGTGGCAGTCCACGCTTGCTTCTGCATGCCAGCCCTCTCTTTCACCTCTGATTAATTGAATGCCGTTGGAGCGATTGGGCCTGAATTAGGCTCAATTTTTTAACTATAACGTTAAAATTTATTAATAATTGTTTATTTAATGTAATTAAATTATGTTAATCTAAGTTGGCTGGTGCTGTTTGAGTGGAGGAGATTCACTTGTTTTAAGGCACAGCGCTTTTGATTAACAACTTAAATAAGGAAATAAGTTATGCGTGAATTAACAATGACTGAAGTTGAAGTGGTTTCTGGTGGTTTTTCCATTATTCCTGAGTTTCCAACCTCACTGGGTCTGGTGGGCGGTATTGCGACGATTCTGACTGGCGCGGGTTACATCATTGCGGTTGCTGGTACTAACCTGGCATTGGGCTTGAACGAAGCATTGGGCATTGCAACACCACGTCCGTTCTAATTTAAGCTTTAAAAAGCAGGGCGCCATTGCACATGATGCGATGGCGCTTTTTTTATGGCTGTTTATCTGGCATTAGCGCTCAAATGTGCTGGCACTGGCGGATAGCCGCTGGCAACAGGCCTGGCAAGTCTTCTGCAATTAAACCAGGCCCAAATAGTGTCGCGGCCTCGGCGTGCAGCCAGGCTGCCGCTGCGCTAGCTTCAAAGGCTGGCATGCCTTGCGCCAGCAAGCCGGTGATGATGCCTGCCAGTACATCGCCGCTGCCGGCGGTGGCCAGTGTGGGTGGCGCGTTGTTGTTGACTACTTGTCGGCCATCGGGTGCGGCGATCACAGTTTGCGCGCCTTTAAGCAGTACCACAGCCCCGGTTTGGCTGGCGGCAGTTTGTGTTTGAGTGATACGCAGATTAAGTTCATGGGTCGGTGTGACGCCAAATAGTCGCGAAAATTCACCATCGTGCGGTGTGAGTACGCATGTCGCGGCGATGGATTGTGTCAGTCTGTCTGCGCGCTTTGCAAAGCTGGTCAGTGCATCTGCATCTATCACCACTGGCTTGCCGGTGCGTAACATTTGCAACGTGGCTGTAGCCGTCTCTTTAGTGACGCCTGCGCCCGGCCCGATTAGATAAGCGCTGACTTTGTTGTCGTTTATCAGCGCTGCGTGCTGCTCTGGGGTGGTGTAAGGCTTGGCCATAATGCTTAATAGCTGGCTGGCATAAATGGGAAAAGCAATCTCTGGCACGGCGATCGCTGTCATGCCTGCGCCTATGCGTGCCGCTGCCAGTGCCGCCAGCTTGGCAGCGCCGGTGATCGGGTAACCGCCTTGAATCAGGGCGTATCCGCGGCGGTATTTGTGGCTACTGGCATCCGGCTGTGGCAGCAAGTGTTGCCATAAGCCAGGGTGGTTGATTATTTCGCTTCGCATGCGTTGGATTGTAAGCCTGTATGCAGAAAATGACGAGCCAGCGGTCGATTTTATCGTTTGCGTTCATTGTCGGCGAAGGGGCTTTACGGTAAAATGTTCTCCCGTCTGTAACAATCTCTAAGTACCTTATCCATGACCAAATATGTATTCGTAACCGGCGGTGTTGTTTCTTCTCTTGGAAAAGGTATCGCAGCCGCCAGTCTTGGCGCGATTCTCGAGTCCCGTGGCATTAAAGTCACCATGTTGAAACTCGACCCTTATATCAACGTCGACCCCGGCACCATGTCGCCTTTTCAGCACGGCGAAGTGTTTGTGACTGACGATGGCGCCGAAACCGACTTGGACCTTGGCCATTACGAGCGCTTTATTAGCAGCAAAATGTCCAAGCGCAACAACTTCACCACCGGCCAGATTTACGAAACCGTGATTAAAAAAGAGCGCCGTGGTGAGTACCTGGGTAAAACCGTGCAGGTGATTCCGCACATTACCGATGAAATCAAGGCGCATGTCAAACGCGGCGCCGAAGGCGCAGATGTCGCGATTGTCGAAGTCGGCGGCACGGTCGGCGATATTGAATCGTTACCATTTTTGGAAGCCATCCGTCAGATGGGCTTTGAAGAGGGCCGCAACAATGCCTGTTATGTGCATTTGACCTTGTTGCCGTGGATTCCGACCGCAGGTGAGTTGAAAACCAAGCCGACGCAGCACTCGGTAAAAGAGTTGCGCGAGATTGGTATTCAGCCAGACATCTTGTTGTGTCGTGCCGAGCGTGAAATCCCTGAAGACGAAAAACGCAAAATTGCCTTGTTCACCAATGTGCCTTTTGAGGCCGTGATCAGCGCGATTGATAGCGATTCTATTTACAAAATCCCAGGCTTGCTACATGAGCAAATGATGGACGAAATCGTCTGCCATAAATTGAATATTCTGGCCAAAGCGGCCGATTTATCTGCCTGGCAAAAAATCACCCATGCGCAGGCCAATCCAAAAGAAATCGTTGATATTGCCTTTGTTGGCAAGTATGTAGACCTGACCGAGTCTTACAAGTCGCTGACTGAGGCCTTGATTCATGCCGGTATTCATACCGAGTCCAAGGTCAAAATCCACTATATCGACAGTGAGGATATTGAAAAAAATGGCACCAATGACCTGAACGGCATGGATGCTATTTTGATTCCAGGCGGCTTCGGCGTACGTGGGACTGAAGGCAAGATTGCGGCTATTCGCTATGCACGTGAAAGCAAAGTGCCTTACTTGGGTATCTGCTTGGGCATGCAACTGGCAGTGATTGAATATGCACGTAATGTTGCTGGCTTGAAAGATGCCAACAGTACCGAGTTCAACCCAAAAACTGAGCACAAACTGATTGGCCTGATAGATGAATGGCAAGACGCTTCTGGCAAAATCGAGAAACGCGACGAGCATTCTGACTTAGGCGGCACCATGCGTTTAGGCGCACAGAGCTGTCCTATTGTGCCAAACACGCTGGCAGCCAGCATTTATGGCGCTGAGGTTAATGAGCGCCACCGTCACCGTTATGAGGTCAACAACCATTACGTGGAGCAATTGAAAGCCGCCGGATTGGTGATTTCTGCACGCACACCACGTGAAGAGCTGTGTGAGATGATTGAATTGCCACAAGCTGAGCACCCATGGTTTGTGGCCTGCCAGTTCCACCCGGAATTCACCTCTAATCCACGTAGCGGCCACCCATTGTTTAAGGCCTACGTACAAGCGGCCTTGGCGCAAAAAGCGTCCAAAAAGTAAGGAACACTGATGAAATTATGTGGTTTTGACGTTGGCCTAGAGCATCCGCTATTTTTGATCGCGGGTCCTTGCGTGATCGAATCCAAACAGATGGCGATTGATACTGCCGGCCAGTTAAAAGAAATGGCCGCACGTATTGGCGTGCCGTTTATTTATAAATCGTCTTACGATAAAGCTAACCGTAGCTCGACCAAAACCTTTAGAGGCTTTGGTTTGGACGAAGGCTTGAAAATTCTGGACGAAGTGCGTGCCCAGATTGGCGTGCCGATCTTGACTGACGTACATACCGAAGAGCAAGTGCCACATGTAGCAGCGGTGGTGGATGTGTTGCAAACGCCTGCGTTCTTGTGCCGCCAGACCGACTTTATTGTCGCCTGCGCGCAATCTGGCAAGCCGGTGAACATTAAAAAAGGCCAGTTTTTGGCGCCTGGCGACATGAAACAGGTGGTTAACAAGGCAAAAGAAGCCAATGGTGGTATCGACAACATTATGGTCTGCGAGCGGGGTGCTTCTTTTGGCTATAACACGTTGGTTTCTGATATGCGTGGCTTGGCCATTATGCGTGAAACCCATTGCCCGGTGGTGTTTGATGCTACCCATTCGGTACAACAACCAGGCGGGCAGGGCGACAAGAGCGGTGGGCAGCGTGAGTTTGTGCCTGTGCTGGCACGCGCAGCGGTGGCCAGTGGCATTGCCGGTGTGTTTATGGAAACCCATCCAGACCCAAGCAAAGCCTTGTCAGACGGCCCAAATGCCTGGCCATTAGGCAAAATGGAAGATTTGCTGCATCTGCTGGTTGACCTCGACAAACTGGTGAAAAAAGCCGGTTTCGCCGAACAAACGCTTTAACACTTAAAAAAACAAAAAACTTTTAACCGCCGATAAACGCAGATGCACGCAGATAAACTCTTGTTTGATATCCGCTGCAAGAGTCAGGGCGCAAGCACAGGATCGGCGTTTATCTGCGTTTATCGGCGGTGAATAAGTTTTTAAATCTTGATTCTTTGAGGAAATAAATATGAGCGCTATTGTAGATATTATCGCCCGCGAAATTATGGATTCACGTGGCAATCCGACGGTTGAAGTCGATGTCTTGCTGGAAAGTGGTGTCATTGGCCGTGCTGCCGTGCCGTCAGGTGCTTCTACCGGCGCTAAAGAAGCGGTAGAGCTGCGTGATGGTGACAAGAGCCGTTACTTGGGTAAAGGCGTGTTGAACGCGATTGAAAACGTCAACACAGAAATTACCGAAGCCATTATCGGCCTAGATGCGGAAGAGCAAAGCTTTATCGACAAAACCCTGATCGAGCTGGATGGCACAGATAACAAAGACCGCCTGGGTGCGAATGCGATTTTAGGCGTGTCTATGGCCTGTGCTCGTGCAGCGGCTGAAGAAAGCGGTTTGCCTTTGTATCGCTACCTGGGTGGTTCTGCTTTCATGCAATTGCCAACGCCGATGATGAACATCATCAACGGTGGTGCGCACGCTGATAACTCGGTAGATATTCAAGAGTTTATGATTGTGCCAGCTGGTTTGCCTACTTTCCGTGAGGCCTTGCGTGCAGGTGCTGAGGTATTCCATGCCTTGAAGAAAACATTGCATGCCAAAGGTCTGGCAACGACTGTAGGTGACGAAGGTGGTTTCGCACCTAATTTGCCATCTAACGAATCTGCCTTGCAATTGATCATGGAGTCTATTGAAGCGGCAGGTTACGAGCCAGGTAAAGACATTTACCTGGGCCTGGATTGCGCCAGTACCGAATTTTTTAAAGATGGTAAATATCACCTGGAATCAGAAGGCGCTGCACTGACTTCTGCCGAGTTCTGTGACTACCTGGCTACCTTGGCTGGCAAATATCCTATCATCACCATTGAAGATGGTATGGACGAATTTGACTGGGCCGGTTGGGATCTGCTGACACAGCGCTTGGGTAAAAACACGCAGTTGGTCGGTGATGATTTGTTCGTGACCAACCCGAAAATTTTGCGTGAAGGCATCCAGAAAGGTGTCGCCAACTCTGTGTTGATCAAAGTGAACCAGATTGGTACTTTGACCGAGACGTTCCAGACCATTGAGATGGCCAAACGCGCCAACTACACGGCAGTGGTGTCACACCGTTCCGGTGAAACTGAAGATACGACCATTGCCGATATTTCTGTTGCGACTAACGCCCTGCAGATCAAAACCGGTTCTTTGTGTCGCTCCGAGCGCGTAGCCAAGTACAACCAGTTGCTGCGTATTGAAGAAGAGTTGGGCGACGCGACCAGCTATGCTGGCTTGTCTGCGTTCTACCAGTTGTTCAAATAAACTGGTTTCAATCAGGTCACTGATAGGTCAACGTGCGTAAACTGACGGTCGTATTGGTGGTCCTGATTGCCTTGCTGCAATATCCATTGTGGCTGGGCAAAGGCAGTTGGTTACGTGTGTGGCAATATTCTCAGCAGATTGAAACGCATGAAAAGCGTAACGAGTATTATCGCCAGCGCAATGATACTTTGCGTGCCGAAGTGCGTGACCTCAAACAAGGTCAGTCCGCGATTGAAGAGCGGGCACGGAGTGAGCTCGGGCTGGTCAAGCAGGATGAGGTGTTTTTTCAGGTGATCCAGAATAAACAGCCTGTGACGAACAAACCAAGCTCGCCGTTGGAGGCAAAGCCGACTACGGAAAAGCAATTGGAAACTAATCCGCTTGATATGAAGTCAGTAGAAGCTAGCAATAAGCCAGACTGACCTAGCAACTATATAGATAATAAAAAAGGCGCTTTAAGCGCCTTTTTTATTATCTACTTTTTAGAATAATGCAGGGTTATTTAATATCTCTTTTTTAAGTTTCTCTGATAAGTCGCTGGTCGCACGACTGCCTGCTAACCCCAGATTGGTTTTGAATTCTGAGAACTCAGCGTAACCATTTCCATCTACTTTTAATGTTTTTATGAGATTTCCCTTTACGTCTGTCACATTGCACGCAAGCTCGACTCTGAAAAAGGTGGGCGGCCATGTAAAGGCAGAGTCTGAACTGGAGTTGGTCGTAATCACCGGCGTATAAATCAATTCGATGGCATTGTCTCGAATAACGTCCGAGTCATTCGCCGACTTAATCACCACTACATCTTGATACACTGCTCTTAAGGCGTCGCGTATTGCTTTTTCAGAGTCCCTGTAAGCGTAATACGAGACTTTATCTCCACCGCCGCCAGGGGTAGTCACTTGCGCGTTTCTTTCGGTATCTGACAAAACATAAGCTACTTTCTTAGGCTTAAGATTGCTTTGAGGTCTTTCGGGTGTGTGGATAGGATTGATCGAGATTGGATGAGCGCATCCTGCTAATAACAACAAGCAGAAAGAGATGCAGCTCCGTTTTAAAAAAGATGACTTTTGCATGAGGCTTTCCTATTTTTTGATGGCGTTTATAAACTCAGGGTCGTTATAAACACTTTTAAGGAATGTTCTGACCAAGTTAGGATATTCTCTTTGCCCGATGCCTATTGCGACAGCACCTGCGAATGAGGACTCAAATTGAGTGGTTGTTGAGTAGACTTTGTCTAATGTAATAGCACCATTTTTTACAATGGTCAGATTCACGGTTAATATGCCTGAGCCTTTGCTGATGCCTGAGATATCGATATCATTTTTAAGTACTGTGGCATTCAATTTCGTGTTTGAGCTGGACTCAAGAATACCAATTTCCTTCAGGTCTGAGCGAATCGCATTTTCCAGATAAGTTGAAAATACGCCTTCGGGCGCTTTCATCGAGCTACCTCTTAAGCTGATTTTATTGACCGCGGCATTTGGGTCATTAGGTTGAAAGCTGCCAACGGATAGTTTTTCTAAGTTGAGCTTCTTTAAATGATCCAGTGTTTCATAATCAGGACTGTAGTTAGGCGCTTGTAAGGTCGCGCATCCTGGGAGTATGGCCATTAACATGGCAAGGAAAAGGAATTTTTGTTTTTTCATTATTATCTCGCTTAATGTTTGAATTTATGGCGAATTGATTCGCCATTAAAGCTTAACTTAAAAAGACAAACAATAAGATGAATTTATATAAATAACTTGCTGGTCTAAATAAAAAAAAGCGCTTAAAGCGCCTTTTTTACTGCTCAAACGTCTTAGGGCAGGGGATAAGGTAATTCTTTAAAATCAAGTGCCTGGCCTTGCCAGATGATCGCACCAGCTTCTTTAGCCTCTAAGCGGCATTCCGCCAGCACCCACCAGCCATTATTGGCAGCAGGTGCGACGCGCACCAGTTGCCCGGCTTCTTGCTGCAGGGCGTCATGCAAGCTGTCGCCCGCTTGAGGCATCTGTGTGCCTGCACTTAATTGGGCGAGCATGGTTCTGCGTTTGACCTTGCCCAGATAATGCGTGCGTGCCACGATCTCCTGGCCGGTGTAACAGCCTTTTTTGAAGTTGATGCCATTGAGTGCATCCAGGTTGACCATTTGCGGTACAAACTGCTCTTTGGTGGCGGCATACACTTGCGGAATCCCTGCCTGAATCTCTAATGCCTCCCATTGTGCGCTGCTGGCAGGGGTGTAGGTGGCTGACAACGATTGCCAGGTCGTGGCGGCTTGCTCGCTCGCGACGATGCATAAGGCACGTTGTTGTGCGCCTGCGTCTGCCAGGCGAATCAGCGTGCCATTTTCCGTTTGTGCTTGTTGATAGGGCGTGGCAGGTAACGCTGTGAGGGTGGCTGCCAGTGTGTCACTGGCCATACCTAGCGCCAGCATGCGCTCACTGGCGTCTTCTACCAGCACTTTGCTGCGCAGCACGTACATACGCAAGCGTTTGACCAAGTCAGGTATCAAGTCACGCGGGCATTGCAGGTAAATGACACCATCGATCATAGCTGTGAAAAATAAGGCCAGCATGCGCCCTTTAGGCGTGCAGTAACCATTAAATTGCGCGCCTTGGGCAAGCAGTTTAATATCGTTAGTAACTTGCCCTTGCAAAAAAGTCTGGCTGTCTGCACCACTGATGGCAATCAGGCCGCTGCTGGAGAGGTCAAATAATTGGGCATTGGTTGTTGTGGCGGCGGGAAATGAAGCTTCGCCAGCCGCATTGAATTGCGCGCCTTGCGAGATTAAATAAGCGTGCCAGGAGTTTGCTGGGCTGGACATAAATGGAGTTCCTTCTGGGGCAGGGCATGCTTGCATGGGCCGCCCGCACGATTGCGATGAAAAAAGCTATTCTATCAAGTGAAATTGGTCTGCGCCTCCGACCCTCACTATTTTTATGGGGTTGGTGGTGTTTATTTTCAATACTGGTGGTGTTGAGCCTGCTGTATTGCTTGCCGCCAGCCTGGGCGGCACTGGGGTTATTGAGCTATGTATTGGCTTGCCTATGGCAGTGGATACAGTTGCCCGCCACGCGTTGGCCATGGAGTGTGCAGTCGCTGAGGGTGGATGTGTTCGGGCAGATGACCCTGACCAACACGCGTGGAGAGCTGTGGTCTTTTAAACTGCAGCCAGATACCGTGGTGCATCCTGCTTGCCTGGTATTGCATGTGACGGATGTGGTGCAGTTGCATGAGGCGGGTGCTTTGCATACGCATACCCAAGGCCGCCTGCATGTTTTAACACGCTGGCTGCAGCCCAAGCGGCTGCTTATTTTGCCCGATCAGGCCGACGCGAAAGCCTTAAAGGCGTTACGCGTCTGGTTAAAGTGGGGGCTACGGGAGTAACCGTGTTTGCTATTGAAAATGGTTGTCGTGCGCCACGGATTCCGCGCGTACCGAGAATCTGGCACGAATCTCATTGCGGTAAATCTTGAGGTTTTGTCTGATCTGGCGCCAGGGGTGACGGCTGGCATAAGTGCCCAACACACACAGCCCTGCCAGTGTGGCAAATAACCAGTGCAGCGGCAGTGGGGCAATATCGCGGCGGGCAGGTTTTTGTGCTTTCATCGCTTGCAGCACGTTGTAAGTGCTGTCGCCTTTAATATAGGTTGCGCCTATCTCTTTGGTCAGGCTTTGTAAGTATTCTGTTGAAAGTTTGGAGATAAAGCGGTCATTGTCGCCATAGGCAATGTTGTCGTCGCGCACGCCCAGGGTGCTTTCCGAAATCTGCGCAATGCCTGGTTGCATGGCAAAACTCTCGTTAGACCAGTAACCAATCACCTGGTTTTCCGGGCTGAGCTTGGGAATCGCCACGCCTTCTTCGGAACCTATGCCGACAAACAGCCATTCATCGCCGCCTTGAAATTCTTCCAGGTTTTTGGTGTTAAACGCATGCAATTTGGGTGCTTCTTCGCCATCGGTAAAGTACAGCACTTGTGCAGGTTCTGGCATGGCACGTACCACTTTGGCGGTGACAAACAGGCTTTCTCGCACGCGGCTATTGCCTGACCAGGCCATACGCCAGTCCAGGTGCGCAATGGTGTCTTGGATCGCGGCAAAGTTGCTGCAGACTTCAATTGGCGCATACATGGCGGCTACCGAGTTACCGGCAAACATGCCGATGCTGACTTTGGTGCCGCAGGGCAGGGAGGCGACCACCTCATGCATCATGTTTTGCATATAAGCCATGCGTGTGACTTTTTTGCCATGCAGTGTCATGTCTTCGGCATTCATGCTTTGCGAGATATCCGCCACCAAAAAATAGGCGTAGATATTGTGTTTGAACGGGATGCTCGGCCGCAAAATAGCCCCCAGCAAGAACAGCAGCGCCAGCGCTAGCAGGGCAGTATCACGGTGCTTGATAAAGTGTCTTAGCCAGATCTTCATGGGGTGCCAGTCAATAATGTTCAGTCAAATGGGTTACTTGTCACGCGGTGTTTATGGCAAACCGTTAGGAATATTGCCCATGATCAACCCTGGGTTGTCTGACTCACCCACGCCCGGGGTCGGTTTTTCTGGCAGCAGGCCCAAAACGCGGTCAAAATTACGGCGTGTGCCCCAGTTGCTGTTATCTGCCTTGAGCGCGGTTTTGTAAGAGGTCGCCGCTTGTGACAGCAGATACTCGAGCTCATCACGCGTGCTGTTGTCGTTGCCACCGGTTAACTGGATCGCGCGCAGGAAAAACATATTGCCGACATTGTGCAAAATCGCTGCACGTTGGCTGGCTGACGCCTGGTCGATCAATTTGGTAAACAGCAAGGTGGATTCTTTGTAACGCTCATTTTTGCCTAGCCAATAGGCTACGGCATATTTCGCTTCAAAGCTTTGCTGGTCAGTTTGCGGACTTTTGGCGGCGGCAATGGCGGTATTAAACGCCTCTACCTGCTGGATGCGTTGCCAGCTATAAGCCATGGTGGCGAGGGATGCGATCGCCACCACCAGCAGGCCGGTCACCAGTTTATTTACGCTGAGCGCCATGTGTGTATCTCCAGGTATTTAACAGCCAGCAAGAAGGCAATCATGACGAATGCGATCCAGTAACACATGTTGGTGTAATCGTGGCCAGGAATCTTTTCCAGATATTGAATTGGTTTTTTTTCGCGGCTGTTAATGTCCGCGATCGCCGCTTCGAGTGATTTGGGGTCAGCGGCTTCATAAGCGCTAAATGGCGTGCGCAAAGTTTGAAAAAACTGGTAGAGCAACACCTCGCTGGGCATCGGGCCGGTATAGCTGCTTTCAGCATATTTCGGATCGAAAATAGTGACACCGCCTGGCTGGCGCAACACAATCCAGTAGAGACCGATGTTATAGCGTTGCAGCCAGTCACGTAGCTTTTGCTGCACCATGTCGCTGACACGTCCGGCGCCGTCCGAAATCAGGATAATCACGCGAGAGCCTGAGTCAGGCATATCTTTAAACAGCTCGACCGCACTGGTCAGGCCGCCGCCAATATTGGTTTGAAACAAAGAGTTACCCGCAGTGGCCTGAATGGCGGACAACATGGCTTCTTTGTTTTCGGTCAATGGCAGCACATACATGGCAGAGTTACTAAAGGTGATCAGGCCCATCATGTCGTTGCTGCGGTGCTCGACAAAGCTGGTCATGATACGTGCTGCCGCCACCGACTTGGTTTCGCCAACATGGCCATCTTTATCGCCTGCAAACGGGTCATCCATACTGGCACTGCGGTCTAGCACCAGGCCGATTTGGGCGCCGACGCCGGTGCGCTCGATTTGCTGCTCCAGGCTATGTGGCCCGGCCAGACCCAGAATGATAAACGCGATGCTGACCACCGCCAGCACTTTGAGCAGAAAGCCGATGGTGCTCGACAGTGGGTCGGGCGGTAACAAGCCTATCCACGAATAATGCCTGCTATGGGCGCGCTCAAGCAGCAGCGGTAGTAGCGCCAACGGCAGCGCCCATAGCAGCCAGGGGTGTGTAAATGCCATTATGCTTGCACCTCTGGGCGTAAGCCGCGTTCGCAGTCACGCATATGGCGGCAGAATTTTTTTAGCCATTGTTTGGGCGGCATACCAAGGTCCAGTGGCGTGTGGCTATCAAAAAACACCTGGCGCGATAGTGCAAAAAAGCGTTCGATCTCAGGTTTTGCGACCGAAAAAGCCGGTTTTGTCTGCAAGAAACGCTCAACACCGTTACCAAAAACGCTGTGGCCTGCGACCTGATGCAAGGCGGCATGTACGGTAGAAATAGCCTGTTGCAAGCCTTGTTCGTCTTCTGGCAGCTTGTTGATCTTACGATAGGCTTTGGCAAAGGCGCCGCCCATATGTGGCAGCCAGGTGCGCGCCCCTAATACGTATAACAATGCCAACAGGCTGGCGGCCAACACGCCTGCTGCGATTTTTAGCGCCAGCCATTCTTTGTCCGCATGCAGTTTAAGCGGTGCGACAAATGGGCTCATTTCGTTTTTGAGGTTGACTTCACCGTAGACTGAAAGCGGCGAGGTGCGGAAGTTAAACGACGGCATGCGGAATTGTTTGACGTCTTTGCTGCCTTGCTGGCGCAGTTTGACGATTTCGCCTCTTAAAATGGCCGGTTTCGCCACGCGCCCTATTTTAAACACCTGGTATTCCAGACGGATGGTATACACGGATTGCTTGCTTTCACGCTTTTCTTCGACGTCAATCGCAGTCAACTCAATGCCAGAAACCTGACCGCGGTATCTATGCTCATACCCCACAATCGGCAATGACTCCTTAATGAGGTCGTAAGGCTGCTTGACGGTCAGTATCATGGTGCGTTGCAGTTTGTCGCCCACCACATAGCCTGCATCACGGCTAGGGTTGATTTCTTTCACGCTGGCAAATCGACTATCTACCGAGGGTAAAACGACATCGGCAGAACTGTTTAATGCAGTAGCGAGTAAGGTCGCTGCGAAGAGTAACGATAATAAATGGTTGCGCGCTTTCATCGGTCGCTTTCCTTAGGCAGGCACGTATTGGTGGAAGTAATCGGTGAGCAAGTCTGCATCAAAAGTGTCTTCCACAAAAAAGGGCTGCATATCAAATCTCATGAAAATATCTTCAATCGCCTGGCGCCTGGCGGCAAACGCTTCCAAAATGCGTTCACGGTACGACGCGCGCAAAAATAAAGTGCGGCGCTCGCCGGTTTCGGGGTCATTGATACTGGTAATGCCAAACTCCGGCAATTGTTTGTATTCTGTGCTGTTCCAAAGCACCACTGGCACAATGTGGTGGCGCAGCATGAGTAGCAAGGCTTCTTCCAACTGTGGCAAGGGCATATGAAAGTCAGAGACCAGAAAAATCAGGCTACGCTCGCGTGGCAATAGCCGAACGCTCTCTAGCAAGGCATCGGCACCGACCTCATTCGGCAGGTGGTTTTCCAGGCGGTCTGCCAGGTCAAACATGGTGTGCGGGCGCAGCGAGAGCGTGCTCAGCCAGTCGTCGTGCACGTCATCATCAAAGCCGATAAAGCCGACCGGGTCTGTATTGCGGCTGGCCGACTGGGCCACCGAACGTGTGATCTGTGCCGCGGTGACCAATTTGGTATGCGGGGTGCCATATTGCATAGAGCCAGACATATCACACATCACAAACACCGGGGTGGCGCTTTTTTGGTTAAAAATGCGTACATACACTTGTTCCATCGGGTCGCGGATGGTTTGGCGGATATCAATCCGGCGCGGGTCAGGGTATGACAGCAAGGTAGTGTGGCCACGAAACTCCATGCCCATCCCGCGCTGGTTGCTTTTATGCCGCCCGGGCCGGCGCGAACGCGAGCGCCAGCCAATGTGGTAGCTGAATTCCTTAATGAGTTCCATAGCGTTGCAGGCGTCAGGTGTTAAGGTGCGGCAACGGCATTGATAATGCCAGTCAGCAATTCACGTGCAATCTCGGTACGACGCATTTCGTACACCGGGCTGAATACCAGGCGATGCGCAATCGTTTCGTGGAACACAGCGTGAATATCTTCTGGCAACACGGCCTGGCGATTGTTAAGCCAGGCGTTAACGCGCGCTGCACGCAACAGCATACCCATGCCGCGCGGGCTGGCGCCACTGAGTACCAAACGTTTCATGTCGACATTGGATACTTTGACGTCGTAAGCGACCGGGTCTTTGGTCGCCAGCCATAAGTCCAGCGCATATTTACGCAGGGCAGGGCTGGCCTGGATATTTTCCTGAATCACCTTGGCAAAGCTATTTAACTGGTCAAACTTGAGAATATCCGCTGGCACATTTGAAATCAGCTGGTCAACATCATGAAAGCGCGTATCAAAAATCAATGATTCCATAATGTCATGCGCAGGCGGCACCACAATCGGGATTTCCATCATAAAGCGGTCACGTGCCGCAGACGGGATATCAAAGGTTTCTTCACGCTCGACCTGGTTACGGTCAGCAAATACCAGCATGTGTGGGAAATAATGTTCTTTATTAAAGGCGGTCAATGTGCGCTCTGCCATCACACGTAGCATCAGCGAGTGCACTTGCGGGCGGGCGCGGTTGATTTCGTTAAAAAAGAAAATCGATAAATCCTGGCCGGACATCAACAATGGGCCTGGGCTCACATGTGGTTTGCCATCTTCACCCAGGTAGGTGTGATACACCAGGTCGTTTGGCATCAGGTCAATGGTGCCTTCAATCCGTTGATAACCGCCGCCAATGCCGCGTGTAAAGGCGCGCAGCAAGGTGGTTTTGCCAACGCCCACATCCCCTTCAAGCAGCACGTGGCCGCGCGCGAACACAGCAGTGGTGATCAGGCGCACGGGGTTTTCCTGGCCGACGACGACTTTGTTAACTTCAGACTCTAATGTGAGCGCATGGGTACGCCAATCGTTGAGTTGTTGATCTTGCATGCCTGATTTCCTGATGAGGTTGAATGTTGGATTGCGTTGAATTGTAACTAAATTGTAATTAAAAGCGCCGCGATCGTGTGAAATTATCCTTTAAAGCTTGATGGGCTGGTCATTATCAAGTTGTAAAATTCAGTAACAATTTAGTGAATACTACCTATATTTCTCTAAAAAGTATACAGGTCGGTATAGTTGTTGGATGACAAAAAGCTTTCACTAAACGCAATTTCCGGCGAAAATATTGTTTTATACTAAAAATCTAAAAAATACATGACTAGAAAAAGCAGTTTCAGCAAAGAGGATTTATTGGCTTGCGGCCGGGGCGAGATGTTCGGCGAAGGTAACGCGCAACTGCCATTACCACCCATGCTGATGTTTGACCGTATCGTCAAGATTTCTGATGAGGGTGGAAAATACGGCCAAGGCGAAATTATTGCAGAACTCGATATTCGTCCTGACTTGTGGTTTTTTGAATGCCACTTTACTGGTGATCCGGTGATGCCTGGCTGTTTGGGCCTGGATGCCATGTGGCAACTGGTAGGCTTTTTCCTGGGCTGGAAAGGCGGCCCTGGCCGTGGCCGTGCACTCGGTTCTGGTGAGGTGAAGTTTACCGGCCAGGTATTGCCATCAGCCAAACTGGTGCGCTATCACATTGATTTAAAACGTGTGATTATGCGCAAGCTGGTGATGGGGATTGCCGATGCACGTATGGAAGTGGATGGCCGTGAGATTTATAATGCCAGTGATTTGCGTGTCGGGTTGTTTACCAGCACGGACAATTTCTAGTCGTCTTTACAGTTTTTGAAGTGAATGGGAGGCGCAATGCGTCGCGTAGTGATTACAGGATTTGGTATCGTATCAAGTCTTGGTAATAACAAACAGGAAGTATTGGACAGCCTGCAAGCAGGCCGTTCCGGTATTACTTATCAACCTGAATATGCCGAGCGCGGTTTGCGTTCGCATGTGGCAGGGTCGATCAAAAATCTGGATGTTGAAGCCTTGATTGATCGCAAGCTGTTGCGTTTTATGGCTAAAGGCCATGCTTACGCCTGGCTGGCGATGCAGGAAGCGATTGCTGATGCAAACCTGCCTGAAGAGTTGGTCTCTAATGTGCGCACCGGCCTGATTGTCGGTGCGGGTGGCACGTCCACTGAAAGCATGCTGGATGGCACCAATACGCTGGCAGAAAAAGGCATTCGTCGTGTCGGGCCTTATATGGTCACCAAAACCATGAGCAGCGGCATTGCCGCTTGCCTGGCCACTGGTGCCAAAATCAAGGGTGTGAATTACGGCATCAGTTCTGCCTGTTCTACCAGTGCGCACTGTATCGGCGCCGGGGTTGAGCAGATTCAACTCGGCAAGCAGGACATTGTATTTGCTGGCGGTGGTGAAGAAGAACACTGGACCATGAGCTATCTGTTTGATGCCATGGGCGCATTGTCGAGCAAATATAACGAAACGCCAGAAAAAGCCTCGCGTACCTATGATGCAGACCGCGATGGTTTTGTGATTTCTGGTGGCGGTGGCATTGTGGTGCTCGAAGAGTACGAGCATGCCAAAGCACGTGGCGCACAGATTTATGCCGAGGTGATTGGCTATGGCGCGACCTCAGACGGTTACGACATGGTGGCACCGAGTGGTGAAGGCGCCGTGCGCTGTATGCAGCAGGCGTTGCAGGGCATTAATCCTGAAGACATCGACTACATCAATACGCATGGCACCAGTACGCCGGTGGGCGACACCAAAGAGCTGGAAGCGATTCGCACCGTGTTTGGCGACAATAGCAAAACTGCCATTGCCTCGACCAAGTCATTGTCTGGCCATGCCTTGGGCGCAGCTGGCGTGAATGAAGCGATTTACACCTTGTTGATGATGCAGCACGGCTTTATTGCCGCCTCTGCCAATATTGAAACGCTGGATCCTGCAGCTGAAGGCTTGAATATTGTGCGTAGCCCGATTGCTTCAGCGCGCATTCAAACTGCGTTGTCTAACAGTTTTGGTTTTGGTGGCACCAATGCCACATTGACTTTATCGACCAAAAATCTTTAAAGCGTCAGCAAGCAATAAACAGGCGGTGTGTTGTTAAAACACACTGCCTTTCTTTTTGTTGGGATGGTTAGCAGCCGGCGCTGTCGATGGTGACGCTCAGGCCTGCATTGGCTGAGCCTGTGGTGATCGCATATTCTAGTTTGCAGTGATTGCTATCTCTGGCGCCTTGCAAGGTGTAGGTAGCACGATTGGTATCAGACAGCGCGGGCTGAACTGAAAATTTGCCAGCATCCAGCAGTTGATACAAACTACCGGCACCATCTTCATTGCCCAGCCAGCCCACCGGGTAGCCGTGGCTGAAATAAATGGTGTTGCCATTGATGTTGGCTGATGGCGTATTCTGGTTGCCGTCGCATAGCGGGTCTGTTATGCACATGCCTTTGGCCATGGTGGCTGTAGACAGCACATTGGCTTTGAATGATTGCAGCGATGCCAGCCTGGCCTGTGTGTCAATCTGCGCGATACGTGCATAGGCAGTCACCGCCAGCGCTGATAGAATCAGTATAACGACGACCATTTCAATCAGCGTAAAAGCAGATTGGGTGTGTGAAATTTTTTTCATTGCGCACGATCTTATCGTATGCAGTCTGGGTGATTGTCAATTTTTGTCGAATGTTGCAAGTGTTAAATAAGGCTTACAAATGCGTGTTTTAAAAAGCTTCTGCACGGTGGTTTTGCTAGGGTTGTTGCTGACTCACTGTGTGAGTATGGGCGATCGTACGGTGAAAATGAACACCGCGCAGTTACAGCAAAAGTTGAATCACAAACTGGCAAAACCACTCACCGTTATGAAGGTGTTTCATGTTCAGCTTTCCAATGCACTGGTTTCGATGGATCCTGCATCAGGCCGGATTCATACCCTGATGGATGCCAGCGTACAGAGTGATTTGTTATCCAACGCTGCCACCGGCAAGCTGGGTTTGTCTGGTTTGGTCAAGTTTGATCCGGCGCGTAATGCGGTGGTGCTTGACCAGCCTGCCGTGGACTCTTTCAAGCTGGATGGCGCCAATAGCGAATGGAATGGTCTGGTGCAGCAGTTGGCGCAAAGCTTGAGTGGCAAGTGGCTGAACCAGTTGGTATTGTATGAGGTGAAGCCTGAAGATTTAAGCTATGCGGGCCGCCATTATCAGCCCGCCGATTTGCAAGTGACGGCTGATGGGTTGCAAGTCACGCTCAAGCCGCAATAGTCACGGTTTATACGGACTCGGTCAGGTGGGACTCCAGTAGCAGGGCGGCAACGACCTTGCGTCCTTCTGCCGTGAGGATATTGAAAGTGCGGCAGGCCGCAGCCGTGGTCATACATTCGACGGCGATATTGGCTGACAAGAATGCCTGTGTATGCCTTGGGTGAATAAAGCGCTGTTTATCGCCAGTGCCTAGTAATACCACTTCCGGCTTGAAGTCTAGTATTGCTGCTAATCGCTGTGCATCCAGCGTTGCCCATGGCCCTTGAAACCAGTCTGTGCTTAAGGCCTGTTCGCTCACAATGACCGGCTGCGCATAACGCTGGCGATTAATAATCACCGCGTCGCTATCGACGCCATTAATTTGATACTGCTGTTCGCTGGTATGTAAGTGTAGTTTCATAGCTTGGAATCGTGGCTAGTCTGCAAATTGCTCAGGATGAAAATTCCGTTTAAATCTACAGATTCAGAGCTCGGCAAAGGTCTAAGGTTCATTGATGTAGCAAGGGTTTGCAGGTAGAATGAAAGTTTTACTTTAAGAGCTTAACACACGCCAGATGTGTTTGTTAACCAGCGATGAAGCCAGTCAATAAATCCAGTAAACTCAGTAATGTCTGTTACGACATCCGCGGCCCGGTATTGCAACGTGCGCGCCAGATGGAAGAAGACGGGCAGCGCATTATCAAGCTGAATATCGGCAACCCGATGCCGTTCGGTTTTAATGCACCAGAAGAAATCGTCCAGGACGTGATCCACAATATGGATCAGGCCTCTGGCTACACGGATTCCAAAGGCTTGTTCGCGGCGCGTAAAGCCATCATGCATTACACCCAGCAAAAAAACATTACGGGTGTGACCATAGACGACATTATCATCGGCAACGGTGTCTCCGAGCTGATCGTGATGGCTATGCAGGGCCTGCTCAATAATGGCGACCAGATTCTGGTGCCTATGCCGGATTATCCATTATGGACGGCCGCGGTGAACCTGGCGGGCGGCACGGCGCGTCATTATGTCTGTGACGAGCAATCTGGCTGGTTGCCAGACCTTGCAGATATTGAAAACAAAATCACTGCCAATACCAAAGGCATCGTGATTATCAACCCGAATAACCCGACTGGCGCCTTGTATCCAAAAGAAACGCTGGAGGGCATTATCGAGATTGCACGTCATCATGGCCTGGTGGTTTTTGCTGACGAAATTTATGACAAGGTGCTGTACGACGGCAACACGCATACTTCTATCGCCTCGCTGGCGGATGATGTGCTGTTTGTGACCTTTAACGGCTTGTCCAAAAACTACCGTGCCTGTGGCTACCGCTCTGGCTGGATGATTATCTCTGGCGATAAAAAAGACGCTAAAGATTATATCGAAGGCCTGAATATGCTGGCCTCCATGCGCTTGTGTGCCAACGTGCCTGGGCAATTGGCGATCCAAACCGCACTGGGTGGCTATCAGAGTATCAATGACCTGGTCGCGCCTAGTGGCCGCCTGTGCAAGCAGCGTGATCTGGCGTATGACATGCTCACTGCCATGCCAGGCGTCACCTGCGTGAAGCCAGCGGCAGCCATGTATCTGTTTCCTAAGCTGGATCCGGACATGTATCCGATTGCTGATGACCAGCAGTTTATTCTGGATTTGCTGCTGGAAGAAAAAGTACTGCTGGTGCAGGGCACTGGTTTTAACTGGAAATCCCCTGATCATTTCAGGGTGGTTTTTTTGCCCAATGTCGATGATTTGACCGAAGCGATGACGCGCATAGGCCGTTACCTCGATAGCTATCGCAAGAAGCATGCAAAATAAAGAACATTCAAAATAAGGTGAGCGTGCGCGCAAGCCATCAATGGTGAGTATAAGTATGAAAGAATTAAAAGTAGGGTTGTTGGGCATCGGTACAGTCGGCGGCGGTACATACACAGTGGTGACGCGTAACCAGTCTGAGATTGCGCGCCGTCTTGGTGGCAATATCCGCATTGTGCAAGTGGCAGACCGCAATCTTGAGCTGGCAAAGCAAGTGACTGGTGGCCAGGTGGCTGTGACTGACGATGCCTTCGCCGTGGTGAACAACCCGGAAATCGATGTCGTTGTGGAGTTGATTGGCGGTTACACCGTCGCTAAAGAATTAGTGTTAACCGCCATCGCCAATGGCAAACATGTGGTCACCGCTAACAAGGCCTTGTTGGCTGTGCATGGCGACGAGATTTTTAAAGCCGCTGCGGTAAAGGGAGTGATTGTCGCCTTTGAAGCGGCGGTGGCAGGTGGTATTCCTATCATCAAGGCCTTGCGTGAAGGCTTGAGTGCTAACAAAGTGGAATGGGTCGCGGGCATTATCAATGGCACCACCAATTTCATCCTGACTGAGATGCGTGACAAAGGCCTGGCCTTTGCCGATGTGCTGAAAGAGGCGCAACGCCTGGGCTACGCCGAAGCCGACCCGACGTTTGACGTGGAAGGCATTGATGCCGCGCACAAACTGACGATCATGGCCAGTATTGCATTTGGCATGCCGATGCAATTTGAGCATGCTTACACCGAAGGCATTACCAAGCTCAGTCTGAAAGATATTCAATACGCGCAAGAGTTGGGTTACCGCGTGAAACTGCTCGGCATCAGCAAAAAAGCAGAAGCGGGCGTCGAGTTACGCGTGCATCCAACGCTGATTCCTGAAAAGCGCCTGATTGCTAACGTAGATGGTGCCATGAACGCCGTGGTGGTGAAAGGCGATGCCGTCGGCCCAACGCTGTATTACGGCGCTGGTGCCGGTGCTGAGCCGACCGCCAGTGCCGTGGTGGCTGACCTGGTGGATATTGCACGCCTGCAAGGCACCAAGGCTGAGCAACGTGTGGCTTATCTGGGTTATCAGTTAGATCAGCAGCAAGTGCTGCCGATTTTGCCGATTAGCGACGTGCATTCTGCTTACTATTTGCGCTTGCGTGCCTCAGACAAACCTGGCGTGATGGCGGACATCACCAAAGTGCTGGCCGACTTGCAAATCTCGATTGATGCCATGCTGCAAAAAGAGCCTGCTGAGGGTGAGTCAGAAGCTGATATCGTGATTTTAACGCACACCACGCAAGAGAAAATTATGGACGCAGCGATTGCCAATATTGAGGCACTGCCAGCCATCGCCGCCGGTGTGACGAAAATCCGCATGGAAGCACTGTCACGCTAATTTGAGCATAGGTTAAATGCAATGAAATATATCAGCACCCGCGGGCAATCGCCTGCTTTAACATTTAGTGAAATTTTACTCGGTGGCTTGGCGCCAGATGGCGGTTTGTACTTGCCTGAGCAGTATCCGCAGTTTAGCGATGCTGACTTGAGCGCTATGCGCGGCATGAGTTACCGTGACCTGGCGTTTGCCATCCTGTCGCGCTTGGTGGATAACAGCGATATTCCGCATACGGACCTGAAGGCGATCATCGACAAAACTTACCGTGCCGAAGTCTATCAATACGCACGTGCAGGCCAAAACGCAGCAGACATTACGCCTACACTCAAGCTGGAAGATAATCTCTACCTGTTAAGTTTGTCCAACGGGCCTACATTAGCGTTTAAAGACATGGCCATGCAGTTGCTGGGTAACCTGTTTGAGTATGTGTTGGCCAAAACGGGTCAAACTACCAACATCCTCGGCGCGACGTCTGGAGATACCGGCTCTGCGGCCGAATACGCCATGCGTGGTAAACAAGGCGTGCGTGTATTTATGCTGTCGCCTTACCAGAAGATGAGCCGTTTCCAGACCGCGCAGATGTTCAGCCTGCAAGATGACAATATTTTCAATATCGCCGTGAAAGGCGTATTTGACGATGCGCAGGATATGGTGAAAGCCGTGTCTAACGATCATGCATTCAAGGCGCAATACAAAATTGGGGCCGTCAACTCCATCAATTGGGGTCGCATTGCGGCACAGATTGTGTATTACTTTAAAGGCTACCTGGCGGTGACGACAAATAACAGCCAGAAAGTCAGTTTTACCGTGCCTAGTGGCAACTTTGGCAATATCTGTGCCGGACATATTGCGCGCATGATGGGCTTGCCAATTGACCAGTTGGTCGTGGCTACCAATGAAAATGACGTGCTGGACGAGTTCTTTAATACCGGCGTTTACGCACCACGGGGCTCGGCCAATACTTACCACACCTCCAGCCCGTCTATGGACATTAGCAAAGCCTCTAACTTTGAGCGCTTTATTTATGACCTGGTTGGCCAGGATGGTGGCAAAGTGCGCGAGCTCTGGTCAGCTGTAGATGCCGGTGGCCAGTTTGATTTGAAGGCACAAGGCTATTTCAGCAAGGTTGCCGGATTTGGTTTTGTGTCTGGTCATAGCAATCATGCGCATCGTATGCAAACCATACGCACGACCAAAGAACAATACGGCGTCACGATTGATACGCATACCGCTGATGGCCTGAAAGTGGCGCTGGAACACCGCAAAGCCGACGTGCCTATGCTGGTATTGGAAACCGCGTTGCCAGCCAAGTTTGAGGATGCGATTGTCGAAGCTTTGGGTGAAGTGCCTGAGCGTCCAGCCAGCCTGGCCGGTTTAGAGGATCTGCCACAAACATCCACTGTGATGGATGTCAGTGTCGATGCTATTAAAGCGTTTATTGTCGCCAATACTTAACTCTGAGCGGGAGCCTGTGTATGCAGCAGTATCATGACTTATTGAACCACGTACTTGCGCATGGGCATGTGAAAACCGATCGCACCGGCACCGGTACGACCTCAGTATTTGGTTACCAGATGCGCTTTAACCTGGCTGAGGGTTTCCCGCTACTGACCACCAAAAAGGTCCATTTAAAGTCGATTATTCATGAGTTGCTGTGGTTTTTGCAAGGTAGCACCAATATTGCCTACCTCAAAGAGCACGGCGTCAAAATCTGGGATGAATGGGCAGACGAGCAGGGGAATCTGGGCCCGGTGTATGGCTATCAGTGGCGCAACTGGCCCAAGCCGGACGGCAGCCACATTGACCAGATCACGCAGGTGGTTAACCAGATCAAAAATACACCAGATTCGCGCCGTTTAATTGTGTCTGCCTGGAACGTGGCAGATGTTGAGCGCATGAAATTACCGCCTTGCCATGCCTTTTTTCAGTTTTATGTGGCGGATGGCAAGCTGAGTTGCCAGCTGTATCAGCGCAGTGCTGACCTATTTTTAGGGGTGCCATTCAATATCGCCTCTTATGCTTTATTAACCATGATGGTGGCACAAGTGTGCGATTTGCAACTGGGTGATTTTGTGCATACCCTGGGCGACGCGCATATTTACAGCAACCATATGGCGCAGGTCAAAGAGCAATTGTCGCGTACCCCACGCGCCTTGCCAACGATGCGCATTAACCCCGATGTGAAAGATCTGTTTGCCTTTAAGTTTGACGATTTCACCTTAGAAAACTACGACCCGTATCCTGCGATCAAGGCGCCAGTGGCGGTGTAGTCCAGCAGACTGGCTGTTTTTGAAATGGCTGACTGTAGCCATTTTGTTAACAAGGTGTAATATTTTCAAAAGCTTACCGCGTTTTTGTTATCCTTTTCGCGTTATGAATTCACGAAGCATGCGTCCCTAGCGGGTGTTTCGCGTTTTTCATTCATGACTTTAAACAAGGAGATCATTATGCAAATGAAAGCGTCATTACTCGCAGCCGCGTTATGCGGTGTGTTATCCGGTCAAGCATTCGCCGACCACGAAACCATCAAACCAAAAGCGTACGATAGCCTGGGCAAATGCGTGAAAGCAGCGTTGTCCAAGCACGACGGCAAAATCGTTAAAGTAGAAGCCAAGTCCGAGCGCAAGCAATTGGTGTATGAGTTTGATGTTCAATCTCACGACGGTAAAGCCTGGGATATTGAATGCAATGCAAAAACTGGAAAAATTACTGAAGTAGAAGAAGAAGTCACTGCCGATGACGAAAGATTCAAGGCCTTGGCTAAAGTGTCTGAAGAAGAAGCCAAAGCAACAGCCTTGGCAGCACATCCAGGCAAAGTGGTTGAGGTTGAGTATGAGCTGGAGCCAGATGGCAAAGCGTCTTACGAGTTTGACATCCTGGAAGCTGATAACGAAGAAGTGAAAGTCGAAGTCGATGCAACCACTGGTAAAATTGTAGAAACCAGCTACGAAGTTTACCAAATCGGCCAAGAGTAATTTTTGGCTCGCGCACTTTAGGTCTTGATTAACAGATCATGATCAACAGGTGTTGATCCATTAGAGGTCTCGATCAAGTTGTCGCGACCAAGCAAAAGGCACCGCATCTGCGGTGCCTTTTTTGCATGAGATCAATATGCAAGTGAGGGAGTGTCTACCCCGATACCGGCTGATATGCAGTCTGCTGGTATCGGTCCTAGTGATAGCTCACTCCCAGACTTTAATTAGCATTTTGCATGCCATGAGTGTAGCCCAATTTAAGCCAATGATTGAAAAGCGCATTTTTGCTGTAAATAGGAGATTTTCCTGTATTTTTGGTGGTTGATTACAGCCAGGTTGGTTGTATCTTGGGTGTTGTGAGCCCGATGACCATGGATGATGACTAAGAACTTAGCTTTGCTGCAGGAAGCGATGTATGGTGGTCAGCAGTTTTTTATATTCGCCACGTTTAATCAGCTCACTTTGCGCCAGCATGTTGAGCAAGGATGATTGCTGTTGCTGCACGTTGAGTTCGTTAATAAAGTCGGCCGAAAAGCCTAGGTTGCTGGCCAGGTAGCACAGGTTAAACATGTCGCAGCACTCACCATACAGGCTGCCGAGCAAGATGCTTTTGGCATATCTGCTTGATAGCGGCTGGTTAGGCTGTACAAATGGCAGGTGCACGCGCTGGTCATCAATCAGTAGCAGGCGGTAGTCGGCCAGTTTTTGTGCCACCAGCGTCTGCGCTGCTTCTGTTGTCTGTGCTTCAAACAAGGCTGACGTATCGCACCATAAGGCAGATACGGGATAGTTAATGCAAAACTTTTCTATTTGCTCAATAAATTCGTACGCCTGGCCATCGCCGATGGCCGGTAGGCGTAATACCTGTATGCCATGCCTTTGTAGCGTTTTTTCCAGCGCGGCACTGGCGTGATGCCCCAATAGCAGGCAACCGTCGGTATTGCTGAGGTGATGCATCAGCGCCGTTTGTAACACCGGCCAGGTGCCACAAGTGATATGGTCGGGGGACACCAGGTAGCGTCTTTCATGCGCGAGCAGATTGGCCAGCATATGTTTGAGATTAAACAGGCCAGTTACGTCGTAGTCGTGTGGCCGCAATTTGTGCATATGCAAGGCAACACGACGAATATGGTGTGCCGTGGTTTTCTGGATTAACTGGTAAATGCTGCTGGCTGCGTTGTCGAGCTCTGGCCGCACCTGTGTCAAGCTGCGGGGGCGTGGTGGGCCAGGGCTATCGGAACGTGGTGTCTGTGAGACAAAGGTACCGCGTTTGGGCTCGGTGTAAATCAGGCCTTGTGCCGACAGTTCTTCATACACCCGTGACACCGTTTTGCGATTGATGCCCAGGCGCTGGGCAATATCACGTGAGCTGGGCAGGGCGCTGCCGCCCAGCCAGGCGCCACCTTCTATCATGGCGCGAAAGTGTTCTATGAGTTGCTGGTGGATGGAGTGTGGTGAAGCTTTGTCCAATACCAGTGAATAATGCCAGGGTCTCAGCACAGTCAGTGTCTACCTTTATAATCAAGTAAAAAGGTGCCGCCATCATTCATTGGATGGCACCATTACCTGAAGGGCACACTAGGACATGGCCTTCGATTGCAAAATGATACAAAAAAAAAGCAATTCTATAAAGTTTTCGGAAAAATTCCTTATCTGGCCCATGAATAAAACCCAAAACTGGCTGGCTGTTTCGGGGGGCTATTTATATTACAGTTACAAGCGCTTAATCAAGTGACATCTATCCTTTGCGGGATAAGTAACAGCTCTGGAAATCCTAGTGCCAGCGGCAATTTTAAGCACAGCGCAATTTTTAATTGCAATTTGTGATGGATCCTTTTGGGATTTTTCTTCCGGAGATATAACTATGATCAAAATTAAAACTGCTTTTGGTATTGCAGCCAGCGTTGCGTTAGCCTTGCCAGCCATGGCATATGCCGCGGCTGACCAGGAAGCTGCCATGAAAGATGCCAACAACTGGGCACATCCACGTGGCCAACACAATAACCAGGGTTACAGCGCCCTGGCACAAATCAACAAAGGCAATATCAAAAACCTGAAAATGGCCTGGACATTCGCCACCGGTGTTAACCGTGGTCACGAAGGTTCTCCAATTGTGGTTGGCAACATGATGTACATCGTGACGGCTTTCCCAAATAATATTTATGCTCTGGACCTCAACGATAACCAAAAAATCGTATGGTCTTATTTCCCCAAACAAGACCCTAGCGTGCAAGCAGTATTGTGCTGTGACAACGTGACGCGTGGCTTAGGTTTTGGCGACGGTAAAATCTACCTGCAACAAAATGATGGTTTGCTGGTAGCGCTGGATGCCAAAGACGGCAAAAAACTGTGGGAAGTGAAAAACACAGATCCAAAAGTGGGTGCAACGAACACTAACGCGCCACACGTGATTAAAGACAAAGTATTGACCGGTTGCTCAGGTGCTGAGTTCGGCGTACGCTGCTTTATCGCAGCATACAATGCAAAAGATGGTTCTTTGGCATGGAAAGCCTACTCAACTGGCCCAGATGCTGAAACATTGCATGACGCAAACACCAACAAAGACAATCCTTTGTACAACGCGCTGTCCGTTTACCAAGACGTGAACGGCGGTAACAAAGAAGGTGGTTCTTTCAAACGCCTGTCTGCTGATCAAATCAAGGGCGGTGAAAAAGAGCTGGGTACACGTACCTGGTTGAAACCACAAGCGATCAAAGACGGCTGGCAACATGGTGGCGGTTCCGTATGGGGCTGGTGGCCATATGATGCACGTACCAACCTGGTTTACTACGGTGCGGGTAACCCATCTGTATGGAACCCGGACGTTCGCCCAGGCGACAACAAATGGTCTATGACTGTGACTGCGCGTGATTTGGACACTGGCGTGGCTAAATGGGCGATGCAAATGACGCCACACGATGAGTGGGATTACGATGGCGTGAACGAAGTCATCCTGTTCGACAAAGGTGGCAAAACATACGCCTGGCACCATGACCGTAACGGTTTTGCTTACACCTGGAATGCGCATACCGGTAGCTTGATCGCTGCTGAAAAAGTGCACCCATTTGTAAACTGGGCCAACAACGTTGACCTGAAAACGGGCGTGCCTGACAAACTGGCTGCCGCGTCTACCCACCAGGACTACAATGCTAAAGGCATTTGCCCAGCTGCGTTGGGCACTAAAGACCAACAGCCTGCTGCGTACTCACCAAAAACCGGCTTGATGTATTCTCCACTTAACCACGTATGTATGACATACGAGCCAGTGGAGTCTAAATATGTGGCTGGTCAACCATGGGTAGGTGCGACATTGACTATGTTTGCTGGTCCAGACGGCGTGATGGGTGGCTTTGCTGCTTATGACCCAATGACCAACAAAAAAGTCTGGTACAACAAAGAGAAATTCTCTGCCTGGAGTGGTGCATTGACAACCGCTTCTGACATCGTGTTCTACGGGACTTTAGACCGCTGGTTTAAAGCGGTAGATGCGAAGTCTGGTAAAGAATTGTGGAAGTTCCAAGTGGGCTCTGGCGCCATTGGTAACGCCTTCACCTATGGCAACAAAGGTAAACAATACGTGGGTATCTTGTCTGGTATCGGCGGTTGGGCTGGTGTTGCGATGAACTTGGGTATGACGACTGACACCGACGCACTGGGTGCTGCTGGTGGTTACAAAGAGTTGACTAAGTACAACGCTGCGCCTGGCGGCGGTGCATTGAATATTTTTGCACTGTAATTAAGCGCACGAACAAACACGTAGCGATACGTGTTGTTGATAAACACCCTGCTTAGGTAGGGTGTTTTTTTATGTGCGAGAGGCTGTGGCTGTAGGCCGGGGTGGGGGAAAGTCTAGCCGTAGATTTGTACGGTGTTTTCAGCGCGGATTTGCTGGAAAATCTGCAGGCGCTCTGGGGCAATGTTACCAGCGGCCAGCGCTTGCAAAATCACGCATTCTGGCTCATGGGTATGGGTGCAATTATTAAATTTGCAGTGGCCGATGAGTGGCCTGAATTCAACAAAAGCATATTCGAGATCGGCCTCTTCAATATGATACAAGCCAAACTCTTGTAAACCGGGCGAGTCGATAATCGCGCTGTCGGCATCCAGGTGATATAAGTGGGTTGCCGTGGTGGTATGTTTACCGCTATCGAGCGTGGCACTGATCTCTTGCGTTTTGCTGCGGGCTTCAGGCAACAGACTATTGATGATGGTGGACTTGCCCATGCCAGACTGGCCGACCAGCACGCTGGTGTGGCCTGCTAGCAAAGGCTTGAGGCTATCTACAGACGCTTTGGCATTGAGTTGCACCGTCTGGTAACCAAGTGCAGCATATTGCGCCAGCTTTTGCATGGCTTGCGGGTTAGGCAAGTCACATTTATTCAGGATAATCACCGCGCGGATACCTGCGGCTTCTGCCGCAACCAGGCAGCGATTGAGCAAGTCTTCGTAAAAGCTGGGTTGGGTGGCTAATACAATCAATATTTGCGTGACGTTAGCCGCCAGGATTTTGCTTTTAAACGCATTGCTACGATAGAGCAGGGTGTTGCGCTCAGCCGTTTTTTCAATCACCCCTTCGTTGTCAGCTGTGAGGGTGACGGTGACACGGTCACCAGCAGCGTTATCGACTTTTTTGCCACGGGTGACGCAGCTGAGAATACGGCCATCGGGCAGTTCTACGTTATAGCGCTTACCGTAGGCAGCGACAATGAGACCTTCTTGAGACATGCTAGAAATGATAGTAGGTGTGATTTAAGTACTGTACCACTTGCTGCTCTTCATCATCAAACCATTTCAGGTTGAGCATGGTATTGCAATTAGTGACTTGGGCTTTGAGGCCGTTGAACGAGCGTACTTTACGGTATTCTCGTGTGTAAATGCCACTGCCATCACCACCATAACTGCTAGCGTGGCAACTGATGCAATGCGCGTCGACCAATTTTTTTCCTGCTGAAAGCATGTTATCCGCGGCGCTGGCGCTCAAACTTGCAAGCGCGGGTAACAAACCAATCAGCAGGAGGTGTTTCATGCGTAGGTTTGCAGTTTGGCAATGCGCAGGCTGGCTGGCGGATGCGAGTCATAAAACGCTGAGTGCAGTGGGTCAGGGGTCAGCGTAGAAGCGTTGTCGCGATACAATTTGACCAGGGCATCAATCAAAAATTGTGGCTTGGATTGTTGTGCCGCATAGTGGTCGGCCTCAAATTCGTTGGTGCGTGAGTAGGCTGCCATCAGTGGGCGCAAAATAAACATAAACACTGGTGAAACCAGCACAAACAATAGCAAAGCCATATGGTTGCTGGCGTCTGCCACGCCCAGGCCAGTAAAAAACCATTCTTGCTTGATTAAGTAACCGAGCAGTGCCAAGCCCAGCAGGCTGAGGCCAAACATCATGACGATACGTTTGATCACATGCTGATGCTTGAAGTGGCCCAGTTCATGTGCCAAGACAGCTTCGATTTCGTCCGCGCTGAGTTTCTCCAGCAGGGTATCAAAAAACACCACACGTTTGTTTTTACCAAAGCCGGTAAAGTAAGCGTTACCGTGGCCAGACCGTGTCGAGCCATCCATCACAAACAGGCCTTGGCTGGCAAAGCCGCATTTTTGTAACAGGGCCTCAATGCGTGCTTTGAGGCTTTGGTCTTGCATGGGGGTAAACTTGTTAAACAGCGGCGCAATCCAGATCGGGTAAACCGCCAGCATAAACAGGTTAAAGGCGCTCCAGATCAGCCACAGGTAGAGCCACCACCAGTCGCCTGCGCCTTGCATCAACCACAGCGCAATGAACAGAATAGGGCCGCCAAGCAGCAGGCCAACAATCGTATGTTTTACCAGGTCACCAAAAAACATGCCGCGTGACATTTTATTAAAGCCGAATTTTTCGTCGATATTAAAGGTCTGGATGTAATCAAACGGCAGGGTAGCGGCGCCTGAAATTAACATGGCGGAGCAAATCACCAGTGCGCCGCGAATGATGTCGTGCGCAGGTAACCATTGTTGCCAGGCCTGGTCTAGCAGTTGCAAGACACCACCCAGCGTCAAGGCCAGTAAAATCACCGCTTCCATCACCGTTTCATTGAGGCGCAGCTTGACCTTGGCCGTGGTGTAGTCGGCAGCACGCTGATGCGCTTCGAGGCTGATGGTTTGATCGAATGCCGCGGGTACTTGTTGGCGATGTTGCTGAATGTGGCGGATATGGCGTAAGCCCAGCCAGACACGAATAGCGAGGCTAACGACAATCACAGCGACAAAAATTTGAGTAAACAGTGCAGACATAACCATGAGTGATGTGTAAGTGATAACAGTTAGCTATTTTGATGGATTTAACTCCACCTTGTTCACTGAACTGCATATAATGTTTCATTTTAATGGAAATCATGACGAGAGGCACACAATTGGCAAGTAATCAGGACAATTTAATCTGGCTGGATATGGAAATGAGTGGTTTGCTGCCTGACACAGACCGTATTCTGGAGCTGGCTGCCGTCGTCACCGATGCGCAATTGAATGTGATTGCAGAGTCACCGGTACTGGTGGTGCATCAGTCTGATGCGGTATTGGATGGCATGGATGCCTGGAATAAAGGCACCCATGGCCGCAGTGGCTTGATCGATAAAGTTAAAGCTTCAACGCTGGACGAAGAAGCGGCGACCGACGCCATGCTGGCATTTTTAAAAGAACATGTGCCTGCAGGTAAGTCGCCGATGTGTGGTAACTCTATCTGCCAGGACCGACGTTTTATGGCGCGCTATATGCCACGCCTGGAAGCGTTTTTTCATTACCGTAATCTGGACGTGAGTGTGTTTAAAGAGTTGTCACGTCGCTGGCGTCCGGATATCTATGCGGGCTTTAAAAAGGCCAGCCGTCACGAAGCGTTGGCGGATATTTATGAGTCGATTGATGAACTCAAGTATTACCGCGAACATTTTTTGAATATGACGCCACCCGCCAAAACAGAATAAGCTTTCCAAAAATCAAAGCGAAAAAAAAGACGCCTATTTGGCGTCTTGAGGGAGGAGAAGTTAGCTTTGGAGAAGCTTGATTAGTACTAAGCACCTTCTATGCCAACTTTTCTTCACTTTTTGGTGAAACTCTGTAAGTAATTGTTTTTAAATGCCTAGCAAGCTCTGATATAAATCCAGGTAGTGTTTTGCACTGGTTTCCCAGCTGACATCCTGTTGCATGGCTTGTTTTTGTAGCTGTTGCCACTGCCCAGAATTGGCATAAATGAGTATTGCTTGTTTTAATGTGACCAAAAGTGTCGCTGGATTATTTTCCGGCATTACCAATCCTGTCATCGTCGCGGGTAAGCTGCCATCCGCCATCAGTGCACCGCCTTGTACCGAGTCTGCCAGTCCACCAGTATTGGCGACCAGCGGAATCGTGCCGTAACGTAAACCATACATCTGATTTAAGCCGCACGGTTCAAAGCGAGAAGGCATCACGAAAATATCTGTGCCGGCCATGATGCGATGTGACAGCGGCTCGTTGTAGCCGATGGTGACAGCCACTTGCCCTGGATATTGCTGCATCAGCGCCAGATATTGCTGTTCCAACGCGGGCTCGCCACTCCCAAGTACTGCCAGTTGACAGCCACTGGCCAATAGCTCGTGCGCAATCTCAATCAGCATGTCCAGGCCTTTTTGGTGCGTGAGTCGGCTGACGATGCCCAGCAACGGGCTAGCGGCGCGCGGCTGCAAATGCAGTTCTGCTTGCAGTGCCTGTTTGACCTGTTGTTTGCGCGCTAACGTGTTGCTGGTGTAATGGGCCGGTAAATAAGGGTCTGTGGCCGGATCCCAGACGTCGGTATCTATGCCGTTCAAAATGCCCGTTAAATCGTGGGCTCTATGCTGTAGCAAGCCTTGAAAACCAAAACCAAACTGTTCGGTTTGGATTTCTTTAGCATAGGTCGGGCTCACGGTAGAGAGCGCGTCTGCGTAATAAAGCCCGGCTTTCATAAACGACAGGTGCCCATAAAACTCATAGCCTGCAGGCTGAAAGTCCTGCTCGCTCAGTAGCAGGCGATGGCGCCAGTCCGCATGAAAGTTGCCTTGAAATGCCAGGTTATGAATGCTGAATACCGACTTTGCCGGGCTGGCCAATTGCCGCAGATAGTAGGGCGTGAGTCCGCTTTGCCAGTCATTGCAATGCACCAGGTCTGGCTGCCATGGCTGCAACATATTGGCTACCGACAGCATGGCCGCCACTTTTGACAATAGGCCAAAACGCAGCGGATTGTCTTGCCATTCGCCATGTAGCGGATGATGGTAGGGGCCGCCATCGCGATCATATAAAGCCGGGCAATCAATGAGCAGTAGCGGGATGCTGGTGCCGGGTAATGTGCTTTGATAAATATCGCAGCGTAACGCATCAAAAGGCTGCAGCGAGCCTAGTAAACGCGGTGACTCACACTGTGCCAGCATGCCGCGATACGCTGGCAGCAGTATCTGAATATCTAATCCGGCTTTAGAGAGTGCTGCGGGTAATGCACCACTGACATCTGCCAAGCCTCCTGTTTTGATAAGTGGGAAAATTTCTGAGGTAACAAATAGTAAACGCAAGGCAATCTCTTTAAATCAACAGGCGGTGGGCGCAGAATGTTTTAAAACTTATGATACATTGCCTGCTAACGTTTTAGAAGGACAATAAAATGAAATCTTGGCTGATGGTCGGATTAGGTTCAGCATTGGGTGCCTGGGCGCGCTGGGGGCTCTCAAACTGGTTCAATGGCGTCGGGATGATTCCTTTGGGCACTTTGATGGCAAACGCGATTGGCGGCTTTTTGATGGGCATTGCGCTTGCACTTTTTCAAACCATGCCACAGCTGTCGCATGAGTGGCGCCTGTTTATTGCCATGGGTTTTTTAGGCGGCCTGACGACTTTTTCCACCTTTTCGGCACAGGCGTTTGTGTTGTTGCAAAAGCAGGCCTATGTTTGGGTCGGGCTGCATATTTTTACGCATGTAGTCGTGTCTATTTTGCTGACAATCATCGGTTATTGGAGTGTGATACGCTGGCAAGGGGCATGAACGATAGCTGGATATAAAAAAAGAGGGCCGTGAGGCCCTCTTTTTTATGGTTCTGAATGTGTGACTACAGATTATTTCTGCGTCTCAACCATCACCAGGCTTGGTTCTTCGCTTGCTGCGGCGTCTTTTTTCCACTTAGCAGCATTACGAGGCTTTTTCGCCTTGGTTGCTGTGTCTGCCGGGGCAGCGACTGGTTCAGATTTGGTCTCTACCAGTTGGATGCCTGCATCCGCATTAGCTTCAGCTGTTTTGGCCGTTGTTTTTGCTGCAGGTTTGCGTTTGCGCGCAGGTTTTTTCTGCGGCGCTTCTTCAGTGGCAGCTTCAGCATTCGCGACTGGCGCGGCGGCGGTTTCAACCAACTCAATGGCCGGTGCGTCAGTGGTTTCTGCATTACGTTTGCCACGTGGTTTGCTGGTTTTGCCTGCACGTGAACGGTTGCGTGGTGCTTTCTCGGTAGCGGCTTCTTCGCTGTTGCTCGCTGCAGTGGTGTCTACCGTCTCTGCGTTTGCCACGGCAACGTCTGTTGCGATTGGCTCAGCCACGACTTTTTGTGCGGCCTCAGCTTTGTTTGCAGGGGCTGGCACAGGGCTTGAGACGGCTTCCGTGACAACAACGGGGGCTGCATTCGTTACTGCGGTGGTTTCAACCGTGGCTGCCACGTTTGCGATCGCCTCGCCATTAGCTTGGCTTGGTGCATCGTCACGTTGACGGCGATCACGACGGCCGTGACGGTTACGGCGGTTGCCGCGCTCACCGCGTTCCTGTTTGTTTTCGCCGGTTTGTGAAGTCAGCGCCGGTTGATTGGCATCTGCTTTCACTTCTGGAGATGGTTGGCGATCCTGTCTTTCTTTCTGTGCAGGTTTTTCTTGTGGCTGACGCTCCTGACGCGGTTTGTGTGATGCGTTTTCCTGTTGCTCTTTCGGTTGGCGCTCACCCGTTGGGCGGTCATTACGGTCTTGTTGGCGCTCGCGCTGACGATCACGCTGGCGGTTGCGGTTTTTGTTATTGCGGTCACGACCAGGCTCTTTGGCTTCACGTGCTGGTTTTTCAACCACGGCTTCCGCCTCTTTTTCTTCCAGGCCCAACCACGATTTAATCACGCCAAAGAATGATTTTTTCTGCTCAGCCACGGGTGCCGCAGCAGGTTTTTCTTCCACAATTGGCGCAGCAGTCGCTGGCGTAATGCCTTTCACTACGGCTTCAGCTTTAGCAGGCGCAGCGGCTTGTTGCAGGCTGTGCTGGTAATCTGACTCGCTAGGCAGGTCGACCATTTTGTAGCTGGCCTGCATGGTGTCTTCATTCACATCATCCAGGCGAATGCGCAAGATGTTGTAATTAGGCGTTTCCAGATGAATGTTTGGAATCAGCACCACTTCAACGCCAGTACGCTGCTCGATTTTGTGAATGTCTGCGCGCTTTTCATTCAGCAAGAAAGTCGCGGCTTCGACCGGCAACTGCACTTGAATAATCGCGCTATTTTCTTTCATGGCTTCTTCTTGCGTAATACGCAGAATATGCAATGCTGTCGATTCAATGCCGCGGATATGACCGGTGCCGTTACAACGTGGGCAGGTCATGTGGTTGGTTTCACCCAAGCTTGGGCGTAAGCGCTGGCGAGACATTTCAAGCAGGCCAAAACGTGAAATTTTGCCCATTTGCACGCGTGCACGGTCGTGATGCAGGGCGTCACGCAAGGCGTTTTCTACTTCGCGCTGGTTGCGCTGGTTTTCCATATCGATAAAGTCGATCACCACCAGGCCGCCCAGGTCGCGCAGGCGCATCTGGCGTGCCACTTCTTCAGCAGCTTCGAGGTTGGTGTTGAACGCTGTTTGTTCAATGTCTGCCCCTTTAATGGAGCGGCCAGAGTTGACGTCGATAGACACCAGCGCTTCGGTATGGTCAATCACGATAGCGCCGCCGGATGGCAGGCGTACTTCACGCGCAAATGCAGATTCGATCTGATGCTCGATCTGGAAGCGTGAGAACAGTGGAATTTCGTCTTGATACAGTTTGACGCGGGTCACATTGCCCGGCATCACGTGGTTCATAAACTGCAATGCTTGCTCGTGTACGTCAGCGGTATCGATCAGGATTTCGCCAATGTCAGCGCTAAAGTAATCGCGAATGGCGCGAATCACCAGGCTGCTTTCCTGGTAAATCAGGTAAGCGCCAGGCTGGAAGTTAGAAGCATCTTCAATCGCTTGCCACAGTTGTGACAGGTAATTCAAGTCCCATTGCAGCTCTTCTGCGTTACGGCCAATGCCGGCAGTACGCGCAATAATGCTCATGCCATTTGGCACGTCCAACTGTGCCATGGTGTCACGCAACTCGTTACGCTCTTCACCTTCCACACGGCGTGAAACACCACCTCCGCGCGGGTTGTTTGGCATCAGCACCAGGTAACGGCCAGCCAGTGAGATAAACGTAGTCAGGGCGGCGCCTTTGCTGCCGCGCTCGTCTTTGTCTACCTGAACGATGACTTCCTGGCCTTCTTTGATCACGTCCTGAATGCGGGCGCGACCTTCAGGTTTGTCCTGGAAATAGCTGCGAGCGATTTCCTTAAAAGGCAAAAAGCCGTGTCTGTCAGTACCGTAGTCGACAAACGCAGCTTCGAGTGAGGGTTCAATGCGTGTAATGACGCCTTTGTAGATATTACTTTTGCGCTGTTCTTTACCAGCGTGTTCAATATCCAGGTCGATGAGTTTTTGTCCATCAACAATCGCAACGCGCAATTCTTCTGATTGCGTTGCGTTAAACAACATTCTTTTCATGTAAGGCTCCTAATCGAAGCCACAGAATAGACATGAGCGCAGGGCGGGCCGTGGTTGTGAATTAACCACCAGAACTTAACGAGGGGGTATGTGCAATGGCTTTTGCGATGCTAACGGCTGGATGTCAGCGCAGCATGGCAGGCATCAATATGCACATGGGTTGAGTGTCAAAGCGCAGTCGATCACTGTCCGCTGTATACTCGATTTCTGCAAGGGTGCAGTGAGTGCGTGGCAGGTAGGTTGTCACCTGTCTTATCCATCGCGATTGACTGCAAAAATAAAACCCTAAACAGAGGGTAATTTCGTTAAAATTCGGGTTTGGCAAACGCCGAGCTCATTTCTTTGTTTATTCTGCGTGAGCTTCGCGTTAAATCATTTCTAATTAATTATCGCTACTTGATGGCGAGCGGTATTCACCAAAATTTTTTTGATTCTGAATGCACTAAATAGTCTGTCAATCCGAGACCGTCAATCCGTGCTCGTATGTCAGCACTTAAGATAGCCGGTCATCTCGAATTCGGTATCGCAATATTGTTGCGACAGCCCGGAAGACGGTTGATTCAGAATCTCGACAGTATATCTATAAGTCCTGATAAAGCAAAGCACGACCTGCAACTATGACCTCACAATTTAGACCCTTGCCCTCATCGCCTGCAACAACGGCCTCTACGCACGTGCCTGAGGCGCAGCCAGCCAGTGATCGTGTCAGCTATTTGCAGGTAGATGAAGCCTCGGAAACCCAGCGCGTGGATAACTTTTTGGCCAAAGTGCTCAAAGGGGTGCCTAAGAGTCATATTTACCGCATTTTGCGTAGCGGTGAAGTGCGCGTGAATAAAAAGCGCGTCGACGCCGAATACCGTTTGCAATTGGGTGATGAAGTGAGGGTGCCGCCTATCCGCACGGCAGAAGCGGCAGCAAAACCTGCCGCACCGGCCATCAGGGCCAAATTGGCTGAGCAGGTGATTTATGAAGACGATGCCATGCTGGCGCTGAATAAACCAGCTGGCATGGCGGTGCATGGTGGTAGCGGCATTAGTTTGGGGGTGATCGAGCAATTGCGCCTGGAGCGCCCACAAGCCAAGTTCCTTGAACTGGTACATCGGCTGGACCGTGAAACCTCAGGCGTGTTGATGATTGCAAAAAAACGCTCGGCACTGACCGCTTTGCACGAAGCGATGCGGCATCATCATATGGACAAGCGTTACTTGATCCTGGTGCAAGGGCAATGGCAAGACGCCAAAAAGAAGGTCACGCTGGATTTGCAGAAATATGTCACTGAAAGTGGCGAGCGCAGGGTGCAAGTGGTGGATGCGCCGTTGCTCAATAGTGAACCTGGTGGCATCAAGTCGCTCAAAGCCAGTGGTATCGTCGCGCAACGGCATGCTGCCAAAGGCCGCTTTGAAGTAGAGACGCAAACCTCTGAAACCTGGTTTTATTTGCAAGAAGTGCTCGGTCAATACAGTTTTTTGCAAGCCAAGTTAATCACTGGCCGCACGCATCAATTGCGCGTGCAATTATCGCACTTGGGGTTCCCGATTCTGGGCGATGACAAGTATGGCGACTTTGCCTTAAACAAGCAGTTAAGCAAGCAAGGGCTAAAAAGAATGTTTTTGCATTCGAGTGAAACTCGTATTGCGCACCCATTGACGGGTGAGCCTTTGCACCTGGTGGCGCCGTTGCCGGCAGAACTCGCGCAGTTTTTGCAACAACAGCGTCAACTTAAGGCGATAAAGTAATTTTTTAAGCACATTATTTAGGAAAGCGTCAGTGAAACAGTTTGATTTGGTCGTATGGGATTGGGACGGCACGATTGCCGACTCTACCGGGATGATTACGCAGGCATTGATCAAAGCGGCTGATGAGGCCGGTTTGCCTGCGTTAAGTGAAGCGCGTGCCCGCAGCATCATCGGCTTGGGCTTGCGTGAGTCGATTGAAGTGCTTTACGGCGATATCCCCGAGTTTCAGGCACAGGCCCTGGCCACCAATTACCAGCGCAATTATTACGCAGGCGAAAACACGATGGTGTTGTTTGGTGGGATTGCAGACACCATTGCCACGCTTGATCGTAAAGGCTGTAAACAGGCTGTGGCAACAGGCAAAGGGCGGCGTGGATTAAATTCTGCCTTGCAGTTATCCGGGCTGTCCAAATTTTTTAATGCGACCAAAACCGTGGATGAATGCTTTTCAAAACCCCATCCGCAAATGCTGGATGAACTCATGGACGAGCTGGTCGTGATGCCTGAACGCACGTTGATGATAGGCGACTCGCAATATGATATGCAAATGGGCAAGAATGCAGGTGTCATCACAGCGGCAGTCAGTTACGGTTCGCAAACAGCTGGCCATTTACAGCAGTATTCGCCAGATTACCTGTTTGACGATGTGGCAACATTAAGCACCTGGTTGCTGGAACAAGCATGAGTGATACCGCGTTAACGTTTAGCAGTGACGCGTTGCTAGAAAAAGGCGACGGCCTGCGGTTTGCCATGCCAGTGCTGGGGCCGCATGCCACCGGTTTTTTGGTGCGTTATGAGGGTAAAGCCTACGCCTATGTGAATCGCTGTGCCCATGTGCCGGTCGAGCTCGATTGGGAGCATGGCAAGTTTTTTAATATGACGCAGGAGTGGATTATCTGTGCCACACATGGTGCGATGTATGCACCACAAACCGGTCATTGCGTGGTGGGCCCTTGCCAGGGTAAGCGTTTATCCGCCATTCCAGTGACAGAAGAAGCAGGTGTGATTAAAGTCCATCTGGATCAATTTTAGCGTGTGATTGCGGAATTAAAAATAGACGCCAGGCAAACCGCTAAAAGTTGTTAGAATAGCTAAAATTTATTGACGAAAGTTGAGTTATGCAAGAAGAAAATCAGCAGTCATCTGACCCGAAACAAGCGAATCAATCGCCAGACTGGGCCATTCGTACGGTAGAAAAAATTGCCTTGGCCGGGCTGCAAGAGCAAAAGTCTGCCAGACGCTGGTCAGTCTTGTTCAAATCACTGACTTTTATTTATCTGTTTTTCCTGCTCATGACGTTTTTGGGCTGGGTTGGCCAAAACAAAAATGCCTCTACTGCGCATACGGCCTTGATCGACCTCTCAGGCGTGATCGAAGCGGGCGGGGCAGTGAATGCCGATGCCGTGATCAGCAGCCTCAATGATGCCTACGACAACAAGGGCACCAAAGGCATTATTTTGCGCATTAACAGCCCAGGTGGCAGCCCGGTACAAGCGGGCATTATTAATGACGAAATTCACCGCCAGCGCAAATTGCACCCTGAGATTCCGGTCTATGCGGTGGTCGAAGATATTTGTGCGTCTGGTGGCTACTACATCGCTGTGGCTGCGGACAAAATTTTTGTTGATAAAGCCAGTATCGTCGGCTCTATCGGTGTCTTGATGGATGGCTATGGCTTCACTGAGGTCATGAAAAAAGTCGGTGTTGAGCGCCGCCTGATGACGGCGGGCTCCAATAAAGGCATGCTGGACCCATTCTCGCCGGTGAATCCAAAACAGCAGGCGTTTGCACAAAGTATGCTGGATCAGATTCATCAGCAGTTTATTACTGTGGTGCGTGAAGGCCGTGGCAGCCGCTTAAAAGAAAACGAAGACACCTTTAGTGGTTTGTTCTGGAACGGCGAAGAGAGTATTAAATTAGGCCTGGCTGATGCCCAAGGCAGTGCTGAGTATGTTGCGCGCGAAGTGATCAAGCAGTCTGATATTGTGGATTTTACTTATCAGGAAACCGTGGTTGATCGTTTCGCCAAAAAACTGGGTGCCAGTATGGCGCAAGAGCTGGGCGTAAGCGCCAAGCATCTGTTACCGACTCTGCGATAACCTGCGACAGCTATAAAAAGGGACCGCATGGTCCCTTTTTTATTGTCCGCACTTTTAAAATACCTAGCCAGGTGAAAAGATATGCTTAAAGAAACCGCAGTGACAGTGAGACCGATTGCGTTACAAGATTATGATGACTGGTGCCTGTTGTATGCTGCTTATGCTGAGTTTTACGCCGTTAAGCAGACGCAAGCCATGCGCGACCAGGTCTGGCAATGGTTGCAGCAATCTCCGCCTGTCATCTTCGCTTTAGTGGCAGTGAATACTGAGCGCCAGGTCGTGGGCTTTTTGCATTATAGGGTTTTTGCCCGGCCATTAGCCGCGGCGCTGGGCGCTTATGTGGATGATTTGTTTGTGCTGCCGGCAGAGAGAGGGCAAGGCATTGCCCAGCAGTTAATTCAAGCGGTTGCCGACATTGGGCAGGAGAGTCGCTGGTCAGTGATCCGTTGGATGACGGCTAAAGATAATCTGCGTGCCAGAGCTTGTTATGACAAGCTGGCTGAACACACAGCGTGGCAAACCTATGAAATTAAATTGCCTCAGTAAGCTAGAGCCAGTGTGAATGGCTAGGGTGGTTATGCATCTCAGTGGTACTTCACCACCCTTGCACAGGCATTACTTTTTAGTTTTATTCTGCTCGTTGCGCTGTTTCAGCTTGGCACGCATTTCGTTTTTGCGTCTACGCATGGTGACCAGGCCTTCGCCTTTTTTGCGCTCATCTTCTTTGTCAAACGGGTTTTCGCCCTGGTTATATTGCACACGTAAAGGCGTGCCTACCAATTGAAAGGCTTTGCGGAAAATGCCCTCCAGATAGCGCGTATAGCTCGCTTTGATGCCATCGACGTGATTACCGTGGATGACGACAATCGGTGGATTAGAGCCACCCTGATGCGCATAGCGCAATTTGGGGCGAATGCCGCGCGTAATCGGTGGTTGGTGTTGTGTGGTGGCCTCCCCCAGGACGCGTGTCAGCTGTGGTGTCGCTAGATCGCTCATGGCGGCTTTAAAGGCCACATCTACCGATGCCAGCAACTCATTCAAGCCTTTTTTACGCAGGGCGGAAATATAGTGAAACTTTGCAAAGTCGAGAAACTGTAATTTACGGTCGATTTCACGTTTGATCCACTCACGTTCGTCGTCTTGCAGGCCGTCCCATTTATTAATGGCAACCACCAGTGCGCGCCCGGCATCCACAATATAGGCCGCCACGTGGGCATCTTGCTCGGTAATACCATCTTTGGCATCAACGACTAAAATGGCCACATTGGCGTCTTCAATCGCCTGCATGGTTTTAATCACCGAGAATTTTTCTACAGCCTCGAACACTTTGCCGCGCTTGCGCACGCCCGCGGTATCAATAATCGTGTATTGCTTGCCGTTTTTTTCAAGGGCGATTTCAATCGAGTCGCGGGTGGTGCCTGGTTCGTCAAACGCAATCACGCGGTCTTCACCCAGCAAGGCATTCACCAGTGTCGATTTACCTACATTGGGGCGGCCGACAATCGCAATTCTTGGCGTGTCATGATTGGTTGGCCCTGTCGCTTCTGGTTCTTTTTCAACGATGGTTTCCAGCGCCAGTTCGATCAGGTCGCGTACGCCTTCACCGTGCGCAGATGAAATAGACAAGGGCTCGCCCATACCCAGCTCATGAAAGTCTGCACTGACGATGGCTTTGCGCATGCCTTCGGTTTTATTCACTGCGAGCAGAATAGGGCGCTGTGCCTTGCGCAAGGTTTGCGCAATGGTGAATTCTTGCGGCGTTAAGCCTGCGCGGGCATCGACCAAAAAGATAATGACATCGGCTTCGTCAATCGCTAGCAGGGTTTGCTTGGCCATTTCTTTCAAAATGCCGGTGTCTGCCGTTGGCTCAAAGCCGCCGGTGTCAATCACCAGGTAAGGTTGGCTGGCGCCCATGCCGCGACCGTAGTGGCGGTCTCTGGTTAAGCCTGGCAGGTCGGCGACCAGCGCATCGCGTGATCTGGTCAGGCGATTGAATAGTGTGGATTTGCCGACATTGGGTCGGCCAACAAGTACGATGGTAGGTAGCATTATTTGTATGTGACTGCGTAAAGGTGGCCGTCACGCGATTGCGCAAGGAACTGATTGGGGTTGTTGCCTGCAATCAGTGACATGATGGGTTTTGAACCCAATTGTAGTCGGCCAACAAAGCTGCCATCATCCTGGCTGAGTAAGTGGATATAACCTTCAAGATCACCCACCGCGACGATATTGCTTAACGGCAGCGGCACGGTTAAATGGCGGTAACCCAGGTTGGCCTGGCGCCAGAAAGTCTTACCATTGGTGCTGTCTAGAGAGTAGACTGAGCCGACGGTATGGCTTAGGTAGATTTTATTATTTTCTGCAGTCAGGCCGACATAGCTCGAAATGTCGCGGTTCCACACCACTTGCCCGCGCTGGCGGTCAACGGCGGCCACCTTGCCCTGATAAGCGACGACATACACCAATGGGCCATCGACGAATGGCAGGCTGGTGATGTCGGCAATCCGTTCGATTTCTGTCACGCCTTTGGGTTGGGCGACGGTAGCCTCCCAGACCAGTTTGCCATTGTCAGCGCGAATCGCCACCAGTTTGCCACCTGGAAACCCGGCATAAACGGCGCCGCTATCGACCACAATGCCTGCCTGTGTTTTGAGTGAGAGTGAAGGTGTGGCGCGCTCATAAGACCATTTGCGACGGCCATCGGCGGCATCAATGCCGTAAATATGGTGGTCGCTGGTACGCACAATCACCGTGCCATCGTAATAACGTGGCTGGCCTTGAACTTCGCTGCTGAGGACGGCACTCCACAGTTTTTTACCATTGACATTTAAAGCGAATAAATGGCCTTTACTGGTGCCGACCAATACGAGGCCGCCACCCAGGCCTGCGCCACTGCTAATCGGTTCGCCGAGTTCGGTTTCCCAGACTGTTTTACCGGTGTCGGCCGACAGTTGCATCACGCTGCCTTCAGCGTTGACGGTGTAAATCAGGTTATCTGCCAGCACGGGCGCGTAGGTAAAGCGTCCTGGCGAGCCGACATCGACTGACCATTGAATGCGTGTTTCATAAGAGGACTTGATTTCTTCCAGCTCTACCGGTGGGTTGGCCGGTTCCGCACCAAAAATGCTTTCACTGAGGTTGGTTTTAACGTCATTGAAAGCAGTACATGCAGAAAGCCCGCTACCCAGTAACAACAAGGCGGCGAGCGTGGCATGTTTCAGGGATTGCGGCTGGTTGCGTCGCGCAGGCAAGAAAGACCTCATTGGCAATTATCCCAACGCATCCAGCTTTTGCTGGGTCAGGTAAAACAGTTTGCCTTCTGGGTCCAAGCCTTGCAGCGCTTTGTTATAAGCCTCTTTGGCTTCTTTTTCTTGCTTGCTGGCCAGGTAAATATCGCCAAGCAAGGCATTCTTGATGCCATCAAAGCCTTTGTCATCAATGGCGGCTAAGGTTTTTTTGGCATCATCCAGGGCGTTACGCTCAATTTGCAAGCCGGCAATTTCGACAGCAGCCATGTGTTTAATCGCAGCTTCTTTGGCTTCAGCTACGGCCCAACGCAGTTGTTTTTCGGCGGCTTCTGACAGTTTGGCTTCATGCAATGCACGCGCAGCAAACAGCGCCGCACGGCCAGCGTATGGCGTCATGCTGTAATCTGCTTCAATCGCTTGGGCATCTTTGCTGATTTGCTCGGCTTTTTTGCTGTCTACATCCAGTAGTGAAGTACTGACCAGGGTTTGGTAGGCTGTAGAGGCGGCAGTCGCTTTGCTGTTCATCCAGGATTGATAGCCTTGCCAGCCACCATAGACGACCGCGGCGGCAATCACCAGGCGAGTCACTAGTTTTCCATTTTTGTTCCACCAGGCTCTAAACTCGTCCAGTTGTTCCTGTTCTTCCAAATCGTATGCCATTGAATTGTTCCTGCGTGTTCTTATTGAATGAAGGTGAGATTAAGCGGTTACAGCCCGCAACCCATGGCCGGGAATCGCGCTAAGTAACTGTTGTGTATATTTTTGCTGGGGAGCATTATAAATGGTTTCTACGCTTCCTTGCTCAATTACTTTGCCTTTTTGCATCACCAGTACGTCGTCTGCAATGTGTCTGACCACGCGTAAATCGTGGGTGATAAACAAATAACTCAGCCCCATGTCTTGCTGTAGTTGTTTAAGCAGCAGCAAAATTTGCGCTTGCACCGAGACATCCAGCGCCGACACCGGTTCATCACAAATCAGGAGCTTGGGTTGCAGAATGAGTGCGCGGGCAATGCCGATACGCTGGCGCTGGCCGCCAGAAAATTGATGCGGATATTTGTGTGCGTCGTCTGCTTGCAGGCCGACTTTTTCCAGCATCTGCACTACTTGTTCATGTTGCTGTTGCGCGCTGCCGATGCGGTGGATGATTAAGCCCTCTGCAATAATATCGCCCACGCGCATTCTGGGGTTGAGCGAGGCAAACGGGTCTTGAAACACCATTTGAATATGCTGACGGGCCAGGCGTAACGCTGATTTGTCCAGCGCCAGGAAATCCTGGCCATCGAAAATGACCTCGCCGCCATCTAACGGTAATAAACGCAAGAGGCCGCGTGCCAGTGTGGATTTGCCACTACCGGATTCGCCGACCACCGCCAGCGTGGTGCCTTGCTTGAGTTGCAGGCTGACATCGTCTAGCGCATGGATGGTGTTGGTTTTTAAACCCAGCGCGCCTGAGCGCTGACGATAGGTTTTATGCAGGTGGCGGGCTTGCAGCAATATATCCGTCATGGAGACTCCATCAGGCGGGCGTTAGCCAGTCATAAGTCATGGGTTGCAACACTTTTTTGCCTTCGGCATCTGGCACGCAGGCCAGCAGGGCGCGTGTATATGGGTGTTGTGGCGATTGCAGCACTTGCGCCACGCTGCCAGACTCTACAATTTCGCCCCTGAACATGACGATGACTTCATCGGCAATGTCTGCCACCACGCCAAAGTCATGTGTGATAAACAGCATGGCCATCTGCAAACGGTTTTTCAACTCATCCAGCAGGCGTAACACTTGCGCCTGCACGGTCACGTCAAGTGCTGTCGTTGGCTCATCAGCAATCAATAATGCTGGTTCGCAGGCAATGCTCATGGCGATCATCACCCGCTGGCGTTGGCCGCCAGACAGCTCATCCGGATAACTGTCAGCACGTGCCGGGTCTATGCCAACTTGCTCAAGCAATGCGGCGACTTTTTGTTTAAGCGGCTGGCCTTTCAGGCCTAAATGCGTTTGCAATGGCTCGCCGATTTGAAAACCGATGGTTAACACCGGGTTGAGTGAAGTCATGGGCTCCTGGAAAATCATGCCCATTTGCCTGCCGCGCAAGCGCTGCATGGCGCTTTCATTGTGCTGGCTGATCTCCTGGCCCTGAAAGAATACCTGGCCTTGCATGCTGAGTTGCGGTGACAGCAGCTTCATAATGCTGAGCGCGGTCAGGCTTTTGCCGCTGCCTGATTCCCCGACAATACAGGTGGTCTTACCACGTGCCAATGACAGAGATACCTGGTTCACCAGTTTACGCGCAGGTGCATGCGCCGGGCTGATGCTGAGTTGCTCTATGCGCAGAATTTCTGTCATTCGATGTTGTAGACCACAGTCACGACCACGCGCGCAATTTTATCCACGGTGGATTTGTCGTAAATGCCGCCATAGCTATTGTCGCTGTCTTCGCCGCCGGTGGCTGGCAAAATATAAAACGCGCCCTGGCTGGCCGACTTCATCACGCCCACCTTGACGCCATCCTGTTTCACAAACTCAGTGGCGCGCGTGCGTGCATTTTTAGTCGCGTCGGCAATCAATGACATTTTGACGGTTTCGAGGTTGCTCACCAGGTATTCGGGTGGTTGAGACGTGACCGGGTGGTTGTCTGCACGCAAGGTTAAAATCGCCTGGTTGGCGGCGGCAATTTTCTTGAGGTCTTTGCTGCTGATATGCACGCTTTGATAGCCCTCAAAGCCGCGTTGTACCTGGCGTGGGCTGTCGTGGATATATTCTTCTTCGTAGTGCGGCCCCAGTGTTTGCACATTCACCGTACGCATGCTGGCATCCAGGCCTTGCAGGTCGAGAAAATTTGCCAGCACGGCACGCTCGCGGTCAATCGCTTGCAGTGTTTCTGCCTGCGTGGGGGCGACGACGCCAATATTAATCGTCCATTGCGCGAGATCCGCTTTGACCGGTTTTTCTGCCAGGCCTTTGACGGTGATCGATTGCTGGCTGGAGACGGCATGTTTTGCCTGCACGCCAAGAATAAACGCGGCCGATGCCATGCCCACTGCCAGAAGTAGGCCTAATGCCGTCATGGCATTAAAAAAATGTTTTTGCTCCGACATCTGGCCTCCTTGTGGCTTAAAACGATTAGCTGGATTGAATGATGCTCAACACCTGATCAAGTTTAACGCGTGCTTGCTCGCCTTGTCCCAGCATGGGTTTCAGGCTGAGTTCATTGGCAGCAGCTTCGTCATCACCCAAAATCGCCGCAAACCTGGCACCGCTACGGTCCGCTTTTTTCATTTGTGATTTAAAGCTGCCACCACCTGCATGCAGCACGACATTCAAGCCCATGCTACGCAGCTGTTCGGCGACAGAAAACGCTTTTTGCTGCGCCAGATCACCGACATTAACCAGGTAAATATCGGCCTGGTTGGCTGCGGTGACGCCATACTCTTGCATAAGCAGGAAGACACGCTCCAGACCAATGCCAAAACCGCACGCCGGAGTGGCGTTGCCGCCGATGCGTTCTACCAGGGTGTCGTAACGGCCGCCACCGGCAATGGTGCCTTGCGCGCCAAGTTTGGTGGTGACCCATTCAAACACGGTACGGTTATAGTAGTCCAGGCCGCGTACCAGTCTGTGGTTAATGGTATAAGCAATGCCAGCTTGGTCGAGCAGGGCACGCAGTTGCGTAAAATGCTGTTGCGAGGCCTCGCCCAGGCAGTCCATCAATTTAGGTGCAGCTTCACACATGGCTTGCATGCGTGGATTTTTGGTATCGAGAATACGCAAAGGATTGCTGTGCAAACGGCGCTTGGCATCTTCATCGAGCAAGTCCGCATGTTGCTCAAAATAAGCAATCAGCGTTTGGCGATATTGCGCACGTTCGTCAGCATCGCCGATACTGTTTAGCTGTAATTCAACATCGGAGATGCCCAGTGCTTGCCACAAACGTGCTAATAACACGATTTGTTCGGCATCGACATCGGGACCATCAAAGCCAAAAGCCTCGACGCCAATCTGGTGAAACTGGCGCTGACGGCCTTTTTGTACGTTTTCATGGCGGAACATCGGGCCCATATACCACAGGCGTTGTGGGCCGTTGTAAGTGAGATTATGCTCGACCACGGCACGCACGCAACCAGCGGTGCCCTCGGGGCGCAGGGTCAGTTTGTCGCCATTGAGTTTGTCTTCCCAGGCATACATTTCTTTTTCGACAATATCGGTATGCTCACCGACGCTGCGCACAAATAGCTCGGTTGGTTCGACCAGTGGCATGCGGATATTGTTGTAGCCATACTGGCCTAAAATGTGGCGGGCGGTGTCTTCGAGCTTGAACCAGAGCGGGGTGGCTTCCGGCAAAATGTCGTAAAAGCCTTTAATCGATTGAAATTTTTGCGTCATGAGATACTAAATAGCGACTATGGGAATCACACCGGATTTGGCAGCGCGCAGCTTGCCGCCTTCGGCGTAATGCATGCGGACATATTCGTCCACAATCTGTTGAAATTCTTGGGCAATGTGGTCGCCTTTGAGGGTGACGGTTTTTTCGCCATCGACAAATACGGGTGCGACAGGCGTTTCGCCAGTGCCAGGCAAGCTGATGCCGATATTGGCCAACTTGGACTCACCGGGGCCATTGACCACGCAGCCCATCACGGCCACATTGAGGGTTTCCACACCAGGGTATTGCGCACGCCAGACCGGCATCTGATTGCGTAGCCAGGTTTGGATTTGCAGTGCCAGCTCCTGGAAGTAGGTACTGGTGGTGCGACCACACCCTGGGCAGGCGGTCACCAGCGGGGTAAATGAGCGTATGCCCATGGTTTGCAGGATTTCTTGCGCGACCACCACTTCTTTGGTGCGAGATTCGCCAGGCTCAGGCGTGAGTGACACGCGGATGGTGTCGCCTATGCCTTGCTGTAACAAAATCGCCAGCGCAGCAGTTGAGGCGACGATGCCTTTAGAGCCCATGCCTGCTTCTGTCAGGCCTAAATGCAGCGGGTAATCGCAGCGTTTGCCAAGCTCCTGATACACCAACACCAGGTCTTGCACATTGCTCACTTTGCACGAAATAATGATTTGATTCGGGCTTAAGCCTAAATCAACCGCTTGTTGCGCGCTTTCGAGCGCAGATTGAATCAGCGCTTCACGCATCAAGGCATCGGCAGAGAGCGGATTGGCAGACTTGCCATTGTCATCCATCATTTGTGCCATTTTGGCTTGATCCAGGCTGCCCCAGTTCACTCCAATGCGCACCGCTTTTTGGTAATGGATGGCCGCTTCAATCATGGCGGCAAATTGCTCGTCACGTTTGCTGCCTTTGCCAACATTGCCCGGGTTGATGCGGTATTTGGCCAGCGCGGCTGCGCAATCCGGATAAGCCTGCAACAGTTTGTGGCCATTAAAGTGAAAGTCACCCACCAGTGGCACGTTGCAGCCCAGGGCGTCCAGGCCTTTACGTATCGTTGCCACTTGTGCTGCTGCCTCGGCACTGTTGACGGTAATGCGCACGACTTCTGAACCGGCTTGCCACAGCTCGTATACCTGCGCAATGGTGCCCGCAGCATCCGCTGTGTCGGTGTTGGTCATGCTTTGCACCACCACGGATGAGACGGGTGTGCCATGCAGGCCGCCGCCTACCGCGACGTGTCCGACCATGACCTGAAGACTATTTCTACGCGCTATCATGGTTATTTGAGTTGAATACGTGCCACACGGCCACGGGTGGCCTGTGTTAAATCATAAGGCTGGTTATCAATCGTCAATTGGGTGCCGCTGGCATGGCCAACAGTAATATTGACCGGCTTCTCAGTGGTGACCTGACGCTCTGAGCCGGCAGGCATGACTTCACTAAACACTTTTTTGCCTTGCAAGTCTTCAATACGCACCCAGGAGTCCTCATTGACTTTAAACACCAGGCTGGCTTTTTGCGGCTCAGTGGCTTGTAGTGTGGTGCTTTCTGCGGCTTGCGTGGTGGCTGGCGTTGGCGTGCTCACAATCGTGTTATTCGTTATGCCGTTATTTGCAGACAATACATTCGCCGCGTTCGCTGTTGCATCATTGCCCGTGGTGATTGCAGCAGGCGTGGCATTGTTTGCGGTCGCGGTGCTGGCATCCACATTTTCAGTCATCGGTGCCACAGGTGCTGCCTCGGCTGGCGTCGGCGCAGATGCCGCTTCAGGTACCGGGATAGCGATTTCTTGCCCGGTGGTGTCGGCAATTTCATCCACTTCGAGTGCTAGGGCAGCGTCTTTCAATGCTTGCGGCTTGATATGATTGATATAAAAATAGGCGGCAATCCCGGCCAAAATCAAAAAAATCAAAAATGTGAGCAAGCGTTGCGGACGGAAAACGCGCACCGGCTTGTCGATCACCGAGCGGCTGGCATTCGAGCGCACGCTGAGGGGCAGTGGCGCCTTATTTGGCACAATGCGTTGGTAGGCTTCCAGAATCGGGTTAACGTCAATATTGAGCAAACGTGCATAGTTGCGGATAAATCCGCGCACAATACTTGGCTGTGGCAGTTTGTCGAAGTCATCCTGTTCAATCGCCTGAATCTGCTTGATGCCGAGCCTGAGCTGGCTGCACACTTCGTGGATGCTCAGGCCTTGTGCTTCGCGTGCGGCTTTAAGCACGTTGCCGCAGCCAGAGCCATAGGCCAGTGTCGCACTGGCTGGTTGTGGCGCGCTTTCCAGCGCCATCGCCGCACCATATTCTTCGGGCGCATCGGTGTGCTCGTCAGTGGCTGTGGCCTGCACCAGTTCGGCGCTGGTTGGCGCCTGCTGGCTCTCCGTGGCGACCTGGTATGCCTGGCCTGAGGGCTGGTCGACCTCGGTCTTGCGTTTGCGACCACGTTTAGGTTTATCCGCTGCCTCTGCCGGTACAGGGTTGACGTTGGTTTTGTCTTCTGACGTCACTCGCATTTACTCCATTTTCAGCAATTGTTTGGTTTCATTGGCATTAGGGAACAATTTATGTAATTGCACGCTGTAGTAGCTGGCATCGTCTGGCATCTGTAATGCCCGGCAAATGCGTACTGCCAAAAATAATGACTCTGGTGTGGGGGCAACGTTCACACTATTTTGTATGGTGTTCAATGCCAGCGCCGCTTCGCCGCGAGAAAACTGCAGATTAGCCAGTTGGTAAGCACTGGCATGTGCCAATGGATCCACTTGCAAGGCATGAAAGAAATAGTTTTCTGCCTGCGTTTTTTGCTGCGCGCGCAGGGCGCATACACCTGCATTGTAAAGGGCGACTTGCGGTGTTTTATAGAGCGGGTTTTTTACCGCCTGCATAAACTCTTTTTGTGAGGCGTCATACTTGCCCTGGTCACACAAAAAACGGCCATAGTTGTTGTGTGATTCGGAGTTGGCCGGTTGTAGCTGAATCGCGCGCTTAAACGCGTCTTCGGCCCGCGCTTGTTCGCCAATCGCGGCATACACCAGCCCCAGACCGTTGTAAGCCAGCGCATAGTTGGGGCTACGCTCAACGGCCGTATTGAATTCTTCTAATGCGACATCGTAACGCTTGAGGCGAAAATACTCGGCACCTAATTCAGTATGTACGCGGGCAGACTCCACATCGCCGGTTTCGCGGCCTATGGGTTGTTGGTCATAAGGGCCGTTGTTGCTACTGCCTGATGACGGGTTTTGCGCACATCCTCCCAGCCACAGCGCTGAGGCCAGGGTAAGCATGACCGCGGATGGCGTGAAGAGGGTTGTTTTCATGGCTTACTGTTCCGGATGGATCGCGATGGTTTTTTCTGACCGTTTGGTTTTGTCCAACACTTTGCCTGCCAGTTGACCGCAAGCAGCATCAATATCATCACCGCGTGTTTTGCGCACGGTGACCACAAACCCAGCCTGCATTAACATATCACGAAACGCGCGCACCTGCATCGGTTTGGACGTGCCATAGCCACTGTTAGGAAAAGGGTTAAACGGGATCAGGTTAAATTTGCACGGCACATTGCGCACAATATTAATCAGTTGTTTAGCATGTTCCAGCGTGTCATTTACGCCGTCCAGCATCACATATTCAAACGTCACAAAGTCACGTGGCGCTTTGACCAGGTAGCGCTCACAGGCGGCCATCAGGTCTTTAATCGGGTATTTTTTGTTGATCGGCACAATTTCGTCGCGCAAGGCATCGTTAGGTGCATGCAGCGACACCGCCAATGCTACCGGGCAATCTTCTTTCAGGCGGTCCATGGCAGGCACCATGCCGCTGGTCGACAAGGTCACGCGGCGGCGGCTGAGGCCATAGGCGCTGTCATCGAGCATGATCTGCATGGCGGTGACCACGTTGTCATAGTTGGCCAGCGGTTCACCCATGCCCATCATCACCACGTTGGAGATAATGCGTTCACCGGGTGGCAGCAAGTCATAACCAGGCGCTTGGCGCAAGGCGTGGTTGGCAATCCATAACTGGCCGATGATCTCGGAGACGTTTAAGTTGCGGTTAAAGCCCTGACGACCCGTGCTGCAAAACGTGCATTCCAAGGCACAGCCCACCTGGCTGGAAATACACAACGTGCCACGGTCATCTTCAGGGATAAAAACGGTTTCTACACTGTTATTAGTGCCGTCTTTTAAGTTGTTGGTGCCGACCAACCATTTGCGAGTGCCGTCATCAGACACTTGCTCTAGCTGTATGTCCGGCAATTTGAATTCGGTTTCCTGGCGCAGTTTTTCGCGCAAGGTTTTGGCAATATCGGTCATCTGATCGAGTTCAAGTACCCCGAAATGATGCATCCAGCGCATTAATTGCTTGGCGCGAAAAGGCTTCTCGCCGAGACTTGCAAAGTACTCGGCGAGTTGCGGTTGGTTAAAATTAAGTAAGTTAACCAAGTGTGTTTCCTAGTTCGATATCAATGAAACGTCAATGCTGACGAAACTTGAAAATTAACCGAAGAAGTATTTGATTTCAACGGCTGCATTTTCCAATGAGTCGGAACCGTGCACGGCGTTAGCATCAATGCTTTCAGCAAAGTCAGCACGAATCGTGCCTGGTGCTGCATCTTTCGGGTTAGTCGCGCCCATTAGGTCGCGGTGTTTCAATACAGCGTTTTCGCCTTCCAGTGCTTGAATCATCACTGGGCCGGAAATCATGAACTTCACCAGGTCGTTGAAGAAAGGACGCTCTTTGTGTACTGCGTAGAAGCCTTCAGCTTCAGCTTGTGACAGTTGTGCCATTTTAGCTGCAACGATTTTCAACCCAGCGTTTTCAAAACGGGAGTAGATTTGACCAATCACGTTTTTTGCAACTGCGTCTGGTTTGATAATGCTGAGTGTGCGCTCTAAAGCCATGAGAACTCCAATAAATTAATTAACAAGAAAAACAAACGACTATTCTACTATTTTTAACGTGATTGATAAACCGCATTGATACATCTAAGTGGTGACTTTCGTCAGTTTATTGCTTTAAATAGCAGGCATTCATTGCTTTATTTTTTTTATCTATCCAACATAGATGTTTTATGATGTGATGGTTTCCAGCGATCAGGGGGATATTCATGATTGAATATGGAAGATCAAAACGAGAGACTTATAAGCCATGACCATTCAACAAGACAGTATGCATGCATGCCCGGCCTGTGGCTTGCTATGTGACGATATTTCGGCAGATGCCATTGCCAGGCAACAGTTTTCGTGTGGTAAGGCAGCCAAATTTTATGCGCGGGTGACCACTGGCGTATCGCCGCAAGTGGCTGGTCAACCAGCCTCGTTGGCCGAGGCTGTGCGTGCGGCGGCGGCGGCGCTCAAGCAGGCAGCCGCGCCTTTGGTGGCCGGTAGCAGTACCGATGTGCATGGTGCGCGCGCACTGGTGCGCCTGGCCCAGCACACGGGCGCTGCCATGACGCATATCAATGCCAGCAGCACTTTGCGCAATATGAAGGTGTTGCAGCACCGTGGCTGGCAAACCACCACGCTGACCGAGGTACGTAACCGTGCAGATGTCATCCTGATGATAGGCACCGATGTCGTCAGCCATAACACCCGCTTTTTTGAGCGCGTAGTGTGGGTGGATGAAGCCATGTTTACCGAGCCTGCGGCGCGCCAGATTATTTACCTGGGTGGCGACCAACTGAATACCAAGCCTGGGGTGTCGCCCGATGGCCGTGCGCCTGAGGTGATTGCCTGTGCTTCTGAACACTTGCCTGAAGTGGTGGCGATTTTGCGTGCACTGGTGATGGATAAACCGGTGACAGCCACAACAGTGGCCGGTGTCGCGGTGAGTACCCTAAAAACGCTGGCTGTGACCTTAAAAGCGGCCAAATATGCCACGCTGGTTTGGGTGTCTAAAGATTTGCATTACGACCATGCCGAACTCACGATTGAAAACATTACCGAAACCGTGGTCGCCCTCAACCAGAAGAGCCGCGCCATGGGTTTGTCTATGGGCGGTAGCGATGGTGACACCAGTGTGAACTATGCGCATACCTGGCTCAATGGCGTCATTATTGATGCGCCAGCGTGGGAAAGTCATGATGCGGTCGTGTGGGTGAATAGTTATAGCCCGCAAGCCATGCCGCCTGCAGGCACGCAGCCGGTGATTGTACTGGGCGCACCTGACAGCAAATTTGAGTCTACCCCGGCCGTGTTTATCCCCGTGGCAACGCCTGGCCTTGATTGCAATGGCCAGCAGTTCCGCGTCGATGGCTCTGTGACCTTGCCACTGACCGCCGCCAAGCCGACTGATTTGCCGACATTAACGCAAGTGGTGGCCATGATAGAAGCGCAATTAAAAGGAGACTTGGCATGATTACGTTACTCAAAAATGCCAAAGTGATAGACCCTGCCAACCACAAAGATGGAGTAGTGCAAGATATTTATATCCGCGATGGCCGTATTATCGCCAAACCGGCCGACAGTGAAAAAATCGGCCAGGTGCACGACCTCAATGGCAAGATCGTGATGGCTGGCGCCATTGATATGCATAGCCATATTGGTGGCGGCAAAGTGAATATTGCCCGCATGCTGTTGCCCGAGTATCAGGCCATGCGCCGCCTCGAAGAGCCTGAGGCACATATCTGCGGCGCCAACTGTAGCCATCACGCCACGCCGAATACCACGGATACCGGCATGCGTTACATTGAGATGGGCTACACCGCCGCGTTTGAGCCCGCCATTTTGGCTGTGAACGCGCGCCAAGCGCACATGGAGATGGGCGATACGCCCATGATCGACAAAGGCGGTTACGCCATGTTGGGCAATGACGATTACTTTTTACGGTTGCTCAGCCAGAATGCCGACCAAAAAACCATTAACGACTACGTGGCGTGGACGCTGCATGCGACACAAACCATAGGCATTAAAGTGGTCAACCCCGGCGGTATCTCTGCCTTTAAATTCAATGAGCGTCGCCAGGATCTAGACCAGCAACACAGCCATTACCACATCACGCCGCGCCGTATTTTGCAGGCCTTGAGCCGTGCGGTGAACGAGATTGGTATTGCCAAGCCGTTGCATGTGCACTGTAATAACCTGGGCGTGGCGGGTAACTTTCAGACCACCTTAGACACCATGGGCGCTAGCGATGGTTTGCCCATGCATCTCACGCATATCCAGTTTCACAGCTACGGCACAGAGGGCGATAAAAAGTTTTCTTCCGCCGCGGCCAATATTGCTGAAGCGATTAATCGCAATAAACATATCACCGCCGATGTAGGGCAGATTCTGTTCGGGCAAACCGTGACGGCTTCTGGCGATAACATGATGCAGCACTTGAACGCCAAAGTCGCCAATCCGAAAAAATCGGTGATTATGGACATTGAGTGCGATGCTGGTTGTGGTGTGGTGCCGTTTAAATACCGTGACCAGAATTATGTGAATTCCTTGCAGTGGGCGATTGGCCTCGAGGTGTTTTTGAGTGTGGATGACCCTTGGCGCGTGTTCCTGACCACCGACCACCCGAACGGCGCGCCGTTTACCAGTTATCCGCACCTGATTCGTTTGCTGATGGACAAAACCTTCCGTAACGATGCCTTCGATAAGCTCAACTTGGATGCGCAAGCCATGAGCAACCTGAAGTCACTGGACCGTGAATACAGCTTGTATGAAATCGCCACCATGACACGTTCAGCGCCAGCCAAACTGATTGGCCTGCAAGACCGTGGGCATTTGGGCGTAGGCGCGGCGGCGGATATTACGGTGTATACCGAGCAGGCCGATAAAGAAGCCATGTTTGCCAAGCCAGACCTGGTGTTTAAAGACGGCGAGTTGGTGGTGAAAGAGGGCAAAGTGGTGAAAGTTGTATGGGGTGCAACGCATACGGCCAAACCGACTTTTGACCTTGGCGTAGAAAAAGACATCAAACAGTATTTTGACCGCTATCACACCATGCAAATGAGCAACTTTAAAATTTCGAATGACCAGATTGCCGAAGATGGCCGCAACCATGTCATTAACCATGTGCAGGGGTAATTATGGTGATTAACGGAGTAGAGATAGACGATACCTTTGCCGAAGCGTTTAATATGCGCGGCACGCGTATCCTGATTACTGCGCAAAACCTGCGCTGGGCCTATAACGCCGCCAATGCCATGACTGGCTTTGCTACCAGCGTGATTGGCTGCGGCGTAGAGGCGGGTATCGAGCGTGAGTTGAGCGAAGACGAAACGCCGGATGGCCGCCCTGGACTCAGCGTGCTGATGTTCGCCATGGGCAGCAAAGTGCTGATGCAACAACTCGAAACGCGTATGGGGCAATGTATTCTCACTTGCCCGACGGCGGCGGCATTTGCGGGTATTGAGTCTGAAGACATCATTAGCCTGGGCAAAAATTTGCGCTTTTTTGGTGATGGTTACCAGGTGTCCAAGCAAATCCCGGATGCCAACGGCAAACTCAAACGCTACTGGCGTATCCCGGTGATGGATGGCGAGTTTTTAACCGAAGAAACGACTGGCATGGTGCGCGCCATTGGTGGCGGCAACTTTCTGGTGTTAGGCGCCAGCCAGGCGCAAGTGCTCACCGCCTGTGAAGCGGCAATTGACGCCATGCGTAAATTGCCTAACGTCATTATGCCTTTCCCTGGTGGCGTGGTGCGTTCCGGCTCCAAGGTCGGTAGCAAATACCCCAAAATGTTTGCCAGTACCAACGATGCTTTCTGCCCGACGCTTAAAGGCGTGGTCAAGAGCGAGCTCGATTCACGTGTAGAAAGCGTGATGGAAATCGTGGTCAATGGCCTGACATTTGAGGATATTGCGGTCTCCATGAAAGCTGGGATTGAAGCCGCTTGTGGCCTGGGTAAAGACAACGGCATTTTGCGCATTTCTGCCGGTAATTATGGCGGCAAGCTAGGCCAGCATCACTTTAAATTGCGCCCAATTTTAAGCGGGGAGGTCAGCGCATGAGCCAGATCACTTTAACGGCAAAAGCCGTTGCACGTAGCGTTGATTGCCGCGCGTTGTTGCCAGAGGCCTTGCAAGGCAAAACAGTGGCAGAGATTGCAAGCATTAAACTGGCAGCTAATTTAAGCGTGGCCGATGTGTTTGAAGTCAGCGTAGACACTGCTTCAGAAGCAGCGGTGACTTTTAAAAACACCACGTCTGCTCATCAATACATAGGCTTTGGTATGACTACCGGGCAAATCAGCGTGACAGGCGATGCCGGGGACTTTTTAGGCGCGCAACTGCAAAACGGCGTGCTGATTTGCACAGGCAATGCCGGCGCGCGCGCGGGTGACCGTATGCGCCGCGGCATGTTGCTGATTGAAGGCAATGCCGGTGATTATTGCGGCTCTGACATGATGGCAGGTACGCTGGGCGTGCTTGGGACGACGGGTGCTTATTTAGGTTACGGCATGAAGCGTGGCACCTTGTTGTTGGCGCACACGCCAGCCGCACAAGCGACCTGGATAGACTGCGGTTCTCACAAGCTGCCTTTCCTCAATATTTTGTATAAGTCATTCAAGCGCCTGGATAGTCGCTTTGCGCAGATTAGCAGCCAGCGTGTGCAACGCTGGATGGGTGATATGGGTGGCCTCGGCAAAGCTGAAATCCTGGTCATTCAGCCCTAGCGCGCTGTTTTTATGGTGTTTGATGAACGGGCCTGGTGCCCGTTTTTCTTTTTGCATCATAGAGTTAGAGTGGTAAAATCGCGTTTTTGAAATAAAGCCTGTGTTTAAATGAGCCAATACCTCACCGCCGCCCTCTATAAATTTGTCACGTTGGAGGACTATAAAGACCTGCAACAACCGATTTTAGAGGCTTGCCAGAAGCTGCATATCAAAGGCACTTTGCTGCTGGCACATGAAGGCATTAACGGCACCATCGCCGGTGCGCCGGATAATATTCGCGCTATTTTGGCGCATTTGCGCCAGGATCCACGCCTGGCTGACCTAGAGCATAAAGAATCTTGGGCCGATAGCCATCCGTTTTACCGCATGAAGGTCAAACTGAAAAAAGAAATCGTCACCATGGGCGTGCAGGGCGTAGACCCGAATGACGTGGTAGGTACTTATGTGAAGCCTGAAGACTGGAATGCGATTATTTCTGACCCGGATGTAATTGTGCTGGATACGCGTAACGATTATGAGGTGCATATCGGCACTTTTAAAGGCGCGATCGACCCCAAAACGACGACTTTCCGTGAGTTTCCGCAATATGTGGCCGACAACCTGGACAACACCAAACACAAAAAAGTGGCCATGTTCTGCACTGGCGGTATCCGTTGTGAAAAAGCGTCTTCTTATATGAAACAACAGGGCTTTGAAGAGGTGTATCACCTGCAAGGCGGCATTCTCAAATATCTTGAAACCATCCCTCAAGAGCAAAGCCTGTGGGAAGGTGATTGTTTTGTGTTTGACCAGCGCGTGGCCGTCAAGCATGGCCTGGAGGTCGGCGACCATGATCAATGCTACGCCTGCCGCATGCCGCTGACCCAGGCCGAAATGCACAGCGAGCAATATGAGGCCGGGATTTCTTGCCCGTATTGTTTTGAAAAACTATCTGCCGAGAAAAAAGAAGCGCTACGTGAACGGCAAAAACAGGTCAAACTGGCCAGGCTGCGTGGGCAGAACCACATCGGGGATGCGCAGAAACCGCACGATTAATACTATGCAATCCAGTTGGCATTGGCATTTTTTGTTAGGCACTATTTAAAATAATTATATTTATGCTAAATTAAGGCGCTACATTAGACCATTAAGACATCAGTCAAAAGCTCTCAAATAAGGAGATTGTGATGAAGTGCCCTGCAATACTGGCCAATGAACAATCAAGGTTGCAAGCCTTGTATGACCATGGATTGAATAGTGAGAGTTTGGTAAAAAGCCTGGACCCTGTGGTGCAGATTGCTGCACGGATGTTTGATATGCCGGTGGCTGCCGTCAATATGATAGGTAGCGACCATGTCTTTTTTGCCGCGGTCACTGGCGTTGGTGAAGTGGATATGCGGCGTGACGTCTCTTTTTGTGCGCATGCCATTAACCAGGTTGAGGTGATGGTGGTGCCTGACGCCATGCAAGATGAGCGTTTTCATGATAATCCGCTGGTGACTGGCGAGGCGCAATTGCGGTTTTACGCCGGTGTCCGTTTGCTCTCGCCTGATGGCCTGGCGCTGGGCGCCTTGTGTGTGATCGATAGCCAGCCACATTTCGACTTTTCCGCCGACGACCAGCGGCGCTTGCAGGAGCTTGCGCAGATGGTTTCCGACCGGCTGGAGCTCAAGCGGATTGAAACCCAAACCAATCGCTCCCGCCCTGATTTTGCTTCTTATGCCGGGCACTCTGCCACACCGGTGGTCTGGTTTAATGATCACGGCCAAATTACCGCCTGGAACACAGCTGCGGCACAATCGCATGGCTACAGCCTGGCTGAGGGCATCGGCCAACCGGTTGAAATGCTGCTGGTTGAACGAGACCGCGCCACTTTTCGCGACATGATAGAGCGTGCGGTGGTTGCCGGATCACTAGACGACCTTGACGTGTCTTTTGAAGCGCGTGGTTTGCGCAAGGGCGGCGGCGAGTTTCAACTAGGTTTTTCGCTGTTTGGCTGGAAAGCCGACGGTGAAATGCGCTTTGAGGTTATCCTCAAAGACATTACTGCGCAGCGACTGGCAGAGCCCGAAACCGATCAGCAGAACTCCGTAGATCCACTCACCGGCCTGGCTAACCGCGCCAGGTATTACCGCGTCGTCGAAGACGCGATGATTGCCAATATCGCGATTACGGTGCTGATGATTGATTTAGATAGCTTTAAAGATATCAATGACACCCTGGGGCATGCCTGCGGCGATCATATTCTTAAAGAAATGGCTCACCGCCTGAGCCAGATGGTTGGTGCGGCAGGCGTGGTGGCACGCATAGGTGGCGACGAGTTTGCGATTGTATTGCTGGATGTCGCCAGCCCGGAGTATGCCTTGGCATTGGCAGAGCAAGCCATACACCTGATTGCACAGCCGATAGTGATACAGGAAGACGAAGTGCGGGTGATTGCCAGTTGCGGCGTCGCGCTGGCACCAACACACGCGCAAGAAACACTCGAGCTGGTCAGCAATGCCGATTTGGCCTTGTTTAAAGCCAAAGCCATGGGGCGAGGGCGTGCCTGTGTGTTTAGCCCGGTATTACGCCTGGAGGCGGTGGCCAGACGCTTGTATGCCATGGAGCTGTATCGCGCAGTGAATGAAGGCGAGTTTTTGCTCTATTACCAGCCACAGGTGAACCTGACCACTGGCACGGTGACTGGCGCCGAGGCATTGATTCGCTGGCGCCACCCCAAGCGCGGCATTCTGGCGCCGATATCGTTTTTACCTGCACTTGAAAATGGCACGCTGGCAGCCACCGTTGGCGCCTGGGTGCTAGACGAAGCCTGCGCGCAAGTGGCCTATTGGCGCAGGCATACGGGCGCTGAGTTGCGTATAGGCGTCAACTTGTTTGGGGCGCAGTTTAAGGCAGGTGATTTATATGCCGAGGTCGTTTCTACACTGGCACGGCATGGTCTGCCACCTGCTGCGCTTGAGCTAGAAGTCACAGAAAATATTGCCCTCGATGGCGATGAAGTCGTGCTCAATCTCTTGCGCAGACTCAAAGAATACGGCGTTGGCATTGCTTTTGATGATTTTGGCACCGGATACGCATCGCTCAGTTTGCTCAAAACCTACCCACTCACGCGCATTAAAATTGACCGCAGCTTTGTGCAAGGCATGCTAGAGCAAAAGAAAGACGATTCTGTAGTGTGTGCCACACTGGATATCACGCATGCTTTTGACCTGCAAGCGATTGCCGAAGGCATAGAAACTCAGCCGCAATATGAATATTTACGCGCCAAAGGCTGTGAAGAAGGGCAGGGCGAGTTGTTTGGTAAGCCTATGCCAGCGGAGCAGTTCGCACAGCTCATCGCGCTTAACCAATATTCATCTGCGGCTTAATGCATATTATTTAAATCACATCTAGCGGGCTGGCCACGCCACGCCCGCCCTTATTGAGCACATGCGTGTAAATCATGGTTGTTGATACATCACTGTGCCCCAATAACTCTTGCACAGTGCGAATATCATAACCGCCTTCCAGTAGATGTGTCGCAAAGCTGTGCCGCAGCGTGTGCGGCGTGGCCAGTTTAGCGATATTGCCTGCCTTAGCAGCCTTTTTTACTGCGCGTTGCACTGTTTTTTCATCAGCATGGTGGCGACGAATCTGGTTATTTGCCGGGTCTATAGAGCGCTTGATAGACGGAAACACATACTGCCAAGACCACTCTCGCCCAGCCCCAGGGTATTTTTTATCGAGCGCCATAGGCATAAACACGTTACCAAAACCCGCCGCTAGGTCCTCATCATGTAGCCGTTTTACCTTAAGCAGATGCTGCTTAAGAGGCTCAATTAATGCCGCAGGGAGCATAGTGACCCGGTCTTTAAATCCCTTGCCTTCACGCACCAAAATCTCGCGTTTAACAAAGTCTATATCTTTCACCCGCAAACGCAGGCACTCCATCACGCGCAAGCCACTACCATACAACAAGCTGGCAATCAGCCACATCGTTCCATCCAGTCGGTTTAGCAGGGCCTGCACCTCTTGTTTGTTTAACACCACTGGCATGCGCTTAGGTGCTTTGGCTTGTGTCACATTGTCTAGCCAGGGCAGCTCAATCGCCAGTACTTCTTTATATAAAAACAGCAGGGCGCTCTTCGCCTGGTTTTGTGTGCTGGCAGACACATTGCGTGCCACCGCCAAATGCGTTAAAAAGTCCTCAACCTCAGCCACACCCATATCACGCGGATGTCGCTTGCCATGGTGCAAAATATATCGTTTAATCCATTGTATATAAGCCTCTTCAGTACGCTTACTGTAATGCTTCACTCTCAAACGTTCAATGATTGAAGGAAACAATCTTGGAGCAGGTTTTAGCTCTGACGTATTTTCCATAGAAGTGTCCTCTATGTAGGTGTAATATAAAGATACTCCTCATTGATTTTATTATGATAAATACATCTGTAAATTTTATAGCCCCCAGACTAAATAAAATATTATTGTCGTTTTTGGGGTCTAATTAACGTTAGGGTTTTGCTCTTTTGTTTCTGTAAAAATTGTGCCGTTGGTGGTGTTAAGTGTTGGTTTGGCTTGGTGCAGTTTTAGCGTTTTTAGGCTTAATTAAGCGTTAAGTTTTTGTGTTGGTTTACAGTCTGTGGGCTTAGCTGGCTTTTCGGTTGTGCGGGTTTGTTGTATGGTGGGTCTTGGTTAGTTTTTGGTGGGTGCAGTGCGTTAAGTCTGCGCCTTTTTTATGGGGTTTAGCTTGGTGAGGGTTGTTATGTGTTCTGTCTATTGCAGCGTTGCCCTAACCCGTCCATCAAGCGGGACGCGCTAAAGCGCGCCCCTTATGTCAAACGTTAGAGTGCAACAATGAAGTTAACTGGGCATGCTTTTGAATGTGAAATTGATTTATCTCTTCCCGACAGTGAAGAGTGGATGGATGCAAACGTAAAAGTCAAAGCCCATCATTTTCAGGGAGCTTTTAAATGTACCATTCAAAAAAGTGAGTGGTTGTTGCTAATCAAAACACTCAAAAACCTTGAAGCCTCAGTCGGTAAAAGCACTGAACTAAAATGGTGGAACATGGAAGAAAACATCTATTTTGACTTCAAACTTAGTGCGTTAGGCTCTCTTGAAACAGAGTATAAATTTAGCCCCGAGAACTTTAGTGTCGGCCCAGTTCTCTCGGGTTACTTTATAGCAGACCAAACCTATATAAGAACGTGGGAAAGTTCAGCACGGCAAGAGGTAGAAATTGCTCTCTAACCCATCATTCAAGCGGGACCTGCTAAAGCAGGCCCCTTAATTCAAACGTTAGAACTTTATGAGCAGCATTGGAATAATTTTTAGAGAAAAACGTGAGTTCGAAGCGCTCCCTCAAAATTGGATACCAGAACCACTTGGATCACGCATTGAAGTAGAGGCTATTGTACAAAAATATTTTCCTCAGACAGTCCCCGAGCTCTTATTATCCCTAGAAATTGAGACTCAAGATGACTCTGACTCACCTAGAACAATCTCAGTTACTGGTGTGTGGGGAGAAAGAGAAATATCCGTTATAAAGTCTATCTGTGAAGCGCTTTCCGCTCGTTTTTATGATTCAGAAATCGGTGGGTACTATGAGTTCTAACCCGTCAGTCAAGCGGGACTGGCGAAAAGGATCTTTTATGCAATGTTTATTAATAACGAGGGTTGAGCCACCATTGTCGCCAGCCCCTTACTTCAAACGTTAGGCTATAAGGCATGAGTGCAATATTCAAAAAACAAAATATCGTCATCTTTACTTTAGGGGCAATATCTATTTATATTTGGCTTTGGCTTCTTGGAATATGGGCTTCCTATGACACAGGTTTTTCTTTTGCACTTATTTGGCTTGGCTTTAACCCAGTCTTTGTTAGCTATATATCACTTTTTTTATTTTGCATTTTATTAGCCTTAAGTTTCATTTATATTCTTCAAAAAGTTTTTTTTGGTTCAAGTCTAGAGGTTAATCTTGTTTTTATTTTAGGTTTTGTAGCGGCCCATATACTTTCAACCATTCTTTCAAATGGCATATCTTTCATATTTTCATCAATCGCCATTTGGTTATTTTTAGCTACTTATTTATGTTGTATCTTTCTTAAGTATGGTTTCAAAAGCCTAACCCATCATTCAAGCGGGACACGCTAAAGCGTGCCCCTTAATTCAAACGTTAGGTGTCGCCATGAACGAAGGCTGGAGCAACGATGACTACCTTGTACTTTTCTCCGAAGAAGAGTCGGTAGCCAAAACTACACAATACAAACTTGCCGCGTCCTTACCCGGCTACCGTATTGTTGGGCTCAAAGGGTGGGACGATTTCATCGTTATCGGCTCAACTGGGAAACTGTTTTCAGTTCCTACTGTTCCGGTTATTTCCAAGCATCTTGAGCCGTTTTCTTTGTCAGCTCAGCCAAAACTTAAGGCAGATGACCGTTTCTACGGCAAGGTTAAGTGGTACATTAAACCAATAGCCTTTGGCGGCGATATGAATTTGGGAGAAAATTTAACTTGGGTCACGCATGAGCAGCACGTTCAACTTGTCTGTTGGTGGAATGAAAAACACCGTGAGCTTTCTCAGCATGCGAGCACCTAACCCTTCATTCAAGCGGGACTGGCTAAAGCCAGCCCCTTAATTAAAACGTTAGGCAGTACTACATGGGTACAACTGAGAAAATCATTCTGGTCAGATTAAGCTCTGAACCGCCAACTTTGACACTTGAAACTAGTTGGTTTACCGATCAAGCACGACAAACCCACTTCATTTCAGTCATGCCGGATGAGCTCGAAAGTTTTAACGTAGTGCTCGGCGCCAAACCATTTGGACGTTTTGCACATGTTGTATCAGTTGAGTCAATTTCCAGTGTCGGCACAAAATTGACATGCACGGTTCGCATAGCCTGTGCCGGTAGTCGTCAAACCAAAATTATTGAAGTGTGTGAAACAACATTCGCTGAGCTCGAGGCTGTGTTTGATAGCAACATCATTTCCGAGGGTTATATCCGTGCCTAACTCATCCATCAAGCGGGACACACTAAAGCGTGCCCCTTATGTCAAACGTTAGATGCCAAATGACCGATTTACCATCCATCTCACAACATCAGCTTCTTAAGTCTGCTTATTCTGGGCAATTGCAACTTTGGAAAGTGTTTTGGCTGCTTTACTCACCAGTTTTGTTAGGCTATGTAACACTATGTGCCTCAGTTCTTTGGTTTTTATTTAACACTGAAATATATCCTACGTTTAATTTAAAAACCTTTTTAGTCTTGTTTCTTATAGTTACATTTTTTATAACAATCATTCTTACCTATTTGGTTTGGCTCTGTGCTAAAAATACAAAAACCCCCTTTTGGGCTTATTTAGCTAGGGCATACACACTCTTTTTTGTTGCATCACTGGGTATTTTTTTGTGTTTTTCTATCCCAATTATTTTAAGGTTTGAAACTCATGGCATCTAACCCATCCATCAAGCGGGACGTGCTAAAGCACGCCCCTTATGTCCAACGTTGGGCATCAGTATGTTGAGTATCGAATTTGAGCCACCTAATCAATCCGAGCCTTGCCAGTGTTGCGGCGGTTTAACAACTTCACTTACACGCTTTGTTTACAACGATAACAACGCCTATGCTGTTTACTACGCAAAATTCTCTAACAACCACCCTGAGCGAGTTGTTGTTGCAACAGTAAGTCTCGGTGAGTGGGGTGAGGGTTCAACACCAGACCAAAGAGTGGCTTTCGCACTTGAACTAAGAGTTTCAGAAGCAGAGTTTCAAGTCGGTTTAATTGATGCTCAGTTTTCACCATGGCAAGACGCAAAAACCATTGGCCGCACTTTGAATCGAGAAGAAGCACTAGCCCATCCACTTGTTAAAGAGGCATTCCATGTTACAGACCACATGGTTAGTGATGATGTGCCAATCCGTGAGTATTTAAATGCATAGTAAAGTTATGCCCAACCCATCCATCAAGTGGGACGCGCTAAAGCGCGCCCCTTATGTCAAACGTTAGCCTATGAATCGCAAAACCGCCTTGGAAAATTTACTTAACTTCAAATTGCCAATTGAGCAGGCAATCTCCGATTTATCGCAATTTGAGTGGGATAGTGAAGTTGAGTTGGTGAGCTTAGAGGCTGAGCAAATACAAAATGTATTGCAGTTATTTACCCAAGGAGCCATTTCAGCATCAGAGGTTGAGGCTTGGGCTAATGCAATTGAATGCCGAGATGATTTGAAAATTGAACCATCATTGGTTAATGAGGTTTTGCATGAGCTTGCAAATCCGTATCTAACACAGTCGTTGTCGGTTGAGCGGGCTAGTTTCTGGCTTTCTCAAGTTATGCTTGCTAACCCCTCATTCAAGCGGGACGCCTAACGGCGCCCCTCAATTCAAACGTTAGGCTATGACTAAACTTTTTCTCATATGCATAATTTTCTGTTTATCAGGCTGCTATGAACATGAATGTGGGGCTAGAAAAGCTGTTGCAGCAAATAAAGCAGAAGAAAAAGCTATTGCTCATGCTACTAGTGCACTGGAAAGTAGGTGCAGTAATAGTAAAGGCTTTTGTGACTATTTAATCGACAGAGACCAAGATCATATATCGCTACGTGTAAGCTTTAAATTCCCTACAAATTGGGGTTGCGAACAAGCTGGAGATGGCTTTATTGACTATGTTTATGACAAAAACGGAAATTTCTTATATGCATCAACAGACCCTTAAGCCTAACCCATCCATCAAGCGGGACGGGCTAAAACGCGCCCCTTATGTCAGACGTTAGGCACAAGAGAATATGCCATCTCAATCACAAGCTAAAATCCTAGCCCAGGCCATCTATGAAATCCGCCTGCTTTTGTCAGGCTATCTAGGTAGCGAAGCTGAGGGTGATATGGCCGTTCGCGAAGCAGCGCATCTGGCATATGCACTCCATAACGAGGCTCTTGCTGTTCTCGATGGGAAATCCTTTAGCGAAAAACAAGCTATCTCAAAAATTGGTGTCGTAGACGCAATGTTTAATGAGAGCTTTTTACCACGGTTTTCAGGGCTAGTTAACGATGAAATTGCCTAACCTGTCAGTCAAGCGGGACTGGCGAAAAGGTACTTTTATGAAATGTTTATTAATAACGAGGGTTGAGCCACCATTGTCGCCAGCCCCTTACTGCAAACGTTAGCCATACATGGACACTAGCTTGTACCGGAATCTGATTGACGTTCCTCGCTCCATGTGGGAAATAAACCATCCCGCATATAGCAGTGACTACTTTATGTTTTGTGATGAATTTTCTCATTATGTTGCCGTGTGCTACCTCAGTGGAACATTGACTTTTGAGGTCGCGGATAGAGCAATGAATGAATTGTTTAGTCACTCATATGCAGACGAAGATCGTGGCATGCCAAGCTTTGCGTGGCAGGTATTCAATGCTTTCGATCAAGGTGAGTTTCATCATCAAGACGACCCCCCCGATGTCGATCCAGAACTGAAATACACCAAGCCAATCCTCATTGAAGCTTTTGAGCAGCATTCGTCAGTGGCTAACCCATCATTCAAGCGGGACTGGCTAAAGCCAGCCCCTTAATTCAAACGTTAGAGCGCAACTATGTCGTTAGCTTCATCAGAACTGATCGCATATTACTTATCTGGTAAGCCAATGGTTTGCGAGCTAGATATAAATCCATACCTTTGTGAGTTCTGGCCGAAAGCAGAGTTAAATCAATATAATTTAGAGTATGAAGTGCCACAGTACGCGCCAGGGTTTTTTGGCTTTGCCACAAACGGTGGCGGTGAGATGTTCGCTATTTCGCCCACGGGTTCAATAGTATGTTTACCTTTCATTGGTATGGATCCAGCAGTGGCTTTAACTATAGCGCCATCTTGGTCAGCTTTTGAAGGCATGCTGCAAAATGCGCTCTAACCCATCCATCAAGCGGGACGCGCTAAAGCGCGCCCCTTATGTAAACGTTAGAGAAAGACTTTACTGTGGCTTGGCTTAGTATTTTAGTATTTGTATGTTTATATTCCGCTATTCCTGCTTTGTCCGTCCAATTGGCAATAAATTATTTATTCAAATTTAAGCCGAGTTTTAAATATATATTTTTGTTAGTACTAACATCGTTGTTAGTTTCTACATTTGTGGACATATTCATTCATTTTGTAACATCAACTGACAGTGCGTTTAAGCAAGACACTATTTTTATTCCGATAATTACTTGTTTCCTTGCTCGATTTATGTTGTTTGCCAAGTTTATAAAACAACCGGAAGCTAGCGCTATTGGAGAAAGCAAAGCCTTAAAAATTGTTGTGTTAGCAACAATCATTGAAATAATAATAACTTTACTAATAGGTTTAATTATTATGGTGTTATTTAATGTTACGCATTAATTTCTCTAACCCATCCATCAAGCGGGACGCGCTAAAGCGCGCCCCTTATGTCAAACGTTAGCCATGCAGAACAGTAGCGGTGAAAGTATGAACAAATTTGACTACTCTCTTGATGAGTGGCTTTCCCGACTCCCTAATGAGTTGGCGATTGACGCTGTGGGCATGTGGCAGATTATCCCTGTTCTTCGACAACAGTTTAATCTTGAAGGTGATGAACTTGTTGAATGGACGCGCCGCGGAATCTTGGCATTAATTGCCAGAGGTGCCGTGCCCGTAAAAGGATCAGACCAAACGAAAGGCTGGCATCAACAGCATGGATACGGTGCCACGCCACATGCTATGACAGAAACAATCATTGCAGAGTGGCAACTTACCGGCGAGGATCCTGAGCCATACGACAGCCTGTGGTTTGCTTTACAGAGTGAGGTTGAGGCCAATTATGGCTAACCCATCATTCAAGTGGGACTGGCTAAAGCCAGCCCCTTAACTCCAACGTTAGGGTCATTTCAAATGAAGCTTATGTTTCGTATATTTTTGGTTTTAAGTTTATTGCTAGTATCGGTCATTGCAGATGCGGAGATTGGTGAGACTGATGTAATTGATGCAGTAGCTACAAAACCAGATAGTAATATCGTCATCTTGCTTATTGCTCAAGCGCGTCCATGGAGTGAAACTACACTCGACTTGCTAAACAAAAAACTTTCTTACTACAAAGAAGTAATAATCTCAGGAGAGTTTGTAAAACAAAAACCTGAGATGGCAAACAAAAAGCCAAGAATAATCATCGCCTATCAACAAATGCCTAATGCCGATATAGAATCAATCTTAGAGAAGTTAAAACAAGAATTCTCCGAAATCAAAATCGACTTATATTGGGGTACAAGAAATGATTTGGCTAAAATTGCCAGCAAACCCTAACCCATAACTCAAGCGGGACGCGCTAAAGCGCGCCCCTTAATTCAAACGTTAGGCCTAAAATGAAAAATCAGAAGCTGGGGCTAGTTGTGGCTGGAGTTCTATTCTGGCTGGGCATGTTTTCTGCAATCTTGTATCAAGAAAAAAGTCCAATGTCGCCAGTGTTAATTACTGCTGCATTTGTTATCTGTTTTATTGGGGGCGTAGTTTTTGCGTTAGGTATGTCACTTTTTCTAAAGTTTGCTATCCACTATTCTGGCACTAATACTGTCCAACCAAAACAACGCACAAAAGTGGAACGCGCAATTAGTTTGTCGTCTGTACCATTTGCGGCTGGGCCCATCTTCTATGCACTATTCGTAGAAGAAAGTTTATTTTGGTCAATAATTGCATCATCTGTTCCGGCTTTTTTACTTTTCTCAGCACTACTATCAAAACCACCTAGTGTGGACCGATTACTTCTTCGCTCGGTAGCAAGCTTTGGCGGTGGTGTATTTATCTTTTGGTTCGTGTACCAGTATTTCATTGTTGGAGCATTTAGTTTTCCTAGTAATCACACTTTGTTTGTGTCAGTAGGCAGTTCACTGTCATGGTGTGTGAGCTACTTACTATCTTTGCATGCCAATCGGCCTAACCCATCATTCAAGCGGGACGCCTAACGGCGCCCCTTAATTCAAACGTTAGAGTCAATCATGTTCATCCGTCTTATATCTCTAATAACTGGGCTACTTGCTTTATCAGCTCCAGTCTTGTTGGCCTTATTTGTATCGGGCGCTCTTGAGCCTTCACGTCCTGTTCGGTTCTCATACTTATCAACCTTTATCCTAGCTGGCTTGGCTTTATCAATTGGTTATTTTTGTGTTGCGGTTTTTGCTCGCAAGCTTGCCTCCTTCTCATTAAAAGTTCGTTGGCTAATCACGCTTCTCTTGGCTTTACCGCTTGCTTTTGCTTTCTATCTCGCAATTGCTAGTGATGTGTTACTTATTACTATTACTTGTTTAGCTATTTCCAGTTTTACCGTCTGGCTTCTTTACGTTTGTGTGTGGCTAAGCTCTAACCCATCCATCAAGCGGGACACGCTAAAGCGTGCCCCTTATCTCAAACGTTAGGTCTCTGTGTGTTGAAAAGTTTAAAACCTATCGTCTTTGGAGTAATTTTCACTATCGGTGGAATATTGATGTCAACCTCACTGATGACTGCCTTATTGGAGGCGACTGACTCCTTGAATTGGCCTGCACTTCGCGGAAATATTGTGAAGTCAGAGGTATGTTTTGAAGAAAAAGCGAGAATTCAATACTTCCCATGCGTCAGCTATGTATTTGAACTTGATGGAAAGCAATATCGCAGCAACAAGATTTGGCTACACCCTTGGCGCGAAGACAGGGAATTTGCTGTGGCCACAATAGCCTCATATCCTGTTGGGGCAGAGGTCTCGGTATTCTTCAATCCCAGTAATCCGTATGAAGCTATACTAGTCAAAGGCCCGCAGCACTATCTGTTTCTTTTTTTCATACTTTCATTGATGCTGGTTATTGTTGGCGTTTGGTTAATTTTCTATTCAATCAATAAGCAACCACCTGCAATCTCGGCCTAACCAATCAGTTAAGCGGGGCTGGCGAAAAGGAGCTTCAATGCACCAAATATTAATAACGAGGGTTGTGCCACAAATGTCGCCAGCCCCTTACTTCACACGTTAGGTAACAAATGTCACGATTCGATGTGTTGCTTGGCGACGTTTTAATTGGTCATACCGACTTAGATATGGGTGACCCCGTGAAGGGCACAGTTATGGGCACACTTCAGCCCACTAATGAGTACTCATCAAGTCAAGCAATAGAAAGTTCAAAGTTAGCAGTCCGTTTATCTGGAAACGAAGGTGAATTCCTTAATGGGGTTGTTGTTATAGACGACTACTCTGCCGATATTGGCTCAAATGTAACAGTGATAGAGGTTGGTGTTACAGGTATTTCTCAACAAAACTTTCGTCATTTCTTTCCAGCTCATTTTGCTATTTATGAGAGGCAATCTAATGTTTAAGTTACCTAACCCATCATTCAAGCGGGACGCCTAACGGCGCCCCTTAATTCAAACGTTAGGCACTTGTGAATATCGATCAACCCATTCAAGTCACCACGGAAATATTCCCTTCACTGGGTGCCGTGGATGGCAACATAATCTTTTACTCAGTAACGGCACTTTCCATGGCAACTTTGTTAATTTCATTGGCTTGTATGCTGCACCCTAAGCTGCAACCATATGCTAAACAAGCTATGTTTTCTGGCTTAGTTGGTGGGCTGCTAACTCTTGGGCTCTTGTCCACATTCCTAATGCTTCACGTCATGTACTACCCCTGGTCTATTGTTCTATTTTTTAGCATTGGGTTTGTGCTGTTTGCAGGCGTTTATTTTCTATGTAAGCTTGTGAGTAGTTCTTTTGCAAGCATTCGTAAGCGCCATGCCTAACCCAGCAGTCAAGCAGGACTGGCGAAAAGGTTCTTTTATGAAAAGTTTATTAATAACGAAGGTTGAGCAAAGGTTGTCGCCAGCCCCTTACTTCAAACGTTAGCCATTTCATACCGTAGCCATGAATACGATCCTCGCGAACGCAGTTCAATCTATCCAAATCGGAATCGAAGATTTCCAATCTAGCGATCCGCGAAGGGTTCTGTCCGCCATTAGAAACATTACTGCCGGCATACTGCTTCTTTTCAAAGAGAAGTTGCGTGAGCTATCTCCAGCTGACTCAGATGAGGTATTGATCAAACAGAGAGTTCAGCCCGAGTTTGACGCTAATGGGGCCGTCGTATTCAAGGGCGATGGGAAGAAGACAGTTGATGTGCAACAGATCGAGGAGCGCTTCTCTTCCCTCAATATCGAAACCGACTGGAAGAGATTCAAGAAGGTTGTTGGAATCAGAAATGACATCGAGCATTACTGCACTACAGAATCCACTGACCGCTTAAAGGAACTCATTGCTGACTCTTTCATAATCATTCGCAACTTCGTATCGAGTCAGCTTGGATATGAGCCTGTAGTGCTGCTTGGCGAGCAAACATGGACCGTACTTCTTGACGTAGCAGAGGTCTATCAACGTGAACTGGATGAGTGTCAGGAAGCTACAGAGGCAGTTGATTGGGATAGTGACGCCATGTCAGACATGGCTACTTATTTACGTTGCCCGCAATGTCACTCCGCACTGGTGAAACCTATAGATCCGGACGTCGGGTCAATTTATTCAATTGAGTTTTCTTGTTCATCCTGCGGGCATGTCACTGCGGTCGACGAAATGGCTGAGAGTGCTCTCAGCGAATGCTTTGCCAGCGATATTTACTCAGCCATGAAAGATGCTGAGCCTTCTCCGATTGGACCCTGCCCTGAATGCGGTCGAGAGACATTCATTCTTCAAGAAGACATGTGCGCGGCTTGCGGCGAAAGTCTTTCATATTACGAATGCGCCGTTTGCGGTGAGACGCTTGGTCCCGACGATCAAGATGGCGGCGGCCTGTGTAGCTATCATCATTATCAAGCCATGAAGGATGACTAAAATGACTAACCCATCATTCCACCAGACCTGCGCGAAAAGCCGCGCAGGCCGGTGAATTCAAACGTTATGCCTCATGAATAAATCACACATTGAATTAATTCGACAAGCAATACCACTTTGGCATGCCCAAATGGCATGGGCAAAAGAGCTTCTCGTCCGAACATTCAACTTGGACCGCGCAGAGGATATTCTAAACAAAGAAAATAGAGGCATTCGCCAAGTAACAGCCACTTCTTGGTTCATTCGAACTCACGGCATTGGTGTTGATATATTCAAAACCCCTAATGTTGGTGGTATTGACTTCGATTTTGATAAACCAAATCCAGATGCTTGGCGACTAGCCATTTTTATTGAGCGTCAAGTCAATGATGGACAACTAAAATATGAGCTCTATCGCGAGTTAATCAACGATGAAGAGCTCATGAAACAAGCTGTCAGCGAGGCATTAAATGCGGCATAACCCATCATTCAAGCGGGACCTGCTAAAGCAGGCCCCTTAATTCAAACGTTAGGGCAAAATAGAGTGCGCTTCATTATATTTGCAATATGTTTACTAGCCTCGGTTTGCGCATCTGCCACAGGAATAAAGGAGTGGGTGAGGCTTGCAGAGTCAGGAAATACTGAAGCTATGTATAACGTTTTTGTTGAAACCATGAAAATGGGTAGTAATGAACATCCACTACCAGAAAAGGAAATAGAAAAAGCCAAATATTGGTTGCTCAAAGCAGGTGAAAATAATAACTGGCGCGCAGCTTATGTGCTCCAACTTTGCTACGAAAAGGGTTGTATGGGGCTACCAGTTGATAAGGAAAAGTCTGATCATTATAAAAATATAGTAGCTAAATTTGGCCCTAACCCATCACTAAAGCGCGCCCCTTAATTCAAACGTTGGGCATCATTATGTTGAGTATCGTATTTGAGTCACCTAATCAAGCCGAGCCTTGCCAGTGTTGCGGCGGTCTAACAACTTCACTTACACGCTTTGTTTACAACGATAACAACGCTTATGCAGTTTACTACGCAAAATTCTCTAACAACCACCCTGAGCGAGTTGTTGTTGCAACAGTAAGTCTCGGTGAGTGGGGTGAGGATTCCACACCAGACCAAAGAGTGGCTTTCGCACTTGAACTAAGAGTTTCAGAAGCAGAGTTTCAAGTCGGTTTAATTGATGCTCAGTTTTCACCATGGCAAGACGCAAAAACCATTGGCCGCACTTTGAATCGAGAAGAAGCACTAGCCCACCCACTTGTTAAAGAGGCATTCCATGTTACAGACCACATGGTTAGTGATGATGTGCCAATCCGTGAGTATTTAAATGCATAGTAAAGTGATGTCCAACCCCTCATTCAAGCGTGACCTGTTAAAGCGCGCCCCTTATGTCAAACGTTAGGCAAATTGGAGAGTATTTTGGCTGTTCCATCTAAATTAAAAATTAAAAGAATTCCAGATTACTACACGAAAACAATTGGCAAATACGAACAAGGCCAGTTCATGGCTTTAATTACGGCGACGTTACCTATTCCAATACCTAAAAACTGGGCAGAACATAAGCGCTGGTATGCCGTGTTACATACGTTTACGGCAGATGGCAGGCACGTGAAAACAGATACTATTTTTACGGGTACAGAGTCTGAAGGTGAACATATCTATATGACTCGCGCTAGAAAAATGCGTGATGAGATGGTGAGTGCTCTTAAAGATCATCATTTTTGTGATGTCGAGATAGAACAGTTTTCTGTACAAGTGGACGGCTTTATCTTCGGCCTCGTGGATGCATCTCAGCCCGAAGATAATTATGAATGTGTGCACCTCCTGCCAAACGACTTTGCGTTCTTCAAGCCTTGGGATGGTAGCTTTGACGTATAGTGCTCGCATGCCTAACTCGTCCTTCAAAAGGCGCTGACTAAAGCCAGCCCTTTACTAGCCTGTTTGGAGCTATGAATGTCTATTGATGCTAGAACAATGCGTACTACGCGAGTGCTGCCATATCCACCCGCAGCCATTTATCACGCCTTTGCGTCGCCAGCCTTGCTTGCTCAGTGGTGGGGGCCGGAAGGGTTTACTAATAGCTTTGATGTTTTCGAGTTTAAGCCGGGCGGGCGCTGGATGTTTGCGATGCATGGCCCGGACGGCCAAAGCTACGCAAATGAAAGTTTGTTTACCGAGCTTGAGTCTGATCGTACGGTAGTGATTGAGCATGTCTGTGCGCCATTATTTACGCTGACAGTGCAGCTGAATGCCGTTGCCAATGGCACTGAGGTGAGTTGGGCGCAGGTGTTTGCGGATATTGAGACCGCCCAAGCGGTGAAGCACATTGTTGAGCCAGCCAACGAACAAAATCTCGATCGATTGACGCGCTTACTCAGCAGCGCGCAGTAGGCAGGCTTCGCCTGTGTAACTGTGAGTGCTATGCTTTACATAGCGTGAGGACGACCTCACTGCTTTTTTCAGTTAGGGACGGCCCTATGTCATTGAGAGGTAGATATGAACTGGGTCATTCTTGTGGTTGCAGGGTTGTTTGAAATTGGTTGGGCAGTTGGGTTGAAGTACACCGAAGGGTTTACGCGTGTGTGGCCGACGGTGGGCACGGTGCTTTCTATGGTGGTTAGCCTGGGTTTGCTCGGGGTCGCGATGAAAACGTTGCCCATGGGCACAGCTTATGCGATTTGGGTAGGCGTAGGCGCTGTTGGCACGGTGATCCTGGGGATGGTATTGCTGGGTGAGTCTGCACATCCATTACGGCTGATTAGTCTGGCCTTGATTGTGGTCGGGATTGTCGGCCTGAAGTTTGCAACGCCTGCCTAAGGTACATGGAGTGGGGTGTGTGCGGCCCCTGTGATTAAAAATAGCCAGCGCTTATGCGCTGGTGTTTTTTGGGAGAGCTACTTGCAGTTTGTTGCTTGCAACCATGAGGCGCATGCGCAGCAGATCCTCGATATTTTCAATGACGCGATTTTGCATTCAACAGCGCTCTACGATTACAAGCCCCGCGCGTTTGATGCCATGCTGTCGTGGTTTGAAACTAAAGCCATCAATGGGTTTCCGGTGATTGGCGCGGTGAATAGTGAGGGGATGTTATTGGGGTTTGCCACTTACGGCTCGTTTCGTGCCTGGCCTGCGTACAAATATACGGTGGAACATTCAGTCTATATGCATCCGGCGCACAGGGGTAAAGGCGTAGGGCTGGCACTGATGCAGCAGTTGATGGCTGCCGCCAGAAATAACCAGGTGCACGTGATGGTGGGCGGCATAGATGTAGAAAATGCTGGCAGTATTGCGTTACACGAGCGGCTCGGTTTCACCCATGCCGGTACGATCAAACAAGCAGGGTTCAAGTTTGGCCGCTGGCTGGACTTGGGCTTTTACCAATATATTCTGGACACACCGGAGCATCCTGTTGATGGCTAATAACTTAAGCGTTTATGCACTTGCTTTGCTGTGTTTTTGCAGCGCAGCGAGCGCTGGTGATGCTTTGCCCAAAGACGTGAGGCTGTTTATTGAGCAGCGCGAGGCATGTGATCATTGGCGCGGTGAGTATGGCTACGATACAGCCAGGCAAGCCGATATTGATGACGCTGTATGCCAGTCTTGTGTGGGGACGGATGACAAGCTCGCCAAGCTTAAACGCAAATATCAGGGCAAAAAAGTGGTTCTGGAAAAGTTGGCAGCGTTTGAAGCGGATATTGAGCCTGAGGATAGCTCAAGCACAGCTGCGTTTTGCCAAAAAGTGAGCCGTCAGCATGTGCCTAAGCAGTAGGGTGTGGCAATGAAGCCGCATATTAGCGTGATTACACTGGGCGTTGACGACCTAGAGCGGTCATTGTGCTTTTATCGCGATGGGCTAGGTTTTGAAACCGAAGGCATTATCGGCCAGGAGTTTGAATATGGTGCTGTGGTGTTTATCCAGCTCGCTGCTGGTTTGAAGCTGGCGCTGTGGCCACGTAAGAGCATTAGCCATGATACCGGGCTGGCTTTGGCGCCCGACAGTGCGACCGAGTTTACGCTGGGGCATAATGTGGGTTCGGCGCAAGAGGTCGATCATGTGATGGCGCAAGCGGTATCAGCAGGCGCCAACATACTCAAACCTGCGCACGAGACGTTCTGGGGCGGTTATGCAGGTTACTTTCAGGACCAGGATGGACATGTGTGGGAAGTGGTCTGGAACCCAGCCTGGGGTGTGGATGTGGCATAATTTGTTCAAACTAGCGTGTAATTATTTATACCCTCACTAGCGAGCTAATCATCAAAAAGATTCGGAAAACCTCATTATGTCTAATCTTAGCGTCACAGAAATCAAAGCCTTTGTTCCCTCCAAAAACTTCGAGCTTTCTAAACAGTTTTATAAAGACATGGGCTTTACCATGGCGTCAGAGGGCGGCGGCGTGGCTTATTTTCATTACGCGCACGTGAGTTTTTTGTTGCAGGATTTTTGTGCTGAGAACCTGGCCGAGAATTTTATGATGCATCTGCTGGTGCAGGATGTGGATGCCTGGTGGGAGAAAGTCCAGGAAAGCGGCATTATTCAGACCTATGGCGTCAAAGTATGGCCAATTCAGCTACAAAGCTGGGGCATGCGTGATTTTTGTATCGCCGACCCGTCTGGTGTGTTGTGGCGTATCGGCCAAAACGTAGATTAATCGCTTAGCGTAGGGTGTAAGGTCGGCAGTTGCCGGCCTTTTTTATTGCGCGGTTTGTGGGGCATGACAAGCATCGGGCATTAGTGTTGTTAATATTTTTTAACAGGTGGATGTTTAAACGGCCATAGTTTGCTATATTGGGCGCTCAAGCTGCTTGGGTAGGGTCGCTTTAGAACTAGCCCACCGCGCGGTTTGATACTCACAACAGGCTATTTAAAAAAGGAGAGGGCGCAATGAAAAAATATGTCGCAGAGTTTTTTGGCACGTTTTGGTTAGTGATTGGGGGCTGTGGTAGTGCGGTACTAGCGGCGGCTTTTCCTGAGGTGGGCATCGGCTTGCTGGGCGTGTCGTTGGCATTTGGCCTGACTGTGCTCACCATGGCCTTTGCCATTGGTCATATTTCTGGCTGCCATCTCAACCCGGCGGTATCTATCGGGCTATGGGCAGGCGGCCGTTTTCAGGCCAAAGAGTTGCTGCCGTATATTGTGTCGCAAGTATTGGGGGCGATTGTCGCTGGGGGTGTGTTGTATATCATTGCCAGTGGCAAGGCTGGGTTTGATGTGACCGCAGGATTTGCCTCTAATGGCTATGATGCACATTCACCCGGGGGCTACAGTTTGCTGGCGGCATTTGTGAGTGAAGTGGTGATGACCATGATGTTTCTGGTGGTGATTATGGGCGCGACTGACAAGCGGGCCCCGCAAGGCTTTGCGCCGATCGCCATTGGCTTGTGCCTCACCTTGATACACTTGATTTCTATCCCGGTGACGAATACGTCGGTGAACCCGGCACGCAGCACCGGCGTCGCCGTGTTTGTCGATGGCTGGGCGATTTCACAGCTGTGGTTATTCTGGCTGGCGCCCATTATTGGTGCGGTATTGGGCGCGGTGATTTACCGTTTTATCGGTAGCGACAAGGCTTAATCGCTACAACGCCAGTCATCAGGCGTTCAACCTGCAAAAGACTGGCTGCAGCCAGTCTTTTTGCTTTTAAAGCCCGTGCAGTTGCTGATTGAGTCATGCAACGTTTAACACGCTAGCTGCAATTGTTATACTGGGCGATCAATTTAATCTTCCTATTTAATCTTCTTGGGGCGAAACTATGGAGAGTCAATGGTTGTTCTGGGCACTACTGTCGGCTTGCTTCGCTGCATTAACAGCGATTTTTGCCAAAATCGGCATTCAAGGTGTCGACTCTGACTTTGCCACCTTGATTCGTACTGTGCTGATTACGCTGGTGCTGGCGCCTTTTGTCTGGTTGGCTGGCAAGTGGAGCAATCCTTTTACGCTGCCTACGCGTTCGCTGGTTTTTCTTGGCTTGTCTGCGCTGGCGACCGGTGGCTCGTGGATTTGCTATTTTCGTGCCTTGCAGTTGGGCGATGCTTCTAAAGTAGCGCCGGTCGATAAGCTCAGCCTGGTGCTGGTGGCCGTGTTTGCCTGCTTGTTTTTAGGCGAGCGCTTAAACGCACGTGAGTGGCTGGGCTTAACGCTGGTGGCAGTGGGTGTGCTGGTGTTGGCGATCAAGCGTTAACCGTATTTGCACTGGCATAGCTCAAACTGGCTATTGCAAAGCGGCCAGATTCATTTATAAACAGGATTGGCTTTTTCAAACCATCAGGCCCCATCGGGGCCTTTTTTGATGATATTTATCAGCTTGATGACGAAAGTGAGCAATCGGTTTGCACAGCGTAGAAATAAAACAGCGGATGACGCCGCATCGATTTAAACCACGGTTGCTGGCTGCGTGTTTGCCGCTATTGCTGGCGAGTTGTTGCGGCAGTGTGCCCAGCACCATCACCCAAGGGCCTGTCATTAAGCCTAAATCGGCCTCGCAAGCTGTCCTGCATGTGATTGGCGTTTATCAGGGGCAACTCCCTGAAAACGCGGATAAACGGCCATGGTGGGCACAGTGCCAGGCCGCGCAAGAGGCAGCAGGCAAGGGTGAGCCGATGACTCCGCAGGCCTGCCAGTCTTTTTTTAATGCTGGCCGCGATCAGCGCACCATTAGGGTGAACGTGAGTGATGAATCAACCCCGATTATTCTAGGCCTGATGTCTTATGAGGCCGTGACCTGGGAGATTAAAACTGCACCCGGCGTGGTGATAGAGAAAGTGATTCTGGCGGGTTATCATCAGCAGCGTATTCAAGGGGTCGGCGATGCGCAGGTTGACGTGTATAGTTATGACAACAGCCCCTGTGATCGTTGCGTGCAAAAGGGGCGTTATTTTTATGCCTATGAGCGTGTGCCGATAGAGATGGAAGTGGCTGCCGGCGTGCGGGCCAGCTCATTTCAAGGCAATTACACCGGCGGCGCTTACCAGATATTCAAGGGCATGCAATAGTGGCTTGAGTCATGCCATGCCTGATGTGGCCTTGCGGTTGTTTTAAATTTTTTGTGTTGGAGTCTGTGTTGTTACGTGGTTTGATTTATGGGTTAAGTATTTTGCACCTGGGGCCTGGCTTTGCATTTGCGGTGGTTGCATTTGGTTGTGATGGCACATTTTCTTTGTTGCAAGCGGTCTGCCAGCAAGATGCATTTGCGGCATTTATCAAGCTGACATTGGTCGCCTGGGGTATCATGATTTTTGCATTATTATTAAAACTAATTATCATAAAATACATTAATTATACTAAGTAATATATTGATTATTATAAATATTATTTTATTTTTAAATGGCTGGAATAAACTTTTTTGGGTTGGGGGACTCGAAACAAGCTAGCTAACGGAGAATGATGTTTTGCCTTATTTGAATCAGCGATATTCAATCGCGACTTATGTTCGCGTGCTGTGCAGTGTGGTTGTGGCCTTGTGTTTAAATGGTGTGTTGCCGGGCATGGCACTGGCAGGCGAAGATGTGGTGCCCAGGTTGTTGCTGTCTGGCAGTGAGGCAGCGGAGGCCGATAAAGAAGCCAATAAAACGCCGGAGCCACCTAGAATCACTTCTGTGTTTGGTACGCAAACACTCAAAGAGTACAAATTACCGTTTGAAGACCAGTATCCATCCGGCCCGTTTGAGCGGCTGGATAAAAAACTGTTTTTGTTTATCAGCAAGTGTGGCGAGGTATTTTTTGTGCGCCAGAACGACAGCATGGAGCTGGTCAAACCTGGCAAACCCCTGGCTAAGTTTATCCCTGGTGGCGAAACCTCGGCCGATGAAAGCAGCAGCAAGCAATTGGTTTATTGCCGTGAATTGTCGGGCGTGAAAGACTCTTTGCTGATTGGCAAAACCCTGTATGTGGCTTATACGGCGTGGGATGAGGCGAGCAACGGTGTGCGGCTGGCGGTGAGTGAGTTTGAGGTGGATGTTGAAAACAGCGAAGTCAGCTTTGACCGCGAGATTTATATCAGCCGCCCGGCGATTAAAGAGCCGATTTTGGGCCACCAGGTCGGTGGCAAGTTAGCGCTGGGTGAGAACGAGCGCACCTTGTACCTTAGCCTGGGTGACTTTTCCAAGCCTGACCGCGTGCAAGACAAAACAACCTCATTAGGCAAAGTGGTGCGCATTGATTTGCAACGCCTGAATGCCGAAGTATATGCCTCGGGGTTTCGCTCACCTTCTGGCGGCCTGTATTTTGACCGTGAAAGCAATGAGTTGTGGCTCACCGACCACGGCCCGCGCGGCGGCGACGAAATTAACCTGATCAAACGCGGCAAAAACTACGGCTGGCCGATTGTCAGTTATGGCACCATCTACGAGCGCGATGGCATGAGCGGCTATTACGGCAACAAATTTAATAGCCATGAAGGCTACGAAAAACCGGCGATGACGTTTGTGCCTTCCATCGGCATCGGCCCGTTGGTGAAATATCCCTCTACCGGCCGCAATGATTTTTGGGATAACGACTTGTTTGTTGCCGGTATGGGCAACACCACGCTTTACCGCGTGCGTAAGGAGGGCACTACGCTGGTGTATGCTGAGCCAGTGCTGAGTGGCTACCGTATACGCGCGATCCAGATTGACCAGAACGGTACGTTTTACCTGAAAACCGACCATAACCAGCTCCTTATTTCAGAGCAGGAATAATCCTGTATTCGCATGTTTGCGTGGCGGTGACTTGCCCACACCTGTAATCTGGCATACATTGTAAGGCAGCTAGTTTCACACGTTTTCTGAATCCAAGGAGTCATCATATGGCAAAGTTTACGACCGGGCAGGAAATCAGGACCAATACGCCGACCATTGAAGTGAGCGTCGATGCGGCGAACCCTTTACCACCTGGCAGGCATCGTTTTCAGCTCATTGTTGAAGATGATGCCGGCAATCAATCCGACCCTGCCACAGTGGATGTGATTGTGGTCGATCAATCCAAGCCAACCGCCGTGATTGATGCGGCAACCTCGGTGGCCACCGGCGCTTCTTTTACCTTGTCTGGCACACGCTCGTTTGATTTACCGCCAGGTAAAATCAAAAACTATCGTTGGGTACAACTTTCTTAAGGCTTTATGCGCATTCACCACGCTATTTCGTTAACCGCCCTGACCGGGGCGCTTATTGCTATTAGTTTTGAGATCTATGCCGCCAGTAGTTTGCGATTTCTCAGTCAGCGTACCGGGTTGCTGATGACGCTATGGACAGTGCTCCCTTATGTGGTGATGTTCGCCGGACGTTACTTTTTTGACTGTATCGATGTCCTGAAACGCTGGCTGCGCTTTAGTTTGTTTGAGGTGCTGGTGGTGGCCTGGATCTACTGGCAAACGCTGGTGATGTATCCGGATGCGCAAGAGGGATTAATTTTTCTGTTTTTGCCATTGTTGCAGGCCAGCCTCAACCTGATGGTTGGCGCGATATTTTACTGGTTGCAATTTCGCTTAAAGCAAAAAAGTGAGTAGTGAACTTTTAAGGCATGAAGTATTGATCATGCGACTGTCACCCCTTAGTCTGTCACACATAGTGTTGAATGATCCTGTAGAGGCGCTTTTTGCTTAAAACATTATTTTTATTCGCGTTGACCGCAGTGGCTGAAATCGTCGGCTGCTATTTGCCTTATCTATGGTTAAAAGCAGGCAAGAGTGCATGGCTGTTGTTGCCTGCCGCAGCCAGCCTCGCGCTGTTCGCCTGGTTGCTGACCTTGCATCCAGCGGCGGCTGGCCGCATTTATGCGGCCTATGGTGGCGTGTATATCGGCGTTGCGATTCTGTGGTTATGGCTGGTCGAGGGCATTAAGCCTTCTGGCTGGGATTTGCTAGGCGCGGCCGTGGCTGTGCTCGGCATGGCGATTATTATGTTTGCACCGAGGCCTGCATGAGGTTGGCCATGATGTTTTTTAGCTGCGCGGGTATGGCGATGATGACGGGCTGCGTTGCAAAGCCGCCATTGGCGACACCTGAGGCAGTAGTGTTTGATTCTCAGAATGGCGAAGTGATGCGTGTACGCTTTGTGGCGGCACCCGCCAGTGCGGTGTTGATGCGTGGGCAAAACGAAATCAGCTTGCCACAACAGCCCAGCGGCTCAGGCTTTATCTACAGCAACGGGCCGAATACCATCCGTGGCAAAGGTGATGCTTTAACGGTGGAGATTGGCCGTATGCTGCCTATTGTGTGCCAGGCCAGGCCATAACGTGCTAAAGCGTTGGCTGTTTTATGCCTGGGCATCACCCACTAGCTTGCTGGGACTGCTCTTCGCGAGCATATTATTGCTTACCGGCGCTGGTGCGCGAAGCGTGGATGGTGTATTGGAAGTCTCTGATGGTTGGCTGGCTAACAAGCTGACGCGCATCAGCGGTTTTGCGGCGTTGACCTTGGGGCATGTGGTGCTTGGACATTCTGCAGATTGTCTGCAACGCTTGCGCGCGCATGAACACATGCATGTCCGTCAGGCTGAGCGTTGGGGGTTGTTTTTTGTTCCGGCTTATTTGCTAGCAGGCTTCTGGCAATGGATGTGTGGAAGTCATGTTTATTATGACAATCCATTCGAGCTGGAGGCCTTTGCGGTCGAGGCTGAGCAATGCACTGCTGGCGAAACGTGAGCATAAAACAAAAAACGCCAGATTGACTGGCGTTTTTATGTGTTAAAACATTCTCTTAAATTATCGTGTTAGTACAGGCTTTCCCAAAACTTCCACCAAATTTTTTCGTCTTCATTGATCTTGCCGGTAACCATCGGGTTTTCAGGGTAGTTGGTTTTTAAAATACGCAGCGTATCGCCTTTGAGGTCCGCCAAGTCCATGGCGTCATACGCGCTGATCATGGTCACCAGGGCGTCTTCAACCGCGACAGAGTTGGGGTAGGTTTCCAGTACATATCTGGAGCGGTTTAACGCAGCCACGTAGGCTTTACGTTGCATGTAATAGCGCGCCACGTGCATTTCGTGCATGGCCAGCGTATTGACCAGGTAGATCATGCGCTGCGTTGAGTCTTTGGCATAACGGCTGGTAGGAAAGCGCTCAACCAGCTCTTTAAAGGCGTTAAAGGACACGCGCAAGGTTTTTGGGTCGCGGTCGTTGATTTCCTGTTTGGTGTATTTCTCCATGATGCCGCGCTCGTTAAAGGTGGCCAGGCCCTTCAGGTAGTAGGCGTAATCAAGGTTAGGGTGGTTAGGGTGCAGTTTGATAAAACGGTCAACGGCAGATAAACACAACACCGGTTCGGATTTTTTATAGTAGGCATAAGCGACTTCTAGCTGCGCTTGTGTGGCATAAGCACCATGCGGATAGCGCGCTTCCAGCTTCTGGAAATACTCAATCGCTTTGTCGTAGTTTTTATCGACCATTTTCTCCTGACCGGCAGCATAAAGGCGTTGTTCTGCCCAGCCTTTGGTTTCATCCGGTGGATTCGGGTTGCCAAAAATGGCACAAGCACTCAAGGTCAGCGCGGTGATTAAAATAAAAGCACGCGTGAACAGGGTGTTAAGCGGTAAAATGCGAAGCATGTTGTTTAATGTTGTTTTATCAAAGGAAACTCAGGGCATTATAACTGATGCCGTTTGAAAATATGAAAGAAAGCGCCTCCTTACATCTGGTCGTTCCTGGCAATCTTGGCGGGCAGCGTCTCGATCTGGCTTTGCAGCAAATGTTGCCCGACCATTCTCGTAGCCGATTGCAGGCATGGATCAAAGAGGAACTGGTCTTGCTGGATGGCAAGGCAACCACTGCCAAAACCAAAGTTTGGGGCGGTGAAAAACTGGACATCACGCCGCCTAAAAATGCACAGGAAAATGCGTTTGAGCCTGAAGATATTCCGCTGGATGTTGTGTACGAAGATGATGCCCTGATCATTATTAATAAGCCTGCTGGGCTGGTGGTGCATCCGGCCGCCGGTAACTGGAGCGGCACCTTGCTCAATGCCTTGCTGTTTCATTGGCCTGCTTTAAAAGAAGTGCCGCGTGCGGGCATTGTGCATCGGCTGGATAAAGATACCAGCGGCTTGCTGGTGGTGGCCAAAACGCTGGAAGCACAAACCAGCCTGGTGCGCCAGTTGCAGGCGCGTACGGTTAAACGTGAGTACCGTGCCATTGTGTGGGGCCAGTTGTGGCGTAACGGCAAGGTCGATCAACCCGTCGGTCGTCACCCGCATCATCGCACCAAAATGGCCGTGATTCGTCGTGGCCGCCCGGCCATCACCCATTATGAGATTCTGGAGCGCTTTGGCACCAACACTTATTTGCGTTGCAACCTCGAAACCGGCCGTACACACCAGATCCGCGTACACTTGCAGCATTTAAAAGCGCCCATGGTTGGTGACCCGATGTATGGCATCGGCAATATTATTCCGCACAAAATGATGACGCCAGAGTTGCGTGAGGTGATTGGCAGTTTTAAACGCCAGGCGCTGCACGCGATCAAACTGGGGCTGATTCATCCTGTCACGCAACAGCCGATGGAGTGGCAGATTGAATTGGCCGACGATATGCGTGAGCTGCTGGAAGCCATGCGTGTGGTCAAACCGGTAGAAGAGTTGCCGCCACCAGATTTTAATGTCGATGAAAACGGACTGTTTGTCGGTAACGATGACGAAGATTGGGGCGACGACGACTTTGATGAGTCCGAAGATGACTTGGACGAAGATTGGGGCGATGAGGACGAGTGATGGCAGCTTTGACATTCATCACGCCTGACTGGCCTGCGCCTGCCAATGTCAAAGCCCTGCAGACCACGCGCAATGGCGGCGTGAGCACCGGCGTGTATGCCAACTTGAATTTAGGTGATCATGTTAAAGACCATCCCCAGCATGTCGCGGCTAATCGTCAATTACTGAGTGGCTACATGCCCAGTGAGCCGGTGTGGCTCAATCAGGTGCATGGCGTGCGTGTGATCGACGCCGCTTTGTCGTCTTGTCTGGAAAGTGCTGATGCCAGTTTTGCTACGCGCAAGCAGGTGGTGTGTGTGACCATGACCGCAGATTGTTTGCCCGTGTTGTTGTGTGATCAGGCAGGCACGGCTGTGGCGGCGATTCATGCTGGTTGGCGCAGTTTGTGCGACGGCGTGATTGAAGCGACGGTGGCTGCCATGCCAGTGCAGGCTAGCCAACTCATGGCCTGGTTAGGGCCTGCGATTGGGCCTGAGGCCTTTGAAGTTGGCAGCGAGGTGAGGGCGCAGTTTATGGCGCAAGACGCTCGGGCTGAGCTTGCCTTTCAAGCCAAGGCTGACAAATGGTTAGGTGATTTATATGCGATTGCCAGGCAACGCTTGCAAACCCTCGGTATCACGCAGGTGTATGGTGGCGGACGCTGCACATTTAATGAGCCTGAGACCTTTTTTAGCTACCGGCGCGATGGTGATACTGGCCGAATGGGGTGTTTTATCTGGCTGGAATAAATAAATTCTCATTGACCGCCGATAAACGCAGATGCATACCGATACTACGAACAGATTTTTTATCTGCGTGCATCTGCGTTTATCGGCGGTTAAATAAAAACACACCTAAACATCCCTATGAAACAGCATTTAATTTTTGATTTAGATGGCACATTGATCGACTCTGCCCCTAGCATTTTGCATTGTTTTGGTCTGGCGTTTAGTACCACCAATACAGCACTGGCAGCACAGCTGACGCATGACGTGATTGGCCCTCCGTTGATGGAAACACTAAAACGGCTCTCTGGTAGTGAGGATGCTGTGTTATTAAACACGCTGGCAGCAGCATTTAAACAGCATTACGACACGACAGGTTGCCTGGAGTCGGTGGTGTTTGACGGTGTGCCAGCCATGTTGCAGTTGCTTAGAGCACAAGGCTACCAGTTATATATCGCGACCAACAAGCGTTTTTACCCGACTGAAAGAATCATGGCGCATCTGGGTTGGCAGGCGTTTTTTACCGGTGTGTATGCGTTGGATTACTTTAACCCGCCACTCAAATCCAAAGCCGAGATGATAGGGCGCGTGGTGGCGGATAACGCGCTAGCCGTAGAGGATTGTTTGTATATCGGTGACCGCCTGGAAGACGGGATGTCGGCCGATGCCAACCAGATGGATTTTGCCTTGGTCAGCTGGGGCTATGCGGGTGATGTGGCCATGCGCAAACCGCATTGGCATGGCTGCGCCAAGGTGCAAGACCTTGCTGGTTTAATCTCAACTTTATAGACGTTTCTATCATGCTCAAACGATTACGTGTCAGGCGCCATCCGGCCAACTTTAGTACCGGTATCGACCCACTGGTGAGCGGTCAACGTGTCTGGCCGAATATATTGTTGGTGATCGGCCTGGCTGCATTAATCGCTGCTGGTATTTACCTGGATTGGGACGCCCGCGTATTAGCCGGTGTGGCCGTGCTGGTTGGTTTGGTGACAGGGCTATTTGTCTGGCTGGTCGGCATTATTGGCCTGGTGCCGTTGATTGGCCCGTTGATTGTCAAGGTGCTGAGTTTTGGCTTTATCTGGTTGCTCAATGCCATGGGCTACCTGGTGTCTTATGTTGCCATCCGCCGTGGCTATTCACGTGATGTACTCACCTATCGCGGCTTGACCATGGCCTTACTGGTCGGCATCGTGATCGGCTATATTGTGGCGCAGTTTATTTAGTGTGCTTGGGGCTTTTTAAACAGATGTTTTAAGCACATGCCGTTAAAAGATAACTGTTTGTTTATGCTTTGTTTTTTTGATAACTCACGTATAATGCGCGCCTTTCTCTCATAAACTCGGCATGCCTCATTTGTCCACATTACTGTCTAATATTTCACCGTTCACCGGCATGGTGCTGGCCTGTTTGCTGGGCGGTGTGTTGAGCGTATGTGTGGCGGCCGTCTTTGCGCTCAATGCCAAAAAGCATTGGGTGCCTTTGCTGGTCAGCTATGCGATTGGTGCCTTGCTGGCGGCGGTCTTTCTCGAAATTTTGCCGCACGCGATTGAAACCAGCCCCAATATAGAGGCTATGACCGCCACCATGCTGTTCGGCGTGTTGCTGTTTTTCACTCTCGAAAAACTGGTGTTGTGGCGGCATTGCCACGGCGAGCACTGTGAAATGCATGCCATGCATGATGAGGCGCATTGCCCGGAATTGCATCCCGAACAACAAGCAAACAAAAAGCCGCAGGGCGCGATCAAGTTTAAGTTGCCGCAGGCGGCGCCAGCGCAGGTCGTTGGGCATCATCATAGCCATGCGCATGATGGTGGCCGCAGTGGCCTGATGATCATGGTCGGTGATACTTTTCACAATTTTGTCGACGGCATCCTGATTTGTGCGGCGTTTATGGTCGATATGCAGGTGGGCTTGGTCACGGCATTGGCGATTATTGCGCATGAAATTCCACAAGAGGTGGGTGATTTCCTGATTTTGCTGCACTCCGGCTACAGCAAGAAAAAAGCATTCTTATTTAATATTGCCTCCAGTCTGGCCACCTTGGCAGGGGGGCTGTTGGCCTATCTCGCTTTGAATCTGGTCGAGCAGTGGGTGCCGTATATTCTCAGTCTGGCCGCAGCCAGTATGCTGTATGTGGCGGTGGCAGACTTGATCCCTGGCCTGCATAAGCGCACGGCATTGCGCGATACCCTGAGTCAGATATTGTTAATTGTGTTGGGCGTGGCGTCGGTCGCCCTGACCAAATGGTTGGTAGAAGGTTAAGAGAGAGTCACTATGCAAAGTTCGCCTAAAGTCGGGTTCGTTTCCTTGGGTTGCCCAAAAGCCGGGTCTGATTCCGAGCGTATTTTGACCCAGTTGCGTGCCGAGGGGTATGAAATCAGTAATAGCTACGAGCAGTCTGACCTGGTGGTAGTGAATACCTGCGGTTTTATTGACTCAGCCGTGCAGGAATCACTGGATGCGATTGGTGAAGCGCTCAATAAAAATGGCAAGGTGATTGTCACCGGCTGCCTGGGCGCCAAAAAAGACGTAGTGACTGGCGCGCACCCAAGCGTTTTGGCCGTAACCGGCCCGCATGCGCTCGAAGAGGTCATGGGTCATGTGCATACGCATTTGCCTAAGCCGCATGATCCGTATACCGACCTGGTGCCGCCACAAGGCATCCGCCTGACGCCCAAGCATTACGCCTACCTCAAAATTTCAGAGGGCTGTAACCACCGTTGCAGCTTCTGCATTATCCCTAGCATGCGCGGTGACCTGGTCAGCCGCCCGATTGGCGATGTGCTCAACGAGGCAGAAAGCCTGGTCAATGCTGGTGTGTCAGAAATCCTGGTGATTTCACAAGATACGTCTGCTTATGGCGTGGACATGAAGTTCCGCAAAGGCTTCTGGAATGGCCGCCCGGTGAGAACGCATATGACAGAACTCAGTAAATCGCTGGGTGAGTTAGGCGTATGGGTGCGTTTGCATTATGTGTATCCGTATCCGCATGTGGATGATGTGATTCCACTGATGGCAGAAGGCGCGATTTTGCCGTATCTGGATGTACCATTGCAGCACGCCAGCCCACGTATTCTTAAGTCTATGAAACGCCCGGCCAGTAGTGAAAACAACCTGGCACGTATCAAGGCCTGGCGTGATATCTGTCCTGAGATCGCCATCCGCAGTACCTTTATTGTCGGCTTCCCGGGGGAAACCGAAGATGACTTTAAAATGCTGCTCGACTTTATGGAAGAAGCGCAACTCGACCGCGTAGGTTGCTTTGCCTATTCTGCAGTGGACGGTGCGGCGGCAAATGCATTGCCTGACCCAGTGGCGGAAGAGATCAAGCAAGAGCGTTTAAGCCGCTTTATGGAGGTGCAAGAGCGCATTAGTGCCGCTAAAGTGGCGGCCAAGATTGGTAGCCTGCAAACCGTGCTGGTGGATGAACTGACTGAAGATGATGACGGCAATGTGATCGCCATTGCGCGGACGAAAAGTGATGCGCCGGAAATTGACGGCATTGTTTACTTGCAAGATGCGGATGGCTTGAATCCTGGTGACTTTGTCGATGTGCAAATCGTCGACTCACAAGGTCACGATTTGATTGGTGCGCCGCCAGAGTTTTAAGCCAACTGGATATAAAACACGTAAAAAATGCCGCAATCGCGGCATTTTTTATTGCTCATTTCGCTTAGGCGGTCACTGCTGGTCGCTCGCAATCGGCGCGCTCGGCAAATACATCCAGCGTAAATGGGCAGCGTTTGAGTTTTTGCTGTGCTGATTTGCGTTTACCAGCCTGTTGAAGATTGACATAAGGAGTTTGGCTTAAGCGCACATAACCGGATTGCAGCAATTTGCTGGCGGTGGTCTCAAACTGGCTCAGCGGGTTATCCATATTTTGCAAGGTAATGCCTAGCTTGTGCACGGCAACCACGTGATAAATCGCGCTGGTTTGGCCAGGTGCGGCAGGTTTGCCATAAAGCTCGCCGACATGAATGTCGCCGCTGGGAGAGATGAGTTGCGTCATGGCGGCATCATAACGCGTTTGCGCGCGCGCTTCAATCTGGGTACCGCCATTTTGCCGCAAAGTAGCAGTCAGGCAGGAGTGCGGCTGCCATGTTAAAATGGCAAGCTTGAGCGTTCAGAGATTCATTATGTCACAAGCTGTTAAAACCCGTTTTGCCCCTAGCCCTACCGGATACCTTCATATTGGCGGCGCACGCACTGCCTTGTTTTCATGGGCGTATGCCCAGCGCCATGGCGGCCAATTTATTTTGCGGATTGAAGATACCGATGTCGCGCGTTCAACGCCAGAGGCAGTGCAGGCGATTCTGGATGGCATGGCCTGGTTGCAACTAGACCATGACGAAGGCCCGTTTTACCAGATGCAGCGTATGGATACTTACAAAAAAATCATCCAGAAAATGCTGGATGACGGCCATGCCTACTATTGCTATTGCAGCAAAGAAGAACTGGATGCCTTGCGTGAAACGCAAATGCAGCAGGGCGTGAAGCCGCGCTATGATGGTCGTTGGCGGCCTGAATCAGGCAGGACCTTGCCTGAAGCACCTAAAGATATCCCACCCGTTGTGCGTTTTAAAAACCCGACCACTGGCGTGGTAGCGTGGGATGACATGGTCAAAGGCCGTATTGAAATTGCCAATACCGAGCTGGATGACCTGATTATTGCGCGCGGGGATGGCACGCCCACCTATAACTTCTGCGTGGTGGTGGATGACTGGGAGATGGGCGTCACGCAGGTGATTCGTGGCGATGACCATGTGAATAACACACCGCGCCAGATCAATATGTTGCAAGCCTTGGGCGCACAAGTGCCTCAATATGCGCATTTGTCCATGATTTTGGGCGATGATGGCCAAAAACTCTCTAAACGCCATGGTGCCGTGAGCGTGATGCAATATCACGAAGATGGTTACTTGCGTGAGGCGGTGCTCAATTACCTGGCCCGTTTGGGCTGGTCACATGGTGATGATGAAGTATTCAGCATGGCGCAATTCTGTGAGTGGTTTGATCTCGACCACATTACGCCTTCTGCTGCGCAGTTTAATACTGAAAAACTCAACTGGCTCAATGCGCACTATATTAAAACGCTGCCATTAGAGCGCATCGCCGATGAAGTGAAACCGCGCCTGGCTGCGCTGGGGGTGACTGAGACGCAATCGCCAGACTTTCTGGCAGTGCTGAATTTATACCGTGAGCGCACCAATAACCTTAACCAACTGGCCAAAGAGATAGCGTTCTTTTACCAGAGGCCTGCGATCAATGAGGCCGACGTGGCCAAGCACATCCAGGACGAAACTGCGGCCTATATCGAAAGTTTCTTGGAGAAGACTCAAGATTCCGACTGGGCTGCCGATAAATTACACGATGCGCTAAATCAGGTCGTGGCTGAGCAGCAGATCAAGTTCCCCAAACTGGCCATGCCATTGCGGGTCGCTTTAATCGGTATCGCGCAGTCGCCCAGTATTGATCAAGTGATGTCTATTCTGGGTAAAGAGGCCTGTTTGCAGCGTATTCGCGCATTATTTCCAAAAAAATAAGGTGCGGGGATTGAAATTGGAACAAATTAGTACAATCATAGTCATTATGATGGATTGGTGTTCAAGATAATAAAAACTCCAATACGATTAAAACAAACAAGGAGCAATTCTATGAATAATAAAGGCCAAATGCTACAAGACCCTTTTCTGAACGCCTTAAGAAAAGAACACGTACAAGTGTCTATTTATCTGGTTAATGGTATCAAACTGCAAGGTCAGGTCGACTCTTTTGACCAGTATGTGATTTTGTTAAAAAATACAGTGACGCAAATGGTGTACAAACACGCGATTTCAACAATTGTGCCAGCGCGTCCAGTCAGTTTGGCGCCACACGAAACAGCACAAGAATCTTAATGCATGTTTGATAGACCAAGCGGCGGAGATGCCGTCGTTCTGGTCAGCATCAATTTTGGCGATGCTGACTACGAAGAAAGTTTGCAAGAGCTCCGCCACCTCGCCGGCACTGCCGGACTGAATATCTCTGCGACGCTGGAAGGCAAGCGTCAAGCGCCTGATTCCAAATACTTTATCGGCTCTGGTAAGGCGGATGAGCTTAAGGCGCTGATGGCAGCACACGAGAGCAAAGTGGCTGCCTTTAACCATGACTTAAGCCCGTCACAGCAACGCAACCTCGAAAAATTGCTCGAAGCGCGCGTGGTCGACCGCACCGGCCTCATCCTGGATATTTTTGCCCAACGCGCGCAGTCGCACGAGGGTAAGTTGCAGGTTGAGCTGGCACAGCTAGAGCATTTGTCTACCCGGCTGGTGCGTGGCTGGACCCACCTTGAGCGACAAAAGGGCGGTATCGGTGTACGCGGCGGCCCGGGTGAAACGCAGTTAGAACTGGATAGGCGCATGCTGCGCGTACGCGTCAAACAATTGCGTGAAAAACTGGATAAGCTTAAACAGCAGCGCGGCATGCAACGCCGTGCGCGCAAGCGCTCCAATCTGATGACGGTGTCGCTGGTCGGCTATACCAACGCTGGTAAGTCGACCTTGTTTAACCGTTTGACGCACTCTGGCGTCTATGCGGCCGACCAACTATTCGCTACGCTGGATACCACCTCGCGCAAAATGCATCTGCCTGAGGGCTATCCGGTGGTCTTGTCCGATACGGTTGGTTTTATCAAGCATCTGCCTACCACCCTGATTGAGGCCTTTGGCGCCACGCTGGAAGAAGCGGCGCAGGCCGACTTGTTACTGCATATTGTCGATGTCGCCAGCCCTAATCGCGATAATCAAATTGAGCAAGTCAATATTGTGCTGAACGAGATTGGTGCCGCCAATGTCCCACAGATTCTGGTGTTGAACCAGATTGACCGCATGGGCATGGCGCCGGGAATCGACAGGGATGAGTATGGTAACATCCGTACTGTTCGCGTTTCTGCCAAAGACGGTATTGGCATCGAAGACTTGCGCCAGGCGCTGTTGGAGCATCAACAATATTTGAAAAAACTGAGCACGGAAGAGCGTGCTTATGTTTAAAAAATCAAAAAAACACGGAGTACTAGCATGAGAAAATTCCCCGGCTTTTGGAATAAGAATAACGAAGGCCCGCCCGACCTGGATGAGGTATTCAGGGATTTGAATCAAAAGCTTAATCGTCTGTTTGGCAACAAAGGCGGTCAGGGTGGCGGCCCTAGAGGTACATCGCCAGCACCTCAGCCGTTGCCAGTGGCGCCGATTGTGGGCTTGGTGGCGTTGATCTGGCTGGGTTCTGGTTTTTATATTGTCGATCAGGGGTCACGCGGTGTGGTGTTGCGTTTTGGCCAGCATGTCGAAACGACCATGCCTGGCCCGCGCTGGCATTTGCCGTTTCCAATTGAAACCATTGAGAACGTTAACCTGGAGCAGGTACGCACGATAGAAATGGGCTATCGCTCGTTTGAGGGCGAGTCTGGCCGTAGCAAAGAGCTGCGTGAGTCTCTCATGCTCACCGACGATGAAAACATCATCGATTTGCAAGTGGCTGTGCAGTACAACCTGAAGTCAGTTGAAGACTACCAGTTTAGCAACCGCTCTACCGAAGAAAGTGTGCGCGGTGTGGCAGAAACCGCGATTCGTGAAATTGTCGGTAAGAGCAAAATGGACTTTGTGCTGTATGAAGGCCGCGATGATGTGGCTGCCAAAGCCAAGAAACTGATGCAGGACATGCTGGATAGGTATAAGTCCGGCGTCAATATTGTCAACGTGACCATGCAGAATGCGCAACCGCCAGAGCAGGTGCAAGCGGCGTTTGATGATGCGGTCAAAGCCAAGCAGGACCTGGAGCGTCAGAAAAACGAAGGCCAGGCGTATGCGAACGATGTGATTCCTAAAGCTCGCGGTACCGCTTCACGCTTAACGGAAGAGGCCGCAGGTTACAAATTGCGCGTGGAAAATGAAGCCAAGGGTAATGCTGACCGTTTTGAGCAGATTCTGTCGCAATACAATAAAGCACCTGAGGTGACACGTCAGCGTTTGTATCTTGACGCGCAAGAGCATGTGTTAGCCAACACCAGCAAAGTGCTGGTCGACCAGAAGGGTGGCAACAGCTTGCTGTATTTGCCGCTGGATAAGCTCATGACCATGAGTGGTGCAGGCGGTAATGCAGCTTCTGCCCCTGCGGCAACGGCCGACAAGCCAGCACAAGAGCCGCAAGTGGATGCAAGTACCTCGGATCGCTCACGTGATGCGATGCGCAACCGCGATCGCGAATATCGCTAGATTGCCCTGAAGGAATAAAGATGAGAAATATTGGAAGTTTATTAATCGGGGTGTTTGTTCTACTGGTGATCATTACCTCTTCGGCCTATACCGTTGATCAGCGTGAATACGCGCTGGTGTTCCGCCTGGGTGAAATCGTGTCAGTCAAAAGTGAGCCTGGCCTCTACTTTAAGATGCCGATGGTGGAGAATATCCGCTATTACGACAAGCGTATCCTGACCCTTAACTGGGAAGAGCCGGACCGTTTTATCACCAGCGAGAAGAAAAACGTATTGGTGGATTCGTTTGTAAAATGGCGTATTGTCGACCCTTCAAAATACTACGTGTCTGTGCGTGGTGACGAAGTGCAGGCCGAGCGTCGTTTGTCGCAAATGGTCAATGATGGTTTGCGCGCCGAGTTTGGTAAACGCACCATTCATGATGTGGTGTCGGGCGAGCGCTCTGAAATCATGGAGATTCTGCGTCAGCGTGCTGACAAAGAAAGCCGCCAGATGGGTATTCAGATCCTGGATGTGCGTTTGCGTCGCGTTGACTTGCCAAAAGAGGTGAGCGAGTCTGTTTATCAACGTATGGAAGCTGAGCGTAAGTCGGTAGCGAATGAGCTGCGTTCACAAGGTGCGGCTGCGGCTGAAAAAATTCGTGCCGACGCCGACAGGCAGCGTGAGGTGATTATTGCCGAAGCTTACCGTGATGCGCAAAAAGTGAAGGGTGAGGGCGATGCTAAAGCCTCTGAAGTCTACGCCCAGGCGTTTGGCAAAAATCCTGAATTCTATGCTTTTTATCGCAGCCAGGAAGCCTATAAAAACAGCTTTAAGAGCAAGTCTGACGTGATGGTGATTGATCAAAGCTCTGACTTCTTTAAATATATGCGTAGCAGCGGTAAGAAGTAATACCTTGGGTATTAACTTGGCTTGATAATGAACGTGTGGTGGCTGATTGGTGGCGTGTTGCTGATTGAAGGCTTGATGCCATTGCTGTTTACCCGCGCATGGCGCCAAACCTTTGAAAAGCTGCTGCAACTACAAGATGGCCAGATTCGTTTCATTGGCTTTGCCTCTGCCGTGATCGGTCTGCTTATTTTGTGGCTGAACCGCTAATTGTCTGGTTTAAGTAAAAAGGCACGCATGATTGCGTGCTTTTTTATTGCTTTTTTAGCTAAGAGCTTGCTGAGGCCTTGAGATCGCGATTGCTAAAGCCGTGCTTTAGACAGGGGTTTGCGGGTATAATAGCGGGATGCATAATTGGTTACTTCCTGAATATATTGAAGATGTCTTGCCAGCGGAAGCGGCGCGTCTTGAGTCTTATCGCCGACAATTGCTGGACCTGTTTCGCGTCCATGGTTATCAATATGTCATGCCACCCATGATGGAATATGTCGAGTCCTTGCTGACTGGCACCGGGCATGATCTGGACATCGCGACGTTTAAGGTGGTTGACCAGTTAACGGGTCGCCTGATGGGCCTGCGTGCTGATACCACACCGCAAGCCGCACGCATTGATGCACATATGCTTAACCATCAAGGTGTGTCGCGCCTGTGCTACGCTGGCACCGTATTGCGCACCAAGCCTGATGGATTGGCACGCACACGCGAGCCCTTGCAGTTGGGCGCCGAGTTGTATGGCCATGCTGGCATAGAGAGTGATATTGAAGTGCAACGCCTGATGGTGAAGGCTTTGCAATTATTAGGCATGCCTACTTTGTTTGTTGACCTTAGCCACGCGGCCATTTTTGCCAGTTTGTCACATATGGCACAACTGGGTGTGCAGCAGGAGCAAGCGTTGCAAGCAGCCTTGCAGGCCAAAGACATTACGCTGGTAGAGCAGTTGGTCGCTAATCTGCCTGAAAAATCCCGATTGGCCTTTGTGTCACTCACACAACTCAATGGCGGCATCGAGGTGTTAGATCAGGCACGCGATATTTTGCCGGAATCAGAAGACATTGCGCAGGCCTTGCGTGAGCTGGAGACCGTAGCCAAGACGCTGACCACAGATGATGTGACTGTGACCATTGATTTGAGCGAGTTGCGCGGGTATCACTATCATAGCGGCATGGTGTTTGCAGCTTATGCCAAAGGCTATGCAGGCCCGATTGCACTGGGCGGGCGTTATGACGAAGTTGGTGCGGCGTTTGGTCGTGCGCGTCCGGCAACCGGTTTTAGCCTCGACTTACGCGGCGCATTACAAGCATTAGGCCCGGCAACACTGAATAAAGGCATTCTGGCGCCCGTGGCCGCAGATGCCGAGTTGTTATCACTGATAAATACCCTGCGTTCTCAGGGCCAGATTGTGGTAGAGGTATTGCCCGATACGCCTGTGAACTATTCTGAATTGGCTTGTGACCGCACCTTGCAAAAGGTCGATGGTCACTGGCAAGTGGTGGCTGCGTAACGCAGCGCACCCTTTTTTGTTTTTACAAGATATTAATTGAACATGACACAATCTAAGCAAGCAAAAAACGTCGTTGTGATAGGCACCCAATGGGGCGACGAAGGTAAAGGTAAAATCGTAGACTGGCTGACGGATCACGCCCAGGGCGTGGTGCGCTTTCAGGGCGGTCATAACGCTGGTCATACCTTGGTCGTTGGTCAGGGCGCGGCACAAAAAGTGTATAAGCTCAACCTAGTGCCTTCTGGTATTGTGCGCGATGGTGTCAATTGCTATATCGGTAACGGCGTCGTGCTCGATACCACCCATTTGCTGCATGAGATTTCTACGCTGGAGCAAGGCGGCCTCGATGTTAAAAACCGCCTCAAAGTCAGCCCTGGCTGCCCATTGATTTTGTCACATCACGTGGCGGTAGACTTGGCGCGCGAAGCCAAGCGTAGCACCGAGAAAAAAATCGGCACTACCGGTAAAGGGATCGGCCCGGCCTACGAAGATAAAGTGGCCAGACGTGCTTTGCGTGTGTATGACTTGTTCCACCCAGAGCGTTTTGCCGAAAAGTTGCGCGAAGTCATGGATTATCATAACTTTGTGTTAACCAACTACCTGGGCGCAGCGGCCGTTGATTTTCAACAGCAATATGACGCCAGCATGCAGCATGCCGTAGCGTTGAAGCCTATGGTAGCGGATATTTCAGCTGCCCTCTATGAAGCCAATGCGCGAGGCGAACACCTGTTGTTTGAAGGCGCGCAGGGCACATTGCTGGATGTCGATCATGGCACATATCCTTACGTCACCTCCAGCAACTGTATCGCTGGCCAAGCTTCTGCCGGTACGGGTGTTGGCGCCAATATGCTGCATTACGTATTAGGCATCACCAAAGCCTATACCACACGTGTCGGTGGCGGCCCGTTCCCGAGCGAGTTGGATATCGATACTGAAGGCGCCCCTGGTTATCAGATGTCTACCAAAGGTCAGGAAATCGGTACCGTAACACGCCGCAAGCGTCGTTGCGGCTGGTTTGATGCCGCTGCATTACGCCGCTCAGCCCGTATCAACGGCTTAACCGGTTTGTGTATTACCAAGCTCGATGTGCTGGATGGCATTGAGTCACTGGATATTTGTACCGGTTACAAACTGGATGGCAAAATCGTGGATATGTTGCCAGTCGGTGCTGATGATGTGGCGCGTTGTGAGCCTATCTACGAAACCGTGCCGGGTTGGACTGAAACGACTTTTGGCGCCAAAACCTGGGATGCACTGCCTAAAAATGCGCAGCATTACCTGAAGCGCCTGGAAGCAGTGTGCGGTGTGCCGATTGCGATTGTGTCTACCGGCCCGGAGCGTGATGAAACCATTGTTCTGCAACATCCTTTTGCTTAAGCACAAGAGTAGTTTGACATGAGTGCACAACGACTGGCCTGGGCAATTACTGGTTCGGGCCATTATTTGCGTGAATCATTGGCGATTCTGCAAACCTTGCAGGACGTGGATATCTATTTGAGCCGCGCTGCGGCTGAAATTATCCAGCAATATGGGTTTCAATCCGCGCTGGAGGCCACCGGCCATAAGGTCTATCAGGATAAAACCGCCAGCAGCGTGCCGGTCGAACGTTTTTATGAAGGCGTTTATCACACCCTGGTGATTTCGCCTGCCACCTCCAATACTATTGCCAAAATGGCTTATGGCTTTTCTGACAGCCTGGTGACCAATTTGTTTGCACAAGCGGGTAAAACACGCGTGCACAGTATTTTATTTGCCTGTGATACCGCGCCTGAGCTGGAGTCTGAAGCGCCACGTGATCATGTGGTCAAGGTTTTCCCGCGCCAGATTGATCTCGAAAACGTGTCAAAATTAAAGCAGTTTGCTGACACCACGGTGGTCGAAGACATGGCTGCCTTGCAACATGTCATCATGCAGCGACTGGTGGCATGTCATGATCTGCATTTGCACGATGGCATACAGGTACTAGACCCGCTCACAGAGTAAACCCATGACACGGCTGCTGTTCCTCACCGGAAAACTGGCAGAACACAGTCTGCGCCAAATATTGCAGTCGATTCAGGCTGACAGTAAACAGTCTCCTTTCGAATACGAAGTCAAACAAATTGGCGTCTCCGTGGCCGCTTTAATGACGCCACCTTTAATTGCGCGACGTCTGGCAAAGGTAGAGAATATCGATAAAGTAATTTTGCCCGGCTTATGCCAGGGCGATCTGGCGCTGCTTGAAGCGCAGTGGGGAGTGCCGGTGGAGCGGGGGCCAAAGGACTTGAAAGATTTGCCACAATATTTTGGTCAGCAAGGCAAAGTGCCTGACCTGACGCAGCATAGCGTCACTATTTTTGCTGAAATTGTCGATGCGCCTGATCTCACGATCGCACAAATTGTAGCCAAGGCCACGCATTTCCGGCAGCAGGGTGCTGATGTGATTGACCTAGGTTGCCTGCCAGGAAAAACCTTTGCGCACATGACAGATACGGTGCGCGCGCTTAAAGCAGAAGGCTTCCAGGTCAGCGTTGATTCCATGCGTGATGAAGATTTGCTGGCAGCGGGCAAAGCAGGCGCTGATTACCTGCTCAGCTTGCACGAAAACAGCCTGTGGATTGCCGATGAAGTGGCATCTACGCCTATTTTGATTCCTGCCAAACCGGGGAGTTTTGCCAGCTTGCAACGGGCGATTGAGCATTGTTTGCAACGTGGCCGTCGCTTTATTGCAGACCCGATTCTAGATCCGATTCACTTTGGTTTAACCGACTCGATTGTGCGCTATCACAAATTGCGCAAAAAATACCCTGAAATTGCCATCATGATGGGGGTTGGTAACCTGACCGAGCTGACCGATGCCGATACGACGGGTGTGAATGCCATGCTGTTTGGCATGATCAGCGAATTGAATATTAATGCAGTACTGGCAACCTCGGTCAGTCCGCATGCGAGTGAAGCCGTGGCTGAGGCGGATATCGCGCGTCGTGTCATGTATCGCGCCAGCCAGGACAAGCGCTTGCCGCGTGGCTATTCTAATGGCTTGCTTGGCTTGCACGATCGCAAGCCTTTCCCCTACAGCGCTGAAGAAATCATGACCATGGCCAGCCAGATTAAAGACCCGAGTTTTCGCATCATGGTCAGTGAGCAGGGCGTGCATGTGTATAACCGGGATGGTATCCAGCATGACACCGATCCTTACCGTTTTTATCCAACGCTTAATGTGCAAGATGACGCATCGCATGCGTTTTACCTCGGGGTTGAACTGGCGCGTGCGCAAATCGCCTGGCAGTTAAAAAAACGCTACGTACAAGACGAACTGCTGGAGTGGGGGGTGGCTTCGTTGCAGCAAAATAAAAAAGCCAAAGTGGCACACCGCGAAGCCTCTATTCAGGAACGTTTGGAAAACGCGCGCAGCAAATCTAATGACAACACAACGCCCGATAACACCGCTTCGGGTACGGAATAATCTGCATGATTTATGAAACGATAGTGACAACCTGTGGGGCGGATGGCGATGTGCATGTCGCGCCATTCGGCATTCAATGGCATGAAGGCAGGGTGCTGATCATGCCGTTTAAGCCTTCTACCACCTTGCAAAATATCTTGCAGACCGGCTTTGCCGTATTAAACCTGACCGATGACGTGCGTGTATTCGCGGCTGCGATTGCCAGGAAGGCAGCCTTTGCCACCGAGCCTATCGCTAGTGGGCAAGGCGTCAGACTCAAGGACTGCCTGGCGCATCATCTGCTACGTTTGCAGCAGATTGAAGAAGACGATGTACGCCCTAAGTTGTGGATGCAAGTGGTTGAAAGTGCATCGCACGCCGCGTTTATGGGGTTTAACCGTGCGCAAGCCGCAGTGATTGAGTTGGCAGTGCTGGTGAGCCGCCTGCATATGCTGCCTGCTGAGAAAATCATCCAGGAAATGCAGTACCTGCAAATCGCCATTGATAAAACCGCTGGGCCACGCGAACAAGAAGCCTGGCAGTGGCTGGTGGATAGTGTCAATAATCACCTGGCACAACAAAGTGGCCTGCAGCAGGCGTGAGTAATGCGATGCAAGTATTAGTCAGTGTGAATTCTGTGGCAGAAGCGCAGCTTGTATTGTCTGCCGGAGTGCCCTTGATCGATCTCAAAGAGACCAGTCATGGCGCCCTCGCGGCCTTGACGCTGGATCGTTCAACGGCGATTGTTGAGGCGATTCATCATCATAAGCAGCACAGTGATGCTATAGGCATTGTGATCAGTGCCACTGTGGGCGATCACTGTGACGCTGTTGATGATCTTATGCACATGATTACCAGCCGCCTGCAGATTGGGGTAGAGGTCATTAAGTTGCCTGAAACTATCTGGGCTGACCCTGTTTACCAACCGATCATTGAGACCTTGCTTGGGCAAGGCCTCAAGTTGATTGCTGTGTTAAATCCTACCAGCCTGCTGGCCGACGACATGCAAGCGCGGGTGCAGTCGCTGGCGCACCAGCATTATTGGGGTGTCATGGTAGATACAACGCAAAAATCAAAGGCACTCATAGACATGGTACCTTTTGCTGCGCTGGCTGATTTTGTGCAAGCAGCAAAATCGGTGCACTTATTCATAGGCCTCGCAGGCGGCCTGTCGTTGGCGCATATTGAGCCACTGGCCAGATTGCAGCCTGATTACCTGGGATTTCGCAGTGGTTTGTGCGAAGGTGGGCAGAGGGCACAAGGTTTGTTGGCAGAGCGTGTACGCGAACTGATTTCAAGAGTGTCAGAAATTTGTTGAATAATTGGTCTCAACCCTAACAAATACGCCTATGAGATGGGGTTTAGGGTTGCTTCTATAGCGACGTTTGCGTATAGTTCAATTTGTAAGTTTTTTCAAAGATGTGGCAAAAAAGCCCAATAACGAAGGAGTCAATGAATGAAAAAAAGTTTTTTAGGCTTGGCAATTGCTTCTGCATTTGTGTTTGCATCGCAAGTTGCGCAAGCTGAAGACATGTACCGTGGCGCTTGGTATGTTGTTCCAGGTGCAACTTACATGAACACTGACAATGATCTCGAAGCTGACAATGGCCGTGGCGGTTTTCTGTCTATCGGTAAAGAGCTGAGCGAGCACTGGGACATTCAAGGCCGTTTGGGTTACAACCGTGCTGATAATGATCTTTCTGGTGTTAGTGGCAAATACAAACAAACCGCTTTAGGTCTGGATGCATTGTATATGTTCAGCCGCGAAAAATTCCGCCCATTCCTGTTGGCAGGTGTAGGCGCAGCGCGTAATGATGTTGATTACTCTGCACCAGGTGCTGATATTGATGGTAAGAAAAACTCTTGGATGGCCAATGTTGGCTTGGGCGCCCAATACTTGTTTAGCGACAAATTTGGTATCCAGGCTGATGTACGTCATCAGTGGAGCCGTGCAAAAATTGATGTTGCTGGCGTAGGTAGCGATACTGAAACAATCGGCAATACTCTGTTTAACTTGGGCGGTATCTTCCGCTTTGGTGCGCCAGCACCAGTGGTTGAAGAGCCAACACCTGAGCCAACACCAGCGCCATTGGCAGCGGCTGAGCCAGCACCTGCACCAGCACCTGCTCCAGTAGCACCAGCGCCAGTTTGTAAGCCACAAAACGAAACAGTAACCGTAAGTGCTGAAAAACTGTTTGGTTTCGACAAGGCTAACCTGCGTGAAGAAGGCCGTAAAGTTCTGGAAGAAACAGCTGCTAAGATCAAAGCTAACCCAGAAATTACTGCTGTGATCGTGACAGGCCATACAGACCGTATTGGTTCTGATGCTTACAACCAGAAGTTGTCTGAGCGTCGTGCTAAACAAGTGGCTGATTACCTGATCGCTCAAGGTGTTGATAGCAATATCATCACTTCTGAAGGTAAAGGTAAAACTGAGCCAGTGGTTCAATGCGATGGTAAAAAAGTAAGCAAAAAACTGATTTCTTGCTTGCAGCCTAACCGCCGCGTTGATATCCGCGCTGAAGGCACTAAGCAAGTTGGTTGCCAATAATCAGAGTGAAATCTGAATAAAAAGCCACGCGTCAGCGTGGCTTTTTTTATACCTGTTGTTTTGAGCCGGTATTTTGCATCGCTGGCTCAGTTATAATTCCGCTATGGTTGATACACAATTCATTATTAAAGCGCGCTGGGTGATTCCTGTAGACGCAAACCATACTATCCTTGAGCAGCATGCGGTACTGGTCGATGCCGGTCAAATCAAAGCGATTGTGCCTAAAGCCGAGATTCCTGCATGGGCGGCAGATTGGCCGGTGGTGGATTGCGCCCAGCATGCCTTGATTCCGGGTTTGATTAATCTGCATGCGCATAGCAGCATGAACTTGCTTAAAGGCTATGCTGATGATTATGCCTTGATGCCCTGGCTCAATGAGCACATCTGGCCGGCTGAAAAGCGCTGGGTATCAAAAGCATTTGTGCATGATGGCAGCTTGCTGGCGTGTGCAGAAATGTTGAGTGGTGGCGTAACCACCTTCAATGATATGTATTTCTTCCCGCAAGCCACCATAGAAGCGGTCAAGCGCGCGGGCATGCGTGCCCATATTGGGTTGACGGTGATGGAGTTTCCAACCAATTATGCCGCCACAGCCAATGATTACATCAGGTTGGGCACTGAGGTACGTGACCAGTATAAATCTGATCCGCATATCAGTTTTTCGTTTGCGCCACATGCGCCGTATACCGTCAGTGATCAGACGTTTGAGCAGATTGCTACACTGTCTGAGCAGTTAAACCTGGGCATCCATACACATTTGCATGAAACGCAGGCGGAGATACAGCAAAGCCTGGAGCAGTTTAGCGTGCGACCATTACAGCGCCTGCTGGCACTGGGGGTGATTGGCCCCGGCACCGTGTTAGCGCACGGCGTGCATTTAGAGGCGCAAGAGCTCGAAACACTGGCCATGCAAAGCACGCATCTCGCGCATTGCCCTTCATCAAACTTAAAACTGGCCAGTGGCATTGCGCCCATCGCTGCTGCGTTAAGAGCGGGTATCAATGTGGGCCTCGGTACGGATGGCGCGGCCAGTAACAACCGCATTGATATGTGGCAAGACATGCGTACGGCGGCATTATTGGCTAAAGTGGCCGATCAGAATGCCGAGGCGGTGCCTGCATACCAGGCGTTGGCGATGGCAACCTTGCATGGAGCACGTGCTTTGGGCTTGCAGGACAAGGTTGGCAGTATTGAAGTGGGTAAACAGGCAGATCTGGTCGCGGTTAAACTGGATGATTTAAACAGTTTGCCTTGTTTTGACCCGCTCTCGCATTTGGTCTACGTTGCTGGGCGTGAGCAAGTGACCCATACCTGGGTGGATGGCCAGCTACGTTACCAGCGGACGGAAGACCATCAAAGCTGGTTTGCTGGCATGGCAACAGAAGAATTACGGTCTATTGCATTGCAGTGGCAACTCAAGCTGCAAGAGTTTATGGTGAAAGTATATTAAAGGAACAAGCATGGCGAATGTCGAAGTGGCAGAGGTGAATAAATTTGCCGAGTTGGCGCATCAATGGTGGGATCTGCAAGGCGTCTTTAAACCCTTGCATCAGTTGAACCCCTTGCGCCTGAATTATATCGATAGCCGTGCATCGCTGGCGGGTAAGCAAGTGCTGGATGTCGGCTGTGGTGGTGGCATTTTAAGTGAGTCCATGGCGCAGCGCGGGGCGCAGGTGTTGGGCATAGACCTGGCCGAAAAGTCTTTGCAAATTGCACAATTGCACGCGCTGGAAACCAACGTGCAACTGGAATACCGTTGTGTGGCAGTCGAGGCATTGGCGCAGGAAAAACCGCAAGCCTTCGATGTGGTGACCTGTATGGAAATGCTGGAGCATGTGCCTGACCCTGCCAGTGTGGTGCGTGCCTGTGCCGCCCTGGTTAAACCGGGTGGTCATGTGTTTTTCTCCACCTTGAACCGTAATGCCAAAGCCTATTTGATGGCCGTGGTTGGCGCCGAGTATGTGCTTAATCTGTTGCCTAAAGGCACGCATGATTACAGCAAGTTTATCAAGCCGTCTGAGCTGGCAGCGTGGATGCGCCAATCAGCGTTAGAGTTACAGCATCAAACCGGTGTGACTTACCATCCTTTAAGCAAGCAATATGCGCTGACGGTCGATAGCAGTGTCAATTACATGCTGCATGCGATTAAAGAAGTCTGACAGGAAGCTACATGCAAGCTGTATTGTTTGATTTAGACGGGACGCTGGTCGATACCGCGCCTGATTTGGGCTATGCCCTGAATTTACAACGTGCGCGTCACGGCCTGGAATTTTTACCTGATGCGGCCATCCGCCCGTATGCCTCGCACGGTTCACGCGGCTTGCTGGAAATAGGCTTTGGCTTACTGTCCACAGATGCCAATTTTGAAGCCATGCGCAGTGAGTACCTAGACTTGTATACGCAAGTGATGACGCGTCAGCCTATGTTGTTTGATGGCATGGCCGATGCCTTAGAGGGCATTGAGCAGCGCGGCTTGCGTTGGGGCATCGTGACCAATAAACCGCGGCGTTTTACCATGCCGATGGTCACGCATATGGGGCTGGATGTCCGTGCCGGTGCCGTGATCAGTGGCGATGATGCGCCACAGCCCAAACCATCGCCGCAAACCTTGCTACTCGCGTGTGAGCGCATGCAGATCGATCCGCAAACGGTGCTTTATATTGGTGATGCAGAACGTGATATACAAGCAGGCAAAGCCGCTGGCATGAAAACACTGGTTGCTTTATTTGGTTATTTATCCAACACTGACCAACCACAGGCGTGGGGCGCTGATGGCTGTATCCAGCAGCCACAAGACTTGCTCGCTTATCTGTAAAAGCCGCAGGGCGATCTGTGCTGCGTTACTGGCGTGTGCTACTCAGTACCGCCATGGCAGCAATATTAATATCCGCGACTAAAATGCTTGCTATCTCGCCATGCTGATCGAGGATAGGCAGCGATACCGTCAGGCAAAAGTCTTCTGTTGCGGTAGACAGATAAATGGTTGAAATATAAGGCGCATGCGTCTCGGCCACTCGCTGGTAGTAGGCTTGCTGGCTGCGATTAATGCCTGCGCCACCGGCTTTGATTTTTCCATACATATTCGGGTTGATCCAGTTAGCGTAGCGCTGTACGCCGTTGGGTTCCAGCTCAAAAATCACTTCAAAATACGGGAATTCGGCAAAGCAGCTATCCAAATCATGCGAGCCGGTTGAGCGCTGGATTTTAAGCAGCGATTGCAAGGCAGACAATGCCTTTTGTTGCCAGTCAGAATAAAATTCTTTTTGAGGTAAGATGGTTTGTGGCGGCGTGTCCTCTACCACCACGATGCTGCCAATATTGGCCTTGCCTATTTTTTTTAGCATAGCTGCGCGCTCTGCGGCCACCACACTGTTCTCCAGCGTGCCTTGCTTACCATTGACGACGGCAATGGAGACGCTGGCAACGGGATGGTCTTTACCATCTTCGGTGGTGAAAAAGCCGCGTTCCAGATCTGTCGCGTCATACAAATGTACCGCGAGTGCCTGAAACTGGCTAATGATGTGCAGCAGTGTATCGTTGAGCGTCGGCGCCTTGTGATCGTAGATCAGCACGAAATCATCGCCGCCGATATGGCCCATCATGACACCGGCCTTGTCCTGGAATTCCTGACGAATGATTTCAGACAACAACCTGATCATGGCATCCCCGCGGATAAAGCCATAACGGTCGTTGTAAGCTTTAAAGTGGTCCAAATCAATATACACCAATTGTGTATTGGCGTTGTTACGCAAGCTGTTATCCAGGGTTTGGCGTAGGGTCGGGCCGGTAGTGAGGTGGCTCAGGGGATGCAAATTGCCAGTGGAGGCTTTACGGCTGATCAACTGCGCCATGATTTCCATCGGTTGCAAAATGCCTACATAAGCGCCTTCTTCGTTCACGGTAATCCAGATATCCGTATTGCCACGCTCCAGGTAAAAAATACGTGCCAGCACAGAGGAGGGCATGAGGTGATTAATGACCTTGGGCAATGGGTCGCAACACGCACCGAGGCCGGTGATCTTCTTTGAAAACACTTTGCCTCGCCTTAATACGCCCAACGGGGTTTGCCCATCCAGTACCACCGCAATGGCCACATCGGCGTGCATATTAAATAAGCTGCGTGCTTCGCTAATCGAGCTGCTGACATCAATGGTCAGCCCGTGACTAATATATTCACCAATATGAAAGTCATCAGGCACATGCGAGCGATGAGATTCGTCACGCACAGGCAGTTCGGCCACCTGGTCGCTAGGCGTGCTTTGCGGATGGGCAAAATAGTGCCCTTGTGCGTAATGCAGCCCTAAGTCCTGGCAATAAGTAATATCTTCAACGCGCTCAAGGCCTTCGGCAATAATGGTGCAGCCCAAACGTTGCGCCATGGAGATAATCGCTTCCAGCAGCACGGTTCTCACGCGGCTGCCTTGTGCTTCGTGCACAATGGCCCGGTCAATTTTAATAAAATCTGCGCGCACCTCCGCCAGAATGCGCAGCCCATTAAAGCCAGACCCCATGTCATCGAGCGCGATGCGCAGGCCATGCATGCGGATTTCATCGCAGTAGCGCGCCAGTACTTCAGGATTGGTTTTTTCACTTTCGACGATCTCTATGACGACATCGCGTTTATCAATATCGTGCTGCGCCATGATGTGCAAGGTAAAGTCTAGCCAGCCCGGGCTCATGATGGTTTGCGGCAATACATTAATAAAAATAGGTTTATCGGCAGCGATGGCTTGTGACTTGCCAATCAAGGCCAGGTGTTGGCAGGCCAGGTCTAGCTCATGGGTGCGCTTGACCTCGGCAGCCAGCGCAAATGCTTCCATGCCGTTGAGCCATTTGCCTTCTGGCGTTTTGAGGCGGCACAAGGCCTCAAAGCCAAACACCTTGCCACCTTGACCAAAATCGACAATCGGCTGGTAATGCATTTGCACATGCGGCTCAAGCTCAGACAGTAGCCAGGGATATTTGTGGCGCGCATAAAAAGTATTAAATGGCATGGTGGCCTGCAATGCCGCCATCGGGCCGATAGGCTGGTTATCCGGCGACACCAGCACCCAGGTGTCTTTCAGCGTATGCGCCGACTCCTGCGCAATCATCTGGTCTAGTATCTGTAAGAGTTCAGCCTCGGTTTGATAACTCAACGACGTTTTATTGGTGCCTGAAAAGCGTGGGCTTTCCATATTGGCATGACTGTTGGCATCAAAAATATGCAGAAATAGTTCCATGAGAAATCACTTTGCTGGTGTGAGGTTGAGTGCAGGCTGGCTTGTGGCTTGGCCTCAATTAGAACCAGGCAACTATTGCGCCGGTTCTGTGGCAGATCGCATGATTACTATAACGACGACGAAGGGTGTTTATTTGCCAGAAGAGCGGGCATAAAAGCCGTGAAACAATCTAATTGTCTGCATCAATTTGGTGCGGCAGCAAGGGCATTGATCGGCCAGCGTGCGGCTGCGACGCAGGCTAAGGGGATATAAAACACTCGTTAAGTGACGGCTTTGCGTTCCAGCAGTGCCGTTGAAAGGGTGCCGCTGTCAACATATTCGATTTCGCCGCCCATCGGCAAGCCACGGGCAATGCGGCTCACGCGAATGCCGCGCGACTTGAGCATCTGGCCGATATAGTGTGCGGTAGCTTCGCCCTCGGAGGTGAAGTTGGTGGCGACAATCACTTCGTGAATAGCGCTGTCTTGCGCGCGTTTGAGCAGGGTATCAAGATGGATATCTTTGGGGCCGATGCCATCCATGGGCGACAATTTACCCATCAGCACAAAATACTGGCCCTGATAACTGCGGGTATTTTCCAGCATCATCAGGTCAGTCGGCATTTCTACCACGCACAAAATGGATTTGTCGCGGCTGGCGTCTTGGCACAGGCTGCACACGCTATGTTCGCTAAAGTTGTTGCAGTAATCACAATGGGCCAGTTTATCCAGCGCTTGCTGCAAGCTGGCGGCTAGTTTTTGCGCACCTTCACGATCGCGTTGCAGCAAGTGATACGCCATCCGCGTAGACGATTTGGGGCCGACGCCAGGCAAGCAGCGTAGCGCGCTAATCAGTTGTTCGAGGACGGCGGGATTGCTCAAGCGATTGCCTGTACTTAAAACGGCAGTTTAAAGCCAGCAGGCATCACATTGCCCATTTTAGCGGCGCTGGTTGCCTCAACTTTGGTTCTGGCATCTTTCAATGCGATTAAAAGCAGGTCTTCCAGTGTTTCTTTGTCGTCCATGGCGGCATCATCAATTTGCACGCGTTTGACATCGTTATTACAGGTCATGGTGATTTTGACCATACCGTTGCTAGCCACACCTTCAACTTCGGTATTGGCGAGTTCGGCTTGCGCTTTCTGCATATTGGCCTGCATCATCTGGGCCTGTTTCATCATGTTGCCCATGCCACCTTTCATCATTGTCTGCTCCTAAAATTATCGTGGTTAATGTAAGGGTTTAATCGAGTTGGGGACGATAGACGCGCCCATTTCCTGCATCAGGCCTTGCACAAAACGGTCAGCCATAATGGCTTCTGTGGCTTGGTCCTGTAATTCGGCACGCTCAACGGCGAGTTGTCTGGCTGGCGTGTTGGCCTCTTGGCCAGTGATGATATTCAGTTTGAGGCGACGGCCAAAATGGCTGCTTAAGGCACTGTTGAGTTTTTCCAGGTAATTGGCGCTGGCCAGATGCTTATGGGCTTCGCCAATGCGTAAGGTCATGGTGTCTGCCTCAACACTGACCAGCTCGCAATTTTGCGCAAGTGCCCGCACCAGCCCCAGTTTGCTCAAGTGGTTTTCAACCAACGCACGCCAGTTACCATCCCATGTGAGCGGGGTTGAATCGCTCTGCGCGACGACCGGCTGTGAAAAGGCTTGTTGCGGAATCTGTTCGATATCAGGCATTGCTTGCTCAGGCAGCTCTGAGACATGCGTCGTTATCGGTTCTAGTTCTGCAGCAGGCGCTGGAGGCGTGAATGTGGCTGTTTGCAGCGCTGGCGAAGTTAAGTTAGCTGTAGCAGGTGTAGTTAGGTTCGGTGTAGCAGGCGTGGCTGCGGCTGTCGCGGTTACACGAGCAGGCTCGCTGCTCGCGCTCATCTGCCGGCTTTGCGCCAGTGCTGCGCGAGCACCGCCGCCTGCGTTGCCACGTGGCGTACCCTCAGTTGGCGCGCTACCACCCGTCGCCGGTGCGGCTGCAGAGGGTGTCATGGCGTCGGCTTTAAATGCCAGCAGGCGTAACAAGGTCATGGTGAACCCGGCATACGCATCCGGTGCCAGGCCGATATCACGGTGGCCAAGAATACAAATCTGGTAATACAGTTGCAGCATTTCTGCGCTGAGTTGCGCCGCCAGATCCAGCAGCGTGTGCCTTTCCGGGTGGTCATCGGCAATCGCTTGCGGGCTGTATTGCGCCACTGCCAATAAATGCAGCAAGGCCGCCAGATCATTCAAGGCGCTTTCAAAGCCGATACTGCGAGACTCCATTTGCTGGGCAATATTGAGCAAGCTTGCAGCATCATTAGCAATGAGTGCACGCAATAACTCATATAAATAGCTCTGGTCTATGGCGCCCAGCATGCTGCGCACATCGCTTTCGCGCACTGACTGGTTGCCGTAAGCGATGGCCTGGTCGGTCAATGACAGCGCATCACGCATACTGCCGCTGGCCGCACGGGCAATCAGTTGCAGTGCAGGCGCTTCAAACGGTAATTGTTCCTGGCCTAAAATATCCTGCAAATGGGCAGTGATAGTACTGCTGGCCATTTGTCGCAGGTTAAACTGTAAGCAGCGCGAGAGGATGGTGACCGGGACTTTTTGTGGGTCTGTGGTCGCCAGGATAAATTTGACGTGGGCTGGCGGCTCTTCCAGCGTTTTTAGCATGGCATTAAACGCTTCTTTAGTCAGCATGTGCACTTCATCGATCATATAGACCTTGAAGCGGCCGGAGGAGGGCGCATAAATGGCCTGTTCCAGCAAGCTCACCATATCGGCAATGCCGCGGTTAGAGGCGGCATCCATCTCCACGTAGTCCACATAGCGGCCAATATCAATGGCGCGGCAGGCTTCGCACTCACCACAAGGCGTGGCAGTAATGCCGGTGGCACAGTTGAGCGATTTAGCCAGGATGCGTGACAGCGTGGTTTTACCAACACCGCGGGTGCCGGTAAATAAATAGGCATGGTGCAGACGTTGTTGGCTCAGGGCATTGGTTAAGGCCTGAACTACATGGTCTTGTCCGACCAGACTGCTAAAGGATTTTGGGCGCCATTTACGCGCCAATACTTGGTAAGACATCGCGCACTCTACTGATTAAATGCTATTAGGCAAACCTGTACTTTAGCTTAAATTGCCTGCTCATGCTTGCTCAACGCCAACTAAATTGATGCGGTTGTGGGCAGGTCGTCAAGTCTAGAGGGCAAGATGGAAAGGGGCGAGCCCAACCCCCGGCACTTGCTCGATAGTTGTGGCTGCTTGCTTCCGCACCTGACCAGATTGGCTACCTTACAATGCGGGGAGGCCCGCGGCTGCTATTGTAACGCAAAAAACGATTTTGCATGCCCTTCTTTTTTTAATCGGCCTTTGCCATCGCGTTGTTTTCAAGCAGTGGAAATGACCAATAATCTACCTTCTTATAGTGGCATAACGCCCCTATTTTTCACTGCATAATGGGCTATATTTTTCATTTATGCATGATGTGCTTTAAGGATGTCACTGACGACTATGGCCGCTAACGGATCCTCCATGACAGCTTCGGAAATTGCTCGCGAAACCATTAAACAAATGGCGGTGCGCCGCGTAGAGCCGACGCCGGACAATTACACTCAGATTTATTTTGAAGTGGCCGGTAAGCCGGTGAAAGAAGATGCCGTCGCTGCGTTGCGCAAAGCGCTGAAGCAATTGCCACACGACTCACTGGAGCAAACCAACTGGATCAACCGTTGGGAGAAGTTGCTCAAACAAGATAACTGGCAAGGGCTGGGCGAGCTGCTGACCGAGTCCATGCAACAGCAGTTAAGCCATTCAACCAAGTGGCCCAAAGCGATTCGCACCTTGTTGCAAGCTTGGGATGACAAACGCAGCGGCGTTGATGTGGCCAGAAAACGTGAAACCTTAGAACGTGTGTTAATTAACTTTGGTAACGATGCATCGTTGTCTGACAAGTTGATCGGGATGGCGAGCCACTGGTTGCCGTCCGATGCAGGCGGTGACGGTATTCCTTTAACAGATAGCACAGAATTGTCAGCGCCTGTTGCGGCGACGGTTGAGGCCGCAGGGGCAGATAATTTGCCTAGCGACGTGCAGCAGTTTCACGGTGCGTTTACCATTTTGCAGACCTTGCTCAAACAAACCTTGCAGTTGGGATTGATTCCACGCCTGGAAGGCTATCCTGACTTGCAAACAGAGGCGGTCGCTTTGCAGGAGAGCACTGAGCGCGCCAAAAAAGTAAAAGAGTGGGAAGCCCTGGCCAAGTCACTCAAAGCCTTGTTAATGCGCGTGGAGGTGATTGGCGCCAAAGAAGACGATGTGCGTGGTGACATCATTGATTTGCTGCATTTGCTACTGTCTAATATTGGCGAACTGGTGGCCGAGGATAGCTGGCTGAGTGGCCAGGTGTATGCGGTGCAGTCGATTATCAGCGGCCCGCTGGACCGTGCCAAGCTCAAGCAAGCAGAAAAAAGCCTGAAAGAAGTGGTTTATAAGCAAGGCCTGGTCAAGCATAGCCTGGTTGAGGCCAGAAACTCTTTTAAAACCTTGATTAGCACCTTTATTGACAAGCTGAAGTATATGGGCGAGGCGAGTGAGCTCTATAGCGGCAAAATTGAAAATTATGCCCAGGAGCTATCGCAAACCGATGACCTGATTAAAATCAACGAATTGGTGAATCATCTGATGCGTGATACCTCAGTGATGCAAACCGATATTTTGCGGTCGCGCGATGATTTGCTGAATCAGCAACGGGTGGCAACAGATACCCAGCAACGCATGGAAAAACTGCAAGAAGAGTTGCAACAGCTGAGTGAAGTCGTGCGTATAGACCAGTTGACTGGCGTGCTTAACCGCCGCGGGATGGATGAAGCCTTTAGCACCGAAATTGCCCGCTATCGCCGCAGTGGCGAGTTGCTGAGCATTGCTTTGCTGGATATTGATAACTTTAAAATGCTCAATGACCAGCATGGGCATGCGGCGGGCGACTCGGCACTCAAACATCTGGCAGGCGTGGTGAAGCGTGCCGTGCGGCCGACCGACATCGTGACCAGGATGGGCGGAGAGGAGTTTGTGGTGATTTTGCCAAATACCAACCTCGAAGAAGCCGTGGTGACCATGAGCCGCTTGCAACGCGCGCTCACTAAAGAGTATTTTTTAGGCAACAACCAGAAGTTACTGATTACGTTTAGTGCAGGCGTGGCCTTGTTTAAGACCGAAGACGACGTTAACTCTATTTTGGCGCGGGCCGACCAGGCCATGTATCTTGCCAAAAAGAGTGGCAAAAACCGCGTCATGACTGAAATAGACCTGCAAGCGAACGCTTAACAAACAACAAGACTCACCACATGCGCATGCCAGGCATACCCAGCCTGGCGTGGGCATGCTATGCTAATCGGCATCTTTAGCGAGGTGCCAAGTGTCCACTCCTGCCATCCATTCTGCGGCCAGTCTTGCTGGCGCCAACAATTCCCCTGCTGATAGTGTCAAAGATGCCTTGCATGAAAGCGAGCGCAGATTTTCGGCGATTGTGTCCAGCATCCCCGGCCTGGTGTTTCAAATGCATATGACGGCGGATGCACAAGTCGTGTTTACTTACCTGAGTGAGGGCTGTGAAGCGCTGCTGGGTATTCCGGCCGCCGCGTTGCTCAAAGATGCACAGACGCTGTTTAAGGCGATGGAAGAACACTCTGCCAGCCAGTTTAAGCATAATCTGCAAAAGTCTGCCCGCCAGCACAAACGGTTAGATTGGGAAGGCAAAATCTGGATCGCCGACTGGCAGGATATGAAGTGGGTCAATATCCGCGCCACTGTGCAGGATTTAGGCCAGGGCGCGGTACAGTGGGATGGCATCATGCTCAATATCAGCCAGAGTAAACAGGAAAAACAGGAGATCGAACAGGCCAGGCGCGACTTGCAGGCGCTCACCGCCCATTTGAATCAGGTCAAGGAGCAAGAGCGTGTCAGTATCGCGCGCGAAATTCATGATGACCTGGGCGGTAACCTGACGGCGATGAAATTGGGCTTGTCGACCATTATTCAGCAAATTGAGGGCGGCTTGCCGGTCAACCTAGAGCAGGCGACGTTGCTGCAGGGCATTATCAACCAAACCTTTGATGCCGTGCACCGCATCTCAGGCAATCTGCGTCCCAATATTCTGGATTTAGGCCTGGTTGACGCGCTGGAATGGCAAGTGAGCCAGTTTAAAAAACAATTAGGCATCACCGCCAAATTTGTCACCAATTGCCATGACCTGGAGTGTGATGCAGACCAGTCCATGGCCTTGTTCCGCATCTGCCAGGAGGCACTGTCCAATATTGCCAAATACGCGCAGGCAGACCTGGTCTCGGTGGAGCTATCCCTGGTTGATCACGCCTTGTTGATGCGTATTTCGGACAATGGCATTGGCATTGCGCCTGCGGATAAAATCAAACCCAACTCGTTTGGCCTGCGTGGTATGCAGGAGCGTGCGGCTGCGCTGGGTGGTGAATGCCACATTGAAGCGTCTGCCGACGGCCCGGGCACCTGTATACAGGTGCGTGCGCCGCTGATGGCAGCCTCGTGACAGAAAGACGTATCCGATTTACAATCAATCAGACCATGCATGACATGGCGAGTGTCGCGCGAGCGAATTAGAGGGATCAGGGTGGATATACAAAAAATTAAAGTCATTATTGTGGATGACCATGCCATTTTACGGTCGGGTATCAGGCAGATATTGATGGCCAGTGGCGATATTGAAGTGGTTGGCGAGGCAGAAAATGTCGCGCAGGCGATTAAATGTGTCCGTGAGTGCGCGGCTGATGTGATGCTGCTGGATATTTCATTGCCTGACAAAACCGGGATTGAGGCGCTTAAGCTGATTAAACGTGAAAATGCCGCGCTAAATGTCCTCATGTTGTCCATGTATATGGAGGAGCAGTATGCGGTGCGCTCAATACGCTCAGGTGCATCCGGCTACTTGTGCAAGCATACCGCCTCTGAAGAATTACTCACTGCGATCCATACGCTGGCCAAAGGCAAAAAATACATTACGCCTAATGTGGCAGAAATCCTGGCCGAGCAGGTGGGCAACGACCATGCTGTGGCGCCACATGAGGCCTTGTCTGACCGCGAGTTTCAAGTCATGCGGCTGATTGCTTCTGGTAACTCTGTGAGCGAGATTGCCGATAAACTCGCTTTGTCGGTGAAAACGGTGAGCATGTATCGTGCGCGCTTGCTGGAGAAAATGCATCTGAAACATAATGCAGATATCACGCATTATGCGATTAAAAACCAACTGGTTTAGTCTCAATATCGGTTTAAACCAGCTTGTCCTTGTCCCGGTTTGTATTGACGCCATAAAAAAAGACCTCTTTAAGAGGTCTTTTTTATTTAATAATCAATTTATTAAGAGATTTTCTTTGCGTAATTGATTAAGCCGTTAGTTGAGCTATCAAAGCTGGTGACGGCATCCGGTGTGGTCAGCTGTGGCAGAATCTGGCTGGCAATTTGTTTGCCGTATTCCACGCCCCACTGGTCGTAGCTGTTGATATCCCAAATGATGCCTTGCACGAAGATTTTGTGTTCATACAGTGCGATCAATTTACCCAAGGTGTAAGGCGTCAATTGCTTGAACACGATAGAGGTGGTCGGGCGGTTACCTTCAAACACTTTATGTGGCAGCAGGTCTTCCAGTGCTGCACCGCTCATGCCTTGTTTTTCCAATTCCGCACGGGCTTCTTCGCGGGTTTTGCCCAGCATCAGCGCTTGTGTCTGGGCCAGGAAGTTAGCCAGCAGAATTTTGTGGTGCTGGTCATCCGGGCTGCCAATTTTGTAGTGGCTGTTGGCTGGCATTAAGAAATCCGCTGGCACCATTTGGGTACCCTGGTGAATCAATTGGTAAAACGCATGTTGACCATTGGTGCCGGCTTCGCCCCAAATGACCGGGCCGGTTTTGTAGCTGACACGGCTGCCGTCACGGCAGATAAACTTACCGTTACTTTCCATGTCTGCCTGTTGCAAGTAAGCCGCAAAGCGTGACATGCCTTGATCGTAAGGCAAGATGGCATGGGTATCGACATGGAAGAAGTTGTTATACCAGACACCAAGCAAGGCCATGATGACAGGCATGTTTTGCTCCAGTGGTGCGGTCTGGAAGTGCTGATCCATGGCGTGACCGCCAGCCAGTAACTGTTCGAAGTTGTCCATGCCGACATACAGCGCAATCGACAAACCAATCGCAGACCACAAAGAGTAGCGACCGCCTACCCAATCCCAGAAGGCGAACATATTGTTGGTATCAATCCCAAACGCTTGTACGGCCGTAGCATTGGTAGACAGGGCCACAAAGTGCTTGGCAACGTGTTGATCTTGTTTGGCTGCAGTCAGGAACCAGCGACGCGCAGAGTGCGCATTGGTCATGGTTTCCTGGGTGGTGAACGTTTTCGAGGCAACGATAAATAGTGTCGTCTCTGGATTGCAGTTTTCCAGCACACGCATCAGGTGTGCGCCATCAATATTGGAGACGAAATGGGCTTTCAGGTCCGGGCTGGCGTAAGGTTTTAATGCATCACAAGCCATGACGGGGCCTAAGTCCGAGCCGCCAATACCGATATTCACGATGTCGGTAATGCGTTTGCCGGTAAAGCCTGTCCATTGGCCACTACGCACTTGCTCGGTAAAGCTGCGCATTTGCGCCAGCACGGCGTTGACATCAGGCATCACATCTTTGCCATCTACCAACACTGGCGTATTGCTGCGGTTGCGCAGGGCAGTGTGTAATACGGCACGGTTTTCGGTGATGTTGATTTTTTCGCCGCTAAACATGCGGCTGCGCCATTGTTCGATGTTGGAATCACGTGCCAACTGGAACAACTGCGCCAAGGTTTCTTTGGTAATGCGGTGCTTGGAGTAGTCGAGCAAAATGTCTTCGACGGTTAAGCTGAATTCTTCAAAGCGTTTTGGATTTTGTTTGAACAGATCGCGCATTTGAACATCGCGCATTTCAATTTGATGCTGGTTCAGCGCGTGCCAGCTCGGGTGTGTGGTTAGTTTTGCCATGTTATGTTGTTGCTATCGTTTTCAAGTCAATTAATTTTATAGGGCCGCAAGCACACACAGTTGCTGTGTTTTGCGCTGCCAAAATCTTTACTGCAAGCCTGCATTTTCAACCAGTTTAACCAGCTATTGTAACTGAAGTATGACACCCGCCAGTGGCGGCAAGTTAAGGCTGATAGAGGCTGGATGTTCCATCCATGGGACGGGATCACTTTGACAGCCATGACCATTGCCGAAATTGCTGCCACCATAACAGGCAGCGTCGCTGTTCAACACTTCCTGATAGTAACCCGATTGTGGGACACCCAAACGATATTGATGGCGTGGCACTGGTGTGAAATTTAACACTATTATAACAAAACTATGGTCATTGCCGCGTCTGATGTAGCTCAATATTGATTGGGCTGCATCCTCGCAATCTATCCATTGAAAGCCATGCGCGTCAAAATCGTGCGCGTGCAGTGCCGGGTGCTGGCGATACAGTGTGTTCAGGTCACGATTCAGTGCCTGTATGCCTCTGTGCAGGGCGTGGTCAGGCGTCAGTGCTTCGAGTAGATGCCAGTCCAGGCTCTGGTTGACACTCCACTCGCGTTTTTGGCCAAATTCGTTGCCCATAAAGTTAAGCTTTTTACCCGGCATGGACATTTGCATGGTTTGTAGCAAGCGCAGGTTAGAGAACTTTTGCCAGGCATCGCCAGGCATTTTCTCTAACAGTGACTTTTTGCCATGCACAACTTCATCATGTGAGAACGGCAGCACAAAGTTTTCAGAATAAGCATACATCTGGCCAAATGTCAGGCGGTTGTGATGATATTGCCGATAAACGGGATCTAGTTGCATATAAGTCAAGACATCGTTCATCCAGCCCATGTTCCATTTCATGCTGAACCCGAGGCCGCCGGCATACACCGGGCGCGAAACGGCTGGCCAGGCAGTGGACTCCTCAGCAATGGTGAGTACGCCTGGAAAGCGTTCGCCTACCATGACGTTGAGTTGTTTTAAAAACTCGATCACATCCAGGTTTTCGCGTCCGCCATAGGCGTTTGGCAGCCATTCGCCGTCTTTGCGCGAGTAATCAAGATAGAGCATAGAAGCCACGGCATCTACACGCAACCCGTCAATATGAAACTCTTGTAGCCAATAGTAAGCATTGCTCAACAAAAAGCTGCGTACTTCATTGCGGCCATAATTGAAAATATAGGTGCCCCAGTCCATATGTTCGCCCAGCCTGGGGTCGGCATGCTCGTATAATGCGGTGCCGTCAAAACGCGCCAGTGCCCAGTCATCCTTGGGGAAATGCCCGGGCACCCAATCGAGAATCACGCCAATATTGGCAGCATGGCAGCGGTCAATAAAATACTTTAAATCATCCGGGCTGCCGTAGCGTTGCGTGGGTGCAAAATAACCCGTGACCTGGTAACCCCAGGACTCATTGAGTGGGTGCTCGGCAATTGGCAGTAGTTCAATATGGGTGTAGCCCATGTCAACCACGTGCGGAATCAGCGCGTCAGCCAGTGCGCGATAGCTCAAAAAATGGCCATGATGGTCACGCTGCCAGCTACCAAGGTGTACTTCGTAGCAGTTAAACGGCGCATGTAACCAGTCATATTCACGGCGATGTTGCTGCCAGGCATCGTCTTGCCAGGTGTAGCGGCTTTGAGAGATGCGGTTAGCGGTGCCTGGCCTGGCCTCAAAGGCTTTGCCGTAAGGGTCGGCTTTGACCATGACATGGCCGTGCTCACGATTGCGGATTTCAAACTTGTATAAATCATGCTCGGTGAGTTGCGGAATGAATAGCTCCCACACACCGCTGCTACCCAGTGCCCGCATCGCATGCACGCGGCCATCCCATTGGTTAAAGCTGCCGACCACACTGACGCGCTCGGCATTAGGGGCCCATACGGCAAACCTGACGCCCGGCACGCCATCAATCGCCATGGGAATCGCCCCTAGCGTGTTGTAGGCCTCGAATAGCCTGCCTTCAGCAAACAGGTGCAAGTCTTGCGGTGACAGGGTACTGTGCAGGCTGTAGGTGTCTACGGTTTCATAACTGCTGGCCTGGCCGTGGAGTTGTATTTGCAAGGCGAGCGGCGCATTGACAATTGTGGTTGATTTGTAAAGAAAAAGGCCTTGCTGGTGACTGCGTGTCATCGCTTGCCAGGTATCATTTACCTTGACTGACACCTTGTCGGCATTAGGCAGAAAAACACGCACATGCCATGGACCTTGCGCACCCTCGGCATGTACACCCAAGTATTCAAAAGGGTTGTGATGCGTTGCGTCTAAAATACGTTGCAGGTGCAAGGTGTCCGGATGGTGAGTGGCTGAAGGTTTGACTGTCATGCTAGCAATGTCCATTTGACTAGCCTCAATCCTATCAAAAAAAGTTAAGATTTACGTCATTTATCGCTGAAAATATCGTTGTCTTTACCCGAATTATCATGCAGACTGTGGGTGTCGGACCTGCGGTTACCAAGCGTTGTGTCGTCTCTGCCGAAACTCACATCGCTGCGCATGACTTCGGGCTGATTTTCAGGATCAGAAAAACAGGAACAGCATCATGTCTCAAGCAGCAGAGTTTATCGAACGTCGTAAAAGCAACCGGCGGCAAGAACGTCCTTCTGACCGCTTTATCAGTAACCTGACTAAAAATACCGTCGCGATTATCCTGGCCGGTGGCCGCGGTAGCCGATTGAAAAACCTGACTGACTGGCGAGCGAAGCCTGCAGTGCAGTTTGGCGGCAAGTTCCGTATCATCGATTTCCCGCTTTCTAACTGCATCAACTCCGGCATCCGCCGCATCAATGTCGCCACACAATACAAGGCGCAGAGCCTGATTCAGCACGTGCAACGTGGCTGGGGCTTTTTACGTGGTGAATTTAACGAGTATGTGAATATCATCCCCGCGCAGCAGCGCCTGGGCGAGGAGTGGTACAAGGGTACGGCAGATGCCGTATACCAAAACATCGACTTGTTGCGCGAAAATGGAGGTGAATACATTTTAGTGCTGGCCGGTGACCATATTTATAAAATGGACTACGGCAAAATGCTGGCGACCCACGCGCGCAGCAATGCGGACATGACCATCGCCTGCATTAACGTGCCGCTGGAAGACGCCAAAGGGTTTGGTGTGCTGGAGGTGGATAGCACAGACCGCGTAGTGGCATTTGACGAAAAACCAGCGCATCCAAAACCGACGCCGAATAACCCAGAGGTGGCATTTGCCAGCATGGGTATTTATGTGTTTAACGCCAAGTTTTTGTATGAGCAATTAATCAGGGATGCTTACGACCGTAAATCCAACCATGATTTTGGCCAGGATATTATTCCTTACATCATCAAAAAATATAAAGTGCAGGCACACCGTTTTGTAGATAGCTGCGTGGGTGCGCAAAGCGATAATTATTACTGGCGTGATGTTGGTACGATTGATGCCTACTGGGAAGCCAATATGGAGCTGACCAAGGTCATTCCGGAGTTAAATCTGTATGACAGCGACTGGCCGATTTGGACCTACCAGGAGCAATTGCCGCCTGCCAAGTTTGTGTTTAAAGATGAAGGCCGCACCGGTAAAGCGACCGACTCTCTGGTCTCTGGCGGTTGCCTGATCAGCGGCTCATGCGTGTCTAACTCGGTATTATTTTCAGGGGTGCATGTGGCCGATTATTCCGATCTGGATGGTGCGGTGGTATTGCCTAAAGTCAAGATCAATGAAGGCGTGGTTATGCGTAATGCCGTGATTGACCGCGGTTGCGAGATTCCGGCCGGTATGCACATCGGGGTAGACCTCGAACGCGACAGAAAGCGCTTTTACGTGTCTGAAAAAGGCATAGTGTTGGTCACCCCTGATATGCTGGGACAGGATTTATACCGTGTGAAGTAGCGTTAATTTTCAGTGAGGTAGCGATGGAAAAGAGGTTGCAGGATGTCCGATAAAAAATTGTTGTTGAATCTGTATTGGCACATGCATCAACCTGACTATCGTGACCTGGTCACCGGTGAGTATGTGTTACCGTGGACTTATCTGCACGCGCTCAAAGACTACAGCGATATGGCTTATCACCTGGAACAGAATAAATCGGCCAGGGTGAGCTTTAATTTTGTACCGATTCTGGTTGAGCAATTACAGGATTATGCCGAGCAGTCGCGCACGGGCGAATGGCGCGACCCGTTGTTGCGCTTGTTGGCCAACCCGGATTTAGACAATATTACCGATGTTGAATGCCAGCTGATTGTGGATAGTTGCTTTAAGGCGCACCACGAGAAGATGCTGAGCCCTTTTCCGCACTATCAACGGCTGCTGAAGCTGTATGAAGAAGTCGCACCTATCATGCAAAACGGCCAGTTTCATTATCTTTCAGCACAATATAAAGCCGATCTGTTGGTGTGGTATCACCTGGCATGGACCGGTGAGGGCTTGCGGCGTAAAAATAAAACCGTGCAGGCACTGATGCAAAAAGGCCTGCTGTTTACGCTTAAAGATCGTCAGGCACTGTTGGGGGTGATCAGCGAAACCTTGCAGGGTATCTTGCCACGCTACCAGGCCTTATTGGCCAAAGGCCAGATCGAGATGTCTACCACGCCTTATTATCATCCGATTTTGCCTTTGCTGATTGACCTCAAAAGCGCGCGTGATGCCATGCCGGAGGCACCGCTGCCGCATTCGGCGAATTACCCGGATGGCTATACACGCGCCATTGCGCATGTGGAAGCTGCACAGCATTATCATGAAAAAATCTTTGGCCAGAAAGCCACTGGCATGTGGCCAGCCGAGGGGGCCGTCTCGCATGCGGCACTTTCGCTGCTGGCCGAGCAAGGGGTGGCTTGGGCCGCGACCGGGCAAGGGGTGCTGGCCAACAGTTTGCGCAAACTGGGTCTGGCGCATGAGCAAGCACAAGATTATCTCTATCAGCCTTATAAAATCACCAATGGCCAGCAAGACATCGTGTGCTTTTTCCGCGATGATCACCTGTCTGACAAAATCGGTTTTGAGTATTCCAAACAATATGCCAGTGAAGCGGTGCACGATTTTGTGCAGTCACTGGAGCATATTCTTGCCCACAGCGAGGATCAGACGCCGGTGGTCAGTGTGATTCTGGATGGTGAAAATGCCTGGGAATATTATCCCTACAATGGCTTTTATTTTTTGCAGGAGCTCTATCAGGCGCTGGCCAGCCATGCTGATATCCAAATGACTACCTTCAGCGATATTCTGGCCATGCAGCAAGCACAGCAACTGCCCGAGCCCAGATTACTCAATGATATTTGTGCTGGCAGCTGGGTGTATGGCACCTTTAGTACCTGGATAGGCGAGCCAGCCAAAAATCGTGCCTGGGATCTGCTATGCGAAGCCAAACGGCAATATGACCAGCACGTACATGAACTCTCGGCCACTGCCAAAGAAAAATGCCAGCAGCAGTTGGCGCTGTGCGAAGGCTCTGACTGGTTTTGGTGGTTTGGTGACTATAACAACGCGCAGAGTGTACAAAGTTTTGACCAGCTATACCGCCGCAACTTGAGTAATCTCTATCAGTTGCTGGGCCTGACGCCGCCAGCGCATTTGTCGCAACCCATTAGTCTGGGTGGCGGTGATGCCGAAAATGCAGGCACCATGCGTCGCGGACAATCCTGACCGATTTTATTTTTCTGAATGCCAATCTCATGACACAAGCTAGACAAGCAGGTGTGCTGCTGCACATCACCTCGTTACCTGAAGGCAATCTTGGCCCGGATGCTTACCGTTTTGTCGATAAACTGGTGGAAATGGGCGTGGCCATCTGGCAAACCTTGCCAGTCAACCAGCCGCATGGTGACCAATCGCCTTACCAGAGCGTGTCGGCGCATGCCGGGCATACCGGTATGATCAGCCCCAGGCAATTGCTGCAAGAGGGCTGGTGCCAACCTGAAGAGGTTGCGCTGCCATTACCTGCCTTGATGGCTAAAATCATGTCGCGTGTGCAATCAGGCAGCGCGCCGACCAAAGCAGATGGCCGTGGCTTTACCTGGCCTGGCTTTGCCCGTTTTTGCCAGACGCAGCATTACTGGCTGGAAGACTTTGCCTTGTTTTTAAGTTTGCGCGAGCAGCATGCGCAGCAAAGCTGGCAGCAATGGCCGGAGGCGTATCGGTTACATGATGTGCTGGCTTTGCAGGCGTTTACCGCTGCGCACCAGGAACAACTGACACTGATTAAATTCACCCAATATGTTTTCTTTCAGCAATGGGCGCAGCTTAAAGCCTATGCTAACCAGCGCGGCATCAAGCTGTTTGGCGATATCCCGATTTTTGTCGCCTACGATAGTGTCGATGTATGGGCGCACCCTGAATGGTTCAAGCTGGATGCCGACCTCAATATGACGGTCGTGGCCGGCGTGCCGCCTGATTACTTCTCTGAAACCGGCCAGCGCTGGGGTAATCCGCACTATGACTGGCAGGTGATGCAAGACGACGGTTTTGCATGGTGGCTGGGCCGCATTGATACCCAGGCGCAATTGTTTGATGTCCTGCGTATTGACCATTTTCGCGGTTTGCAAGCGGCGTGGGAGATTCCTGCACTAGAGCCCACGGCCATCAACGGCACCTGGCAAGAAGCACCGGGCCATGCCTTATTGCAGGCCATTACCGAGACTTTTCCACAACTGAGCCTGGTGGCTGAAGATTTGGGCATCATCACGGATGAAGTGGATGCCTTGCGCCATGCGTTTGATTTGCCTGGCATGAAAATCCTGCAATTCGCGTTTGGTGGTGGTGAGGATAACCCTTATTTGCCAGACAATATCGAAGAAAACAGTGTCGCTTATACCGGCACCCACGATAACGATACAACACTAGGCTGGTATCAATCGGCGCCAGAGCATGTACGCAACCACGTACAACACTATTTAAACCAGCATGCCAATCAAGCACCGCAAGAGATGCCAATGGCACTGATGCAACTCACTTTTAATAGCGTCGCCAGCCTGGCGATTGTCCCTATGCAGGACATTTTGGCATTAGATAGCCAGGCGCGCATGAACACCCCAGGCACCATAGAAGGTAACTGGTCATGGCGGATGGCGTGGGCACAGTTAAGCGATGATAAACTGCAACTGTTCAGACAATTAGTAGAAGAAAGTGATCGCGTGCATGCCTGAAGCAAGTGCTGTTTATCGTTTGGGGTTGGATGTCGGCGGGACCAATCTGCGCCTGGGGGTGTTTTCTGACCTGGCGCTGGTTGAAGAAACGCGTTTTCAGGCCAATTATTCTGCCATTTGCAAACAATATCCACCGGCACAAGCCTGGCAAACCATTTTGCAAGTAACCGCAGATGCCATTCGACCTTTGCTACACAAATATCCAGGCATTCAATCCATAGGCATCGGTTTTCCTGGGTTTATTAACCCGCAAACCGGCACGCTGGCACAGTCGCCCAATTTGCCTGGGTTGCGCGAGGTCAATCTGGGCCATGACCTGACTGCGTTGCTGGGTATTAACGTGCGTGTTGAAAACGATGCGAATGCGGCTGCCTATGGCGAGTATTGCCAATTAGGCCAGCCTGAAGGTGGGCTGCTTTATATTGGCCTAGGCACTGGCGTCGGCGCTGGGCTGGTGGTCAATGGCAATGTGTGGGCCGGGCATCATGGTTACGCTTTGGAGGCAGGGCATATTATTGTCGTGCCCGAGGGGCGTTTATGCGGTTGTGGCAATCAGGGCTGCGTCGAACAATATGCGTCTGCCACGGGCATCAGCCACGCCTATGCGGATCTGACTGGGCAAACGCGCACAGCGCGTGACATCGCTCAGGCTGCGGATAGTGGCGATATTGATGCGCAGACTATTTATGCCGATGCTGGCAACAAACTTGCGCAAATGCTGGCCAGCGTGCTTAAAGTGGTAGACGTAGAAAATGTACTGATCGGCGGCGGCGTAGTAGCCGCCTGGCCATGGATGTCAGCGGTATTTGAGCAGCGGTTTGAGCATGATTTGATCCCCGTATTACGCGGTAAAGTGAAGGTGCACATTACTCGCTCTGGGGATATGGCCGGCATGCTAGGGGCTGCGTTGTTGGCGACTTAAACGCTATGCTGCTGATGTTGCGCCAGTGCCCAGGCGACATGCTCGCGCACTAGGTCATTGAGATCATGTTGCCTGGCCGTTAACGCGGCAATCACCGCGGGTGAGCTTGGGGCGTTGCCCAGCCCAACCGCGACATTGCGCAGCCATTGGGTATACCCTATGCGGTAAATAGCACTCCCAGCCATACGCTCTTGAAATTCTGCTTCTGTCCAGGCAAAACAATCCACTAAATCATTACTATCCAGTCCGTTGCGCACGGCAAAATCACTTTCCTGGCTGTTGACGGCAAACTTGTTCCACGGGCAGATCAGCTGGCAGTCATCACAGCCATACACACGGTTGCCTATCAGTGGCCGTAACTCCAGTGGAATGCTGCCTTTGTGCTCAATGGTCAGGTATGAAATACAGCGTCTGGCATCCAGCTCATAAGGCGCGACAATGGCGCGGGTAGGGCAAATGTCGATGCACGCAGAGCAACTACCGCAATGGGCTGTTGTCGGTGGGTCTACAGGCAAGGGCAGGTTGGTGTAAATCTCGCCCAGAAAAAACCATGAGCCCTGCTGGCGGTTCAGTAGCAGGGTATGCTTGCCACGCCAACCCACGCCAGCCTTGGTCGCCAGCGCGACTTCCAGTACCGGCGCGCTGTCGGCAAAGACGCGGTATTCAAAACTGCCATAGGTTTCTGTGATGCGCGTACATAGTTGCTGTAACTTTTGCCGCATCACCTTGTGGTAATCGCGTCCCATGGCATAGCGGGCCACATAGGCTTTGTCCGGGCTTTCCAGTATCTGCCAGCCATCGGCAGCTTCTTCAGGCAGGTAATTCAGGTTGACCGAGATCACGCGCAACGTCCCAGGCACCAATTCTGCGGGTCGGCTTCGCTTGGTGCCATGTTTTGCCATATAATCCATGTCGCCATGGTATTGTTTGGCAAGCCAGTTTAAAAACTCCGGTTCAGCGGCAGAGAGGTCGGTATCTGTGATGCCGATATTGCCAAACCCCAGTTCTCGCGCCCAGCCTTTGATGGTCGCAACCATGTGTGCGGCGGCTTGGTCATCAGGCGACTGAATGGGGGCGGGATGTGATTGATGTGACATGACAGAAACGTATTCTACACAGATTTTAAAAGACGAAGCAGCGACTGTGCATGCCGCAGAGGTGTTGGCGACGCAATTGAGGCCGGGGCAGGTGATTTACCTGCATGGCGACCTTGGTGCGGGCAAGACCACGCTGGTGCGCGGCATTTTGCACGCGCTAGGCCATGTCGGCAAGGTTAAAAGTCCAACTTATACCATCGTCGAACCCTATAATCTGGCCATTGCTTCATGTTACCATTTTGACCTGTATCGCTTTCAGGATCCCGAAGAATGGGAAGCCGCCGGATTCAGGGACTACTTCAATGCCAGCAGTATTTGCCTGGTGGAGTGGCCAGAACGCGCCGAGCAGGTGCTGCCACAAGCCGATATAGACATACGATTTGATATTTTGCCGCACGGGCGCGTGCTGCATATCACCAGTCAGCACGTGCTGGCGTTGGAAGGACTATGCCAGTAATCCGCAAGACTTTAACCTTATGGCTGCTCACAGCCTTGCTCTCAGTTGTTAGCAGTGTGGTGCAAGCGGCCGAAGTGATTCTGGCTAATTTGCAACAACATGGCAGCCAGGTGCAAGTAGAGTTGCTGTTAGACCAACAGGTCAAATACCGCGTATTCACGCTGGATAACCCGTTCCGCGTGGTGATTGATATGGATGCGGTGGCGATTAGCCCGACACTCAGAGCCTTGCCATTTCAACTCGATGCGCAACATCCTTACCTGTCCAAAATCCGTATTGCGCCCTTTACTGAACATACCACGCGCTTGGTATTCGATATCAAGTCTGATATCAAACCGCTGGTGACTGATATGAATGCAGGCAGCTCGCAACAACGGCTGGCGATCAGTATTGCGCCCGCCACTGGGAGCGCAGAGCCTGCTGTTGCGACGCCTGTATTAACGCCATCCAAGCAATTGCAGGAAGTCCCGCCAGCCAATAGTGATGACAAGCCAACTGACTCGGCAACCGCGTCAGCGACCACCAAAGAGCCTGCCAGTGAAACGCCTGCGGCAAATACTGAAAAGCCAGCAGATAAGCCGACCGTTGCCGATAAACCGAAACAAGCCAAGCCTGGCCAAAAGCTCATCACCATTGCTGTCGATGCCGGTCACGGTGGTGAAGATCCGGGTGCAAGAGGCGCCAATGGTAGTCATGAGAAAAACATCACGCTCGCCATTGCGCGCAAACTCAAGCAACAGATTGACGCCGAAGACAATATGCAGGCCATCCTGATTCGTGATGGTGACTATTTCGTACCACTAGGCGATCGCGTCAAAAAAGCCCGTGCGGCCAAAGCCGACCTGTTTATTTCCATCCATGCTGACTCGTTTGTGAATAGCACCGCCAAAGGCTCATCGGTGTTTGCGCTCTCAGAACGTGGCGCCACCAGTGCTGGCGCGCGCTACCTCGCGAAAAAGGAAAACGCGGTGGATTTGATCGGCGGTGTATCGCTGGATACGCGCGATATGGATTTGGCGCGCACGCTGCTCGATTTATCACAAACCGCAACCATTCATGACAGTATCCGCATGGGTAAAGCCGTGCTAGGGCGTATTGCAAAAATCAATACACTGCATTCCAAATACGTGGAACAGGCGGCATTCGCGGTACTCAAATCGCCGGATATTCCATCGATTTTGGTGGAAACTGCCTTTATTAGTAACCCGGATGAAGAAGCCAGGTTGAATGATGATGGTTATCAGGATAAGTTGGTGAATGCGATTTTGACTGGTGTGAAGTCGTATGTGGCGACGAATCCTTCGTTTGCTAAGAAATAAGTTGTAGGGATTGTTTGAAAAGGTAATTTTTAGGATTGTTCGTTTAAGTGGGGTTTCTTTTCGCCTTTATGGCGAGTTACTTTTCTTTGCTTGCCCAAAGAATAAGTAACCAAAAGAAATGCACCCCAGCTTCCGCTTTTATCCTGTGCTACTCAACTTGTCGGGCGTCAATCAAAAACTCGTCCTGACAAGCCACACAGAGCGTGGCTTGTTGCGGGACTCAAACAGTTGATTGCCGAAGGCCCCCGCCAATCCTGCGTTGCTCGGCGCGGCAGATGGGGACCCCGAAAACCATACGACTGCAACCATTCTCGAATTGAAGAAAAAGAATTTGGTTTTTTAACCGTCCAAATTGTGGCGCTGCTCCTTAAGTGAGATAAATCCCATTCCATCACGCTGAGTAGCGGAGACGAAGTGGGGGTAGTCGGCCATCGGCTGTTCGAGTTCCGCGGTGGCTTGCGGGGTGTGCAAGCCGCTAGGGCGAGTTTCGATGGACGCCCACTTTGTTGAGCAACGCAAGGGAGCCGTCAGGCCGTGATGGCTGGGTGCCTTCTTTTTGGTTACTTTTTTGGGGCAAGCAAAAAAAGTAACTCGCCATCAAGGCGAAAAAGACGCTTGGAATAGCCCCCAAAAAAGCAACTTAATGCAAGTTATCGATATTGCGCCAACTCTGTCTCCCGCTGCGTCTTCCCATATCCCGCCTGCACCCTCAGCGCACGGCTAATATAAGCATTGAGCCTTTTCCTCGCATCATCAATCAATGCACGATCCAAGAACACTGTCGGATACTGATACGACAACCAGCTATATAAACTCAAATGCTGGCAAATCAGTTCTGCCTGCTCCAGGTATTGCGCCTGCTGCCCATTCAGCCAGTCCGGCATCTTCGGTAATACACGTGGTTGCTGAGTGGCGACAGCTTCTACACATTGCACAAAATAATCTCGCGCTATTGGTACTTGAATCGCCAGTGGCGCGCACATCAGGCGGTATTTGTCGCGCATGCTGAGTTTGGGCGCGACGTCGTCTATGAGTAAGGCCTGTTGATGTTGCAGTGGCGTGACTTGCCATTGCATACTCGCAGAGCCAGATTGCCGTTGATATTGCGTTTGTAAATATTCCACACATTCGGCCAGTCGCCAGGTCGGTATTTTCTGGCTCAAGGCTTCAATATCGCCGCCGCCAATGGCTATCGGCAGTGCGAATAGCGGTGCAGTATCGTCCACTTGTAACATGGCTTGAAGATGCCATTGCTCATCATCTTCTAGCACTGTGACATAGCCCGTGTCGTATAAACCATGGCGCCCGGCGCGGCCAGCAATCTGGCGCATCTCGGTGGCATTGAGCGGGCGCGAGGCGATGCCGTCAAACTTGTGGATATTGGCAAAAATAACCCGCCGTATTGGCAGGTTGAGTCCCATGCCAATAGCATCCGTTGCGACTAATATTTGCGCCTCGCCGCCAGCAAAGCGGGCAGATTCACCACGCCGTACTTCCGGTGACAGCGCACCGTAAATAGTGGCGACACTCAAGCCCCATTGGCGGATGCGTGCCGCCAACGTGAGTACATCTTTGCGGCTAAAGGCAATAATCGCATCGCCGGGCTGCAAGGCTTTATGTAATTTAGCTGCGTGGTAGCGGGCGCCGCAAATACTGTGGTCTTCAATCAGCAGCGGCGTCATGCGCTGCAAGTGGGTGAGGGTATACGGCTCGCCCAGTGCATCCAGCACGCGCGTACAGCTTGCCGTCACGCTGTTGGCGCCGCAGATAAACACCTGTTTCGCCGCTACGCCAACCAGCGCAGCCGTCCAGGCGCTGCCTCGATCCGGGTCCATCAGCATCTGGATTTCATCAATCACGGCAACCTCTACCGCCATGTCTGGCCGCAACATTTCAATGGTAGAGGCTGTGTGCTTGGCGCCGGGCACCATCACGCGTTCTTCGCCGGTGACCAAGTTGCATGGCACACCTGCCTGCATCAGCCGGTCACGCACCTCCATCGCCAGTAAACGCAAGGGGGCCAGGTAGACGCCAGATTCAGCCTGGCGCAAGGCTTCGAGTGCCTGATAAGTTTTGCCGGAGTTAGTGGGGCCGACGTAGAAGAGGTGTTGGCGTTGCATCTGGCGCGCCAGGCTAAAGCGCGACAAATAATCCTGGAATGCGGCAAGAGACATAGCAGCCATTCTAGCAAAACAGGTAAAATGACGTGATGAAAATCCATCTATTACCCGACCAACTGATTTCACAAATTGCCGCCGGAGAGGTAGTCGAACGCCCGGCTTCTGCGCTTAAAGAGTTACTCGAAAACAGTGTGGATGCAGGCAGTACGCAAATTCAAGTCGCGTTGCAGCAGGGCGGTATGAAGCTGCTTAAGGTCAGTGATGATGGGCATGGCATTGCCAAAGACGATCTGGAACTGGCGCTGACCCGCCATGCCACCAGCAAGATTCAAAGCCTGGAAGACCTGGAGCAAGTCGGTAGCCTGGGTTTTAGAGGCGAGGCATTGGCCAGTATCGCCTCTATTTCACGTACGGTGCTGACCAGCCGTCAGCAGGTCGCGAGCCATGCCTGGCAAATTGCTGCCGAGGGCACACACGGCCAAGCAATTAGCCCGGCCGCGCTGGATGCGGGCACCATTGTTGAAGTGCATGATTTGTACTTTAACACCCCGGCGCGGCGCAAGTTTCTTAAAACTGAAAACACCGAGTTTGGTCATTGCGAAGATGCGTTTACACGCGTTGCCTTGTCGCGGCCCAATGTGGGGTTTTTGTTGCAACACAATGGTAAAGCCATTATACGCCTGGCGGCCAATACACCACAACAACGTATTACTGACGTGCTGGGCAGCGAGTTTGCCGCGCAAAGTGTTTGGCTGGAAGAAGAGAGCGGCGGTTTACGCCTGTGGGGTATGACCGCGTCACCGACTTACCAGCGCCATAGCCGTGATAGCCAATATGTATTTGTGAATGGCCGTTTTGTGCGCGACAAACTGATTGCTCACGCGATTAAACAGGCTTATCAAGATGTGTTACACGGCGACAAACATCCCGCTTTTGTGCTGTTTTTGGAGCTCGATCCGTCACTGGTTGATGTCAATGTTCACCCAGCCAAAACTGAGGTGCGCTTTCGCGAATCGCAAGCCGTGCATCGATTTATTTTCCATAGTCTGCACAAAGCACTAGGTAAAACCTCGGCCGAAATTCAGGCTAGTCAGCCTGTGCAAGCGCCGTTTAACCCGTTTAGGCCCGGAAATCTGCCTGCTTTCACTATGCCGCGCGAGCAGGTAGAAATGCCACTGCAAAGCCGCCCGGCATTGGGTGGCAACTATCAACCGGCTGTGAGTAATGGCGCGGCGTTGGCGCAGCAATTTTACGGTCAGCTTTATGGTGATTTAACCCCCGCAGCGACTGCTGAGAATATTAAACAAGGTGATTCTTTAGCTGGGTTGCAGGAAGTCGCGCCTGTGATGGCAACCTCTATCGCACCAGACGCGCCGCAGCAATATCCCTTAGGGTTCGCGCTAGGCCAGTTGCACGGTATTTATATCTTGGCTCAGAACGCACAAGGTATGGTGGTGGTAGATATGCACGCCGCGCACGAGCGCATTATGTATGAGCGCCTGAAAAACGCCCTGAGCGAACAGGCGATTGCCACGCAACCATTGCTTATCCCGATTAGCTTCTACGCTGAAAAAGTCGAAGTTGCCACACTACAAAGCCTGCAAGGCAGCGATACCTTGCAACAGCTAGGGTTTGATCTCGCGACTTTATCCCCCACCACCATTGCCATCCGCGCCGTACCGACCATGCTGCAGGACGCCGATGCCGTGGCTTTGGCGCGTGCCGTGTTACGCGATTTGCATGAGTATGGCGCGAGCCGCGTATTGCTAGAGCGCCAAAACGAAGTATTAGGCACCATGGCCTGCCATGCAGCTGTGAGAGCCAATCGTCAGCTCACCGTCACCGAAATGAACGCCTTGCTGAGAGACATGGAGGCCACCGAACGTAGCGGCCAGTGCAACCACGGCAGACCGACCTGGTTCCAGGTGAGTTTGAATGACTTGGATAAGATGTTTATGCGGGGGCAATAACTTTAATGAATAAGCTATTGCTGCTTATATTTTTCACTTTCGCTTCATTTTCTTCTCATGCCTCTGCGTCTTGCGGAGAGGAAAACGGGGCTGCCTCTGTAAAGAATAAGTTAGATTATCCTCTGGAGTCCCGAAGATTAAGGGAGGAGGGGAAAACGATTTTGAAAGTGTTGGTTGATAAAACGGGTCATCTAGTTGAGGTCAAATTACATGAATCCAGTGGATTTAGTCGATTAGACGAAGCGGCTATAGAGTCAGTCAAATCTTTTTGTTTTATTCCTGCAAAAAAAGCAGGAGAGCCTTTTGATGCCTGGGTTCTGGTGCCCATCACCTTTAAATTAAACGACTAAAAAAGTTAAAACATTCATCGTATAAAAAGCCTCGAACTTTTCGAGGCTTTTTTGCATTTAAATCATGGTGATTTGCCTTGAGGGCACTTCTTTTTAATTTACTCATTGCAAATATTGTTAATATAAGTTAATAATAGTGGACTTTTATTGTTAATTTGGAGAGTGAAGATGAAATTGTTTAAACATTCATACAAGCAAGGCATGGCTGCATTATTGGGTTTGGCCATGGTGAGTGGCGTTGCGACCAGCGCACAGGCGGCAACTGTGTCAGAAGGCGTCACGGTGATTCCTGGCACGTATCTGTTTGATTTTGATGCAGGCTCATTATCGTCTGGCCCTGGCGCTGATGTTTGGTGGGAGCAAATTACGTCGACTAGCCGTGTGTTGATGCCTTACTCAACAGCGCAACTCGCTTATGTTGGCCAGGTAGGCGTTGGTGGTTTGAGCTTTAATGCGTTGACTGTGAGCGACCTTGAAGCACTGACTTATTCTTCCACAGGCATTAGTGGTGGTGATGTGGGCAGTTTGTTGACGGCTAACTCAGTATTTGCGGTGAAAACGGATGCAGGTAACTACGGCAAGGTGTTAGTCACTTTCCCATTTTTCCAAGCTTATCAAAACAATGGTTTGGGGGTTTACTGGGTCACCATGACGCCGACAACGCCGGTGCCTGAGGCAGATACCTATAGCATGTTGCTGGCAGGGTTTGGTTTGATGGCAGCGGTTGTTCGTCGCCGTACTGCCTAATACCTGATTGCTCGTTGTGAAAAGCCCCGCCTGGTGCGGGGCTTTTTGGTTTGTGCTTGTTATGCGAGCAGCAAAAACACGGTGGGTTTTTTATGCACATCGGGCAAGGTTGTTTTTTTCCAGTCGGCGATGGTTTTGGTCACAATCAGCTCATCCTCTGCTGTGATATTGCAGGCTACGCATAGTCGCGTTTGCGGTTGCAGGTTGGCAATCAGGTCTTCCAGCACATGCTGGTTGCGGTAGGGTGTTTCAATAAACAGTTGTGTGGCCTGCTGTTTTCTTGAGTCAAATTCAATGCCTTTGATGGTTTTGATGCGCTCTGCTTTTTCACTGGGTAAGTAGCCTAAAAAGGTAAAGCGTTGGCCATTGAGGCCGCTGGCCATCAAACCCAGTAACAAGCTGCTAGGGCCGACTAATGGCGCCACGCGTATGCCTTTATAGTGAGCCACCGCCGCTAATGCGGCGCCAGGGTCGGCAATGCCCGGGCAGCCTGCTTCACTCATCAAGCCGACATCCAGGCCTTGCTGTAAGGGTTGCAATAGTTTTGCCAGCTCTTTGTTGGGTGTATCTTTGGTGAGCACTGTGAGGCTTAACTCGCGGATAGAGACTGGGTGGCCGCTGGCGGCTAAACACTGGCGGGCGCTTTTTTCGTTTTCGACAATAAAGTGGCGCAAGCTGTGCATGCGCTGCACGACTTCTGCCGGAAGCACTTGTTGCGGCGTAGTCCCTTCAGCAAGGGGGACGGGGATGAAATATAAAGTACCGGCAGCCATAGTGTGATCAATGTGTGTTAAAAGCCGGATTATCCCACGTGGGCGCATAAAAAAAGCATTCTTTTGCAAGAATGCTTTTTTGTCATGCTGTCGTGAATACTGACTTAATACTTTACTTGCACGCGGTATTTCAATGTCACATCACTTTCAGCAGGCACATTAACTTGCCAGGTGGCTTGATGCGCGCTGGTTTTTTTATGTGGCTGAGATTCATTGAGTATTTTCCAGTCGCCATTGAGCGGCTCTTGCACCGTGACAGTCACGGCTTCTTTTTTTGCATTATGCAGGGTAATGGCATAAGCGCTTTCATACAGCGGCGCCTGATTGGGTTTGCCCAGGTTTTTGAAGTCAGTTTGTACACGGTCTGCCGTCACATCAAACGCGTTGCCGAGTTTGAGTCGAACGCTATCGTTTTTAGGCGTATGGTCAATCTGGTCTTCACCAACAAATTGCGCCGTACCATCGTTGTCTTTTTTATACACACGCATGGTGCCTTTAGGCAGCGGAATACCTAACTTGCTGCTTTCTTTGTTTTCAAACTCAACAAATACCTGCACCTTTTGCTTTTTCTCAATATCGCGGTAAGCCCCTTGGTAATAGTAGTCTGCACCACTGAGCACCAGCTCTTTACGCGCCGGGATATGCTGTGCAGAGAGCAGCGCCACCTGTTTGGTCTGATTTTCGGCAATCGTGGTGGTGCGTGGTAGTGTATATAAGTGGTATTCGAGCAAGCCTTGTTCGCTAGGCATCGCAGCATCGGCCACCATGGCTTCACTGCGCATCATCATGGTTTTGGGGCGAATCGCTTCACGCACGCGGTTGACGTCACCTGCCATCAGTTGCACTTTGGCGTTAGGGTAGGCGCTACCGCTTGTATTGGTGAGTGTGACCCAGCCTGAGAGATCAATAGCGTCTTCTTTGCTGCTGAGTTCGGCCACGTAGTCAGCCTTCCATTGCAGGCCGCCGGTGAGGTAGCTGAGCTCCAAGCTAGTTTGTTCGGCACCTTTGTATTGCACTTGCGTGGTCAGGGTGGGGCGGTCTTTCAACTGGCCGGGCACGTTAGGGTACGCAATGCGGCCTGGAATGCCCGTTTCAATGCGGTTGCCGATTTTGAGCACCACACCATCTTGTGCTGAAAGTACAGTGGCGGTTTCTTCTGTCTCAGCGCCTGTACTGGGGTTAGTGCGGATAATCGTCACTTGCTGGCCTACGTTTTTCTCCAGCAATTTTTGTGGGGTGAGCAGGTCAAAGTCGAAGTTTTGTTCCAGCACTTGCAGGCTGCTATTGGGCAGCAAGCTACGCAGCAAGGCGGTTTCTGGTTTGATCTGGGCACTGACATCACGGAATGACAGCGCAGATAAACCCGTATTCAAATTGAGTTTACGGCTGTCTTTCACCAATGCCAGGTCTTCGTTGTAGATGGTGACCGCCACGCTGGTTTGGTCCGATTGCGGGCTGACGGTTTCTGCCTGCACGATTGATGTATTGCACAGTGAAGCACTGCCTAAAGAAAACAGCAGCAGGGAGCTGAGTCGCATAGTGATCCTCTCGTTGTTATTAAGCGCGTACGCTTGAGACCCACATAACGCAACAGCCGTTCAAAAAGTTAACAAGTCAGTCGGTCAGCGTTATGGTCGTGGGTGTGATAATACATCGACGCCAGCGTGTTGCAACATGTTCACCAGCGCGATAAGTGGCAAACCAATCAATGCGTTGGGGTCGTCGCCGCGCATATAGTCCAGCAGGGCGATGCCCATGCCTTCCGATTTAGCGCTGCCTGCGCAGTCGTAGGGTTGCTCCAGCCGCAAATAGGTTTCAATCTGCGTGGTGGTGAGTGTTTTAAATTTGACAAAATAAGGCGCTATTGTCGACTGCATGTGCAGGCTGCTGCTATCGTACAAACACAGCGCACTATGAAAAATGACTTCTTTGCCACTGAGCATGGTCAATTGTCTGACCGCATTTTCGTGGTTGCCAGGTTTGCCGATCTGCAAGCCATCGACGGTAGCCACCTGATCACAACCGATAATGAGTGCATGCGGCTGGCTCTCGGCCACTTTGCGTGCTTTGCTTTCGGCTAACCGTAACGAGGTTTGCTCAGGGCTTTCGCCTGGCAACGGTGTTTCGTCAATGTCAGGCGAGATGCATTCAAACGGCAAATGTAGTTTTTGCAGCACTTCGCGGCGATAGCGTGAAGAAGAGGCGAGAATGAGAGGTGTTGTCATGGCTAAAAGCAAAAATCCCTGAATAACTTCAGGGATTTTTGTTTAATCGATTATTCCGGTTGAATTTCAATCAGTGTTTCGTCCGGGGTGACACTATCACCTTTGGCGACGTGAATTGCCACCACGGTGCCTGACTTACTGGCCTGAATTTCGTTTTCCATCTTCATGGCTTCAATCACCAGCACGCCATCGCCTGCATTCACCTTGTCACCGACATTCACTTTGACGGTCACGATAGTGCCTGGCATGGCAGTCGTTACACAACCTGGATGACTTGGGCGAGGGCGACCACTGGCTGCGACCGCCGCTTTTTTCTTGCCACCGCTCGCGCCATTATTAGCGCCGCCACTGACTTCCATCTCGTTGAGCGTTTCTACAAATACCTCTTCTGAGATGCCATCCACTTTCACGTAGTAAGGCTTGCGCTCTTCACCTGCGTGGCCGCTACCAGTCAGTTTGATATGGTAGGTTTCACCGTGCAGGGTGATATTAAACTCGTTAGGCGCATAGCGTGCGGCAGCCGTTTGTTGGGTCACCGCTTCTTTGCTCAGCAAAGGCTCTGGGTTCAACGAGCCTGCATTGCGCTCTTGCAAGAAGGTTTGGCCAATATCCGGGAACATGGCGTATGTGAGTACGTCTTGTTCGTTGTTGGCAAAACGCTCGGCCTCAGACTGCAATCTGACCATTTCTGGTTGCAACAAGTCAGCCGGGCGGCAGGTAATCACTTCAGCATCGCCTACAGCCTGCTTACGCACGTCTGCATTCACCGCCGCTGGCGCTTTACCATATTGACCCAGCAGGTAGTTTTTCACTTCGTTGGTGATGGACTTGTAACGGCCACCGGTCAACACGTTTAACACCGCCTGGGTGCCGACGATTTGTGAGGTTGGCGTGACCAGCGGAGGGTAGCCCAAGTCCTGGCGTACGCGAGGAATTTCGGCGAGCACTTCATCCATACGGTTGAGCGCGCCTTGTTCTTTTAACTGGTTAGAAAGGTTGGAAATCATGCCGCCCGGTACTTGGTTAACCAGCACGCGCGTATCCACACCGGTGAATTCGCTTTCAAACTGCCAGTATTTTTTGCGTACTTCTTTAAAGTAGGCGGTGATTTCCTGCAGTTTGCCTAAGTCGAGGCCAGTGTCGTACTCAGTGCCTTTTAAGGCGGCGACCAGGCTCTCGGTGGTTGGATGGCTTGCGCCTTCAGAGAATGAAGAGTTACAGGTATCGATAATATCAACACCGTTTTCAACGCTTTTGAGCATGACCATGCTGGCCAAGCCTGAAGTGGCGTGGCTATGCATATGGATAGGCAAACTCACCGCGGCTTTTAAAGCTTTAACTAGTTCACCCGCCATGGTAGGTGTCAGCAGGCCAGCCATGTCTTTCACGCCGATGCTGTCGCAACCGAGCGCTTCGAGCTCTTTCGCCATATTGACGAAATAAGCCACGTCATGCACCGGGCTGGTAGTGAAAGATAAGGTGCCGATGGCATGTTTTTTCACTGATTTAACGGCTTCAATCGCTGTTTTCAGATTGCGGATGTCGTTCATCGCATCAAAAATGCGGAAGACATCGACGCCTGTGTCTGCGGCTTGTTTCACAAACGCATGTACCACGTCGTCAGAATAATGACGGTAACCCAGCAAGTTCTGGCCGCGCAACAGCATGTTGATCGGCGTATTAGGCAAGGCCTTACGCAGGCTGCGCAGGCGCTCCCAAGGGTCTTCTTTTAAAAAGCGCACGCAGGCGTCAAAGGTGGCACCGCCCCAGGCTTCCAGCGACCAGAAACCAATCTCATCCAGCTTGCTGGCAATCGGCAGCATATCTTCGGTACGCATGCGCGTCGCGATCAGGGATTGATGGCCATCTCTTAAAACGAGTTCGGTGACATGTATTTTGCTCATAATCTTGTCGATCTAATTAATATCTGCAATACGGTTAATCAAATGCCTTCGTGGGCAGCAATCGCGGCAGCGATCGCTGCGGCCATCAGTTCTTTCGGTAGGCCGACGTCATACTCGGTCAGCTCCGGGTGTTGCTCTACAAAGCTGGTATTGAAGTCAGCCGCCCTGAAATCTGGGTGTAACATGATCTGCTGGTAGTAAGGAATCGTTGTTTTGACGCCATAAACCACCATGTCATTCAGCGCACGGCGACCGCGCTCAATCACGCCTTCCCAGTCCAATGCCCAAACAGTGAGTTTGGCACACATGGAGTCATAGTAGGGCGGAATCACATAGCCGCTGTAAATCGCCGCATCCATACGCACGCCAGGGCCGCCGGGTGCGTAGTAGCGGGTAATCTTGCCAAAGCTGGGCAAAAAGTCTTTTTGCGGATCTTCGGCATTGATCCGATATTCCATCGCATAACCACGGAAGGCGATTTCGCTTTGCTTGTATTGCAATGGCAGGCCAGCCGCTACGCGAATCTGCTGCTGGACGATATCAACGCCAGTAATGGTTTCAGTCACGGTATGCTCCACCTGTAAGCGGGTGTTCATTTCCATGAAGTAAAAATTGTTGTCGGAGTCGAGCAAAAATTCGACCGTACCAGCATTTTCATAGCCAACCGCTTTGGCCGCCTTGACGCCCAGGCCGCCAATATAGTCACGCTGCGCTTGTGACAGTTGTGGCGAAGGGGCGATTTCAATCAGCTTCTGGTTGCGGCGCTGGATAGAACAGTCGCGCTCAAACAGGTGAATCACGTTGCCATGAGCGTCAGCTAAAATCTGTACTTCAATATGGCGCGGATGGACCACGCATTTTTCGAGGAAGACTTCTGGTTTACCAAAGGCTTTGCTGGCTTCGGAAATCACACGGTCATAGTTGCTTAACAACTCTTTTTCGCTATCGCAACGGCGAATACCGCGGCCACCACCACCATTTGTGGCTTTTAGCATGACCGGGTAGCCAATTTTATTGGCCAGTACCACGGCGGCTTCTAGGGATTCCAGGTTACCATCACTGCCTGGCACACAAGGGATGCCGGCATTGATCATGGCGTTACGCGCCTGAATCTTGTCACCCATCTGGCGAATGACGTCGGCTTCAGGGCCGATGAACTTGATGCCGCGACGGGCACACACTTCGGCCAGTTCAGGGTTTTCAGACAAAAAGCCATAGCCAGGATGCAAAGCATCACAGCCTGCAGCCACCGCGATATTCACTATATTGTGTGCGTTCAGGTAGCCGGCCACTGGGTCAGAGCCAATGTTATAAGCTTCGTCAGCCTTTTTGACATGCAAGGCATGACGGTCAGCATCCGCGTAAATGGCCACCGATTTGATGCCCATTTCCGAACAGGCGCGCACAATGCGTACCGCAATTTCACCGCGATTCGCGACTAAAATTTTCTTAAACACACATTACCCTTAAAGCAAGAAAAAAGGACAGAGTCTTTTAGTAACTCAACCGTTTATTTAATTAGCAACTACTTGTATTTAAAACGCTTTGAGTTGATTTGGTTATGGTTTTGCAGCAATCAAGGCCGTCTGAACGGATGGCCGATTATGCAAACCGGCACCATGAGCGCGCCCATGAAAAGAGCGCCGCGTGATGCGACGTCATTATAACAACAAACCGTGGTCTTAAAAAGTAGGACGTCATTTTTGGCCGAGCCTGGGGCGCTGCTGGTCGTCAAGATTGGCCGAGTTTGCTATAGTGTGAGGCTTGTTTATATAAAGAGTTTTGTTTGCTTATGACGCGATTTGAGGAGCTGGCCCGGCAGCAGAAAAAAACTGAGGGTGAGTTGGCGCTTTCATCTTTGCCGCGCTTGCGCGAGGCATTGCAGGCACTGGGTGTGTCTGATGCTACTGCTTTGTCTGCGTTGCGCGTGCATTATCAGTTGCAGGGTTTGCCGCCCCGTTTCTTTAGCGAAACGGCCTTGCCTATGTTGTCGTTGGTCGTGCAGTCAGCTTTGCCGTTAGTGTGTCAGCGCTGCTTTGCGCCGCTGCCGCAGGCGCTTGATTTGCAGTTTGAATTTGCGCTGTGCGACGAGCCGCCAGAAGCGCTGCTTGAGGATGAGCAGGTCGATTGGCTGGAAGAAGATAGCGAAACCACCATAGAGTCATTGGTTGAGGATGAATTGCTGATGGCCTTGCCGATTGCGGTCATGCATGAAGAGGCTTGTGTCAGTTTGCAGCAATCTGCCGGTGAAAAGCCTAATCCTTTTGCGGCGCTCAAGCAGTTAAAGCTGGGTAAGTAGGGCTTGTTTGCAAACGTGCACACGCAAAAAACTAAATCAAAAGCGATATTTGCAGGATTTATTTGCAGTTGTCTCTGGAATATTTTATAATTGCGGATTAGGTAGCATTTTAAGTTTATTTATAACTGCCCTTTAACTTCATTCTCTGAGGTGTGGCGGTTTGATTTTGGAGTATTTAAATGGCAGTTCAGCAAAACAAAAAGACACCGTCCAAGCGTGGTATGCACCGCTCCCACGACTTTTTGACTAATCCACCTTTGGCGATTGAGCCAACGACTGGTGAAGTACATTTGCGTCATCACGTGAGCCCTAACGGTTTTTACCGTGGCCGTAAAGTGATGCCAGCAAAAGGCGAATAATCGCTGCATTAAAGCGTTAAGCTTTAAAACACGCCGCGCAGTAAAATGCGCGGCGTTTGTGTATCTGGCGTAAGCCTCTACTTTTCTGGTACAAGCTGCTGCGGTTCGATAGCAAAGCAGTGTCAGAAAGGTAAATTTGGGAAATAACATGACAACTGGTCAACACGCGCAGTCACAAGAAGTAGTGATTGCCATTGATGCCATGGGGGGAGATCACGGTCCACATGTGACTGTGCCTGCGGCAGTGCGTATTTTGAACGAAAATCCTAATCTCAATATTATTCTGGTGGGCTTGCAAGACGCGGTTGAAGCGGAATTGAAAGTCTTGCATGTCAAGCCTGGCCCGCGTTTGCGCGTGCATCACGCCAGTGAAGTGGTGCTGATGGATGAATCACCGCAAAGCGCGATGAAGAATAAAAAAGATTCCTCTATGCGCGTGGCGATTAATATGGTGAAAACCGGCGAGGCGCAAGCTTGTGTGAGCGCTGGTAATACCGGCGCCTTAATGGCGACCGCGCGCTTTGTGCTGAAAACCTTGCCTGGGATTGACCGTCCGGCTATTGCCTCAACCTTGCCTTCTGAAAATGGCAGCACGTTTATGCTCGATCTGGGCGCTAACGCTGACTGTACGCCGGAACATCTCTACCAGTTTGCCATTATGGGCGCGATGGTAGTGAGCTGTATCAGTAATAAACCTAACCCTACGGTTGGTCTGCTCAATATCGGCTCTGAAGATATCAAAGGCAATGAGGTGGCCAAGCAGGCGGCCGAATTGCTGCGCGGCAGCCATTTGAATTTTTACGGCAACGTTGAAGGCGATGATATTTTCAAGGGCACGACCGATGTGGTGGTCTGTGATGGCTTTGTTGGTAATGTGGCGCTTAAAACCACTGAGGGTTTGGCGCACATGATGGGTAAGTTTCTGACCCAGGAATTCAAGCGCAACTGGCTGACCAAATTGATGGCGCTAGGCGCTTTTCCGGTATTAAAGGCGTTTAAAAAGCGTCTGGACCCACGTCGCTATAATGGCGCCAGCTTTCTGGGTTTGCGCGGCATCGTGGTGAAAAGCCATGGCGGGGCAGACAGCATCGGCTTTTACCATGCCATTCACGTGGCAATGGAAGAGGCGCAGAGCGGTATTTTAAAGCGTATTCAGGCGCAGCTTGAGATCGAGCACCTGACCACATCCGAGCCTTCCTGAGCCCCATTCAGTTAGCTAATTTGACCCAATTAAGGCATAATCGTACGAATGATTAACGCACGAATCGCAGGCACTGGCAGCTATCTGCCACCCACTATTTTAACCAACGCCGATCTGGAAAAGATGGTTGATACCACCGATGAGTGGATCTTTGCCAGAACCGGTATCAAGCAGCGCCATCGTGTGACAGAAGAACGCACCAGTGATCTGGCCACGCATGCCGCCCGCAATGCCATTGAGGCTGCCGGTATTCAGGCGCAAGACATCGACCTCATCATTGTGGCCACCACCACGCCGGACAAGATTTTCCCGAGTGTGGCGACCATGGTGCAGCGCAAATTGGGCATTAGCGGTTGCCCGGCATTTGACGTTCAAGCCGTTTGCAGTGGTTTTGTTTATGCACTGACCACTGCGCATCAATTTATTAAATCCGGTGAGTATCGCAACGTGCTGGTCATCGGTGCAGATACGTTTACCCGTATCACTGACTATAGCGACCGCAGCAACTGTATTTTGTGGGGCGATGGCGCTGGGGCAGTGATCTTGCAAGCCAGCGAGCAGCCTGGCGTCCTTTCTACGCATATTCATGCCGATGGCAATTACGAAACCTACCTGCATGTGCCGCGTAATGCAGATGGCCCGGACACCGTGGTCATGGAAGGCAATGCCGTGTTTAAAATGGCGGTGAATACGCTGGACCAGATTGTGGATGAAACCTTGGCTGCGAACCAGATGCAAAAGTCTGACATCGACTGGCTGGTGCCACATCAGGCCAATATCCGCATTTTGCAAGCCACCGCCAAAAAGCTCGATCTGCCGATGGAAAAAGTGGTGATCACGGTCGATAGGCATGGCAATACTTCTGCGGCTTCTATTCCGTTGGCACTAGACACGGCAGTGCGTGATGGCCGTATTCAGCGCGGCCAGATTTTGTTGATGGAAGCTTTCGGTGGCGGCTTTACCTGGGGTTCTGCATTGGTGAAGTATTAAGTAGTTACTTATATCAGGCAGTGAAGTTTTGTGTGTGCAGGCGTCATGTAAATGATGGCCTGCATATTGTTTTAGTCAATACGTGATCAAAAATTATGTCTAAATTTGCTTTTTTCTTTCCAGGCCAGGGCTCACAGTCCGTGGGCATGATGCAGGGTCTTGAGGCCCACGCTATCGTTAAACAAACCTTTGATGAAGCCTCGGCTGTGTTGGGTGTCGATTTCTGGAAAATGGCGACAGAAGCCAACGATGAAATTAACCTGACCGAAAACACACAGCCGATCATGCTCACCGCAGGGGTTGCCACCTGGCGTGTCTACCAGGCGCTGGGCGGCCAGTTGCCAACGGCGATGGCTGGTCATAGCCTGGGTGAATATACCGCGCTGGTTGCCGCCAATGCAATTTCATTTGCAGATGCGTTGCCACTGGTCAAGTTCCGTGCCCAGGTCATGCAGCAAGCGGTGCCAGAAGGTCAGGGCGCTATGGCTGCGATCTTGGGTCTGGATGACGATACCGTGCGTGCCGTGTGCAACGAGGCAGCGCAAGGCCAGGTGGTGCAGGCGGTGAATTTTAACTCACCAGGCCAGGTGGTTATCGCCGGTGACAAGGCGGCTGTTGAGCGGGGCATGGAGTTGGCTAAGGCCAAAGGCGCTAAACGCGCTTTGCCGTTACCGGTCAGTGTGCCATCACATTGTGACTTGATGAAACCTGCTGCCGAAAAACTGCGCGAATACCTGCAAAACGTGGCCGTACAAGCGCCTGTGGTGCCGGTATTGCACAATGCCGACGTGGCTGCATATAGCGATGCGGCGCAAATTAAAGACGCCTTAGTGCGCCAATTGCACAACCCTGTACGCTGGGTAGAGACTGTGCAGCAATTAGCCGCACAAGAGGTGTTGGCTGCGGCCGAGTGTGGTCCGGGCAAGGTGCTGGCTGGTTTAGCCAAGCGCATCGTGGCCGACATGACGTGTGTCGCACTGGTGAGTGATGAATCTGTGCAAGCATTTGTTGCACAATAAGGAGAATAAATATGTCGAATCAGCAAGTAGCATTGGTGACTGGCGCAAGCCGCGGGATTGGTGCAGCGATTGCACAAACCTTGGGTAAACAAGGTGCTTTTGTCGTGGGGACAGCCACCTCCGCCAGTGGCGCAGAGGCGATTACTGCACACCTGAAAGCGGCTGGTGTGAACGGCGTTGGTTTAGCACTAGATGTGACGCAGCCAGAACAGATTGAAGCGGTATTAAAGCAGATCGTTGAGCAGTATGGTGAAGTCTCCATCCTGGTCAATAACGCCGGGATTACCAAAGATACCTTGCTCATGCGCATGAAAGACGAAGACTGGGATGCGGTATTGAACACCAACCTGAAATCGGTATTTCGCATGAGCCAGGCGGTATTGCGCCCGATGATGAAAGCGCGCCAAGGTCGCATTATCAATATTTCCAGCGTGGTGGGCCATATGGGCAATGCCGGGCAAGTTAACTATGCGGCGGCCAAGGCTGGCATGACGGGTTTTACCAAGTCGATGGCGCAAGAGGTGGGTAGCCGCGGTATCACGGTGAACTGTGTGGCGCCTGGTTTTATTGAAACCGACATGACTGCTGAGCTGCCAGAAGAGATTAAAGCCAAAATGCTGGAACGCATTGCGGTAGGCCGTTTAGGCCAGGTGGATGAAATTGCGGCAACGGTTGCTTTCCTGGCGTCGCCTGCGGCAGCTTACATTACAGGTGAAACCATCCATGTCAATGGCGGCATGTATTGCGCTTAATACATAGTTTCTTTGGTATTCTGGGCAAGTTTTGCTAGAATACCGGTTTACTGAACACGACACTTATCAACAAAGGGGTATTTTAGATGTCCGACATCGAACAACGCGTAAAGAAAATCGTTTGTGAACAATTAGGTGCAAACGAAGCTGACGTTAAAAACACATCATCTTTCGTGGATGATCTGGGTGCAGATTCTCTGGACACCGTAGAATTGGTGATGGCTTTGGAAGAAGAATTCGATTGCGAAATTCCTGACGACGAAGCAGAAAAAATCACAACCGTGCAGCAAGCGATTGATTACGTCAACGCAAACCTCAAGTAATTCATTGACTTCATTCTTCAATCAGCCCTCGCAAGAGGGCTGATTTCTATATTATGACGAAACGCAGAGTAGTAGTAACTGGCTTGGGCGTGGTGTCTCCAGTAGGGATTGGTACCCAAACCGCTTGGGACAATCTGGTTGCTGGTCAATCAGGCATTACCCGCATTACCAAATTTGACCCCACACCATTCGCTTCGCAAATTGCAGGCGAAGTAAAAGGCTTTAACGCGGAAGATTTTATTCCAGCCAAAGATGCCCGCCGTATGGATACGTTTATCCAGTATGGCCTGGCAGCAGGGCTGGAAGCATTTCGCGATTCGGGCCTGGAGGTGACTGACGCCAATGCAGAGCGCATCGGCGTGACCATCGGCTCCGGCATTGGTGGTTTAGGCCTGATCGAGTCCACAAACGACAGTTATGATGAAGGTGGCCCACGCAAGATTTCGCCATTCTTTATCCCTGGCACCATTATCAATATGATTTCAGGCAACCTGTCGATTATGCTGGGCTTAAAAGGCCCGAATATCGCCGTGGTGACCGCCTGTACTACCGGTACCCACAGTATCGGCGAAGCCGCACGTATGATTGAATACGGCGATGCTGATGTGATGGTCGCTGGTGGTGCGGAAGCCGCGATTACCGAACTGAGTGTCGGTGGCTTTGCCTCTGCGAGAGCCTTGTCTAATCGCAATGACGATCCCGCAACCGCCAGCCGTCCCTGGGATAAAGACCGTGATGGCTTTGTGATTGGCGAAGGTGCAGGCGTGATGGTGCTTGAAGAGTATGAGCATGCCAAAGCCCGTGGTGCCAGAATTTACGCTGAAGTCGCTGGTTACGGTTTAAGTGCTGATGCCTATCACATGACCGCGCCAAATATGGATGGTCCACGTCGCTCGATGGTAAACGCTCTGAAAAATGCAGGCGTTAATCCTGACCAGGTGCAGTTTATGAATGCGCACGGTACGTCGACACCGTTGGGTGACACCAACGAAACCAATGCGATTAAAGCGACGTTTGGTGATCACGCTTATAAACTGGTAGTCAACTCTACCAAGTCTATGACGGGGCACTTATTAGGCGGCGCCGGTGGTTTGGAGTCTGTCTTTACCGTGTTGTCAATTTATAACCAGATTTCACCACCGACGATCAACTTGTTTAATCAGGATCCAGAATGCGATCTGGATTACTGCGCGAATACCGCACGTGATTTACAGATTGAATATGCCCTCAAAAACAACTTTGGTTTTGGCGGCACTAACGGCAGCCTGTTGTTCAAGCGCGTTTAAGTCACACATTTTGTGCCAAATAAAAAAGCCAGCAAATGCTGGCTTTTTTATTGCTTACTAATCGCTTATTTCAATACCGCCAGTGCAGCCGCGTAGTTAGGCTCATCAGCAATTTCGCCTACCAGTTCGCTATGCAACACTTTATTGTTTTCATCCAGTACAACCACTGCGCGTGCTGTTAAGCCAGCCAGGCTGCTGTCAGTGATGAATACGCCGTAGTCTGTGGCAAATTTTGCTGTATCACGGAAGGTCGACAGGGTGACGACGTTTTCCAGGCCTTCTGCACCGCAGAAACGGCTTTGTGCAAACGGCAGGTCAGCAGACACACACAATACAACGGTGTTGTTGACGCTGCTGGCTTCTTTGTTGAATGTGCGCACTGAAGTTGCACAGGTTGGTGTATCAATGCTAGGGAAAATATTGAGGACTTTACGCTTGCCAGCATAAGCATCCAAGCCAACCAGGTTGCGCTTAGCATCTGCCAGTTGAAAAGCCGGGGCAGAGTCACCTGCAGCCAAGAATTTACCGCCAACGGCGACCGGGTTACCTTTAAGCGTTACGCTTGCCATAATCTTCTCCAAAAACGTGATTGATGAGTGTTAAACGAACACTTTAACGTGTCAGGCAATGTCAATCAACCACATAAAAAGTAAGGGAATCACTTTTGCAGTGCCGCCAGGGCGGCGGCATAGTCTGGTTCGCTGGTTAACTCTTTGACCAGTTCTACATGCAATACGCGATCATTTTCGTCAGCTACCATCAGCACACGTGCGGGCAAACCAGCCAGTTTGCTGGTCATCATCAGCACGCCATAGTTTTTAAGCATGTCGCGGCCACGCATGGTCGAGAGGTGAATGCCGGTAGACAGGTTTTCTGCGGCGCAGAAACGCGTCATGGTGAAGGGTAGGTCTGGTGAAATATGCAGCATGACCGTGTTGGGTAAGTTTGCCGCCAGGCTGTCCAGCGTGCGCACGCTGTTGGCGCTGGTTGAGGTGTCTATGCCTGGAAAAAAGTGCAGGATTTTGCGCTGGCCGCTAAACGCTTCTAATGACACGTCTTCCAAGTCATGGTTGACCAGTTGAAAGAAGGGTAATGTTTGCCCCAGGCCCGGTAAATCGTCTTCAACCAGTATCGGGTCGTCCAGTAAAGCAGTGGCATTCGGCATATCGGTTATCTATTCACAAAAACGTCAGACATCATAGAGCATAACGACTGCAGGTTAAGTTTTTTATCACATGTTAACCAGTATGGCTGGCGCGGATGAATCCGGTTTTTTAACGCTGTCAACCAGATTATTTGCACCCGTCATGGGTACAAAAAACCGCGTTGGCGGTTAAAATAAAGTCATGGAAGCGCCTGAAATTCCCACCATTCAACCTGCATTTATTCATCTGCGCTGTCACAGTGAGTATTCCATTGTGGACGGCACAGTGCGCATTGACGACTATGTCAAAGCTGCCAAAAATGATGCCATGCCAGCCATTGCACTGACGGATCTCTCCAACCTGTTCGGGGCAGTCAAGTTCTATAAGGCCGCGCGTGGCAAAGGCTTGAAGCCGGTACTTGGCTGCGATGTCTGGATTGAAAACGCAGTGCAGCGCGATCAGCCACAACGTTTGCTGTTGCTGGTGCAAAACCAGCAAGGTTACCGCCATTTGTGCGAATTGCTGTCCAGGGCTTATCTCGAAAACCAGTACCGTGAACGCGCAGAAATCAAAGCAGCATGGTTGCTAGAAAAAAATGCCGGCTTGCTGGTGCTCTCAGGATTTGCGGCTGGCGATGTTGGCCAGGCCTTGCAGGCGGGCAATCAGGCTATGGCCGTGCAATATGCGCAGCAATGGGCACAGGTGTTCGCGGGCCGCTATTATCTTGAGGTGCAGCGCGTGCACGCGACGGGCACTACAGAGGCCTATGCCCAGGAGCAATTAATCCAGCAAACCGTGCTGATTGCACAGCAGCTCGATCTACCAGTGGTGGCGACGCATCCGGTGCAATTTCAAACCGCAGATGACTACATGGCGCATGAAGCGCGCACTTGTATTGCCGAAGGCTATGTGCTGGCAGATAAACGCCGCCCACGCAAGTTTGTGGCGACACAGTATGTGAAAACCCAGGCCGAGATGCAGGCCTTGTTTGCTGATATGCCACTGGCATTGCAAAACTCGGTAGAGATCGCCAAACGCTGTAACTTGACGCTGACACTAGGTAAAAATTATTTGCCGGACTTCCCCACACCGAACGGCGAAAGCCTGGACCAATACCTGGTTGACCAGTCCAAACTTGGCTTGGAGCACCGTCTGGCTTATTTATATCCGGATGAACAACTGCGCGAAGCCAAACGCCAAGAATATGAAGAGCGCTTGCAGTTTGAATGCGGCATTATTGTGCAGATGGGGTTCCCAGGCTACTTTCTGATCGTGGCTGACTTTATTAACTGGGCCAAAAATAACGGTGTGCCGGTGGGGCCAGGCCGGGGGTCTGGTGCGGGCTCGCTGGTGGCGTACAGTCTGGGCATTACTGATCTTGACCCGCTTAAATACAACTTGCTGTTTGAGCGTTTCTTAAACCCTGAGCGGGTTTCCATGCCCGACTTCGACATTGACTTCTGTATGGAAGGCCGAGATCGCGTCATCGATTACGTCAAGCATAAATATGGCTTGGCATCGGTGTCACAGATCGCCACCTTCGGTACCATGGCGGCCAAAGCGGTGATTCGCGATGTTGGCCGTGTGCTCGATTTACCTTTTAACTTCGTGGATGGCATTGCCAAACTCATCCCCATGGAGTTGGGCATTACCTTGGAAGGCGCGCTGGAAAAAGAGCCGCAGTTACAAGAGCGGCGCGAAAAAGAAGAAGAGGTCGCAGAATTACTTTCTTTAGCGCTGCGCCTGGAAGGCCTGGTGCGTAACATCGGCATGCACGCTGGCGGCGTGTTGATTGCGCCTGGCAAGATTTCGGATTTTTCGCCGGTGTATTGCCAGCCCAATGGTGATAGTCTGGTCAGCCAGTACGACAAAGATGACGTGGAAGCTGTCGGCCTGGTCAAGTTCGACTTTTTGGGCTTGCGCACGCTGACTATCCTCAATATGGCGCTGGAAAACGCCAATGCCCAGCGCGCGCAAGAAGAGCTGCCGCCACTGAGTTTTGAGACCATCCCGCTGGATGATAAACGCAGTTATCATTTGCTTAAAACCGCCAATACCACAGCGGTGTTCCAGCTAGAATCGCGCGGCATGAAGGACATGCTCAAGCAAGCCAAGCCAGACTTGTTTGAAGATATTATTGCGCTGGTTGCTTTGTATCGCCCGGGCCCAATGGACCTGATTCCTGACTTCTGCCGCCGTAAACACGGCACGCAGCGTGTGGAGTACCCGCATGCCTCCACCGAGTCTATCCTGAAAGAAACCTACGGCATTGCCGTGTATCAGGAGCAGGTGATGCAGATTGCCCAGGTGGTGGCAGGCTACAGCCTAGGCGGCGCTGACTTGCTACGCCGCGCCATGGGTAAGAAAAAGCCCGAAGAAATGGTGCAGCAGCGCGAAATTTTCAACGAAGGCGCACAAAAAAATGGCTTAACGTTGCAGCAGTCTAACGACCTGTTTGACTTGCTGGAAAAGTTTGCTGGCTATGGTTTTAACAAGTCGCACGCCGCCGCTTATGCGCTGGTTGCCTATCACACCGCGTATCTCAAGGCCCATTATCCGGCTGCGTTTTTGGCCGCCACCATGTCGGCCGACATGAACAACACCGATAACGTGCATACGTTTTTTGATGATTGCGGCGCCAATCATGTCGAGGTATTGCCGCCGGATGTCAACGCCAGTATCTACCAGTTTAAGCCGCTAAGTGCGCAGCAGGTGTTATATGGGCTGGGGGCAATTAAAGGCACGGGCTTGGCTGCGATCGAGTTGATCATGGCTTCGCGCCAGGCACAAGGGCCGTTTAAGGATATTTTTGACTTTTGCCAACGGCTGGACCTGCGCAAGGTGAACCGCCGTGTCATCGAGTCACTGATTCGCGCTGGGGCTTTTGACCGGCTGGAGGCCAACCGCGCCGCCTTGCTGGCCGGGCTGGATACAGCGATTAGTGTGGCTGAGCAAAGTGCTGCACATGCCGGGCAGGACTGCCTGTTTGGTGGTGTGGTCGAAACCCGTCACGCACTGCCCGGTATCCCGCCATGGAGCCCGGAGCAGGCGTTGGTGGAAGAAAAAGTAGCGTTAGGCTTTTACCTCAGTGGCCACCCGTATTTGAGCTATAAACCGCAATTGGGGCCGTTTATTAAAGGCAATCTCAGCGAGCTCGCGCCGCAAGACCAGCCCAAGTTACTGGCTGGCGTGGTGATGGGTGTGCGCGTGCGGATGACGCAACGTGGCAAGATGGCGATTGTGACGCTGGATGATGCCGTGGGCCGTGTCGATGTGGTCGTTGGCTCAGAGTTGCTCATGCAGCATGCGCAGTGGATTAAAGAAGACCAATTGCTGGTGGTCGAAGGGCGCATCAGCAATGACGAGTTCTCAGGAGGCATTCGTGTCAGCGCCAGAAAGCTCTATGACCTGGCAGCAGTACGTAACCGCTTTGCCCAAATGCTGACGCTGAGCTGCAATGGCAGCTCTGATGTGCAACGCCTGATGAATGTGCTGACACCTTACCGCTACGCAGGCGAAGAGCAGAAGCGTTGCCCGATCAAGGTCGACTACCATAACCAGTCGGCGCAAGTGAGCCTGATGTTGGGCGATGACTGGCAAGTGGTGCTGCATGATGACCTGTTGCAGAATTTGCAAGGCTGGTTGTCAAAAGAAAACGTCAAAATCCTTTATAATGCCTAAACTTTTTTTCTAAGAATTCACACTGGAATTCATTATGAGTGCAAAACGTCTCACGCCTAGTAAACTGACTTATCTCGATTTTGAGCAGCCAATTGCGGCCCTCGAAAAGCGTATTGAAGCTTTGCAAGTTTCACACGATGAACATGACTCGCTGGATATTTCCAAAGAGTTGGACTTGCTGCAAAAGAAAAACACCAAGCTGCTGCAAGATACTTATCAAAACCTGAGCGCCTGGCAAATTTCGCAGGTAGCACGCCACCCGCAACGCCCTTACACCATTGATTACATCAGTGCCTTGTTTACTGATTTTCAAGAGTTGCACGGCGACCGTGCGTTTGCGGATGACCCGGCGATCGTCGGCGGCATTGCCCGTTTTAAAGGCATCCCGGTGATGGTCATGGGCCATCAAAAAGGCCGTGATATCAAAGAGCGCCAATACCGTAACTTTGGCATGCCGCGCCCGGAGGGCTACCGTAAAGCCTTGCGTTTATTCCGCCTGGCAGAAAAATTTCATCTGCCAATTATTACCTTTATTGATACCCCCGGTGCTTATCCAGGCATTGGTGCCGAAGAGCGTGGCCAATCCGAAGCGATTGCGCGCAACTTGTATGTGATGGCCGAGTTGAAAACGCCGATTATCGGTGTGGTAATCGGTGAGGGTGGTTCAGGCGGCGCACTGGCACTGGGTGTGGTAGATCACTTAAACATGCTGCAATATTCGACTTATTCAGTCATCTCGCCTGAAGGCTGCGCTTCTATTTTGTGGAAGAGTGCCAGCAGGGCGCCTGACGCCGCAGAAACACTAGGCATTACCGCAGATCGCCTGAAGTCTCTGGGTCTGGTGGATAACATTATCAGCGAGCCATTGGGTGGCGCGCATCGTAACTACGAAGAGGTGATGGAGCGTATTGGCCAGGCGATTGGTCAGCAACTCAAAACCTTGCAGGCGAAAAAAGTACCGCAACTGCTTGAGTCGCGTTACCAGCGTCTAATGAGTTACGGTAAATTTAAATCCAGCAGTGAAAAATAGCATGTCTTTTTTATCCCAGTTAGAAAATGTCATTGAGACCTTTCTGGCTGGGGGCGACACGCCTCGTGCGACACCGCCACATTTGCTGCTTGCACTCAGTGGCGGTGTTGATTCCATCGTGCTGTTGCACACCTTGTCGCAGCTCAGTCAATCGCTGCCGTTTACCTTATCAGCCATGCATGTGCACCACGGCTTGAGCCCGCATGCAGATGCCTGGTTGCAGCAATGCGCGCAGGTTTGTCTTGATAAACATATCCCTTTTTATAGCGAAAAAGTCCAGGTCGATTTGCAAAGTGGCCTGGGCGTTGAAGCCGCCGCACGCGATGCGCGTTACACTGCATTAGAACTGATACGGCAGCAAGTGGGCGCAGATGCAATTGTCACGGCGCATCATATGCAAGATCAGGCAGAAACCCTGTTGTTACAACTGGTGCGCGGTGCCGGTGTTAAAGGCTTGAGTGCCATGGGGCATTGGGATGCCGAGCGCTCATTGCTCAGGCCGTTGCTGGGTGTGGCTAAAGCTGAGCTGTTGCAATATGCCGAAGCGCAGCAGTTAACGTGGGTAGAGGACGAAAGCAACACCGATATTCGCTATGACCGCAATTTTATGCGGCAGCGCGCCATGCCTGTGTTGCGAGAACGGTATCCACAACTCGATCAGGCCTTGCTCCGGAGTGCCAGCCATCTGGCAGACGCGCAGATGTTGCTGGATACCCTGGCACAACAGGACTTATTGCAATGCGACGTGCGGGAGGAGTGGCTGGGGCAGTCGATAGACATTTCCCACCTGCACACGCTGGGCGATGTACGCGCAAAAAACTTGTTACGCTTCTGGTTTCAGCAGCGTCAATGTCGCATGCCAAATACCGAGCAACTGCAGGATTACTGGAAACAGCTATCCTCGGTCAAACCGCATCGTTATTTGCATCTGCCATTACAAGGCCATGCCGCCAACCACAAGGCCTATCTGCATCATTATCAAAGCCGCCTGTATTGCGTAGCCAAACCAGCAGCCCTGCCAAACACGCCACTCATCTGGCAGGGCCAGCAAACGCAAATCTGGGGCGACTGGCAAGTACAGTTCAAAGTCAGCAAAGGCCGTGGCATTGCACTGGCCAGGCTAGGTATTTCACCGGCGGCCATTACCCTCAACAAGCGTTACGGACAGCCGATTCCATTGGCTGACGGTATTCAACTATTAGTCACGCCACGCACTGGCGGCGAAGCCTTGCAGCCTGATGCCAAACGCCCGCGACGTGAGTTAAAAGTGATTTTTCAAATGCTGGCGGTACCGCCCTGGCAGCGTGCTTTTTACCCCGTGGTTCAGGTCACTACCACGCAACCCACCGCCTCACAAACGCTGGTTGCTTTGGCTGCGCTCGCAGTCGATGAAGCCTGGCGCCCTGGCCGTAATGCTTACGGCCTCGAAATCTTCCTGCACCCCCGCTAATTAAAACTGGTTGTAATAAACCAATTTAAACCATAAAATTGGTTGTAAACAGCCATTTTTATGGCTCATATCCACCATAAAAATCTTATTTAATTGATTTCAATGATCTTTTTATGCGCGGCATAAACGGAACGGTTTTTGCTGCTAAGAAGTACTTTTAAATCACAAAGATATTCAATAAAAGTATTCTCGGGAAAAAGGATCATGCGTTATGAATAAAAATACTATCAAACCATTGTTACTCGCGATTGTGTCTGCATATGCGGCACAAGCGATGACAGTGCAAGCAGAAGAAGTGAAATTGCAAAAGGTTGAGGTGGTGGGCACCACGCCGTTGCCTGGTGTGGGTTTACCATTAGAAAAAGTGCCTGCGAACGTGCAGTCAGCCAAAGGTAAAGAGATTGTGAATCAGCATAGCAATACCATTGCGGATTTTATGAATAACAATATGGTGGGGGTGAGTGTGAATGAGTCACAGAATAACCCGTTTCAACCTGACGTGTTGTTCCGTGGCTTTACTGCTTCGCCATTGCTAGGGACACCACAAGGCCTGTCTGTGTTTGTTGACGGTGTGCGGGTGAATGAACCGTTTGGCGATGTGGTCAACTGGGATTTGATTCCGGTGAATGCGATCGCCAACATGAATTTGATCCCTGGCTCTAACCCGGTTTATGGCTTGAACACCTTGGGTGGTGCTTTGTCCGTGACGACCAAAAATGGCCGTACGCATAAAGGTGGCGCGATTGAATCGAGCTTTGGCTCCTGGGGGCGTAAAAACACTTCAGCTGAATTTGGCGGGGTGTCAGAAGATAATTCAGTCGATTACTTTATTTCTGGCAACTATTTTGACGAAGATGGCTGGCGTGATTACTCACCAAGCACAGTCAAACAACTGTTTGGCAAGGTGGGCTGGCAAAATGAGACCACTCGCCTGGAGTTAAGCTATACCGGTGCCGACAACAATATGATTGGTAACGGCCTGGTTCAAAAAGAGCTGATTCAGGATTTTGGCCGCAGCAGCATCAATACGCGCCCTGACCAAACCAAAAATAGCATGAATTTCCTCAATTTGAACGGTAGCCACTGGTTTAACGACGATGTGCAATTGACCGGTAATGTGTATTTCCGTCAATCCAATCGTAAAACCCTCAACGGCGATGTGAATGATGATTTCAACGGTTCTGGTGCTTTAGACCTGAACGCGGATGGTGAAATCGACAGTGCAGAACTGGCGACGGCTTTGGCTGATTGCCAGGCAGGCAATAACTCTGAGGAAAACTGTTCTGGCGCTTTGAACCGCAGTAATACACGCCAAAGAGGGCACGGTTTTAACACGCAGTTGACCTTCAGCCAGCCACTGTTTGAAAAGAAAAACCAGTTTATTGTCGGTGGGGGCTATGACTTTTCAAAAATCAAATTCTCGCAATCTACGGAATATGGCCTGATTAATGCTACGCGTGGCGTGGATGCATTGGGCGAGTTGAGTGATGAAGCCGCAGTAAAGCTGAATGGCAGAACCACTAGTTGGGGTGCATTTGTGACGGATACCTTGTCATTGACTGATCAATGGCACTTAACCATGTCTGGCCGCTACAACCATATCAAGGTTGAAAACCGTGACCGCCTGATTCCAGATGTGACTGACCCAGAAACATTGTCTGGCAACCACAGTTTTAACCGACTCAATCCTTCCGTTGGCCTGAACTTTACGCCGACACAGGCGTTGACCATGTACGGTAGCTATAACGAAGGCATGCGTGCACCGACCTCCATGGAGTTGGGCTGTGCAAACCCTGCAGTACCGTGCAAACTGCCAAATGCGATGGCAGGGGATCCACCATTGAAAAAAGTGGTAGCGAAAACCTTTGAAGTAGGCGCCCGTGGCCAGTTAACCGATAACATTCGTTGGTCTACAGCGGTATATCGCACTGAAAACCATGACGATATTCAGTTTATTGCGACTAACGCGACTAATGGTATGGGTTATTTTGATAACGTTGGTAAAACCCGTCGTGTCGGCCTGGATGCTGGTTTGAATGGGGTCACTGGCGATTTGTCATGGAACGTGGGCTATAGTTTTGTGCGCGCGACTTACCAAACACCTTTTGAAATCACCAATGAGGTGAACTCGTCTTCTGACGGCACGGCGATTCAGGTCAGCAAAGGCGATCGTTTGCCTAACCTGCCTGAGCATGCCTTGAAATTGCGCTTGCAATATCAAGTGACCTCACAATGGACAGTCGGCAGCAACATCAATACTTACTCAGACGTGTATGTGCGTGGTAACGAAAACAACAAGCATCGCGCCAATGATGGCGATGATGAGCACGTGCAGGATTCTGGCAAAGTGGGTGGCTTCACCATCGTGAACATCGATACCCGTTACCGTTTTGGCAACAGTGGTTGGCAGTTTTTTGCTAAAGCCATCAATATTTTTGACAAAGAATATGCGACAGGTGGCTTGCTGGGTGAAAACTGGATTGAGGGCGGTCAGTTCTCAGGCAATGAAGAACCTTCCAAATTGCTGATGATAGGCGCGCCTCGTGCGGGCTGGTTGGGCTTCCGTTACGAGTTCGGTGCCAAGCCTTCATTAGCCAGTTACGACCGTGACTAAATAACAATAATTAAGGACGACGCGTGCTTTCACAAATTTCATCATCCACGGATAAATCGGTTTTTTTACCCTTCAAGAAAAAAATCCTGTTGGTAGAAGACGAGGTGCTGTTTGCCAAGGCGGTGGTTAAACGCCTGCAAAAAGCCGGGTTTGAGTGTGAGCACGCAGAGTCTTTGCATGACGCCAGGTTGCTGGTAAAACAGTTTGAACCGGATATGGCGCTGCTGGATATGCGCCTGCCCGATGGCAATGGTCTGGATTTACTGTCAGACTTTGTTGCCAAGAACATCAATACCATCGTCATGACCGCTTTTGGTGATGTGACCGATGCGGTCAATGCGATCAAGATGGGTGCTATCGACTATTTAAAAAAACCCATTGATCTTGAAGAGTTACTGCTCATTATTCAAAAAAATGAGAAAACCACCGATCTGCAAACCAGCCTCGACTACTCCAGACAACGCGATACTATTGTCAATGAATCTGTGCAGTTGATTGGTGAGAGTGCCGCCATGCAAAGCGTGCGGCAGCAAATTACCCGTATTGCACAACTGAGCGCACTCAGTGACGCGGTACAACCAACGGTTTTAATCACTGGCGAAACCGGCACTGGTAAAGATGTGGTCGCGCGTTATTTACACGCCAGTTGCGCTAATCATGACAAGCCGTTTGTGCATGTCGATTGTGCCTCGTTGCCGGCAGAGCTCATTGAGAGTGAGTTGTTTGGCCATGAGAAGGGCGCGTTTACCAATGCCGTGGCTTCCCGCCCGGGCCTGATTGAGTCTGCCGAAGATGGCACCTTGTTTTTAGATGAAATCGGCGAGTTGCCGTTGGGCTTGCAAGCCAAGTTGCTCAATGTGCTGGAGCGCAGAATGGTGCGCCGATTAGGCTCGACCAAAGAGCGCCCGGTGCAGGCGCGCATTATTGCGGCGACTAACCGTGATTTGTACCAGATGTCGAGTGAAGGACGTTTTCGCTCAGACCTGTATTACCGTTTAAATGTGATTACCATGCAGATGCCGCCATTGCGTGACCGTGGCCAGGACGTGTTGCTGCTGGCCAATTACTTCAGGCAAATGACAGAAAAGCGTTATGCCTTGCCGCACCATGAGTTTAGTGCGATGGCGCTGATGGCGATACAAAACTATCACTGGCCTGGCAATGTGCGTGAGATGCGCCACCAGATCAGCCGGGCCGTTTTAATGTGTACGCAGGCGATGATTTCCGAGCATGATTTGGGGCTACCACAAATGGCTGCGGTGAATGCTAGCCCCTCTATGCAGGGCGAGGCGCAAGTCACGCTGGATGATGCCGAAAAAGCCATGTTGCTCAATGCGCTGGAGCAGTCACGGCATAATGTCTCCAAGGCCGCCAGGCTGTTGGGGATTACCAGAATGACCATGCGTTACCGCATGGACAAGCATGGCATTTCGGTATAAGTTTTATCATTTGAACTACCCTTGAGCCCCTCGGATTTTCGAGGGGTTTTTGTTTTATATCAAGATGAGTCCCGACATAAATCAACCGTGATCAGGCGCCAGCCAAATCGCGCATGGTATCATTGCGTTTTTACAGTGGAGCTAAAAATGATTGGTACCCCGTTGAGCGCGAATGCGACCAAAGTCATGTTGTTAGGCAGTGGTGAGCTTGGTAAAGAGGTGATTATTGCCTTGCAGCGTTTGGGAGTAGAAGTCATTGCCGTGGACCGCTATCAAGACGCACCTGGTCATCAGGTGGCGCATCATGCTTACGCGATTGATATGACCGATGCTACGGCGTTAAAAGCATTGGTTGATCAGGTAAAACCGCATTATATCGTGCCTGAAATCGAGGCATTGAATACGCAAGCATTGGCTGAAATTGAGGCCACGGGTGTGACGGTCGTGCCTACTGTGCGCGCGGTGCAGCTCACCATGAACCGTGAAGGTATCCGTCGACTGGCGGCTGAAGAATTAGGTTTGCCAACGTCGCCTTATGCTTTCGCTCGCTCCGAGGCTGAATTGCAGGCAGCAATTGATGCTGGCATTGGTTATCCGTGTTTTATCAAACCCACCATGTCTTCATCAGGCAAAGGCCAGTCGCGCATTACACAGGCTTCTGAAGTCAAAACCGCCTGGGAATATGCGGCCAGTGGCGGCCGCGTCAATCAGGGCGTAGTGATTGTTGAAGGCCAGATTGATTTTGATTATGAAATCACCTTGCTCACTGTGCGTGCCAAGAATGTCTCCGGCCAGATCGAAACACACTTTTGTGCACCGATTGGCCATGTGCAAAAGCAGGGCGATTATGTTGAAAGCTGGCAACCACAGGCCATGCATCCACAAGCATTAAAAAATGCGCAAGACGTTGCCAAAAAGGTGACGGATGCGCTGGGTGGTCAAGGCCTGTTTGGGGTCGAACTGTTTGTCAAAGGCGAGCAGGTCTGGTTTTCTGAGGTGAGTCCGCGCCCGCATGATACCGGTATGGTCACCATGTGTACGCAGCGCCTGAATGAGTTTGAGTTGCACGCACGCGCCATTCTTGGCTTGCCGGTAGATGTGGCGCAACGTGAAGCGGGTGCCAGTGCCGTGATTTACGGCGGCGCAGATGCACAAGCGCTCGAGTATCACGGCCTGGAGGCCGCGATGTCTGTGCCCAATAGTGAAATCCGCCTGTTTGGTAAACCGGAGTCATTTGTGCGTCGCCGTATGGGCGTTGCCCTTGCCACGGCAGAAAACACCGAAGCCGCACGTGAATTGGCCAAGCAGGCTGCCGCTTTAGTAACGCCAAAAGTCTCAGGCTAACGCACTATGGCAATAGAGATACAAGAGCCTAACGCGGCCAAGCAATCCTTATTTGAGTGGCTGGGTGGGGCAGAAAAGGGTGCCGAGACCATCCGCAACTTGGTCGAAACGTTTTACGACACCATGGATACCGATCCTAAAGCCGCTGATTTACGTGCTATTCATCAGCCCGATTTAACCGAAGCGCGCGAAAAGCTGTTTATGTTTTTGATGGGCTGGACTGGCGGGCCGCAGTTGTATGTTGAACGTTATGGCCATCCCCGTTTGCGTGCAAGGCATATGCCATTCCCAATTGACGAGTCAGCGCGTGACCAATGGATGTACTGCATGATTAAAGCCATGCATACATTGCAGTTTGAAGAGTCGCTCATGAAGCATATTGCCAATCAGTTGTATGGCGTGGCCGACTTTATGCGCAATCGCGAAGGTTAAGCCCGCTTAATTGCCCGCAACCATTGCAGCAAAGAAAAAGCCCCGCGAACGGGGCTTTTTTTACGACTGAATGCTGACGCTGTCTACGCTATCGGCTTCAGCAAGTGCTTTGTCTTCTACTTTCTGTCGCGGTTTAGCGGCGCCGCGCTTGGCTTGGTTGCGTGTTTGTGGAGTGGCTTTAAAACCAAAGCCGCCCAACAGTGCTGCAACGACCTTACGCTTGGCTGTCGATGGCTTGGCTGGCACTTGTTTCGGTGCCGTGGCTGCCGTCGTTGGCTGATAAGGTTGCTGGAACCAGCCATCTTCTGCGTGAGTGGCTTTAGCGTTAGACGTGCGTGGACGACTGCTGTTGACCGTGGCTTTTTCTTTTGGAATCTGCTTTTTGATCAACTTCTCAATCTCGTCGAAGTATTTGGTTTCATCTTCGTCAATGAGTGAGATGGCAATGCCTTTGGCACCGGCGCGGCCAGTACGGCCAATTCGGTGCACATAGTCTTCCGGTGCCGTCGAAATTTCATAGTTAATCACCAGCGGTAAATCGCTGATATCCAGACCGCGTGCCGCCACATCCGTCGCGACCAAGGCGCTAATCGTGCCTGCCTTAAACGCATCCAGTGCTTCAATCCGTTCTTTTTGCGTTTTATCCCCATGAATCGCACTGCACGGAATCTGGTCACGTTCCAGCGCACGCGCCAGTTTGCTGGCGGAGAGCTTGGTTTTTGTGAACACAATCACTTGCTGGTTAGCATATTGTTTTAGCAATTGCACCAGAAAACGCTGCTTCTGATCGCTATTCACCAAATAGGCTTTTTGCTCCACATTGTCATTGGTCGCGTTGCTGCGTGCGACTTCGATCAAGGTTGGATTGTTTAAAAACGCATCTGCCAGCTTTTTGATCTCATCAGAAAAGGTCGCTGAAAACATCAGGTTTTGGCGCTGTTTGGGTAATAGCGCCAAAATACGTTTTAAATCAGGCATAAAGCCCATGTCCAGCATGCGATCCGCTTCGTCCAGAACCAAAAACTGCACCTGGCTCAACGACAACGTTTTTTGCTCAACATGGTCCAGCAGTCGGCCCGGGGTTGCCACCAAAATTTCCACGCCGGTTTTCAAGATAGGCGTCTGTGTTTTGATATCCACGCCACCATATACCACCAGGCTACGCAAAGCGGTGTGCTTGGCATAGGTTTTGATGTTGTCATACACCTGGATGGCCAGTTCACGCGTTGGCGCCAGCACCAGCGCCCGGATAGGGTGCTTGGCTGGCGACGTGCTCGTGCTGGCAAGTGGCAGCAGGGTATGCAAAATAGGCAACGAAAACGCTGCCGTTTTGCCAGTCCCGGTTTGCGCACCAGCCATCAAGTCCATGCGCTGCAAAGCGAGTGGAATTGCCTGCGCCTGGATAGGCGTGGGCGTGGTGTAACCAGATTCATCAATCGCTTTTAACAGCGGCTCGGCTAAGCCGAGCGTACGAAAATCTACTGTGGTTTGCTCAGACATAGGCGAGTCTTAGGCAAATGAGCGTGGGCGCTTGGCACCACCATTGTCGCCAAATGACTTGCCTGCCGGACGTGGTTTGTTATTGCCACGGTTGCCGTTAGGGTTGCCAAAACGCTCCTGGTTGTTGCCAGCCGGACGTGGGCGGCGTTGACCAAATTCGTCGGCTAATGCGCGTGCAAACTGAAAGTCGGTATCTTTGTTGTAGCTCTTGCTGTTACCGTTGACTTCTTTGTCTTGTTTTGGCTCCATTGTGCGTGGTGCACGTGGCTTGTTGGCTTGTGCATCACGGTTGTTGTCACGGTTGTTGTCACGGTTGTTGTCACGGTTGTTGTCACGGTTGTTGTCACGACCGCCTTCGCGGGCAGCGCGCTCACCAAACGATTTGTTCTGGCCTGGTCTGCTGTCGTCACGACGGAAACCGCCTTTGCCTTGTGGTTTGCCGTTGCGTCTGCCGCCACGTTTGCCATCACCGCCATCATCCATGCGTGCAGCGCGTTTTGGCTCAAAGCCTGCAATCACTTCTGCTTGCAGTTTTTGGCCAGTGTATTGCTCAATCTTGCGCAATAGGTGACGGTCAGCGTTAGAGGCAAAAGAAATCGCGACGCCGGTGTTGTTGGCGCGACCAGTACGGCCAATACGGTGTACATAGTCTTCGGCAAATTTTGGCAGGTCGTAGTTAATCACGTGTGAAATGCCTTGCACGTCGATACCGCGTGCGGCCACATCGGTGGCAACCAATACTTTCACGTCGCCATGGCGCAGTTTGGTCAAGGTACGGTTACGTGCACCCTGCGTCATGTCGCCATGCAGGGCTGCCGTGCTATGGCCGGCGGCGTATAAGTCTTCAGCCAGCAAGTCAGCATGGCGCTTGGTGCTAGTGAAAATAATGGTTTGGTTCACGTCTGGGGCGATCAGCAAATGCTCCAGCAATTTGTTTTTGTGGTTCATGTCATCGACAAAGTGCAAACGTTGCTCGATGTTGGCGTGTCTTTCTTTTTGGCCAGCCACTTGAATCGTCAATGGGTCACGCAAGAAACGCTTGCCAATATCCATAATGCCATCCAGTGTCGCTGAGAACAGCAGGGTCTGGCGCTCGGCAGGCAGGGCTTCGCAAATGCGCTCAACATCTGGCATAAAGCCCATGTCCAGCATACGGTCGGCTTCGTCCAGTACCAGCATTTGCAAACGGCTCAAATCAATACGACCACGCTCAAGGTGATCAATAAAGCGGCCTGGGGTTGCAACCAGAATATCCAGTGGCTGTGACAGCAATTTGTTTTGCAATGGGTAAGGCATGCCACCGACGATGCTGATGCAGCGTGCGCGCAAAAATTTACCGTATTTACGTGCAGCATCGTTGACTTGTGCTGCCAGTTCGCGTGTTGGTGTCAGCACCAGGATACGTGGGCCGCGGCTGCGAACCGGATGTTGTGTTGCCAACAGGTTTAATGCTGGCAGGGTAAAGGCAGCGGTTTTACCAGTGCCGGTTTGGGCAGAAGCCATGATGTCACGGCCTTGCAAAGCTTCAGGGATAGACTGTGCCTGAATCGGAGTTGGGTTTTCATAGCCTGCGTCGGTCAATGCGCGCAAAATGGAGGGGTCGAGATTTAAATCTGCAAAAGACAAGGAATGTCCCTTTCATCAACAATTAAAAAGGGCGCTAGTAAAGCAATAAAGCAAAGCCAATTAAGCAGCACAACACTTAATATATAGTGTGGTGCGATATTAACTAAGCCAAAGCAACATTTGGGAATGGATGCTTTTACCGGCGCTTGGGCATGGCCACTAACCGATAAAAGAAGATGTGTCATCAAGACTTCATCTAAAGATGATAACCTCAAAATTTCGCGAGTTATCGACAGGTCAGGGCAATGAATTTAAAACAAATGCGGCGGGTCTAGTACCAGCCGTGTTTTAAAGTTGCTCGCAGTATAGCCACTTTATTTTAAAAGTCAAATATTTAAGTTGATTTGTGATAAAATCGCGCCCTTTCCAAACAGATGGCAGTTCACATGGCACGCAACCTCAGAAATATCGCAATTATCGCGCACGTTGACCACGGTAAAACAACCATGGTCGATAAGCTACTTCAACAATCAGGTACCTTTGCCTCACATCAAGCGGTCACTGAGCGCGTGATGGATAGCAACGATCTGGAAAAAGAGCGTGGCATTACTATTCTGGCTAAAAATACCGCCTTAACCTATGAAGGCACGCACATTAATATCGTCGACACTCCAGGCCACGCGGACTTTGGTGGTGAGGTTGAGCGCGTATTGGGCATGGTGGATGGCGTATTGTTATTAGTCGATGCCGTAGATGGCCCGATGCCGCAAACGCGTTTTGTAACCAAAAAAGCGCTGGCCCTGGGTTTGAAGCCTATCGTGGTGATTAACAAAGTAGACCGTCCAAGTGCACGTCCTGACTGGGTGATTAACCATACGTTTGACCTGTTTGCCAACCTGGGCGCGACCGATGAGCAATTAGACTTTCCAGTGGTTTACGCGTCAGCATTGAATGGCTTTGCTACCTTAGATATGAGCAAACCTTCAGACAATATGCGTGCCTTGTTTGACACGATTTTAAGCCATGTTGAGCCACCTAAAGGCGACAGCGATGCGCCTTTGCAATTGCAAATTTCTGCCCTGGATTATTCTACTTATACTGGCCGTTTAGGCGTTGGTCGTGTGACCAATGGCCGTATCAAGCCAGGCCAGGTGGTGGCTGTGATGCGTGAAGACGAACAAGTCGCGCAAGGCCGTATTAACCAAGTATTGGGTTTTAGAGGCCTGGAGCGCGTGCCGGTTGAAGAAGCCGAAGCCGGTGACATCGTCATTATTTCCGGTATTGAAGAAATCGGTATCGGCTTTACTATTTGTGACCGTGACAAGCCAGTCGGTTTGCCGCATTTGGGCGTGGATGAGCCAACCCTGACCATGGACTTTATGGTCAACACCTCTCCATTGGCCGGTACAGAAGGTAAATTTATTACTTCACGTCAAATCCGTGACCGTTTAACCAAAGAGTTGCTGGTGAACGTGGCCTTGCGTGTTGAAGACACCGAAGACACCGATGTATTCCGTGTGTCTGGCCGTGGCGAGTTGCACTTGACGATTTTGCTGGAAAACATGCGCCGTGAAGGCTTTGAAATTGCTGTAGGTAAGCCTAAAGTAGTGTTCAGAGAAATTAACGGTGAAAAATGTGAGCCATACGAAATCCTGACCGTGGATCTGGAAGACGAAAACCAGGGCGCCGTGATGGAAGAACTGGGTCGTCGTCGTGGTGAGATGTCTAATATGGAATCCGACGGTAATGGCCGTACGCGCCTGGAATATCGTATTCCAGCTCGTGGCCTGATTGGCTTCCAGGGTGAATTTTTAACATTGACCCGCGGTACAGGTTTGATGGCGCATATTTTTGATGAATACGCGCCTGTTAAAGCAGATATGCCTGGCCGTCGTAATGGCGTGCTGATTTCCGCTGAGCAAGGCGAGGCGGTTGCCTATGCCTTGTGGAAGCTGCAGGATCGCGGCAAGATGTTCTCCAGCCCAGGCGACAGATTGTACGAAGGCATGATTATTGGTATTCATAGCCGTGATAACGATCTTGTTGTGAACCCGATCAAAGGCAAGCAACTGACCAACGTGCGTGCTTCTGGTACCGATGAAGCGGTGCGTTTGATTCCTCCTATTTCTATCAGCCTGGAAAGTGCCGTTGAATTTATCGATGATGATGAGTTGGTTGAAATCACGCCTAAAACCATTCGTTTGCGTAAGCGCTACTTGTTGGAGCACGAGCGTAAACGTGCCGGTAAATAGTATTTGAATGAAGTAAAAAAGCCGATGCATGCATCGGCTTTTTTATTGTGGGTTGTTTCGTTAATTTTTTTATGTTGCCTCGTCCTCACGAGTGTTAATTTTTGATATGATATTAACAAATGATTTTTAATAATAATTAAAGTTAATTTGTGATTGCTTGAATAATCAATTTGATTGATCTGGCGGCATGCATTAACGCCATGAAAGAGTTAATTTTTTATCATTTAATTTTAAGGAGTAGTGAGATGGCAATGCATGAGTTGAGTTCGTTAGAGGTAGACGTGGTTTCTGGTGGTTTTGGTGCTGGCATTGGTTTTTTTGGCATGCCTGAAGAAACTGTGGCTGCTGGCAATGTGTTAATTGCTGCGGTTGGTGGCATTGTGGGTGTTGCTGGCGCTTTGGGCTCCGTATTGAATGGCCCAAATGGCCCAGCCGTGGTGTCTGGGTTGTCAGGCGTGCTGTCTGGCGGCGTATTAGGCTTGTTATTTGGCCGCAGCCAATAATTAATCGCAAGAATCTCCACTAATAACAGCCTCGTCAGGGGCTGTTATTTTACGCCTGTGACCTGTCACAACGCGCTGTCTGTGATTTACGCAAGCCTCGCCTTGGTATTTGCAAAATAACTACGATACACTTGGCAGTAAAATGATCAGAAAGCCCGTTGCTATGGAATCACTGGAACAATATCGCGTTAACCCAAAAAAGTTTTCTTTAAAGCAGTTTAAGCCGGACGACCGCTCTGCCCGTACTGGCGATAAAGAAAGTGATGCCAGTTTATTGGCTGAGCTAACCCACCAAATTAACCTCAGGCAGGATATTTTGCATGCCGAAGGCAAGCATAAGGTGTTGCTGATTTTGCAGGGCATGGATACTAGCGGCAAAGACGGCACGGTCAAGCATGTGTTTAGCGCCTGTGATCCTTTAGGCATCCGCCTGGCCAGCTTTAAGGCGCCTAGTGCCGATGAGCTGGCGCATGATTATTTGTGGCGTGTGCACAACCAGGTGCCGACCAAGGGCGAGCTGGCGATTTTTAATCGTAGTCATTATGAAGATGTGTTGATTGTAAAAGTACATGACTGGATAGATGACGCCGAGTGCCAGCGTCGTTACCAGCAAATCAATGACTTTGAGCGCATGCTCAGCGAAACCGGCACCACCATCATTAAATGTTTTCTGCATATCTCTAAAGATGAGCAAAAAGAACGCTTGCAAGAGCGCCTGGATGATCCGACCAAACATTGGAAATTTAATCCCAAAGACCTGGATGAGCGCGCTTTGTGGGATCGTTATATGTCGGCATATGAACTGGCGCTGAAAGAGACCTCGACCAAATATGCGCCTTGGTATGTGATTCCCGCTGACTCTAAAACCAACCGTAATTTGCTGGTTTCCCAGATACTGCTAGAAGCGTTGAACCAGTTGCCACTGGCATATCCCGCCAAGCCCAAGGCATGGGATAAGCTCACTATTGAGTGATTAAACGCGCAATTTAATGATTTTACGCTGTGTAAATGTGGTCGTTTACAGTTTAATAAGCCTGAATTTAATTGTGGTTAAAAAATGAGTTTACGCTTTCGACTTAACTTGTTAGTCACCATGCTGTCGCTGGCCTTTTTGGTGGCCGCGGCGGTAGTGTTGGTGCGCGATACCAAAGACAGCATCCGTGAACGTGTAGAAGCCGCCACGCGTGTCACCGTGCAATTGCTGGATACCGTGATTGTCAGTTCGGCCATGAACCCCAGCCTGGGCCCGACCCATTACGTGCTGCAAGACTTTTTGCGCTCACTGGGTTATGTGCGCAGCAGCCGTATCGAGCTCTACGATTACGCCAATAATCCTTTGTATATCTCGCCTACCTCGACCTTTAAATCTGAAATTAACCCGCCTGAGTGGTTTACCAAACTGGTGGCACCCAAGGTCGAAACCGTGACACGGCGCGTGCGCTATGGCGTGCTGACCATTAGCTCGAATGCCGAAGGTTCTATCCGCGAGGCGTGGTCAGGGTTTCTGCAATTGATGGTGATGGGGGTTGGCTTTTTTGTATTACTTAACCTGCTGGTGTATGGCTTGCTTAGTCATGCCTTGCGCCCAGTCAGACACATTTTGCATGCGATTAACCGTATTGAGCAAGGTGACTTGACCACGCGGCTGGAGCGTTTTTCGGTGCCTGAATTTGACAAAATTGGCCTGAGCTTGAACCAGATGGCTTTGTCACTGGATGCTGAGCGCCAACTGGAGCAAAACCGCCAGCTGACGCAACTGATACAGCAGCATATCGAGGATGAGCGACGCAGCCTGGCGCGCGAGCTGCACGATGAATTGGGCCAGTATGTGACGGCGATTAAGACCTTTGCCGTGGCCATTGTCAATAAAACCAAACAAAGCACGCCGGATATCGCGGCCAACGCGCAAACCATTGTGGCTGCCGCTAACCATATTTACGACGGCATGCATAACATCATTCGCCAATTGCGTCCGGCCGCCATGGACAATATGGGGCTGGTGGAAACTTTGCGTGACATGGTCTCCGGCTACCAGGCGCAGCATCCTGAGTTAAACATTCAACTGCACTTGGCTGGCGAGTTTCAGCCCATGGGTGAAAATGTGAATATTAATCTCTATCGCATCGTGCAAGAAGCGGTCAATAACGCCATCAAACATGCGCATGCACAATGTATCAACGTCCACCTGTTGACCGATGCAGAGGGCTTGCGGTTGATGGTGTGTGACGATGGCGTGGGCATGCAACTGGATGCGGTTGACCAGACCCGGCACTTTGGCCTGCTCGGCATGCGTGAGCGTGTACAGGCCCTGCACGGACAATTTAAAGTGGTTTCGCAGCCTGAGGCCGGGCGTGGAACCACATTGGACATACGATTGCCTATACAATCAGCATAAACAAGGGAGAAACAAGCGTGATTAGTGTGATGCTGGTAGATGACCATGCAGTGGTCAGGATGGGCTTTAAAATGCTGCTCGAGTCAGACCAGGAAATTAAAGTGATTGCCGAGGCTGAGAGCGGCGAGGCAGCGATTAAGGCCTATGTCGAGCATCATCCGCAAGTGGTGGTCATGGATATCACCATGCCGGGGATTGGCGGCATGGAGGCTATTGAGCGGATTTTAGCCAAAGACAATCATGCGCGTATTCTGGTGCTGTCAGCGCATGAAGATTCCGTACATCCCAAGCGCGTGCTTAATGCGGGCGCCATGGGCTATGTTACCAAACGTAGCGCGGCCGAGGAGCTGATTAAGGCGATTCGTAGTGTGGCGCAGGGCAAAAAATATATTGAAGCCAGCGTGGCGCAGCAAATGGCCATTCAGCAGTTGTCTGGAGAGCAAAATCCGGTGGATGTGCTCAGTGAGCGCGAGTTTGAAGTGTTTATGTCGCTGGCACGTGGTAAATCGACCAACGAGATTGCCGAAACCTTGTTTTTGAGCCCGCGCACCGTGGGCACGCATTTGTACAATATCAAGCAAAAGCTCAATGCACAAAACTCGGCAGAAATTGCCCTGATTGCCATGCGCTGTGGTTTGCTTGAACCTTAAGCCGCTGCGATTCAGTAAAAAAAGCCATTCTTGCAAAGAATGGCTTTTTTATTGCAATCAGGTAGTTATCTCGCGCTTCTGGAGCTTAAGATACCAAAGGCTACGATCAGTAGCATGCCGATGATTTCATGCGTACTTAAGGTTTCGCCCCACACAAGCACGCCAATGAGCGTGGCAAAGACGACAGTGCTGTAAGCCAGGCTGGCGACTGTCAGGGTGTTGCCAGTGCGGTAGGCGCGCGTTAACGCTAGTTGGCTTAAAGTGGCTGATGCGCCTAGTCCGCATAGCAGTGGTAGGTCTTGCCATTGCAATGCCGTCACATGGTCGATCAACATCCAGCCACCACTGGCGATGGTACATACCAAGGTGAAATAGAATACGGTGCGCCAGTCTGGCTCGCCTGCGATGCCTAGTTGTTTAACGTGTACATAAGCAAAGGCCGCGCCTATGCCCGATAACAAGCCGATGCCGCCAGCCAGGAGTTGGTTGCTATGAAAGGCGGGTTGCAATAACAGGCAGATGCCGACAAAGCCGCCAACCACACATAGATTGAGTTTCTGCCGTTGCTGGTGGCTAAGCGGATGTTCTCCACGTAATAGCCAGGGCGAAAGCAGGGCTAAAAACATGGGCGAGGTGTAATTGAGGGTAATGGCGGTGGCCAAAGGCAAATGGGCAATGGCGTAGAAAAATAGCAGCAGGGCGGTGAAGCCTACGCCAGCGCGGCGCATTTGCATGGCCAATAAAGGGGTTTTGAGCGGTTTGCCTTGCCAGCAGACCAGGGCGGCAATCATCAGAAAGCCAAAGGCTGAGCGGTAAAAAACCAACTCGCTGGCGCTAAAGCGTGCAGACCCTGCTTTGACGAAGGCGCCCATGATGGCAAACCCCAGGCCTGCGACTAACATCCAGTAGCTGCCCAGTGGCCAGTGTTTTGGATTGAGGGTGCGTTTGTTGCGATGTTTAAACAAACAGGCCTGGCCTAGCGCGGCATCTGCTCAGGCAGATGCGGTTCCATCTGTTGGCGATACCAGCGGTGAAAATGCTCGAGGCCAGTTTCCATCGGGTGCTGGTAAGGGCCGCGCTCATCTTTACCCAGCATAAACAAGCCTTTGCGGCCGTCGTGCATGCGCTGGCAAATCTCCTTGTCTTCCACTGCGGTTTCAAAATAAGCGGCTTGTTGTGCTTTGATATATTCACGCTCAAACAAGGCAATGTCTTCCGGGTAGTAAAATTCGACCACATTCTGACAAGTGTCTGCGCCGGTCGGGATGATGTGTGAAACCACCAGCACGTTGGGATACCACTCAATCATGAGTAAGGGGTAGAGCACGAACCAGATGGCACCATACTTGGGCGCCGTGCCTTGCTGGTAATCGGTGACGGCTTGTTGCCATTGCTTGTAGACGGGTGACAGGCTGTAATCAGGCAGCGGTTTGTAGCCGACGGTTTGCACGCTGTAATGCTCGCCAAATTCCCAGTTGAGTTCGCCACAGTCGACAAATTGGTTGAGACCAGGGTGGAACGGGCCCACATGGTAGTCTTCCAGATAGACTTCAATAAAGGTTTTCCAATTGAAATCGTAATGATCAACAATCGCAGACTCAAAGTGGTAACCGGTAAAGTCGAAGTCCTGCTTGCAGCCCAGCTGTTTGAGCACCTGGGCGATCTCCAGGCCTTTTTGTTTGGCTGTGCTGTCATTCGCTTTAAACAGCAAGCCTTGCCAGGTGTTTAAAGGTTGTTTTTCGAGATGCAGGCAGGGATTTTGTTCAAAATGCGGCGCGCCGAGTAGCTGGCCATTAAGGTCGTAGGTCCAGCGGTGTAGCGGGCAGACGATATGCTGCGCATTGCCTTGGCCATTGAGCATCACCGCTTGACGGTGACGGCAGATATTGCTGATCAGTTGCGGCTGGCCATGCTGGTTCACTAACGCTGTGGCGTTGTGCATCCAGTCCAGGGCGCGGTAATCCCCTGCATCAGGAATCATGCGTTCATGTCCCAGGTACTGGGGCAGCAGCGGGAACAAATGCGCCTGCTCCAGCGCATACATGTCCGGATGCATATACCAGTCAACAGGGAGTTGTGCGAAGCGAGTCTGGTTTTGTTCTTTATTTAAAGAGGTGACAGAACCCATATGCCTAACTGATCAATCACTTGCAAAAAAGGTGAATTGTGCCCGAAAAGGGGGGTATTGGAAAGCCAAAACAGGCAAAAGTGGCTGGCTGCGCAGCAGCAATTGTTTGATTTTAATCAATAAAACAGCATCCTCAGCGGCCTGGATGCAAGCAGCACGCACGCTTGAATGTGCAAAGGACGCTTAACTAACTCGAATAAATTCAGTTATAATGTTGAAGGTTTCTATGTATAACTATACGTAAACGATTATTGCAATTTATAGGAGCAATCGCATGGCAAATTTATTAGATCAGTTGAAAGCAATCACAACCATCGTGGCTGACACTGGTGACGTTGAAGCAATCAAAAGTGTTAAACCTGTGGATGCAACCACAAACCCATCTCTGGTATTGAAGGCTAGCCAAATCCCAGAATACGCACCTTTGATTGAAACTGCCATTGCTTATGCAAAAGCACAAGGTGGTTCTAAAGAGCAACAAATTGAAAATGCAGCTGACAAGCTGGCTGTGTTGATTGGCGCTGAAATCACTAAAGAGGTTCCAGGCCGTATTTCTACAGAAGTAGATGCACGTTTGTCTTTCAACATCGACGCAATGGTGGCTAAAGGCCGTAAACTGATCGCCTTGTACCAAGAATCTGGCATCAGCAAAGACCGCGTTCTGATCAAACTGGCTTCTACCTGGGAAGGTATCAAAGCAGGCGAGATCCTGGAAAAAGAAGGCATCCAGTGTAACCTGACATTGCTGTTTGGTTTTGGCCAAGCCCGTGCTTGTGCTGAAGCAGGCGTATTCCTGATTTCTCCATTCGTTGGCCGTATCCTGGACTGGTACAAAGCGAAAAACCCAGGTACTGAATACACACAAGAAACAGATCCAGGTGTAGTTTCTGTACGCGCTATCTACCAATACTACAAAGAACACGGTTACAAAACTGTTGTGATGGGTGCTTCTTTCCGTAACACTGGCGAGCTGATTGCCCTGGCTGGTTGCGACCGTTTGACCGTATCTCCAAACCTGTTGCAAGACTTGGCAGCGACTGAAGGTACATTGGTTCAAGTATTGAAAGATGGCGGTAAAACTAAAGAAGTACCAGCTAAATTGACAGAGGAACAGTTCCGTTTTGAACTGAACCAGGATCCAATGGCCACAGAGAAGTTGGCTGAAGGTATCCGTGGTTTCGTGGCTGACCAGAACAAGCTGGAAGCTGCTTTAGCCGCAAAACTGTAATATCTGTGTGAGATGATAGAAAGAACTGGCAGGACCTGCCAGTTCTTCACTTTTAGTCAGGCACAATTTGGCCTGCAACATTGACTTATTTTGGCTGCCAGCTTACTATGAGCGACCAGCTTGAATTGGTAGTACGCTAGCAATAGCATTTAAATTTTAATTTTTGGAGAAAAACATGGCATTAACACAAATGGCATTAGACTCATTGGATTTCGACGCAACTATCGCTTTGGCAGAAAAAGTTGCTCCACACGTTGACATTCTGGAAATCGGTACACCATGCATCAAGCACAACGGTATCAAATTGCTGGAAACTTTGCGCGCTAAGTTCCCAAACAACAAGATCCTGGTTGACCTGAAAACTATGGATGCAGGCGAGTACGAGTCTGAGCCATTCTACAAAGCCGGTGCTGACATCTGCGTAGTTTTGGGCGTATCCGACATCGGTACAATCAAAGGCGTAATCAAAGCTGCTAACAAATACGGCAAAAAAGCTCAAGTTGACCTGATCAGCGTTGAAGACAAAGTTGCTAAAACTAAAGAAGTTGCTGCTGCTGGTGCTCACATCATCGGTATCCACACTGGTTTGGATCAACAAGCTGCTGGTCAAACTCCTTTTGCTGACCTGGCTGCTGTTGCTGGTTTGAACCTGGGCGTTGAAATCTCTGTTGCTGGTGGTGTTAAAGCCGCTACTGCAGGTCAAGTACGTGACGCTGGCGCGACTATCATCGTTGCTGGTGCTGCTATCTACGGCGCTGCTGACCCAGCTGCTGCTGCTGCAGAAATCACTGCTATCGCTCACGCTTAATTCAGTTAAGTATCAATAAGTAATTATTGATCAGCGAGACAAAAAACCCGACTCAGCAATGTGTCGGGTTTTTTATTAAATTTTTTGAATACAGGACAAAACATGGATCATCAACAATTTATTCTGGACAACTTAAAGCGTATTCTGGACGTGACTGACAAGTCAAAAGCGGCTGAATTGCTGAAACTGGTTGAAGAGGCTGGTTCAACATTTATTGGTGGCGCAGGTCGTTCACTGTTGGTGTCACGCTTCTTTGCAATGCGTTTGGTGCATTCTGGCTATAGCGTTTACATGATCGGTGAAGTAGTGACCCCAGCGATCAAAAAAGGTGACTTGCTGATTCTGGTTTCAGGTTCTGGCGGTACAGCTACTTTGTTGCCATTTGTGAAAAAAGCCAAAGAAGTGGGCGCCAAACTGGTGGTTATTTCTATGAAGAAAACTTCTGCCATGGCTGATGTGGCTGACCTGGTGGTTCAAGTTGGTCAAGACGACAGCTTCCCATTGGTTAAAGGCATGCCTATGGGCGGTCAATTTGAATTGTCTACCCTGGTGTTCCTGGAAGGCGCAATTTCTGAATTGATCCACGCCAAAGGCCTGACAGAAGAAGGCATGCGCGCATTGCACGCAAACCTGGAGTAAGTCTAGCGAGAATAAGTTTCTCACGAAGCTTTTCTGTTAAAAAAACCGGCCTGATGGCCGGTTTTTTATTGCGCGAACGCTGCCAGGTCGCTGGCGGTGAGCTGTTTTTGGTGCAGTGCACTGGCAATCAATACGCCATCTGCGCCCGCGTGTGCCAATGCCTGTATATCTGCGCCGTGCCTGACCCCGCCTGCGGCGTAGAGGGCCTGCTGTGGGTTGTGTTGTTTGAGTGAGGTGATTTTCTCAACATCTGGCCCTTGATTCGCGCCAACCTTGGGCAGGCTCATCAATATGGTTGGTTGGCTCCAGAGGCCAGACTCGGCCAATAGGCGATCAGGGCCATGAAAACCATCCTGAAAAAGATCCAGCGACAAGATACTAGACGGGCTCATCGTGCGCATGGCTTGATACGTGTCGATATCAGCCAGGGTTTCACTGGCGATGATCGGTCGCACACCTGCGTCCAGCCAGGGCTTGAGCGCTTCTGTGCTATTGAGCCCGGCATCCACCCACCATTGCAGCGCTGGAAACTGAGCCATGGCCTGTTTAATCAACGCTAGGTGATTGGGCATCTCAGGCTGGCCTGTGATTGCATTTAAATCAGCAATATACAGGCAGTCAAACGCATAAACTTGTAAAATAGCAGCCACCACATCGGGCAGGGCATGGCTAGCCGTTAATTGCGATTGAATCGCACGGTAGTGCTGGCGCTGCCCTTGTATGGCCTGTACTACCTGGCCATGCATCAAATCGATGACGGGAATAATATGCACAATAAATCTCGCTTGAAAATCTGGGTCTGTGAATATGTCAGCGCTGGTGGCCTGGCCTCTGAGGCATTGCCTGCCAGTTTGCTGCAAGAAGGTTTGCTGATGCGCGATGCCTTGCTGGCAGACTTGTCAGCGCTGGGCGTTGATTGTATCACTAGCCACGATAGCCGCGTTGCAGCGCCTATCCATGCGGCTAGCCAGCCATTACATCCGGGTGAGGATGCTGATGCGCTTTGGTGCAAGCAATTAGCGTCTGATGACGTGGATGCTTGCTGGGTGATTGCCCCAGAAACAGACGGTGTGTTACAGCATATGCAGCACTTGGTGCAAACGGCTGGCAAGATGTGGATAGGCTGTGGTGCTGAGGCGATTGCACAAACCAGTGCTAAATCAGTGATGGCTGATATTTGCCAGCAGGCGGGGATTGCCGTCTTGCCGCATGTTTTTTTAACGCAAGCTGATGCCGTGGCTACCCTGAATTGGTATGACCAGGCAACGACGTCTGGCTGGGTGGTCAAACCCGATGACGGCGCGGGTTGTGAGTTTACTTTTTACTTTAAAAATATTAAAGAAGTATTTGATTTAAAATCAAAACTATCAATTGAAAATCCTGCGTTGTTAGCGCGGCTTTTACTGCAGCCTTATGTGCCAGGGTTGGCGTTGAGCATGTCGGTGTTATCTACGCACGCGCAGGTACACGTGATTGCCGGGCATCAGCAGAAGGTCAATATTCAGCAGGGGTGTTTCCATTTTGACGGCGCAGGGGTCAATGAGGCTGCCGCCTATCTACCTGCAATGCAAACCCTGGCTGAGCAGCTTCATCGTGCGATTCACGGCCTGCTAGGCTACTGGGGAGCCGATATGATTTTGACTCCTGACAAGCAGTTAGTCCTGGTTGAAATTAATCCGCGCCTGACGACGCCTTATATTGCCTTATCGCAATTACTCACTGAAAATCCTGCTGCCATGATTCTGGATGCTATGTTAGAAAATAAATTGAGTGCCACTCAAGCGCAGGCATCTTGTGTGTTGTCCTTAGCCACCAAAAATCATACGGAGTTGTTGCCGGTATGAAGCGTGTGGTCATAGGTTGGGATATCGGTGGTGCACATGTGAAAGCGGTGATGCTGGATGCGCAAGGTGAGATTGTGCGTGTGTTGCAGCAGGCATGTGCCTTGTGGAAGGGCTTGCCGCTGCTTGAGGATGCGATCAAGCATGTGTTAAATGACTGGCAAATTGAAGCAGATGCTTGCGATCATGCCGTCACCATGACCGGTGAGCTGGTTGATTTGTTTGATAACCGTTTGCAAGGCGTACGCGCCATCGCTGAGACGATGCAGCGTTATTTACCACACGCCGAGTTTTATCTGGCCTCGGCGACGCAAGGTGCCAGGTTTACGGACCGTGTGACGGGCCAAGAGGCAGACATCGCCTCAATGAACTGGCATGCCTCGGCGCAGTGTCTGGCGACCAGCATGGTGGGCGACGCCATATTGGTGGTCGATATTGGCAGCACCACCAGCGATATCACGCTGTGTGACCAGCAGCAAGTGTGGCCCGTGGGCTGGTCTGACGCGGAGCGTATGGCGAAACAAGGCTTGTTTTATACTGGTGTGGTGCGTACACCGCTGATGGCGCTGGGGCCATTGATTGCCTGGCAAGCGCCCGGGCAGCCGCAGCCTGTGCTGCGCCATATCGCGGCAGAATATTTTGCCACGACGGCGGATGTCTATCGCGTGCTTGGCGAGTTATCCGCCAGTGATGACCTGGCGGAGACGGCAGATGGTCAAGGGCGCTCGATGAATGACAGTATGCGGCGCCTGGCACGCATGGTGGGGCATGATGTTGAGGATGAATCGAGCGATGTCTGGTTGTCGCTGGCGCTTGCGTTTAAAGCTGCGCAACTGGCGAGCTTGCAGCACGCCATCGCATCGATCATGGCGCAGGCAAAAAGGCCGCCTGTGACGCTGGTTGGGCTAGGGGTGGGCAGCTTTCTGGTCGCAGCACTGGCGCAGCGCCTGGGGTTGGCTTATGAACCTGCTACGGCATGGATGCCAGCGGGCAGTTTACAATTGAAACAAGCTGCAGAGGTCTGTTTTCCGGCCTATGCGGTGGCGAGGTTACGGCAAGCATGGCATTAATTCAGTTTGATTTACCTTATGCAGAAGGCATGCATTGGCTTAAGCAAGTCAGGCATATGCCATGGCCAATGTTGCTGGAAAGCGGCCGGGTAGAGGTGCGCCAGTCACAGGCGCAAACCACGGTAGATGAAGAAATCAGCCTGGGCGCGCGCTTTGATATCGTGGTGGCGGCACCGGTGGCCAAAATCATACACCGCCAGCCTGAGACTGAAGTGCATGCAAACCAGGCCATTACGAAGTCGCAGCAAGATCCTTTTCAGATTATTCAACAATGGTTGGCCCCGCATGCGGTTGAACGTGTCGCCGATATTCCGTTTGCAGGCGGTGCCCTGGGGTATTTCGCCTATGATCTGGGGCGCAGTATCGAAACCATGCCAACACTGGCGGCTGAAGATATGCCGCTGCCCGAGTTGTTGGTTGGTATTTATGATTGGGCGATTATCGTCGATCATCACCTGGGCAGTAGCAAGCTGGTCTCGCACGCCCGATTTACTGACCAGCAGGCGCTTCAAGTCTTGCACCAACAATTATTGCAACCGCAAACTGAGCCTCAGGCTGCGTTTAAAGTCACGGGCGAGATGCAGCCGAACATGGATCAAGCGGCTTATGCGCGTGCTTTCCAAAAAGTGAAAGACTATATTCGTGCCGGCGATTGTTATCAGATCAATCTCGCGCAGCGTTTTGCAATAGATGTAGTAGGGGATGCGTGTAGCGCCTATGACCACTTTCGGCAATTGAGCCGTGCGCCATTTATGGCTTACCTGCAAGCCGAGGACAGCGCAGGAAAGCCGCTGGCGGTATTGTCGATGTCGCCAGAGCGCTTTTTGCAGGTGATCGATCGCAAAGTGGAGACACGGCCAATTAAAGGCACACGTCCGCGGCACCAGGATGCCGCTGCCGATGCACAAGCTGCTGAAGAGTTAGCGCATAGCATTAAAGACCGCGCCGAAAACCTGATGATTGTGGATTTATTGCGCAATGATATTGGCAAGGTGTGCGAAATCGGTTCGGTGAAAGTCGATGCTTTGTTCAAATTGCAGCGATTTACCAATGTGCATCATCTGGTGAGTATTGTACGCGGCGCGCTGGCGCCAGGCTTGCATGCCCTGGATTTGTTGCGGGGATGCTTTCCCGGCGGCTCGATTACCGGCGCCCCAAAATTGCGTGCGATGGAGATTATTGAAGAACTCGAACCGCACCGGCGCGGCATTTACTGTGGCAGTATTGGCTATATTGGTTTTGATGGTAGTATGGATACCAATATCGCGATAAGAACCGCTGTGATATGTAATGGACGCATGACTTTTTTTGCAGGCGGTGGTGTGGTGGCAGATTCGGATTGCGCGAAGGAATATCAGGAAACGTTTGATAAAGCGTCGCAATTTTTCAAGCTGGTCGCACACTTTAAAACTAAAAATTAATATTCGGGAACATGCTATGTGGGTGATCAAGCTAGGGGGTAGCGTGACACACTACGACAGCCTGGTACATTGGCTGCGTCTGGTCGTCCGTTGGGGGGATGGTAAGGTCATTATTGTGCCTGGCGGCGGCCTATATGCCGATGCCGTGCGCGATTTCCAGCGCATGCGCGCAGGGCAGCCTGATGGTCATATTGATGATCACCACGCCCATGCATTAGCCATCTATGCCATGGATCAAATGGCACGCAGCCTGGTGGCCATGGTGCCCGAGCTGGCCCTGGTGCGTAATCCGCTAGAAATTGCAGAAAGTGGCTGGCAGCATCGCGGCCTGGTATGGTTGCCCAGTGAAATGGCACTAAACACGATGTTTGCCAATGAGCATGCGCTGGCCGAGAGTTGGGACGTGACCTCAGATAGCCTGGCTGCCTGGCTTGCCTGGCAACTGGAAGCGCAGCATTTATTGCTGGTTAAGTCGGATGACAGGCTGCTAAATACGCAGATGGCGCTTGGGCTTGATGCTTTGCAGTCCATGGACATCGTTGATCACGGCTTGTCAGGGTTGCTGGCAGAGGCTAAATTTCAAACCTATGTGGTGCATCAAAGTGAATATGGGCTGTTTGAGCAAGGATTTGCAGGCAGCGCATTAACGGCTGACCTGTTAACAAACCATCGCTTGCAAAGCATGTAAACCTCACGCCTGACTTTATTGAGCCTTGCTGCACTCAACTTGGTTTGATTTAACTTTTGTTGCATTCAACTTCGGTTTCATTCATTAGCGCGTTTATAGCGCTACCGCATCGCTTTTTTCAAAACGACCAAAATGCAGCATGATGGTCGGCAAAATCAGCAAGTTGAGAATGGTAGAGGAGATGAGGCCGCCGACAATAATCGTCGCCATCGGCCCTTCAATCTCGCGCCCCGGCTCACCGCTACCTATCGCCAGTGGCAGCAAGCCCAGTGCCGTGACCAATGCGGTCATCAATACTGATGGCAAGCGCTCGGATGCACCACGAATACAGGTTTCCAGGTTCCAGGTGCAGCCTTCCTGGTCAACCAGGTGTTGAAAGTGTGACACCATCATGATGGAGTTGCGTAACGTAATGCCAAATAGCGTGACAAAGCCCACCAGCGTCCCAACCGAAATCCAGCCGCCAGTAAAAAAGGTGGCCACCACGCCGCCTATCAGCGCAAAAGGCAGGTTGGCAAATGTGAGCATCAGGTTGCGCAAGCGGCCAAAGGCGATATACAGCATGAGAAAAATCGCCACACCAGCTACCAGTGAATGAATGATCAAGTCCTGCCGTGATTGTGCATTGGCTTCTGCCTCACCAGAAAACTCCAGATAGTTACCGCTGTTTAATTGCAGTTTTTTGTGCAGGGTATTGCGTATCTCTGCCAGCAATAAGGCCTGGTCACGTCCGGCAATATTGGCTGTGATGGTTTGAATGCGCTTTGCCCCCGAGTGCAAAATCTTGGAGCGGCCACCTTCTTGCGCTACATAGGCAACATCCGACAACTTGAGCATTTGGCCTTCGGGGTTAAATATCGGAATATTGCGCATGTCTGCAATGTCATCGCGCGAGGCATCATTAAGTAGCACGCTGACACCGATAGAGCGGTTGCCCATAAACACCTGATTGACCGGCACGCCTTCATAACAGGCTTTGACCGTGTCCAGCACATCCACTGGTTGCAGGCCCCATAGTGCCAGTTTTTCCTGTTTCAGGCGGATCACAATCTCAGGCGTTTCTGGTGGTGATTGCACCATGACATCGCGCACGCCGCGGATGCTGCCAAGCAGGTTGGCTACTTTTTGCGCATCTCTGTCCAACGCATCCAGGTCCTGGCCAAAAATATTAATCACCAGGCCAGCGGCATAGCCAGAAATGGTTTCTTCAATGCGCTCGGTTAAAAAGGTATTAATGGCAAAGTTGGCGCCGACAAAGCCTAGCTCGACTTTGCCATCGCCATCGTCGTCCTCTGTTTCGCCAGCAAGCTCTTCGCGGATGTCGTGAAAAATACGTGCTTGCTCTTTGCCGGACACGGTGCCGATTTCGACTTCAAATTCACTGTAATGCGTGCCAAAGGTGTCCGCCGCATTGGGCGCGCGGCCTACCCATTGCGCGACACTTTTCACGCCAGGAATCTCCAGCAGCACCTTGGTGACCTGATTGCCCAGTTTCAGTGACTGTACCTCTGAGGTGCCAGGCACGGTCGTCATGTGCAAAATGTAGTGGCCTTCGCGCAAGGCAGGGATAAACTGGCTTCTAAACAAAGGCAGAATAGCGAGGCCCAGGGCGATACAGACAAAACTGGTGATCAATATCAGTTGGTAACGATGTTCAATCTGGTGCAGCAGTTTGATGTAGCCCTGTTTTAGCCAGCGCAAGACAGGGGAGTCTTCATTTTCAAGCGGTGCTTTTGCCAGCAAGGCATAGCAGAGCGCGGGGGTGAGCGTGAGGGCAACCACCAACGAGGCGAGGATGGCTGAAATATAGGCATAGCCTAGCGGAGCAAATAATTTACCAGCCACCCCAGACAGCGTAAGTAGCGGTAAAAAGACCAATGCCACGATAATCGTGGCGTAGACGACAGAGCTACGCACCTCCATAGAGGCCTGGAACACGACTTGCGCCGCAGGCAGCGGTTGCGCCAGTTGCCGGTTTTCGCGCAGGCGGCGGAAGATATTTTCTGTATCAATAATGGCGTCGTCGACCACCTCACCCAGGGCAATCGCCAGGCCGCCCAGCACCATGATATTCAGCCCGACGCCGTATTGATACAGCACGACAATGGCGGTGAGCAATGACAGCGGAATCGCCGTCGCTGAAATCACAGCGGTGCGCACGTTAAACAAGAAAGCGAACAGCACCAGCACGACCAGAAACGAGCCGATTAAAATATCGGTGCGCAGGCTGTGGATGGCGGTTTCAATAAAGTTGGCCGGACGGAACAAGCCTTCGTGCAGGGTGACTTTTTGCGCCGCCAGGCTGGGTTTGATATCTGACAGTTTGCGTTCCAGCAATTGGGTCAGTGCATACACATTGGCACCTAGCTGGCCTTGTACCGATAAATAAACGGCGGGATGGCCGTTAATCGCGGCTGCGCTGATAGACGGTGCAGCGCCTTCGGCAACTTCTGCGACATCGCTGATGCGTATGGTACGGCCCAGTTTGCGTAACAGCGTGATATTGGCCAATTGTTGCGGGGTGGTGGTCTGGCCCTGGCTATTGAGGATAATGCGCTGGTTGTCGTTTTGAATAAAGCCCGCGCCGCGCACGCCGGTGGCGCGGCTGGCTGCATTTACCACGTCTTGCACATTCAACTGGTACAGCATCAGTTTGCGTGGATCAACCTTGATCTGGAACTGACGCACTTCGCCGCCATAGACATTAATATCTGCCACGCCTGGAATCGCCATCAAATGTGGCGTTAAATGCCAGTCGACCAGCGTACGCAGTTGCATCAACGACAGTTTGTCTGAGGTGACGCCTATGCCCATCACGGTGCTGGCTGAGGAGGTGAGCGGGGTGATGTTGGGCACAATGCCGGGTGGCAACTGACTGCCCAGCATATTCAGGTGTTCGGCGACGATTTGCCGGTTACGGTAAATGTCTGATTTGTCCTGAAAAATCACCGTGATAATCGACAAGCCGGGAATCGACTGCGAACGCAGGCTTTTAATGCCGATGGCGCCCGAAATCACATTCTCAATCGGCTGTGTGACCAGTTTTTCGACCAGGCTGGCTGAGAGGCCGGGCGATTCGGTTTGAATCACCACTTGCGTTGGTGCAAACTCGGGGAACACATTTAAATCGCTTTGGGTGAGGCTGTAAGCACCATACACAATGACCAGTAGGGCGAGCCCGATCATCACGCCGTAAAAACGGATGGCAAACCTGACCAGTGCCGACATCATGCTGGCAGTCCTCTGTGATGATTTGGCGCTTGCAGATTAATCTTCATTTTCGTTTTTAATCTGAAACTTGAATTCTTCAGACAATAACAGCTGTGCGCCACGCGTCACCACCTCAGTGCCGGGCGCAATACTGTTATCAAACCAGCCATTATCGAGCTCGATGTCAGAGGCGACCGGCTTACGCAAAAAGGTATCAGGTTTGGTTTTAACGTAAATCCAGGCCATGCCGCCGTGCCAGGCAATCGCCTGGTTAGGCACAATGACCCCTTTCATGGTGGCAGAGGAAGATTCTGCAGGCACCACATTCACGCGCATGCCTACGCGCAAATAATCTGCCGGAGCGCTATAAAAATAGGTTTTACCGATATTGCTGATATCAGTTTGAATCGATTGCGAGACGTAATCGGCCTTAATCGGCGTGACTTCGTCTTGAATGGGAGAAATAAAGAGGCTGGAGTTGCCTTCTGGCGCTTTAAATTTCAACGGAAAACTAACCTGTACCAGTACTTTTTTTTGCATCAGCAACTCATGTAGCGGGCCGGGTGCCGGATGTTGCGTCACTAGCATGGCCAGTGGCTGTCCCCATTGCGCAATAATGGTGTCGGTGAGTGCTTTCAGTTGCGCTTGTGTGGCCTTAATCTGCGTCTGGTCACTAATCACCAGCGCGTGTGCTTCCTGCACGGCTTTGTCAGACACGTTTTTGTCGTCTTCGTTGAGCTGTTTGTAGCGCTGATATTGCAGTTGGTGATTCGGCAACACGCTTTCAGCCAGTGCTAATTGCGACTTTAGTAGTTGGTATTGGCTGTTGTAGTCAACCAGGGTCTGGATAGAGATGACTGAGCCTAGCACCTTGATGTTGCCATGGTAATCATAAGGCTGCAAAGGCTGCACGCTAATACCGCTATTTTGCTGGGTGGCCAGGTTGAGCTGCACGACCTGCAAGCCGTTTTGCTCGGTGACGCGCAGCGGGCCTTCTACTTCTTCTTCGCTATCCTCTTGAATTGACTCGTATTCATCGCGGCCAACAAACACAATGGCCCAAATCAGAATCACAATTAAAATAATCTGGGCCCCGATAATCCAGAGTGCTTTTTTATTCATTTTGCTGGCGCCTCTTGCTGCTGGTTGGCAAAGGTCGTTGCACGCTGTGACAGTGCAATCGGTTTTTGCATCACGTTTTCAATCTCTTGCAGGGCTCGCATGACATTGGCCTGTTGCGTAATCAGGCGTTGCTGCGCGCTGTAAAACTGGATTTCTGTTTGCAGGTATTCGGTTTTATCGATCAAACCTTGATGCCACTGGTTTTCCAGTTGTGCTTTGCGGCGTGATTGCTGTTCATATTCGCGCGTCAATGTCACCAGCAGGTTGGCTGAGTCGCGATATTTAATAAAAGTCTGCTCAGACAACTGGATCACCTGATGCTGTAAAGCATAAAAACGCACGGCTTCATTCTGTCGCACTTGCTCGGCATGCGCCCATAAGTCAGAAGATTTGTTGAGCAGGTTGAGCATAGTGCCTATGCCTAGTGACCAGATTTTGTCGCCATACTCGTAAATCATGCCTGGATTGAGTGACAGGTCCGGGTAGCGCTTGGCCATTTCGAGCCTGAGTTGCGATTCTGCTTTGGCGTATTGCGCCAGACCGCGCTGGATATCCATGCGGTTGGTTAACGCTGTATTTTGAATGGTGGGCGCATCGGCATAGGCTTGCGATTGTGCAAATCTCGCCTTGAGTATCTGCGATAACTGAATCGGCGCAATATTCAGCGGCAGGTTATGCTGTTCGGTCAGGCCGGCATCATGCAACACTTTTTGCTCAGTTTGCCTGATTTGCAAACGCAGTTGCTGTAACTGCCAGGCGGATTGGTCATGTTGCAGGCGAATAGGCAATACATCCGACTTGCCGGCAACGCCAAGATCTAACCGCTTCTGGTAGGCGGCGAGCAGGGTCTCTTGCGCTTTTTGCAATCTGGCCAGGCTGCCTTGCATGGCTTGTTGTTCAGCCAGCAGAATCAAATCCAGGCTCAGTTGTTGTCGCAGCATCCAGGCGGTTTCCGAGACCATGATCTTGGCAATATCGGCCTGGTATTGTGCAATCTCTATATTGATCTGCCGCTTATTGGCAGTAATCACCGGAATATCTACCTGTAAACCGTAAGACCATGGATTGATGTCGCCATTGGCACGGTTACTGTGTGATAACTGGCCATTGAGGCCGACTTGCGGGCGCAGGCCAGCGCTGGTGATCCCCGCCAAGGCTACGGCATAATCAGACTTGGCGACTTTGAGGGCAGGGTGAAAATAGAGCGCTGACAGCGTCAGGCTATCTAAGTCCCAGGCGCCAATTGGCCAGGGCGTTTGCGGCGATTGGCTTGCAACAAACGTTTTAAAGCCATCGGCAGCAGGGGTTGCCTGTTCGATGGCATCAATATTTTGTTGTTGCGGAATCGGCTTGGCCTGAAAGGCAATGCCGCAGGCCGTGAATAACAACGGGGAAAGGTAAACGAGCAGACGCATGGCGTGTGCAGGGCTGGCGTCAAACACCAGCACCCGGCGAGCGTTTATTCGGCGCGTGCATTTATTCTACGATGGTCGCGTGGGCGGCATCCAGCGCGTCTTGCAACAGCTCTTCCGGCAACTGATTGATGGTGGTTGCCAGCAAGTCGGCAGCCTCAACCGTGCGAATCGGCAAGTCGGCGGTATTGAGTTCCGCAATTAAACCGGCAGCCACGCCAGTAATTTTGAGCAAAATTTCGCGCTCTCGCATTAAGAGCTCAAGCTCCGCTCTAAGCATGTTTTCTTCGGCTGAATGCATATCCTGTCCCATGAACAACTTATTGTTGATATTTAATCCAGCATCTTGCAGTTGAACGCCAGGCTTGTCAATGTGAACGCCACAAGTTTGTGGGCATGGCTAAAAATGGGCTATAATAGCGAATTGTCGGTTTTGGCTGGCAAGATGCGAAAGTGGCGGAATTGGTAGACGCACTGGATTTAGGTTCCAGCGCCGCGAGGCGTGAGAGTTCGAGTCTCTCCTTTCGCACCACCTAAATCATGATCGGGTTAAACGATAACCAAGGCTTTACGATCAAAACGTGATCTGGTGGTGTATAAACTAAATAACAGGCTTCCGTTGCAGGAGGCCTTTATTGTTTTTAGCTTTGGTTGATTAGCCGCTGGACGGCTGGCAGAAAGAGATTGCACATGAATATCGTACAAACACCGCATGCACCCGCTGCAATTGGCCCTTATGCGCAAGGGGTTGTTGTTGGTAATATCCTTTATACCTCTGGCCAGATTGCACTGCGCCCCGATGGCAGCCTGAATGATGGCGACATTGTGGTGCAAACCCGTCAGGTACTGGCGAATCTGCAAGCGATTATTGAAGCGGCTGGCGGCAATTTGCAGCAAGTGGTGAAAACCACGGTTTTTCTTAAAAACCTGGACGATTTTGCTGCGATGAACCAGATTTACGCTGAAGCCTTTGTGACACACACGCCTGCGCGTTCTACCGTGCAAGTGGCCAAACTGCCGCGAGACGTATTAGTAGAAATCGAAGCCATTGTTGCTTTAAACTAATGGTCAGCATCTGGCGCTTGAAGTCTGCTTCTCTGGCGCCATATTAGCTTTAAACACAGGCTTTTTGACGGGCTTCTGTCTATTGCCGCAAGCGAAGTACGCCGCTTGTGGCATCGCTATCGGCTTGAAGTTTATTTCAATTCAGAGTTGTGTTATATTTTTAGGCTCTTTTTTCATAATTTGATCGCAATCCAATCCCTTTAGAGTGTGGTCAGGTTGTGTTTAAACATTTATTAAGACGCACAAGCATGTGTCTACTTACATAACCCATCGTTATTAAAACGATTTTTACAGGAAGTTCAGCATGGCAGCAGTATCTGTTGAAACAGTCAGCAACTTGGAACGTCGCATGACTATCAAAGTCCCTTTGGCTCCGCTGGAAGGGCAAATCAGACAACGTTTACAGCAAATTTCTCGTACAGCCAAATTTTCTGGCTTCCGTCCGGGTAAAGCGCCTATTGGCCTGGTGAATCAGCACTATGGTGACCAGGTGCGTGACGAGGTGTACTCCAAAGCGGTTGAAACCAGCTTTGGTGATGCTGTTGAGCAAAACAAGCTGCGCGTGGCTGGCTTCCCCAATATTGAACACCTGCCATTTAAAGATGCTGCAGAAGAATTTGAATACATTGCGACTTTCGAGATTTTCCCGGAGGTGGCTGTGGGTGATTTGAGCAAAGTTAAAATTGAGCGTCCAGCGCTGGAATTGTCTGATGCCGACGTAGAAAAAACCCTGGATGTATTGGTTAAACAGCGCGTGAGCTACGAGCCTGTGAAGCGCGCTTCTAAAAAAGCGGATCGCATTAACATCACATTGACGGCTTCTATCGATGGTCAGCAAGTTGAAAGCACCGGCGACCGTGGCATTGATCTGGTGATTGGTGAGCCTGGCCGTGTGAGCGAGTTTGATGATGCATTGCTCGGTGGCAAAGCCGGTACCGAAAAGTCATTTGATATTACTTATCCAGCTGACCACAATCCTGCACAACTGGCAGGTAAAACAGTGACTTACGACGTGAAGTTCGTGTCTGTGTCACAACCGGTTTATCCTGAAATCGACGCTGAGTTTGCTAAAAACCTGGGCGTAGAAGACGGTAACCTCGACACCATGAAGTCTGAAATCAAGCAAAGCCTGGAACAAGAAGTCGACAAGCGCATCAAAGCACGTGTGAAAGAGTCTGTATTCCAGGCTTTGGTCGATGAAACCAGCTTCGAGTTGCCAAAAGCGATTGTGTCAGCTGAAACTAACCGCCTGATGCAAGCTGCTGCACAAAACCTGCGTCAACGTGGTGTTGACCCGGCGCAAGTGCCAATGGAGCCTTCTGTGTTTGAAACACAGGCGCAACGTAACGCCAAATTGCGCATGGTATTGACTGAGTTGGTGAATACCAATAACTTGCAAGCAACTGCTGATCAAGTGCGCGCGATGGTAGACAGTTTTGCACAAAGCTTTGAGAAACCTGACGAGCTGGTGAGCTGGTATTATGCAGATGTCAAACGTCTGGATGAACCAGCAGCATTGGCAACCGAAGAAAACGTAGTGGCCTGGGTGTTGGATAAAGCCAAAGTCACTAACAAAAAAATTAAATTTGATGAATTGATGATGGCAGGTGCTTAAACCATGAATTATATGAACGCGAACGAGGGCATGATGCAACAAACAATGGAGCCGCAAGGGCTTGGCTATATCCCAATGGTCATCGAGCAAAGTGGCCGCGGTGAGCGTTCGTATGACATCTATTCACGATTACTCAAAGAGCGCGTCATCTTTTTGGTTGGCCCAGTCAATGATATGACGGCCAACCTGGTCGTGGCGCAGCTGTTGTTCCTAGAGGCTGAAAATCCTGACAAGGATATTTCTTTGTACATTAACTCTCCTGGCGGTTCTGTGACGGCCGGGATGTCGATTTACGACACCATGCAGTTTATCAAGCCAGATGTCAGTACCTTGTGTATTGGCCAGGCGGCCAGCATGGGCGCGTTTTTGTTGACCGCGGGCGCCAAGGGCAAGCGTTTTTGCCTGCCTAACTCCCGTGTCATGATTCACCAGCCATTGGGTGGTTTCCAGGGCCAGGCGTCTGATATCGCGATTCACGCCAAAGAGATTTTGTACCTCAAAGACAAGTTAAATGGCATTATGGCGCATCATACTGGCCAAAATATTGAAACCATTGCCAACGATACCGATCGTGACAATTTTATGAGTGCTGACGCTGCCAAGGCTTATGGTCTGGTAGACCAGGTGATTGCCGCACGTAGCGCTGTTTAATCAGCGAGCAACCAGCAGGGGAATAGCATGGCAAACAAATCTGATAGCGAAAAGCTTTTATATTGCTCGTTTTGTGGCAAGAGCCAGCACGAAGTCAAAAAACTGATTGCTGGGCCGTCTGTGTTCATTTGTGATGAATGCGTTGATTTGTGCAACGACATTATTCGTGAAGAGATCCAGAGCCTCAATGAGATCAAGTCAGCAGATAAAAAGCTGCCGACACCACAAGAAATCTGCCTGATTCTGGATCAATATGTGATTGGCCAGGTGCAGGCGAAAAAGAACCTAGCTGTGGCGGTGTATAACCACTACAAGCGCCTGGGTTACAACCCGCTGTCTGACGGTAGCCAAACCGGTAAAGACGATATTGAAGTGCAAAAAAGCAATATTTTGCTGATTGGGCCAACCGGCTCAGGCAAGACCTTGCTGGCGCAAACATTGGCGCGCTTGCTGGATGTGCCATTTGTGATGGCGGATGCCACGACATTGACTGAAGCCGGCTATGTCGGTGAAGACGTCGAAAACATCATGCAGAAATTACTGCAAAAGTGTGATTACGACGTTGAAAAAGCACAGCGCGGCATTGTTTATATCGATGAAGTCGACAAGATTTCCCGTAAGTCAGACAACCCATCGATTACTCGTGACGTGTCAGGTGAGGGCGTACAGCAAGCCTTGCTGAAACTGATTGAAGGTACGATTGCTTCTGTGCCGCCACAAGGTGGCCGCAAACATCCTAACCAGGAGTTCGTGCAACTGGATACCACTAATATCCTGTTCATTTGCGGCGGCGCCTTTGATGGTCTGGAAAAAGTCATCCGTCATCGCTCAGAAAAAGGCGGCATTGGTTTTGGCGCTGAAGTAAAGAGCAAAGAAGACGTGCGTGCTGTAGGCGAAGTCTTGCGTGAAGTTGAGCCGGAAGATTTAATCAAGTTTGGTCTGATCCCTGAGTTTATTGGTCGTTTGCCAGTGGTGGCAACCCTGGAATCTCTGGATGAAGCCGCGTTGATGACGATTCTGGTTGAGCCGAAAAACGCCCTGACCAAGCAGTATATGAAGCTGTTCAAGATGGAAGGCGTAGAGCTGGAATTTGAAAATTCTGCCCTGCTGTTAATCGCTAAAAAAGCACTTGAACGTAAAACCGGTGCACGCGGTTTGCGCTCTATTATGGAGCACGCGCTATTGGACCTCATGTACGAATTGCCATCACTCAAAGGCTTGTCTAAAGTCATTGTCGATGCTGGCGTGATTGAACACACTTCCGAACCCATTCTGATTTATCAGGATGCACAAAAACGCGTCGAAAACGCGAGCTAAATCCCCCTTGCAATAGCCGCCCGGCTATTGCAAGATAGCATCTACAACATTAGATGCCTGCTCTCTTGAATTCTCAAAGAATGTTCCCATCTAAATGCAAAGGACTGGCTCCTTTGTCACTTTTTGAAAGACGCTATGACAGAACACACTTTGCTTGACTCCGAGATACCCGAAGAAAACGCTTTAATCCCGTTATTGCCATTACGCGATGTCGTTGTCTACCCACATCTGGTGATTCCGTTGTTTGTTGGCCGCACCAAGTCGGTCAAAGCGCTGGAGCGCGCCTCGGAAGGTGATAAAAAGATTTTGCTGGTCGCTCAGAAATCTGCCAACAAAGACGATCCGGTGGCAGAAGATCTGTATGAAATCGGCACGCTGGCAACCGTATTGCAAATGCTGAAGTTACCGGATGGAACGGTCAAAGTGCTGGTGGAGGGCTTGCATCGCGTTCGTGTGTCTGATTTTGTAGAGACCGATGACTGCTTCATGGCGTTGGGTGAAGAGGTCGAGCAAACCGATCAGGACGATAAAGAGGCCGAAGCCTTGATGCGTACTGTCATGACCCAGTTTGACCAATACGTGAAGCTGAACAAAAAAATTCCACCAGAAATCCTGACCTCACTGGCCACCATTAATGAGCCTGGCCGCCTGGCGGATACGATTTCTGCGCATTTGACTCTCAAGCTGGAAGAAAAGCAAAAAGTGCTGGAAATGCTCAGTGTGATTGAGCGTTTGGAGCATCTGCTGTTCCTGATGGAGTCTGAAATTGACATCTTGCAGGTAGAAAAACGCATCCGTGGCCGCGTCAAGCGCCAAATGGAGAAAAGCCAGCGCGAGTATTACCTGAATGAGCAAGTAAAAGCCATTCAGAAAGAGCTGGGCGAGCAGGATGAAAATGCCGAGATGGAAGAGCTGGAGCAGCGCATTAAAAATGCCGCCATGCCTAAAGAAGCCTTGGCTAAAGTCACTGCCGAGCTGAAAAAACTCAAATTGATGTCGCCAATGTCGGCCGAAGCCTCAGTGGTGCGCAACTACATCGATACCTTGCTCAATTTGCCCTGGAAAAAGAAAACCAAAATCAGCAAAGACCTGCAAGCCGCAGAAGCGATTCTGGATGCCGATCATTACGGCCTGGATAAAGTCAAAGAGCGGATTGTCGAGTATCTGGCTGTGCAACAACGAGTGGGTAAGCTCAAAGCGCCTATTTTGTGCCTGGTAGGCCCGCCAGGGGTGGGTAAAACCTCGCTGGGTCAAAGCATTGCTAAAGCGGTGAACCGCAAGTTTGTGCGCATGGCCTTGGGTGGCGTGCGTGACGAAGCTGAGATTCGTGGCCACCGTCGTACCTATATTGGCTCTATGCCTGGTAAAGTGCTGCAGAGCATGACTAAGGTTGGCGTTAAAAACCCGTTATTCTTGCTGGATGAAGTCGACAAAATGGGCCAGGACATGCGCGGCGATCCTTCTTCTGCGTTGTTAGAGGTGCTGGACCCGGAGCAAAACCATACATTTGCCGATCACTATGTTGAAGTCGATTATGACTTGAGCGACGTGATGTTTGTGGCTACCGCCAATAGCATGAATATTCCTGAGCCATTGCTGGATCGGATGGAAATCATCCGTTTGTCTGGTTACACTGAAGACGAAAAGATCAACATTGCACAGCGCTACCTGTTGCCTAAGCAACTGAAGGCGCATGCACTCAAGTCCACTGACATTGCCGTGGCTGAGAGCGTGTTGCGCGATATTGTGCGCTATTACACGCGTGAAGCCGGTGTGCGTCGCCTTGAGCAAGAGATTGCCAAAATTTGCCGTAAGGCCGTTAAAGAGCAATTGCTGGCCAAAGGCAAAAGTAAAACGGTTAAAAAGATTAATATCACAAGCAAAAACATTGAGCAATACCTGGGCGTGAAGCGCTATGACTTTGGCGTCGCCGCCAAAGAAAACCAGGTAGGGCAGGTGACTGGTTTGGCCTGGACCTCGGTGGGTGGCGAATTGCTGACAATTGAAGCAGTGACCTTGCCAGGTAAAGGTAAAACCATCACCACAGGTAAGCTGGGAGATGTGATGCAAGAGTCTGTCACGGCTGCCATGAGCGTTGTACGCAGCCGTTCAGAAGGCTTGGGCATCCCAACTGACTTCTACGAGAAGAAAGACATTCATATCCACTTGCCGGAAGGGGCAACGCCCAAAGATGGTCCAAGTGCCGGTATTGGCCTCACCACAGCGATTGTTTCTGTGCTCACTGGGATTCCAGCACGTGCAGATGTCGCGATGACCGGGGAAATTACACTGCGTGGTGAAGTGTTGCCGATTGGTGGGCTAAAAGAGAAACTGTTGGCAGCGCATAGAGGTGGCATTAAAACCGTGCTGATTCCTTCGGCTAACGAGAAAGATTTGGTCGATATTCCGGCCAATATTAAAAAAGACCTGGAGATTCATTGTGTCAAATGGATAGATCAGGTGCTGGATTTGGCGTTGGAAAGTGCACCTCAGCCTCTGGCAGTCAATGCGCCAGCGGTGGAGATTGTGGCTTCTGGCGACGCGAATCCGGAGCAAGCTGTCACGCATTAGTAAAATTGATGCGAATTATTGTCAAAAGGCCGGATTAGCGCTTGACAGCTCGTTTTGCGGCTTGATATAAAGACGGTACAGGATGTACCTGTCTTTTTAACTAGTTATTAGGGGAAACACGTGAATAAATCAGAATTGATAGATCATATTGCAAGTGCTGCTGGTATTTCTAAAGCCGCTGCGGCTCGTGCTTTGGATGCAACAACTGAAGCTATTTCCGGCGCATTGAAAAAAGGTGATCTGGTAACCTTGATTGGTTTTGGTACATTCTATGTAGGTGAGCGTTCTGCCCGTTCTGGCCGTAATCCTCGTACCGGCGCAACAATTAACATCAAAGCTGCTAAATCTCCTAAATTTAGGGCTGGTAAAGGTCTTAAAGATGCTGTAAACTAGCATTCTTTGGTTGAGCAGCTTTAGTTGCTCTGCCAGCAGTAGCACCACACAGTGGCTGTTACGGGTGCTTAGCTCAGTTGGTAGAGCGTCGCCCTTACAAGGCGAATGTCAGCGGTTCGACCCCGTTAGCACCCACCAAACAATTTAAATTAAGAGTGCGAAGTATGCGCTCTTAATTTTTTGAGTGACACTGCACTTAAGAAGTTACTTTAACAAGTGAAGCTAAGTGCAAGTTAATAATTAAAAAATAGTTGTTGATTTTATAAGAAACAGTGTTATAATTTCAACTTAACGATTACCGGGAGCGGTAGTTCAGTTGGTTAGAATACCGGCCTGTCACGCCGGGGGTCGCGGGTTCGAGTCCCGTCCGCTCCGCCAAATAAAAAGCCCTGATTTATTCAGGGCTTTTTTCTTTTCTGCTTGCAAGATTACCTGAGGGGGTTGCTTGTAATCAGCTTGTCTTGTTTGTGACATCATTCATATTGCACACCATAACATTCGCTTCAATCGTCATTTTTTCAATGACAGATGCGTGTGAACACATTCATACATGCTTGGCAGTGAAGCTCCTGTTGTACGGCATGTGTTTTTCACTAGGCCAGCAAAGTCAGCATTCACGTGTGATCACTGGGCTTGAGTCCGGCGATATTGGCGGGTTTATGGTATAGTTTGCTGTTGCAAAAAATCAGGTAATGGAAACTATAAAATGTTGGAAGCATTAAGAAAACACACACAAGGATGGATGGCAAAAATCATTCTGGCGCTGATTGTGGTGCCGTTTGCGTTGTTTGGTATCGACTCTTATTTAAATCAGGCCGGTGGCCAGGTAGCTGTGGCAAAAGTGGATGGTCAGAAAATCTCACTGCAAGAGTATTCGAATGCGGTTGAGAATGCGCGTAACTATTTGCAGTCGCAAGGCCAAAAAGTAGATGCAGCCATGCTGGAAAGCCCCGCTTTCAAGCAGTCTGTGCTGGATGGCATTATTACCCGCCGCTTGGTAGAAGGTGCGGTTCAGGATTACCGCTTTAGAATCAGTGATGAGCAATTAAGCCAGCACATTCTGGGCATGCCTGAGTTTCAAAGCAATGGTAAATTTTCTGAAGAGACTTATAACCAGTTGCTGACGCAAAACAAGCTGACCCCAGCCAAATTTGAGCAAAGCGTGCGCAAGGATCTGGCTGTACAGCAAGTACGTGATGGCCTGACCAATCTGGTGTTCATGCCGAAAAAAGTGGCTGAGCAATCCCTGATGTCGGAATTTGAGCAGCGTGAAGTGACGGTTGCTGACGTGAAAGTGTCTGACTTTATGAGCCAGGTGAACGTGACGCCAGAGCAGGTTCAAGCCTATTACGACCAGCATAAAACCAAATTCATTGCACCAGCCAAAGTGAAGCTGCAGTTTGCTTTACTGACTGCTGCCGGCTTGATGGGGCAGGTGACTGCGTCAGATGAAGAAGTGAAGCAGTTTTATGAAGAAAATGCTGCCAAGTTGCAAGGCGATGAGCAGCGCCAGGCCAGTCATATCCTGATTGGTTTTAGCAGTACGGCAACGCCGGCTGAAAAAGCGGCCGCCAAAGAAAAGGCAGAAGCGATCCTTAAACTGGCAAAAGCCAACCCTAAGAACTTTGAAAAACTCGCCATTGAAAACTCGCAAGACACTGGCTCTGCCAGCAAGGGTGGCGATTTAGGCAGCTTTGGCCGTGGCGCCATGGTCAAACCGTTTGAGGATGCTGCTTTTGCCATGAAAGTGGGAGACATCAGTGACCTGGTTGAATCAGAGTTTGGTTACCACATCATCAAACTGACGGGGATCACTGGCGAGTCTTCAGACTTTGACTCAGTAAAACTCAAGCTTAAAGCTGAGTTGCTGTTCCAGAAGGCGCAAGCTAAATATGCAGAGCTGGCAGATGACTTTGGTAACACCGTGTACGAGCAATCCGGTAGCCTCGACCCAGTCGCCAAGAAGTTTAATGTACAAGTACAAACCTCACCGGCCATGAGCAAAGAAGAAGTCTCCAAGTTCTTCAAGAGCGATCGTTTTGCGACCTTGGTGTTTTCTGACGAAGTAGTGAAAGAAAAGCGTAATACCGAAGCCGTTGAAGTGTCGCCAAATAATCTGGTGGCTGGTCGTGTGGTTGAATATGCACCAGAGGCACCACGCAGCTTTGATGAGGTTAAAGGCGGCATTGAGGCACTGTTGAAAGCAGAAGCCGCAGGCAAACTCGCGCAACAAAAAGGCGAGGCCTTACTGGCCGACCTCAAAGCCGGTAAAACGACCAATACAGACTGGATCACGCCTGTGACGATTGACCGCAGAAACGCACAAGGTTTGAGCGATGGCGTGATGCGTAACGTGTTTAAGGTCAATACGCACGCCTTGCCAGCCTATTACGGCTTTAACGAAGCTAACAAGGGCTACACCGTGATTAAAGTGATTGCGGTAAGCCAGAAGCTCAAAGACCAGCCAGATGTCGCTGACAGAGCGTTTAAAGCCTATCAGGCTGCCTTGGGTGATGAAATGTCGCATGCCTATGTCGGCTCACTCAAAGCCAAGAAGGACATTCAGTTCAACGCCAAAGTATTGTTATCTAAAAATAACGAATAATTAAGCGTACTGAAGTAAAAAGGAGGGCATTGCCCTCCTTTTTTTATTGGTGTGTTTGCTGCTTTCTAAATGGAACGAACGATAAAGTCAATCAAAGTGGCTCCTTCAGGCGAAAGCAGCCAGGCAAGTGCCAGACAGTTAAGCATGATCGTCGCCCAAAAGGTGATTTGAAAGGAAAGCTTTTTTGATTTGTGGCGAAAGAGTCTTTGCGCCAGGATTGCCCCCGGCCAGCCGCCAAGCAATGCCAGTAGATGTAGCGTTTTCTCTGGTGTGCGCCTTTGGTGACGCATGGCAGCTGATTTATCTAGCTTGTAAACGATGAATACCATAGCGCTTGCTACCCAATATAGCCAAAAAACCAGTGCAGTCAGTTGACCAGCCAGCATCGATATCGTCACGCAAGCAAGAAAAACAATTGCAAAAACCGATAGCAGCGTGCCGTTATTTGATCGCGCAGGGCGTTCAATTTGTTGAGGCCTTGCTGGATTTGGATTGCGCATCTTTTTAGGGATATTTTTATGATTGGCCACAATCGCTCGCTTTAAGTGATCACGCTTAAGTGGGTATGGTGCACTTTAGTCTGTTTTGCCTGAACGTTCTTTGCAGCGCTTATGCTGGCGCATGACAAACTACTTCAATGTTATGGCCATCATCGTCCAGGATAAATGCCGCATAGTAGTGGGGATGGTAATGCGCACGCACACCCGGTGCACCATGATCACGCCCGCCTGCGGCCAGAGCCGTGGCGTAGAAACTATCCACTTGCGCACGAGAGTTTGCCCGAAAGGCAATATGCACTGGTGGCTGATTGGGTGTACCGCTACCTATCCAAAACTCGGGTTTAGGCGGCTCGCCAAACCCAGCAAAGTCTTTACCTCCTGACATCGACGCCGGCACTTCTGCTAATAGTTGGAAGCCAAGTGGCGCAAGTGCCTGCGCATAAAACGCCTTACTTTTTTCGATATTACTTACTGTTAAGCCTACATGGTCTATCATGAAAGTCTCCTGTTTCAGGGGCCTGAAGCGCATCTAAATAATTATTAGATATGGTGTATATAATTAACATTAAAAATATTTTTATTAATTAAAACAATTGGTATTGTCATTTTTATTACACCTATTTTAATATCAATATTGTTGGCCGTGGCCTGGGTTTGAGCGTCTCTCAGCTATAAAAAAACGCCTGTCTTTACAGAGCAGGCGTTTTTTGTTTGCCGCTATCGACTTAGTCGATTTGACCCGCAGCAGTGATATTCATACCACCATCTACATAGGTGATTTCACCAGTCACACCAGAAGCCAGGTCGCTGGATAAGAAGGCGGCGACGTTGCCGACTTCTTCAATCGTCACGTTACGGCGCAGCGCTGCGTGTTTTTCGTTAAAGCCGATCATTTTGTCGAAGTCAGCAATGCCTGAAGCCGCCAGGGTTTTGATTGGGCCGGCAGACACAGCGTTGACGCGGATGCCACGTGGGCCCAGGCTTTGAGCCAGGTAGCGCACATTGGCCTCCAGGCTGGCTTTAGCCACGCCCATGACGTTGTAGTTAGGCATGGTGCGCTCGGCACCCAAGTAGCTCAATGTGAGCAGGCTGCCGTTGCGGCCTTGCATCATTGGGTAGGCAGCTTTGGCCATGGCGGAGAAGCTGTAGGAGCTGATATCGTGCGCGATATGGAAGTATTCGCGGCTGATATTGTCCAGGTAGTCGCCATCCAGGGCGACTTTAGGCACGAAGGCAATCGAATGTATCAAACCATCGAGGCCGTCCCAGACCTTGGCCAGCTCTACAAACAGGTTGTCGATTTGCGCATCTTCGGCCACGTCACAGGGTAAGACGATGTTGGAGTCGAAGTCGGCGGCCAGGTCGCGTACACGCTTTTCGTGTTTGTCGACTTGATAGGTGAAGGCCAGTTCGGCCCCTTCACGTTTCATCGCGGCTGCAATGCCGTAGGCGATTGAACGGTTGCTCAGCAAACCGGCAATCAGAATTTTTTTTCCAGCAAGAAATGCCATGCTTGTTCCTGTTTGGTAGGTAGTTAGTTAAATCGGCTAGCGTGTGGTGTTGGAACGCGGGTCAAACACGTCACGCAGACCTTCGCCGAGCAGATTATACCCTAACACGGTAATTAATATGGCAAGTCCGGGGTAGAGCGAGAGCCACCAGGCAAACTGGATATACTCTTTGCCGTCGGTGAGGATATTGCCCCACGAAGCTTGTGGCGGCTGCACGCCCAGGCCAAGAAAACTGAGGCCTGACTCAAGCAACACGGCACTGGCAATGCCCAGTACCACGCTGACGAGCACTGGCGTGAGGCTATTCGGCAGGCAGTGTTTAAAAATCACCCGCCAGTCTTGTGCGCCGAGTGCGGTAGAGGCAGCGACAAATTCACGTTGAGTCAGACTTAAAAACTCAGCCCTGACCAAGCGCGTGACGCTCATCCACGAGGTGAGGCCGATCACAATCATGACATTGGTAATAGACGGGCTTAAAAAGGCAATCACCGCCAGGATGAGGAAAAAGCTGGGGATGGAGAGCATGATGTCGACCAGGCGCATGATGACGGTGTCTACCCAGCCGCGATAATAACCGGCCAACGCGCCTAAAATCACGCCAATAACGGTAGAAATGCCGACAGCAACCAAGCCAACCAGCAATGAGACGCGCCCGCCAAACAGCATGCGGCTCCATACATCGCGCCCGAGGCCGTCGGTGCCCATCCAATGTTCGGCAGAAGGGCCAATCAGGATTTGTTTGACTTGTACGGCATCGGGGTCATATGGCGCGATCCAGGGGGCGAGCAGTGCTAGCAATAAAATGATGCCAATTAAACAGAGCCCGGTGACGGCGAGCGGATTTTGCAGGATTCTTTGCATAGTGTCGGTGTTGCCTTCGCGTATAGTTTGCCTAGCGTTGTGGCATGACGCCTCTGCGCAGGCGCGGATCTGCCCAGGTATACGCGAGGTCTGCCAGCAGGTTACCAATGAGCGTGAGCGCTGAGCCGATGGTGAGGATGCCCATGACCACCGGAAAATCACGCATCATGACGGCGTCATAAAACAGTTTACCCATGCCGGGGATGGCGAAAATCGTTTCGGCAATCACTGAGCCACCAATCAGGCCTGGCAGCGATAAGCCGACCAGGGTAATCAGTGGCAGCAGGGCGTTACGCAAGGCATGGCGATAGGTGACGGTGCGGTCACTGAGGCCTTTGGCGCGAGCGGTGGTGACGAAGTCCTGACTAAGTACGTCCAGCATGCCGTTTTTAACAAACATGGTGACCCCGGCCAGGCCGGTGATGGCCGGAATGACCACGGGTAAGAATAAGTGCATTAACAGGTCTTGCGCTTTTTGCCAGGCATCCAGCTGAGCGTAATTCAGGCTGTGCAAACCAGAAATCGGAAACCACGGGTGAATGACGCCTAGCCAATACATGAGTAGTAAAGACAGCCAAAAGCCGGGGATGGAGAAGCCGATAAAGTTAAACAGCGTAATGCTGCGGTCTGGCCAGCGGCCATATTGTTTGGCCGCGATAACACCTAGCGGCACGGCCAGGGTTAAGGTGAGCAGCAGGCCGACAATATTCATCAGCAGGGTGATGGGCAGTGCCTCCTGAATCATGCCTGGCGTGGTATTGCCATCTTTATCGGTTTCTGCCCAAAACACCGGTTTTTGGTGGCTGGCAAACGAGTGGCCAAAATCGAGGTGCACCATGCGCTCCAGCCAGAGGCCGTATTGGACGATGATGGGTTTGTCCAGGTGATAGAGTTCGCGCAACTTTTGGCGAGACTCTTCAGATGACTTAGGGTCAAAGGCGGCCTCGGTGCTGGTGATGTCGCCCGGGGCCAGGTGCATGATTAAAAAAGAAATCAGACTGATGCCGATTAACATCGGAATCATCCACAATATACGTCTGACTAAATAATTGAGCATGCTTATTCTGCCTGTATTTGCGTGCGTCTGAGCGGCTCAGGAATATACCATTTTTGTGAATCATAACTCACCCCGGCTGGTGGCACCGGGTGCATAATGCCTTGCACGCGTTTGTGGATGGCGGTCAGGCCATAACCGGCAGACAAATACACCAGCGGGCTATCGTCATAGAGCACCTTGGCGAAATTATGATAAATCTGCATGCGCTTTTGAGGGTTAAACTCCAGGCGGCCTTGTTCCAGTAATTGATCAACAGCAGGATTGTTGTAACCAATAAAATTAAACTGGCCAGGGCCTTGCTGGCTGGAGTGCCAGATCGAGTATTGGTCAGGGTCCAGGCCCAAGCCCCAGCCCATGACCACCGCGTCAAAATCCCCAGGTTTGATAAAATTGGTGAGCAGGCTGGCCCATTCCAGGGTACGGATACGCGTATCAATCCCGACTTCTTTTAAACGGCGCTGGATAATCACGGCTGTTTTTTCACGCTGTTTATTACCGAGGTTGGTCAGCACCTCAAATGACAACGGTTTGCCGTTGCGCTCGACAATACCGTCACCATTGGTGTCTGTATAACCGGCTTCGGCCAATAGTTGTTTGGCTTTGGCCGGGTCAAACGGGTAGGGCGTTAAATTGGGGTTGCTCCAGCGTGTACCAGGCTTGTAGGGCGAGGCAATGGCAATGCCAAGGCCGAGATACACGCCGTCGATAATCTCTTGTTTGTCTATGGCGTAATTAATCGCTTTACGCACACGCACATCGTCAAACGGTTTGCGTTTGAGGTTAAAACCAAGATAAGTGTAGCTATTGCCTAGTTCTTTATATTGATTAAGCCTGGCTTGCAGCGCCGGGCGTGACGGGATAATACGCGCATAGGTAATCGGGTCCAGCGTCATGCTGTCAATATTGTCCGCCATCAGCTCCAGAAACTGCGCCGCCGGGTCCGGGATAATACGTTCAATTAATTGATCAATATTGGCAGGCCCCAGCACCGATTTAGGGTTTTTTTCCAGCTTGATATATTCGCCATGCCGCCATTCTTTTAACTGGTAGTAATGGCTGCTCAATGGTTTTTGCGCGAAACTGGTGGTGTGGATATCCTGCCCCGCCAGTTTGTGTTTGGGTAGCACTTGCAGGCTGGCCCAGCTCTCCAGCGCCGGGGCAAACGGCTGTGAGTAATGCACAATAAACGTCTGCGCATCTGGCGCTTCTACCTTGGTGACCAACTGGTAGTCAGACGCGTACGGGCTATGCGTTTTTTCGTCAGTAATCAGTTGCCAGGTAAACAGCACATCAGCGCTGGTCAGCGGTTTGCCATCGGCCCATTGCAAACCAGGTTTAAGCTTAAAGGTAATGGTTTTTTTGTCGTCAGCCACTTGCCAGGCGGCCGCCAGCTCTCCGGCAAGGTCCAGATGCTGGTCATACTTGAGCAGGGAATTAAACAGGTTGGCGCCTATCGCCAGTGAGGCAGATTCACCAGCCACCATGCCTATCATGCCGCTCGGGTCTGACGGCATGGCGCTGATCATGGTGCCACCTGGCTGGGTAGGATAGGTTTGGTTTAGTGCTGCTGTTTGCGGGCCCTCCGACTCTGGGCTGCAGGCAATCAGCCCGCTACACAGCAAACCCAATATTAGCCGCTGACCCGCCAACGCATGCGCTGTGGTGCAAATGGAATGCATACCGGGCAATGGTCGATGGGGCATGGTAGGTGGCCGTATCAGTGTTTAGTCGATTTGGTTTTTTTACTATGCGTAGTACTTGTCTTTTTGTGCGAGGTTGATTGCGCACTTGTCTGCTTTTTGCTCGAAGCCGTTGTTTTTTTGTGGCCAGACTGGGCGCTGCTTTTTGAGCCGCGTGACGAGCCACTGCTACTGGCACTACTCTCCTGTTTTTCTAGTTGCAACACCTGGCCAACCGCCAGGTTCTTCGATTTCAGGTGATTTTGTTGCATGATCTGTTTACTGCTGATGCCGTAACGTTTCGCCAGTTTTGCCAATGTATCACCTTGTTTCACCTTGTGCGAGACAGAGGTGGATTTACTGGCAGATTCTCTCTCAACCGGCATCTCCATCGGCAGTTGCGCCATGGCAGCGACATCAATCGGCCGGGTCAGGCCCGATTGCACGCTGGCGGGGACCAATAACGGTCTACGCACGATGAGGTTACGGTTAGGCTTGAGGTTATTGGTCGCGCTCAGCTCATAAATGCTGATGCCAAACTGGCTGGCAATGGCGCCCAGGCGCTCGCCACGCTTGGGGTGGTAGCTATGCCAGTTAGACAATGGGCGGTTATAACCACTGAGGTTATTGGTAAAGTTACTGGCGGCCCAAGTAGGCAGCAATAGCTTTTGATAGCTGTTTTCGGTAATCAGCACCGGCCGCGTAAAGCTGGGGTTCAGCGCATTAAATTCTTCCAGGGAAATCCCCGCCAGCTCAGCCGCTAGCTTGGCGTCAATTTTGTTGGGCGCTTGCACCGTGGTGAAATACGGTTTGTTAGGAATCTCGTTGAGCGTTAAACCATAATTTTCGGGGCGAAAAATAATGTTTTTAATCGCCTGCAATTTAGGCACGTAATTGCGGGTTTCGTCTGGCAAAGATAAGTGCTGGTAATCGGTGGGCAGCCCTAGCTGGCGATTGCGCTCAATCGCGCGTGCCACCGTGCCTTCACCGGCGTTGTAAGCTGCGAGTGCCAGGTCCCATGCACCAAACATGGTGTAGAGCTTTTGCAGGTAGTTAAGTGCTGCCTGTGTGGCCGCCGTGACATCTTTACGCGAATCTTTCCAGTAGTTTTGTTTGAGGCCAAAATCCTTACCGGTCGATGGAATAAATTGCCAGATGCCTGAGGCTTTGCTGGTAGAAAGCGCCTTCGGGTTAAAACCGCTTTCAATCATGGGCAACAGGGCAATTTCGGTCGGCATGCCTCTTTTTTCAACCTCCACCACAATATGGTAAAGATACTTTTTGCTGCGCTCCAGCATGCGCGAGACGTAGTCTGGGCGCGAGGCGTACCATTGCTCATGCTTGTTGGTGTAGGTGGAGTCTATGTCCGGCATGTTAAAGCCGTCACGTACGCGATCCCACAGGCTGTCCTGCAGGGTTAATGAGTCTTCAAACTGGTAGCTGGAATTGTAATTTTCTGCATCCGGGCCGCCATAACTCTCATCATAACTGCCGTTGTCGTCCGACATATTGGCTGGCTCTACGTATTCAGCCAATGCCAATAATGGAAAAGCTGAGAGTGCGGCACATAGCAGTAATTTTTTAAAACGCATGACGGTAATACTTAATCCTGAGGCTGTTGCACAAGGTGATCCTTGGAGAAACTTGCACATGCATTGATAAACCGGGTGGCCGGTAAGGCCATGCCAACCAGCACGTGATTGACGTAACGCACACAAGCGCTTGAAGGAGGACATCATTCTACGTTAATTTTTCAGTGAGACAAGCCCTTGCGGCGGTGCGGGCTTTGTGCGTGCAGGCTAGCTTGAGACCGCCGTGCCTAGAATTGGTTGCGGCGTGCACGTAGTTCGGTAAAGACATCCAGCGCGGGCCAATCTAAAAACGCAGGTAGCTGTGACAGTGCTTCGCAACGCAAAAAGGGGTTAGTGGCTAGTTCCAGGGCGAGGGTGGTCGGTAGTGTTGGTAGTTGTCTGGCGCGCAAAGTTGCCGTGTCTTGCGCACGTTGTTGCAAGTCCAGGTTATCAGGGTCCACCGTTTGCGCAAAAGCGATGTTGTGCGCGGTATATTCATGTGCAGGATAAATCAGCGTGGTAGCGGGCAGGGCGGCGATTTGTTGCAATGAGGCATGCATTTGTGACGGTGTGCCCTCAAACACGCGGCCGCAGCCAGCACCAAACAGCACGTCGCCGCTAAACAGGTGCTGACGATTGAGGTAGTAGGCGATATGGTCCAGCGTATGGCCTGGCAACGATAGCACGTCAATTGTGAGTGCGCCAAAATGGCTAAAGTGGAGCTGGTCGCCTTGTTGCACTCGGCTGGCTTGTAATGCCTGGTAGACAGGCTGGTCACTATGTGGTGCGTAGACCGGGCACTGCCAGTGCTGTTGTAGCGCAGCGGCACCGCCAACATGGTCTGAGTGGTGGTGGGTCAGCAAAATGCCGTCTAACTGTAACTGGTGAGCCTGTAACGCCTGTTCTACCACCTCGGCATCACCAGGGTCTACCACCAGCGCATGTTGGCCGCAGTGAATCAGCCATAAATAATTATCGCTAAAAGCGGGCAGTGCGCTGATCGCTAGGCTTGCAGAAGTGTCGTGCATCCCGCATCATTGAAAAAATGGTCATGCTTGTCAAGGCACAATCGTGTTTTACCGCCTGTTTGATCGCTTTAGGTTTATTTTTAGCGTGTGATTTTTGATTAGTGTTATTTCTGGCATTTTTGGGAGTTACTCTTGCAATCCAGCCAGCCTGTTACCTCGAGTGCGGCCACTTTTGATGCGATGGCGTTGGGCCGATATATTGCGCAGCGCGAGATTCCGCTATATGCGCAAACCGTGGCCGATGTGTTTGGTTTTCACGCCTTGCAGATCGGCTGGCCAAGCCATGATTTGCTTGAGCATTGCCGCATCCCCTATAAACACTCATTGCAGCTCAGCCCCACGCCCAATACATCCCTGCTGTGTGAAAGCGAATTTTTACCGTTTGCCGAGCAGTCAGTAGACCTGGTGTGCATGCCGCATGTGCTGGAACAATGTGCTGACCCGCAACAAACCCTGCGAGAAGTGTTCCGCGTGCTGGTGCCCGAAGGCACGCTGGTGCTGACAGGCGTGACGCCAGTGAGTGGCTTGGGTGTGCGTGCGCGTGTCGGCCAGTTTAAGCAGGCCGGTCACTTTCAACGCCTGTTCACCGCCTGGCGTATACGCGATTGGCTGAATGTGCTCGGCTTTGAAATCGTGCACAGTGGTAGCCTGATTCACGCTTTACCGATTAATGATCCGCTATGGTTGGCACGACAATCTTGCCTCGAGCGCTGGGGTCGCCACACCTGTGGCATGACTGGTGGCGTGTATTTTCTGGTGGCTAAAAAGAGAGTGTTAAATGTCCGTTTGCTCAAACCAGAATGGAAAAAATCGCCGCTTAACCATGCCCTGCAGGTGCGAAAAGGCCAGTCCAGCATACAAAAACAAGTGCAAAAACAGTTAGAATGCGCGGATGTCGACTCAACAATGGATAGAAATGTACGCTGATGGCGCCTGCAAGGGCAACCCAGGCGTCGGGGGCTGGGGCGTTTGGCTCAAAGCGGGTGAACACGAAAAGTCACTGTGTGGCGGTGAGGCGCTCACTACCAATAACCGCATGGAAATGACGGCGGTGATACAAGGGCTGCAAGCATTGAAAAAACCCTCACAAGTGAAGGTGTATACCGACTCTAGTTATGTGCAAAAAGGCATGACAGAGTGGCTGGCAGGCTGGAAAAAGAAACAGTGGCGTACGGCCGATAAAAAGCCAGTCAAGAATGCCGACTTATGGCAAATACTGGATGGATTGGCGGCAACGCACCAGATCGAATGGATCTGGGTAAAGGGCCATGCGGGCAATGAAGGCAATGAACGCGCCGATGCATTGGCTAATCAGGGCGTGCTGACCGTAGCGGCGAGTTAAGAGGGGTTATTAATGAGACAGATTTTTCTCGATACGGAAACCACCGGTTTATACCCGGACCAGGGGCATCGCATTATTGAAATTGCCGCCGTGGAGATTTTTAACCGCAGGCCGACCCAGCGTCATTTCCATATTTATATCAACCCAGAGCGCGAGATTGATCCAGGCGCGCAAGAAGTGCATGGTATTTCGCTAGAGTTTTTGCAAGACAAGCCTTTGTTTGCAAGCATTGCCGCAGAGTTTGTTGAGTTTGTCCGTGGTGCCGAGTTGATTATCCATAATGCGCCGTTTGATATTGGCTTTTTGAATATGGAGCTCGCCAAACTCGGCCAGGATAAGCTGGAGACTTATGTTAGCGGTATTATCGATACCTTGAAAATGGCCAAAGACATGCGGCCAGGTCAACGTAACAACCTGGATGCCTTGTGCCGACACTTTGGCATTGATAACTCGCAGCGTACCTTGCATGGCGCCTTGCTGGATGCGGAATTGCTGGCGGAAGTGTATATCGCTATGACGCGTGGCCAGGAGAGCCTGCTCATGGAGTTATCCAGCCCGGTAGAGCAAGCGACACATGCCAATCTGGCCGTAGACTTTTCTGCATTAAAGCTGGTCACGGCAGATGAAGAAGAATTGGGTGCGCATCAACAATATATTGCAGGCTTAGCCAAGGCGGGCGCAAGCCCCTGGTAGTCGCTTAGTGGCTGATTAACGCGGTGTCATATGTGTTAATCATGTCTTTGAATGGCCTGTTCATGCGCTAGTATGAAATGTATCAATCAGTAAAATCACTTTGAATGTAGGTCTTTTATGCTCACAGAAACCATTGTAGTCACCGGCGGTGCCGGTTTTATTGGCAGCAACTTTGTGAATGCCTGGGTGGGGCATAAGCTAGGCAAAGTGATTAACCTAGATAAATTGACGTATGCTGGCAATATGGAAAACCTGGCTGGCATCAGCCAAAATCCTGCCCATATTTTTGTGCATGCGGATATCGGTGATCGGGCGGCAGTGAAATCCTTGCTGGAAACCCACAGACCTCGCGCGGTACTCAACTTCGCCGCCGAGAGTCACGTTGACCGTTCTATCCATGGGCCGGATGCGTTTATTCAAACCAATGTCGTCGGCACCTTTAATTTACTGGAAGAGGTGCGCGCTTATTGGCAGGCCTTGCCGGTAGACGAGCAACAGCAGTTCCGTTTTCTGCATGTCTCTACCGACGAAGTGTACGGCTCGCTGGGGCCGAATGATCCAGCATTTAAAGAAACCAATGCCTACCAGCCCAATAGCCCGTATTCAGCCTCAAAAGCGGCCTCTGATCATCTGGTCCGTGCCTATCACCACACCTATGGTTTGCCCACGCTGACGACCAACTGTTCTAACAATTACGGTCCGTATCACTTCCCTGAGAAGTTGATCCCGCTCGTGATTCACAATGCTTTGTCTGGCCAACCATTGCCTATTTACGGCAATGGCAGCAATATCCGCGACTGGCTGTATGTAGAAGACCATTGCAGCGCGATTCGTGAAGTATTGGCTAAAGGCACGCCGGGCGAGACCTATAATATCGGTGGCTGGAACGAAAAAACCAATCTCGAGGTCGTGCATACCTTGTGCGATATTTTGGACCAGGAGCGCCCCAAAGCCGAAGGCAGTTATCGCGACCAGATGACTTTCGTCAAGGATAGGCCAGGGCATGATGCACGCTATGCCATTGATGCCACTAAGATTGAACAAGCATTAGGCTGGAAGCCACAAGAGACCTTTGAAACCGGCATTCGTAAAACGGTGCGCTGGTATCTGGAGCACCATGCGTGGGTGGCACGTGTCACCAGCGGTGAATATCAGCATTGGCTCAACAAGAACTACCACGAACGTGGAGAGGAGCTCGCATAATGGCAAGAAAAGGCATTGTATTGGCAGGCGGCTCCGGCACACGCTTGTACCCGGTGACACAAGTGGTTTCCAAGCAGTTATTGCCTGTGTATGACAAACCGATGATTTACTACCCGTTGTCGGCACTCATGCTGGCAGGCATACGAGAGGTACTGATTATCTCTACGCCCATGGATACGCCGCGCTTTAAAGAGTTGCTGGGCGATGGCAGCCAGTGGGGCATGCGGATTGAGTATCAGGTACAACCCTCCCCAGATGGCCTGGCGCAAGCATTTATTTTGGGCGAGGCTTTTATTGGCGACGATCCCAGCGCGTTGGTGCTGGGCGACAATATTTTCTACGGTCATGAGCTGGGGATCATGGCGATGGCGGCCGGGCAGCGCGCGCAGGGTGCAACAGTGTTTGCCTACCCGGTGAATGACCCTGAGCGCTATGGCGTGGTAGAGTTTGATGCGCAAGGCACCGCCATTAGCCTGGAAGAAAAACCGACCCAGCCAAAATCCCGCTACGCAGTGACTGGCCTGTATTTTTACGATCAGCGTGTGGTCGAGATTGCCAAAAACCTCAAGCCCTCACCGCGCGGTGAGCTGGAAATTACCGACGTTAACAAGCAATACCTTGCTTGGGGTGACCTCAACGTTGAAGTGATGGGGCGTGGCATGGCCTGGCTGGATACTGGCACGCACGAGTCTTTGCTGGAGGCGAGCGGCTTTATTCAAACCATAGAAAAACGCCAGGGCTTGAAAATTGCCTGCCTGGAGGAAATCGCCTATCGCCAGGGCTTTATCAATGCCGAACAACTGGATAAATTGGCTGATAAATACGCCAAAAACGGCTATGGACAATATTTGAAGCAGATTCTTAAAGAGCAGGTGTTTTGATGCAGGTGGTGGCAACAACGATTCCAGAAGTGTTGATTCTGGAGCCCAAACTCTTTGGCGATGCACGTGGCTTTTTTCTGGAAAGCTTTAATGCCAACACCTTTAAAGACTGCACCGGTCTCGATGTGCAATTTGTACAAGATAACCATTCGCGCTCTGGCAAAGGCGTGTTGCGCGGTCTGCATTACCAGGTACAACAGCCGCAGGGCAAGCTGGTGCGGGTCGTCCAGGGCGAGGTGTTTGATGTGGCAGTCGATATGCGCAGCCACTCAGCTACCTTTGGCCAGTGGACAGGCGCGCATTTGAGTGCAGAAAACCACCGTCAGTTGTGGGTGCCCGCCGGGTTTGCCCATGGCTTCGTCGTACTGTCAGACACCGCAGACTTTCTGTATAAAACCACGGACTATTATGCGCCGCAGCATGAGGCCTGCTTAAAGTGGGATGACGCTACGGTTGGCGTGCAGTGGCCATTGGCGCAGGCGCCTAGCCTGTCGGCCAAAGACCAGCAGGGCTTGTCGTGGGCAGATGCACCTAAATTTGATTCTATTTGAACAGTGTTAATGTGGTCATGAAAAAAATTCTGTTAACCGGCGTCAGCGGTCAAGTCGGTCATGCATTACAGCAGCAATTGGCCTTAGAACTGGCCGATGATTGGCAGGTGGTGGCCTGTGACCGCCAGCAGCTGGATTTAACGCAGCCTGAGCACATCAGGCGCGTGGTGCGCGACATTGCCCCAGATTTGATTATTAACCCGGCAGCGTATACGGCGGTAGATAAAGCCGAGTCGGAGCGTGAATTGGCTGATGCGATTAACGCGACCGCGGCTGGGATATTGGCCGAAGAAGCGGCGGCATTGAACGCCGGGCTGATTCATTTTTCAACAGACTATGTCTATGACGGCACAAAAGACGGCCTGTATACAGAAACCGATGCCGTGAATCCGCTCAGTGTCTATGGTGCCAGCAAACTGGCTGGTGAAGAGGCAATTAGACGTGTTGGATTGCCGCACCTGATTTTGCGCACCAGTTGGGTCTATGGCAGCTACGGCAAAAACTTTCTCAAAACGATTATCCGCTTGGCCCAGGAGCGCGAAAACTTGCGCATTGTGGCAGACCAATATGGTGCACCGACGGCGGATATTGCCATCGCCAGGGCGGTGACAGAATTAGTCACACGCTGGCACCAGGAAGATGTGTCTCAAACGGGTGTTTATCATCTGGTGAATAGCGGAGAAACCTCCTGGTTTGGCTTTGCCAGTGAAATCGTGGCGCAGTATCGAGCATTAGAACATGTCCGCGACTGGCCTGCGCTGGCGGTGAAAGAGATCGCGCCGATTGCTGCAGCCGAATATCCAACACCAGCCAAACGCCCGGCAAATTCAAGATTGTCTACGGCCAAGCTTGAGCAAACGTTTGGTGTGACCTTGCCAGAGTGGTCTATCGCCTTGAATCAGGTGATGGCTGAGTTGGCGGCGAGTGCGGCTGGTTAATTAGTCCGGTTGTGACGCCGAGTCAAATTAAGCAGGGTCAAACGCATCCGTCCAGCTATTGGGCGTTTCGTAGAGCCTGACTTTCATTAGCTTAAGATGGTTGCCAAAGGTGTCAGTATATTGTGCCTTGAGTAACCTGAAGGCCTCAGCAGCCATATTTTCGGCCGTTGGAATGGTCGGGAAGATAATAGTTTTGTGATTGGGCAGGCTATTTAAGAAGTCCAGCACTGCCACGTCACCCTTGTAGACCAGAAAAGCATGGTCCCAGCGGTCAACAATGGTTTCACGGGCAATCCGTTTGACGTCGGCAAAATCCATCACCATGCCATTTTCTGAGGCATGCTCAGCATTGATGATCTCACCCGAAAGCGTAATCTCTATGGCGTAACGGTGGCCGTGCAAGTTGCGGCATTGGCTTTTATGATCAGGAATACGATGTCCGGCATCGAATTCCAAGCGTGTAGTAATTTCCATTCCGGCATTATATCAGGCAACGATATATCAGTAACCTTACTGCACAGCCAAACAAAAATGATATTAGTCATCATGATCTACGCGGTGCGAGATGACTGCGTCAGGCGCTATTGGCCTGCATGCATGCTGTCGGGCTGATTAATACAGGTCGTCAATATTCATTAAAGCATCTTCGTCAGCAGAGTAGTGCTTGTGGCTCTTCTCATAGCTGCCGTAGCTGGATTCAAAGTCATCGACTTCATCGCCGGCAAAATCTTCCAGCATTTGATCAATTTTTTTAAATTTGTCGGTAGGCGTTGCTTTTTGTAACATGGTGGTCTCCCAGTACATCGTTAATTTACTCAAACATGTCAGTCCTTACTGTTCTTAATAATGCATTAGCATAGACTATGCCAATGATCATTTTTGTTCCTTACAATTTTATTAACGGCAACTATTAAAAAAAGTAAAATATGCGCCATTCAAACAGAACAATCAAGCTAACTGACTGTCTGTAAAGGCATAACATAAACATAAGATTCAGGAGAGATGCAATGCGAGGTGTGATATTCATGTTATTAAGCTTGGGCAGCTACACGTTGGCGCAGGCTGACTGTTTACCGCTATATCAGCACCAATTTAAAACTTTGCAGGGGCAAACTGTCGATTTTTGTCAATTCCAGGACAAACCAATCCTTATTGTGAATACCGCCAGCAAGTGTGGATTCACGCCACAATTTGAAGCGCTGGAGGCTTTATACGAGCAATATAAAGACAAAGGCCTGGTGGTGATTGGTTTTCCATCCAACGATTTCAGGCAAGAGCCTGGCAATAACAAACAGATTGGTGATTTTTGCAAACTGACGTATTCGGTCAAGTTTCCCATGGTTGAAAAGTCCAGTGTGGCTGGCAGCACGGCTAATCCCTTGTATCAGCAGCTCATTAAACAAACCGGCCAGGCACCGCAATGGAATTTTTATAAATATGTCATTTTGCCAGGTGGCCAAAAAGTCTATTCATTTAATAGTATGACTCGGCCCGAGAGCGAAGATATTATGGGCAAGATCAAACCCTACCTTAAATAGCACTTATTATTGCGGTTGACCTGCTGCTTTTTTCAGCAGGTCAGGGCGCCAAATAAAACGATATGAAGTTTTTTTCATGTTTTGTCGTGAAAGCCGTTGACAAGACTTCTAGCCATCATTAATATGGCGCCTTCTTTGAATTGCACTGCAAAACAAAGAGCAGCATTACCAGGGATTCGGGGGTATAGCTCAGCTGGGAGAGCGCTTGCATGGCATGCAAGAGGTCAGCGGTTCGATCCCGCTTATCTCCACCAAGTGATTGAAAATATTGAATTTTTTTAAAAATAAATATTTCAATTGTTTGAAAAACTGGTATAATGCGCAGGTTGTTAAATTTCTTAGGTCCCCATCGTCTAGAGGCCTAGGACACCTCCCTTTCACGGAGGCGACCGGGGTTCGAATCCCCGTGGGGACGCCAAAAATCACTCAGTGATTTCTAGCTTTAAATTCAATGTATTTGGAAAATTGAAGTGTAGTTATGTGTCGCACTCAGGTGCGTCATCACTATATTTTTCTTCATGCACTCTCAATAGCAAGTTTATACACAAAAACCTCAAGGATTTTTCCGTGAGGTTATCTCTGTTTGTGCCGCAGCACTGTCAGTATTATCATCGCTGGATGGTGTGTTATTAGGGTAACTGCCTGCTTGTGATTAAGCTGAACAGCCCCTATAGTCGCTAGTCATCTAACTTTACCCAAATAAGGAAACAATATGAGAAAACTATTAGTCACCATCCAAGTGGAGTTAGATATTCCTGAGAGCTGGGATTTGGTCGAGCATCCAGACCAGGTGCAAGCGATTAAAATGGACGATGGGCAGTACATGCACATGAGCTTTTTGCCTATGTTGACCAGGGACTTCACTGAAGAGGCTGAGTGGTCTAGCGAATGCTCTGAGGCGTTTACCGAGAAGGTGTTGGATATGGTCGCCGATGAAGAGGTCTATATGAAGCTTGAGACGCACTAAAAGGTCACTATCGTTTAGTCATCATCGTAAAAAAGCCCGGCAATGCCGGGCTTGTGATTTCTGTGATTGCTTTGATTTATCCGCGGATATTACTTTGCGCAGAAAACTGCGATAACTCGACATAGGGTTGTGGCTGCCAGCCCGCTGCACGATGCTCTGCGACAACATTGGTAAAGATGCCGCCACGCACATAAAACTTGGCGGTGACGCGCATGAATTTGGGGTCAATCGCACTGACCAGGTCATCCAGAATCTGGTTAGTCACGGCTTCATGAAAGCAGCCTTCGTCACGGAATGACCACATATACAGCTTCAGGCTTTTTAATTCCACACACAATTTGTTGGGAATATAGTCCAGGTAAATCACGGCGAAGTCAGGCTGGCCGGTTTTTGGGCACAGACAGGTGAATTCCGGCACTTCCATATGAATATGGAAATCGCGGTTAGGATTCGGGTTGTCAAAGGTTTCCAGTGTTTTCACCGGCTGGGTCGTGGGTTTGCCGCCGAGTAAATGTTCGTTCATTGCACTCATGTTTATTGGTTGTTTCTTGGTAAAAATGGGTATTATAACGCTTAAGCAACCATTCAAATTCTTATAAGCGTTTTTCTTACTTTGCGTCTGACACATTTAAAACTTGCGGGGTTCAAGTCTTTTGTCGATCCGACCACCATACACCTGCACGGGCAACGTGTGGGCGTGGTCGGCCCCAACGGCTGTGGCAAATCGAATGTCATGGAGTCGGTGCGCTGGGTGCTGGGAGAGTCCTCTGCCAGGGAAATGCGCGCGGATGCCATGGATGCCGTTATTTTTAACGGCTCGGCCAATCGTAAACCCATCTCGCGTGCCAGTGTTGAGCTGATTTTTGATAACAGCCTGGGCGGTGCCAATGGCGAATGGAGCCAATATGCCGAGATCGCTGTCAAGCGTGTGATTGAGCGCGATAAAGGCTCTACCTATTACATCAATAATATTGCGGTGCGTAGACGTGATGTTGCCGATTTGTTTTTAGGCACAGGTCTAGGCGGTCGTGCCTATGCCATCATCGGCCAAAATACGATTTCACGCATTGTTGAGGCGAGGCCAGAAGAGCTACGCGTGTTTCTGGAGGAAGCGGCCGGCATTAGCAAGTATAAAGAGCGCCGACGTGAGACCGAGTTGCGGCTGCGTGATACGCGCGAAAATCTTGAGCGCGTAGAAGATATTTCGCGTGAAATGAACAAACAGATTATCAAGCTGGAGGCGCAGGCGCTGGTCACACAGAACTTTCATGCCTTGCAGCAGGCACATCAATTAGCCGAGGCGCAATGGTGGTGGTTACGCAAGCGCGATGCCGTGCTGGCGCATGAGGCGGCCTCTCAGGCCGTCGAGCAAGCGGTGAATGCGCTGGAGGCGCAAATGGCTGGTTTACGCAATCACGAGTTACAGCTTGAGCAGGCGCGCCAGCAGCATCAAGAAACGTCTACCCAGTTGCACACTGCACAAGCGGCATTTTATGAAGTGAATTCGCAAGTATCTAACCTGGGCTTACAGGTCAAGCAGTCTGAAGAGGCGCGTGATCGCTTGTTGCAAGAGCAGCAGCAGTTATTGCGGCAGATGGAGCATAGAAGCCAGCAACAGCAACAGCTAAACGGTCAACTCACTGACAAAACGGCTGCCTTGGCTAGCGCTGCAGGTGCAGTCGAGCAGCATGTGTTGCATTTGCAAACTTTGCAGCAAGGCTTGCCTGAACAAGCGAGCCAGTTGCAGGCTATTCAGCAAGTGGCGAATCAGGCACAGCAAGCGGTACAACAAAGCCGTCAGCAGATGCAGCTGGAACAAAATAATGTGAATTTTATCCAGCGTAACCTGGCCGACGTCACGCAACGCTTGCAGCAATTGCAGCAAGAGCTGGGGCAGTGGGCATTGCCAGGCATGCAGGCCTTGGATGCGCTTCAGCAGCAGCTTGCTGAGCAGCAATCGACTTTACAGCATGAGGAGTCGCAATTGACGGGGTTGCGGGCAGAAGAGGCCGCGCAACAGCAGGCATTGCAAGAGGCGCGTAATCGCTGGCAACAGGCGCAGCGTGCCTTGCATCAGCAAGAGGCCGAAATTCAGTCATTGCAAAAGTTACAGCAAAGCATCAAGCACGATCAGCAACTCGGGCCGTGGCTGCAAAAAACAGGCATGCAATCGGTGCCGCGATTATGGCAGGCCATACAGATCGATAGCCAATGGCAACCCGCCCTGGAGGTGTTTTTGGGGCATAAACTCAATGCCTTATTGCCGGAAACGCTCACCGACTGGTCGCAATTGCCACATCCGCAAACCGCGCTGGCGGTGGCCCAGGCCGCATCAGCGACAGAAGCCTTGCCAACGCAATGGCAAGATTTGCCAAGTCTATACAGCTTGTTGACGATTAAGCCGGCAGAGGTATCAGCCGCTTTGCAGCATTGGCTGGCGGGCATCTATGTGCTTGATAATGTGCAACAGCTTGCGCGCTATCAATCCCAATTGCCAGCGGGCGTGAGTTTGCTGACCAAGGGCGGTGATGTTTATCAACGCTATAGCGCTGTGTTTCATGGCCGTCAAAATCAAATGCAAGGCGTCCTTGAGCGGCAGCAGCAATTAGACGACCTGCAAGCGCACTTTAGTGAGTCGCAGACTGCTGTGACGGCTGCGCAGCAGCAGGTGCAATTGCTGGAAGCCAGCTTGCAAGCGGCTCGCCAACAGCAACAACAAAGCCACCAGCGCATCAAACAAGTCACGGCCAGTATGCATGATACGCAAATGCAGGTGTCACGCCTGCAACAGGCGTATGACAATGCCGTGCGTCGGCAGACGGCCTTACAGCAAGACATGGCGCAGACTGAAAGCCGCCATACCGCCTTGAGCACAGAAATTGCGCAAGTAGAGGCCAGTGTGATGCATCACCAGTCACAGTTTGCCGGGCTTGAGCACGCTGCGCGCGAGGCGCAGGCGCATAAACAGCAAGCCGAGCAGGCTTATTTTAACTTGCGTGAGACGGTGCAACAGGCCGAAAAAGCACATCAGGCGCAAGTGTTTGAGCAAACCTTACTGAGCAATGCGGTCGCTGATTTGCAACAACGCCTGACGCAAAATGAGCAAGAAAGTCAGCACTTGCAGCATCGTCTGGTTGAGACCGAGCAGGCCTTGGCGATTAGCAATATGGAGGCGCTCAAGGCCAATTTGGCACACGCATTAACACAGCAGCATGTGTGCGAACAAACCCTTGCGCAAGCGCGCAACACCTTTAGCGAGCAAGAAAATGCCCTGCAGGCGCAGGAGCGTCAGCGCTTGCAAGTCGAGCAGCAACTGCATCCGCTCAGAGATGCTTTGGAGCAAAAGCGCCTCAAGCAGCAGGAGTGCCGCTTGCAGGTCGAGCAATGTCAGTCTGCCTTGGCGGATACCGGGCTGGATGAAGCACTTATACAACAAGGCCTGGAGATGTCAGGCACCGTGCAGGCCCTGGCGCAAACCACGCAAAAGTTGCAACAACAGATACAACAATTGGGCCCGGTGAATATGGCGGCCATTGAAGAGCTGGCGGTTGAAAAAGAGCGTAAGGGCTATCTGGATAGCCAGCTTAAAGATTTGCTGACGGCAAGTGAAACGCTGGACGAAGCGATTCAGAAAATAGACCGTGAAACGCGTGGCAAACTACGCGCAACCTATGATGAAGCCAACCGCAATTTTGGCGAGCTGTTCCAGACCTTGTTTAATGGCGGCAATGCCAAGCTGGAGCTGCTTGGTGACGAGATCCTGGACACCGGCGTACAAGTGTTTGCGCAGCCGCCAGGCAAAAAGAACACCACCATACAATTACTCTCTGGTGGTGAAAAGGCACTAACGGCAATGGCGCTGGTGTTTGCCTTATTTAGATTAAATCCGGCCCCTTTTTGCCTGATGGACGAAGTGGATGCACCGTTGGATGACAGTAACACCGAGCGTTTCTGCCAGTTGGTGCGCGTGATGTCGGAAAAAACCCAGTTTCTGTTTGTGTCGCACAACAAAATCACCATGGAGATGTCACAACAGTTGATTGGGGTCACGATGCAAGAGTCTGGCGTATCGCGCATTGTCGATGTTGATATCGACGAGGCGATACGCATGCATGCGGCTTAATGCCAGTTTTGTTGTATTATTATGCAAGCGTTATTAAGGATTGTAAGGTCACATGTCTGATTTGTGGATGATATTGGTGTTGCTTGGGGTCAGCATCGTTCTGGCAGTGGTAGTTTTTAACTGGTGGCAGGAAAAAAAATATCGCAGAGATGTTGAATATCGTTTTAGCCATACCCGTGGCGATGTGCTGGATAGCGACACTGCCGCGGTGAAAACCAGTGAGGCTGCTGTCGATGGCTTGAAGAAAGAACCGCTTAAAAAAGCCAATACCGATAAACATGTCGTGTCTGAAGACGTCGAAGGCTGGATGTCTGAGCCGCGCGTGCGCCAGTCAACCCAGTCAACCAAGGTTGAGCCAGACTTCACAGTGGGTGAATCTGCCAAAGCAAAAATTAACGCGGCGACCACAGCCACTTTTGATAAAAATGGCCTGAATTTAAACAAACAGCCAGCGCAACCGCCTGCACAGCCAAAAGTGACGCCGTCAAAAGCTGAGCCCGCAAAAACAGAATCCTCAAAGATTGAGCCTACCATTGCTGCAAAGCCAGAGCTGAATGCCCCGGTTGCGCAATCTTTCGATGAACCGGCCTCATTTTTTGAGCCGCCGGTATTGGATTTTCCACCAGCAGAAGCTCCTGTTGCGACGGTTGAAGAGCCGTTATTGCCTGCTGCCGTGCATCCCTCTATGGATTGGGTTGGCTTGATTGATGCGCCATTGGGCGTGATGCTGGCAGAGTTGGAAGACATGCAGGCCGAAGTTAGAACCTTTCCGCAACATGCCACTTTGTGGGCACAAAGTTCAACCACGGGTGACTGGCAAGATGTGCTGGCGCTGGATGCTAAAGCGCTGCAAGACCAAACACCTGCCAGCCAGGTTGCCTGTAGCTTGCAACTGGCTGACCGCGGTGGCCCGGTCGATGAGGAAACACTGAAGCGTTTTCAAAAGTCTATAGAGACCCTGGCACGCGCGCTAGGCCTCACTGTGAATTGGCAAGGGGGCTACGAGCCCTCTACACAGGCACAATCTATCGATGCCTTTTGTATTGAGGTGGATAAGGCGGTTGAGTTTCATGTGCTGGCAAACCAGGGCATGTTTCATGCGACCAAGTTACGCGGACTGGCCGAAGCATGTGGCATGCAACTGAGCGCGGATGGCCGCTTTGAGTTATTTAATACAGATGACCAGCTTGCGTTTTCTGTGCGTAACTATGAAGGCAAACCGTTTTCGGCCGAGATGCTGAAAACAGCGGTGATGACCGGTGTGACTTTTCAACTGGATATTCCGACCACGCCCAACAATTTGCAAGTGTTTGACCATATGGTTGATATTGCGGCCAGTATGGCGAGTAGCCTGAGTGCGAGCATGATTGATGTCAACCGCAAGGCCATCGGTGATGCGCAACTGGACAAGATTCGCCAGCAATTAAAAAATATCTCTAATGCCATGGCGGCGCAGGGCATCACGCCTGGCAGCAGTCACGCCAAACGCCTGTTTTCTTAATGATGTCTGTTCCAGAAGCTGCGCTGCTTTTACAACAGCTCAAGCAGCGCATTGCCGAATACGATTATCACTATTATGTGCTCGATGCACCGCTGGTGAGTGATAGTGAGTACGATGGCATTTACCGTCAGCTGCTGGCGCTTGAGCAGCAATATCCCGAACTCATTACTGCAGATTCACCGAGCCAACGCGTGGGTGGGTTGGCGTTATCGGCGTTTGACAGCGTGCAGCATCGTCAGGCCATGCTGTCACTCAATAATGCGTTTAGCGACGAAGAGCTGGATGCTTTTGATCGCCGCGTGCGCGAAGGCACCGATCAACCGCAAGTGGAGTATGCCGTTGAGCCCAAGTTCGACGGGCTGGCGATTACCCTGACTTACGAACACGGTGTGTTTGTGCAAGGGGCGACGCGTGGCGACGGTTACACCGGCGAAAATGTCACGCATAACCTGAAAACCATCCGCGCGATCCCCAGCCGCCTGAATATGGCACAGCCGCCGGCCTTGCTTGAGGTGCGTGGTGAAGTGCTGATGCTGAAAAAAGATTTTGAAAAGCTCAATCAGCAACAAGCCGCTGCTGGTGCCAAACTATTTGCCAACCCGCGCAATGCCGCGGCAGGCAGCTTGCGTCAGCTAGACTCCAATATCACCGCCAAGCGTCCTCTGCATTTTTTCGCCTATGGTCTGGGTGCCAGCGAGGGCGTGCCTGCCTTGCATTCACATGCTGAAGCCATGCAATACCTGGCCGATTTACGATTTCCTGTTTCTGCGTTGCGTGGTGTGAAAACCGGCGCACAAGGCCTGCGAGACTATTATGCCGAGATCGGTGCCAAGCGCAGCAGCCTGCCATTTGATATTGATGGCGTGGTGTATAAGGTTAATGCTTTTGCGTTACAAGACGCGCTTGGCTTTGTGTCGCGGGCGCCACGCTGGGCTATTGCACACAAGTTTCCGGCCGAAGAAGCCATTACTGTGGTGGAAGATATTACCGTACAAGTCGGTCGTACAGGGGCCATTACGCCTGTGGCGCGCCTGAAACCTGTTTTTGTTGGTGGTGTCACGGTTACCAATGCCACTTTGCATAATGAGGACGAGTTACGCCGTAAAGATATTCACATTGGTGACACCGTGATTGTTAGGCGGGCAGGGGATGTGATTCCGGAGGTCGTATCGGCCAAGCCTGAATTACGCCCGGCAGATGCGCGTGTGTTTGTGATGCCTTCAACCTGCCCAGAATGTGGCTCGCACGTGGTTAGGCTGCAAGATGAAGCGATCGCGCGTTGTACCGGCGGCCTGATCTGCCCGGCGCAACGCAAACAAGCGATTACACATTTTGCCTCTCGCCGCGCCATGGATATCGAAGGCTTGGGTGAAAAGCTGGTAGATCAATTAGTAGAACGTGATCTGGTGCATCACCTGGATGATGTGTATCGCCTGAGCCTGCCAATATTGAGTGAATTGGAGCGCATGGCAGAAAAGTCAGCGCAAAACGTACTCGCCGCCATTGAAAAAAGTAAACAAGCCACCTTGCCGCGTTTTATTTATGCGCTAGGCATACGCAATGTCGGTGAGGCGACAGCAAAAGACTTAGCGCAGCATTTCGGTAATCTCGATGCCTTAATGGCTGCTGATGTCGCCGCGCTGATGCAAGTCAACGATGTGGGCCCGATCGTGGCTGAGGCGGCTTTTCAGTTTTTTCAGGAACCGCACAACCGTGAAGTGATTGCCGCCATGCGTGCACTAGGTGTGCATTGGGCAGATATTGCCAAAACGGCCGCATTGGCCACCTTTTCCGGAAAAACCTTTGTGCTCACCGGCACCTTGCCTACACTCAAACGTGACCAGGCGCAGGCCATGATTGAAGCTGTCGGCGGTAAAGTCAGTGGCAGCGTCTCGGCCAAAACCAGTTATGTGGTGGCTGGTGCAGAGGCCGGTAGCAAGCTGGAAAAAGCGCAACAACTCAATGTGCCGGTGCTGGACGAGACGGGGTTGCTTGCCATGCTGCAAGCCTCCGCACAGCCTTCGGACGTGACTGAAGATGCTGCACAATTAACTACACCAATGCCATCAACCCAGCCGGATTTATTCTAAAATGAACTTAAAAACGACTTTAATATTAATTTTTAATTGTTTGATTATCAATGAGTCTTTTGCTAAAGATGCCGCGCTGGAGTCTTGTGATGCGGCGCTGCGCAACCGCCAATATGCGCAAGCGATTCAGGTGGCTGAACAACATGCTAACCAGGCTGAGTTTTGGCTATGCAAGGGCCGCGCACAGTCTGGCTTGGCACAAAATGCCGCCGCGCAACAAAGCTTTAAACAGGCCATTAGCCTAAAGCCGGAAGGGCTAGACCTGATCTCTGCCCACATGCTGCTAGGCAACGCCCAGCTTGAAGCCAAAGTGCACGAAGCGGCGATCGATAATTATCAGCAAGCGCTCAAGTTCAGTGAGCAGCAGAATATGCGCCGCTACACACGCATAGCGCACAACCTGATTGGCGAGGCCTATTTTGACATCGGCCAATATGCACAAGCACTTAAAGCGTTTGAAACCGGCGAAAAACTGGCCATGAATGACGATGAGCGCGCCGATAGTTGCATCCACGAAGCCATGGCCTACCAGCAATTGCAACAAACTGACAAAGCGATTGAGTACCAGCTCAAAGGCGTCATGATGCTCCGCAAGTCGGGCACGCCTGACCAGTATGCAGACGCCAGCCTGACGTTGGGCAAGTTATTTGCCGCGAAAAAAGACTATGCCAGCGCAGACAAAACCTATCAACGCCTGATGGAATACGCCCACGACAACGGCGGTGAGTTTTATGAGGCGAAAACCGCCATTTACTGGGCAGAAAGCAAGCGTGCACAAGGCGATACGGCTGGCGCACAGCAGTTAATTCAACAAGCTGAAACGATGGCGGCCAAGTTAAAAGATGCTGAGTTAGACGAGTTATTGGCAAAAACTAAATAGTTGAAGATCAATCATCAAACTAGTGACGTCAATATCAACATGGCTGAGATGGACTAGTCTGCGTGTCACTCGACATCTTTATTTAAATACTCTAGCATTGCGCCCACATCTAATTAATATATCTCAGGGGAGATTTTCAATGAAATCAATCGCAATCAAAGCGATCGCTGTGAAAACCATAGCAGGCGCGGCGTTATCTGCATTCATGCTGGCTGGTACAGGCATGGCACAGGCCGCCACATACAACTTTAATTTTCCAAGCTACACTTCCAATGTGGTGAGTTCTGTGGGCGCTCTTTCCGTGACTGACATCGGCTATTTCTGGTCTGTTTCACGTGGTGATCAAGTGAGTGAAACCTTTAGTGGGTCTGGTCTGTTTGGTGCAACAAGCCTGGACCTGGAGTTGAATGTCACTCAAAATGTCCTGTCACCGGGTGCCTCAGTGGATTGGGATGTGCTGGTCAATGGTGTGGATGTAGGCGATTGGACCTGGACGAGCGCCAGTGGTACCGGCCTGACATATTTGAGCTACACGTTTGCGGCGATCTCTGGTGAATTCAATTCGCTGGCACTGGTTGTGAAAAATGAAGTGCCTAGTGGTTTGGGTTCTATTGCATTGGGCGTGAATACAGAGGCGAGTGTGAGTAACAGCGTAGTGCCTGAACCGGATACATTGGGCTTTTTGTTGGCAGGCCTGGCGGTCATTTCTTTAGTGCAACGCAAGCGTGCTTAATTCGATTGCGGATTAAGCTCATTATCAAAAGGCGCCTTGGGCGCCTTTTGTGTTTTTGAAGGTACGCTCTATCGTCCCTAACGCTTAACTTGCAAAAGATTTACCTTTTCTTAAGAATCCCCTGTAAGGTTTTCCTGTCATATGCGACAAACACGCATAAGCAATCACTCAGACTGGAAACTCTATGCTACTGGATAACAATCGCCGCAATCCTAGCGGTATTTTGCCCTCAGAGATTACGCCACAAGCCTTATTTGAGCAGCGTCGCACGGTGCTGAAAGCAGCAGGTGCCGCTGCGGCGAGCCTATTGTTGCCCGCGCAGGCTTATGCGGCGCAAACGCTGGACTTTCAAAAGTCCGCTTATGGCAAAGAAGAAAAGCTGACCAGTTTTGAGGATGTGACCAGCTATAACAACTATTATGAGTTTGGCACCGGCAAAGAAGACCCGGCGCGTGAGGCAGTGTTGTTTAAGCCCACGCCGTGGACGATCAAGATTGAAGGCGCAGTCAAGCAAAGCAAAACCATCAGTATTGAGCAATTGATGAAGCTAGCACCGCTAGAAGAGCGGATTTACCGCATGCGCTGTGTCGAGGGCTGGTCTATGGTGATTCCCTGGGTCGGTTTGCCATTAAAGTCATTGATTGACTGGGCGCAGCCGACAGGCAATGCCAAATATATTGAATTTATTTCTTATAACGATCCGCGCCATATGCCGGGGGCGCGTATTCCGGTGCTGGATTGGCCCTATATTGAAGGGCTGCGTATGGACGAAGCCATGCAGCCGTTAACCATTCTGGCGGTGGGCTTGTATGGCAAGGTGTTGCCTAACCAGAACGGCGCGCCAGTGCGCCTGGTAGTGCCTTGGAAGTATGGCTTTAAAGGCGCCAAGGCGATTAGCACGATTCGTTTTGTTGAGCAGATGCCGCATACCAGCTGGATGAAAGCAGGGGCGCGTGAATATGGTTTTTATGCCAATGTGAACCCGCTGGTCGATCATCCGCGCTGGACACAGTCTTCAGAAAAACGTATCGGGGCAGGCTTGTTTGCCGGGCGTATTAAAACCAGAATGTTTAATGGCTACGATGAAGTGGGGCAGTTGTATGCCGGCATGGATTTACAGAAAAACTTTTAGCATGGCATGGTCACTGCGCTTATCTGCACTTGCGCCCAAAGCTTGCATTCGCTGGTTCAAGGCCATCATTTGGCTAGGGGCGCTGGTGCCTGTGTTGCGCCTGATTTACTTGGGCGTCAGCGACGGCCTGGGGGCAAACCCGGTTGAATTTATTGAACGCTCAACTGGCACCTGGGCATTGGTGTTTTTGCTGTTGTCGTTGAGTATCACACCACTGCGGCAACTGACGCAACAGGCATGGCTGATTGCCGTGCGCCGCTTGTTGGGCTTGTGGATGTTTGCTTATGCCTGCCTGCATGTGACCAGTTATCTGTGGCTGGATTACCAGTTTGACTGGGCAGATATAGCCAAAGACATTATTAAGCACCCCTATGTGCTGGTTGGTGCGGCCGCTTTGCTACTGACCCTGCCTTTGGCCGCAACATCTAACCAGTGCGCGATACGTATGCTCAAACAGCGCTGGAAAAGCCTGCACAAGCTGGTGTATGTGATTGCCGTCTTGGCCTTGCTGCACTTTTGGTGGCTGGTAAAAAAAGATGTGACTGAGCCTGTTATTTATAGCCTGGTTTTTGCACTGTTAATCGTTTTGCGCTGGCCGCTATTTTCTAAAAAATAGTATGCCTTGTAGGCGTACACGCTGACGAAAATGGCATTTTGACTACTGGTTGTCACATCTATGTGACGGTCGCCGATGACAGTTGTTAATGTCTATGCTTTAGCGCCAATTTGTCTTGACATCAATTTGCTTTTTGACACATCATCGTAAAAATAAAAGGGAGCAGTCATGCTTGATTGACTCCCAACGAAAATTCTTCGGGGGTGTGTCATCTTAACAACCGACGGGCAGAGGGTGCCCAGTTGTCGGCAGTTGGATTTTGCACTGCGGTTGTGAAAGTATGCGATGTCTATAGTAAATCTCGTGCCAAGTGCAGTGGCGTTGGCAGATCAGGTTTTGAACGTTTCACGGGATCCGGGTGCTTTATTGGGCTTGGGTTCTCCATTAGGCTTGGATTCCGCTTTTGACGTGGACTCCGCGCTGGATAAATGGCGTTCACTGGTCGATTATTCCGCTTTTTATATTGCCGTTGAGACAAACAGTAAGGGCGATTGCCTGTCTGTGTTGGCTGGGCATACACTTGAGTCAGCCGCTGATTTTTGGCCTTGCCTGCCATTGGTGACACATGACCCGATTAAAGCCATCCTGTCGCAGCCTGCGCCAGAGATTCGCCAGCGCACGCTACAGATTGCCTGTGATGATAACCAAAGCCGCTGGCTGGAGTGTAGCGTCTATTATTGGCACCTGAAAACAGGCGAGCCACGTAGCCTGTTGCTAGTGCGTGAGACCACCAATGAGCACCAGTCGGTGCTGGCATTTCAGCAAGAAAAGTTACGCGCTATTGCTTATGAGCGCTTTAACTTTTCTATTCTTGAGCTGATCTTGAAAGAGCAGGACACCGTTAGGGTGTTAGAAAAAATCGTACGTGATATTGAGGCGATGCACAGCGATGTGTATTGCGCGATGGTATTGACCAAAAACCTGGGTAAACTGGTGCAGACCGTTATCGCGCCGTCACTGCCGCCAGCCTTGCTGCAAACGTTGCGTCAGTTACAGTTAGAGGCTGGCAATGGTTCCGTGGCTACTTCGATTGCCATGAAGCAGCGTGTCATTGTCGAAAACGTGATGACGCATCCTTACTGGGTCAATCATCGTGAGGCTGCCTTGGCTTCTGATGTACAGGCCGGCTGGTCAGAGCCTATTTTAAATGCTGATGGTGAGGTGTTGGGGGCATTTGCGCTGTATTATCGCCAACCACAAACACCAAGTGCGCTTGAGCAGTCCATGATAGAACAGGCGGCCAAGCTGATGAGTATTGTGGTTGATAGACACCTGTCACAAGAGTCTATGCAAAGCCTGGCTTACCTAGAGCCTGTCACGGGCCTGCCTAACCGCAAACGGGTCTATGAAGTGCTGCAGCAATTGCACACAGAACCCGCAACAGGCGGCGAGCATTGGGGGGTGATCTATATAGACCTGGATCATTTTAAATGGATTAACGAGGCGCATGGCCATGCTGCGGGCAATAGCCTGCTGCAAAAAGTGGCTGAACGCCTGCAAAAGGTGGCTGAGGCGCATTTTATTGCCTGCATGGGCGGTGATGAGTTCCTGCTGTTGTTGTCAGGCTTGGCAGCCCCCGCCGACAAGGCTTTGCAACAGCTATGGAGCATGCAGCGCAAATTGCAAAAAGTGTTTGAGCGGCCGTTTAAAATTAGCGGCCAAAAGTTGCCAATCACGGCCAGCATGGGCTTGTGCAGTTTTAATGCGTTTAACTCAAGCGATACGGATTATGTCAAAGCCGCGGATATCGCCATGCATAAAGCCAAGCAGGCCGGGCGCAACCATGCCTGCGTTTATGAGCCAGGCATGCAAACCGAAATTGCGACGCAGGTGATGCTTGAAACCGAATTGCGCGAGGCCATTGCGCAGCAGCAGTTACGCGTACACTATCAAGTGCAGGTTGACCATACTGGCCGGCCGTTTGGCGCTGAGGTGTTGCTCAGGTGGCAGCATCCACGGCGCGGCTTGATTTCACCGCTGCAATTTATTGCCGTGGCTGAAACCAGCGGCCTCATTATCGAAATTGGCATGTGGGTGCTCGACCAGGCCTGTGCGCAAATCGCACTCTGGCAACAATCTTTAAAAACACGTGAGCTGAGTTTGTCGGTGAATATCAGCGCGCGCCAGTTTTGCCAGGCCAATTTTATTACCATGGTCAAAGCCTGTATTCAACGCCATCAGATTAACCCGAATGCATTGCGTTTAGAGCTGACTGAAAGCGTGTTGCTGGAAAATGTGGATGACGCCGTACGCATCATGGCCGAACTCAGTCAGTTAGGCATTCAATTCTCGCTGGATGACTTTGGCACCGGTTATTCTTCTTTGCAATATCTAAAAAAATTACCGTTATATCAGCTTAAAATCGACCGCTCATTCGTCAATGATATTGTCACCGACAGCCATGACCGCACGATTGTACGTACGATTATTGCGATGGCGCAAAGCATGTATCTGAGTGTGATTGCAGAAGGGGTAGAGACACAGGAGCAGATGGAGCTGTTATTGAATAACGGCTGTCGCCGTTATCAAGGCTTTTTGTTTGGCAAACCCATGCCCATCGAGCAATTCAATCCCTGGTTGCAGGACGCGCTGACTTAAGGTTGAGTGTCACTGGAGGTTGCTGCCGCTGTCGGTGGTGCAAGCTCAGGTGTAGGCGTTGTATCGACAACCCCTGCTGGCAGCTCTTGCCGGTTGGCGACATTGCTGGTTTGTTGCGCACTGCTTTCCGCGGTTAACACACGTATGGTCATGCGGGTATTCATTGCTTGTGCCAGCGCGTTATCGCTACTAGAGACCGGCTTGGTATCCGCCATGCCTATCGCTGTCAGTTGTTTGCTGGCAATGCCTTGTGCCACTAGGCTGGCCGCTATATGCGCGGCTTGTGCCGCCGTCAGTTCCCAGCGTTTGGTATCGGCCTCGGCCTGGCCACTAAATAGCTGTTTATCACTATGGCCTTCAACCTGTATGGTGCGATATTCATTTTTAAGCTGGGCACTCAGGGCGCTCAATACAGGTAGCGCCTGCGCACTATAAGTGGCCTGGTTGCCATTAAACAGCAGGCTGCTTTGAATATCCACTTCAATGCCGAGTTCAGACTGGTAAACCGTCACCAATTTTTGCTCAACCCAAGGCATGAGCGCATTGGCGATTTGGCGGCCAATCGCACGCACTTTTTCCTGGTCACGCTGTTTTTTTTCCTGATACAAATAACTCAGGGGCAGGGGCTTGAGCACTGCGCTCTGATTTTGCAACGTGGCTTGTGTTTGGGCCTCAGGCGCATCTGTCTGGCCGGGCTTGCCTTGAAAAGCCGTCACAACTGCACTAGAAAGTGCGCGGTATTTATTCAGGTTGATGGTCGAGGTGGCATACATCACCACAAAAAAAGCAAATAGCAGGGTGATAAAGTCAGCGTAAGAGATCAGCCAGCGCTCGTGGCTTTCATCGTCCTCGTCCAGCTTGCGGCGTCTGTACATTAGGACTCCCGCAAGTGCAGATACGATTCCAGGCGCTCGGTGACCAGTTTCGGGTTGTCGCCACGGGCAATCGATACCCAGGCATTAAGTAACATCTCACGCCTGGACATTTCGTGTTGCACATGGCCTTTTAATTTGTTTGAAATCGGCAGAAACACCAGATTGGCCAGGGCGACGCCATAAATAGTGGCGACAAAAGCCACGGCAATGCCGCTACCGATTTTGGCCGGATCAGACAGGTTTTCCATCACATGAATCAGGCCTAATACCGCGCCCAAAATGCCGACGGTGGGCGCATAACCGCCCGCAGCCGACCAGATTTTGGCGGCTTCGCGCTCCTGCAGTTCGTAGTAATACATATCAATCGCGCATACTTCACGAATACGGTCGGCGGGTGTGCCATCCACCAGCAATTGCAGGCCTTTGCGCACAAACGGGTCTTGCTCGCGCTTGATATAACTCTCTAGCGACAACACGCTTTCTTTGCGTGCTTGCAGGCTCCATTGGTTAATTTTAATCGCGAGCTTTTTTCTATCATCTTGCGGGTGTACAAATACCAGGCGCAGCATGCGTATGCCCTTGATAAACAGCTTGAACTCGGTTTGCAGCAACACGGCACCGGTAGTGCCCAGTATTACAACCGCAAACGCGGCAGGCTGCATCAGCGAGTTAAGGTGGCCGCCATCAATGACCTGGCCAAACACCAGGCCGGCGAGTGCAATCACAAGCCCGGCGATACTTCCCCAATCCATCAGGCGGCTCCGGTCCAGGATTTATCACGCATAGACGCGCGCAAGCGGGCCACGGCCTGGCTATGCAACTGGCAGACGCGCGACTCTGAAACACTCATGATGGCGCCGATTTCTTTGAGGTTAAGTTCTTGCTCGTAATACAAGCCCATGAGCATTTTTTCGCGCTCGGGCAAGTGGTCAATCGAGTCAATCAATGCTTCGCGAAAGTCACTCTCCAGCAAAGACTTGACCGGGTCACTGGTGTCGTCATCGACATAGCGGTCAAGAAAGTGCTCGCCGCCATCATCATCCTGAAAATCTTCGTAGTAAATCAGCTGGTGACCCTGGCAATCGCTCAAGACATCATAGTAGTCTTCGAGCGTGAAATTCATGTGCTTGGCAATTTCAGATTCGGTAGGCGGGCGGCCAAACTTTTGTTCCAGTTGTTGCACCGCGACCTCAATATCACGCATGTTTTTGCGGATACCGCGTGGCAGCCAATCGGCGCCGCGCAACTCATCGAGCATGGCACCGCGCACGCGCTGTGAGGCGTAGGTTTCAAATTGCGCGCCGTGATTATCTTCGTAACGCTGAATCGCATCCATCAGGCCGATCATGCCGGCTTGCACCAGGTCATCGAGCTCAACACAGGAGGGCAACTTGGCTTTTAACTGATAAGCCATTTTTTTGACCAAGCCGCTATGCTGTTTCAGCATCTGGTCGGTATTGTTAGTCGTGCCTTTAGCGGTATACATGTTTTTCCTCTTTTACTTTAGGCAACGGCCATCGATGGCGTGGTGATCCGTTGTTTTTCAAGACGATGCGCCACTGATTTAAAAGCCAATGCGGTTTGGCCAGGTTTGGAAACCCCGGCCTTTGAAGCCCCTTGCTTCGTTTGCCCGCTATCGGCCTTGGCTGATACTGGTTCTTCTGCTGGCATGGCACCGACAAAGTCCAGCGACACGCCCAGAAACTGTTTGCATACTTGATTCAAGCGCATAAAGTATTGTTGACCCTGCTCATGGTTAGCTCCTGTCACCACCACGCCCAGCGGAATCTGGCCATGTTGACGGCTGATATGCTTGATCGTCACATAGGCCGCTTTAATGGCGGCTTCAGATCTGTCCATTTGAATCACCAGCTCATGCTCGGCGATCAAGGGCATGATCAAGCTGTGGTCTTGCGTATCCAGCTGTGCTTCAATCATGACGGTATCGTAATCGTATGAAAGTTGTTTCACTATACCGTCCAGCTGCGCTTTTAAATCTTGAGATAAAGGCGAGGTTAACAGGTCATTTTCGGTCAAGCAGGTCAGGTCATAGCCTTGCGGATGCCTGATAATGCCGCGTTTGAGCGCGCTGTTATTGGTCACGATTGATTGCAAAGAGTGCGCAAGCGCTGGCTGGCGGTTGGCGTGAATCAACAGCAAGCGCTGTTCAGGCATCAACATGCTCAACGCCAGGTTACGCATCCAGGGCGTGGCTGGCTGGCCATTGGCGCCAATCACGCTGATGATGCGTGCAGAGGTTTTGGCCATGATGCGGCGCAAACCATCTGCCTGATCACGGTAATTAAACATGCTGCTGCTCCAGGCTGGCGGTTTGCATCATGCTCGAAATCACTAGCGGTAACTCTTCATCCAGGTATTGGTAAGGCAAGCTGGCCTGATGTGGCGTCAACACGCGCTCGATCAAGGCTGGTTTGTCAGCCAACTCAATATCCTCAGGCACGCGTTGGCCGCTGGTGGTGTAGAACAAACGCATACGTTCGCGGATCAACACATCCAGTACATTACCAATGGCGGCGGCTTCGTCCAGTTTGGTGACGATACAACCAGCGATATCGTGTTTTTTGTAGCTACGCATCACATCGGTCAAGGTGTCACCGGTGGAGGTTGCATTCAGGCACAACAATTTCTGAATCGGGCTGTCCGCGCGGCTGAGCATCGATAACTGCTCAGTCACAGCCTGGTCACGCTGGCTGACACCCACGGTGTCTACCAAAATCATGTGCTTGTTTTTCAGTTCATTCAGTGCAATTTTAAGGTCTTCTTCGTCTTTGACGGCATGCACCATCACGCCCAAAATTTTGCCGTAAATACGTAATTGCTCGTAACCACCAATCCGGTAGCTATCGGTGGTGATCAGGCCCAGGTTTTGGGTGCCATGTTTCATCACATAACGGGCGGCCAGTTTAGCGGTGGTGGTGGTTTTACCGACGCCAGTTGGGCCAACCAAGGCATAGATGCCGCCACGGTCCAGCAGCGCGTCTTCGTCGTCCAGCGTATGTAGGTTGCGGCTAATTACTTCCTTGGCCCACATCGGTGCTTTGTTGACATCAATGTGGTTTGGCATTTTTTCAGCAATTTGGCGTGACAGTGAGGCACTGAAGTTGGCAGAGAGCAGAGTGCTCAGCACTTTGGACTTGGCAGGGCTGTGTTGCAAATGATGCTGCCAGGTCATGGCGCTCATCTGGGTTTCAAAATGGCTACGCATCTGACGCATTTCCTGCATCATGCCCATCATTTTGTCTTCCAGCGTTTGTGTCGCCACCTGGTAAGCCTGTTCTTGCTGCTCGCTATGCTGTTTCAGCATATCCATGATCGCGCCTTCATTGGCGACCGGCTCTTCAGCCACTGGCGTGTTGTTTTGCGCATGAGAGGCTGACATCGCCGCTTGCGGTGCTGCCTGGCGCCCTGGCTGGCTTTGTGCATTGACCTGGCCTTGTGCATTGACAAAGTCGAGTAAGCTGCGGGAGGACTCCGTGCCCATCTCAGCAGGCGCTGAACTGGCATTAGACGCAATGTCTGTTTCCAGCATGGCCATGATTTCGGTGCCGCCATTGACACTACGGTTCGCAACAATAATGGCATCATCGCCTAATGCCTGTTTGACTTGCGCCAATGCTTCACGTGCATTTTTGCCAAAAAATCTTCTGATGTTCATATTATTGCGCTCCGATTAAACTGGTGACACGAATGGATTTGTTATCTGGCAACTCGTCATGTGATAACACTCTGAGATGCGGGACGGTTCTTCTTAAAAATCTGGATAATGCCTGGCGTAGCGGGGCAGCCACCAATAACACCGGCGTCAGGCCCATTTGTTCTTGTTGTCTGGCAGCGACTTCAGTCTGTTGTGACAGTCTTTCGGCGATGCCAGGCTCAATCACGCTCTGGTTAGACTGGTTGTTTTGCAAGGCTTGCAACAGCAGTCTTTCCAATTGGCCATCCAGCGTCATGGCGGTAATTTCATTGCTATAGGGGAACAGGTCCTGCACGATGGCGCGACCGAGCTTGATGCGCACCATAGAGGTCAGGTCATTGGTGTCTTGCGTATATTGCGCATGGTCAGCCAGTGTTTCCAAAATGGAGCGCATATCACGGATATGCACGCCTTCGTTGAGCAGGTTCTGCAATACTTTTTGCAGGCTGGACAGCGTAATCATTTTTGGCACGATTTCTTCAATCAGCTTGCTGGATTCTTTACCCATGTGATCCAGCAATTGCTGTACCTCTTGGCGGCCCAGCAATTCGCCTGCATTGAGCGAAATAATATGGTTGAGGTGGGTGGCAATCACCGTGCCTGCATCGACCACGGTATAGCCCAGGCTTTGCGCATATTCTTTGCGGTCTGTCTCAATCCACACCGCAGGCAAGCCAAAAGCAGGGTCTGTGGTTTTGGCACCCTCTAACTCACCGGTCACCGCACCTGGGTCAATCGCCAGCATCTGGTGGTAGTTAGATTCACCACTGGCCATTTCGACACCTTTCATGGTGATGCGATAGGCATTTGGCTTCAATGTCAGGTTGTCACGGATGTGCACCGTTGGCGCCAAAAAGCCGATTTCCTGGGCAAATTTTTTGCGGATACCTTTAATGCGTTTAAGCAACTCGCCGCCCTGGCCTTTATCTACGAGCGGGATCAGTCTGTAACCGACTTCCAGGCCGATGGTGTCCACTGGCAATACATCATTCCAGGTGGCTTCTTCAGCCTCGCTGGCAGGGGCCAGTTTATCTTCTGGTTGTGGCTCAAGCACTGCTTGTTGTTTGGCTTTTTCCTGCTTTTGCTTGACGTTGTAAGCCATGCCACCAAGCAGTGCGCCCAAGCCGATAAAGGCCAGGTGCGGCATGCCAGGAATCAAACCGATGCCGCCGATAATGCCAGCAGTCACGGTCAGCACACGTGGGTTTTCAAACAACTGGCTAATCAGCTGGCCGCCAATGTCTTCGTTGTTAGCCACACGTGAAACCACCACACCGGCAGCAATAGAAATCACCAGTGAAGGAATCTGTGCCACCAGGCCATCGCCAATCGCCAGCATGGTGTAGTTTTTAACTGCTTCATCAAAGGCGAGGTCATGTTGCACCATGCCCACAATCAGGCCGCCAACAATGTTGATGATGATAATCAAAATACCGGCAATGGCGTCACCACGCACATACTTACTGGCACCGTCCATCGCGCCGTAGAATTCGGATTCCTGACCGACTTCTTTACGGCGGCGGCGGGCTTCGTCTTCGCCAATCAGGCCGGCGTTCAAGTCGGCGTCAATCGCCATTTGTTTACCAGGCATCGCATCCAAAGTGAAACGGGCGCCCACTTCAGCAATACGGCCAGCACCTTTGGTGATGACGGTAAAGTTAATAATGGTCAGGATCACAAACACCACGATACCGACGGCGTAGTTACCGCCAATCAAAAAGTGGCCAAACGCTTCAATCACTTTACCGGCAGCATCCGGGCCAGCGTGACCTTCTGTTAATACCACGCGTGTAGATGCCACGTTGAGCGCCAGGCGCAGCATGGTGGTCATTAACAACACGGTAGGGAAGGCGATAAAATCCAGCGGCTTGGTGGTTTGCAGGCCTATCATCAAGACCAGGATAGACAGCGCAATATTAAAGGTGAAGAACACGTCGAGCATGATGGCCGGTAACGGCAGGATCATCATCGCCAGCAGCAATACAATAATGAGTGGCGCGGCGATTGCTCGTCCGTCCATTTTCCCCATCATTTGTTGCCAATTGTTCATCGTAAACTCCTAAGCCTGCAATTATTCGATTTCTGCCGCTGTGGCGGGTGTCGCATTTAGCGCATGTGGATCCAGCGCGTCTGGTACTGGCACGTTGGCCGGCATCGCAGGACGCACACCACCATGCTGTTTAAACACACGTAGCTGGAATACATAAGCCAGAATCTCGGCCACCGCTGCATACAGTGTTTGCGGAATCTCGCGCTCCAGCTCGGCATGTGCATATAAGGCACGTGCCAGTTTTGGCGATTCCAGTGTCATCACTTCATGTTCAGCGGCAATTTCCTTAATCTTTTGGGCAATCACATCTGCACCCTTGGCCACCACGATAGGTGCGCCGTTTTCACCTTCTTTATAGCGTATGGCCACCGCATAGTGGGTTGGGTTGGTAATCACCACGTCGGCCTGCGGTACATTGCTCATCATTCTTCTGCGTGCCATTTCGCGTTGCTGCTGGCGAATGCGGCCTTTAATCTCAGGGCTACCTTCTGACTCTTTCGACTCATCCTTCAGCTCTTGTTTGGTCATTTTGTGTTTTTGCGCATATTGATAGAGCTGGTAGGGCACATCAATCACCGCAATCAGCACCAGTGCAGAGGCAATCGTCAGAAAGCCAGTCACCATATAATCGCTCACGGTGCTAATGCTGGTTTCCAGTGGCATTTGCGACAGGCTCAGCATCGGCTGCAAATCTTTTTTCACAATGGTGTAGCCCACAGAGGCCACCAGAATCGTTTTGGCCACAGACTTCAACAGCTCTACCAGTGAGTTCTTGGAGAACATGTTGGCCAGGCCCTTCATTGGGTTGAGCTTGCCAAAGTTAGGCACCAGCGATTTTTGTGACATCACCCAGCCACCGACCAAAATGGGTGCCGCCACGGCGACAGAGACAATAATCACGGCCAGTGGCAAAAATGCCCACAATGCCTGCTCAACCACTTTCATCATGTGCACGATCAGCAACTGTGGCTCAAAGGCCATGGCGTGGTCTATGCTCAAGCCTTGTCTCAACACATTTTTCATGGCATCGCCCATCGGGCGGCTCAACATCATAATCGCCATGCCAGTGGTAAACAGCACCGCACACGCAGCCAGTTCACGCGAGCGGGGAACATCGCCGTCTTCGCGTGCCTTCTCCAATCGCTTGGGGGACGCGTCTTCGGTTTTTTCCATATCGCTGTCTTCAGCTGCCATGTCCTAAACTCTCTCGTTTGCCGGATACAACACACGTTGTACTTCTTGTGAGTGATTATTGGCCAGAAAAACGCTTTTTTATGTCTGGAATAAAAGGACTTATTGACCGCTTTCTATCAGTTATGGCTTGTGTTCTGTTAAGGAGTGCAAAACAAAAAATTATTTATTTATATAAAACAGATACTTATCAAATAAATAAACTTTTTTTGAGCAGGCGGCCTAAAGTTTTAGTTTGTGCTGTCGTTAACCGGGATAGCACAAATAGTTTTTATCAAGGCATTAAACACAGACTAAACAGACAAAAAACAGTTGTTTACGGAATACAACAAGAAAACTTTAATTATTTATTGAATTGGATAGATGAAGATGCTGAGAGCATAGACGTAAAGTTGTTGCGGTGTAACATCAAATTTGCGCCATAAGTTATTGATATTTATAGTTATGGTGATTGCCATGTAGGGGTTTGTCAGACAAACACCTACATGGCTGTTTTCGTCTGTCTTACAAAAGAAACCGACAAACCCTGATTGTTGCTCTTCATGATTGCGCGCAAAGTACGCCTAACGCTCAGGCGGACTTAAATTAACGCTAAAAAAACGGAGACAAGATCATGAACATGCAAAACGATTTACTCGCTGAAATCAAGGATGCCAACCTGAACTATCTGATGTTGGCTCAACAACTGATCCGCGCTGACAAAGCCACTGCCATTTTCCGCTTAGGTATTAACAAGGAAATCGCAGATCTGCTGGAAAGCCTGACCAATCTGCAATTACTCAAACTCTGTAATACCAATATGTTGCTGACTCGCTTCCGTTTTGATGACAGCGAAATTCTGGGCATGTTGACCAGCTACTCCAAAGATCCAGCCCAAGCACATCTGCACACTGCCGTATTGATGTCTGCCCAGGCTGCAGAGTCAACCATATAGCAAGTATAGACATTTCCATCTGGCGATAAAAAAGAGAAAAGAGGGTTATCATGCAAAAGAAGAGTGTAGTAAACGAAGCAGAACAAATTCAACTGGCAATGAAAATGATTGAATTGGGCGCACGCCTGCAATTGCTGGAATCTCAAACGACCTTGTCACGCGAGCGTTTGATCAAGCTGTACAAAGAGATGAAAGGTGTTTCTCCTCCAAAAGGCATGTTGCCATTCTCAACCGACTGGTTCTTGACTTGGCAGCCTAACATTCACTCCTCCATTTTCTATAATATTTATCGTTTTATGGTGGACTACGCTGGCGTAGACGGGATTCAGGCCATTATCAAAGCCTATACGCTCTACATGCAGCAAGTACAAAATCCTGATGCAGCGCAACAAGACGAGCCTGTGTTGTCACTGACCCGTGCCTGGACCCTGGTGCGCTTTATTGAAAGCAAAATGCTGACAACCAAAGTCTGTCATTGCTGCGGTGGTCAATACATCGTCAATAGCTACGATCTGAACCAAAATTATGTATGTAACCTGTGCCACGTGCCTTCACGTGCCGGTAAAACCAAAAAAGCCAAAGAACTCAGCTACAAACTGGTGTCTATGACTGCTTAACTGGTTGCAAGCAGGGGATGATCATCACCTGTGAAATGAAGGATTTAGCATGCACTCGATAAAATTGCCGGTAGGGGCGTTGCCATCCCAGTCATGGATGCAGCGTCTCTTGCCAAAACGATTGTGGTGTCAGGCATTGCTGATCCAGTGCGTGAGTATGCTGTTGATGACGGGCCTGGCGCCTAGCGTGATCAACAGTGTATTTGCATTTGAGTTGCGTAGTTTAGGTATTCAGCTGGACTCCATCTGGTTTTGGCTATTGCCCCATCTGTGCGTCGTCAGTGTGCTGGCCAAGGTCGCCCGCATGCCGGTCTGGTGGCGCTGGATACATGTGATTTTTCCGCTGGCGGTGGTGTTTATGCAGCAGGTGGCTTTACCTGCCAGTGTCTATTTCGCCGGATTTATCATCACGCTGACCTTGTATTGGTCCGTGCATAATACGCGCGTCCCGTTTTACCCGTCTTTTCCTGCCACCTGGCGTGCCTTGCAACGCATTCTTGAGCAGCATGCAGGGGATCGGTCATTGAAAGTACTCGATATCGGCAGTGGCATTGGTGATATTGCGATGTTTTTAGCCAAACAGCGCATACACGATGACGTTTCTGGCATTGAGATTGCACCTTTACCCTGGGCGGTGAGCGCCGTGCGTGCTTTATTTTCTGGCACCAGTGTCAAATTTACCCTGGGCGATTACCGCGATATCGACTTTGCCGAGTTAGACGTGGTGTTTGCTTATCTGTCACCGGCAGTGATGCAGGATGTCTGGCAAAAAGTACAACAGGAGATGCGGCCAGGTTGCCTGTTTGTCACCTCCGAGTTTCCGGTACCTGACATGCCTGCCGAACATATTGTGTTCCCCAGCGCGCATTCGCCAGCGTTGTACGTTTACCTCAAGCAGTAGTTTAATCAAACTTTACATCGCGGGCGATGTACATGCCCCATGCATTTCTGTTTTGATATCAAAACCATGCTGTCACATGCGCTGGCCAGCCTGACTTTTCGCTGCTGCCACGCAAAGATACCTGTTCATAAATACAAAAAACGGTCGATATAACCATGTAACGTTGGTCTGTGGGAGACATGCAATTGGCAGATTCGCAGCAAAAACAGGGAGCAACATCGTTTTTTTCCGCCTTGCTTGACTCGGTGAGCCAGGCCATTGTGGCTGAGTCTGTCGACGGGATAATTATCTACTGTAATCCTGCCGCAGAAGCCGTGCTCGGCTACGCGGCGGCAGACATGGTCGGCCTGCCGTTTAGCAGAATCTTGCCCGACCCTGAACTCCATACCCATAAAACCTTGCTGGCAAACCAAGGCCAGGGCCATTTGCCAAGTAATTATCAAACGCTGTGTTGCAGCAGCCAAAATCCAGCGCTGGACGTAATGGTGACCGTGACGCCGATGCTGAGTCATGACGGCATCCTGATTGGATTTTCGTCTGAAATCCAGGCCGTTGAATCAGCCGGTGCCAGACAGCAGGCGCTGAATGAACTCACCAGGTACAAGCAGAACCTGGCGGCCATTGTTGAGTCTTCGGATGATGCGATTATCAGCAAGACCCTGGAGGGCATCGTCACCAGCTGGAACAAGGCCGCTGAGAAAATCTTTGGCTACACAGCAGAAGAAATGGTCGGCCAGCCCATGCTGAAAATCTTTCCGCCTGATCGGGTAGAGGAAGAAATGCATATCTTGAGCAAACTCAAGTCTGGCGAAAAAGTGGATCATTTTCAAACCATCCGTTTGCATAAGTCTGGTCGGCAAATCCATATTTCTGTCACGGTGTCGCCTATTTACAATGCCGAAGGCGAGATTGTGGGTGCCTCAAAAATTGCTAAGGACGTCACTGAAAAGCTCAATACAGAAAAGCTGGTCTGGCGGCAGGCCAATTATGATGCACTGACCAACCTGCCTAACCGACGATTGCTGATGGACAGACTGGCGATGGAGGTGAGCAAGGCGCATCGTGAAATGCATGGTCTGACCATCATGTTTATTGACCTCGACCATTTTAAAGAGGTTAATGATTCGCTGGGCCACAATATCGGTGACGAGCTCTTGCAAAAGGTCAGTCACCGCATTCGCGACTGTTTCAGGCAATCTGACATGCTGGCGCGCTTTGGCGGCGACGAATTCGTTGCGCTCATGCCGTGCCTGAATCAACGCAAAGACATAGACACTGTTTGCTCAAAACTATTAAAAGTATTGAGTGACCCATTTATGCTGGAAGACGCTAATACCGTCTATGTGTCAGCCAGCATAGGCATTGCCGTGTACCCCATGGACGGTGAATCAGACCAGGAGCTGATCAAACATGCCGACCAGGCCATGTATGAAGCCAAAAGAAAAGGCAGAAACCAGGCCAAGTACTTTATCCCGGCCATGCAAACCTCGCTGGACAAACATCACCAACTGGGCGTGGACTTGCGGTTTGCCCTGCAAAACAATGAGTTTTTTCTGAGCTATCAGCCGATTGTCGATTTAAGTAACGACCAGATCGTGAAGGCAGAAGCCTTGATTCGCTGGAACCATCCGTTGCTGGGCGTGCTTGCGCCCATGGAGTTTATCCCGATTGCCGAAGAAACCGGCATCATCCACTCCTTAGGTGATTGGGTGTTCAGGACGGCAGTCAGGCAGCTTAAGCGCTGGCAGGAGGACTTTAGCTTACCCTTGCAGTTAAGTATCAATAAATCGCCAGTGCAGTTTAATATGGGGAACGATGTGCCGCAGCATTGGCAATCCTTTTTGCAGGAGGTCGGCTTATCGGGTGAGCATTTAATTGTCGAGATCACTGAGTCGACCATGATGACGCTGCAGGAATCCACGCAAAACAAGCTGTTGAGCTTTGCCGAGGCGGGGATTCAGGTCGCGATTGATGATTTTGGCACCGGCTATTCCTCATTGGCTTATTTGAACAAGTTTGATATTGACTACATCAAGATTGATAAAGCGTTTGTGCAGGAGATGAAAAAAGACTGCCAAAGCTTTCATCTGTGCGAGGCCTTGGTGGTCATGGCGCACAAGCTGGGGTTGAAGGTCGTTGCAGAAGGCGTAGAGACACAAGAGCAACACTTGCTGTTACGTGGCATGCAATGCGACTATGGCCAAGGCTACTATTACTCCAAACCCTTAACGCACGAGCTCTTTGAGCAACTCCTGCACGGCCAATGCCAGGCGAGCTTATCGCCTGCCTAGTTGTTTTTTGGCCGGGCTGCTTTAGCTTCACCCAAAATACTACCAGTGTGATTTAACTGGCTAAATCCCTTTTATTTGAAAAAATGAATCGGGGGATGCATTGTTATGCTTTCCACAGTTAACTGCTAAAAGTGGAGTCAAAGCATGTTTGTCATCATTGGGTATGTCGTTGTTTGTGGCATGGTGTTTGGGGGATACGCGCTCGCTGGCGGCCATTTGGGCGCTTTGTGGCAACCGCTGGAAGTCATGATGATTTTCGGTGGCGCGTTTGGTGCCTTTATTGTCGGCAACGACACCAAGGCGATTAAAGCCACCTTAAAAGCCGTCCCAACCTTATTTAAAGGCTCTAAATACAACAAGCAGTTGTATATGGACTTGTTGGCCTTGTTATTTGAAATCCTGACCAAAATCCGCAAGGACGGCCTGATGTCGATTGAAAAAGACATTGAAGACCCAGAGTCCAGCGCCTTGTTTACCAAATATCCTTCTATCGTGCACGACCATCATCTGGTCGAGTTTATCTGCGATTACCTGCGCCTGATGGTGTCCGGCAATATGGATGCTTTCCAGGTTGAAAACCTGATGGATAACGAGCTGGAAACCCACCATATGGAAGGCCACGTGCCTGCCCATTGTATTGCCAAACTGGGCGACGGCTTGCCGGCGTTCGGGATTGTGGCAGCGGTGATGGGGGTGGTGCACACCATGGAAAACGTGGCCTTGCCACCGGCTGAGCTGGGTATTTTGATTGCGCACGCGCTGGTGGGTACCTTTTTAGGTATTTTGCTGGCCTATGGCTTTATCGGCCCTTTGTCAGGCCTGCTGGAGCAAAAACTGGAAGAATCCAGCAAGAGCTTTCAAACGGTTAAGGTGGTGTTACTGGCCAGCCTGAATGGCTATGCGCCGCCAATTGCAGTTGAGTTTGGCCGTAAAGTGCTGTATTCGACCGAGCGTCCTGGCTTTACTGAGCTCGAAGAGCACGTCAAACAGGCTAAATCCAAGTAAATATTAAGACCGCCGGGAGAGCGTCATGGCAGAAGAGCATATTGCCCCGATTATTGTTAAAAAGATCAAGAAAAGTGGCGGCGGCCATCACGGCGGCGCCTGGAAGATTGCTTATGCTGACTTTGTGACAGCCATGATGGCGTTTTTCTTGTTGATGTGGTTGCTGGGGTCTACCTCCAAAGCGCAAAAAGAGGGCATTGCAGAATACTTTCAAACGCCGTTACATATGGTGCTCATGGGGCCATCATTGGGCCAGAGTGATTCGGCCTTGAAAAATACCGGCGGTAAAGATGTCACCAAAAAACAAGGCCAGGTCAAGCCGGTAGAAGGCGATCCCGGCAAACTCAAAACGGTCAAACTGGAAGACGTTAAAGAAGTCTTGAAACAGGCCGAAAAAGTTAAATTGGAAGCCCTCAAGGCCAAGATTGAGCAGGCCATCGAAGACAACCCGACCTTGCAACAATTTAAGTCCCAACTCAAGCTGGATATTACCAGTGAGGGGTTGAGGGTGCAGATTATCGATGAGCAGAACCGGCCCATGTTTGAAAATGCCAAAGCCGAGTTGCAGCCTTATGCCAAAACGATTTTGCGTGAGATCGGCAAAACACTGAACGGGGTGGATAACAAGATTAGCTTGTCCGGGCACACCGATGCCGCCGGCTATGCCAATGGCGACCATGGCTACAGCAACTGGGAGTTGTCTGCCGACCGGGCGAACGCTTCAAGGCGCGAGCTGATTGCGGGCGGCATGGATGAAACCAAGCTGATGCGGGTAGTGGGCCTGGGCTCGGCCATCATGATGGATAAAGAGAATCCGTTTAATCCGATTAATCGCCGCATCAGTTTAATTGTCATGAACAAGGAAACCGAAGAGGAATTACTCAAGGATAACGACCAGATTTCTGTCAGTGAACACGATAAAACGCAAGTAGAAGCATTGCAGAACAAGACGGAAAAGCCCGCACCATAGAACAGGCTAGCCGTTAAAGCGTACAAGAAATAAGTCATATTTACATTGTTTATTACTTGATTGAAAAACCGGGGAATCAGGCAAGATAGGACCACTATGAAAACATTGCCCATAGAAGAGTTACGAGAATTACTGGCCGCAGTCTCGCGTCACGGTGACTGGCACCTGCTCGAAATCGAAACCGATTTACAGCAAACTGCCTTTTTACTCAACGAAGCGATTGAAAAGCTCAGTGCCAGTTTTATGACGGTGTATGCCCAGCTGACAGACCAGCAGGCTGCTTTGCAGCTGTTGGCCGAGGCGGGCAAATTGCAGCCGGAAGAAATGCAGCAGTTGCAGGTGTTTCAGGACAACATTGGCCAGGAGGTCAATAAAGTGGTCACAGGCATGCAGTTTCAGGACATGACTAACCAGTTGTTGCAACGCACCATCAACCGCGTGCACGGCTTAAAAGATTTGTTACATGAGCTGTCCAGTCATCAGTTTCCGATGGCTGCGGATGACGAGCATGAAGAAATCAGACGCTTCATCATGCAGCTTAACCAGAATTTTGATCAGGGTAGCCAGCACCTGACCGGCAATTTACGCAAGTCGGTCAATCAGCAAGACTTGGCTACCGGTGACATAGACTTATTTTAATACAGCGGCGTTTAACGAAATTAGTGAAAAAGGCGAATCAAACATGGCGAAAACAATTTTAACAGTAGACGACTCCGGATCATTGCGTCAGATGGTGGCTTTTAGTCTGAAAGCTGCTGGCTATGATGTCGTGCAGGCCGTAGATGGTCAAGACGGCCTCAATAAAGCCAAAGAGAAAACCGTCGATCTGGTACTGACTGATCAAAACATGCCGGTGATGGATGGCCTGACACTGATTACCAATTTGCGCACGCTCGCTTCCTATCAAAAAGTGCCTATCCTGATGTTGACGACAGAGTCTTCTGACGAGATGAAAGCAAAAGGCAAAGCCGCAGGTGCCAATGGCTGGTTGGTCAAGCCGTTTGATCCTAAACGCCTGATTGAAGTGGTTCAAAAAGTAATCGGTGCCTAAGCGCCCTTGGGTAAACGACTGGAGTAAACAATGACAGTGGATATGAGCCAGTTTTATGAGGTGTTCTTTGACGAAGCCGAGGAGTTGTTGGCTGAGGCAGAGCACCTGTTGCTTGGTATCGATGTGGAATCGCCAGATGTTGAGCAATTAAACGCTATTTTTAGAGCGGCACACTCGATTAAAGGGGGTGCTGCAACGTTTGGTTTTATGGACATGACAGAAATTACGCATGTGCTGGAAAACCTGCTCGATAAAATCCGTAAAAACGAGATGGCATTAACGACCGAACACGTGGATGCATTTTTGGCTGCCAAAGATGTGATCAAGATGCAGGTGGATGGCCATCGTCATGGTTCAGACGTGAATGCCGAGCAAGTGAGCGATGTCGCCATGATGCTGAAGTCACTGTCGGAAGGCAAAGCCGCCGTGGTCGTTGAGGCAGCCCCGGCTGCAGTCGCAGAAGCGGCACCTGCTGCCGCAGCGCCAGCGGCCGATGTGGCAAAACCTGCCTTGACGATTACTGCCGACGAAAAAGCCAAAGGCATGACCTTGTATGACGTAGGCCTGCCAACGGTGACTGAAAAAGACCTGGCTAACCTCAAGGATGAGTTGGCCTTGTTGGGCGAAGTCGCGGTATATCAGCGCAGCGAGAATGTGCATGCGGTCCTGGTTAAAACAGATTCCAGTGCAGATGACATCGTGTCTATCTGTTCATTTATTGTTGACGCAGATGCCCTGGTGATTCAGGTGGCAGGTGAAGCGAGCAGCGCACCAGAAGTGACGCCGCCAGCTGCCGCGCCGGTTGAGGCCGCGGCCGAACCTGCAGCAGATGCTGGTTATGGTTTCTTTGATAATGATCCGATTATCAAAACAGACGCTAAAGCAGATGATGGCAGGGTGCAAGTGGCTGAAGAAATGGGCTATGGCCTGTTTGCCAGCAATGGTGAAGAGCAGCAGGAAGAGGGCTACGGTTTCTTTGCACCGTTTAAGCCACATCCGGATGCGCCTAAAGCACAAATGATTGGTGATGATAATGCCGCTGCTGCCATGGCAAAAGCCAAGGCAGAGACGGCGGCACAAGTGGCCAGCACCGCAGAAGCGGCACCTAAAGAAGAGCGTCGTCAGCAACAAGGGCGTCGTGAAGGTGACAAACCTGCGGCGGCGGCACAAAGTGCAGAAAGCACCTCTATTCGTGTCGGCATTGAAAAAGTTGACCAGTTAATTAACCTGGTGGGCGAACTGGTGATTACACAAGCCATGATTGAGCAACGTGTGAATGCCCTCGACCCGGTGGATAACGAAGCCTTGATTAATAGCGTTAGCCAGTTGACCCGTAACACGCGTGACTTGCAAGAGTCTGTGATGTCGATTCGCATGATGCCGATGGACTTTGTGTTCTCGCGCTTTCCACGCATGGTGCGTGACCTGGCGGGTAAATTGGGCAAAAAAGTTGAATTTGTCACCAGTGGTGCGACAACAGAGCTAGATAAGAGCTTGATTGAACGGATTGTTGACCCGTTGACCCACCTGGTACGTAACAGTGTTGACCATGGCATTGAAAAGCCTGAAGTTCGCCGCGAGATGGGTAAACCTGAAAGTGGGACGTTAACCCTGTCTGCCGCGCATAAAGGCGGCAGCATCGTGATTGAAGTGACTGATGATGGTGGTGGCTTGAACCGCGACCGAATTCTGGCCAAAGCTGCCTCAAACGGTTTGCCTGTCAATGAAAGCATGACCGACAACGAAGTATTTAGCCTGATCTTTGCACCAGGCTTCTCCACCGCTGAAGTGGTGACCGACGTGTCTGGCCGCGGTGTGGGCATGGACGTGGTGAAACGGAATATTACCTCCATGGGCGGTCATATTGAGATTCGCTCGGCGCTTGGCTATGGCACAACTATTTCGATTTCATTGCCACTCACCCTGGCGATCCTGGATGGTATGTCTGTCTCACTGGGCAAGAGCGTGTATGTGGTGCCATTGAACCTGATTGTGGAAACATTGCAGCCACGTGCGGAAGACTTGAAAACAGTGACCGGCGAAGGCCTGATGGTGCATGTGCGTGGTGAATATTTACCGATTATCGCCTTGCATGCCTTGTTTAACCATCCGACCCAGATCACGACGCCGACCGATGGCGTGCTGCTGATCCTGGAAGCCGATGGCAAGAAATCCGCCTTGTTTGTCGACCGTCTGGTTGGCCAGCAACAAGTGGTGATCAAGAGCCTGGAAACCAACTTCAAACGTATTCCTGGCGTCTCTGGCGCCACCATTATGGGCGACGGTTCGGTGGCATTGATTCTGGATGTGCCAGCCATTATCCAAATGGGGCAAACCACAAACTATGTGACGGGTGGCATGGCATTTTCCAACCAGAACTATTTAACTTCACAAAATACCATCAATGCATAAGGAGCATATGCAATGAGTACAAGCACAGAAATGAGCAATTCCTTAAGCGGCAACGCAGGCAATGGCTTGAAAACAGCGGCCGGTGAATACCTGACCTTTGTCTTGGGCAGCGAGCAATATGGCATCGAGATTCTCAAGGTGCAGGAGATTCGCGGTTACGACGCGGTGACCCAAATTGCCAACATGCCGTCTTTTATTAAAGGTGTGATTAACCTGCGTGGCAAGATCGTGCCGATTGTCGATCTGCGCATCAAGTTTAACCTGGGCAAGGTCGAGTACAACGAATTCACCGTGGTGATCATCCTCAACCTCAACGGGCGTATTGTCGGCATTGTGGTCGATGGCGTGTCTGATGTGCGCGAGTTGCGTGAAGAGCATTTGCGTGAAGTGCCATCACTGGTGACGCGTATTGATACCAAGTATATCGTCGGCCTGGCAACCATTGAGCAAGAAATGCTGATCCTGGTAGACATCGACAAACTGATGACCAGCGATGAGATGCAGTTGATGGAAGCCGCAGTACATTAATTAACAGAAAACTATAAAAACGTGCACAACAGCAAAAACATAAGCGCGACTACTCTTAACGGAGATCTTTTTCAAGGATAAAAATTATGTTTTCTACCATCGTGAACAAGCTGGCGGCAGGGACTCGGGATTATCGGAACAATTTGGACCAAGTGGCTGAATTCAGCGCACTGAAGTCTGAGATCAACAAAGCAAGAGCGATCGTTGAGCTGAACGCCAAGGGCGACATCAGCCACGTCAATGACAACTTGTGTCAATCGCTAGGCTATAGCGCAAAGGAGTTGGTTGGCCAACACCATCGCGTGTTAGTGGCACGTGAAGAGTCTGGTGCGCCAGGCTATGAGCAGTTCTGGAAAGGCCTGCAAGGCGGCCAGTCGCAGGGTGGTAGTTTTAAACTGAACAACAAAGACGGCGTGTCCGTATGGTTTCAAGGCTATTATGCGCCAGTCATGCAAGGGTCAGAGTTGCGCAAAGTGGTGGCTTATCTGACCGACATTACCGCAGATAAAAAACGCAACCTGGCGCTGCAAGAAGAAGAAAAGGCTTTGAATCAGTCTTTTGGCGTGATGGAGTGTGACCTCAAAGGCAATATTCTGGAGTGCAATGAGGTGTTCCTGAAGCCTTTGGGTTACCAGCACGAAGAGGTTGTCGGTAAGCATATTTCTATGCTTTTAAAAGAAAATACTGCACAAAGTGCTGAATATAAGCAACTTTGGCAGAAATTGAATAAAGGCGAAAACGCCAAGCTGGAAATCTGCCGTGTGGCAAAAAACGGTAGCGAATACTGGTTTAGCACCAGCTATGTGCCGATTGTAGATGCAGAGGGGGCTGTACTTAAGGTTAAAGTCTACTCTTATTGCATTACGCAAGAAAAACAGCGCCAGCTCGACTTTGAAGGCCAGATTTTTGCAGTGAATCACTCGCAAGGCGTGATTCAGTTTGATATGAATGGCAATATTCTGACTGCCAACCAAAACGTATTGAAACTGACCGGCTACGCGCTGGATGAAATTGTCGGCAAACATCACAGCATGTTTGTCAGTGAGCGCCATAAAAACAGCCAGGAATATAAAGACTTCTGGGCTAAACTAAACCGTGGCGAAGCCGATGTGGGTGTCTATCACCGCTATGGCAAGCAGGGGCAGGACATTTATATGCAAGCCTCTTACAACCCGATTATCGGGTTGGATGGCAAGCCGGTAAAAGTGGTTAAATTTGCCACAGACATTACCAACGCAGTATTGGCTGACCAAGCGCAGAGGGCGAAAGCCCGTGAAGCCACCATGATTAAAAATGCCTTGGAAGCCTCTTCCAACAGTTTGATGATGGCTGACAAAGACGGTTTTATTACGTATATGAACCCGGCGGCACTGGATCTGATGCGTGAATCCAGCAAAACATTCAAACAGTTGTTCCCGCACTTTGATGCAGAAAAACTGATCGGCCAGAATTATGATATTTTTCATAAAAACCCGGCGCACCAACGCAACTTGCTTGGCGGCCTGACTGGCAAACATCAAACTGAAATTGGCGTCGGCGATCTGTTCTTCCGCCTGACTGCTAACCCGATTTTTGATAACGATGGCGAAAGACTGGGCACGGTGATTGAGTGGGTAGACCAAACTCAGGAAAAACGTGTAGAGAACCAGATCGGCGAGGCATTGAAACTGGCGGTAGATGGCGATGTCACCTACAGACTGGATACTTCGATTGCCAAAGGCGCGGCTGTTGAGACTATGAACTCGATCAACCAGTTGCTGGACATCATGAATGATATCCTGGTTAACGTGCGTGATGCAGGCGAAACCATTAATACTGCTGCACATGAAATTTCCAGTGGTAACAATGACTTGTCCAGCCGTACCGAGCAACAGGCCTCTAACCTGGAAGAAACAGCGTCTAGCATGGAGCAACTGGCTTCTACCGTGAAACAGAACGCTGAAAATGCACGCCAGGCTAATCAAATGGCTGAAGCTGCATCGCAAGTGGCGATTCGCGGTGGTGAGGTGGTTGGCAACGTGGTGACGACCATGAGTGCGATTAACGAAAGCGCTCGCAAGATTGAAGACATTATTTCTGTGATTGATGGCATTGCGTTCCAAACCAATATTCTGGCACTGAACGCCGCGGTAGAAGCGGCACGTGCAGGCGAGCAGGGTAGAGGCTTTGCGGTGGTGGCAGGTGAAGTACGTAACCTGGCCCAGCGTTCAGCGAGTGCCGCCAAAGAGATTAAAGAACTGATTACCGACTCTGTGAATAAAACCGCAGATGGCACCAAACTGGTGGAAACCGCTGGTGAAACCATGCACGAAGTGGTGACCTCAGTACAACGTGTGACCGATATCATGAGTGAAATTACGGCGGCTTCTGCCGAGCAAAGCTCAGGCATTAATCAGGTCAACGATGCGGTGAACCATATGGACGAAGTCACCCAGCAAAACGCTGCCCTGGTAGAAGAGGCAGCCGCCGCGGCTGAGTCACTGGTTGAGCAGGCATCTAACCTGATGGATACGGTAAACCGATTCAAAGTGCGCGGCAGCACAACACAGGCGACACGTTCTGCGGCACCACGTGCTGCTGTTGCCAGCCGTCCGGCAGCACCGGTGAGCAAGCCAAAACCGGCGGCACCAAGCCAGGCGCATAGTTATCAGCCTACTAAATCCCTGAAAACCGGGACAGATGATAATGAGTGGGAAGAGTTTTAACGCAATGATTTGATCAATGTGTCTGCTTGTTTCTGTGAGAGGAAAAGCCCATGACAAATGTCTTTCTGAAAGTGGTGGTGAATGCCCTGGTTGAAGGTTTTTTGTTGTGGGCTTCAGCCATCATCGGTTACCCGTTATAGCGACTAATAAAAACGACTGTTTTTCACTAAAAAGCTGGCCATTGCGCCAGCTTTTTTTATTGTGCGTCCGCCTGGCAAGTAGGGCGCCTTGAATCAGAATAAGCCTGTAAATACCCGTCTCATTAGCACATATCGCGTGAACGATCTTTGCCATAATCGGGGAGTGAAAAAGTAATTATTTAATCCATATTTATCTTAGGAATCCATGATGACAATTGCCAAACGCATGTATCTTCTGATTGCCACTTGCGCATTAGCGATGGTGGTTCTTATTGGGGTCACTTTAAACCAAATTGTTAAAGTGTATGACACGACCAACGAGGCCAATGTCAATACTATCCCCAGCATTCTTGAACTGTCCAAAGCGCAAAACTACTATCAGCGATTGCGCCTGAATGTGTTACGCCATGTGAGCGTGACCACGCCTGCCGAGAAAGAAAAATTGGCGACGCAAATTCAGGACCGTAAAGCGGTTGTCGAAGAGTCTCTGACGCATTACCAGGACCTGGTGTCTAGCGAACAGGACCAGGCATTGCTGACGGCTGAAAAAGAGATGCTGACCCGCTACTTTGCGCAAATGGCCGATGTGTTGCGTTTGTCAGACATCGGCGCGCCTGAGGCGCCTGAAGCGCTTAAGCAGGCAGACAAGCTGGCACTTGAAGTGGCTGACAAGATGGATGAGCATATGCTCTACAACCAGAAAACCAGCCTGACCTTGGCTACCAATGCAGCAAGTATTAAACAGAGCGCTGTATGGCAGTCCTCAGCCATTGCTTTGCTGTGCCTGGCGGCGATCGTTGCTTTTGGCATGCTGATTACCAAACGTCTGCGCGCGCAACTTGGCGTTGAGCCAGCGGATTTGGCCCAAATTGCCCACAACCTGGTAGAGGGTAACCTTAACCAGAAAATTGCGCTGGCGACTAACGATAAATCCAGCGTGGCCTATTCAATTGTGAGTTTGCAACGTACCCTGGATGGCCTGGTGCAATCGCTGAATTATGTCAGCCAGCAACACGATGAAGGTGATATTGACTGCAACGTTGACCAAACACGCTTTAAAGGTGGTTACTCTGAAATGGCCGCTGGCATCAATAAAATGGTGGCTGGCCACATTGCGATGAATCGCAGTGCGATTGAGGTGGTAAAAGCCTTTGGTGAAGGTAACCTCGATGTGCCGCTGCAAAAATTCCCAGGCAAAAAAGCCTTTGTGAATGAAGCCATTGAGCAAGTCAGAGCTAATATCAAGGCCTTGGTTGCCGATGTTGACGCATTGGCGCACGGCGCAGTTGAAGGCAATTTGTCTGCACGTGCTGATGCAAGCAAATACCATGGTGATTTCCGCACGATTGTGCAAGGCATGAATAACACGCTGGACGCGCTGATTACGCCACTGAACGTCACTGCTCGTTATATTGCCGACATTTCTAAAGGCGAGATTCCAGCCAAAATCAGCGATCATTACAATGGTGATTTTAATACCATTAAAAACAACCTGAATCAGTGTATTGATGCAATCAACACCCTGATTTCGGAAATGAGCCACATGAGCTCTGAGCACGATATTGGTGAAATCGACGTGCGTATTAACGCTGCTAAATTCGATGGCGCCTACCGTGTCATGGCTGAAGGTGTGAATGAAATGGTTGAAGAGCATATCAACACCAAGAAAAAAGCCATTGCTTGCGTGAGTGGCCTGGGTGAGGGTAATTTTGATACACCATTAGAGCAGTTCCCACGTAAAAAAGCCTTTATTAATGTGGCTATCGAGCAGATTCGTAGCAACCTCAAGGCTTTGAATGACGATACCTTGATGTTGGCGGATGCTGCCAAAGACGGCCATATTACTGTTCGCGCTGATGCCAGCCGTCATCCGGGTGGTTTCAGCGATATTATTCAGGGTATTAACAATACACTGGATCTGATTGTCGAACCGATTAAGGCCGTATCAGAAGCGGTCGAAACGATCACGACGGCAGCGAATGAGATCTCTAGTGGTAACTCAGACCTGTCCGCACGTACCGAGCAACAGGCCTCTAGCCTGGAGCAAACGGCAGCGAGCATGGAAGAATTAGCCT